>Ga0194129_10000010_pt1 | contig 440242 bp, 290 predicted proteins | sample TA2KigCa35mmetaG_FD_150862 | JGI IMG/M metagenome (GOLD analysis project Ga0194129, IMG submission 150862) | Freshwater microbial communities from Lake Tanganyika, Tanzania - TA2015038 Kigoma Deep Cast 35m | ecosystem: Environmental > Aquatic > Freshwater > Lake | place: Tanzania: Lake...
CAAAAATGGAGTCACGGGGACGCCAAGCACTGGCTGAAACAGTGGAGTTTGTCCCAGAAGATGATGACGACCTAACGGCAGATGAACAGGAAAACCTAGAGGAAAAGTTAGTCGATGATGCCACGGCGGCATCGACCATCCATGAACTCGAAGTGGAGATTGAACTGCTGCAAGGGCTCGAAGAAAAAGCCAGAGCTGTCGTCGCTTCCGGTCAGGACCGCAAATGGGATGAGCTATCCAAGATTCTTCAGAACTCCCCGGAAATGCGGAATGGATCTGGACGACAACGCAAACTGATTATCTTCTCCGAGCATCGCGATACTCTCAATTATCTGCACGAGAAGATTGCCGGTGTGCTTGGAAACCACGATGCGATCGTCACGATCCACGGTGGAACACAACGAGAAGAACGGCGGAAGATTCAGGGACGCTTTCGTACCGATGCCGACGTTCAAGTTCTGATTGCGACAGACGCCGCTGGTGAAGGCGTCAACCTGCAAAATGCCAACCTCATGGTGAATTATGACCTACCATGGAACCCCAACCGCCTCGAGCAACGCTTTGGACGTATTCACCGCATCGGTCAGATCGAGGTTTGTCATCTGTGGAACCTTGTCGCCAAAGAAACTCGCGAAGGCGATGTTTACCATCGCTTGCTGGAGAAACTCGAAGTGGAGAGCGATGCGCTCAAGGGGCGTGTGTTTGATATCCTGGGCGAAGTTTTTGAAGAAACCAGCCTGAAAGACCTTCTGATTCAAGCTATTCGCTACGGTGATCAACCCGAGGTCCGGTCGCGTCTAACTCGAAAAATTGACCAAGCGTTGGATCACGATCATCTCAAATGTCTCCTGGATCGCAACGCACTCGCTCAAGAGACAATGAGTGCCGATCGGCTCTACAGCGTCAAGGAAGAGATGGAGAAGGCAGAGGCAAGACGCCTGCAGCCCTATTTTGTACGTGCCTTTTTTATGAAGGCATTCGAGCAGCTTGGCGGTTCGATTTATCCGCGTGAACTAGGGCGATATGAGATCACCCATGTACCGGCTGCGATTCGAGAACGAGATCGCCGAATTACCGGTCGAAACAGACGCGAACAGGAGCCTGTTTTTCGTAAATACGAACGGGTCTGTTTTGAGAAGCAAGCCGTCAGGCCACTGGAGCAACCTGACCTACGGCCAGCAGACTTGTTGCATCCTGGTCATCCACTGATGCTCGCGATGAGTGATCTATTGCTGGAGCAGCATGCTAACTTGCTTCGCCAAGGGACGGTGCTCATTGATCCAGCCGATGATGGACTTGATCCATGGCTGATGTTCCTGGTCACGCATGAAGTCAAATCAGGCGATGGGCAAGTGTTATCGAAGCGACTTCAGTTCGTACGAGTGAATCCAGATGGCTCGACTTCATTTGCGGGTTGGGCACCACACCTTGATCTGGAGCCGCTGGCAGAATCAGAACGACCGCTAATCAAAGAGGTCTTGAATGCCGATTGGATCCGTGCCGATCAGGAGCAACGAGCGATCGCGCTGGCTGCGACAACGCTAGTGCCTGCACATTTTCGCGAAGTCAATGATCGGCGCGTAGCACACGTGGATAAAACACTTGCGGCAGTTCACGAGCGTCTGAGCAAAGAGATTGAGTTCTGGTCAGATCGCTGGCTCAAGCTCAAAGAAGACCTAGAGGCAGGCAAGGATGTGCGTCTTAATGTCGAAAACGCTCGGCGAACCGTGAATGATCTGGAAGGACGACTCGAAAGTCGTAGGCTGGAACTCCAGTCGATGCGGCATGTAGTGAACGGAACGCCAATCGTCCTAGGTGGCTCGCTTGTTGTTCCTGCAGGACTGATTCGCAAAGCTCGCGGCGACGAAGAGACTGAACCCAACGTATCTGCTGACCCGATCGCTCGCAGTCGAATTGAGCGCATCGCGATGGATGCTGTCCGTAAATTGGAAGAATCCCAAGGTTGCCATGTGGTTGATGTTTCCGCCGACAAGTGCGGCTGGGATCTGACATCGCATCCGCCAGCCATCGATCACAAGCAATCTGACCCACGCCACATCGAGGTCAAGGGACGCGTTAAAGGGGCAGCCACCATCACCGTCACCCGCAACGAGATGCTCTACGCCTTCAATCAGGGCGACAAGTTCGTGCTGGCCATCGTGCTCGTCAATGAAGACGACAGCTTTGAAGGTCCGTACTACATACGCCGTCCATTCGACCGTGAGCCCGGCTGGGGCGTGTCGTCCATTACATTCTCGCTCACCGCATTGCTTTCTCGAGGTACTTAGCTCACATGGCCGTTGCAATAAAAGCATCCAAGAAGCTGATCGAAGTCGGACTCCCACTGATCGATATAAATTCCGCATCAGCCTATGAGAAAAAGGTTAAGGTCGGGAAGCCGACATCTGTGCATCATTGGTTTGCACCTCGCACGCTTACGGCAGCAAGGGCGCTCATTTTCGCGCAGATGGTTAACGATCCAGGAGGCGAACGTGGATACTACAAAGGTAAAAGCAAGAAACAAGCGGATGCAGAACGACGAGAGTTGTTCGATATCATTCGAGAGCTGGTGAAATGGGAAAACTACAATAACACGACTCTTCTCGCAAAAGCGTCCGCAATCATTCGTGAACACTGGGAAAGCGATTGCAGGCGTCGAGGACTCGACCAGCCATTGCCAGCCTTTCTCGACCCATTCTGTGGTCGGGGCGTGATTCCTCTGGAAGCCCAAAATCTTGGATTGGAAGTCTACGCATCTGACCTCAACCCTATTCCGGTCTTAATCAACCAATGCATACTTGACTACCCAAAAGTCTTCACTCATCAAGTACGAGCGTCTTCGCGACAAGATGGCCTGTCACTGTTTTCGTGTACACCTTCGGAATCGACAGAAGCACTGACTGCCGATATCGAATACTACGGAAAAATTCTGCTAGACGAAGTATCACGCAAGGCACAATCCCTCTATCCCAAGGCAAAATCTGGACGAACCTCATATCCGGTGGTGGCATGGATTTGGGCTAGAACCGTAAAGTCGCCCAACCCTGCATTCAATGATTGCTACGTCCCGCTCATCAGCAGCTACACTCTTGCGGCTAAAGGTCGACAGCGAGTCCAGCTGCGACCGGTCGTACAAAAAAACACTTGGCGATTTGAGATCGACACTAACGCATCGATTTCTGGGGAAAGCGGGACAGTAGGACGACGAGGTGCGAAGTGCCTACTGTCAGGCACTCCGATTAGCCTCGAATACATAAGAGACCAAGCAAGGCAAAAAAAGCTTGGAGCAAAGCTAATTGCCATCGTCGCAGATTCAGGAAACGGACGCGTCTACCTGCCAGCTGATGCTGAGCACGAAGAGACGGCAGTCGGAGTTTCCTGCCCTGAGAATTTGAGGGACATTCCTGTTGAACACTGGCCTGGCTGTACAAATTGCGTTGTGTACGGTTACGAGACCTTTCTTTCATTGTTCACGCCGCGGCAACTGCATACGTTATCGCTCTTTTCGCAGTGCCTGAAAGACGTAAGGCGGAGGGTACAAGACGACTGTCGGCGAGCAAATCGCACAGACGGTAATGAATACTCTGCCGCGATAGCCACGTATCTGGCCCTAGCGATTTCACGCACTGCGGATTGGAACAATTCGTTTTCGAGATGGGAACCGAAAGCTCAGGTTCCTCAACAACTATTTGGACGGCACAGCATCTCGATGTGCTGGGACTACGCCGAAGCTAATCCTTTACACACGTCGACAGGCTCGTTTTGGGCGTCTATCGTGAATATTAATCGAGCGCTTGGGCGAAATAACATTGCAAAGCATATTGTTCCCGGTCATGTGCGGCAACACGACGTCACAGAGCCATTCAACTTCAGCGATAACAACTTTGTCATCTCCACTGATCCCCCATATTTTGACAATATCCCGTATTCAAACCTTTCTGACTTCTTTTATTTATGGCTTAGAGAATGTTTGGGAGACGTTCACAAAGACTTGTTTGCAACGATTGCTACGCCAAAGGCAACTGAATTGGTTGCGAACAAGGCACGACATGGCGGAGCAGAGGAAGCTACTGACTTTTTTCTTCGTGGAATGCAGAAGGCTATTTCCAATCTCATGCAAATCGCATCTCCGTATTTTCCGATCACCATATATTATGCATTTAAGCAGAAGGAGGAGGATGAGTCGGGGAATGAACACTCCACCGGATGGTCGACATTTCTTCAAGCAATTGTCGATGCGGGAGCGCAGGTTACTGGAACGTGGCCAATTCGCTCCGAGATGACTGTCGGTTTGAAGGAGAATTGGAATGCGCTTGCGTCTTCAATTGTTCTCGTAATCCGTCCACGGATCGCGGAGGCACCAAGTGTTTCTCGAAGGGAATTCATTCGTGAGCTCAACACCGTTTTGCCTGATGCTCTTGATCAAATGATGCATAGTGAAAGTGAGGTTCTTGTCGCCCCAGTGGATTTGTCACAGGCGATCATCGGGCCTGGGATGGCGGTGTTTTCTAAGTATGCTGCGGTTCTTGAAGCCGATGGCTCCTCTATGAACGTCAAGACCGCCTTGCAGCTGATTAATCGCTTTTTGAGCGAAGAGGATTTTGACGCAGAAACTCAGTTTTGCCTTCATTGGTATGAACAGCATGGTTGGAACGCTGGGGAATTCGGTGAAGCAGACACGCTTGCCAGGGCGAAAGGTACTAGCGTGGACAGCGTAAAGCAGTGCGGTGTGCTGCATGCCGCGCGGGGGAGCGTCAGGCTCCTAAAACTCGAAGAGTACGACGATACTTGGGATGCGCGGGCGGATAGACGGCTGCCCATCTGGGAAGTTCTTCATCAACTGATTCGCGTCTTCAACACCGACGGCGAAACGGGAGCAGCGGCGGTCTTTGCTGCTGTCCAGTCCAAAGCCGAAGCCGCCCGGCAACTCGCCTACCGGCTCTATACGCTCTGCGAGCGCAAGAACTGGGCCGAAGACGCACGCGCCTACAACGAAGTCGTCACTTCCTGGTCCGGCATCGAATCTGCGGCTGCGAAGGAACCAACACTGATTCAGCGCGATCTTTTTGAATGAGGAATATGAGATGCCCGATAATCGCCTACAACTTGGCTACGGCAGTGCTTGGCATCTTTTGCGATGTCTTGGCTGGCAAAGAAATCGTTTTACCAGTCATGTTGCCAAATCAATAGGAGTAACTTCAATCGATTGGCTCGATTTTCCGCTTGGAGGAAAGGACGTGTATCCTTCCGGGATGCCAATTCGTGACAGTGAATGGGAGCGAATCAACTTCGCCAGTGAGACACTAAAGGACAACTACGATTGGCCCAGGCGAGGCAATCAACAGACTTGGGATGCTGTTGGCTACACAACCGGCACAAACGCAGAACTAATACTTGTCGAAGCAAAGGGACATCCAACAGAGATCAGTTTTTCTGGAACAACAGCAGACGAAAACGGCGGGCGACCCGTCATACGAGAGAGATTTCGGCAGACGCTGCTAGCATGTGGATTTACCGATGAGGTCGCCAATATTCAAGCTGAGAATTGGCTCACTGGCTGTTACCAATACGCAAATCGAATCGCAACTCTTCATTTCTTTCACACGAACAACATCCCTGCTCGATTGGTCTTTATTTACTTCTGCGGTGACCAACACCCGAGCGGTAAATTTTGTCCTCAATCAGCTAAGGAATGGGCTGAATCGCTCAATCAAGTTAAGCAGCGACTGGGACTGACCGGCAAAAGTGATTTGGAATCGCGAATCCACAACGTATTCGTCGATGTAAATACAATTTCATTTGGTAGCACACTATGACAATGAAACCTTGGCGAGAGATTGCAGTTCCACACCTCGACGTTTTGGAAGGAACTTTCCAACAGTCAGAATTTGCCGCTGACATGACGGCAGTTCATTCCGGCAAAGCGACAAAAGAGTACCAGGATGCATCCGCATTCTACGACCGAACCTACATCACTGGAGGCATGCGACTTCTGTTAACCCAAGTTGCACAGCGGTTGGCTGGTAAGAACGGCGAACCGGTGATCCAGCTTCAAACGGCATTTGGTGGTGGCAAGACACATACCATGCTGGCTGTTTATCACCTAGCGACTCGCAAGTGTTCGCTGTCTGACCTTTCTGGGGTACCTTCAATTATCGAGCAAGCTGGCATGATGGATGTTCCCCAGGCTCGGGTTGCAGTGCTGGATGGAACAGCTCATTCACCGGGACAAGCTTGGAAGCAAGGCAAACAGCCGATCAAAACGCTTTGGGGTGAACTGGCATGGCAACTGGGCGGCAGTGAAGGATTTGCACTGGTCAAGGAGGCCGATGCGTCCGGGACATCACCTGGAAAGGACGTGTTGCGAACACTTCTTGAGCAGTACGCTCCCTGTGTCATATTGATCGACGAATTGGTCGCCTACATTCGCCAGTTCCCTGAGAACCAGTCGCTAAGCGGCGGCAGTTACGACAGCAATCTGTCGTTTATCCAGGCGCTCACCGAAGCCGTAAAGCTCGTTCCAAACGCGATCGTCTTGGCATCTCTTCCAGAGTCTGAAATCGAAGCTGGCAGTCAACGTGGTGTATCCGCACTACGTGCTCTGGAGAAGACGTTTGGACGGATTCAGGCGTTATGGAAACCGGTTGCCACCGAAGAAGCTTTTGAAATTGTGCGTAGACGCCTCTTCGAGCCAGTGCGTGATGGCAAAGTTCGCGATGCGGTATGTCGAGCTTTTGCGGACGCATATGTTGCGGAAGGTTCCAAGCTGCCCTCTGAGACACAGGAAGGACGATACTACGACCGCCTTGTCCAAGCGTATCCAATCCACCCCGAGTTTTTCGATCGATTGTATGAAGACTGGACCACGATTGACGGTTTCCAACGCACTCGTGGCGTTTTGAAGCTGATGGCAAAGGTGATCTACCGACTGTGGAAAGATGACAACAAAGACTTGATGATCCTTCCTGGAAGTCTTCCGCTTCACGATGGAACTTCACGCAATGAACTGACCTACCTTCTACCGGCTGGCTGGGATGCTGTCGTTGAAAAAGATATCGATGGCGATCGCGCTGAAACGACCGAGCTTGAAAACAAGGAACCCCGGTTCGGTCAGGTTAACGCAGCTCGTCGCGTTGCTCGTACGTTGTTTCTAGGGAGTGCTCCGTCTTCAGTCGGCGGTAAAGCCGGGATACGTGGATTGGATCGCGCCCGGGTGCTGCTAGGCTGCGTACAGCCTGGACAAACATCGGCAATCTACTCAGACGCACTCAACCGACTTTCGGATCGTCTGCATTACCTCAACAGCTCAGGTGATAAAGCACAGGATGCAACACGATTTTGGTTCGATACGCGAGCGAATCTGCGCCGGGAAATGGAAGATAGGAAACGCCGGTTTGATGAATCCAGTGATGTACGCGGCAAAATCTCAGAAGCGATCAAGAAAATGCTCACGGGAGCAACCTTCTTTGATGGTGTGCACATTTTTACTCCGCATGGTGACGTTCCGGATGACACTGCGTTGCGATTGGTTGTGCTGGCACCAGAGCACTGCCATTCTCGCGATCTAAAGCAACCCGCAGAACAAGCTGTGCTTGACTACGTGCGTAACAACGGCAACAAACCGCGCTATCGTGGTAACCGTTTGATTTTTATCGCCCCGGATATGGGGATCCTGTCTCGGCTGAAGGATGTGACGCGCACTGCCTTGGCATGGAAGTCAATTGTGGATGACTGCGACGAACGCAGATTGACGCTCGACAACCTGCAAGCTGATCAGGCCAGGAAGGAGCTGAAGGCGGCTGAAGACGTTGTACCTAGAGCAGCTCGTGAATGCTACAAGTGGTTGCTCTGCCCAGTACAGAACAATCCGACAGATCCCAAGCCAACCGTTGAAGCATTTACGCTCAACACGACCGGCGGGACTGTCGGCAGCGAAATTGAACGTGTTTGCCTGGACAACGAACTCGTGATCACAACCTGGTCACCGATCCATCTTCGCACGAAGCTGAAAGAGCTGTACTGGAAAGATGGCAAAAACACGGCCAGTGCGATGACCTTCTGGGAGGACACGCTGCGGTATTTGTACTTACCACGCCTCAAAAGCAAAGAGTCGCTCAGTCAAGCGATTCGTACGGGTGCTGCATCCAAAGATTTCTTTGGAACAGCCTACGGGCAGGAGGGTGAGCGTTACACCGGTTTTCACGTCGGAGAAGGAAACGTCCAATTTGACGACACATTGCTGCTGATTGAACCAACAGCAGCTAGCGAATACGCTGCTAATCTGAAGAAAGCCAAAGACGCAGAAGAGGCTCAAAAACCCATTAGCACAGGCAACACCACTACAGACGTTGCACCCCTTGGTCATTCAATCGCCGGGGTCTCTGGGGCCAGTGCGTTAGGCACGTCTTCGACCGGCAGTACAACAACAGCCGCAACTTCTGCTGCAGCGGTCACGGCCAAGCCAAAATCGTTTCATGGCTCGATCCAGATCAAAGCATCTGCCGCGAAGATGAAACTGGTGCAAGTAGCGGAGGAAATCATCAACGTTCTTGCTGCAGACCCAAACGCGGAGCTTAAAATCACCTTGGAGATCAATGCCGAGTTTCCATCCGGAGCATCCGACCACACCAAACGCACTGTCAACGAGAACACAACAAGCCTGGGATTTAAGTCAAAGGTATGGGAGTAGGACGCTGATTACATTGAAACCTTCAAGTTGAATCTACCAAGTGAGTTTTTTCTAAAAATCCTATAGTTGTATACAGGAAATGATTAGGTTGGCCAACGTAGTTGTGATTAGATCGGCAATATAGCCTAATCGGGGAAGATTTCGATGACGACATTCCAACGTATTTTTTGTATCGACGGTAGTGGTAATAAAAAGCAGAAATCTGCTGACCTAAAACGGCCAGTCTATTGCGTGCGAAAGAGGAAGACTGAAAGAGGCCCTCACAGCATGGTGTATAGAATTGATTTAGGCGGCAAAACAGCTTATTCGTTTTTCAAAAGTTACTGCAGCAAAGCCACTGTCTCAAACCCAATCCTAATTGCAGCTGACGTTGCCATTGGATTGCCATCGGAATCGAACTTGGTATGGGAGGAAGCTAAGGATTTTCCCACGTGGTTGAGTCTAACGGACTCGCGAATCGAAGATAATTGGCGTGACGAGATAATCGCCGACAATCTAGAGGATCGTAACAACCAACGTCCATTCACGAAAGTAAGTAAGGGAACAAAATCGCAAATCGCACAGAAGCGGCTTTGCGATAAGATAACTAAGGGTGAATCCGTTTTCTGTATTGATAGCGGCGCAAAGCAAGTAGGTAGGGCCTCGTTGCAGTTTTGGTTTGAGGTATTGTGTCCCCTTAGGAAAGATTTCCACGAAAAAATCGCTATCTGGCCATTTGAATCTATGGAGGGAAAGGCGATTGTCATCGCGGAATGCTATCCAGTAGCAAGTCAAAATAATTTGCAGTTGCCAAGTGGAATAAAAAGAAATCCTCCAAAGGTCGTGAAAGAGATTTTGAAATTGAGGAAGAAGAGTAACGATATACAGATTGCCGAAGCAACTTGGTTCCACGCAGTCTCATCGGAAGATGAGTACGACATGTTCACAACCTCACTTGCGATAGCAAATCCTAAAGATATAGCCGAGCTTTTCTGGTATCCGAAAAAGGAAGAGGTAAAGACAAAAGAAGGTTGGATGCTTGGATTAAAAATGGACGAAGAGATGGAGAAGCCTAAACAGGAAACGAAGAAGGCTCCAGACAATGACAAAAGCCAATCCGCCGCAAAAGGTTATGCAAAGGGAAACGTTAACAGGAATAGCCAGGAGAGTTTAGGAACGAATGGCAATTATGGCAATAAAGGACCGAAGGTAGGTGTGATTTGTCGACGGGAAAAAGACGGCGAAAAGTGCAATCATGAACACGAGACTAATACGCAGGATTTTTTCCAAGTCAAATGTCCGAAGTGCCAGCCTACGAGACGATAGAAATAATTTTCTAATCAAGTCGTGCTACAACTCGTTGCGTTATATCCGATTGCTTTCCAATATCTAAAAAAAAGCCCAAGCACCCCGAAGGATACTTGGACCAAATCTACCCTCGCCACGCCGTGCATTGACTGCGGTAACCGCAGCCACTGCACGTCATAGGCGAAGGTGAGGGGTAAAAATGACCAGCCTGGATGGCTGACCATACGGCTCTGAATACAGCCTTGGTGCGGTCTAGGCGCTCGGCGTCGAACTCAGCATCCAACACCTGTACCTTTGGCTCTTTGGTCTTGGTGATGACCGCGAACCGAAGTTTCAAGGATTTGCCCGGGACTAGCCGCCGCACCAGGTCGCCGTAGAGCAAAAGCTGCTCTGCGGATTCTTCAGCCTGCTCAGAACTCCAGGCACTGCGCGCCGTTTTGAAGTCCTGAATAACGACGTGCTCGTCGGTCTCCAAGAGCAAGTCCACGCGTCCGAGCAAATCAGGAACTCCTGGAACCAACTCCCCCCGCAACTCTTCCTCGATCCCGATGATGCGACCTTCCGGCTGCACCAGCTCACTGGCCAGAAACTTCGCGAGCATCCGCTGGGCTAGTTGCTGCAATGAGTCTACTGACTCAGACGAACCGAACTGTATTTGCTCGGTCTGGTTGGCCTGCCAGCACTGCAGGTAAGTTGCCATCAGAGCATCCAGGTCGGGAAGAGATCCGCCAACCAGCAGGGCCTGAAAGTAAGCTTCGATTGCTGCATGAATCGCACTACCGAAAACCAGGCTACTGGAGGTGCAACTTTCCGGTAGGCCGTCGATGTACCTGAATCGGTACTTCAGCGGGCAGGCCTGGAACGTGCGAGTAGCAGAGTAGGACAGGTAATCCGGATGTCCAGAGAGAACGGAATCTGCTGCCGCAATCATACTCGCACCTCGGTCAAACCACGTTTAAGGTGATCAATCAGTTCAGACGCCTCACGAATGGACAATGCCTCGGGTCGCTCCACTTTGAATCGCTCGCGAAGTAGCGATGCTGCATTCAGACTACTGCGTCGTGATATTGCATGAATCGCACGAAGTTGAGACTGCGTAATGGTTCCAACATCCGGACGCTGCGGTTGTTCGTTGCTACTAGCATTCCCGTTGGGCTTACTGGCGACCGAATAGCCATTACGCCCCTGTCGGTTATCTGGGGCCGCACGTTTGACCTCGACATCAGCTTGATTCGCAAGTGCCAATTGGTCGTTCACCGCTTGCTTGCAAGCCACGAAAGCATCCGAGACTTTCTGTTGGAAACCATCAAGATCATTTTCAATCAAGCAGCGATCAATTTCAAACTCCACGTGCACGCTTGCCCCCAATGAACCATAGTCGGGCAGACCGACTTTCTTTTGCAAACCCACAGATACTTGAACTGCCATTATCGTTGTCCTTAGATAAAAAACTAAGAAAGCTCCTAGATTGCCGGACGTCACCGGACAAAAAAGCTCGAAGCCTTTGAAAAAACACGAAGCTATGATTATCGTCGCGCGTCTGCTTGTTCAGCGCGTTGACGTTCCAAATCATCCCAGTCGACCCACTGCGGTGACCGTTGATCCGGATCAGGGTCAAAACAGATCACTTTCGGATCGACAATGCTGAATCCACGTCGGCGGATGGCACGTACATCTTCACCAGTTGCTTTCGCAACCAATTGATCCAGTTGTTGCTGAGTCATTTACGTTTCCTCGATATTAGAAAAAGGAAACGCCGCCCAACAAGGAGCGGCGTCAGAAAAACACCGCTCCACTCGGAGCACAAATACAAAACCAGATTCTTAAGCAGCTACTGCACAAACACGGTCCAAGAGACCATGCAAGGCCTGAGAGCGAGAAGGCAGAACTTCCAAAGAACGATTTTTGAAACTCTCTGTGAATGCATTAAAGAGTCGCCAAACAGAATTCCCGTTTTGCGTAAATTCAGCATGCGATGGCTCACGCCATTCACTCAGAACAAGCGGTAGCTGCGTAACCGGAATGATGCGAGCATCGACAGCTCGAACCAGCAAGTCGTGCGCAGTTTTATCTTGGATCCGAGTCTGCTTATACAGCGCGATGCGATCATCTTGCTGCGTACGCATTTCAGACAGCCGTCCGACCGCCTGAGCTACGATCCCGGGCAAGTCACGTTCGATAAAACGAGTGTGCTTGCGAGTCAAAACAACCTCTCCGAAGAAAGAAAGGTTGTCACAAACAATGACTTGACTACCCAGAGCAATTGATGCTGGAAATGTCTTGTCATGACTATTACGCAGACCAAGAACAAGACTGTAATCAGAGGCATTTTGAGAGCTAGATAGTTCCATTAGGCCAAAGTATCGATCGCCGTTGCCCCAGATGCCGTGGGCTTGGTTCGTTATCGTGAAACCATGCATCTCAATGGTTGCTTCGACAATATCAATCAATCGTTGATGTGCCACAGGTACCCAGGTATCTGTTCGCTGCGGAGTGATTGCATTGTTGATTTCTTCGCGCGACACACGATGTGAACCACAGTGCAGAAGTAAATTTGCCATTATTTTGCTCCAATAAAAAAGCCGTTCGTTGGTGAACGGCGATGAAAAAAGGGTCTTAATTTCTCTACACGAAACGTCTAAATTCCAGATTTTAGACGTAAGCAGTTGTTGATTTATCTTGCGATTCAGAAGGGGAAGTCCCTTGAATCATCTGAAGTACCCTTCGTAACTACATCAAGATTAGTGTTGCTTGACTCAGTTAGCTTTGGAAGCACAGGCTCGGAAAGAAACAGTGGCTTCTCTGCAGTCAGCTCAGTGATGAGCAGATCAGCAACTGCCGATTCATCTGGTCCTTGACCCTGCATTTGGCGAATAACAAACACTGCGACTGCCAGTGGTAGTAGACATGCGAAGAAAACACCAACACCTTGAATGGCAGCAGCAATGATTGGATCGCGGTGCCGTTGTGATGCAATCTCTTTGCGATCTTGCTCAAGCTGCGAGCGAGCAGTATCCAGTGCAGACTGTTGCGCGTTGATTTGCGTTGTCAGATTCTCGTGTGCTTCAAGAAAATCTTGTCGCGACTTTGCGTTCTGCTCCACAAGATCCGCAATGCGGTTGTTTTGCTGCGATTGCTGCGCAGTACTCTGCTTGGCAAATTCTGCTAATCTTTGATCCCGGTAATCAGGGGCTGGTCCGCAACCAATCACAGCAGAAAAGATCACGAGTGCCAGCAGAGATACGATGCCTTTCGTTGGTAAATGATCAGTCAATGGGTTTGTCCTTTCTAAAAATACGAGCCAAGAGCATTTGCAGAGCCATGCGCAAACGATGTTCGCGAAGCCATGCGTATGCGAGAAAACAAGCTGCCAACGAGATGGCAGCCACAATTGGAGTGGTCATAAGACCTCCTATGAGGAAAGGGTGGAGAAACGAAAAAACCCCGGCCGCTCAGACGGCTGAGCAATCGGGGCTTGTAACATTGAGATTCAGCTAAACCAGTCAGAGAGATAACCACAAAACGTGTTTTTCGTGGTTGACGAGAGCTAACTCCCTTTTCGATCTATTATGACACGCTCAGGGGATAAAATTTAGAATTTAGAGTTTCGTTACTTCTCAAACAGACGATCAACGGTTTCCCCCGTTGTATTTTCCTGAACCGGAGTTGTAGGACATTTCGAAAATCAGAGCATAGTCCATCACCGGTGAATTTGATTGAACAGCGACTGGTTTCGAGAGCTTTTTGGCTTGACGCGAAGTTCTTCGCCGCTTTGGTTGCATGCTCTCGCTAGACTCGTAGGGAGGCAGCGGGTCAATAAATTCATGGTCAATGGAATCCAATTGTGTTTGGAAACGATTTTTGATGTCCGCGATCTCAAGCAACTCGGGTAATCCAATGCGTCGGCCTGGCTGGATTTGCGTGTCGGCATTCTCAGGATCAAAGACTATCTTAGGTGGTTTTGGACCAGACGCTGATTCCTTCAGCGTCATAACAAATCTTCTGCTCTGGGGTAGCGCACTGATGATTAATTCAGCGATCTCCGGTCCCAAAACTTTCTGCAAGTTGATTTGGGTCAGATCTTGATTAACTCGATCTTTGACTTCAACCACAATTTGGCCTTGTTCGACAGCAGCACCGCTTAATATCCGCTGTCGTATTTCCTGTCGCTTGCGCGACGCGAGATCAGCAACTTTTTTCAGCTCATAGAGTTCCATTAGTTCGGCCTGTGTGATCAGTTTTTGATTATTCATTGCCCCCCCCCTGGGTTATGCGAAGCAGCCGAAGGCTGCTTCTCCTCACTGTTAAACTACGTCCACTACGTTACCTTCGTAGTGCAAAGCGAACGCAGTAATTTGTTGGTAGAAGTGATGTTGTTGTGTCAGAAAGTGTGACTTGAGGTGTCGGATTTTTGCGTAATTTGTGACTTGCGTTGTCGGAAAACGATCGAGAATGTGACTTGAGGTGTCGGGTTTTTGGCGTTCATGTGACTTTGCTGTCGGAGTTGTGAGCATGAACAGACAATACATCTTTCTGAAAATCCGGTGACGGGCCTTTATCACTCAGGTTACGCTCGACTCGTCGTAAAGAACATTTGTAACCGGTGACAGCGGTGATCCGCTCAGCCAAATACCGCTGGCTCCAACTCATGTCGCTGAGCCATTTTCGGATTGCGTGAGCCGAATCGAACCTACTTGCATCTCCTGGTTCCGCCGTGAGCGCGCAAGACTCAGGACACACAGGTATCCAACCGAAACCAAGTTTTTCACTAAAATACTTCCGCCAACGCATTTGCCAGTCAGCGGGTGCGTAGATCCTCAGCGTGCAAGCCTCAAGCCAGTCCTGACCGTTTCCGGTTCTAAGGCTATCCATCATCTGCCCGATGCTCTTCCATTGACCATTCAGCACCCCGGCGGGAACCAAGCCCAACTCCTCGCTGAGGAATGAAAGGTCGGTCAGAAACGGCCTCATCAAGTCCCTTCTTTTTTGGTTACTCTCCCTCGACGGTTCCCTCGACGGTTCCCTCGCCGGAAGCACGTACCCGGACCGATTCAGCCAGCCCTTATTGGTACGACCAATGATCTGATAACCACGTCCTTTCCTTTTGCCGTTTCCGGCAAAGGCGACATACTCCTGTGTCTGGCTGAGCAAAGGGCATAGCACCAATCGTGACCCGTTGCTGGTCGCTGGCACCATTCCGCATTTTATTATTTCTCCGGTTATGGCCGTCCCAGGTTTGGACTTCGCGCGAGTGAGTTCTCGCACCATGCCAAACACCAGTGTCTGCTGGGGCCAAGTCCAACCAACCTTGGGAGATCCACCCAATACAAAGGCGGGACAGTAAGCGTTGAAAAGCCACCCTTTACTTTGCAACTGTTCCCGAAGTTCTTTGTGCTCATCGGAGTAAAGCAGGAAGCGGTCTCCGTGGATATGGTTTACGTCATTTTTGGCGCGGAAGAAGTCGAGAATCGGGTATTTGTCACGATGAACATAGTAATGGCGATGCACAGTGCCCGTTCCATACAGCATGCACTTTTCTGCTGAGCAAACCTTGTTGTTCTCGACGGGTTTCAAACTGCCGATGATGTTCTTTTTCTCGGCCAGTCGAGAACGCCAGTTTTTGTCATAAGTTGCGCCCCAGACCAACTGGCGCACCAGCAAGTCAGGTATGTGTGGACAGGCATGAAGCCGATGCCAAAGAATGAACCGATAAATCATGTTTCCTAACGGAACCGGTTTATCGCAACAAAATAAAAAATGATGCAATGCGACAAGCGTGAAGTCGGGTATATAACCCACGAAACGTGGACCTGAAAAGGGTGACTCTGCGGTTGCCAAACCGGCCTTCGATCCAGACGGGCCTCCGCGAGCGGCCACCTTTGCCAAAGCAGAATCGAGCTTGTCGGCGAGCTCTTTTTCGTTGAAAGGCGGCACACAGCGTGTGTTGTATTCTCCCAGCAGCGTCTTTGCCTCTTCGCGGCCAAGAGCAAAATCGTCGACCATACGGCACGCTGCATTCAGAAAATGATTTCGACCTTTTTGCCCCGAAATTGCTGGGGGCATCTGAGCTAGGTAAGCTCTGGCGCGAATGATCACTTCAGGGGATAACGTGGTTGAATGCTGGAGAGGCTTCAAGCTTGGTTTTGGCTCGGTCGGTTGCCAGGAGCCCGCAAGTTTGTCGAGTAACTCACGTTGTACAACCTCGAATCTGTCAGGCAGTTTGAAATAACCTGATCGACGATGAGGTCGATCTTCGCAAGATTTTCCTTTGCAAGCCATTGTGCCAGGCAACTTGGCCACGCGAACGGCATCGTGGACCAAAGTGTCTATTTTCAGGTTTCCCTGGTCATACTTTTCTGCGAGCGCTTTTAGGCAATTCCGAACTATTCCATGATCATCAACAGGCAAATCAATATGGTACAAAAGCTGATAGCCGTTGCCTGAGTCGACTACAACGGGCTTCGGCCAACCAGATTCTCTGAGGTCGCGGTATATCAGCCGCGCGAGTAAATAGGCTCCTTGTTTTTCCGTGTCCGTAGACGAGCAGTCCTTGGGGCGAATGACGTCAATATCAACGAGAAGAATCTGCCGTCGACTGATGAATTTCGTCCTGATCGCTGTACTGTGAGTAGCGGCTGAGATGCTATTTGAAATTGGCGGACCTGAATCGTTTGCAATCCGATTGATAGCCCAGAAGATGCCTACCGCTTTTCCATCTTGGGGAGCTATGTCGTTGACTACTTGGCTTCTGTGGGTTGGATCGTAGTAGCCCAGCAACTTTCCTTCGCCTTCTTGTCCCTTCACAAATAGGTAGTGTGTTTCGCTAGGACCTTTGACAAAAGCCAGGAATTTCAGCGTGTCAAAGCTCAACCGTTTTTGCGCAATTGGCCAATCCATCAGAAAGCACTCCAGAATCACTCATCTGACGGATTCTGCTTGGGTCGACGCTTCGTCCCAAGCTCGCGTTGGTAGTAGTTGCGCACAGCCTGTCCGGCGGCATCCAAAACTGCGGATCGCATGAATTGTGCGATCGTCAACCCCAGTTCCGCAGCAGCCATCCGGACCTGCTTATGCTCCTCCGGGTTGAATTGGATCTTCAGGGTCACACGTTCCTCGCGTTCCGAATGTTCTTTTTTTGCCATTTCAAGTCTCTCGTGAAAAACGGCACCTTCGGGACCTTGTGTCCCTTCCGGTAATACGGTATCTTAAGGAACCTATAATGTCAACCCATTACGAGTTGGCTTTTCCAGCACAAGGAACGCTCCATGCAGTGCATTTCCCTCGCCGAACGCGGAAATGTGAAAATGCCTAGGAAGAGATCATCTCAGGGCAAGCGGCTTGCAGTGCCGTTGCCATCAGTCATCCGGATGCAGGCTGACCTGGAGCCGAACGTCAACCACCCTCTGGGTGCTTTGGCGTCAGGACCTCGGAACGAGCAGCGGCAGCATGTACTGGGGTCCATTCTGGCTCGACTGGCTGTCGGACCATCGACTCACGAGGCCTCCCGCCCCATGGGACCTGATTCGCCAGATACAACCAAGCCCGACACAGACAAGAACTCAAGCATGGTGGAGACTGCTCAATGAAGACCACGAACACAAGCAAGAAGCTGCGAATTGCCGGTTACGTGAGAGTCTCGTCGGTGCGCCAGGCCACGGAAGGCGATTCATTACAGGCACAGCAGCATGAAATTGAACAAGAAATCGAGTTTAGAAAGCGCCGAGAAAACTGGGATATTGAGTCGCTGGAGTTCTATACCGATGCCGGAAAGTCAGCAAAGGATCAGAACCGCCCGGAGCTTCAGCGGCTCAAGCGGGACATTGCCGCAGGCGAAATAGACGTCGTCATTTGCTTCAAACTGGACCGGATCACTCGTAGCCTGAAGGACTTTGTCGACTTGTGGGAGCTCTTCAATAAGCACAAAGTTGACGTGATCTCGCTTCGAGAGAAATTTGATACCTCCATGCCAACCGGCGAAGCCATGATCCAATTGATCATGGTTTTTGCACAGCTCGAACGAAAAATGACTGCGGAGCGAACAGCATCCATTATGCGAGATCGGGTCGAACGTGGCCTATGGAATGGTGGTCATATTCTGGGGTATCGCTCCAGACCGCAGGAACCCGGGTACCTTGAAATTGACGAAGAAGGTGCTGCAATCGTGAGAACTATCTTTGATTCATTTGAAAAACTGGGGTCGTGTGGAGCAGTCACTCGCGAAATGAGCGAAAAAGGCATCCGCTACCCAAGCTACGCGACGCGGTCAGGCAAACAAAGAGGAGGCAATTTGTTCGCTAAACAGAAAGTGACAGGCATTTTACGAAACCCAGTCTATATCGGGAAAATCCGCTGGGGACAGACCGTGCACGACGGCAACCACCCTCCGATCATTCAGCAGGAGCAGTTCGATCGAGTGCAAGCACAGCTTGCGACAGTTGTAAAGCGGAAAGTAGGTCTGAAAGCCAAGCCAAAAGGAAGGCACTATCTACTGACCAGCGTTCTTCGCTGCGTCTGCGGAGCCCACATGGTGGGCTACTCTACTCCAGGACGGAGCAGAATCCACTACTACTATGCATGCACAAAACAGCTTCACGAGGGTGGAAGATACTCTTGCTCATCACCCAAAATTCCAGCTGAGGCCATGGAGAAGGCCATACTTCACCGTTTACGAAACATCAGTGCTAGCGTCGAGGCCCGAGAGAAAATTGTCGAGCAAGCTTTGTCGTGTTTGAGTAACGAGTCGGCAAAGATGCGACAGGAAGAAGAAGTCCTGAAGCGTCAGCAACAGCGCACCAGGGCCGACATCAGCCGATTGATCGAAGTACTCAAGAGTTCAGGTGCCAAAGGACTATCCAGCGTCCAGACCGAACTAACCAAGCTTGAATCAGAAGACCTTGAGTTGGAGCGAAGATGCAAGGAGCTCGCCAAGCGTCAAAACCCCCTGAACCAAATCTCCGAGGACGCCAGAAAGTTCGTCCAAAACTGGGCAGAAGTGGAATCTTTGCTCGATGAGGCAACCGAAGAGGAAAAAACCCAGCTTGTTCGACATTATGTGGAAGTAATCGAGATACACCCGTCAGACACGAAGGGCGAAGCCGGGACGTACGTCATGAAGCTTTTTCCGGAGGTTCGTACAGACTGGCGTATTGGGTGGAGCGATCAGTACCTGAGCGAGCTGATTTGCGACGATCGCAGGCTTCCCGAAACAAAAAACGGCGATGCAGCCCCTGAGGACAGTATCGCCGATTTGTTAACCGAACCCCGTCTGGTGTGTATAAGTGACGGGAAAGCTCCTCCGGTAGGACTCGAACCTACGACCCGGCGGTTAACAGCCGCCTGCTCTACCAGCTGAGCTACAGAGGAATGTGCTGGGATGTTCGGAAAAGTAACGGCAGGAATGCAGGGAATCAAGACACGTTTGCACTTTTCCAGGTTCGGCCATTTCTGCCGTCAGGCGACAAAACGCTGTCTCCGCACGCACCCGAACACCGATTCCGCAGGGATGCTTCCTCTCGGACCTGACCCGGTTTGGCTGGGCCCGCCACGATTGGAGACAGCGTTTTGCCGCCGGTTGTGCCGGACGACCGTAGTTTTTGGGAGTGGGGGATTATCAAGATTGCGGGAAGGAATGCAAGTGTAGACTGCCGTGGAAGATACGGAATGTGGAAAAAATGACGAGGACGACCTGAGCAAAGTTGTTTGGCAGCGTCGTTTTGACAACTCGAGGTCTGGCTGACGGGGTAACTCATGCCACGAATGGCCACGAATAAAAATCTTCTGAGGGGCATCACGGAAAGTGGTCAGCGGTCAGGCGAGCCGCAGACGGAAGTCCGCGGGTGAGAGGGTTGGAGGGCTCCGTTGTGAACTACCCCCGTTTTTTTGGTGCCTTGCTCCTGTGACGATTTGGTTGCTCTGCAGACTGTTTGGCCTCACGCGAAGCCGCGAAGGGAAACGCCCGGGGCTTTGATCAGGGGGCAGGGTGGTGGAACCACAAAATGGAGTTGAGCACGAAGGTCGCGGGGCCAGTGTCCAGCGGGAGTGAATGAGACGGTGCTTTGTGCTGCGCGAAATTTGGATCTCACTCGTACTCGTACTCGAATTTCGAACTGCTGTGCCGGACTCTGAGCGGCCGCAGCAGACGGGGGAAAGGCTTGCAGAGTGGCATTGTATGGCGACCCCCTCATCCTCGCCCAATCTTTTCCCGTTGGGGCGAGGGGACGATTGGTCGTCGGTGGTATTCGCAGCCAAAACCTGTTGATGGCGGTTTGACAAGATCTCTGGTGTTGCAGAGAATGCTTCACGGTCGAAAGCAGTTTGAGTGGAGCGGGCAGATGAGGGGTGTGGGTATGGCAGGATTCGTGGTACGAGCCGGGTTGCGGGTCGCGGCCTGGGCTGCGGGGGTGCTGGCAGTTTCAGCACCTGCTGCCGAGACTCTGAAGCAGGCTGACGTCGTGATCTACGGTGCAACGTCGGCCGGTGTGGCTGCCGCTGTTCAAGTGTCTCGCATGGGGCATTCAGTGATCCTGATCGAGCCGGGAAAGCACGTGGGCGGGCTTACGTCGGGCGGGCTGGGATTCACCGACAGCGGCGACAAGCGGACCATCGGCGGGATCGCTCGCGAATTCTACCAACTGATCCGCAAACACTACGACAACGCGTCAGCATGGACTCAGGAACAACCCGCCAGCTATCCTCGCTATCGCCCGACTGATGACGCGATGTGGACGTTTGAGCCGAGGGTTGCAGAGGAGGTCTTTCGTCGCCTGCTGACAGAAGCTCGCGTGGAACTGCTGCAAAACGAGCGGCTGAATCGCGGCACCGGCGTGACGCTGGCTGACAATCGAATTCAGCAGATTGTGATGGAGTCTGGTCTGGTGCTGGCAGGTCAGCAGTTTATTGACGCTACTTACGAAGGCGACCTGATGGCTGCTGCGAAGGTGAAGTACACCCTCGGCCGCGAAGGAAACACAGTCTACGGTGAGACATTGAACGGCAATCAGGTCCGCGCAAATACTCACAACCATCGCTTTCTAAAACGAGTAGATCCGTTCCGCGTTCCGGGTGATCACAGCAGTGGCCTGCTGCCTGGAGTTGAAGACGCAGGATCGGGCACAGAAGGGGCTGGTGACCAGCGAATTCAGGCGTACTGTTTCCGCATGTGCATGTCAAAATCACCTAAGAATCGTCGCCCGTTTCCAAAACCGGACGGCTATGAAGAATTAAATTACGAACTGTTGCTGCGAAATTTTGAAGCGGGTGATCTGCGAGTACCGCTGAAGCCCGACATGATGCCCAATCTCAAAACGGATACCAACAACAACTGTGCGGTTTCCACGGACTACCTGGGCGGCAACTATAGTTATCCGGAGGCTAACTATGCCGAGCGGGAAGCCATTATTCGGGACCATGAGCGTTATCAGAAGGGCCTGATGTGGACGCTGACCAACCATCCTCGCGTACCCGCCACCGTCCGTTCCGAGATGGCTCAGTGGGGCCTGCCACTGGATGAGTTTACTGACAACGACAACTGGCCGCATCAACTGTACATCCGGGAAGCGCGGCGAATGGTCAGCGACTATGTAATGATCGAACAGGACTGCCGACGGGAGCGGATAGCTGAGGACAGTGTGGGGCTGGGCAGCTACAACATGGATTCGCACAATGTGCGGCGGTTTGTAACTCCCGACGGCTATGCCCAGAACGAAGGAGACGTACAGGTTTCACCGGGCGGGGCCTACCTGATCAGTTATCGCTCGGTCGTCCCGGCTAAGGGGCAGGTGATGAATTTGGCTGTGCCGGTGTGTCTGGCAGCATCGCATATTGCCTACGGTTCGATTCGCATGGAACCAGTGTTTATGGTGCTGGGGCAGAGCGTGGCGACGGCTGCCGTGATGGCTCTTGAGTCCGGGCACAGTCTGCAGGAAGTGCCGTATGCTGCGTTGCGAGCTCGGCTGCTGAGGGACGGGCAGGTGCTGGACCTGCCGGCGGCGATTCCGCCAAAAATTCTGATTTCGCGTGCATCGCTGCCAGGCATTGTGTTGGACGATGGTGACGCCGAGCTGCAGGGTGAATGGCGTGGCAGCAGCTCGGCTGGCCGTTATGTTGGTGCGGGGTATCTGCACGACGGCGACGTGGACAAAGGTGAGAAGTCTGCAACATGGAAGGTGGCTGTTCCGAGCGGAGGAAAGTGGCGCATCGGGATCAGCTATGCGGCTGCATCGAATCGAGCGACCTCGGTGCCGGTATCCCTGCAGGCGGGTGACCGGGAGCAGCAAACATTTGCGCTGAATCAGCGGCAGCCGATTACCGGCAAAGCAGTCTTTCAGGAGCTGACGGACGTTACTCTGGCAGCGGGTGAGCAGTTGCGTGTGACGATCAGCAACAAGGGAACGGAGGGGCATGTAATTGTGGATGCGTTGCAGGTTCGGCAAGTGGAAAGTGGTCAGTGATCAGTGGTCAAGCGAGCCACGGGCGGGAAACTGCGAGTGTGAGGACGGGGCGGCTCGGGAGTTTCGGGCCTTTTGCCAAAGCGTCAGGCTGCTGAGTGTTTTCGCTTGCGTTTGGGTTTCTTTCACGCAGGCACAGAGACACGGAGAGGAAAACGCCGGGAGTTGTTTGCCCGCTGGCTTCGTGTGGCCCTCTCCGCAGCTCGGGCTTTCCTGCCCGAGATCTGTACTTTGCGTTTGAAACGCCCTCGTATCGCCGGACTGGGACTTTGGGTAAAGGTGCTGTTTTCCCGTTTCCCTGCAGGTGGTCAGCAGACAGTTCGGCCTTACGCGAAACCGCGAAGGAGAACGCCAAAGGACATTGATCAGTAGTCAGGGTGGTAGAACCACAAACGAGAGTTGAACAAGAAGACTGCGAGGCCAGTAAATAGTGAGAATGAATGGTTCGGGGGCTCAGCGGCGGCCGTGGCGTGGGCGGAGGAACCAGAGCAGGATCAGAACGACGGCAACGACCGGCAGCATGGGTTTCAGACGCGGCAGAAACCAAAGGATAAGTCCCAGCACGAACAGGCGCTCGGGACGCAGGAAGGCCCAGGCGGCCGGGCGTGTACGGGTCGGGAAGCAGGTCCAGAGTGCGGCAAGGACGATGCCGATGCGCAGACAGGCAGCCGGCCAGACGGCTGTGGAGTCAGCGAACACGAGGCCGACGACTCCACAGCTCAGCAGGACTGTTGTGGCAATTCCGGTGCGGCGGCGACGTTCGGCAAATTCGGCATGCGTGGTGTTCAAGGTTCAGTCAGGTCTCAGGGAAGGATTTCTTCAGGCATCAGGATGGCATCGCTGGTTATCTGCAGTTTCTCCAGTTCGCGACGCAGATCGGCTTCCGCCGACGGTCTGGCGGTTTCGCGTCGTCGCACGATGACGCGGATACCGTTGGTGTCACCGCTGCAGCGGCGGACCAGTTCCGGAATTCGACTCAGAATTGTGCTGCGGAATAAGGGGGCGGGAGTGTCGGCGATCTGAATCAAAAATTTGCGTTCATCAATCAGTACCGTCAGGATCCCGCTGCTGATGGCGCGGCTTTCATCAGCAGTCAGGTCTGTCAGTGAGCCTGCCCCTGATTCAGCATCTTTGTCTGCAGCAACGGACGCTGCGGGCTGTGTCAACGCTTTGGTATTCGCGGGTGCAGCGGTGTCTGATTCGTTGGCCGAGTCGGCTGAAGCACGCTGTTCCGTGTCGCCGGTCCCCTCTCCGGTTCCGGCCCCAAAGCCTCGCAGCATCAGATACAGAGCGATGCCAATCAGCAGTGCCCCGGCCCCGACGCCGTAGCGTGAGGATGTACGCAGCATCCGCAGCAGTTTCAGACCGGACGGGAGTTTCGGACCGGAGCTCATGTGCAGGCTTTCCGTGTGACTGTGACAAGGGTGACTAACGAGGTGCCGCAGCGGGGGTGATGACCGGTCCGGTCGGCCGATATCCAAGAATCACGTAATCATACAAATGTCGACCGGAAGCATCACTTTCCAGCTTTTGCTTGAGTTCTGCCACGGCTTTGCGCGTCTGCTGCTGATCACCCAGTCGGGCATCACCCCACGTGACCAGCAGCAGTACCAGGCTATGGGGGTCGGCGAACGATTTAGAGGCCTCGAACAGTTTCTGGGCCAGTTCGATGTCACCGGTAAAATCCAGCAGTGCGGAGCGGCTGCCGTCCTGCAGCAGGCACTTGCCGTTTTCCTGCAAATGCACTTCCCACATGGTCACGTGCTTCTGCATTTCATCGACTTTGATGAAAAAGCGGAAGACATCGTCACCGTTTTTCCGGAGTTCTGCCTGCAGTCGTGTCATGGCCTGTTCCAGACGGTCGGCATCTTCCGGCCGTTCTGTGTTTCGCAGCTGCAGTACTTCGTCCAGTGCGGCGGCTGGCAGATCAAGGGCCTGTGCCAGCAGGCTGCCAGTGTCGCGATGTTGCTGCAGCAGGCTTTGATAACGCTGGTCGAGGGTGTTTTTGAGGGTCTGCAGTTTCTGCTTTTCGCTGACCAGTTCGACCTGCACAGCGTCTCGTTCCGCTTGCAGTTCCTGAGCCGCCAGGACAGACCTGCTGCGATTCTCGATGTACTGCGAAAACATTACGATCAGCAGCAGATCGAGCAGGGGTGTGAGCTGCAGTGAGAGGCGACGGCGAGTGATCATAAGGCCGGCGACTCCTGCGGACGAGCGGCGATACCGAGTTCTCGCTTGGCGCGTGCCACCATCTCACGGACACGCCGGCGAGCTTCAGAGAGCCCGGCAAATCGCACTTCCGAAAGACTGCTGACAAACATCAGGACCACGGAGGCCAGCAGCCCGGCAAATGTGGACCAGATGGAATCTCCGAAACGTTCCATGACCAGGTTGACGCTGGACACGGCCTGCGGAGCCACATCGGCCTGCAGGGCCGAACCAATGGCCAGCACGGTCCCGAGCACGCCGGACAATGGATAGGCTTCGATCATGGTACGGGCCGTATTCACGGCAGTGTCAAAGCTGAGTGAATCGAGGCAGGGGCGACGTTCGTCAAGAATCTGCATGCGTTCAAGGCACAGTCTCCTGTCGGCTGACCGGGATGGGTCATTAAGCGCATCGTGCACGTCCTGAACAAAAGCATCGATCTGCACCTGCAGCGACGAGGAGCGATCCAGCACACTGCGATGGTGCAGTCCGCGAGTGTAATTGTCGAGCGCATCGGCCAGCATCCGCAGATCACGCCGACACCACGCTCGCAGCCACCCAAAAAACAGCAGGTGGAAGACCGCAAACCCGACGATGACAGGTGTGGACAGCCCGGACAGGAACTGCAGCCAGTCACTGAGCGATTGAGTTGCGGGGAGTTGGAGTGGCATACGCGGCTGTAACCAGTGTGTTGGCGAAGTGAAACGCGGGCTGTGCAGAGTGCAGCATACGTCAAAGGGGTGCTGGAGGGCGAGGTTTTGGGGTGGAAAATGCGGTGCGGGTGCGAGGAGGTGGCTCTGTCAGGGCAATTTCCGAGGGACACCGAGACCTATTTTAATTGACATATCGTCAGATGTCGATGTAATTTCAAGACGAGGGTTTCGGGGCCTTGTGTCATGGGGGTCAGCAGGAGGTGCAAAAACGGTGCTGAGACTGACGGAGCTGGAGGCATTGGGGCAGGCGGCCGAGTGTCTGCGAACCCTGGCTCATCCGCATCGACTGCGGATGGTGCAGATGTTATTGCAGGGGCAGTACACGGTGGGTGATTTGGCACAGGCGTGTGAAATTCCCAGCGCGATGGCCTCTGAGCATCTGCGTCTGATGCAGCGATGTGGCTTTTTAAGCAGCAGCAAGGACGGCCGGAAGGTTTACTACCGCGTCGCTCAGCCTCATTTGCAGAACATTCTGACGTGTATTGAGTCCCGTTTTGGTGTTTGCGAGGTGGCGGGGTAGTGGTCAGTGATCAGTGGCCGGTTTTCAGTGTTTTGGGGGTTGGGGTTCTGGGAGATGTGGACGGGAGTTCGCGGGTCTGAGGTCTGACCACGGTGCGGGCTGGCCCGTTATTTGATTGCATGAATGCCATGACTCTGCGGGTGCTTTGCAGGCGGCTGATCTCACGTGAAGCCGCGAGGGGAATCGCGAAGGGCCGGAACTGAACTGGCGGCATCCATGCCGTATGCCTCGCTTGCCCCGTGCCGCCTTCGTAGCTCGGGCTTTCCAGCCCGAGCACTGCGTTCACAAACATTTTGTATCTTCACGTCCACAGGGCCATGTGACGGCTGTTTTTTGAATCACAAATGGGCATGAAAAGACACGATTTCGTCGCGGGTAAAGGCGCAGATGAGATACAGCTGCAAACCGCGTGTGGTGATGGTGTTTGTTTTCGAGGCGGGCGAACTTTAGTCAGGAGTGGTTTTTGATGCTGAACAGGCTGGCGTCACACGCCTTGGCCATCAGGGTAGGGAATTTTTCTTCCGCGGTATTGAAGCGATCGGCTCGACTGCAAGCCTGCCACGTGCCGTCGCCGCAGTAGATGACATCGAGTGAATTTTCTTTCTGCCGATGCTGCTCCCGGTTCAGCACTCGAGCATCCACCTCGATTGCCCTGCCGGGCTGGGTTTTGAGTTTGAGCAGCGGCAGATCCAGCAGAGCAGCCTGATTTTCGTATCCGACGGACCACGAGAGTTTAATGACGCAGTTGTCTTCTTCGAACGTTTTACTGCCGGGCATTTTGAGCAGATGTATGATGGTCTCGAGCAACTGATCAACCGTCATCAGTGGTGAGACAGTGACCTGCAGGATGGGGTCACAGAAGCGAGGTGCGCTGTGCAGCGTGAGTGGTCGGCGTTAGTTGAACATTGTCAGGCAAGTAGTTCGGAGGCGAACGTTCCCAGCAGTGGCTGCTGACTGCCAGAGTGATTCAGGCACAGGCAGGATCGGGCGAAACATGTTTAAGGTCACTGCGGGAAACTGGCGCCATTCGGCATCCCAGTGGCGGGGCGTCAGCAATTCAAGATCAGGAATGACTTTGCGAAAGCGAGCTCGGCTGGCGTCGGAGAGATCAGCATTGCAGCAGATTGCGGGAGGCGGGCTGCCGGAGCATCTCCGCGAGGCCATGTGTCGCAGGGATTTTTGCGTGAGATCTTCGGGAATCTCATGAGTTCTGCCGGACGGGGACCAGACACACAGCCAGCGTTTGCTGCCGGCCTTGATCAGTTCCTGTCCAGACTCAAGCACATGAATTTCCGGGAGGCTGAGGGGGTCAGCGGCGGTCAGCAGGGCGGCCAAAAACTCAGCCCAGGCGGTGGCGGAAGCGGCACCAGACGGCGGGCGGAAAAACGGTGGATGGCAGTGCTGGGACATCGGGCGATGTTCAGTGGACAGTGTGCAGGGGGTAGTGCGGATGTTTTTAACAGGATAGCGGACCTCGGGACAAGAAAACGGAGCCGGGTTATAAATCAGACGGAGCATAAAGATCACGATGGCGAGGCTGGCGGGTGTTGACACGGCAGTATTTCTCTGCGTGAGAACACCGTAAAATCCTGAGTCGCTGGCTGGAAATTCTGGGCTGCATGCGGAGAATACGTTGAATGGGCAGTTGTCTTTTTGAAGGAGAGCATGCGATGCGTCGGGTAGCTTTTCTGGTGTGTCTGGCGGTGGTCTTTCAGTCCGGTAGTTTGTTAGGGGACGAGGCGGCGAAGTCTGCTGCCTACGAGGCGGCTTCTCCTGCGGCTCAGGCGGTTCCCGCTGTGGATCTGACCGGAACGTGGACGGGGTCGTGGTGCAGCGGCAAGAACGGCCATCATGGTCCGATGACGGCTCAATTTTCGGCCGGGTGCAACGGCTGTTATGAAGTGCGTTTCAAGGGACGGTTCTGTGCGATTATTCCATTCACATACCGCACGACACTAAAGGCAACTCAAAACGCCGATGGATCTGTGACCTTAACGGGCAGTCGTCGTCTGGGTCTGCTGATGGGGACTTTCAGCATGCAGGCAGCGGTGACGGGGGACAAGTTGCAGGCGACTTACTGTTCGAAGCAAGACCACGGCACGTTCAGTTTGAGTCGCAGTGCGACCTGCTGCAAGTGATTCGCGTTGCCGCCAAACGGCGTTTTCAGCCACGCATGGGCTCGCGTTGCAGGCGACGTTGTTGCAGACTGTTAGAAACAGGTACGCTGGATTGGAGTGCAAAAAGCGTGTTTGCTTTAGCAGCAGTGCTCGGGCTGGAAAGCCCGAGCTACGGAAGAATATGGTTCGTAAGAGCATCCGGCGCAATGCGGAGGTCTCTGTTTTCTCCTCACGGAGGCACGAAGACACAGAAAAAAATTGCCTCAACAGCAGCACGGATGTCGGGCCGAACAAACGAGGCTTAAATCCGAAGGCCTTTCATTCGATGAGGACTGACCGCCGCACTTTGCAGGCAGGTGAAAATTGGCGAATAGTGCTGGTTTTCGCGGGGCGTGGCTGATTGCATGTAGCGGGTGAAGGCCAGTCGCTCGGCAAGCATATCGAAGGTGATGTTGCGGCCGACGCCGTTGTGCCACTGACAATCTGGTTCAGAGTGGCTTACGGCGTGTCAGCACAGTTGCCTGGTGATCTTCGTAGAGGCTCTGCCAGTCGCAGGAGTCACGCATGCGTTTCAGCAGCAGTGCCTGGGGTCGCTTGTTGATAATCACAAGGTTAATGCCGTATTCATCCAGCAGGTTGCCCCAATCCGCTCTGCCGGAATTGATCCGCAAGTAATCGCTCCAGACTTCTTCCGGAATCAGGTGTACGTGCAGATTGACCATGGAGGGCAGTAAAAGCTGCGTCTGATTCATGATGAAGCCGGACCATTCGGCGGGTATCCAGACGATGCCGGCGGGCAGATTTTTCTGTTCCCGCAGGAAGCGGGCGGCGGCAATCGGTGTTTCGCGGGAGAGGGTTGCTGAGGCCGACGGTGGTGTGCCTGTGCGAAGCTGCGTGCCGAGGGGTGAAACGGCAAAGCTGATCGCTATCGTCGCCACGCTGAGGGTGGTCCATGCAAGGGATGGTCGAGTCGGCAGACGGAAGGGGAGGCGATCAAGTTGTGGCCGCAGCACGGCGGTCAGGTGTCTGGCGACGAGAATAGCGGTTGCGGGAGCCCACCAGTTGAGCATGCGGGCGGACCATGCCGCCAGCAAGCCCGTACCGGCGAAGATTAGAACTTCGGTGCAGCGGACCGGACGCGGGCTGAACCGCAGGCAAAGCACAGCAGCGGCGAGCACGGCTGCGCCCATCTGACCGTGAGCGAGGCGGAGTGTCAATGGCTGCCATTCGAACATGGAGGCGGTGTTGGCGTTGCCGCTGACGGCGAAGATTTCCGGGTAAACGAGCAGGCCATTGGGGTTGAACAGGACAGCCACGCTGCAGAGCAGCAGCAGCAGCAGATTTCGATGGAGCCGGTGATCACCGAGTGTGACGGCGATGCAGCGGGACCGCAGAAACACATCGACGGCGCGGCCGGTCACTGCGGCTGCCAGCACGTTCAGACCCATGGCGAAGGAACCATGCAGATTGGCCCAGAGTGCAAACATGGCGACAAAGCCGACCCGTTGTCTGAGTGAGAGGGTTTGTGAGCCGAGGGCCCAGACGAGAGTGATGCAGTAGCAGACCAGTCCGGCCAGTTGGGGACGGATCACCTGCAGTTCATGACGGTTGACTGCGAAGAAGATGACCCCGGCGAAAAGTCCGGCGAGCGTACTGCGAGAACTGCGGGCAGCTTTGTGCGCGACAAGAAAGACAGCAAGGGAGCCGCAAAGTGCTGAGAGCACCTGCAGACCGGCCAGTCCGACGGAGGTTTCGGTGAGTTTCATGCTGAGCTGTGCCAGCCATGGGATATTGACCATGCGGATTCCTGCAGCCAGCGGGAGCAGGGGTTCTGTGACGGTCCAGGTCCGGGTCTGCAGCAGATGTTTACCGTAATTCAGATGATCCCAGAGGTCGGTATGCCAGAGTCGACCGACGGCGAGTAAGCTGAACACGAGGCAGCTGGCGGCGGTCAGGACAGCGGTGCCTGCCTGCAGGGCCAGTGGTCCTGATGCGGTGGCGGGAGTGCTGGCAGCCGACGGGGAGGCATCCGCGGCAGCAGCGCTGGCATCGGCGACGGGGCCGGTTGAGCTGGATGGTGGTGCGAGGGGAAAGGACATGAGGCGTCTTCCGGGTTGAACTTGGCAATATCTGCTGGAGTGTAATAGGGAAAGGGGGCGGTGTTCTCGGGTAAAATCGGCAGGAGTTGTTGAAGGCTGCAGCAAAGATTTTGAGCGGGCAGTGCTGCAGCAGATACGCCGTCTTCTCGTGGTATTGCAGAATGTCGACGGCTGTTGTTGTTGTGCAACATACGCGAAAAATCCCCATCAAAGTGAATTTTTGCGATATTATCCAATTGCGAGTTTGTCTGGCGGGTTTGGTGGTGTCAGGAGGCCGGGCTGTGTTCTAGAATCCGCCATCCGGCTCTGGCTGGTCTGTGACTGTTGTTTTTGGTGTGCTGTAACATTTTGCGGCTGAGAATTCTGACTGTTATGGCTGAAGCATATCTGGAACTCGATCATCACGATGAAGCTCGTGGGCTGTTTGGTTCCCGGGATGAGAACCTGAAGGTGCTTAGCCGTGAGACTGGTGCGCAGGTGGTGCTGCGCGGCAGTCAGGTGCGTATTTTGGGTGATGAGGAGCAGGTGCGGCGGGGTTTGGAGACATTGCAAAGGTGGCGCAAAGTCTTGCAGGCTCAGCCGGAAGCGACGATGACGGAACTGCAGGCGAGCGGGGTTCCCGCCACTGAGACTCGGGAGCATTCGGCGATGGCGACGGGCACTGGTTTTCAGGGTTTGGGTCATGTCGGGTCAGCCTCCATGGCGACTCATGGCGGCATGTCCGCGGGTGCTGTGGTTTCAGCAGAGAACTGGCCTGCGCGGGGGATAGCGGATTTTCGGGCGGGGCGCGATCGGGTGGGGATGGTGTGCCCGAAGACGGACGGTCAAAAGTCCTACATGGAGGCGATACGCAAAACGGATCTGGTGCTGTGTGATGGTCCGGCGGGATCGGGCAAGACGTATCTGGCGGTCGCTTTGGCACTTGAGGCTTTGCGGGCGGAGTATGTGCGGAAGATTGTGCTGGTGCGTCCGGCGGTGGAAGCTGGCGAAAAGCTGGGGTTTTTGCCGGGTGACATGTTTGCGAAGGTGAATCCATTCATTCGTCCGCTGCTGGATGCGATTCATGACATGGTGGACTATGAAACGGTGCGGCGGTATTTGTCGAACGACGTGATTGAGATTCTGCCACTGGCGTTCATGCGAGGTCGGACGCTGAATGACACGTTTATGATTCTGGACGAGGCGCAGAACACCACAGTGACTCAAATGAAGATGTTTTTGACTCGAATGGGCCAAAATTCCCGCATTGTGGTGACTGGCGATTCGACTCAGAACGATCTGGAGCGGGGTGTGCAATCCGGATTTCGTGACGCAATTCGTCGACTTTCCAGGATCTCCGGGGTTGCGGTTGTGCAATTAACTGGTCAGGATATTGTGCGGAACAAGCTTGTGCGTGAGATCGTCTCGGCGTACGAGGCGGACGCAGTGTCGGGCTAAATGGCAGTGGCGGTGCGGATCGGGTACTGGCTGGCGTGACGGACGCTCATCCGTCGGTCGTAACATCAATGAACAGTTCATCGCTGGTGGGGAGGCTGCTTCCGGGCAGTCTGCGTGCAGCGGCTCAGGTTGGCAGCGAAAGTACTGGGACAGGGCAGTGTCAGCACTCTGCGGCTCCCGAATTTCGCTGTGGTTCTGGCGTTAGCGTCTTCGGACGGCCTTTGTCCCGTTCGGCGGGGGGCTGATTCGATGTCGTTCTTTGGGACTCGCCGTTCCCGTCAGGCCCGCGTTTTCCGCCCGGCGCCTTCGCTTTGGGATCGTCTGCTGGCGGCATTTCGTGATTACCGTGTTCTGACAGCGGTTTTGTTATCGGCAGCTGCGGTTTGCGGCATGCTGCTGGCGACAACTCTGGGCGGGTCCGGGCTGCGCTGGCGTGAGGGCATGCTGGCTTACAGCGGCATTCAGTCGCGTGTGCCATTTCGGATCGTTGATGCGGAGGGCAGTCGCCGTGCGATGGAGGACGCCGTCAAGGCAGCTCCTTTGGTACTGCGTCAGAACCGGGACGTGGTGGACCGTCTGGAATCGCTGCTCAGGACTCAGTTGAGCGTTGTGGCGAACGCGGAATCGATTGACCAGGTCAGTGAGGATTTGTTGCTGTCGTTTGGGATTCGCAAGGACGGCAGTGAGTCAGAGCGTACGGCTTACAGCGTGCTGCGAAACCAGCTCAGCACCCCGGATGACTCGAACGGTCGTCGTCTGGATGAACTGATGGCCGAGTTTTCTCAGTTCATTTCGGATGCTAGTCGTCTGGGTCTGATCGAACAGCAGTCTGCGAACCGGCAATTCGCTGAAAACCTGGATGCTCGTGCCACCCAGCGTGACCAGCCAATTCAGGTTCTGGATGCTGCTGGTACCGTGCTGCACAACGGTGTTGTGGGTGACGTGCTGCTGGAGGACCAGTTACAGGAGACGGGCCGTCTGGGCAAGAACTGGCAGTTGTACGGCAAACTGGCGGTGCTGCGAAAACCGGTGGAATCGTGGCTGCTCGTCAATCTGAAGAACCAGTTGTCAAAGGATGCTCAGGCGACCGAGGAAGCGAGACGGAAGATTGAGGAGGGCGTGCGGGACGTCTATCAAAACTACACAGCCGGTGCAACGTTAGTCCCCGCTGGAGTTCAGGTGGCAGCGATTCATCGTGATGCACTGCAGTACGAGCAGGAAGCTTTCGAGTCCAGTCTGGACAATGGTCAGCGAGCATTGCGTTTCCTCGGTCGTCTGCTGCTGACGACGGTGCTGGTGTTACTGTTTACAGTTTTCCTGCGGCATGCTCGCCCGGCCATGCTGGAGGACCCTTCGCGTCTGTTGTTGTTTCTGGCGATGTGCTGCAGTACGGTTTTTTTGGGTGCGTGGGCCAGTCAGGATCCGTATCGTGCCGAGGTGATTCCGTTGCTGGCAGCGGTGATGATCACGGCTATTGTTTACGGGCAGGCAGTGGCAATCATGACTGCGTTCGTGCTGGCGCTGCTGATTTCCGCTGCGACGACAGGAAGTCTCAGCAGTTTTATCGTGCTGATGATCGTCAGTGTGGAATCGGTGCTGCCGCTGCGACGCATCAAATCCCGGCTGATCATGATCAAGCTGGGGTTTCGCCTTGCGGCAGTTTCTTTCGTGGCGGTGTGGGCTGCGGGGATTCTGGAGCAGGCTTCTTTAACGGACGCATGGAAAAATTCGGGGCTGCTGCTGACTGCGCTTAAGTATTCAGGTTCTGCCTTGATCTGCTGTTATGTGGTTGCGGGCAGTCTGCCGTTTATTGAGCAGGCCTTTGGAATTGTCACGGACATCAGTCTATTGGAACTGACCGGGGTTTCGCATCCGCTGCTGCAGGAACTGGCCCGGCGTGCTCCCGGAACCTACAACCATTCGATCATGGTGGCGGCGATGGCGGAAGCGGCAGCCGAGTCCATTGGTGCCAACGGCCTGCTGACGCGGGTGGGCGCCTATTTCCATGACATCGGCAAGATGATGAAGCCTGAATATTTTATTGAGAACATTACGGAAGGAGCAGAGAACCCGCACAAATCTTTGGCTCCCAACATGAGCACTCTGATTATTATCGGGCATGTGAAGGACGGTCTGGAACTGGCTGAGGAGAATAATCTTCCGGAGGCGTTGCACCCCTTTATTACTCAGCATCACGGCACGACGCTGGTTGAGTATTTCTATCGCGAGGCTGCTCGCAAGGCCGATTGCGATCATCGTTCTGAGGCTGATGAGTCCAATTTTCGCTACCCGGGGCCGCGTCCGCAGACTCGTGAATCAGCCGTACTGATGGTGGCAGATGCAGTTGAGAGTGCCAGTCGGACTCTGAAGGAACCCACATCGAAGCGAATTCAGTCTTTGGTGCATGAGATTATTCTGAAGCGGCTGCTGGATGGCCAGTTTGACGAGTGCAATTTGCAGATGAATGAACTGCGAAGGATTGAGGAGTCGTTGGTGAAGTCGCTGCTGGCGGCGCATCACGGTCGAGTGCGTTATCCGGGACAGCGAACAGCCTGACTTGCGGGCGGGTGGTGAAACCGGATAATGGAAAACGCAGCTGCCGTCATGTATGGGGTAACAGCAGAGGCTGCCGGAGCGGTGCTGGGTGCGTTGCGGAAGTGCCATGGTCAGCTGACATGGAATCAGGCGCGGAAGCTGATGCAGGAGCGGCGTCTGGGAGTGAACGGCATTGTTTGTATTGACGAGGGTCGTCGCGTCGAGGCAGGGGATGTGCTGGAACTGCGGAAGCGTCCATTTCCGCCGATTCCTCATGACTCAGACGTACGGATCCTTTGGCTGGACGCGATGGTGGTGGTGGCTGCGAAGCCAGCCGGAATGCTGTCGGTGCGTCATCCCGGGGATCGCGACTGGAGTGATGAGCGGAAGCGTCAGCAGCCGTCGCTGGAGGAATCGCTGGAGCGTTTGATTCAGCGTCGCGAGGGCCGCCGCGAGCACGGTGAGCAGGGGCTGCTGGCGGTGCATCGGATTGACCGCGAGACCAGCGGCATTCTGGTGTTTGCCCGCACGGAAGACGCTCAGCAGTTTCTGATCCATCAGTTTGCGGCTCATTCCGTGCTGCGGCGTTATTTGTGTGTGGTGCCGGGTCTGTTGACAGCTCAGACGCTGCGTTCTCGGCAGGTGCGTGATCGGGGCGACGGACTGCGAGGTTCGAGTGACGATCCGACTGTTGACGGACTGGACATGGTGACTCATATTCGCCCGCTGCGACGCTTTGCGAGATTTACGGAACTGGAGTGTCGTCTTGAGACCGGACGCACGAATCAGATTCGGATCCAGCTGTCAGAGCTGGGGAATCCGCTATGTGGTGACGTGAAATATCGGGGTCCTTTTGGTGGGCCGGAGGTCAGCGACAGCAGCGGTTCGCCAAGTCTGGCTCTGCATGCGGCGGAGCTGGGTTTCCGGCATCCTGGCACTCGAGAGCAGTTGTCGTGGCAGCTGCCGTGGCCACCGTCGATGCTGCGGTGGCTGGATCGGCTGTCGCGAAGTTAGGTGGAAGCGGCTTCGGCGATGCGTCTGACTTCGGCAACGTCGGCTGTAATGCGTGCGACGAGTTCGCCGGCTGAGCTGAACGACTGCAGAGGGCGGATTTCTGCAAGCAGATCGACACTCAACCGCGATCCGTAGAGATCTCCGCAGAAGCCATCAAGGTGGACTTCGATTTTTTCGCGCTGCTCGCCAAAGGTCGGGTTTGGTCCGATGCTGACAGCGGCCGGCCATGTTTGGCCGTGGACGGCAGCCGTTCCGGCGTAGACTCCGTGTGCCGGCAGCAAAGTGTGAATCTCAGCGAGGTTGGCGGTGGGGAAGCCGATCGTGCGGCCTCGCTGGGCACCCCGGTGCACAAATCCGATCAGGCGATAGGGGCGGCCGAGCAGACTAACGGCTTCGGTCACAGCGCGGCGACAGAGCAGAGCTCGGATGCGGCTGGAAGAGATCATCTCGTGGCCGGCATCAGCAGGAGCGACAATTCGGCAGGAGATGCTGGTTTCAAGACAGAGTTGCTGCAGGGTGGTGATGGTACCAGCGCGATCTCGACCGAAGTGGAAATTGGGGCCTTCAACGATTCCGCGGGCGTGAAACTTGTGCTGAATAACCTGCTCGAAAAACTGGTGCGGAGTGAGCTGCAGCAGGCTGGAGCTCACTGGCAAAACGAAAACGGCGTCGACACCGGCTTCGAGCAGCAGTCTTCGGCGTTCGTCCGGGGTTGTGAGCAGTGGCGGGGTGAATTCGGGCTGCAGCACAGCGATTGGGTGTGGCTCGAAGGTGACGGCTGCTGCCGGCACGGCGCATTCGCGTGCGAGTTTGACAAGCTGTTTCAGCATGAAGACGTGGCCCGTATGGACTCCGTCAAAGTTGCCGATGCTGATGCAGGCACCGTGGAGTGATTCGGGAACATGAATATCGGGCATAGCGGGGCGGCTGTGGGTGAGAGAAAACAGCTATGACAAGCTTGTGACACCGGTACTGCGGGCAGTTCGTTTACATGGTAGGTTGTCGTGCAGAGCTGGAACAGGGGCGAACGAGGCGGGTCTGTCATGATCGTCTGATTTTCTGCGGCGAGAGAGCCGGGAGACAATCACCTTCCGGCCGAATTTGCAATTGCTCAGGCGGTGCCTGCCAGGTAAGCTCATGTCCATGAATACACGATCAGACAATTGGGTGTGAAGAATACGGTGCATATGTTGCGTTACAGTTTGTATTCGGTACTGGTTGCACTGCTTTCAGGCGTAGTTCTGCGTTCTGCTGCTGGTGCACCGCAGTCTCCGACGGCTGTTCAGCAGGCCCCTGCATTTTCGCAGCAGGATTTGCAGTTCTTTGAAAGTCAGATCCGTCCGCTGCTCAGTGAACACTGTTATGAGTGCCACGCTGGAGAATCGCGGATACTGCGTGGTGGACTGCGACTTGACCATCATGAGGGGGTGTTGCGGGGTGGTGACAGTGGTGCGGCGATTGTCCCCGGAAATCCCGAAACCAGTCTGTTGATGCAGGCTGTGCGTTATGAAACAATGGAGATGCCTCCTGCGGGCCGTTTGTCGGATCATCATATTGAGTTGCTGGCGGAATGGATTCGTCGGGGGGCTCCTGATCCCCGGGCTGAGGTGCCTGCGGCAAAGCTACAGCCTGTCGACTGGGATGCAGGTCGCAGGCACTGGGCGTTTCAGCCGATTCCGCACGTGGTGCCTCCCGAGGAGCCTGAGGCTGAGTGGGCTGTGAATCAGATTGACCGTTTTGTTCGCAGCCGTCTGCGTCAAGCGGGTCTGGAGCCATCGCCGTCAGCGGATCGGCGGACTTTGATTCGCAGGGCGACATTTGACTTGACGGGGCTGCCACCGACACCGGAGGAAACAGCTGCCTTTGTGAATGACTCGGCTGTGGATGCTTTTGAGCGGGTGGTAGAGCGTTTGCTGGGATCGACTGCGTATGGTGAGCGATGGGGCCGACACTGGCTTGATCTGGTGCGCTACGCGACGACGAACGGGGCTGACGAGAACCACGATCTGCCGGAAGCATGGCGGTATCGTGACTGGGTGATTCGTAGTTTGAATGCCGACCTGCCACTGGATCAGTTTCTGGTGCAGCAGCTGGCCGGAGATCTGCTTCCGGTACCGGAGGACGAACGAGCAGCGGGGGATTTGCTGACGGCAACCGGACTGCTGGTGCTGGGCCCAAAGATGCTGGCGGAGCAGGACAAGGAGAAAATGCTGATTGATATTGTTGACGAGCAGGTGGATACAATCAGTCGCACGATGCTGGGGCTGACTTTGTCGTGTGCTCGCTGTCACGACCACAAGTTCGATCCACTAACAGCTCGTGATTATTACGCTATGGCGGGTATCTTCTACAGTACTCGAACGATGCAGAATCGGGACTTTGTGTCGAAGTGGCTGGAGCGTCCATTGCCGTCACTTGAACTGACTGGGCGACGTCATGAGCATCAGCAACGCGTGGAAACAATTAAAGTGGAAGTGGACCAACTGACAACTGCCGGACAGCAGGATCAGGCAGCGGCGCGACGGGCCGAGCTTGAGAAGCTGCAGAAAGAGCAGCCGCAGTATGAGATGGTGATGGCGGCCGAGGAAGGTGAATGCTGTAATCTGCCAGTGCATCTTCGCGGCAATCATTTGAAGCGAGGTCCGGAACCGATTCCGCGGGGAATGCCGGCGATTTTGACTCAGATTGCCCCTGCAGAGGCCATCGCTGCTGCATCCAGCGGACGACTGCAACTGGCTCGGTGGCTGGTCTCGCTGGACCAGCCCCTGACGGCTCGAGTGATGGCCAACCGACTGTGGATGTGGCATTTTGGCAGGGCCCTGATGCGCAGTCCCAGCAACTGGGGATTGAAAGCAGATCTGCCCAGTCATCCTGAGCTGCTGGACTGGCTGGCGGGCGAGCTGATGCGTCGCGGATGGTCGTTAAAGTCGATGCATCGGCTGATTTTAAGCAGTCGGACGTGGCAGATGACCAGTCTGCCGCGACTGGATTATCAGGAGCGTGACCCTGAAAACCGTCTGCTGTGGCGTCAGAATCGGAGGCGTCTGGAGGCGGAAGCAGTGCGGGACACTGTGCTGTTTACGGGCGGCGGTCTGGACAGAACTTTGGGGGGCATTGCCGGCAGCGTGGAGGCGCCGCGACGGGCCGTGTATTTGCCGATTGATCGAGCAGGGTTGTATGAGATGTTTTCCACGTTCGATTATGTGGAGACAGCCAGCCATATTGAGCAGCGACCGACCACGATTGTACCCAATCAGGCTTTGTTTCTGTTGAACAGCCAATTAGTGCACGAGCAGAGTCACCGCCTGGCAGAAGTGCAGGGAGGGGCGGACACACTGTTTCCGTCAGCCGCCGCAGAGGAACTGGCCAGTCGGCTGTTTGAGGTGCTGTATGGTCGACCGGCGACGGCTGAGGAGCGAGTGGAAGTTGTGGCATTTTTGCAGCAGGTCGATCGGTCGCTGGCGGATGTGGCCGACGCAAAAGAGCGACGGCTGCAGTCCTGGGCAACGCTGTGTCGCACGCTCATGGCTGGGAATCAGTTCCTGTTTGTGGATTGAAACGGGAGCATTCGTTTGCGTTACGACGTGATCATTGCGGGTTCTGGATTCTCCGGCAGTCTGCTGGGCTGGATATTGGCACGGCATGGACGTCGGGTGTTGATTGTAGATCGCCAGCGGCATCCGCGATTTGCAATCGGCGAAAGCTCAACTCCGACGGCCGATTTCCTGCTGGCTCATCTGGCTGACCGGTTTGGGCTGCGGGAACTGGGTCCGCTGGCCTGCTGGGGCACATGGAAGCGGGCCTATCCGGAAGTCGTCTGTGGCAAAAAAAGAGGCTTCAGCTACTACCGACATCACCGTGGGAAAAGGTTTCAGGACTCGCAAAATCACGATCATTCGCTGCTGGCAGCTGCCAGCACCAGTGACCACTGGAGTGACACGCACTGGCTGCGCAGTTCGGTGGATCAGCATCTGTCGATGTGTGCGCGGGCTGCAGGAGTTGAAACGCTGGAACAGACAGTTCTCGTGGAATCGCACTTCGATCCATACTCGTCTGAGTGGACTTTACAGCTGAATTCGGGTCAGCCTGGCGAGTCAGTTGAGGCGGTGGTTCACAGTCGCTGGCTCGTGGATGCCACTGGTGCTGGTCAGGCTGTATCCCAGCAGGTGGGAAATCCTTTCGACGACGACTGGATGAGGACTCGAACGTCAGCAATTTACGGTCATTTTCAGGGGGTTCGTGGTTTCGACGAGGCTGCAGCGGCAGACGATCCTTTTTGCGGGGACGATGCGGCGCAGCACCATCTGCTGGAAACCGGATGGTGCTGGATGTTGAGGATGGATAATGGTATCACCAGTGTTGGCCTTTTGGAGCCGGCGCGGCTGACGCGGATGGGGCAGTGTCAGGAGGGTGTGGCTAACGGTGCTGCGCCCAGGGAGTATTTCGTTGAGGCGCTCAGTCAGTATCCGTCGCTGGCCGGACTGTTCAGTGACTGGGAATGCAGAGCGCCGGCGGCAGGGATGGGATTTCAGCGGCGGTTGAGTCGCTGTCGCAGGGACGCGGCTGGTCGGGGCTGGGTACTTTTGCCGGTGGCCTATGGTTTTGTTGATCCGCTGCACAGCAGCGGAATCGCGCATGCGTTAAGCGGAGTGCTGCGGGTGGCTGAGGCGCTGCTGCTGGACGGGGACCAGTGTCAGCGGGCGATTGATGATTATGCGTGCGAGGTGTCTTGCGAGGTCCGCTGGCTGGATTTGCTGACTGGTGGCTGTTATCGCGCGATGCCCAATTTTCAGCTGTTTTGCGGGTTCGCTGCGTGGTATTTCATGGCAGCGATTGAATTTGAAAAGCAGCTGGCAGCCGATCCGGGGCACTGGCCGCGTGGATTTCTGCAGACATCGGATGAGCCGTTGCGAGCGGCGGCTGAACGTTGTTATCAACTTTGCAGCGACTGTCTGACGACAACTGAGTCTGCAGCCGTATTTTCGAGGATGCGACGCGAACTTGAGCCGTGGAACGGCGTGGGTCTGCTGTCCGAATCGCTGCGAAATCGTCTGGCTCACACGGCGGCACCGAAGTATGCGGCGATCGCCGAGCGAAAGTGATTTCAGGTGGAGGCCGTGTGTCTGTCAGCGGCACCGAGGCGACAGGCCAGCCAGCCGAGCCCGTGCAGAGCCAGACTGTCTGCGTAGATGGCATTGGGAAGATGCCCTGCAAGCTGACGACCGCCACCTCCACTCACGATCAGTCGAGGCGGAGCCGTATTCGGGGCAATACGCTGCAGTGCCTGCGTCAGTCTGTCTGCGATTTCACGAACTGCTCCGAATTGTCCGAGGAACAGCCCCGCCATAATTGCGTCTTCGGTATTGCGACCGGGCACTGCCGGCAGCTGTATCAGGGACTCGTCGACATCCAGCAGTGGCAGGCGAGCCGTATAATCGTGCAGAGCGCGAGCGGCCAGACGCAGGCCGGGCAGGATGCTGCCACCGCGAAAAATAGGACCTGGCGTGACCAGATCAACCGTTGTCGCGGTACCAGAATCGACGATGACGGCCGACTGACCGGGAGTCAGCAGGAATTGTGCAGCCCATGCATTGAGCAGCCGGTCGATGCCTACTTTCGCCGGAAAATCTACGTCTGCGGTGACGGGGATCTGCGCGGCGTTACGAATCACCAGCGGTGCAGGAACGGTCGCCGGCCAGTGTTCCAGCAAATGGTCACGACGATCGGGATCGCTGCCTGCGATGACACAGGAACAGGCTTGTCCGGCAGCGCAGGTCTGCCACCAGAGTGCCAGTTGCTGCGGCAGCGACTGACTGTCATCGAGAACGGTGGCTGTGACAGAGCCAACCGCACCATGTGCGGGGTCGGAGATCAACCCAAACTTGGCCCGAGTGTTGCCGATATCGATTGCCGCAACCGCGTTCATTTCTGCTCTTTGTCGCGTTCAGCAGCCCGGGCGATCCAGGTATCCGGATCTTCTTCAAACGCGGCTTTGCAGCCGGAGCAGCAGACCCAGTACGAACGGCCCTTCCATAAGATTTCGGTGGTGCCCAGTCCTTCCGAGATGATGCAGGTGCGTTCGGCGTAGCCTGTATCACTGAGGGCGAAGGACGTGCCTTCACGCTGGGTGGAGACTGTATCAAAGCGGGAGAAATCAGCTTTTCCGCGGCGTTTACCCACTTCAAGCAGATAGCGGTTATTTTCCTGCTGAGCGATGGCCAACTGCCACTGTTCGCCCTCGGCGGAGTCATTTTCGCTCAGTTCCAGCCTGAACACTCGGTGCTGCTTATCGTCACTGCCAGTAATTTCATGCGGTACTTCTGTGAAATCGCCGCTGAAGCGACGTTCACGACCCTCTGTATCCAGTCCGGTCAGGATAAATTTTTCGGCAGCGATGTCCCAGGAAAGTCGGCTGCTTCGAAGGTAAGGGCTTTTGTCTGATGCCATGACCAGAGCGGGCTGTTCCGGATCTGTACGCAGATCCCAGACCCATTCATGGCTGTCCACGGCCTTGAATCTTTCATATTCACGGCGAGTTGTACCGCGCCATTTGCCCAGCAGAATCTGGATGGGCTGCAGGCGGCTGATAACGGACTGAATTTTCTGGCTGGCCGTCATCTGGCTGGCATTGCTCCCGGCTTTGGACTGGGTCGGGCCAAGCCCACTGAGTGTCAGCGGCCGAAACTCGGGAACAGGTTCCGCCGCAGCAGTGTCTTCGGCAGCCGAAGTTGCCGGGACGCCGGGTGCAGACGATGTGGCAGCAGCGGTGGTGGTCGTGGTAGCGGAAGTTCGGGCCGCAGTGTCTTCGAATGTCTCAGAACATCCCGGCGACAGAAAGCAGCCGGATATCAGTGCCGCAGCAGTGAGTATTCGTCCGCGGCGGAGAGCAGTCAGAAAACCGTGGTCATCCATAGAGCATTTCCTCAGCGCTGATAAATCGGCAGAAAGCCGCGATCCAGTTGCAGCATGATACAGTTGACGGCCGTGACATAGACAGGTCCGACCTGCTGATCAGACCAGCCACCACCCTGCTGCATCTCCAGCAGCAGTTTATCATGCAGTTCACTGCGATATTTGTTCCAGTCATCACCACCCATGCGGTAGACGACCTGAGCGAAGTAGAAGTGCATGTAGTGCCAGAATCCATCTGTGGCTGCTACGCTGCGTTCCGGCCAGATTCGCTGACGGCAGTAGTCTCGCATCCGTTTTGTCACTTCCGTGTCGTATTCGCCCGCATTAAACATGGCGGCAAGTGCGGCAGCAGTAATCGGAGCGCGGGCACCGCCACCACGAATACTGTACTGCACTCCCCCTTCGCTGGTAGTACACTCTTCGATATATCGCTTGGCGCGATCGATGATCTCTTTGGAGACCGGGATGCCTGCATTGCGACAGGCACGCAGCCCCTGAACTTGTGTGATACAGGTAGAACCCTCGTCGAAGTCATTTCCTTCGGAGGCAGAGACGTATCCCCAGCCGCCGCGGCTGGTCTGAGCGTCTGCGCAGAACTGAACGGCACGTGTCAGCACCGCTCGCAGCTCTTCACGCCTGGGTTCATCTTCTTCTTCTCCGTACACCTGACTGAGGAACACCATGGAATATCCATGGCCATAGGTATAGTGGAAATCCTCCCGGTATCCGATCAGTCCGTTTGGACGACTCATTGACAGCAGATAATCAACGGCCAGTCGAATGGGTCTTGCGTAGCGTCCGGAGGTAGCTGTAGAGCCTTCAGCCAGCATGGCAGTGCCGGCCAGAGCGGTCATGGCGACGCGATACTGGCCCTGATTGGCTTCCCAGTAGCCCTGACGTTTTTGCAGAGAGACGAGGTAGTCGAGAGACTGCTGAATGGCTGTCTGAATGCGCTGATCCGGAGGGGCTGCTGTCGCCGGAGCCTGCGGCAGGGATGAAACTGCCAGCATCCAGGAGAAGAGCCAATTAACTGTACATGCAATCATTTTCCAGCGCATGGAGTTTTCAGTCGCTGAGAGGTTTTCGGAGCGAGCGGGTTTTGGATGGGACTGTCGGAGCAGGGTAGCTGAATTCTGGTTAACGGTCACTGCGAAAGCAACTGGAGTCTGGCGGGGAACCCACCGGTGAGCGGGGAATTTTCAGCAGCATCGATAAAACTGCCGCCTTTCACCCAGCAAAATATAGGGGATCCGGGGTTCAGATTTTTTGATTATTTGGACGTTTTCGCTTTTGAGTGGTGGCATTTCGTGTTCCGTACGTCAAATTGTGGTCGCAGAGCGCCGATGGGGCGCGTTGTCAATGTCCCGACTCCCAGGCGGTTGGGTCCCTCCCCCCTCGACCCACGGTTCTGCAACCTGCAGAACTACTACAGGAGAAGTTTTCATGCAGCGAAAACGACGTGGACTCAGAAAGACGGAAAAAAAAACGCCTCCTTTAACTGAGTTCGAACAACCAAAGAAGCGAAAGCCCTTCACTGTATTCCTTGTGGAGGACGATCAGGAAGTGCGAGGCACACTTGTAGAGTCACTGCAATCTCACAAGATTGACGTTCGTGACTACATGACAGCGATGGAATTCTACCGAGACTACCGCGATCCGGTTCCGGGCGTGCTGATTCTGGACCTGCGTCTGCCCGGAATGACCGGACTGGAGCTGCAGGAAAAGCTGGCAAGTGAAAAGTTTGATCTGCCGATCGTCATGATTTCCGGTCATGCGGACGTTCCGATGGCCGTGCGTGCGATGAAGAACGGCGCTTTCGACTTTCTCTGCAAGCCAGTGCGAGTTGAAGACCTTGCGGGCACTGTGGCCCGCGCTTACACCTACTTCTACGAACTTGACGAAGACCAGTATGCAGATGAACTGGAAGAGACGGAGGAAAGCATCAACCGTCTGACCGGTCGCGAGCGTCAGGTGCTGGACTTGGTTGTAGACGGACTTTCCAGCCGCGAGATTGCTGCGGAACTGGAAGTCAGCACAAAAACCGTGGAAGCTCACAGGGCTCGCATCAACGACAAGATGAGAGCCGACAATGTGGCTCACCTGATCCGCATGTGCTTTATGTATCGCGAGCAACAGGAGAGCTGAAGTCTGACATTTATGTCTGCGGAAAACTTTAATTACGGCGCGGGGCAATTTTTTTCCAGGAGGTCGACCCGTTTCCGTTTTATCGTTTCTGAAGCAGACGTTGCCGGAGGAGTGCGAGTGCGCTTTAAGGCGGCACACGTGAGAAGAAAAAAGCGGTGTTTTGGGGGGCAGTGCTCGGGCTGGAAAGCCCGAGGTACGGTGTGTATCGCTGCTCTGCGGTCGTCATTCAGGGCGCCGCAATTCGATACAGAAACTCGTCTGTCCGCAGGTACATTGAGCCATTGGCGAATGCAGGTGTAGCCAGAGTTCTTCCGGGCACTTCGCATTTGGCAACGGTTTCGAATGTGCGGGCCGGTTTGATCCAGGTTGCATGTCCGTTTTCATCGAGCAGCAGGATGTGTCCGTTGGCGTACACAGGTGATGCAGAGAAGTTGCCTCCAAGGCGTTCCATCCAGTAACGCGCGCCTGTGACAGCATTCACGCAGGACGCAATGCCGTCGTCGGATACGTAGAACAGGTCTTCGCCAATCAGCAGCGGAGTGGGTGTGCTTGGGGCGCCGCGTTTTTGTCGCCAGGCGACGTGACTTTCGGTGACATCACCGGAGCCTCCCAGTCGCACGGCCATCAATTCGGGATTGTCATAATCGTGGTTGTAGATCACGAGACCGTGAGCGACAACGGGCTGAGGCACCACGGACCAGCCTGGCGCCAGAACTCGGAAGACTTCTTCACCACTGTTTAGGTCATAGGCAGCGAAGTGGTCGGGGCCGGGAGCCATGACAAGTGATCGGCCATCCACTTCCGCGACTGAAACGGTTACGAAGGAATGGCTGATTCGGGCCTTGACGGACCGATACTTCTTCCACAGCACTTTCCCGCTTTTCGCTTCCACAGCGGCCACAAACGGGTCGGTGCTGCCGTCGCAGACGATCGCCAGACTTCCGTTGTGCAGCACCGGCGATCCTCCGCTGCCATGCAGCGGAGGGTAGACCAGTTCTGAGTTCTGCCAGAGTATTGAGCCGTTCTCGGCATCCAGTCGAGCCATGCCGAGTGCCCCGAAGTGCACGTAAACAGATCCGTCGTCAACGATGGGAGTCGGGCTGGCGTGGCTGTTCTTGGTGTGGATTTTCGGAGTTTCTGCAACTTTGCGAACTTCTGTATCCCAGATGGTTTTACCCGAATCGGCATCCAGACACAGACAGCGGAGTGACAGTCCGTCAGCAACCGGAACAGCCGTCGTGAGCCAGAGTTTTTTGCCGACCACGGAAGGCGAAGACCAGCCAAGTCCTGATACACTGACCTTCCATTTCACGTTCTGGCTGTCAGACCATTGCATGGGTGTTGGCGGTCCGGCGGCATGAGCGTCGGCCTGTGGGCCACGGAACTTTGGCCAGTCATTCAGCAGCAGCAGCAGCAGCAGCAGACAGACAGTTTGCATCAGTGGATATCCATCAGTAGGGAGATTGAAGGCGGAGTTACAGCGAGTGCGAATGCCGGGGAAAGTTAGTCGAGTGTGTGAACGAACAGTCCGCTGCGCAGTTTGGGCTCAAACCATGTGCTTTTTGGCGGCATGATTTCACCGGCGTCTGAGACCTGCATGAGTTGATCAAGCGTCGTGGGATACATCGAGATTCCGACGGCCCAGTCGCCAGGAATGCACAGCCGCTCAAGCTCGGCGGTGCCCCGAATGCCGCCAACGAAATCGATGCGAGGATCGGTTCGCACATCTTCGATTCCCAGAATCGGCTGCAGTACCTGATGTTCGAGAATCGAGACGTCGAGCGAACGAATGGGATCGTTGATGAACAGCGGATCCGGGGGGATGGTGAGGCTCCACCATTTGTGATCCACGAGGAAGCAGAAAGTGCCGGGCGCGGCCGGGCGCGGGCTGTCTGCAGGCTGCAGATCTCCCAATTTATCCAGTCGATCGAGGAACTCACTGACCGTCAGCCCATTCAGGTCTCGAACAACCCGATTATAGGCCATAATCCGCAACTGAGTGGACGGGAAAAGCACAGCGAGGAACCAGTTGCATTCTTCGCTGCCTGTCCCGCCATCAGGCAGTCTGCGTCGCAGCTCGTTACCGGCGCGCCAGGCGCTGGCGGCCCGATGATGTCCGTCTGCGATGTAAAACATGGGCACGCTGGTGAACTGCGAGACGAGCTGAACGCAGTCTGTAATTTGCCAGACCGTGTGCTGAACTCCGTCAACGGCCTTGAAATCGTACAGGGGCTGCTGAGTCATGACTGCTGCCACACGAGCATTGATGGATTCCTGTTCGCGATATGTCAGAAACACGGGGCCGGCATTGGCGTTCAGAGCCAGCACATGTCGGGTGCGGTCGTCTTCCTTGCTGCGACGAGTCTTTTCGTGTTTGAGGATCAGGTTGTTCTCGTAGTCGTCAATGTGTACGCAACAGACGACTCCTACCTGCGTGTGCTGCCCCTGAATTTGTCGGTAGGCGTAGAGGCAGTCGCTGCCATCTCGCTTCAGCACTCCGTCGCTGATCAGTCGGTCAAAGTTCAGTCGAGCTTTGTCGTAGACTTCCTGAGCATAGAGGTTGTGGTCCGGAGGAAAATCGATATCCGGTCGTACGACGTGCAGGAAGCTGAGCGGATTTCCTGCGGCAAGTTCAGCCGCTTCGCTGCGATTGACAACATCGTAGGGGACAGAGGCGACGAGGGACGCTTTTTCGGGCAGCGGTCGCAGGGCGTTGAAGGGTTTGACGCGAGGCATTGCGGTTTTCTGAAACAGAACGACAGACAGATGGTGATCGGTCCCGAGATCTTCCGTACCGGTTATCGGGAATACACAGTGTAGCGGAAGGCGGGCCTGTTTGTCTTGTGATTTCGGTGTCTGAAAGACAGAATAACAGTGCCGTCGAAATCAGCAGTCTTGTTTTTTGCCGACAGGAATCCTGTGGCCACGGTCTACTGTTCTGCCTGCAACTTGCAATTTTCAGCGGATTTCTCGTGGTGTCCTCGCTGCGGAATTGAGCTGCGCGGGGTGGAACAGTTGTGGAAGCGTGACACCGTTATTGTCAGCTCGGTCAATGCAACAGACGAACAGTTCTCGGTTGATGTGGAACTGGATTCGCTGCTGCTGCCGGGGCAGATGCTGGATATTTATCAGTGCCAGAAATTGCTCGGTCGCGGCGGCATGGGAATTGTCTATCTGGCGCGAAATACCAGTCTGCAGAGGCTGTGTGCACTGAAAATTCTGTCGCCCCGCTGCGTCGATCGGGACGACGACTTCGTGGCTCGTTTTCAAAACGAAGGGCGCGCTGCCGCCGCGCTGGTGCATCCCAACATCGTTACGACTCATGCCATCGGTCAGACCGACGACTACCATTATCTCGAAATGGAATACGTTCCCGGCGGTTCCCTGCAGAATGAGATTGACCGGGAGGGTCCGATGGGTCCGATTCGCTCGACTTCCATGGCCGCCGGAATTGCCTCTGGACTGGCCATTGCCCATCGGTTGCAACTGGTACATCGGGATCTGAAACCCGACAACGTTCTGGTAACCCCCGCCGGTGTCCCGAAGATCTCGGATTTTGGACTGGCCAAGCGAATTGTCGGCGACGACCTGCCTTCACCCAGCCTTGCCGGTACCCCGTACTTCATGGCTCCGGAACTTTTTGAAGGCAGCCCGGCTACTCCGGCCAGCGACGTCTATGCACTGGGAGTTTGTTATTACCTGATGCTCACCGGGCGGCTGCCATTTCAGGGCAGCACGATCTCTGAGGTGATGCGAGCCATTCTGACGCAGTCGCCGGCGGGTGTGAGGCGAGTGAATCCGGACATCTCGCTGGACATGGCCGAATGTGTTGCTCAACTGATGCAGCGTGAGCCGCGTCAGCGTCCGCGCGACGGTACGATGGCTGCGCAAATGCTGCGTGCAGTGCTCGGCACCACCAGGGACCTGACGGACCTTGTTTACGAGGCATTTCAGGGGTTGCCCGGAGCAGTCTGGGACGAAGAGGCGGATGGCAGTTTTCGCGTGCATCTGACTTTCCGTGACGAACGCAGTCAGGTTGTGCACCTGGAAAACAGCGAGCATGCAGCGGGTGAGCGCCTGCTGCTGATCTACAGCCTGTGCTGCGAAGCTCGTCCGTCGTTCTATGAAGAGGCCCTGCGTCTGAATGCATCGCTGCAGCACGGGGGTATTTCCATCCGCGACATCGATGGAAAACCGTGGTTCGTGATGGTCGACACATATCCTCGCGGAACCGTTACGGGTGAGGACATACGTCGCAGCGTTTTCGAACTTGGCAGCCGAGCCGATTCGATCGAGCTGAAACTGACGGGGCGTGACGTCAATTGAAAGCGGGCACTGCCGTACCTGGCTCGCCCAGGGAAAGCTACGCGAGTGTGGTGCGCGAATACTCTTGACGCTCAGGCTGCGGCGGCGGAGGACTCGTTGGGTGGGTGGTGTCACGCGCGGCCGCGCAGTGGTCAGTGGTCTGGCGAGCCGCGGGCGGAAGTCCGCGGGTGGCTCTCTCTGTAACTCGGGCTTCCCAGCCCGAGCGGACTGCTTTCCGTTTTTTGAACATCCGGGTGCCGAATTTCGAGGGTGTCCGGCCCCTCACCCCCATCCCCCTCCCCCTCCCTTATTTTACGGAGCGAGGGGGATTTTGTGTTTTTGTGTTGTGGAAAAGACAATCGCGCTACGCGCCCCCGGCAAGGAGAAAGGACGGGGGTGAGGGGAACTTTGGCTCCTGAAAGGGACCTCAGAGTGAGAAAACGGGGCGGTCCCTGCGGACTGTCCCGTTTTGGCAGAGGGGCTTAATTCAAACCGTCTGATGCAGACGGCTGTGTGGTATCAGGCTTCGTCGAGCAACTCGACGGCAGCGAATTTTTCACCTTCCAGCATAGCGAGGCTGGCACCACCGCCGGTGCTGACATGAGTGACTCGGTCGGCAAAACCCAGTTGCTGGATGGCAGCAGCACTGTCACCGCCACCGATGATGCTGGTAGAACCACTGTTCGCGATGGACTCGGCCACAGCGCGGGTTCCGGCGTCAAACGGCGGCATTTCGAAGACACCCATCGGACCATTCCAGACGACCGTGCCGGCGTTGGCGACTTCTGCCGCATACAGGCGAGCCGTTTCGGGGCCGATATCAAATCCCTCGAAACCGTCCGGAATATGACCGGCTTTGACCACCACCTTGTTGCAGTCCCCCTTGAAAGCATCACCGCAGTGTGTGTCGACGGGCAGAACCAGTTTGCTGCCTCCCCGCTGCAGCAACTCTTTCGCCAGTTCCACGCGGTCCGGCTCGACACGGCTTTTTCCGACCTTACCGCCCGTTGCCAGCGCGAAGGTGTAGGCCATAGCTCCTCCGATGAGCACCTTGTCACAGACATTGAGCAGGTTACTGATAACTTTGATTTTGTCCGAGACTTTGGCGCCGCCGAGGATGGCGATGAACGGGCGACGAGGGCTGGCGATTGCATCGTTGAGGTATTGAATTTCCTTCTGCACGAGGAATCCAACAACGCGAGGCTTGTCGGCCATGGCAGCCGGCACGGCCACCATTGAGGCGTCCGTGCGATGGCAGGTGCCAAAGGCGTCGTTGCAGTAGATGTCGGCGAAGCCGGCCAGCTTCCGGGCGAATTCCGCATCGCCTTTCTTTTCGCCCTTGTTGAAACGCAGATTTTCAAGCAGCACTACACCGACATCGGTTAGTGCGGCTACCTTGGCGGCGGCGTCCGCTCCGACGGTATCTGCCGCAAAAGTGACGGGTCGTCCCAGCAGATTGGCGAGCACTGCAGCAGCCGGCCGGAGGCTGTATTTTGCCAGATCCTCACCGTCTTTCGGCTGACCGAGGTGACTGCAGAGCACCAACCGACCGCCGCGATCCACAACAGAGCGGATTGACGGCAGGGCTTCGCGAATCCGGCGGTCATCGGTAACGTTGCACGCGGCGTCCAGCGGTACATTGAAGTCGACTCGCATCAGCACGGTTTTACCGGAAACAGCGAGATCACTGATTGATTTTTTGGCCATGGCTCTGGTTGGTATCTGAGGAAAAAACGAAATCGTAACGGCCCGCCTCGAGGCTTGCAGAACGCCGACCGGCGTCTTGCCCTGTATGCTACAACAGCCCAATCCTGATTCGCAAATGAACGTGGCCTTGCATGCTGCGGACATCCGGATCCGGAGAAATTCCCCTGAACGTCGGGTAAAACTGGACAAAAGAGCGAAAAATGACCTGATTCTGCGAATAGCTGTGGTCAAACATGCGGAAGTGCACATCTGCCGTGCAGTCACAGGTTGACCGACCGCGACAGCGGGTCTAGAGTGGGGCAAAGCCAGGGACCAGCCTGGGCTCGAAGTCGCTCAACCTTCAAGAAGCAGACGTCTATGTCGGGATCGCAGGAATCACCGTCTGAAAACGGGTCAGGGAACCAGAACAAACCGAAGTCGCCGCGGAAGGATCGCAGTCAGTCGGGTGGCGGATTCTGGTACCTGCTGGTGGCGGGCATGCTGACTGCCGTTTTGTTTTCCGTAGTGACTCGTGGCTCCAAAGGCGACAAAGTTGAATACAGCGAATTCGTTCGTCAGGTTCGCGGACAGATACTCAAGAAGGAGAATCTTTACGAACTGAAGATCACGGATGCGTGGATGACCTGGCAGGATCAGCCCAAAGAAGCCGTCTCCTCAGGAAAAGCTACGCTTGTTCGCCGCTACTACACGCCTTTGCTCAGTGCCAGCGAACAGACTCGCAACGAACTGTGCATCCTGCTTGATGAAGCCGGCATTCGTTATGGCTTCTCTGAGCCTGCTCCGGAATGGCTGCAGATGCTGCCGTTCCTCTTCACCACGCTGCTGCTGGTTGGCGGGCTGATCTTTGTGATTCGACGGGTGGGCGGTGCCGGCTCGGCGATGTCCTTTGGACGCAGTCGCGGTCGCCTGTATGCTCAGGATGATGTGCAGGTCACGTTTGCCGACGTGGCAGGCATCGACGAAGCAGTTGAAGAACTCAAAGAGGTGGTCGAATTCCTCAAGACACCACAGAAGTATCAGGCCCTCGGCGGTCGAATTCCGCGGGGCGTCCTGCTGGTTGGACCGCCCGGAACCGGCAAAACAATGCTGGCGAAGGCTGTTGCTGGTGAAGCGGGGGTGCCCTTTTTTGGACTCTCGGGTTCGGACTTCGTCGAAATGTTCGTGGGCGTCGGGGCTGCTCGAGTCCGCGATATGTTTCAGCAAGCCCTGCAGAGGTCGCCGGCCATCATTTTCATCGATGAGCTGGATGCACTGGGCAAGGTGCGCGGCAGCGGTGCTCCGGGCGGGCATGACGAACGCGAACAGACCCTGAATGCTCTGCTGGTGGAAATGGACGGTTTCGGCACCGATCACAGTGTGATTGTCATGGGGGCCACCAACCGCCCAGAGACTTTGGATCCGGCTCTGATGCGGCCCGGTCGATTCGACCGGCATGTGCTGGTAGATCGGCCGGACATCAAGGGGCGTGAGAAGATTCTGAACGTGCACGCGCGTCGCATCAAAATGTCGGACGACGTGGATCTGAAGCGAGTTGCCAAGCTGTCGCCCGGCTTTGTCGGTGCGGATCTTGCCAATCTGGTGAACGAGGCTGCTCTGTTGTCGGCCCGCCGTGAAGACAAACGAGTCACCATGAAGGCGTTTGAAGACGGTATTGAACGCGTGATGGCGGGGCTGGAGAAGACTTCGCGGATTATCGTGGAAGACGTCAAGCGTCGCGTCGCCTGCCATGAGAGTGGCCACGCGCTGGTGGCAGCCAGCCTGCCGCACACGGACCCGGTACACAAAATTTCCATCATTCCTCGCGGCATGGGCGCCCTCGGGTACATGCTGCAGCTTCCTGAAGACGACCGCGAACTGCTGACACAGTCCGAGCTGCAAAGCCGACTGGCGGTTCTGCTGGGGGGAATTGCTGCTGAACAGATTGTCTACAACGAAACATCAACCGGGGCTCAGAACGACCTGCAGCGATGTTCTGAGCTTGCCCGTCGCATGGTGACAGAGTTTGGCATGAGTCCTCGGCTAGGGCGGATGTACTACAGCGATGCTCAAAGATCGCCGTTCCTTGCGGGTTCCGGAGCAATTGTCTCGGAATCGGTGCACGCCGAAGCAACTCGCCGAGAAATCGATCTGGAAGTCAAGCGTCTGGTCGATGACGCCTATCGTACGGCTCAGGACACACTCACGTCGCAGCGTGCAACGCTGGACAAGCTGGCTGCTGATCTGATGGAAATGGAAACCATGTCGGCCGAACACATGCACCGGGTCATCGATGAAAATCGCCGTGGTCCGAAACTGATGGCAGTGCCGCCGGCAACTTTGGGCCTGCCTGCAGACGTTCGGCCCACTGAGGACAGCGGTGTGGTTTCTGGCGGCGAAAGTGACCGAGGAGTGCAGTTGGTGTGAGCCCAAGTTGTCAGTGCCCGGCGACCGTGGCAGCGGGCAGCTGACTGTCTTATGGCAGCACCTGTTCAATAGCCTGAGCTTCCTGAACGCCCGTCAGTTTCTGGTTCAGACCACCCTAAAACCAAGTCGGCCGATTGTGGTCCAGTCCCACCAGCCGCAGAATTGTGGCATGAAATTCCCGCACGTGGCGGCGATCCACTGTTGCCTCCGCTTCCAGATCGTCTGGTTCTCCAAATGATGTGCCTCCGCGGACACCTCCCCCGGCCAGCCAGCAGGTGAAGCCTTTAGGATTATGACCACGTCCTCCCTGATCACCTTGTGAACCGGGCTGCCGACCGAATTCACCACCCCAGACAATCAGCGTCTCGTCCAGCAGTCTACGCTGCTCCAGCTCCTGCAGTAAGCCGGCCATGGGCCGATCGACTGCCGGACAGTGAATCGTCAGATTTTCTTCAGCACCAAAGTGCGCGTCCCAGTTCTGCTGCTGATGGCCTCCGCCACTGTAGATCTGCACAAACCTGACACCCCGTTCGATCAACCGTCGGGCCATCAGGCACTGCTGGCCGAAGACGGACGGTCCCACAGCCAGACGGTGAGCCGGATCGCTGTCGAAAATGCCATACATTTCCAGTGTTTGACAAGTTTCTGCGGACAGGTCGAGGGCTTCAGGAGCACTGGACTGCAACTGAAAAGCCAGTTCATAGCTGGCCATCCGAGCCCGCAACTCGGACACTTTCGGATGGCGGCTCTGAAAGGATGCATCCAGCGACTGCAGAGCCTGCAGCTGTTCCTGCTGCAGGTCCACAGGATCCAGTGTATGCGGCTGCAGTGGCCCATGAGTCTCTTCGGCCAGCAGCGATGCTGCAGCCAGTCCGGCAAATCCCGCACTGCTGCCAAACACGAAGTCTCGGCGTGACTGCAATCGCGATACACCACACAGGCCTTGTTTTGCTCGCACGATTGACATCAGGCTGTACCTATTCCAGATACACAAGTTCATTCAGGCTGAACATCGTGCGACACAGCGCGGCCAGCCCAGCCCGGGCTTTGACTGCCCGGCCAGTATCTTGCCACTTAACTACGGATACATCTCAGGTCCGCCCAACGCCGTATTCAGTTCGCCGCTGCTGAAGAGCAGGCGATCTTGAATCGACTCAGCCGCCAGTCGTCGCAACGGAACTTTCCACAGCAGTCGACTGACCGGATCACGCTGTTCGGCCTGCAGCACCAGTGCGGGGGAAACATCGGCCGTGCGAGAACTGCGACAACAGGCGGCAGACGTAAGAATATGACGGTGCAGATGCTTCAGCGACCAGAAAAACGATCGCCAGCCATTCCAGCAGTGGCTGATTCGACGGGGATTCACCGGCTTTTCCAAAGTCTGCGGTTGACCCCAACAGCCCGCGGCCGATTGGAAATGCCAGACTCGATTGGCCGCGACACAAGCCGTCATCGGATGGTCACTTCGCACCAGCCATCTGGCAAAAGCCAGCCGTCGGCCACTGGAGGGAAACTAATCCGCCAGCGGCGACAAGGACTGCATGTCCATCAGCAGCTGACTGTCGGCAGCGTGCGTGTCAGTTCGCCACAAGACCTGCGGAAACGCCGGCTGTACAACGGCATCGGGGTTCGCAGCCTGACCACGCACCAAAACCTTGGTTTCCGCTGGCTGCCTGCCAGCTTCGCGGACTGCCAAAGTCCACGTCAGCGGCTGCGCTGGCTGGCCCGCAACCGGCTGCAGGGCCAGGCGGACCTGCAGGGCGTCCTCAAGCAGCAGCACTGTCGCACTTTCTGGATTCTCCTCGGGGTTTTCGTAGCGGCGAATGCCGCGAAAGAAACTGAGTATGCGGAATAGTCAGCCTGCGGCAGCGGGTCGAAGTTATGGTTATGACAGCAAGAACAGCCGATGGTCAGTCCCGCCATGGAGGCTCCCACAGTTACCAGCACATCATCCACATCATCAAATTCGGCCTGCCTGCGGTCATCCGCCTCATCGTCCCACACACACACACGATAAAAGCCCGTTGCCGTGCGAGTTTCAGCGGAGGTGTCGGGCAGCTAGTCGCCAGCCAGTTGTTCGAGCAGAAATCTGTCCCATATTTTATCCTGCAAAAACGACTCCATCACATAGTCACGGTAACGCCACGAGTACGGCTTGTAGCCATCACGCTCGTACCCATTGCTCTGGCCGAATCGCACCACGTCCAGCCAGTGACGAGCCCAGTGTTTGGCATAGGCCGGACGGTACAGCAGATCGTCCAGCAATGCCGCAAACTGCTGCTCGTTCAAAGTCCCTGTGGCAGTGCCGGCGATTCGCTGCTGCCACCAAGTCAGCTCTGCGAATGTCGGCGTCAATCCCGTCAGCGTCAAAAAGGCATGACGAACAAGGACGTCAGGTTCAGCCTGCGGCAGCGGAGTCCCCTGCTGCTGTTCGAGTTGCGCCAACAGCAGAGCATCAACAGGATGCTGGTGCGCTGCAGCGTTAGCTGGAAGTGATGCTCGCGGCGGCTGAAATGCCCTATGCTGCCGGTCAAACTCTGTTACCGGCATGGTCGCTGATCTCAAGCTGGATTTGCCACGAGCATCTTCGGCTGGCCAGGGAGCCTGTTGCCGGACCCAGTCCGTAAGTACCTGAATGTCGGCGGCCGCAAGTTTGCCGGAAGGCGGCATTAGGAAACCGTCATAGTGGACGTCCTGATCAGCAGACTGGACTCCGGCTGTCCCGGCACAATCGCCGGGCCACTGTCACCACCGGTGACGATGGCAGCCCGCGACCGCAGGCTGAGTGAACCCTTGATTTTCTTGGCCGAGTGACACTCATAACAATGCCTGATCAGCAGCGGCCGCACTGTAGACTCGAAGAAGTCCAGCTGAACCGCGGAGAACTGCGGCGGTTGTGCGACAACACTGCCTGACTGCCCAGACAACGCGCGAGCCGTAAGCAAAGCAGCAGCATCAGGCAGATAAAGTCGGACAATTCGTCGGCAGGATAAATTGACGATCATGCGTCATTCGTTTGGGTCAGCGGGAGAGAAAAGCAGCAGTAACCGTTGGCAGGCGGCGCTGGAACATCCCACAATCACCCAGACAACTCACTGCTGTCTGTCTGGCTTTTGCCGAACTGGGCGAGCAACCCATGCCCGAGCCGGCGTACCCGTCAAATCACAACACACGGACCGTGTCACTGCCTGCGTCACCGCTACCGATTCTCGGTTCACACGACCCGACCCCATGTGCCAGTTTTCCCGGCATGAACCTTGAGCCCTGCCAGGCGGAGGACAGCCCACTGCACGAGCGTGCAAAGCAGACTCGATTAACAAAGAACATTTTACGTTACTGACAGCCAGCCTGATGCCTCGCTGCAAGCAACCATCTCGCCAGACGCAAAGTCTCACAGCCGGACTGTTTATTGGTTTAACTCGAGCCACGGCGTTCCATGAGGAACGGCGGCGACTATTCCATCGGCCAGGTGTCGGCACGGCAGCCGTCGTCACACGAAACAAACCGCAGTTCCGGCTCGGCAGCGGGAGCACAACAGCGAACACAGCAGGATTCCGCCCGGCTCAGTTGTACCGTTTCACGCTGGCACTTGAAAACTCTTTTTATTACTGCATCACGGCAGCTGATAACAGGCCAGTTCTGACGCATTCCTGACGTACAGGCGGCCACGGTGCAATGCAGGTACGTTCCAGGTCAGCTCGGTCAGCGCGTCAAACCTGGTTAGCTCTGTGAATCGTTCGGGGTTCGCCTGCACCAGTGCCACATACCCATCCTCGGCCTGCACCAGCAGCATATCCTGCCACAGCAGGACGTGTCCGTATTTATAACGTCCGCCTTTCCAGCGTCGCTCGCCGGTCTGCACATCGACGCAGGCCAGAATACCGTCGTCCAGGCCATAGACATAATCCCCCAGCTGCACCGCTTCGTTGAATTTGAGCTTCAGGCTGCGCGTGGGTGCCCAGACTTCAGCCGGTCGCGGGACGCCGCCTGGCACCTCGGTCAATTTGCCGGGATCCAGCAGTACGCAGCCGGAATCATAACCGCTGCTGATAAAGACCTTGCCGCCGAACAGCAGCGGCTGTGCCACGTTGATCTTGTACTGGTTCACCCACGGATACATCCACAGCGACTGGCCGTTGTCCGGATTCATGGCTTCCAGACCATCCCCGTGGAACACCAGCAGCACGGAGCGGCCGTCGATGGTCTCGACCCGCGGCGCAGCATAGCCGGCTTTGTGGCTGCCGCTGGCCCAGACGATATCGCCGTTTGCTCGATCATAGGCGATGACCGCTTTGCCGTTCTGCCCCCCGGCATCAACGATCACGGTGTTCTGCCAGATCAGCGGAGCACCGCTCATGCCCCATTCCACCATTTCGCTGCCGGCGTCCGTACAGATATTACGCTGCCACAGCAGCCTGCCGGTTGTCGGCTGCAGCGCATTTAGTATGCCGGTGGCTCCGAGGGCGTACAGGGCGGAATCTGTGACGGTGGGAGTACAACGTGGTCCGACGCCCCCCTGTGCCGTCTGATAGCGAGCCGGATCCTCGTGTCGCCACAGCTCGGCCCCCGTGTCAGCGTGATAGCACACGGTGCATTCCAGCGGACCACGCTGCTCCTGAGTCCACAGCAGGGATCCGGCCAGAGACACAGAGGACCATGCTGCTCCAGCAGGATGCCGCCACAGCAGGGACGGCGGGGTCTGTTTCCAGTCGGTGCCGCACTTGTCCCCGCTAATTTCGCGACGTGACCCCGGGCCGCAGTAACGTGACCAGTCATCAGCAGCGACGGTGAACGGTGGCTGTGCAGCAGCCGATTCCGCGGAATGATCTGCCAGCAATTCAGGAGACTGCAAGGCAATCGGACTTGGCGGCGCATTCTCTGACAGCCAGCGATCCGCGCGTTCTGCTGGTGACGGAGGATCCCATTGAAACCTGAGGTGCGGTCGCATGTCGCCTTCGAACCAGACTTCTCTGACTGAGCCGACGCCTGCTGCGACCATCAATACGACTGAACCGGCAAATATTGACCAGCGGCGCAGCCTGGAACCGCCAGAGAAGAACAGCCACCAGCCGCTGAGGCTGACGACCATGATCCCGACGCCGTAGAAGATCGCGATGACCTGCCCCGTGCGACTGTCGGAAAATCGATTGCCCAGCATAGTGCCGATTGCAGTCACCACGAAAATTCCCAGTGGCCAGACCCAGCGCGAACGCAGTTTGGCCCGAGGTGTTGCTGTTGACATGGAGGTTGCGGGATCGGAGTCGCTGGTCATGCGGTGGCGAATTTAAGTTGAAACAGGGCAGAGTTCGGTCTGGGAAGCCGCCGAGGACAAAGGACCGATTGTGCCGAGCGCTGGATTTTAGCGACTTGTGCGGTGATTTTTGTCAGTTCTGTGTGAAATCTTTCACGAGGTGCTCGGAAAAGACAGCGGGGCAGCAAATCGGGCCCTGTCAAGAAAAATCGCTGCCGATTTACACCTGTTCTGACCGTTCTGCAAATTCCCCGATTTCCCCTGTTTTTCAGCATCGTCCGACACGCCGATCTTCGATAGATTACTGAGCTCGGCCCCGCCTCCAATTCCCACCTGAACCACTGCGGTTTCACCCCAGTGCCTGCTCGGAGCAACCGGCTCTCGCTGATTAGCGGTGCCGCTGATTTTCTGGATGTCTTATGTCATCACTCCGCCAGATCACGATCATTTGCAATGCTGTCTGCAGCACTGCGCTGCTGCTGTGCACACAGTCCGGGGCAGCACTGCAGGCAGATGAACCAACGGCCGACCGCCAGGCTCAGGTGGATTTCTTCGAAGCGAAGATCCGGCCGGTGCTGGTGCAGCACTGCTATCAGTGTCATTCGGCCCAGTCGAAAAGTGTCAAGGGCGGACTGCTGCTGGATACGGCAACTGGTCTGCTTACGGGTGGTGACAGTGGTCCGTCGATCATTCCTCGTCGCAGTACTGAAAGCATTCTGATTCATGCCTTGCAGTATGAAACCTTCCAGATGCCTCCGACCGGCCGTCTCCCTGCTGCGGTCGTGAAGGACTTCGAGGTGTGGATTGAGAACGGTGCCGCAGATCCGCGAACAGGTCCTGCTGCTGCCGCGAAGAAGTCAATTGATTTTAACGCAGGGCGGCAGTTCTGGTCATTTGTACCGCCGCAAAAGCCGGCCGTTCCTGTGGTTCAGCAAACGGCGTGGCCTGTCGGTGATGTGGATCGTTTTGTGCTGGCAGCGATGGAGCGGCAGGGCCTGCATCCGTCGCCTCCGGCCAGCAAGGCTGAGCTGATTCGGCGTGCAACCTTTGATCTGCTGGGGCTGCCGCCAGCGCCTGCTGACGTGGCTGCTTTTCTGGCTGATAATTCGCCTGATGCCTTTGCCAGACTGGTTGATCGACTGCTGCAAAGTCCGCATTACGGCGAGCGCTGGGGGCGTTACTGGCTGGATGTGGCGCGTTTTTCTGAAGATCAGGCGCACACGTTTGAAGTCAGCCCGAATACCAGTGGCTGGCGTTATCGGGACTGGGTGATTTCGGCCTTGAACCGCGATCTGCCCTACGACCAGTTTGTTAAGCTGCAGATTGCGGCCGATCTGCTGCCAATGTCCGAGGATCAGCGGCTGGTTGAGCTGCCGGCGCTGGGCTATTTCGGTCTGGGCCCGCAGTACTACAAAAACACGGATGCTGCCAAAGCGGCTGCCGACGAACTGGACGACCGAATTGACACCCTCTGTCGCGGGTTTCTCGGGCTGACAGTCTCGTGTGCGCGGTGCCATGACCACAAGTTTGACCCCGTGCCAACTCAGGATTACTACTCCCTTGCCGGCATCTTCAGCAGCAGTCGCCTGCACACTGCTCCGCTGGTGCCGCAGCCGGAGGTTGAGTCATACAATCAGGCTCAGACGCGGCTGAAGGAACTGGATGAGGCCATTAAAAAGCGGATTGCCGAATCCGGGCCTCAGGTTCGTGAATCACATCTGCCGCAGGTATCCGCCTATCTGCTGGCGGCCTGGAAACTGCGGGCTGGCGGCGATGTTGACGCTGCAGCAAGGGCAGCCGAACTGAATCCTCAGTTTCTGAAACGCTGGCTTGAACTGCTGCAGAAGCACAAAGACAGTCATCCGGCACTGCGGAACTGGGCTGCGCTGCCGGATCCGGCCACCGGTGCCGCTGCCGCTGAAATACCGGCTGCGATGACGGCCGCTGCTGCGGAAATCCAGCATTACCTGCAACTGCTGCTGAAACAGAAACAGGGAACTCTGACTGCTGAGGAAGTGACTGAGCTGCGCAAGCTGGCTCCTGCTGGAAATGCCCTGTATTCCAGCGATATTGTTCGCAAATCGCGGCCCTCTGCCGATGTTGATCTGGATCTGGCTGGTGCTCAGGAACTGCACCTTGTCGTGACAAACGCTGGCGACGGTGACAGCTGTGACCACGCAGACTGGGCGGAAGCTCGGCTGGTGACCGCAACTGGCGAAACCCCGCTATCCGAGTTGAAGTGGCGGGCGGTGACAGCCACCTACGGCAACGTCAATCTGAACCGCAACGTGCAGGGCGGTCGGCTGAAGATCGGCGGTCGCGAGTACAAACATGGCCTCGGGACTCATGCCACTTCCCACATCATCTACGACCTGCCCGCAGGAACGCTGCGTTTTCGCGCCACCGCCGGGCTGGATCACAGCGGCACCGATCAGGGCGGCTGTGGTGAATCTGCCAGCGTGCAGTTCCGCGTGTATACTCAGACGCCCACCGATCTGAACCTGACTCAAATTGATCTGCTGACGCAGGTATTTGGCGAGCAGGGCGTGTTTGCAGTGGATCTGCAGCAGCTTGAGAAGTTGTTGCCGGACCAGCAGCAGCAGGAGCTAAAGGCCAGTCGTGATGAACTTGAGCGTTTGCGGAAGGCGCATCCCGCGATGTATCCGGTAGCGCATGTCATCGCTGATGGTTCGCCTGCGGACATGAAAGTGTTTGTCCGCGGCAACCCGGCCAATCAGGGTGATGTCGCGCCACGACGTTTCCTGAAAATCCTGGCGGGTGATCAGCCCGCGCCCTATCAGCAGGGCAGTGGTCGACTACAGCTTGCCGAGGACATTGCTGCTCAAAGAAATCCGCTGTTTGCGCGGGTGATGGTAAATCGCATCTGGCAGCAGCATTTTGGTCGCGGGCTGGTTTCAACACCAGACAACTTCGGCAGTCTGGGCGAACGTCCGACTCATCCTGAACTGCTCGACTGGCTGGCTGTCAGGTTTCAGGAACTGGGCTGGTCGGTTAAGGCTCTGCATCGTGAGCTGCTGTTGAGTGCTGTCTGGCAGCAGAGTTCGCTGCCAACGGAGGCGGGCATGGCGATCGATGCGGACAACCGCTATCTGTGGCGGATGAATCGTCGCCGGCTGGATGTCGAGTCGTGGCGCGATGCGCTGCTGGCGGTTTCCGGCCGACTGGATCGCCAGCTGGCAGGTCCCTCGACCAATCTGGCTGAAGAACATAATAGTCGTCGCACGGTGTATGCGTTTGTCAGCCGCCACGAGCTGGACAATATGCTGCGGCTGTTTGATTTTCCGGATGCCAATATCACAGCGTCGACTCGCTCTGAGACCACGGTGCCTCAGCAGCAGCTATTTGTGATCAACAGTCCATTCATGCTGAACCAGGCGAAAGCGTTTGCGGCAAGGCTGCAGGCGGAAGCGGGGGACGATGCGACAGCTCGGATTACACTGGCTTTTGAACTGGCCTTTGGTCGAGCCCCCAGCGAGGACGAACTGCAGCTGGGTCTGGCGTATGCGACTGCTAAGGATGCCGACGACGTGCCAGATGTAACCCTGCTAAACCGCTGGGAACGATATGCTCAGATTCTGCTGGCCAGCAACGAATTCATGTATCTGGACTAAGGACTGACGACGATGAACACCATTCAAACTCAGCTGGCGGGGCTGGCGGCTGGATTTTCACGGCGTGACCTGCTGCAGCGTTTTGGAACGGGACTCGGAGCACTGGGTCTGGCAGGTCTGTTGTCTGGTGAGTGCGTTTCGGGTGCAGAGCGGTCGGGGACAGCGCCGCTTGCTCCGAAGCAGCCCATGTTTCCGGCTCGCGCAAAGCGTGTCATCCATTTGTTTATGAATGGAGGACCTTCGCAGGTCGACACCTTTGATCCAAAACCGGCGCTGGAGAAGTATCACGGTCAGCGACCATCTGCAGCAGATCTGAAGACCGAACGGCGTACGGGGGGGTTGCTGAAATCTCCGTTCAAGTTCAGGCGTTATGGGCAGTCGGGGCTGGAGATCAGCGAGATTTTTCCGCAGCTGGGGAAATGTGCGGACGAGCTGTGTGTGATTCGTTCGATGCATACGAATATTCCGAATCACGAGCCTTCACTGCTGATGATGACCAGCGGCGAGACCCAGCCGACTCGACCGTCGATGGGTTCATGGCTGCTGTATGGTCTGGGCACTGAAAATCAAAACCTGCCGGGCTTTGTGGTGTTGTGTCCGGGCAAGCCTGTGGTGGGTCCGGCGCTTTGGGGAAATCGCTTCCTGCCCGGAATCTACCAGGGTGCTCAAATCAATAATTCGAACATCAATCCGCAGACCGTGATTCGGGACATTAACAACGGGCAGGTCTCGCGTTCGGCGCAGCGCGAGCAGCTGGACCTGTTGAAACGGATGAACGAGCTGCATTTGTCGCGGCGAGGCGGTCAGGACAACCCACTGGAGGCGCGGATTCAAAGTCTTGAGATGGCGTTCAGGATGCAGACCGAGGCGCAGGAGGTGTTTGATCTTGCGCAGGAGTCGAAGACGACTATTGACGCCTATGGAGGCGGTGAATTCGCGAAGGGATGCCTTGCCGCGCGGCGTTTGGTGGAACGCGGCGTCCGAATGGTGCAGGTGTTTTATGGAAACGGTCAGCCGTGGGATGACCACGAGAACATCCCAGGGCATGCCGACAAGGCTCGCGCAGTGGATCAGCCGATTGCCGCACTGATTCGGGATTTGAAGGAACGCGGGCTGCTGGAGGACACGTTGATTCTGTGGGGTGGCGAGTTCGGGCGGACTCCGGTGTCCGAAGGATCCAACGGGCGTGACCACAACAATCATGGGTTCAGTGTCTGGCTGGCTGGTGGGGGTGTGAAGGGCGGAATGGCCTACGGTGCCACTGACGAGTTTGGATTTGCGGCACAGGAGAACAAAGTGCACGTGCATGATCTGCATGCCACGATCCTGCATCTGATGGGTATTGACCACGAAAAACTGACCTTCCGCTATTCGGGCCGGGATTTCCGCCTGACGGATGTGCATGGCCGGGTTGTCAGCGATATTTTTGCGTGAGACTGGTACAGTCGTCGGGTCGGAAAGTGCCCGGCCCAGCGTAGCTCGGGCTTTTCAGCCCGAGCCCACCCTTTAAAAACACGACGTTTTCCAACCCGATTGTGCCATCACTCGTACAATCGGAGTTTCGTCCTGGCCGTCAGGAATACGTGGCAGATCGGACGTCGCCCCATTTGCAGCTGAAAAGCACGAATCAGACGAACCCGGGGCGCTATTCCGGTGCTTGTGATCCTTATGAACTACGCTTTGTCGCGTCCGTTCTGTATGATCCGTGCGTCGTGGAGGGTACGGATTTCGTTTCCACTTGAAGTTTCTCATGCATATGCCTTTGTCCTCACCACTTCGGATTGTGCTGGCCAGCCGCAATAAAAAAAAGACTCGCGAGGTATCCGAGATTTTGCGACCTTATGGGTTTGAAGTGGTTCCGGTGACGGACTTTGCTGAGGTGCCCGAGGTGGTGGAAGACGGGACGACGTTTGCTGAGAATGCTGCCAAAAAAGCCATCCAAACGGCTCTGCATCTGGGACAGTGGGTGATTGGCGAGGACAGTGGGCTGATGGTGGATGCTCTTGGTGGAGCCCCCGGAATTTATTCAGCTCGCTATAGTGGCGGCGGTGCCACGGACGAACGAAACAACGAAAAGTTACTCAGGGAATTGCAGGGCGTGCCTGAGGAAAAGCGGGGTGCCGCGTATTTGTGCAGTGTCGCGCTGTCGGATCCGTCAGGGGTGATCCGGGCAGCCTGTGAGGGGACCTGTCGGGGGCGAATTTTGGCTGAAGCAGCGGGGGCAGGGGGATTTGGGTACGACCCATATTTCCTGGTGCCCGAGTATCACCGGACGTTCGGATTACTAAGCGCCACAGTCAAGCATCGCATCAGTCATCGCGCGAGGGCATTTGCTCAATTTATTCCGCTGCTGGTGGCTCTGCGTGAACAGATTGTGCTGGAATCCTGAGCCTTTCAGACGGGATTTGTGTCATGCATCTGCTTTACGGGTGGCTTTGGATCGTGGCCAGTGTGACCGGGAATGCAGAACTCTGGGTCATCCTGGTTAATCGCAGTCATGCGCTGCCGATTCCCCATCGTCGTCTGAAAGTGATGCGGCGGATACACGATCTGGCGGTGCCAGGCTGGCCGCTGGTGCTGCTGTGCCTGACCGGAATCGGTCCGGAAAGTCTGTTGCGGGGCGGCAGTCTGTGGGAGCAGGGGTTGTGGACAAGGCGACTGGTGCTGTTTACTTCGCTGTGGTGCACGACTTTGATTCTGCAAACTCTGTCGTGGCAGTTCCGCCAGAAGCAGCGTGCGTTGTTTTGTAGTCAGCGTCAGCGATTTGACGTACCAGCGCTGACCGATGATCGGTCAGTGCGGGGCCAACCGGGAATGCTGGCTTCGGTTTGGCCGGGCAATGAATTCTGTCAGCTGGAACTAAACACTAAACGGGTCCGGATTGCGACAAAGCGACAGAGACCGGAAAAGCCTGTTTCATCTTTGCGCATTCTGCATCTGAGCGACCTGCATTTCATTGGTACTCCGGGAACAGCCTTCTATGAGTTCTTTGTAAGCACCGCTTTGCAGCAGCAGGTTGATCTGATTTTGTTTACCGGCGACCTAATTGACAAGCCGGAACTGCTGGAGACTGCTGTACGGATTCTGCAGCCACTGACCCGCGCTGCACCGTGTTGCTTTGTGCTTGGAAATCATGACTGGCGATATGATTTTGACGCTGTGCGACGGCAGCTTGAGGAATCTGGCTGGCGAAGCGTAGCCGGAACTGCATTGATCCTGTCACTGGACGACCGTCAGGTGCTGATTGCCGGCAGTGAGCGACCGTGGATGGCCGACGACCCTCCGCTGGTGAGTCAGTCGCTCTGTGACCTGACGGTACTGCTCAGCCACAGTCCTGACCAGTTGCCTTTGGCGGAGCGACAAGGTTATGACCTGATGCTGTCCGGACACACTCACGGCGGTCAGGTGGTCCTGCCGCTGATCGGGCCAGTGTTCAGCCCCAGTCGATACGGCGTCGCCCTGGCAGGCGGTTTGTTTCCCGGCAGCCTGACCACGCTGCATGTCAGCAGAGGTGCCGGAGCCAAAGAACCGATCCGCTGGAACTGCTCCCCTGAGCTGACCGTTCTGGAGGTCAGTTTCTGACATCTTACGACGTCAGGGCAGCGCACGAATCTGCAAATCCGTGAATGTGGCATCCGCATCGACGACTCGCAGACCCACGCTGCCACTGTGCAGCGTGTTCTCGCGGAAACTCAGGGTCGGTCGATCGTTGTGCAGTACCTGCAGTTCAGAGCCATGCATTCTGACTGTCAGCAGTTGGGGTTTGCTGGTGTCAATTGTAGGCGCCTTGCGTGACAGCTCGCGCCACGTACTGCCATCCGTGCGTCCAAGGATTACGAGCCCTGTTCGCGGAATCAGTCCGGCGAACAGGGCCTGCTGAGCATCGTAGCCGACGGACGGCTGGGTGCAGCGAAACAGCAGCCCGGCGTCGCGCGACTGATCCCCGTCGTTGAATTCGATTCGCACACTCACCTCGAAGTCATTGGGCGCCAAAGACTCAGACACCAGTTTTTCTCCACTGCGATATTCATTGACAGGGAAATTCGGCTGGCGACCAAGCCGATAGCCACCCGGCACACTTTCAAAAAAACTGATGGTGTCCGTACAGCGAAAACTTCTGAGGCAGACCACGTTCCTCGTGCACTGCGACAGGCTCTCCGGAGGGCAAATCCAGCATCTGTCCCGCCTTGACAGGCTGTCCGAAGATCGGTCGCCCGTCTGCACCAACCTGCATGGGCTGGGCAAAAACGGCACGTCTCCAGCCGGAATTTTGATCACGTTTGGTGTGATAAATGTGCCACAACTGCTGGCCGTCGGGGGAGGAGACCCAGCATGAATGTCCCACACCCCACGTGTCGGCGGTCCCCTGAAAACAGGGTTCAGGTTGTTTTTGCCAGGCCCTCGGGTCCAGCGGTTCAGTGCCAGTCAGCCGCAGCAGTCCCATTTTGTATGTGGGCAGCCACGATGCTCCGCACGAATACACAAGCCATGTGCTGCCTGCATGCTGAAACACCTGGGGACCCTCATTCAGGCCGCGATGCTGCGCGCCAGGTTCGGTGCGCTCCCAGTCAAAATCCGCATTGTCACACAACCGGACACGATCGGTCTTTAGGGCGGTCGGAGACGACATTTCGGCGATGTACAGAAACTGACGATCCGTCCCGGGAGCATCCCAGCCGGACCAGACCGCATAGCGATGGCCTGCCAGTTGCAGAAGTGTCATGTCGATGGCCCAGATGGGCTTTGCATCAGCATCCGCCCGCTCACCCGTCTGCAGCGGTCCGTGCAGTGTGTATTCACCAAACGGATCCGTTCCCGCAGACTGCAGGACAAACGCCTGATGATTTTCATTTCGTCCATCAGATGCAGCAAAGTAAATGTACCAGTGTTCATCCAGAAAATGCAGTTCCGGCGCCCAGACTTCACGCGAGCAGGGGCCGCTGTCCGGAGCCTGCCAGACAATCTGCTTAAGCCCGATGCGCGTCAGCGAATTCGAAAGGCTGACGGCTATGCCCCTGTTTCCGTCGGAAAAACACCACAGGTACTGCCCGGTCTGCGGCTCACGAATAATCCACGGATCGGCTCCTTCAGCGATCGGATTCACACACCTGAGCGGCATCGCTTTGCTGCTGGCCGGTTCATCACCAGATACTGTCGGACTGCCACAGATCGTCAGAATGATCGTCACAGCAGTGAGCAGCACAAACAGCATCAGAATCAATCCACAGGCTGGAGCTGGAAATCAGCAATACACGCCACACTGGCCCATAACCGTTCTAACTGGCTCGGGCTTTTCAGCCAGAGCACACCCCTGCCAAAACACGAAGTTTTGGAGCTGCGATTGTGCCGTTCCACGGCACAATCGAACTCTTCAACCTTCGAACCGTGAAAGCCAGATCCTCAGTCCGATGCAGACCTTCGCAGCAGCTAAAATTCCAGCTGCAGCTGCAGAGATTCCGTCAGTCGGTCGAACGCGTTGGAATCAGCTGTCAGATGAATGATCTCCGCGACTTCATGATCGCTGAAATGTTCACGCAGCGCTGCCACATCAGCATCCCCAACCTGCTGCGGATGACTGGTCAGCAGGCGGGCAAACTGCAGTGCCGCACGCTTGTCGGCAGGAGCAGCCTCCAAAAACGTCTCGAAACTGTACAGCAACTCTTCAGGACACCCGCTGGCCAGCAGTCGGGCCTTCGCATGTCCTGCCGCATACCACGCTCGATTTTCGCGCGCTGTGATCCACGCGATCATCAGACGCAGCTGTATGGGTAAACGACCTTCGCGGATTAGTGCCTGCCTCTGAGCCCATGCGTCAACGGCCACTGACATTCCGCTGATCGCGCGAAACCACTGCGGCGGAACCACGCCGGGAGTATCCTTTGCCAGCACAACAATGGCGGTTTCAACTGATGGCAGATTCACAGGTGACTGCCGCATCCGAGTTGCCTGCAGGCGTTCCTGTACCACCTCTCGTGACTCCCACTCCGGCCGGTCTTCTACGTCCACCGGCGCCACCAACGACTGGCGGTCCGACCACTCTTCCGCCGTCGGGCTGTTCAGTTCCATCCTCGCCTCCCCGCCGAAGGACGCATCCTGCGGGATGCCGGTCGCTGACGTCCAGCGGTTAACGGCGTTATATCTCGCAATCGTGTACAACAAATCAATGGTCTTTGCATCATCAAAATAACCTCGCAGATCTTGCAGGTCTGAGTCGCCGAACCGTTGCGGTGCAATCGTCAGCTTACGGGCAGCCCGCATTGCCGCCTGCTCGGCTGCCGGAAACAGATCCCACTGCACGTCCAGCGCGGCAATCTGGTTGTCAGTCATACCTGTTTTTTTGAGTTTCAGCTCCTGATGCCCAAGGCAGTACTGGCAGTCATTTGTGCGTGAGACCACCCAAAACACTCGAGTCTTGAAGGCGTAGTCTGGTTGCTGCTGCAGGGTATTGAGCGTGGCAGCACTGCCACCGGCGGCAGGTCTTGCGACACCCCAGCCGGAAATCAGCCACGATGTCCACGATGCTGGCAGGTACAAACTGCGCAAGCGGCCGTTATTCACCAGCGATTTGCCGGCAGCCACTTCCTCTGCAGTCGGCGGTGGCAGCGGGATCCGCGACGTGCGTTCCTTTAGTGCTTCCAACTGTGCCTTCATCTCGGGTCGCGTCAGTGCCGGATCGTCTGCCTGCAACGCCTCGCTGCAAAGCAGAGTCAGTATCAGCGATGGCAGCAGCCGGAAATTCAAGTGCCTCACAGAGTGCTCCTATTGCGGAAAGATCGTGACCACGGGATGTGTACCCACGATCCAGGTGATTTTTGATTCGTTTTTGGCACCATTGCCGTCGAATATTCGCAGCACTCGAATGTGCAGGTTGGACCCATCAGTCGTCTCTTCGTCGGACAGAACTCTGAAATCCACCAGCCTGCGTCCCTGCTCCCAGGCAGTGTCTCCAATAATGATTTCGGGCTTGAGGTCTGCTGGTTTGCGGCCGTCGCGCCAGGCCTGCAAAGCCCGCTGGACTGAACTTCGAGCGATAACCGGATTCAGCGGATGGGTGGGTGTTTCCGCACTGCCACAGCCCGCTGCTAAAAACAATAGTAGAGGGTACAGTGTGAAGCAAACAGTTCGGCGCTGCTTAGAATTCCCCATTGATCTCGCCTCCGCCGATACTGCCCAAAGCCCTCCATGTTCTCAGGTCGACGTTCTCTGAGATGAAACGTACAGAACCATCGCACAGCAGCGTCTGCACGCCACCGGTGTGGCGGCTGTTGGAAGTCGTGGCGATGCGACCCGGTGGAAACATGCAGGAACGACCGTTGGGGGCCAGGACATGGTTGTATTGATTTGTCGAGTGGTACTGTTGCAGCCATGGCCCGCCGACATTGGAATATCCCTGCTGAGACAAATCATTGACGTTGGCAGCATTGCACTGGGTCACGGCTTCGTCCGGTGTATTCGGATAAGTGCCCGGGCGGTAGGTGTCGATGCGGGGAGTGGAAATGCCGTTGGATCCGTCGCCCGTCAGTTTCTCGCTCATGCCGGCCGTATTGCTCAGGCCATCCGTGATGTCATTAAATCGAATCCGCTGGTTGTGAAAGATGATCCCATTTGAGGGTGGCTGCCCGGAGGCCCCGGTGGCGTACATCACAATGCCGGAACCGGCGTTCCAGTAGTAATTATTGCGACCGCCAATGGCAGCCGGCAGTGGTGTTGGATCTGAGGGGCAGCGAAACGTCGGAACCTCGGTCATACGTGGCACTGCATTGCTGGCATGGTCATAGGGAACGTTAAAATTGATGAGAGCGTACAGGTTTGCCTGCTCGAGCGACGGCAGAAGTCGGGCATGTGCCGAGACAGCATTCACCGTTCCGTCCACATCGGCGATTGGGATGCAGCTGTGGACATCGTGGTAATTATGGATGGCCAGCCCAAACTGTTTAAGGTTGTTCTTGCACTGCGTGCGGCGAGCCGCTTCGCGGGCCAGCTGAACTGCCGGCAGCAGCAGAGCCACAAGTATGGCGATAATGGCAATCACCACCAGCAGTTCGATCAAAGTAAAGCCCCGGCGGAATCGATGCGGAACCATGGGAAAACTCCAAAGACAATGCGGAAAAAGGCAACAGAAAACGCAGGCGCAGCAAGGCCCGGAAAAAGAAAGCAAATGCAGACGAGAACCGTACCCGTGAGTTTCACAGCGCGAAATGGGGAGATGGCAGACCGTTTAGGCACGGCGTCCAGGCAGCTTGTCTCAGTCACGGCGGCGTTCAGCAGTGATCAGCAATAATCACTGCAAAGCGAAAAGCGACTGACGCAGTGCGGACGCAGCGATACACCGCGGCGGATGCTCAGGCGGTCGGTGGCCGAAAAATCTCGGCGTTTGACACCGCAGCCACGCGTTCTGAACGCGGGATCGGGAACCAGCCGGACCTCGACAGAGATATCAGCACATTCCGCAGCAGTACCGCCGGATCGGACGTAAGCAGTCGTATTCCGGGAACGGCCGGTGGAGCAAGAGGCACGGACTGTCGGCGACAGCCGGGGCCATTGCAGACGGGAACCAGCGGGACCAAAGGTGCCGACTGTTCGGCGGTCATCTGCAGTGGCAGGACCACCCTGGGTGCCGTTATGCCGACAGGCACACCATTTTTGAAAAGATAGTGCCCGCAGGTTTCGGCAGTTGCCTCTTTTGTAACCAGCAGGATTCCGCCCAGCATCAGCAGAGCTTTGAGGATCGGCCAGGGGCTATTCGCACTCTGCGCAGCAGCGACCGCAGTAAACCGCAGGAATTTCGCTGAGCGAAGGCATAGCCTTTGAAACACCGGGACCACCTTTCAACAGCCTGAACGTAGCAGATCGCGGACAGCCAAGTCCCCATATAAATACGTTGAAATCGGGTGTTGTGCCAAAGGAAAATGTCGGAAATCACGCCCATTTGAGCCACTCGTCACAAATGTCGTGGAAAATCGGCCACTCCACACAGGTTTTTCAATTGATTCTAATGTCGCTGCTCCAGTGGAACCGCTGCTCTTCGGCTGCCGGGATTCGTTCCGACTGCTTTGACGGAGGCATCGATGGTTGCGAGAATTCCGGGGTGGCGGTCGCAGGCTCAATTCATCACAACGAAATGTCTCAGGGAGCGCGTTACTCGTGGTTCAGTACAGTTTTGCGGGCAAAAATGCACTTGTTACGGGCTCATCCAAGGGTATCGGCCGGGCGGTTGCCATCGCGATGGCGAAAGGCGGTGCCAATGTTGTGGTGAACTGCAGTGGCAGCAAAGCTCAGGCGGAAGAAGTCGCAGCTGAAATTCGCAGTCTGGGCCGGAAATCCTTTGTGGCGGTCTGTGATGTCTCTGACCAGTCTGCCGTCGAAGCCATGGTGGCGAAGGTCGTGGCGGAACTTGGCAGCCTTGATCTGTTTGTTTCCAATGCCGTCTACAGCGACCGTGAGCTGATGGTCAACGCGAAGATGGAAGGTTTTCGCCGCACAATTGAAGTCAGCATGTGGGGCGCGATGTACGGTGTCCGTGCAGCCGCTCAGCAGATGCTGAAGCAGGAATCTCGTGGTCGCATCACCGTAATCAGTTCGCCGCACGCCATCATCCCGTTTCCCACGGCGATGGCGTACAACATGGCCAAAGCTGCCATCGACCACATGGCTCGTACCGCCGCTATCGAGCTGGTGCGGGACGGTGTTCGCGTGAACGTGTTCCATCCCGGCTGGATTGATACTCCGGGCGAACGTAAGTTTTTTACGGAGGATCAGCTGGCTACGGGTGCTGCCGGTCTGCCAATGAAGCGACTTGGGTCGGCCGAAGAAATGGCTCATGGCGTCTGCTTTACGCTCAGTGACGAAGCGTCCTACATGACCGGATCCACGCTAACCATGGATGGTGGCGTTGGCCTGCCCTGGTGGTCTAAGCGTACTGAAGGCGGACAGTGAAGATTTTCGTCTGCCGCTGAGTGCAGCGCCAGACGGGAAAGTCAGCAGGCGAATGACTCTTCTGCGATTGAAGTCGGCGTTGTTCACGGACGGGCAGATCGAGCTCGATGTGGCCGATCTTCCCGCCACGATCGGACGCAGTCCGCGTTGTGACATTGTGATTCACGATCTGCAGATGAGTCGCGTTCATGCCGAATTGCTCCTGAACGCTCGCGGTGAAATCGAACTTGCCGATCGGGACTCGACGAACCTGACTATCGTCAACCAGCAGGAAGTCAAAGTCTGCGTGCTGAAAACGGGCGACCAGATCCTGCTGGGGGAAACCGAGCTGCTGGTGGAAATGGATGCTTCAGCGGCGGCGATTCACGAACAGACCACACGGGAAATTCCGGTGCCTGAACCACCGGCAGACAACTGACTGCAATCACAGGAAACGGCACACGGCATGGCCAAAAAATGGACGTTTCATCCTCACGATGCGGCCCTGATTCGTCGGCTTTCCGGCCAGCTGCAGGTATCTCCCCTGCTGGCCCAGGTACTGATTGCTCGCGGCCTGGGGGATAGCGAAGGGGCTAAGTCTTTTCTCAATGCTAAACTCAGTGACCTGAATGACCCGGCACTGCTGCCTGGGGTTGAGCGTGCGGCGGAGGCAATCGTTCAGGCTCTGCAGCAGAAACGGCGGATCACAATCTATGGTGATTACGATGTGGACGGTGTTACTGGCACCAGTATCTTGTGGCATTGTCTGCAGTTGTGCGGGGGCCATGTTGACTATTACATCCCGTGCCGCATGGAGGAAGGCTACGGACTGAATCAGGTGGCTATTCGGCAGCTGCATGAAGAAGACCCGCGGCGGCTGCTGGTTTCGGTGGACTGTGGCATTGCCAGTGTGAAAGAAGCGGCTCTGGCTAAAGAGCTTGGGCTGGAACTGATCATCACGGACCATCACACCCTCGGCGAGCAGTTGCCGGACGCCGCAGTGCTGGTTCATCCGCGATTGCCGGGGTCCGAGTACCCGTTTGGTGAACTGTGCGGAGCCGGAGTTGCATTCAAAGTCGCCTGGGCGATTTGCCAGCGTCTGGGTGACGGCAAAAAGGCATCGCCGCGGATGCGAGATTTTCTAAGGAGCGCCGTGGGACTGGCGGCGGTCGGCACTGTCGCGGATGTGGTGCCGCTGCAGGCAGAAAACCGAGTGATTGTACGATTTGGACTACAGTCGCTGATCGAAATGGGTAGTCCGGGGCTGAAGGCGTTGCTGCAAGTGGCAAAGCTGTCAGACAAACAGACGCTGCGGGCAGACGATATCGGATTTGGGATCGGGCCGCGGATCAATGCTGCCGGACGGCTCGGACAGGCCCGACTGGCAGTGGAATTACTGACAACTCAAGATCCTGAGCGGGCAGTGCAGCTGGCGGCCTGGCTGGATCAGCTGAACGACAATCGTAAAACCGTGGAACGCAGAATTCTGCGTCAGGCGAAGGAGATGGTGGCGGAGCATGAAGCGTGGCAGCAGCACAAAACGCTGGTGCTGGCACATCATGACTGGCATCCAGGCGTGATCGGAATTGTGGCCAGCCGTGTCGCAGAAGAATTTGACAAACCAACGATTCTGATTTCGCTGAAAGAAGATGGTACAGGGACCGGATCCGGACGCAGCTTTGCCGGCTTCCCGCTGTACAATGCCCTGGAAGCCTGCAGCGTCCATCTGTTGCAGTTTGGCGGGCACAAAGCGGCAGCCGGACTGAAACTCGAGGCGGGAAATGTCGACGCCTTTCGAGAATCCCTGGCTGCGTGGGCACACGAACATTTTCATCCAGCGGCAGAGGATATTCAGTTGCGGATCGATGCTGAGGTGCTGCTGTCGGAAGTGAATCTGCGAGCGGTTACAGAGCTCGATCGACTGGGTCCGTTCGGAGCCGAAAATCCGACTCCCAGATTCATGGCATCCCGCGTTGAGCTGGCCGAGCCTCCAAAGACGATGGGGGAGGGTGGTCGGCACCTCTCCGTTCGCATTCGGCAACAGGGAACGGTGATGCGAGCAGTTGCATTTGGTCGAGGAGAGTGGGCCGAAGAGCTGGCGAAAGCGGGCGGTCCGCTGCACATCAGTTTTCAGCCAATTATCAACACGTTTCAGGGCATCAGTCGTGTTGAACTGCAACTGATTGACTGGAAATCAGTAATCAGTAATCAGTGATCAGTTGGCAGTGGGCGAGCCACGGACGGGAGTCCGCGAGTGCGGGGTGTTTCCGGAGCTCGGGCCTTCCAGCCCGGGCATTGTACCAGTGGTGAATGGGTGAAAGACCGCGGCTTGGGGAGAGTGTTGCCTTCTGTACCCCCAAACCCTCTCCTCCGTTTCACGGACGCAACGGTCGGATCTTGTGTTTTTGCTGCGGTGGAAAAGTGCAACAGCACCCCTTGCCCCTGGCAAGGGGAGAGGGGCGGGGGTGAGAGGTGCGAATCCCCCGGCCTGTCGCTGCAGAAGTCTGCAAACATATAGTCTTACGCGAAGACGCGAAGGGAAACGCACAAGGCTACGATGCTCGGTGTGAGTTGCTGCCACCCACTCCAAACGACTTTCTTTACATCGTTCTCTGTGACATGGGCAACTTTCCAGCCCGAGCACTGCCGTGGGTGGCTTGCCTTGCTGGCGACACCCGCTGCCACACCGTTCATTTCTTCTCCAGCGGCGCACTTTTCAGGCTGGGGTGATACTTCAGCACGTCGGCTCGCGATTCGATCAGTTTGGCCAGCGCCAGCAGCGAGGCTTCATCGTAAAGTCCTGCAGTCAGGGTGCAGCAGACGACTCGTGGCTCAGGCTGCTGCTCCTGCAGCAGCACCGGCAGAGCGATGCAGGGGTGTCCAGTCAGGTTCGTGATGACCAGATCGTCCCCGCCAACATACACGTCCACCGTACGAAACAAAGCCGCCATTTTTTGCATCAGTTGCAATCGCATTCTGGACGCACGCAGATAGTCGGCAGCGGAAACAAAACGAGCCTTCTGAAAAATTCGCGGCCACGCATTGAGGCCCTCGGTGGTCCCCGCATTGCTTAATTCCCGAAAGACTTCGCAGGCTTCAACCTCCAGCATGACGGTGATGGCATCATCCGAGTCTGAGCGGGGCAGTTCGATATCGATGATGTTTGCTCCGAGCGTCTGAAGATGGTCGAGCGCAGCCTGTTCTGCTGGCTGCACCTTCGCATTCCGCACTCGCCCGACTCGCAGCTTGCTCAGATCCACCTGCTGAGGCCACGCAAACCAGCGATCTACAGAACAGGGGTCGAGGCTGTCGGCACCGTGAGTAGCAGCGAGAATAATTCCGAGATCGTCGGCTGTCCGCGCGATCGGGCCCAGTTTGTCCATCGACCATGACAGCGGCATACAGCCACCACGTGAGATCCTCCCGAATGTTGGTCGGAGACCCGCCACCCCGCAGCGTTTTGTGGGTGAGACAATGCTGCCCAGTGTCTCACTGCCGATGGCAAATGGAACCAGTCCCGCTGACACAGCCGAGGCCGAACCGGCGGATGAGCCGCTGGAGCCTTCTTCCGTATTCCATGGGTTGCGAGTCTTGCCGCCAAACCACTGGTCACCCATCGCCAGAGCACCGGTCGTCAGCTTGGCAACCAGCACGGCACCGGCTGCGGCCAGTCGGGCGGCTACGGTGGCAGTCTGTTCAAGCACTCGTTCACGATACTGCGGAGCACCCCAGGTGGTTTTCGTTCCGGCGACAGCCAGCAAATCCTTGGCACCCCACGGGATCCCGTGCAGCAATCCGCGATCGTGCCCCGCTTTCAGTTCAGCATCTGCCTGCCGGGCTGCAGCAAGAGCCGATTCTTCGAGCAGGCTGATAACGCACAGCAACTGCGGATCTGCCGATTTCAGACGTGTCAGTGAGAGTTGCACCAGTCTTTCACTGGTCAGTCGCCCGGTTCGCAGCAGGTCGGCGAGAGTGCGAATGGGCAGCCAGGGCAGCGTCTCATCCGTCGCTTCATCCGGTGGCTCGACACGGACAAAGTCAGGTGCGGGAGCCACAAACCAGGGAGCGGGCGACCGACCGGCTTCACGAGCCGCTGGATCGGCAATTTCCGGATCGAACCTCAGACATGACAGGGCAGCCGGCTCAAGTTTGACATCACGCAGTTGCTGCAGTTCCGCCAGCAGACTTTCGCCTGAACGAATCAGAACTTCCCGATCAGCCGGGGACAAGGTGAGTCCTGCAATCCATTCGGCATGGCTGATTTGTGCGTCAGTCAGGCGCCCCGTTTTAGCGGTTTCATCCGCCAGAGCTCTCTGAAATGTGACGGAGCCCGCTCCAAGTGCAGCGAAACGCCTCAGCAGTGAACGGCGAGCCAGCGATGAAGGGGTTACCGGAGCGGAAAACGACGGGCCTAAGGCAGCAGACATGAAAACACAACCTCGCTGGAAACAAAATGAAAAACGTCTGCGGCGGGGAGCAGGCTGGAAGTTCTAACAGGCCCGGGCAGCGAACTGCAACCCAGCAAAGGCTGACGATTACCAACCGGAGAAGATCGTTTTTTCGAACTGTCCGATGCAGGCACAAGACATCTACTTGCCGGCAACGGTCAGATAGATGCCTCCCACAGAGATAACTGCTCCGGCCAGCGCCCGCATAGAAATCGGAGTGCCAAAAGCGATCCTTACCAGTGGCAGCACGAAAACCGGACTGGTGCAGGTCAGAGTATTTGCAACGGCCAGCGGGGAATCTCGGTAGGCAATCTGACTCATCCAGATGCCAAGCCAAGGCCCGCAAATCACCGCAGGCAGATAGGTTTGCAGAATCGACCAGTCGAAGGCCGGGCGAACTGTCGCGCGCAGCCGACCACTTAAACCCAGCACAATCGTCGAAAGCACCGCGGCAAATCCTACGCGAATGAACGTCGCCTCAAGCGGAGAACAGCTGGCGGAATCGGGGGATTCTGAGTCAGCAGTCGTGTGAGTTGCCAAATGGCTAAACATCGCTCCGCAGGCATTGCAAAGGGCTCCGCCCAGCCCGGCAAGGACTCCGCGAACAATGCTGGCTGGATAGTGCCCGGCAGTCTCACCGGCGGAAGGCTGATCCGTAACCACCAGAAAAACGCCCGCCAAAGTCACACAAAGTCCGGCCAGTGCCTGCAACGACAACGATTCGGACATCAGCAGCCAGCCCGCAGATGTTGCAAATAACGGACTTGTTGTTGAAACAATCAAGGCTCGTCGCGGCCCCAGAATCTGCAGGCTGCGGAAATACAGAGTGTCACCGATCACGATGCCCGTCAGGCTGCTACACACCAGCCAGGTGACCGCCCGCAGATCAACGCTTAACGGAGAAACTCGCAGCAGCAACGCCTGCAGTCCCAGATGCAGCAGCAAAATACCTGTCGCGAGAATATTTTTACCAAAGTTGATCTGCCATGCCGTCAACCGCACCCGCGAATAAAACAGGCTTGAACAGGCCCACAGGGCCGCAGCAGCCAGTGCGGCCAGTTCGCCGGAACCCGGCACAATCGAATTCATGTTCTGGTTCACCTGCTGATTGGCGACAAGTCGAGGGAATCACCCCATAGTCGCACCAATCTCCCCCGACCTTACAGTGTCCCAGCATCCCCGACACCCTCGATTAACTTGCGGGGGATGCCATTTGGATGCGTCTGGAATCTTCCACCGTTGTGGCCTTTATTCGGTATGCACCGTATCCAAATGAGCAGAAAATTCCTCGCGACTATGCGTATTTTCCTGCAAATTTTCCTGTTGTTGCTGCTGGGCCCATCGCGTTTTCGCGTTGACGTGCTTGAGGCGGTACAGCGAGGCAATGATCAAAGTGAAAGCCTGCGGGGCAGTTACGGTCCGCCATCTTTTCAGCTCGTTTTCCGCGGTTTCTCACTGTTGCTGACTGGTTATCGCAGGCCGATCAAAATCTCAGCCAGGCTGTTCCGGTCACCTCGCCTGCAGGGCCACGCTGGGAACCTGGCGGCAGTCCTGCGGCGATTTTTCCTGTGCCGTCGGTCGGCGATGCTGACGCCCTTAATCAGCCCTCGCTGCTGTTGATTCCGCGTTATGTCTATGCTCCTGCGGTGGCCAATACCGTTTGCCAGCCCTGTAATCGGGATCGCAGTTTCGGGCTGCAGCATCCCGGATTTCAGTCACCTTTACGGCAGCTTTACCTCGATCGCTGTCGTCTGGCACTCCGCGAATGTCTGGAACTTTCCAATTCCGCCGCAACTGCCGCTCTCGACTCAGGCTCTTCGCCTGTGCGGGTTCCCGGAATTCTGGACACACTGGTCTCAGCCATGCAGCGGTCTCAGTCAGGCGATCGCATGCTGGGATTTGTGGCCCCAGCCCTTGCCACTGAATCTTAGCGTCTTTGTGCTCCACAACTTAGCCCGGCCAGTTAGCCGTTTCAGTTTAACGTTGCCCGGTTGCCTGGCAAGCCGTTTCGGCCGCCTGGCACACGGCAAAGTCAGTGGCAGCGACTGCACCTGGCATTTGCCGGCCTGCAATTGCTGACTCAAATGCGACTCACGGGCCACCCGTCTGGCTTTACCAGCGGCAATCTGTGGCCAGCCCGGCCTTTTCGTGCGGTGCTGCTCGCTCTTTCCGCGGGTGTGGTTCTGTGCGTTTTCTTAGCCCGACGATTTCGCAGCCCGGTGTACTAAGCGAGCAGAATTTGGCGGCTGGAGTGGTCAGCCGGGCTTGAATTTCGTAATCTAACCAATTGGTGCTGACCGCCTGAAGTCTTCTGCCGGGACATTTTCGACCATGCGCCCCGTGATTACGCTCTGCCTGCTGCTGCTTTCCACTCTCAGTCTTCCTCACTCCTGTTCCCTTTCTGCAGCAGATCCGGACCGGACTCAATGGTTTTCGGTACCCGCAGCGGAAGGTAAATCTGCGGCGTGGAGCCGCTGGGCGGTGGACGGATCAGGTCCTGCTCCGGATGCAGCGACGCTCTCGATTGTTTCCGATGTCCGCTGTTCCCTGTATATCAACGGTCAGCGTTTGCTGAAGTACGAGGTCTTTCCGGTGACTGATGGCACAGTCACAGCCAAGGTGTTCGACGTGCAGCCTCTGCTGCGGTCCGGTCGCAACATGGTCGCTGTGGAAGTTCAGGGTGAGGCTGCCGGGGCAACTTTTGGTGTCCTGCTAAAAATCATGCGGGGTGGCCAGACGGCGATTGCCGGTGGTCCGTGGAAGCAGGCACCGGCTCCGCCGCCGGTGGGCTGGGAACAGACGGACTTCAACGATCGCGACTGGAAGGAGTTGAAGCCGGTCACTGTCCCACCCTCTTTGGCTGCCGGTGTTCGTACCCCTGAGAAAGCCGAATCACCGGCTTTCAGACGTACTGCTCGCAGAGCTCTGCCATGTGAATTTCAGGACGGCGATCATGTGGTGCTGGTGGGTGCGACATTTGTCGAACGTGCTCAACTGTCAGAACATCTTGAAACTGTGCTGACAGGCACCCTCGGCGACCGCAAAGTAACTTTTCGAAATCTGGGCTGGAGCGCTGACACCGTGTTTGCGGAATCCCGCGGCATCTTTGATGATCCTTCTGTGGGGTACCTGCGGATGGTGGAGCACATTCGTGCTGAAGAGCCGACGGTTGCGATTCTGTGTTACGGCCAAAATGAAGCATTAACGGCAGGCATGAATCCTGAGCAGTTCGGTCGGCAGTTTGGCCAGTTCATCGACGAACTGCAGGCATCCGGAATTCCTTGTATCATCGTATCACCACATGAACTGTTTCCAGCCCGGCCTCCGATTCCTTCGCCAGCCCGATTCAACTCGCGGATTCGCCTGTTTGCTGAAGCCGCCGGCAGCGATGCACAATCACGTCAGCTGGCCTTTGTTGACCTGTTCTCGAACTTCACAGCCAGCATGCAGTCTGTCAATGCCCTGCTTTATCCGGACAGTGCAGGGCCTGGCCACCTGGCCGACAATGGCATGCACCTGACGGAGCAGGGTTATGCCTGCGCCGCCATGGTTATTCGCGAGCGTTTGCTGGGGATTTCAGCGGCGCCGCCAGAGCTTGCCATTGATGTGGCTAAGGGGCAGGTCAAGGGTCAAAGGCTGGAGATTAAAGAGGTCAGCTTCAGCGCTGACCGAAGTCAGGTCAGCATGCAGGTGAAAACACAAACTCTGTCACCGTTGCCGATCCTCGCACAAATCTCGGGCAACGACACCAAACAGTCCAGCTCACTCTTCGTGCAGTCAGGTTATGATGCTTTGCGGCAACTGATCCTGAAAAAGAACGAACTGTACTTTCATCGCTGGCGGCCACAGAACGTCACTTATCTGTTTGGTTTCCGCAAGCATGAGCAGGGCAACAATGCCGCTGATATTGCTCGTTTTGACCCGTTCATTCGTGAAGCTGAGCAGCAGATCCAGCAGGCTCAGCAGCCACAGTGGGTATCGGTGACGATCTCATTGGCGCCTGCGGCTTCCAAATGAGACTCTGACAGCACTGGACACAGCAGATGGGATCGCGTGAAACTGTCGCAGCCTGCCCTGTCGCTCAGCACGGTGGTCACGCCTTCGCCGGCTTTCAGGGCCGGACTCGCGAAGGACTGTACCTCGATTCGCGTCGTTCCATGCTGAAAGCCGGAATGGCCGGCATGGCGGGGCTCAGCCTGCCTTTGCTGCTGCAGAACCAGCGAGCAACTGGAGCAGCCGGACAACGCAGCTCCACCGGGAAAAGTGTTATTCTGCTGTGGATGGCAGGGGGCCCCAGTCAGATTGATACCTGGGACAGCAAACCCGAACGGCCGTGGATCAATCGCGGTCCGTTTGGTGTGACCCAGACAAAACTGCCCGGTGTGGTGATCTGCGAACACCTGCCGCGTCAGGCGGCCATGCTGGACCACTTCACAATTATCCGTTCCGTGGATGCCCGTCACAGTAACCACGAACCCAACATGGTGTTTCAGACAGCCAATCTGGCGGCTGAACCCCGAGTCAATTCTGAAGCCGTGCGTTATCCGGCACTTGCGTCAGTGATTGCGAAACATCACGGTTCGAATCACTCTGCGATGCCCGCCTATGCTGCATTCATGAAGTCACGCTCGCACCTCGCATTCGCCGGGTATCTGGGCAAACAGTACGATCCTTTTATCTGTGACAAAGCGGCTGTTTTGCCGGTCTACAGCAATGTGGGCCGTGACACAGGCCAGGTCAGCGGCGGAGATCTGTTCCAGATGCCACGCGGACTCAATCAAACACGTTTGCATGACCGACTGTCACTGCTGCAGCAGTTTGACGTGCTGAAAGCCGGACTCGATCAGGATGGATCGATTGAGACACTGGGTGCTTACCAGCGTCAGGCCGTCGACCTGCTGCTGGGCGACCGTGCAAGAGCAGCGTTTGATCTGGAACGCGAAGATCCTGCTGTCAGAGCTCGCTACGGCAGTCACCTGTGGTGCCAGCAGGCACTGATTGCTCGCCGCCTGGTCGAGGCAGGAACAGCCTTTGTGACTCTGGATCTCAGTTATCACACGGCCTCCGGCACATGGGATACTCACGGAGACAACATTCCCCCCTATGGTGGCATCAGTAAAGGTTTGGGCCCGCTTCTGCCACTGTTTGATCACCTGCTGACCACACTGGTCTCGGATCTGGAAGAGCGCGGACTGCTGGATCAGGTGCTGGTGATTGCCATGGGCGAATTCGGTCGGACTCCCAACATGGGTACTCAGGACAGCACGGACGGCAGGAATCACTGGACCGATATCATGTCCATGTGCCTCGCCGGCGGCGGCCTGCGGCATGGTCAGGTCATCGGAGCTTCCGAGAAGGATGGCGGCACAATTCGGGAACGACCCGTGACTCCGGCAGATCTTGCTGCCACCCTGTTTCGCTATTTCCAGGTGCCACAGGATGTTCAGTACACGGATCATCAGGGACGTCCCAAGTTCGTGGTTGACGGAGGCCAGCCGCTTGCCGAGCTGTTCTGATCATGGGTCTCAAAGGCCGGCAGCCTGCCGCCTTCCGCTCAGCCTTTTGCTGCTGGTCGCAGTCTGTGTTCTCCGGTGCCCGGAAGTTCAGGCTCAGCAGACGGCAAACAGCCCGGCGGCGATGCCCGAACAAATACGGCAATTGCTAGCCCGAGCGGTAGCGGCAATGGATCGGAACGATCCGTCGGCCAGCCTGCAGTTTGCCAGCCAGGCCGGCGATGTGTGGCAAGCGGCGTGGCAGTCTGAGCCTGCAGTATTCAGCGATCTTGAAACCGCTGCTGCCGATGTCGTCGTACCGTTACTTGAGCGGCTGCTGGGACGATGGCGCGCAGGTGCGATTCCGGCTGACCGGATCGCCGAGGTGCTGCAGCGGCTGCTGATCAGCAGCGACAGCTCCCGAGTTGCACTGCTGCAGACTTCGCTCAAAGGGCCCGGCTATCCGTTTGTCCTTGAAAACTGTGGAGCGTTGATAGGTTCCAGGGCGGCTGTTGCTGCCAGCGTCCACACCCATTGGATCGCACGCCTGCGCCAGGCTTCTCGCACCACCAGCCTTAACCGCCTGATCCTGCTGTGGCTGCTGACTCACGAAGCTGATCGGCCGGCAGAGCAGGCTGAGATACTGCATGAGCTGGAGCAGCTGTCCAGCGCGGAGCTGCAACTCAGGAACAACGGTCTGCAGCTGGTGCAAATCGCCATGTGCGGCCTGCATTCGCGCAGCGCAGCAGTGCAGCGGCAAAGCCTAAACCTGGTGCAGAAACTGGCTCGCGAGGTTATCAGCAACGGCGGAAATGCGGTTCTGCTGCGAATGCTGCGGGACGCCTGCATTGCGGCTGCCCCGGAGGCCCGTCGCCTGGATTCGCCGGAACGCCTGCGGAATTTCCTGCGTCTCGCCGATTTTCTGATCGAACAATTTGCCAGCAACGATGACAGCAGCCCGGCCGTGCGTCTGCTGACTCAGCATTATTTGATCACCAGCCAGCTGTGTCTCGCCCATGAACAGCCGGCTGACGGGCTGCGACGATTTTCCCTGTTTCGCACACTGCAGTCTGATACCAGTGCGCTGACAGTGAACGATCTGCAGTTCTTTCTGCCGCTGCAGGCTGTTGATTCGCTGACGCCCGAGTTGCGATGGCAGCTGTTCCGCATGGTCCTCGACAGCGAACTCTGGCTGCTGACGCGGCAGATGACTCCGCAGGTGACGCCCCACACTTTTCCCGCAACAGCAGCGAAACCGCAGCAGCAACGCGACCTTCTGCATTCGATGGCTATTGCCGCCATCGAATGTCAGCAACAGCAGCGGCTGCAGGAGTTGTGGCAGGGCTGGTCCGTGCAGGGAGACACAGCCGCGGCTCGTGGACTGCAGATTCTTAACCAGCTGCAGGCAGAACCAGCACTCGCTAAAACGTCAGGCATTGCGGGGGGCTGGCTAAGCGATGAGACGCCCGAACAGTCAGCATTTGGCCCACAGACCGGTGCAGTGAGATCTGAGCGGAATCAAATTGTTACCTCAGATTTTTCCCGACACGCTGTTTGGCACTTTCCCTGGCCACTGACTGGCGATTTCCGAATCCTGAATCGCATGGCTAGTTCAAAACATCCACAGGCACTGCCAGGCTGGGACGGCCTGGCGCTGGCAATCAGCCCGGAAGGTACTGCCACGCTGCTTTCCAGTTCTGCGTCAGTGATTCGCCGCAGGCAGTCAGCAAGGCTCCCCGCACCCGGGGAAGCAGATCAGCAGAGCGTCATGGAAGTCAGCGAGCAGCAGTCACGGCAATTGCTGGCGAACACAGATTTGTGGACGCTCAATTCCGCCGGCGGTTCCAGCCCGTGGCTGTTTCTGCTGTCACTGCCTGATCAGCCAAACCTGTGGGACCTGAGCATCACCGGAACACCTCAGATCCCGCGACAGGTTGATTTGCTCAGTTCCGCAGATTTGCGTGGCTGGAGCAGTCGGGGCAGCGGTCAGTCACAGCCGGATTTGCAGATTGACAGTGCAACCGACGCTGGTGGTCAGCCTGCTGGCGCTCCCGACTGGCAACTGCAGGCGGGTGTGCTGGTCGCGCGACGCTCCCTGCAGCGATCCGCACCATTACCCGGATTCCCGCAGGATCCTCTGCCTGTCGGACGCCTCGTTTATCAGCGTCCGCTGCTGGCGGGTGACAGGATTATCTGGGAATTCGAGCACCAGCCAGGTCGCAGCATGTGCCATCCGGCAATCGGCAGCACGATCCTTGAAATTTATGCGGACGGCATTTTTCTAAACTGCCGCGAATCTGCGTGGTGGGTACAACTGCAGGGCTTTGGCGGACGACGAACTCAGTTGACCGCAGTCGGGCATACCGTGCCGCTGACTGCCGGCTGGAATCAGGCCGAGCTGCGCAGGACCGATGCGGGATTTCAGCTGGACATCAACGGTCAGCAGCAGTGTGACTTTTCGTGGCAGCCAGCGGATGCCAGGTTCGGCCTCGCGTACGCGCGAACAGCCGGTGAAATGCAGGTCCGCGGCATCCAGATGCGGGGCGACTGGCCCAGCCAGTTTCAGCCGTCCGATTTTCAGAAACTGCTGCAGTCGGCAGCCGGGCACGTCGGCAGCAACAGCAACTAACTGCTGCTGCCGACACTGCCGCGGAGAATGCTGGATTGTGCTGTGTGATGGCACAAACGCAGTGCAAACTGACCATCTTTTGCCTGGCAGATCTCGGGCTGGAAAAAACGAGCTGCATTTCAGCGTTGGCGTTCTGCGGATGTTCAGGAATCTGCGTTACACAGTTGTCCGCCAATGATCGCCGCAACTGGCTGCAGGCGGCAACCAGTGCTTTCAGTCTCAGTACGGAACAAAGTCATTGAGGCAGTCGCGCCTTCTGAGATCCCGGACACCGGCAGGCCCAGCAGCTGTCGGGGCTGGCGGCTGGCCAGTTCCCACGTCCGCTGCAGTGGCAGTCCGGTTATCTGCTGATATCGCTGCACGCATTCCAGAGTTGAAGCACCAGAGCCTGCCAGAAACTGCCGTTGACCGGCAACGACGATCCGGCCGTCTTCCAGTACTTCGACGTCCACGGCAGCAGTTGTATGGCGACCAGCGGCACTGCCGCCGAAGCCGGAAACGTCAGAGGTCAGCACGATGCGAGACGGCGACTTACAGCGATGGATGCAGTTCAGCATGGCGGCGGGAACATGCCAGCCGTCGGCAATCACACTGACGGTCAGCCGATCGTCCGCCAGCTGCGGCCAGAAAATGTTGTCATGTCGCGGAATCATGCCGGCACAGCCATTACCAAGGTGAGTTCCCAGACTGGCACCCTGCGAAATCGCCTCCGCAATTTGAATAGGACTGGCAGCAGTATGCCCAATCGCAATCCGCACGCCGTCAGCCGTCAATGGCCTGATCGCGGGCAACACTCCAGGACACTCAGGCGCTACGGTGATCAGTCGAATCAGGCCTCCCGCAGCATGCTGCCACCGCTGATACTCAGACAGAGACGCCGGGCGAACATGCTGCAGCGGATGTGCCCCGCGCGGGCCGTCGAGAGACGAAATCCACGGGCCTTCGACATGAATCCCGGCAATCATGTGGCGGCACAGGGCAGAAGAATCACGAGCCTGCCGTAGTACGCTGAGACCATGTTCAATGGCTGCTGTCGAATTGGTAATCAGAGTTGGCAGACAGGCTGTCAACCCCTGCTTTGCGTAATGGCCGAGCACCTCCTGTACGGCCGCCACTGTCAGGTCTGTACTGCTGAACCAGATTCCGGCGTAACCATTCACCTGCAGATCAAACAAGCCCTCAGCCGCCCAGGGAAGAGAGTCAGGATCGGCCGGCGAACCGATGGGCAGGATCGAGCGAATACACTGGCCGCTGATGTCGAGCCGGACGCATTCCCCGGTGGACAGCAGACGTACCTCGATTCCCGACTGACGACTCATTCTGCAGCTTCCAGCATTGATTTCAGGATTCGGACCGCATCGTTGGCAGCGGTCTCCGGCAGCAAGGCAGTACTGGCGATCCCCGAAACAACCCTCGTGATGTTGTGGTCGACTTTGCCCGGCTGCTGCCAGACTTCTGCCGGCGCGGCGGTCATGTAGATCGACAAGGTCTGATGCCCGGTCCCCGGACGTTCTCCAATGATGTGCAGCAGGATGCCAGAACTTTCTCCGGCACCGAACAGTATTTCACCGGTTCGATAGCCAGCTCGCACACGGCCGGATGTAATCACCAGATGCTCATCAAAAGGAGTCAAACCGGCCAGCGTCAGCTGACTGCGAAGTGCAGTCAGCAGCTGCGAAAGTTGTTCACCTTCCATCAGTGCCAGCGCATTGAGGCCATCAGAAATTGCAAGCTGCACCGCCACGGCTGGCGTCGGCATTCCGCGTCGCGCAGCCAGCAACTGCTGCAGCACGACCTTCGATTGGTCGCTCGGTTCTTCACCCGTCGCCGGGTGCAGGATGTAGTCCGTTCGATTCAGTGACCGAGTCGAGAGCGGAACAGCGCCAGGTATCGCAGCCAGGACCGACGAGTTCATTTCCTGCCAGATTGCTTTTCGCGACTGCTGGTAGATGCGATCGATTTCGGACTTGAGTTCGGGTTTCAAATCTTCGATCGCTGCACCGTGGCCTTCCGCCAAAAATACCCCGCGGCTGCGGACTTCAGCCATTCGTCGCGCTGCCTCGCTGCGAATCTCGGCATCAGCACGACGGTCACCCTTGCGGCGACAATACTGCAGATAGACGGCGGCCGGGTCACCAAACGCAGGCCCAGGAGAACCATCGGCACGGACCACTCCAAGACTCTGATAAAACTCCCACATGCGATCATCCACCCGGTACCCAAACTTGCGGCGGATATGCACATGATCCTGGTACCCGGTCGTCAGGTAGCCCAGCATCGGATCAATGCGGGTTGGCAGAGCCATCAGGTAGGCGGGATTGGCCGGCATGATCTGGTCAATGCACCAGCCCAGATCGTCCAGAGACACATCCATATGCAGGGTGGAGCACACGTCGAGGCCGATCGTCAGGCCATGCAGCTTGCCCATGGCAATATCTTCAAGGCAGCAGCGGACGAGCTGTTCTTTGGTCCGAAAGACCTCCGGGCCGATGAAGCCGGCAACATCATTCAGATGCACCCAGGGCTGATACGGGCTGCCGCTGTCGCTGAGTGTTCTGGCGACGTCAGCAGTCAGTGCGCGGGCGAATCCATATTTTCTGGATTCAAACACCACCATGTCGACACCGTGACCATGACCATTGGTGAAGTCAGCCCCCTGGCCGGTCTCAAAATACAAGCCAAACCGGCCGCGGCGCGCAGCAGCATGCCGCCGCATTTTTTCGATCGTGACATCAAAAGTCTGGTTGGCCGAATCATTTCCGGCAATGCTTTGAAACCAGAGTGCTGTGGAACCTGGCACAGCCGCTTCCACAGCCGCCTGAACATCAATGTGGGACAGCACACAGTGCGGCAGAATCTCAGTCAGCTGAAAAGTCTGCAGGACATCACTGAGGCAATTCTGTACTGCCAGCACCGACTGCGGCTCGCTGGAAACAGGGTTAGTCCCCACGAGGATATCACCCACGGCATAGGCAAAGGCCGAAAACACCTGCCAGCGAATATCGTCGGGATGATCCGTAGGTGAATTCGGCTGAATCCTGGCTCCCATGTAGCCCTGGGACCCAATTTTCGATCCTGGCAGCGGGTTGAACAGCCGAGCTCCCAGCCGGGTCAGCTCGGCATTGGTCATCAGTCGGACAACAACCGCAATGACGTCACTGCTGAGCCCCTGTTTCAGCTGGTGCAGTTCCGCGGGCGGGCAGGAGAGCAGGGCAGCCTTCAGTTCGGCGAACGTCCAGTGACTGATGCGGTCCTGCTGATCGCGGTTAATGGCCGTGCCAATGAATGTCAGCAGCTCATCCGCATAGGGAGGGTGCTGATCGATGGTTGAAAGGCGGGTTTGCAGCAGAATTTCGCGAGCTTTCTGACGCTCGCTGCTGTCCGCTGCAGCGACGCCAACGATCTGGTCACCCTCTTTAGGCTCGTTGGCTGCGCCAAGAGTGCGGCGACAGACATGGTCATCCCAGCCGTTTCTTCCGGACATCAGTTCTTCAAGTGCCGATTCAGAATCAGCCCGCGACGGAACAGTCGCGTGGCCCCGCACAGCGGAAGTGATCGAGGCGAGAGGTGCAGCAAGACCAGCGACCAGCAGTTTTCGGCGATGCAGCATAGATACGAATCCGCAGACGTATCGGGCGGGGAGAGAAACGCATTATGCCGGATACCGAGGCTCGCAGCCAGTACAGGAACCCTGTGCGCATGAAAAAGGCCGGTCGAATTTGCAACTCCGACCGGCCCGAAACACATCCCACATCTGTCGGTCAAGCAGACGTCCCGCAGAGAGATGTTGATGAAAATCCCGCCCCTCGAGCGTCATCGCCGGTGTCATCATGAAAGCTGGCGATGGACGGTGATTTTCGCTGGATTCATCTGTGTTTTGGGGGCGTGGTCAGAGTGATACCGGATCCGGGCGCACCACTGCGAAACGACCTTCAGGCACAGGAACCCAGTTTAAACGCACTGGAAGCATCCTGCTTCCGACTTAGTTCACCGGCGAATAACGGACGAAACTATCAGTTATTCGCCGGATCGTATTGACAGATCCGCAGCGGCCTTAGCCGTCGGTGATCAGACAGCAGTTTCCTGCTTCTTCGCACGACGCTTCAGCAGGCGGCGTCCAACAACCAGACCCAGACCGCTCAGCAGAGCGATTGAGCCAGGCTTGGGGACGGCAACAAGACCGGTGAAGATAATTACGCTGCTAACGCCTGACAGGCGTGGCAACAGCGTCAAAGTACCGGCAACAGAATTGCCTATTTCTCCCAGCGCCTTCATGTTGGCAGCAGTGCCGTTGGTGTTTCCCACGTCGGTCGTTCCGGTGACCGTGAAGCCGTTGATGAACGCTGCAGTAGATCCACGCCCCAAATCGGACGGACCCAACTCCGAGCTAATCGACAATGAGTCGTTGTTGACACCCGCGTTCTGAACCACCGTGATCGTGTTCGTTAGACCTTCGGTCGTGGCTGCAATCAGGTTGAACGACTCGTTCCTGTAATTTGTGGCATTGTTGGAGTAGAAAAACAGAGTAGCAGCGGCAAAGGTGGCCGGTCCGGACGCGTTTGGTGTGTAAGTCAACAACATGGTCCAGAGACGACCACTGAACAATGCGTTGGCAGATGCAGCAGTACCACGGAAATAGATCTGCTCAGCAGAGACGCTGGCAGTCAGTCCCATAACCACGGCGAGGATCAACAACATTCTTTTCATTGAAACCTCCAAAAAGTTGAAAAGCGAAGAACACTTGCTTGCAATGAAAACATCCGGCTGGAAGACATCACAACTGACCAGCACCAGCACGACCGGCCAGATCACGGTAATGCTGGAATTTTTTCGCTGTCGCCTCACTCAAGATACGCTTTTGCCAAACCCTCATACGCCGACACGCGACAGCGAGAAGACTTCAAAAGCACCTCAAAATCGGCAATCGCCCCGGAATGTTCTCCGAGCCGAAGGCGAATTTTCCCGCGACTGTCAAACACTTCGGCCGCATCAGGCAAAAAAATGATTGCCTGCTATACAAGTTCCATCGCAGATTTTAGCGAAGCCTCGTCGGAATCCTCGCTGCGCGCGATCACGTCAGCCGTATTATTCAGCAGCGTTGGGAAATTAGCGTTGTGGGCAATCGACCGCTCACAGTGCTGCCTGGCAACAACGACATCGGGGGTCGATCGGAGCGCCGCCCGAGTCCCCAGCACGAAATGCAGAAAACCAGGATCCACGCCAGAATCGAGGATCTGCTGCAGCATCGCATCTTCTTCCCCTCCACCTAACACATTGCTGGCAAACCAGAAAACTCGTTCAGTGCCGCCTCATGTTCAGAAAATGCACGCAATGCCTGTGCCAGCAACCGCAGACAGTCAGACATTTCCTCTGCATTCCGCATTCCCTCGATGCGTTTCCGCTCGCACCAGCGAGTCAACACCTCGGCCGTGAGAAATTGCAGGGGCGGACGCTGTTCATCTGACGCTTTCCCAATTCGCCCCTGCACCAAACTGACTGCTTCGTGCTCACGGGAACCAAGCACCAGTAACTGGCAGCATTTCTTCAGAGCTTCCGGGCTGGTGTCAAAATCTGTCAGCTGCTGTATACTCAGGTCGGCTCCCATTGCGGCCGTCGTGCGAGAAACCATGCGTTTGTTCTGCCGTAACTTACACAGGGACTGGGGAACAATGCATCCACCTGCAGCGGGGGAGACCTCAGCGCAGCCTTGCGAAAAGCCGAACCGACGGTGACATGATCCCCTCGATCCATCTGGTAAGTACCAATCATGAACTGCAGTTCCGGATCATCAGGCCATCTTTGATCCAGCCACGCCAGACGCTCTCTGTCAATCAATGGAACTCCGGCAGATAATTCCGGTTTTGCTTCACAGGCGAATATTGACGCGATTCTCTCGTCGTCAGCCTTGCCGCAGCAGGGGTCTTACGCGATAATTAAATCCTTATTTAACGCAAAAAGCCTCACTCTGCAGCGCACGGTTCCTGAACCATCGTCCTCGGCTATCATGGTCGGATGCGTGAAAATGAGCTCGTCAGGCTCTGAATCGCCGCGCGGCCAAACGCCAGGCGTGACACCAGCGTTCGCGGTTTGAATTCCAATCTGCTGAACACGCGAGCCTGCCGTTTCGGACGAGGCTCATCTCGTTTTCGCATTCGTATCCCTGGATCTTTTCCGCCTTCTCTGATCGGCCAGTCGTCAAACTGCCTGCCCTAACGCCAGATCGGCCTTCGCCATCGTCATCAAAGGTTGCACGCCAGATCACACTTTGTCAGACTCTGGCTTCCACTCCGGTAGTTTCAGGAGCACTCGCTGCCTTGCCGGTATGGTGGTTCCGAAATCTTCAGTCTGTTTCGATGTCAGGGCTGTTTACTATGTCTAATTTTGCTCAGGTTGTGAAAGCCGCCACACTGGCTGTGGCCTTCGTGACTCACTGGTTACCAGCGTTTGCCGACGAGATTTTTCGCTGGGATTTCGATCAAACCGATGTCGGCTGGACCGGAAATGATCAGGTCCAGCTGTCTGTCAGCGACGGTCACCTGCAATTGAAAGCCAAAGGCAACGATCCGTACTTTTCCTCGCCCGTCAAAGGTCGCGCCGGCCATCATCGCCTGACCCTCAGCGCTCGGTTTAAAGGCAACGCAGATGTCCAGGTGTTCTGGACCACAGAAGCCTCCCCGGCCACTTCAGAAGACAAGTCAGTTCGCACAGAACTGCGCGGCTCAGACAAAGAATTCCGTCCCGTTCGCCTGTGGTTCGAAACTGACAGTCCAGTCACTTCGCTGCGAATTGACCCATTCAGTCGCGGTGGTCAGATGGAAATCGACAGCATTGTCCTGACCGACGATGCCCCGCCAGCTCCGCAGGCCACTGCGGTCAGCGACCTGAAGCTGGCTGCAGGTTTCAAGGCCGAACTGCTGTATTCGGTGCCGGCTGAAAAAATGGGGTCGTGGGTCTGCATGACGGCTGACGCACAGGGACGGCTGATCGTGTCGGATCAGTACGGCAAACTTTACCGAGTGACTCCGCCGTCCATTGGCAGCGACGCCACCATAGCGATTGAGCCAATCAACGTCGATGTCGGCATGGCTCAGGGACTGCTGTGTGCCTTTGACAGCCTGTATGTGATGACCAACAGCGGTGATGCTCCGCGAGTCGGGCTGCACAGGGTCCGTGACACCGATGGCGACGGCCAGTACGACAGTGCCGAACACCTCAGGACTCTGCAGGGCGGCAACGAACACGGGCCGCATGCCATCATTCTTTCCCCGGATGGCAAATCGCTGATCGTGGCCTGTGGCAACCACACGGCCCCCACAAAGCTCTCTGCTTCCGCCGTTCCAACGATTTGGGATGAAGATCAGCTGCTGCCTCGCATGTGGGACGCCGGTGGTCACGCCGTCGGCATCATGGCTCCAGGTGGCTGGATTGCCAAAGTCAGCCCGGATGGAGCCGACTGGGAGCTGCTGTCAATGGGCTTCCGCAATCAGTACGACATCGCACTGAATCCCGAGGGCGAGCTGTTCACTTACGACGCTGACATGGAGTGGGACGTCGGATCGCCCTGGTATCGCCCGACTCGAGTCAACCACGTGATAAGTGGTTCCGAGTTTGGCTGGCGTTCGGGTACCGGCAAATGGCCGGAGTTCTATCCGGATTCACTGGGCAGCGTGGTCGATGTCGGACCTGGTTCCCCGACCGGTATCACATTCGGTACGGGAGCAAAATTTCCGCAGAAGTACCAGCGTGCTCTGTTCATCAGCGACTGGAGCTACGGCGTGATCTATGCCGTCCACATGCAGCCAAACGGCAGCAGTTACACGGGTGAACTGGAACGATTCGTTTCAGCAGCACCACTGCCGGTCACCGATGTCATCATCAATCCGACTGACCAGGCGATGTATTTCACAATCGGTGGTCGCAAGACTCAAAGTGGCCTGTACCGCGTCACCTGGACAGGCTCTGATGCTGACGCTCCAGCCCCGCTTGATCTGGCGGGACAGGAAGCCCGGGATCTGCGGCACTCTCTGGAACTGCTGCATCGACCTCAGGAAGGTGCGATTGAAAAAGCATGGCCATATCTTGGGCATGCAGATCGCAGCATTCGCTTTGCTGCTCGGACGGCCATCGAACACCAGCCGGCAGGCTCATGGGCCCAGCAAGCACTCGCGGAAGATGCTTCAAATGAAGCAAAACTCACCGCGCTGCTGGCTCTGTCTCGCTGTGGTGACAAATCGCTGCAGCAGCCTCTGCTGGAGTCACTCGGGCGGCTTAACAGTGCTGAACTGTCAGAGATGCAGCTGCTTGCGGCACTGCGAGTCGCGGGGCTGTGCTTCATTCGGATGGGTGAGCCGTCTGCAGAAGTTGCTCGTGCGGTGGCCGCGGTACTGAATCCCATGTATCCGGCTCGCAGCGTTCGCCTGAACCGGGAGCTCTGCCGCATTCTGGTATACCTGAATGCTGAAGGAGTGGCCCAAAAAACCCTTGAACTGCAGGCGAAGGCTCCCAGCCAGGAAGAGCAAATTCACTATGCATATTGCCTGCGAGTTCTCAAAGGCCCCTGGACGATCGAACAAAGAACGAAGTATTTCCAGTGGTTTGTCTCGTCGACAACACTACGCGGCGGCAACTCGTTTTCGGGGTTCCTGAAAAACATCCGTCAGGAAGCGATTGATCGGCTCACGGACGCTGAAAAGGAGGCCCTGAAGGACGTTCTGGAAGCTCAGCCGACCGGCGGTCAACTGCTGGTCGCAGCAGCCGCTCGCCCGGTTGTTCAGGAGTGGAAAGTTGACGATTTTCTGGCAGATGTGGAAGCCGGCCTGACCGGACGATCGTTCGATAACGGTCGCACCATGTTCCAGGTCACCGCCTGCTACAAATGCCACCGATTTGCCGGAGACGGCGGAATCGTCGGACCAGAGTTGACAGCCGTGTCTCGCCGATACAATGCCAGAACGCTTCTGGAAGCGATTATTGAACCCAGCAAAGTTGTCTCGGATCAGTACGAAGCTTCGGTATTCGTGCTGGACAGCGGCCGCACTGTGACTGGTCGAGTCGTCAACCTGAACAACGACCGGATCATGGTTTGCGAAAACATGCTGGAGCCCGGCGCATTGACCACAATCCCGCGGGACGAAATCGAAGAGACTCAGCCGTCAAAGGTCTCGATGATGCCCGCCGGACTGATCAACACGCTGAATCGTGATGAAGTTCTGGACCTGATCGCCTATCTGCAGTCCGGCGGCGACCCTGATTCGCCGGTGTTTTCCGGTGACAAAAAGACTGCTTCCAAAGAAAAAAACGGAGTAAAGAAGATGACGCCTCAGTTCACCAGTGCTGGTCACACCGTGGATACTCTGGACACTGTTCGACAGATGGTTGAAGAGAAGTCTGCACTGCTGCTGGATGTGCGCGAACAGGATGAGTGGAACGCCGGGCATTTGACTGATGCTGCATTTCTGCCGCTCAGTTCCTTGAAAGGACCGGGGCTTACAGAAGCCTTGCAGAAGCTGCCGCAGGATAAGCCAATTTATCTGCACTGCAAATCCGGCGGTCGAGTGCTGATGTGTGCCGAAATTCTGCAGGGCAAGGGATATGACCTCCGGCCGCTGCGGGCCGGCTATGAAGCTCTGCTGCAGGCTGGTTTCAAAAAGGCCGAGTGATCAGCGGCTGATTCTGAATCAGTCGCCAAAACGAAAAAGTCCGGCAGACGACCAAAAATCGTCTGCCGGATTTTTCTGCCGAAGCACCAGAATCAAAGGTTAGACTTTCGGCTGCCAGCCATCGGCGTATTCGCGTGACCAAAGCTTCATGGCCTCGTCGTTGTTCAAAACTCGCCCATTGCCCGGATCACATGCCAGGGAATCGCCTGTGCGTTGAGCAATATTTCCGAGGTGGCACAGCAGCGTTGATTTGTGCGCCTGTTCAATTTCGGAATTCAGCAGCGTCGGATCATTTCGACGGATCGCTGTTACGAAATTCTCAGCATGTGCTCGCATGCCGTCCGCCCCGTCCTGCTTTTCAATCTCCTTGCCCTTGGCGTCGAGGATGGTGTAGCCGCTGTCGTTAAGCTTCATGGACCCGGTCTCGCCATGAAAACTGACACCAAATCCGGAACCATCCATGCCATAACCGTTGCAGCTCAGGCACTCCCAGACAATTTGCCGTCGATCCGGGAACTCAAACGACACGACATGAGTATCAGCAGTCTGCTGATCATCTGAGAAAGCATATCGCCCTCCGGAAGACACCACTCGCACCGGATAGTCCACCTGCAGGCCCCAGCGACTGAGGTCAATCGAGTGAACACCGTTGTTTCCCAGTTCCCCGTTTCCGTAATGCCAGCCCCAGTGCCAGTTGTAATGCAGGCGGTTGGAGGTGAATGGCAATCGCGGTGCCGGGCCCTGCCACAGTTCGTAGTCGATATGCGGCGGGACGGGGGCGGGAGTGCCTGTACCGATTGAACCCCGTGTCGCCGCATACCAGCTGCGACTGTAGTACACCCGGCCAATTGCATTCTCTGCCAGCCTTTGCATCGCTTTCTGAATCGTCGGACTACTGCGTCGCTGATTGCCCATCTGTACGCATTTGCCGTGCTTCCTGGCGGCCTGCACGAGCAATTCGCCTTCCTGCGGATTGTGACTGCAGGGCTTCTCAACGTAGGCATGCTTGCCGGCAGCACAGGCGAGGATTCCGGCAGGAGCATGCCAGTGATTGGGAGCAGCACAGATGAGAGCATCCACCTCAGGATCATCCAGAATTCTGCGATAATCGTCGGTGGCCTGTACCGGTTTTTCCAGCTTCGCGGCCAGTGATTCCTGCAACGCCTTGACGCGGTTTTGGTCGACGTCGCAGACATAACGAACTTCCACGTTCGGCAATCGTCCAAACACATCAGCAAGGGCCGCACCGCGACTTGCACCCATGACCCCCACAATAACCAGACGCTGCTCACCCGACGCATCTGCAACTGCGTCCTGAGCCACCAGCGCTGCGGCTGCGGTCAACATGCTGGCCTGACCAAAAAAACTGCGTCGCGATTCGTTTGCGGGACTCATCATCAGACTCCTGTCGCTGAAAAGGCGGGATCACGTGAGCGGTGGATCGCAGAGAACGGCAGCAAAATTATGCTGGCACATTTCTGCCGTTTTCAGTGTAGCAAAATGAACTGCCCGCCAGCAAATTGAACCACTGCATGTGAGTTTATGAAGTTCTTTCGCGACATCCCTGCAATCAACCTATTCCGCACAGGCAGCACAGAACTCATACAAATGCCCGCAGTTCATCCACCGGCCGGCTGGATTCACTCCAGTGTATTTTCCTCAAAGCCATACAGCATATGACGATACAGCTTTCGCTGAAATCAGATAATTAAATAGGCAGTTTTGTTTGACATTTCCACATGGTGGATTTGGCAGGCCGGGGCAAGCTGCGCCGCATTCGGAATTTGACCGCACTAAAATGCAGACATATATTTGACCATGCATCAGTTTTTCCGAATCGGAACTGCTAGTGTATCGATCGTAGTGGCTCAGGATGACCAATGTGGCTGGACGCCTTGCTTATCAGCCCCGGCAAGCGGCTGATCAGTTGATTTCTGTCAAGGCGTACAAGCGTGTTCCGAATCTGCTGCAAAATTGTTGCATCCGTTGTCCTGCTGGCTGCCCACGGCCTTGTCTGCTCTGCCGAGGAGTCAACTCCGAAGCCTGCGTGGAACTCCGCTGGCGAAGCTCTCCGCAAAGCTGAGGAATTTGAGACCAGCCGGAAATGGGGCGAGGCGCTTCAGCTTTACGAGGATGCTCTGAAGACATTCTCTGATGACGCAGCACTGAAATATGGTCAGCGACGCGCCAGGGTCCATCAAGCGGTAGAACGTCGTTATAGTGACGCGAGCTTCCAAAGCCTGCTCAAAGACAGTGGGCGAACGCAACTGCTGAACATGTTTGATGATGTGTACCGCAGCATCCAGCGTGAGTACCTTGAAACTGTTTCTTTGACGCGATTTATGTCGCACGGGACGGAGAGCCTGTACATGGCTCTCAGGAATCCAGTGTTTGTTGATAAGAACATACCGGATGCCGATCGTCAGGCACGAATCAGCGAAGTGCGGCAGACCTTGATCAGTAGCTACTGGAATCGGCCGGTATCCGGCGCTTCCGAGGCCAGGCTGATTCTCGGCAGCCTCTGCGACCTGTGTCGTCGGGAACTGAATCTGAAAGATTCGGCAGTTCTGCTGGAGTACGCTTTTGGTGGCTGCAATGCGCTGGATGAATACAGCATCCTGCTGACTCCGGACCGCTACCGCGAATTGTACGGCACGATTCAGGGCGAGATGGTCGGACTGGGAGTTGAAATGAAGGCGGAAGCCGGGCGTGGCATGCATTTGCTTAACGTGCTGCTGGGCAGCCCCGCTGAGGACGGAGGGCTGCGTCCGGACGACTTCATCACAGACATCAACGACACGGACTGTCGCAATCTGTCGACCGACGATGCCGCGAAGCTGCTGCGAGGCTCCTCTGGTTCAGCGGTGCGTCTGTCGTGGACGTCGCCGGACAATCAGAAACACTCAGGGCAGTTCACCCGGCGCCGAATCGATATCCACAGTATCACCAGAAAAACGATGCTGGACCGTGAACGCGGAATCGGCTACATCCGGATGGAGGGATTTCAGGAACATACCGTGCGGGAGCTGGATTCTGCCCTTCGAAGCCTGGAGGCTGAAGGTATGCAGGCCCTCGTGCTCGATTTGCGTGGCAATCCGGGAGGCCTGCTGGAAACGGCAGCGGCTGTGGCCGAGCGGTTTATAAATTCCGGCGTCGTCGTATCCACTCGTGGCCGGAATCAAAATCAGAATCATGAGTATCGCGTCACCGGCACTTACACTCGCCCTTATCCTTTGGCCTTAATCGTCGACGGCAATAGCGCCAGTGCCAGTGAAATCATTGCCGGGGCGGTGCGGGATCACCATCGAGGCGTAATTGTCGGTCGCCCGACTTACGGCAAGTGGTCTGTGCAGACAATCGTACAAATGCCCGGTGAACGAGACATGGCCCTTCGTCTGACGACTGCGAAATTCTACTCGCCCGACGATCGCAATTACTCGGGAGTCGGACTTCAGCCCGATGTCCTCGTCCCCGACGACGCTGAGACTCGGACCACGTTCTTCCGCACACGGACATCGAAAGAGATAAGCGCTGATCCGGATGTGGCTGAGGCCATTTCTGCACTGCAGCAGAGGCTGAGCCGCAATTGACGGCGGCTGTTCTGACTGAAAATCACCAGCATTTGCTGTCGTCAAACCAGCGTGGTTGGCTATGATTCCAGCGAGAGATTTCTGTCGTTTGCGGATCAACACCACGGGCGGACGGAGGCGAAGATGGCAGTTAGGCAGGGTACGGTGCGGCGTCAGGATGCAGTGCTGCAGCCGACAATTGCTGAGTATTTGATTCGGCGTCTGCAGGACTACGGCGTGCGGGATGTGTTTGGCATTCCCGGAGATTTTGTATTGCAGTTCTACGGCCTGCTGCAGGAAAGTCCAATCCGCGTGATTGGCACCACCAGTGAGGCGTGTGCCGGCTACGCAGCCGATGGTTACGCCCGCATCAATGGCATCGGTGCCGTTTGTGTGACGTACTGCGTCGGTGGACTTAGTTTGTGCAATCCGATCGCCGGAGCGTATGCTGAAAAGAGCCCTGTGATTGTCATCAGTGGCGCTCCGGGCATGAACGAGCGACGCTCAGATCCGCTGCTGCATCACCGCGTCCGGGATTTTCACACCCAGCGGGATGTCTTTGAAAAACTCACAGTGGCATCCGCTGCACTGGAAGATGAACTGACTGCCTTCCGCGAAATTGACCGCGTGCTGGCTGCCTGCGTGCGTTACAAGCGGCCCGTGTTCCTTGAGCTGCCTCGCGATAAGGTTTTGGCACGCTGCCCGCACCCGCACGTGCCGGTTTGCGAAGTCGTGTCCAGTGACGCTCAGGCATTGCAGGCCGCCGTTGCTGAAGCTCGCGAAAAACTCAAAGCTGCCCGGCATCCCGTGATCATCGCCGACATTGAAGTTCACCGTTTTGGACTGCAGCCACACCTGCTGGCTTTCGCAGAACAGAACAACATCCCGATCAGTGCGACGCTGCTGGGGAAATCCGTGGTCAGTGAACGACATCCGCTGTATCTGGGAATCTATGAAGGAGCCATGGGACGGGCAGAGGTGCAGAAGCGAGTCGAGAAATCCGACTGTATTGTGCTGCTGGGCACTTTTATGAGTGACATCAACCTCGGAGGTTTCACAGCCCGTCTGGACCCTGCGAAGTGCATTTATGCCACCAGCGAAAAACTGCGGATTGGTCATCACCATTTCCACGATGTGCTGTTTACCGATTTTATGCAGGCGATTGCCGATCCCAAATTCACGGTTCGCCGGGCAGCCCCGAAAATCACTCAGCCACGCGTGGCCTCATGGAAGCCGACAGACGGCCGCAAAACCACCATCGCTCGACTGTTCGAAAAAATCAACTCCGTCCTTGATCAGCAGGTCGTTGTCGTATCCGACACCGGAGACTCCCTGTTCGCCGCTGCTGACCTCAGCATTACGCAGCACACCGAGTTTCTCAGCACTGCGTACTACACCTCCATGGGGTTCGCCATTCCTGCAGCAGTCGGTGTGCAGATCGCAAATCGCAACCTGCGTCCGCTGGTCCTGGTCGGCGACGGCGCTTTCCAGATGACATGCCTCGAACTGTCCACGGCAGTGCGACAGAAATTCAATCCCATCGTGCTCGTCCTGAACAATAAAGGCTATTCCACAGAACGTTTCATTCAGGAAGGCCCATTCAACGACATCCTGAACTGGCAGTACCACCGACTGCCCGAGTTGCTGGGTGCCGGCTGGGGATTTGAAGTACACACTGAAGGTGATCTGGAAAAGGCTTTTCACGCTGCCTTCGCCAACCAGGACTGTTTCAGCATTCTGAACGTACATCTCGACAGCCTCGACGTCAGCCCGGCCCTAAAGCGACTGGCAGCGCGACTGGCCAGTAGGCTCTAGACGCAGCATTACACAGCAGGTATCAGCAGAATCTGCCGCAGATGGATTCTGCAAGCTTTTTGACATGAGTTCCGCAGAGCTGAATACGCATCAGGCTGCTGGCCGATAAAGCACGCAGCGGAATCCTGAAGCGTTTGACAGTCAGCAATGGCAGAATGCATGTCCGGCACGAAGGCGCAGGCAGATTACTGGCACGAGGCGAGATCACCACTCGCCAGCCTCTGCTTTTTGCTGCCGTTGCTGGGAATCTATGAGTGGGGAGTATTCGCCGCAGGAGTCAGCGATCCGGATCGGGTACGAAACGGTGCTGATTTTTGGCTCAGGTCACTGTTGGTGCAGGCCGGAGCTGCCCAACTTCTGCTGCCGGTACTGGTACTGGGAGTCCTGCTGCTTTGGCACATTGCCGCCCGCTACCCCTGGCAGCTGCAACTTTCCACTCAGGCAGGAATGCTGGCAGAAAGCCTGCTGCTGGCGGCCTCTCTGGCTGCAATCGGACGATTGCACGATTGTTTGTTCCACTGGGGGACACAATTCGCTGATCGTTCACTGATTGCAAATTCGTTGTCCCCGCCGCTCATCCGGGCAGTGTCGTTTGTCGGTGCCGGGGTGTATGAAGAGGTGATGTTTCGACTGCTGCTGGTTCCGCCTGCCTTCATGTTTTTCCGGCTCTTTGAGTTTCCTCGCAAACTGGCCGCAGTCATGGCGGCCGTTGCAACCAGTTTTCTGTTTGCCCTCGCCCACCATGTCGGCCCGCAGGCCGAAGCATTCCACCTGTTCAGTTTCTCCTTTCGTGCGGCGGCAGGGCTATTTTTTTCCTGCGTTTTCTTCCTCCGAGGCTTCGGAATTACCGTCGGGTGCCACGCAGCGTACGATCTGCTGGTGGGAGTGTTGCTGACACTGCCCGCAAATTCCAACTGACCTCGACCGGCAGTTCCTGCAGGATTGATATTTCAGCGCACTGGAGGATTGATTAACCTGCGTCGAGGGAAATTCATCGCAGGCTGCGGCAGACAGGAGTCATTGATCGATGCCATCATCGTGGGATGAAGATTCAGCAATCGGACCAGCGACTACTCGTGGTCGCGACTGGCCCTGCCTGCGACAGTTCGTGATTTTCCTTGAAAATCGAGTCGGCTCGCTGCATGATCTTCTGCGCCGAGTGGAACGGGATGATCTCCGAATCGTGGCTCTGTCTATTCTCGACTCCTCAGACTGCGCCGTTGCTCGGGTTATTGTCGATCACTACGAGCGAGCCCACGAACTGCTCCGTTTTGCCGGTATGCATTTCTTCGAAACCGATGTGATCGGGGTTCTGCTGCCCCGAGTTGATCAGCCGCATACCGCAGTGCTCGCCAGTCTCATGTCGGCCGAATTGAATGTAGAGTACGTCTATCCCATGCTGTACCGACGCGGCGGACGAGGCTCCATCGCGCTGTATGCGGGAGAAACCGAGGAAGTACTGAGGGTTATTCGGGAACGAGGACTGGAGCTTGTGACTGAGGATGATCTCATTCACCCTGATGATTTCAGCTGATTACTGGCAGGACAATTCGATGCTTTGTCGGCATACAATCGTCAGCATCACGATTGCAGCCCTGCTGGCAGTCTGCGTTTGCCTGCCAGCCCTGCAGGCAGCCCAACTGGGGCTAGAGTCGACGACCAATAACGCCACCGATTTGATGCTCAGGGCACGCAGTGCCGAACAGGAACTGCTGGAAATTCAGAGATCGCCGATCGGCGAGCAGACATTCCAACGCCTGCACGACCTATTTTCTCGGACCGCAGACGTACCAGTACCGGCTGATGACGGCTGGACTGGCTTGCGATCTGCCTGCGTCAATTGGCTGAAAGCTGCTCCGCATGAAACGCAGCGTACATGGAGTCGGTATGCCGAGACGGCCGCAGTTGCTGACCTGACTGCGGCGATAGGCAGAACGGATGAAGTGCTGCTGCTGGAAATTTGCCGTCAATATCCACTGACAGAGACAGAGTTGCGGGCTCAGACGATTCTGATCGCACTGGCCTGTCTTCGTGGCGATCCCTCGATCGCTGAACTACGGCGACTCCAACTGACTGAGCAGCTTTCGGGAACATATCTGGAGGCAGAGCTGGGCAAAAGACAGGCTGCATTGCAGGCCCTCTTAAAGGCTGCACTTGAGCGGACGCGGTGCGAAGATCCCGGTCAGTCATCCGAAATGCTGCAGCCCCGGACAGAGTCCCTGAAACGGCCGCAGCCACAGCCTTGGCCGCAGCCTTTGTGGACATGGCGCGAGCGAGTTTTCGATTTGCCCGGCCTCCCGGCACCGGATCTGTCCCGACTGCTGCTGGAGGCCGCGCCGAACCCGCCAGTGCGTATGCTGCAGTTCCATCGCTGGCCTGCCATCCGCTGGCATAACTGGATGCTTGTGCGTACGCCCGCGCGACTGGTTGCGCTGGATGCGAAACTCGGTACGGAGGTCTGGTCAATGGCAGCCTTGCTGCCGCCCCACGGACTGCACTCACACCATGGAACTCTCGGGCAGCCGGAACCCTCGCTGACACAAGAAATGCTGCGGCCAACCTGGGGAAGGTATGTCTGCCGTCAGGACTCGTGCCTGATCATCGATGGGTTTGCCCCGACAGAGCAGCATGCTGCAGGCAATCTGTTCAATGTTCTGCCGGGAGAAAGTCGACCTGCACAGCACAGACATGGCTCTCGGCTGATCTGTCTTGAATTTCCTGTCGGGGCGTCACTCCCACGGGTTCGCTGGGCCGCCGGTACAGACCGTGATGAACGAATTCAGATTACAAGTGTCTTTCCAGCTCCGCAGCAAGAAAGTATTCATTCGGACGCAAAACCGCAGCCACGGCCACAGCCACTGGACGAGCACCTCTTCGTGTCTCTGCCGGAAATTGTCGGTACCAGACTCTTTGTGGTTACGCATTCTCCGGACTACATCGTGCTAAACTGCCTGGACAATCGTAGCGGCAAAGTTCTTTGGCAGCAGCCCATCGGCCATCTGCCCGCCGAGGAATCTCCCGAAAGATACCGTGCCACCACCGAATGCTCAGCCAGCGGACGCAACATTATTTGTACGCTGCAGACGGGCCTGCTGCTAAGTGTCAGCCAGTTAGACGGATCGATCGCATGGGTTCAGCAACTGGCCGTTGATACTTCAGGGATGAACAGCAGCCTGCTGCTTCATACTCGCACGGAACCGGCTGAAAAAACGGCCGACAACCATGCTGCTGCAACTGAAACATCCGTCTGCAACGGACGCATCGTGTGTTCTGAGCCCGGGCGAAAGTCCATTTCCTGCTTTGATGCCGTTACCGGAAAAAACATCTGGTCTGTGCCACATACCGGATCTGACAAACCAATAATACCCGAGATAGATTTGCACGTGCTGCTGCATGATGAAAATCGACTGATTCTGACGGGTGCAGGCCACTGTCGCTGCCTCGATCCACAAACCGGACAGCAAAAGTGGCTGGTCGTCCCCGGAAACCTTGGCGGGGCAGGGGTGGTCAGTGGTGACTTCAGCCTGTTGCCGATACGGGGCGGGACAACCGCGATCGTAGACCTCGGGAAAGGCTGCCTGCTGCCGGGTTCCCGAGTTGCCTTGCCCATCCGTGTCCAGAGTTTTGTCGGAGCCTGCAGTGTCGACCAGGATCAGATTTTTTCAGCCACCTGCGGATCAGTGACTGCATGGCCTGCGACTGAGCTGATTCTCCGAAAACAACCTGGTCTCGACACAACCCGCCTCACCGCTGTCGAAAATCTGCTGCAGCCTGCAATGGCTGAAGCACGTTTGTCCAACGCGGCGGCACTGGCACTGCGCAGTGCTGTACTGCGTAATGCCAAACAAAATGCTGCCGCCGACGCCGTTGATGGCCTGCTCACTGATCTGCTGCTGGAGACGCTGGTTGAAACCCTCAATGGAACACCGGTCGACAGGCAGTCGCTCGCTGACTTACTTCAGCGAATTCTGTCACTGAAGCCGGATGACCTGCGGATGACTCGCGTAACAATGCTTGCAACCCTGCTGGGGATCGAGTTGCCCGCGGCTACACCGCCACAGCAGACCACCCAGACGCTAAGTACAATCGTACCCGTAAGCGAAAACTGGTCCATTAGCCCACTTTCTTCGTCAGTGTTGAGCCGATCTATGGGCAGACGGCCGAACGAACTGTCGGAGATTTCTGCCGCACTCGTTGAAGAGTTCCTGCTGCATCCTCGATCCCTGCCACACACAGCACAGCGGCTGGCACTGCTGAAACTGCTGCAGTCATCCGGCATGCACGAAGCCGCCGACTTATGGGCGTGCAGGTGGCTGAACGATAGTTTGGTAAACCGACCAGCGGAAATTGACGTCGCTAGAAACTCGCTGATCGAAATGCGGCGCGATCTGCAGTCGGCAGTTTCTGCTTTGACCGTTGCAAAACTGCAGCAATCACCAAAGATTGACGCCTGGACGATTGTCCCCCACGTTCTGCCGGCTTTGCCGGAGCCGGCTGACAACCGCGAAATCGAATTTGACTCTGTGGACAACGTGCCGGCATGGCTTAGCTTCCGCATCAACGCAGCCGCCAATGAGACTGATGAAACCCTGCTGATCCGCACTGTAAATGCGTCGGGAGGCACTATTGCAGACCTGACGACGGAAAACACAGGACAACGATATCATCTGCAGATGGCAGACGACTCCGATGCTGCCGCAACGGGACTAATAACTCTGTCGTCCCGTAATCGCCTTACCATTTTGCATGCGTCCGCAAATGGTCAGCTCAGCAGACTATGGACAGCTCCCACCCGTCGGTCCCCTGACACTGATGAGCCGATTCTGACAGGGCCTGTTACGGCAGGTCGCGTCTTTTGGCTGCAGGGTGGCAGCCTGCACTGCAGTCACTCCTTCACCGGCAGAGAACTTTGGCAACGAACCGAACTTTCCGTGAGTGAAGACCTGCCGTTTTTCTTCAATCCGTCGGATCGTCTGCCGTTGTTCGGAGATGAAACGGCTGTTGTTCTGTTTGACCCGTTTTCCGCCACCAGAACCGTCTGGGATGCCGAGACCGGAAAATTGCTGTCAGAAGGTACGCTGCAGATCTCCCTCGGAAACAGACCCGTTTCCTACGGACGTTTCCTTGTTGCATCAGACGATGCGGGCCGCCTGCAGATCATCGATGGTGTCAGCGGGGCAGACCTGATGGCCAGTCAGCCGGAAGTCCTTGTTCCGCCACTGCTGATTCACAGATTTTGCTGCCTGCTCCCCGGCAATAAGCTGCTGGTTGCTGCGGGCAGTCAGGGGCTTATCGCCGTTGACCTAAACACAGGTCGAACGCTTTTCAGAACCACGGACCCACGGCTTGATTTTCCAGCCTCCGACTTTTTTGCTTTTGAATCCAACGGAGGACTTTATGTTCTTTTGAGGGGGTGGGATCGAGCGCCTGAACCACGCGGGGTCATGTCCTGCCCCGAAATTGGCTGCCTGATTCGCCTGAACCCCGCAGACGGCTCAATTCTGTGGGTGCGAGATGATTTACAGCGGTGCCAGCTCCACAGGCCGGCTGGCGATCATTCTCAGGTCTTCGTGATGCTGCAATCGATCAACGAATTCGAAAAAATCCGCTCCGAGTCCGCAGACATGATTGATGTGACGATCAGTGTCATCCGAGATACGGACGGCCAGCAGCCTCCTGGATCGCTGCAGGTTCCGCTGAAATTCCCGGTCTTCGTCAGAGGTACTGATGACTCCGACGTCATTGAGATCCTGTCCCGCGGCCCCGCTGCCAGACTCAGCCCGAACCCACCGTGAGGGATGATCCGGTCAGCCACCAATCGTCTGCACATCCAGCCGCATTTCCGACTGTCGTTCTTCAGTCCTTGGCGGAATCTGAATCTCGGTTGTGGTAATCAGCGGCGGGGCCGGAGTAGTCCGGTCAATTGGGTCAGATTCGACTTCAACGGCCTTGAGCGGAACCTCTTCAGGAATACGCACAGAAAAAATGCTCCCGCGACCGAACTCACTTTTCAGGCTGACTTCGCCACCCAGCAGTCTTGAAAGTTCACGGACAATCGACAGACCCAGCCCGGTACCTTCGTATTCCCGCTTCGTGTGATCTCGACCTTCCCCGGAAGTTGACCCCTGGCGAAACTTCTCGAAAATGTGCTCCTGTTCCTGCAGGGGAATCCCAATGCCGGTATCTTCGACGCTGAAATTCAGGTAACCGGGTTCTAGTGCCTTCCATGACACACGGATCCTGCCACCCTCGGGTGTGAATTTAACGGCATTTGACAGCAGATTGTTGATGATCTGGCTGATCTTCCCACGATCCTGAAACAGTGGCGACAGGGGCAAGGCCGGAGGATCAGTCCGAAGATCAATGTGCCGGCGGTCAGCCAGGGGCATCATCTGCTGCACCTGCAGCTCCAGCACATCACTGAGAGAAAACGAAGTGGGATTTATCTCCATCTTCCCGGATTCAATCTTCGCCAGATCTAGCAGGTCATTGATCTGCACCATCAGCGTCTGACCGGACGTCTGAATGTTGCCGACATACCGACGCTGACGTTCGTCGAGGTTCGCCGCCGACAGCAGAATATCACTGAAACCAAGAATACTGTTTAAAGGCGTTCGAAGTTCATGGCTGATCGTCGCCAAAAAGTCGTCCTTCAGGCGGTTGTTGTTGAATAACTCCATATTGGCACGGGCCAGCTGATCGATCTTGCCGTCCAGACGCTCGGCCAGCCCACGCTGCTCATCGTTCACAGTCACCATATGCCGCAGCATGCGATTAAAAGCATGACTCAACTCTTCAAATTCATCTCCGGTACTGATTTCTGCTCGCAGGTTGAGATTCCCCCGAGCAATGGCATCGCTTACATCCTTCAGATGCTGCACCGGCTTTACAATAATGTAACGCACGATGACATAGGCTGCCAGCATCGCAAGAAATGCTGTGACAATTCCGGATGCCAGCAGCATCGCCCAGTTGCGGGCAAGTTGCTGATCCACAGCACCCAGCGGCATGTCGATGTATGCAATCGCAACCAACGGTTCCACTACGTTGCCTGGTTCCGGCAACTGTGACACCAGCTCTGTATCTGCCGGAGCCGTCGCACTCTCAGCGGAAAGCTCAGGCACCGCAGCTGCCGATCGAGCCGTCGCATTGAACAAAGCGGTCGCGTCAGCGTCACTCTGTACTGCATCCAGCCCTTGTCCGCCGTGACAGACCAGACAGCCACGAGTCAGACGAATTGGACTGAAGTATCTCAGCCGACGCTGACCATCTGCATACACATAGCGAGATTCATGGTCTGCCTTTTTTTCCGCAAACTTCTGCCAGGCATCCGCCGCACCGGCACTGGTCACCTCCGCAGTCGTCGAAATCAGCTGCCAGATCGGAAGATCGTCCCCCGGAGCAGGGTCATTTCCACCGCTAAAAGTCGAAAGAAAAGCCTCGGCACGCTCCGGATCGAGGCTTCCAGGCACACCCGATGGCAGCAATTTCTGATAATGATGCAGACGCAAAATCTGCGGTACAAGGCGGCGAGCCGCGTTCACCTGCTGCTCATCAACCAGATCCCTGGTACGAGAAGCATGCCACCACAGGCTGGCAGTCACCAGCAGTCCCAGCGCAGCACCAAACAGGAAACGACATTTGCGTTCCAGACTGGTTTCGCCGATCAGCTTCTTCAGTGCTCGATACGACACGTCCGCAATCCTTCAACTGCCAGAGGCCACAGCTGGACAGTGTCCCAGGATTTCCGTCATCCTGCAACTGCACTCAGATCTCTGCAGGACGACATCGCAAAACTTCTCCCGCAGTTTCTGCCAGAAATCACCACAATTCCCAATCATCAGCCAGCCACTCGACGCACATAGAAGCTCCTGACCTTGCAGACTGACCAGCCCGCCGTCCAGAATCCCCACTCATGAAAGCTTGAAGTTCCGAGGATGCTGCAAATGACCGTCATGCGGTTCACGCCAAACCCAAAACCGACTATCGGAGTTGAAATCGAGCTGCAGCTCATCGATTCCCGCGAACTGTCACTCAAAAGCTGTATCGACCAGGTGCTGGCGGCCTTGCCCGAATCCCTGAAGGATTGCGTGAAGCCGGAACTCATGCAGTGCTACGTCGAAATCAACACAAAAGTCTGCCAGACCGTTCAAGAAGCCGGTGACGACCTCCGCGGCAAACTGGCCGAGATAGAGCAAGTCCTGCACCCCCTCGGTATTCATCTGCTGTGGGCAGCCACCCACCCGTTTTCTTCGTGGAGACACCAGAAAATCACCTTCCACGAACGCTACCACCGCCTCGTAACACTCATGGAAGATGTGGTCCGCAGACTTGTTACTTTCGGACTGCACGTTCACATCGGAGTTGATTCGGGTGACAAAGCAGTCATGATCTGCGATCGCATGCTGCATCACCTGCCACTCCTGCTGGCACTCTCAGCAAATTCACCGTTCTGGGAAGGACGCAGCACCGGACTGCACTCCAACCGCTCGAAAATCATGGAGGGACTGCCCACCGCCGGTTTGCCGTACCAGATGCGTAACTGGAGCGAATATGTCTGGCTCGTCAAACACCTGATGGACACTGGCTTCATAAACTCCATCCGTGAAATCTGGTGGGACATCAGACCACATCACCATTTCGGTACTATCGAAGTTCGCGTCTGCGATATTCCCCCAAGCCTCGATCACGTGCTCTCGCTAACCGCTCTGATTCAATGCCTTGTGCACACAATCTCATGGGAAATTGACGAAGGAACATTCCAGTCAGAATACCACCCCATGATGGTGGAACAGAACAAATGGCGAGCCACCCGGTACGGAGCAGAGGCATCACTCGTCAGTTATCGCGACTTTCAACAGCGATCAGTGCCCCAGCTTGTGGATGACCTGATCACACGACTGGGTTCGGCTGCTGCGGAACTGCAGTGCAAAACAGAACTGGAGGCACTGGCGAACATCCCATCTTTCACCGGTGCCCGTCGACAACTGGAAATCTACGAGCAAACCGGCAGCCGTCGCAAAGTCGTTGAAAAACTTCTCGAAACACCTGCCTGGTAGCCAAATGCCGGCCTGAACATCATTTGATGCTGCCGCCAGGCTGCCCACTGGCACCTTCGATCAGATACACCGTGTCACCCCGACGAAACAGAACCGGATCAAGTCCAAATGCAGACAGCCACAATGCTGTCTCCCCGTCGCCCGAAAGCTCAAAGTACTCGTCCGAGAACATCTTCACACGTTTTGCCAAACCGCCATCCACGGAATTCAGCGTCACATCCAGCCAGCAGCCATCCTTCCAATAGAATGTGCGGCCTCCCACTGAGCGAGGCGGCTGGAACATGGCATCAAACTCCGGGAACTGACCAGCGCCGCCACCAGAAAAACCGCCAGTCGGCCCGCGGGCAGCAGCGATCCCGCCGACCCCTTGCGATGGAGTTTTTAGCGCTGAGCCCGCAGCGGCAGCCAGATTCTGCAACGCACTGCGGCTGTGGATGGCCCCCGCACCTGATACACGCTTTGCCTGCTCCTGAACGGCCCCCCGTAACTGCGGCAGCGCAGTAACGGCATCCAGTGACTTCCTCTCATCAGCCAAAAAGGATGTCCACGGTGTCAAAATGCCATGCCTCTTCGAAAGCTCAAGCAACTCGGTCAGCAATTCTTCACTCTCGCCGTTCTGATCCATCTGCACCGTTAATTCGGCAATCCTGCGAGCCGCCCAGAGTCGCTCGACAAAGGCCAATGCAGCATCGCTGCTCTGAGAAACCAGTTGCCCGCCCCCGGACAGCGTCACTGGCACCCCATCCCGCAGTCCCGCTAACTGAACACTCACATCGCCCGCCTCGCGATACCTGCCTGTATAGACAAACACTTCGCCTCGATACAGGTCTGCCGCCTGCTTCGGCCACGTCCGTGTAATTCCCTCCAGCTCCCGCCCTGCCGGATCCGTCAGCTTCACTTTCAGATCGGTCAACAGCGGACTAGCAATGCCCGCCTCAATTGCCGCTACCGCCGCGTCAATTTTCTCGCCCGGCAAAACATACGCCGTGCGGCCGCGATGAGCGCCGCTGAGGCGATCCAGCAACCTCGTGTTGACGTCAAAGCCCACCCCCAGTGAAAAAATCCGCGCCTTTCCAGTATTGGCTTCTACTGCCAGCTGCGCAATACGCTGCTCCTGAATCTCTCCCGCTGTCGGCAGTCCGTCCGTCAAGAACAAAACCCAGGCCGGGCGTTCTCCGCCCGCCGTCAACCGCAGTGCAGCCGTCAGACCCTCTGAAATATTCGTCCCGCCCTGGGGCTTCAGAGCGTCCGCCCACTGCACAGCCAGCTGAATGTTCTCAGGTGTCGCCGGCTGCAGATCATTGCGAAACAGCTCAACGTCACTGTCGTAAACCACCAAATCAAAATGGTCGTCCGCATGCAGCGATTCCAGCAGCCGACGAATCCCCTGCTGCGTCTGCTGAAACTTCTCACCCCGCATGGACCCGGACCGATCAACGACCAACACAATACTGCGGCCCCCAGCGACAAAACGCGGCTCCTGGTCCGCCGGAGCTGCCAGGACCATGAAATAACCCGGCTCCGCCGGATCACGACGATAACTCAGCACCGCCGGCACGCCATCCGCAGCACCACTGCTGAACATCAGCACAAAATCATCGAGATCCGCCGGAGACTTCTGCTGCAATGACACCGTTTTCTGCCCGGCTGACCCGCCGATGCTGATGTCTGCATGCGTCGGACTGTACAACGTGGACAACGGCTGCTCACTGTGCAGCGTCACATTCAGCTCAAGCTCCTGCACACTAAGCTGCGTCGCTTCCACCGTACCCAGCGACTGTGCTCCACGGACCGATCGCAGCGGCAGCCGCAGCTCCCGCAGACTGCCCCGCGGAGCCGGCAGCACCACGTACTCAAACTCAACAGTACGCTCAGCCCCCGCCGGAATCGGAAATACGCTGCTTCGCAACAAACGACGCCCCGCATACTCCAGCAACGCCGGATCGCGCTGTCGACGCACCGTGGCCTCATAAATTCGACGCGCCTCCTTCGCGTCCAGCATCTGACCAGGCAGCTCCCGGCCCTCCACCAGCAACGTCAATGCACCCACAACAGCATCGTCAGGGAGCGGAAACAGAAAAGATGCCTCAAGAGTCGTCGCTCCCGGATTCCGCAGCACATGACTGATCCGCACACGCGCAGACTGCTGCCGCACTGAGGCATTCACCTCCAGCCTACGAATTTCGTAACCAGTAACCGGCACAGGAATCGGACGCGGTGGCTGCACCACATCCTGCCCAAAAGCCGCCGTTGCCAGCACACCGGTCCAGAGCAGGCAAAATTGCATACCAATTAAACCACTGGACAAACTCAAGGACTGACATCTCATCGCAACACTCCTTGCCGGCTGACAGATTCACTGCCCCGTTACCGCCACGCCTCCCACTCGCTCTCAGACGACTTCAGCTTCCCAAAGACTCCCAAAATCCTCGTCATTTTTCAGAAATCACTGCTCAATTGCCCGCCTCAGCAGGTTATGAGTCATGATCTGCACTCGCTCATCCGGACCATGAGGCCGACTGTAATGCGACCACGGCAGTGTATGGCCCGGCGGGTCACCAAGCGCCTGAGCCCACCAGATCGTCGCCGCATTAAACACAAAATTGCCCTTCGGACCCGGATAAATCGTCGCCGTCCACTGCTGCGGATTCGCCCCGCCCTGCCACGCAGTCCCACCCGCCACGACCTCCAGACCAGCTATCTCCGCCGGCTGACCATGATACTCCCAGCCAATCAGCCCCGGAATCGAATCTCCATTCTTGACCCCAGCCCCACGAAATATCCAGTGATCAGCCTTCGTTACCGTCCAGTCGCCGCCACCATTCACCGGCTCCACATTCCTCGCACCCATCAACAGACCCTCATCAGGGCCACGATGCGGAAATGGACCATGCTCGCGTTCCCGCTGCACCGCGTAGTCGTTCTCGCCGCCGTAGGGTCCACCGCGAAAGAATATTCGATTTGCCCGCCCGTCAGCCCCGTTTCGCAATGGACTGACCCAGCAAACACTGTTGCCATTCAAAAACAGCAGGTCCACACCCTCATCCCGCATCTTCGATACACTGTCAAACTGCCGCTGATCCCAGTACTCGTCATGACCAATGCTGATAAATGCACGGCACCTCAAACCACGATCCGGAGTCAGCATGTCAGAGTTCGAAACGTACGACACGTCATACCCATGTTGCTCGAGCCAGTAAGTCATCGGGAATTCATATGGCAAAAACTCGCCGGAACCCACTGTCAGCGGATCATTCACAACCGACGTAAACTGAGCCTCACGACCATACGGACGATCAAAGCTCACATCCGCCCACGGTCCCTGCCCGCCCTTCGGATGAGTGTACACCGAATAATTGGTCGGCCAGACGTTGTACGCCTGCCACGTGTTGTCAGAACACTGAAACAGCACGTCCGCCGGACGTTCATCCTTCACAATGAAAATCACGTAGCTCTGCCAGTACGGCTCATTGCCCTCAGGTATCGTCGTCAAACGACCCAGATACACACCACTAAGCCAGTCACCCGGAATCGTCAGTGACACCGACGGCTGCCAGCGACATTCGTGCAGGTTTTTCTCACCCGGAACCGGGTCGGGCTGAGTCCCGCAGTCCACCCGCTCAATCGTCTGCATCAGTCTCGCACCACGCCCCCCATACCAGCCCGTTCTAAAAATCTCCAGACGAAATGCACGAGACGGACTGGTGGACGCCATAATGTCGATCGTTTCTCCAGCCAGCACACTCTGCCGAGAACAATAAGCCTCCACCGGAACAGACCGACAGCCGCTGCCCACAATTTTCACACGAGTCAGCTGCCAGTCAATCGCACCCGGCAGCGCATTCTCTCGCTGAATCCGATTCTGACCGTTCGCACAGTCAGAAAAAAAAACCAGAAAATCGCCAAACAACACCACGGTCAATAAACCACCCAATCGCATCATCTTCGTCAGTCGACATGCCATCGCTCTTCCCCCTGCGGCATCCAGCACTCATAACCTCAGTCAGTCCACTCGTCAGCACCCATCAGACAACCCCGACACGTCCGGCCACCAGCCGGCCATAACCACCTGCTACTTTGGTGGCAGCAGTCGAATTGCCTTCAAATCCAGCAGCGCCATCCCAGGCTTCTCAGGAGCCCTCACCATGAGTTGCCCGCGACCGCGATGCAAATCAATCGTTCCCGCCACCCAGCGCCGATACTCATCCCAAGTACCAGTCCCCGGCACACGCGCAGTCAGCAGTCTCGTCCCGGTCGAAAACCGAATCGGACTGCCCGCAGTGCCGTCGTCACACGCAAATTCCAGCTCCACACGCCAGTCTCCGCTGCGAGGCACCTCGAATGTCCAGCGAGCGTAATCGTCCGTACTGCACCAAAACCCGAGGTTCCCATATTTCCCCTCGTACACCAGACTGGGACCATAGATCTCCGCAGCAGAAGCCGGCAACAGTATTGAACCATCCGGCTGCAGCTCCCCAGCCACTGGCCGATTCCCCTCAAACTGCTTCCACGCAGCACCGGCCGACTGCACAAAGGCAATCACATCCGCCAAATCCTGACTGCTCAGATCCTGCTCCAGCCCCTCCGGCATCAGCGATCGCTTCGATGCCGTCAGAACTTCCAGTTCCGAACGCGTTAAAGTCTGCTCACGCCCGTCCGGACCCAGCAGCGTTATGGCATTTCCCGTCTCACCTCGCAGCATTCCCACATGCTGCACACCGTCTGTCGTCACCGCCGTGTAGCTAAGAAATTTCGCTTCGACCGCGCGATTCGGATCGAGAATCGCCGTCAGCAATGCACCGATCGAACGGTCCTTTAACGCTGCCAGGTCAGCCCCAACTTCACGGCCAATGTTCTGCAGCCTGTGACACGCTCCACATCGCTTCTCAAATACCACCGCGCCCGCTAGCGACTGCCCGGTCAGGCCCTCCAGCTGCAGACGCTGCTGTTCAACCACAGCCGCTCGGTCTCCATCACCGCGAACCGACAGCACACGCTGTGCTCGCCCGGCAACCGCGATCCGCCGATCACTCAACAGACGATCCCGCTGGGCCGCATTCAGATCCACCGCCGAAATGACACCGCCTTCAAGTCCCGTCAGCAGCCATTCCACCGCAGCCGCTCGACTCAGCATGCCATCCACAACCTCCACCCGCACAGCCGGAGACAATCCGCTAAATCGCTGCAGCAGCCCGGACACTGTCGCCTCCGCTCCCCGCCGCGAAATCACGGCAGCCGCAGCCTGCTGCACCTCCAGCGGTACCTGCGGCTGCAGCAGCTCCGCAAGGTTCGCCGGATCAGTTCCCGCAGCATCCAGAAACCCCACACACCCGGCCCGCTGCTGCGGATCCGCCTGAGGATCCCACGCAACACCCGCAACAACCTCTCGAGCCGCCTCGATCGCACGCTGCAACTCAGCATCCTGCCACAGTGCTGCGCCCTCAGATCCACCCATGACATTCCTGACGACTGCAGATACCGCAGCGAAATTCACTCGCTCCGGTGCCACAGAAACCCGCTGCATGAAATTCCTCAAAGGTGCAACCAAAGTCGCACCCTGACCGAATTCCGCGGCCTGTGACAACAGACGACCTGTCAGCTCTTCAGTACCATCACCTCCTCGCCCCAGCACAGACTCCAGAACTCCCCCGACGTTCTCACCCGTAAGCGACGTCAAGCCCGCACGCTGCACCCACTCGCGATCTGCCGCAGCCACCAGCAGACGTCCCAGCAAACCGGCCACTGTAGCCCCCGGTACTTCACCCAGACTTAACACCAGCTGCTGCTGCACGCGCTCATCCGGATCCGACTCCAAAGCAGCCACACTCTGCAGCACAGCTTCATCACCGAGCCTCAGTTGAGGCTCCAGCAGTTGCACTGCCACCGCCCGCACCCGCGGATCCGCATGACGCAGACCAGCACGAATTGCCAACAGAGATTCCGTATCCGCCGGCTGCTCGGACAGCATCGCCAGTGTCGCCAGCGCCTGCGCTGCTGCTGCCGGTGCCCCCGCGCTGATTCGACGCAGAATCGCGAGGACACTCGCGTCCCCGGCTGCCTCCTGCTGCCGATGCTGCAGCATCCGCTGCGCCGCATCACGCCACCAGCCATTCACACTCCCCACACGCTCCGCAATCGCCACTAAATCCACCGATTTCCAGTCTTTTGCGAAAAATCTTCGGTCCTCGGATTTTTCTTGACTTTCCCCTGCCGGCTCAGTGCCGCCACAACAGCCAACATCCGGTATGATCCTCCAGATCCGGCCCCGATCACTGCCGGAATCCAGCGTCAGCTTCCGCTGATATTCCGCCGGAATCCACTCGGGATGCTCAATCACTGCCCGATACATGTCCGCCACCCACACCGCTCCGTCGGGACCCGTCCTGAGCATCGTGGGACGGAACCAGTTGTCTTCCGATGCCAGAAACTCCGCTGACTGCTCGTCCGCAGCACGCACCCCGCGATACCCGGAACCGTCCGCATGCAGCAGCAGACGCGAAACCAGATTGTGTACCGGCTCTGACGTAAATGCGTTTCCCTCGAACTGCGACCCCAGCCACACATCACGGTAAATCATTGTACCGCAGGCCGACGTAAAACGATTGGCCGTGCCAAAATCGTTGTAGCGATCCAGCGTTCGGCTGCGCGGAAACACTGGCGCCGCTCCCGGCACCTCAGACACCTCCGACGTCACCTCCGCCAGTCGAGCATGCGGATTTCTCTGCACATACCGCTCCTCCAGCCGATACTGCCAGATCGGATTCGAATTGTTGTTGCCAAACCAGTTGCCAAAATCGTCCCGCTCACGGCCAAACTGAGTCGTACCGGACACACCCTGCGCACGATTCGCATCCGGCTGAATTCGCAAGTCACGACCACGCAGCAACACCGGCGCACCCACCGGTCCAACACCGCCGGAATCCACCACACCCGGCAATGCTCCCAACCCCGACACCAGACCGCCACTGTCACCATTCGCCAGATACAGCCAGCCATCCAGCCCCCATCGCATGCCGTTCACTCGATGCTGCTGATTGCCCTCCACAAAACCCGCATACAAAGACTGCCGCAGATCTGCCACACCGTCACCATCCTGATCCTCCGCATAGAGCAACTGCGGAGCCATCGTGATCAGTACACCGCCACGCCAGCACTGAATCCCATTGGGAAAATCCAGCCCGTCCAGAAATGTCACAGCCCGATCGTAGACGAAATCTCCGTCCAAATCTTCCAACACCTGCACTCGCCCAGTCTGACCACCGCCCGACGGATAATCGCCCATCTCCACAACCCACAGCCGACCAACTTCATCCCAGTCAAACGCCACCGGATCCCGGATCAGCGGCTCAGCCGCAGCCAGCACTGCTCGCAGTCCGGGTCGAACATGCAGCACGGCCTGCGACGCCTCCGGGCTCTTCGGCGCAGGAAACTTCGCCTGCAGAGACTCAGAGTAAAAATGCTGCGGCAATTGCTGCTGCACCGCATCGCAAATCAAATCCTCTGCCTCAGGTGCCAGTCGCGACGGTCGACGGTAATACAACATCGAAGAATCCACCTCGTACCCGCCCTCACGCAACAACCGCGCCGATGCAATATAACACGGCACGTCGTTGCTGTATGCATTCACCCAGAGGCGACTGCCGTCGAACATCTCGCTCAGACGAATGCTGTAGTCCACCACCACTTCACCACCCAAAAAGACCATCGCCAGATCGGCACCAAAGCACCAGCTCTGAACCGGATAATTCGGAACGGTCGTCGGCACCGGCTGACCTGCCTCCAGCAGACTCAGAAAATATCGAGCCCTCGATCCGGTGACACCAGGCTGCGCTAAATCTGCCTGCAGCTCCTCTTTCGTCGGCACACGCCCCAGCGGCAGATCGATGCGACTAAACTTCGCTGTCACAGCTCCGCTGATCCGCTGCATGCCACCCTCGGCGTTCAGAATTCGCTGCACCTCCGTCGCCAGTGTCTGGCCGTGCACCCGCGCCTGCTCATGAGTTCCCCGCGGCGAGGGATTCGCATCCGCACCGCAGCCAATCGCCACCAAAGCCACCGCTCCCGGAAGATCAGCCTCCAGCATGTCAGCGGCAAATCCGGCCCAGTCGCCACTGATCTGATTGAATTCCCCCGTCTCCGTCGTGCAGTGACACGCGTAGTTCGCCAGCAGAGCAACCACCTTGCCGCTGGCATCACGAGCCGCCAGCAACGGCACCCGCTTGTCCACTGGACCAGCCGGAACCTCACCAAAACCCGCCCACCGTCCATCCTTAAAAGCTCGTCGGTTCATCGCAAACCCGGCCTCACCATACCCCAGATGCAACGATGCCGGTACCTGCCGGTCTACCGCCGACAGTGCAGCCTGCACCAGCTTCTCCGTCAGTTCTGCCTCATAACGAGCCAGTCGAGCTGCATGGTCCTCCAGTACCTCCGCAAATATATTTGGCGCAAAACCACGCAGCCACGGGGCCGAATGGGAATGCGTGGAACTAATGGCGAATCGCTCACGCGACACCCCAACACGCTCCGCAATGCGGCGATAAACCTCTTCCGTCAGTTCCTGAGGCACACCGCAGTTGTCGACCGTCAGCAATAACGCCTGCAATTGATCTCGAGCACCAATTGCCAGAGCACGTGCGTGAATTCGCGCGGCAGCAGACTCCGCTTCCTGCAGGCGATTGCCGTATCCCGTCAGCCGCACGGGATACTCCGGAGTCACATCGACGACAGCTGCCCCAACTGGCACCAGAGGCTCCTGCTCCGCAGACAGCAGTCGCCGAGATTTTTCCAGGACCGCCGCCAGCGGTACTCGCACCAGCAAATCCGGCAGATTGGCCGTGTCCTCGTTCTGCCAGCACAGATGACCATCATGCACGAAGAAACCATTATGCGAACCGTCTTCTCGACGCAAAACCGGCAGCCCGAATTTTGCCGGCTGCTGCAGCGCCAGAGACAATGCCCGCTGATCCTGCTCAGACAACCCCGTCAGCACTCTCCGCTGATCAATCGACCGCTGATGCTCAGCCAGAAATGCAGGTGGCTGCTCACGCAGCGTCTTCCCGCCACAGTACACTGCACTCAGTCGGTCGTTCACCTCGCGGAAATTTAAGAACTTGACTCGAGGTCCATGAGTTGATGCGGCATGATCAATCAGCTCAACAACCTGCTCCGGACGAATCCAGCCGTGCGGATGAAATACCAGACTGAAACAACCCCGCTTCGCCACCGTCAGATCAATCGCCGCCTTCCAGTCATCCACCGTGACCGGATTATGCACGCCCTGCAAATGCTGGGCCGACCAGTCACTTGGCGCTAAACAGGGTATCTGCCAGCAAGTCCCATTGATCACCCACGGATACGGATAGTTTTCCACATAATTCACAAAGTGCTGCTGCAGGTTGCCCCCGAACCGATTGCCCTTAGGCATGTACTTCAAAAAACGTTCCTTGCCTTCAGCATCCAGCACCCGCTCCCGCGGCAACTCGGCATCACGAGACGTAAAAAACATAAAGACAGACGAATCGATCTGCAGATGTTGCCCGGCCGCTGTGGTTCCACCGAAGATCTCAGCAAAGAAACGCGGACTGACCGTATTCAAGGAATCACAGCACGGTGTTCGAAAAGCAACCGGACGATTTCCCGGAATCTCCGCCATCCGATCGATGCAGCGATCATACGTCAGCCTCGCCTTCGCAAAATCTCCGCCCTGCAGAATCGGACACGGATGATCGGCCGAATGACACTCAATGCTTACACCTTCGCCCAGCCAGCTTTGCAGCTGCGGATCGTCCGGCTTCACATCATTCGTCATAATGCTCAGACCAGCTCGACCGTCAATCTGCTTCAAACGGTTAAGCACAGGTCGCAGCCACGACTCATACTTCGCCGGATCACGCATGTCGTCAATCGCCAGCACAATGACCGCCTGAGTCGTCTGATCACCAGCCCACTCGGGCGTCAGCAGCCGCGGTGATCCCCCATGCGGATACCACGGATTGGCCGGATCAAGCTCCAGGGCTCGCAGATCAGGCGGTTCGGCGGCCCATAACCCCACAGCGGCGTTAGACAGCAGGCAAAACGACAGGAATACGAGGGGCATCGCGCGATGTTGCATATTGCAGGTCCGAACTGTAGAGAACGGCAGAGATTTCAGCGGCAGCCAAGATCATAACGCGATCACCGCGGAAACGCACGTTCCAGACATCTCGACTGAATCATTACGGCGGCACTTGAACAACCGCCCGCAGACCGGCTGATGACACCAGATCCGCATGAACCGTCACCCAATCTCAGCAACCTCCCGCAAACCGGTGCTAGGGTCCCAGCAAGAAATTTCGCTCCCCACACGACTGACTCCACTGGTGTCAAAGTCTCTCCGCCGCTGCTAGCCGCAAATCCCCTGCTGACCCTCAGCAACAGGATCAGGCCCCGACGCCATCATCCGTGCCCCAGGATCCAGTAAGCCCTCAGACTTGGACCCGCTCGCATTCGCATCCCGCCCCGAATCCTGAGGCTGCCGACCAGACCGAACACGCAGTCTGGCTGCTGCTCCGCCACACCGGAGGTCACAGATTCACCACACCCGCCACAATTACCACCACAGAAAGCACCACCAAAGACGTCAGTGCCCGCACCCGCATCAGTTACCACCACGACAGACAGAACAGACGGCGAGAACAACGTGTAGCTCGGGCCTTCGAGCCCAAGATCTGCTCTAAAAAACACAGACTTTTCCACTCCGATTGTGCCGTTTCACGGCACAATCAAACTTCTGCCCCCTCACGTCAGAACAACTCGAAACACAGCCTCTGATCAACCTGACACGGCCTGCCATGCACCGCGGAAACTCACCGCAAAGACTTCTGTTCTTCCGTTTCGATGGAATAAACGGGCGATCACCCCGCAAAGGGAGTGATCGTCTGTTCTAAGCCGCAACGCGACATCGGGTTCCGTCTCAGCCAGCCCCGTCCTCAGGAGCCTCCGGGTGAGTCCACCGCGACAGAATCGGAGACAGCGCCAGGCACACAAGACCAGACAATACCGCTACGACCATGATCTGCTTGAACACGTCGCCATAGACCATCACTGTCTGCAAAGGTCCGGGTACCACATTGTCCGCTCCGCCACCGTGCTCACCCCCGGTCAGCTGGGAAATGATGGCGGCAAGATACTGCGAAAAGGCTGTGGCGAGGAACCAGGCACCCATCACCGTACTCACCAGTACCTTCGGCGCCAGCCTTGCAATCATCGACAAACCCACCGGCGACAGGCACAACTCGCCAGTTGTATGCAGCACATATCCCAGCAGCAGCCAGGACACACCCACCATTCCCCGAGCATCATGCTGGACGGCGCCATACCAGAATGCACCGAATCCCAGCCCCACCTGAATCAGCCCCAGTGCAAACTTCACAGCCGGTGACGGATCCAGACCGCGTGCTCCCAGCCACGACCAGATAGCCGTAAACACCAGTCCAAAGATCAGAATGCAGACAGCGTTCACCGCCTGAAATGTGCTGGCCGCCAGTTCGCCACGACGCTCAGCAACAGCCATCCCCACATTCCCCTCGTCCACCTTCCAGTCAATGACAAAGTCAAACTTTGCATCCTTCCCTTTTTCTGCCTCTGCCGCCCGCAGTTTGTCCAGCTGGTCAAGCGTAAACACCGCACCGCCGTTCGTGTAACCCAGCTGCTCCTGAGTGGGCTGCAACTGAATAACCGAACCCACGTCAGAAGCAGCCACCAGCCGCTGCACACTTGAAACGCGGTCCACATTGCGGTCCGCAAAATTATTCAGACTGCTGCCAGCCTGCTCGAAAAATGACCAGAACAACATCGAGAAGAATGTCAGGGTCAGCACCACAATCATCCGGTGCCGGGCAATCGTCTGCATCTTCAAAGTCTGCAGAATCAAAGAGCCAAAGGCCAAAATACCCGTCATCGTCAGCAGCAACCCGGCAGGCTTACTGACCTCACCCGCAAAAATGGCAAGAATCTTGGCACCCGGAAGTGCCGAGCTGCTGATCGAATCAACCGTTTGCTCACTCAGCAGCTGCAGCGGTTTAGGCAAAATCACCTTGAATCCGGACACGAACAAAGCCACCACCGGAATCGCCAGCACTACACCGCCTAAAACAAGGCCCAGTCTGTCAGCAGATACAGGCCCGGTTTTTGCCGCACCCGCTGTCTTCGACAGCCCGCCGCGTCCCAGTGCCAAAATCGAAATCACAGCAGCAACAGCCAGACATATCGCCACGAACACGTTCAGCGCAATCGCCGCCGGATCGTCCGGACGATAAACCAGCAGCGCCAGCACTGCAGCAACGGATCCAACACCAATCATCAGCTGAGTCACCCGGTTGGGCATCACAAACACAGCCAGTCCCACCATCATCCCAATCGTTGCCAGTCCAAAGCCCCGGTGCCAGCCGTAGTTTTCACCAATGTAGCCACAAAGCAGCGGACTCATCGCCGCACCCATATTCACACCCATGTAGAAAATCGTGTAACCGGCATCGCGACGCGGACTGCCCGGTGCATACAGCGATCCCACGATTGTCGAAATGTTTGGTTTGAAGAATCCGTTGCCAATAATCACCAGCGCCAGCGCAAAATAGAAGGCCTTTTCATTGGCGACACCCATTAACAGGTGTCCAGCTGCCATCAGAATGCCGCCCAGAATGACCGCCAGTCGCTGCCCCAGCAGCCGGTCCGCCAGCAGACCGCCGAGGAACGGTGTCATGTAGACCAGCGCCGTGTAGGCACCGTAGACGGTATACGCCTCGCTGTCGCTGAACTTCAGGAAGTCTTTGGTCATGTAAAAGACCAGCAGCGCCCGCATGCCATAATAGGAAAAACGTTCCCACATCTCGGCGAAAAACAGATTGAACAGGCCCGTGGGATGCCCCAGGAGCTGCGGTGAATTCCCAACAGGAGCCGCAGCGGCGACAGTTCCAGCTTGCATAACAAATCCCCGGTTCAGCGAATGACACAGCCACGACCCGCTACGGTCGCTTTGAAAATCAAAGCATAACGGCACCGCTGCCGCACTGACAACCTCAGAGCACCCAATTGAGACCCCTCAGATGCGTTTTAGAGCCGATTTCAGCAGTAATTTCAGACGAGGCCCAGTCTCACTGTCCATTCACATGGCAGTACAGCGCAAATCCCGCGCAGCCCGGCGTAAACGGACGTCAGTTCCGCCAACCCCTCCCAGCCTGTCTGCCGCCGTACTCGCCGGGAACTCGCCCACCCGCTCAGCACAGTTGCCAGTCTCTCAGGCAGCCACTCGACACCCGACTGCTGCATCCGCCCGCGCACACTCCCATCGTCGAGTTTCCTGGCCCGTTTCGCTCCCTGCATTCCCGAATTGGCCTGGCATTTGCCATGGTCACTTCTCGAGCCGTGCGGCAGACCCCCACCACAGCCCGCCGCACACCAGAACTCGACTGCAGTCAGGGAAGCCTGAGTCAAAGGGAGCTGTGTAATATGGAACTCGTACTCAACGATATTCGCCGCTGGAAACTGTGGTTCCCCTTCTTTCAGGTCCTGATCGCAGCCGTCTCACTCTACGACTGCTGGCTCACGCTGCGGTTCCGCGAAGTCATGCTCGAGACCGAACAAAACCCCGTCGGACTCTGGCTCATCGAAGTCGCCGCCGGCGAAGTCTGGCTGTTCCTGCAGTTCAAAGCCGCCGGCACTCTGATGGTCCTGCTGCTGCTGTTCTGGATGTTCCTGCGCAATCTGAAGTTTACATTCACCGTCTCAGGCTCCATTGCTTCCGGACAGACCGCACTGCTGGTCTATCTGACAGCCGCCTGAACGGAACAGGGCCGGTCGGCTACTTCCCGCGCGGGACCCAGTCCGGCGATTCACTGCGAGCCTCGTCCAGCCAGCGACTCACTCGCGATGCAATCTCGGGATGTTCTGCCGCTACGTCCATCTTTTCTGCCACGTCAGACGCCGTATCAAACAACTGCACTGCACCACCCAGACTGCGGATCGCCTTCCAGCGTTCAGCATACAAACAGGCCTGACGAAATCCGCCCTCGTGAAATTCCCAGTATAAGAATTCGTGTCGCTCAACCCGATCAGACTGACCCTTGAGGACCGGTACCAGACTCAATGAATCAATACCCAACGGGGCAGGGCACCCGGCGAGCTCAGCGGCCGTGGCCATCACATCACCAAAATACGCGGCGCGATCACTGACCGTACCCGCCGTGATCGTACCCGGCCACCACGCCAGACAGGGGACACGAATCCCGCCATCCGTCAGACTGCGTTTCAAACCACTGAACGGACCAGCGGGCTGGAAACGCGCGGGAGTGTGTCCGCTTTCATTGTGCGGGCCATTGTCGCTAGAAAACAGCACCAGCGTGTTCTGCTCAAGACCCAGCACACGCAGTTCGTCAAGCAGTCGGCCCACATGGGCATCGAGGCGAGTGATCATGGCCGCATGACCACGGTCCTGCTCAGACCAGTCCCGTTCCGCATAGGGACCGAAGTCCGGCACGTGAGCACCATTCTTCAGTTCCCGAGTCCGCTCGTTGTTCGCATGCGGTGTCACCAGACTCCAGAACAAAAAAAACGGCCGATCCCGATTCTCGCGCACAAACCGCAGACTGCGTTCCGCAAACAGATCGTCAGCATACTCCACCGCCTCCGTCGCATACCCGGCACCCGTGTTTCCCGCCGCCTGCACTTTGTTCCGCAGCTGCACCCGCTGCTCGTTCTCCCACAAAAATGAGGGAAAATGGTTGTGGGCGTGCTGCTGGTTCAGATACCCAAAGAATTCGTCAAACCCCTGACGACCTGGTAACCCGGATGCCGCCGCTCCCACATCTCCCAATCCCCATTTCCCGAACAGAGCTGTGCGGTAGCCGCAGGACTGCAAAAGTTCGGCTACGGTCAAATCTTCGGCCCGCAGTGCCTGAGCAGCTGGATTCGCCGCTCCGGCGTTCCCCCGCACCCGCGTGCGACCATGATGCTGGCCCGTCATCAGCACACTTCGCGACGGTGCACAGACCGTCGCACCCGCATAGAAACGAGTCAGCCGGAGCCCCCCCGCAGCCATCCTGTCCAGACAGGGAGTCTGGATCAGCTGCTGCCCGTAACAGCCCAGCTCGCCGTAACCCAGGTCATCAGAAAGAATTACGACAATCGATGGCCGTCGACCGGCATGCTGAGCAACAGCCGTCTGCCATTGGAAAACCAGCGTGAAAATAAGAAAAAACAGCTTCCAAAGAGCCACAGAACACCCCCGACGGCCCCGCCAGACCGGGAAACAGCCCTCAAACTGAACGCTCACCTCGCCCCCCCATCTTCCTCGCGACGGATCGGCCATGCAAGCTTGCCACCATCCGGAATCAGGCCGCAGGCTGTCAAAAGCCTCAGTCGCACAGCCCGAATTACCCCCAATCCCCCATTCAACCTGCCTTGTCACACTAATTCGCCCGTGCTCCGGCTTGAATAACCGCATTGTCAATGCCAGAATACAAAATCTGAGCTATGGATATCGCGGCTGCGCTGTCCCTCAAAGCAATCACCGCCCATGGTGCACCTTTACTAAAGATCTGAGGACTGAAATGAAGTTTCTCGAAGGAAATACCGTCGGCATCGACCTCGGCACCACGTTCAGCGCCATCGCCATGCTGGACAAAGACGGCAACCCCACCGTAATTTCCAATGGCGACGGCCGCGCTATCACGCCGTCTGTCGTGCTGCTGGATGAAGATAAGGTCGTCGTTGGACCATCGGTCGAACGTATCGCGGTTGCTGATCCGTCTTCCATTGTCGAAGCCATCAAACGCGAAATGGGCAACAAAAGTTACTCCGTTGTCTACCAAAACAAGAAACTGTCCCCGGAATTCATCTCAGCCCTGATCCTGAAAAAAATGAAGCAGGACGCTGAAAAAGTCATCGGGCCAATCACCAACGCAGTCATCACCGTCCCCTACTACTTCAATGACGTCCGTCGCAAAGCCACTCAGGATGCAGGAAAAATCGCCGGCCTGAACGTCATCGACATCATCAACGAACCAACCGCCGCCACGCTGGCCTACGCGTGGAAAAGAGACGAATTCGGACGCACAGACATCAAGGCCGACGAAAAAATCATCATGGTCTACGACCTTGGTGGCGGTACCTTCGACGTGACCGTCGTGCGATATACACCCACGAACTTCCGTGTGCTGGCAACTGACGGGGACGTAATGCTCGGTGGTCTCGACTGGAGCAAGCGACTGTCCGACCACCTCGTCGAACAGTTCCGCCGCAAATTCAATTCAGACCCCAGCGAAGACCCCGAAGTGCTCCGCAACTTCCAGCAGGAGGCTGAAGATGCGAAACGTGACCTTAGTACAAAAATGCAGGTCCCAGTCTCCGTCTACTATAAGGGCAACACGCTGTCCGTGTCGGTTTCCCGCACCGACTTCGAACGCATGACCGCTGATTTGCTGCAGCGTACCAAGGATACCACAGAACTGGTGCTCCAGCAGGCCGGCATCGGCCCCGGCCAGTTGGATGAAATCGTGCTCGTCGGCGGTTCAACCTATATGCCCGTGGTGGAACAGATGCTGCGTGAAGTCTGCCAGAAAGAACCGTCCCGCGCTCTTGCTCCGGAACGTGCTGTCGCAGAAGGTGCTGCAATTCACGCAGCCATTCTGCAGGCCCGCCACGGCGTCAACTCCAGCGGTGTCGTCGATGCCCTGCAGAAACGTCTCAAATCTGTTCGCACCAGCGACGTCAACTCGCACTCACTGGGCATCAAAATTACCGATCCCAAAGACCGCAGTCGCAAAATCAATCACATCATGATCCCTCGCAACACACCGGTACCGCACAACGTGCGGCAAAAATTCGGTACCAGCAGCGAAGGACAACAGCGCATCCATGTTGAAATCCTTGAAGGTGATGCGATCGACCCGGCGGCTTGCGAACAGATCGGAGACTTCCGCGTCTTCAACCTGCCATCAAACCTGCCGAAAGGTGCCCCCATCGAAATCACCTATGCGTATGACTCCGCCGGCCGCATCAACGCCTCAGCTAAAGAACTGACCGGCAACAATCAGGCCAGCACCGAAATCGTCCGCTCCGGCGGCATGAACGAAGGGCAGATCACAGATGCTCTCAGCGTGCTGCAAAACGAGTACGAAGTCGAATAAACAGCACGCCGCAACAGTACCGACCGATGGAAGACGCAGGGCTTGAACCAAACTGGTTCAAGCCCTTTTTCTTCGTCGTTGTTCGGTCGCAGGTCAGCCGCGTTTTTTCCAGCCAATCAGCAACAACATCACATTCAGCACCAAGCACAACTGAGGCAGCCAGTCACCCCAGGCCGTGTAAATCGCCGTCCGCGGATCCAGCGGCACCTGACCGTGAATGATTCCCGAAAACTGGCGTCGCCACGCACCAGTTAAAGGATCCCGCAGACCCTGCACATCAGTCAGTTGCGGTCTGGTCCCTTCCAAAGGCTCAGTCAGCACCTGTATCACCCCCGGGTCTCGAATCCGACCATCACCGTCGATAAACGCCGAAATCCCGCCGTTGACAGACCGCACCATCGGCACTCGGTTCTCCACACAGCGAAATGCAGCCGTGATCAAATGCTGGTCCAACTCACTGCTGCCGCGAAACCACCCGTCATTTGTCAGATTCACCAAAACGTCACAAGCATGACCCGCAGCATCCCGCTGAGCCGCCATGCGACGCACCAAAGCAGGCACCGTATCCTCAAAACAAATCAGCGGCGAAAAACGCCATCCACCGTACTCAAACAAACGTACCTCCGAACCGGCGTCAATCCCAAAACCCGCACCAAAGGGAGTCAGTTCAGACAGCCAGGGCAGCAGATCCTTTAGCGGAATGTACTCACCAAAGACCACCCGGTGAATCTTGTCATAACGTCCCACATAACCCAGATCCGGTCGCACAAAGGCTGCCGAATTAAAGACTCGAGTCCTGCTGTGGTCGGCCACCAAAGCCTCCAAGCCAATCATGATGGCAGCACCCAGCCCCTGCGAATGGCCAGCCAGGCTCTTCTGCACCTCCTGATTGCGAAAAGGTTCCACCAGCATCCCTGACTCATTGCCGTAGTCACGCAGGACATCCAGCGGGGCCTGAGCCAATATCTGCTGGTCCGTCACCCCCTCTGCAACACTCCGCTCCGGCCACGGAAACATCGTCTCCGGCCAGACCACTAAATCAGGCTGCAGCCGAATTGACGACTGCATCAGCGCGTTGTGCACACGAAATCGCGTTAGCACCAGCTGCGGATCATGTTTCAGTTCAGGAGTAAAATTGCCCTGAATCAGCGATACAACCGGACCCGGCGAAAACTGGCTCGGTCCAGAAACACGCAAGGCCCCGTATACCAGACAGACCATGAGAGCCATCACGGCGCACACGGAAGGCAGCAGCAGCGATCGCTGATTTGCCCCGTCAGACTCCGGAATATCCAGACGAATTCGCTGCAGCAGCGATAGCGGTACAAAAAGAGTCAACACCCCGCTGAACAGCGCCACCAAAAAACTGACACCCCAGGCGCCTGTGACATCCGCTATTTGAATCAGACCAATCCAGCGGTACTGCGTATGACCCAAAAAATACCACGCAAAACCCGTCAGCAGAGTCCCCCGACCATACTCAAGCACCGTCCATGTCAGCGGAACACTCAACCAGATCGGTAAGCCGGCTCCAGTAACCCGCCGACAAAGGAACACAAACAGCGGGAACGTCAGGCCAATCCAGCCAGCCAGCGAAAACAAGGCCCCATACATCGCCGGATGGCCCAGACGCATCCACTGCAAAGTGGCCACACCCCAGATTAGCCCACAGCCCCACAACACAGGAAAACTGCGTCGTGGCAAACTCTGCAGTCGCACCAGCAAACTTAAAGGAACCAGCGCAAACCAGGCGACAGACGCCAGCTCAAGCGGGGCAGAAGCTGACCACAGCAGGAACGCAGACAAGAGACCCAACAGCCACACCGATCTGATCAGACCGGCCCGACGAACTACACCGCTGCGGCCTCCGGCAATGATCCGCCGGACGTCAGCACTTAAACTCGCATCCGCCGCATTTTCGGCCTGTTCGAACGTCATTTCGCGGCATCCATGCTGACGAAACTTCCATGAAATCACAACAAATCGGCGGGACCCACCACAGATCCGGCCGATCGTTATTCGCTCAGTAAATTACTTCGCTGCCTTCTTCAATGCCTTCGCCTTGTCCGTCGCCTCCCAGCTGAAAGTCGGACCAGTGCGGCCAAAGTGGCCTCCCTCGGCCGTCTTCAGGAAGATCGGACGACGCAGTTTCAAATGCTCGATGATGCCCTTCGGAGTCAACGGGAAGTGCTCACGAACCAGCTCGGCAATCTTCGATTCAGCAATCGTCGCCGTGCCAAACGTGTCAACCCGCACGCTTACAGGATCCGCCACACCAATCGCATACGCCAGCTGCACCTCACACTGCTCAGCCAGACCCGCTGCCACAATGTTCTTGGCCACATAACGACCCATGTAGGCCGCTGAACGGTCCACCTTCGTCGCATCCTTGCCCGAAAATGCACCGCCACCGTGACGTCCCCAGCCACCATAGGTGTCCACAATAATCTTGCGACCCGTCAGACCCGTGTCACCGTGCGGACCACCCACCACAAAGCGACCAGTCGGATTGATGTGATACTTCGTCTTGCTGTCCAGCATCTCTGCCGGAATCACTTTGCCAATCACTTCCTTCTTCACGAAGTCCGCAATCGCCTTCTGACTGACCTTCTCGCCGTGCTGAGTCGAAATGACCACGGCGTCCACACGCACCGGACGATTGCTCTCGTACTCCACGGTCACCTGACTCTTGCTGTCCGGTCGCAGCCAGTTCACCAGACCCTCTTTCCGTACGTCCGTCAGACGGTTGATCAGACGGTGAGCAAATGCAATCGGAACCGGCATCAGCTCTTCAGTCTGATTGCATGCATAACCAAACATTAACCCCTGATCGCCTGCGCCGTCCTTGTCCACACCCTGAGCAATGTCCGGACTCTGACTGTGCAATGCCACAAACACACGACAGCTGTCAGCATTGAAACCAATGTCGTCCGATGTGTAGCCAATGTCGCGAATTACCTTGCGAGTCACACCGACATAATCAACTTTTGCCTTCGTCGTGATTTCACCAGCCAGCACCACAAGGTCAGTCGTGCACAATGTCTCGCAGGCAACGCGAGACATCGGATCCTGCTCAAGAATCGCATCCAAAATGCCGTCAGAAACCTGATCCGACACCTTGTCCGGATGACCTTGGCTGACAGATTCGCTGGTAAATAAAAACCTTGACATCAAAGACAATTCCTTGAGATGCTTGCTTCCGAAAAAACGCCGACACCAGCTATCATCAGGAGTCAAGCTAACGCTGCCCGCAGCAACGACTACAGCAGCAAGTGACGGGCGATTACCGCATGAGTCTAATAGCTGAAGTGATGTAAAACAACGGAGTTTCACAGGTTATTGACAGCTCACTCAGCCCTCCCCTCGGAACATTTGCCAAAAATCGCCCATGCCTCCAAAACACTCCGCCACTCAGCCCCCGGACCTCTCCGCTGCGGAAATCAACGCTCTCCAGCAACTTGAATCATGGTTCAAGTCTCGCCAGTGGACAGTCTTTCCCTTCCAAATACACTCTTGGCAGCACTACCTCGCCGGTCACTCCGGCCTGATTCACGCCACCACCGGGACCGGAAAAACACTGGCCGCATGGCTGGGCCCCGTCGCCGAAGCACTCGCCGAAGCCGAACAACACCCCGCCGCAGTCGGCAATGATTCTCTGCGAGTCCTCTGGATTACCCCCCTCCGCGCACTGGCTGTCGACACCCTCCACGCCCTCAGTGAACCTGCCAGCCAGCTGCAGTTAAACTGGTCAATCGAATCCCGCACCGGAGATACCTCCGCTGCCACCCGCCAAAGACAACGCAAAAGGCTGCCCACCGCTCTCGTCACCACCCCCGAAAGCCTCTCACTCCTGCTCACCCGCAGCGATGCCCGTGAACAGTTTCGCAACCTCCGAGCCGTCATCTGCGACGAATGGCACGAACTGCTGGCCACTAAACGCGGCGTACAGGTCGAACTGGCCCTCGCCCGACTTCGCCGCTGGCACCCAGGACTCAGAACCTGGGCCCTCTCCGCCACACTCGGTAATCTGCCCGAAGCACTGGCCGTCATTGCTCCCGCACAGGTGGCCGACACCAGACCCGCTCCCTTAATGATTCAGGGATCCTCCCACAAACAAATCCTTGTCGACTCCCTCATCCCGCCACGCATCGACCGCTTTCCCTGGGCCGGACACATGGGCCTCAATCAGCTGCCCGAAGTCCTCGCCGCCGTTGAACAGGCCGAATCCACTCTGATCTTCACCAATACCCGCTCACAGACCGAAGCCTGGTACCACGCCATGCTGCAGGCACGACCGGACTGGGCCGGATTAATCGCACTGCACCACGGATCACTCGACCCCGGCACGCGCTCCTGGGTCGAAGATGGACTCCGCGAAGGACGACTGCGAGCCGTCGTCTGCACCAGCAGCCTTGACCTTGGAGTCGATTTCAGTCCTGTGGACCGAGTCCTGCAGATTGGCTCGCCACGGGGAGTCGCCAGGCTGCTGCAAAGAGCCGGACGCAGCGGACACCGGCCCGGTGCCGTCAGTCGAGTCACCTGCGTACCCACTCACGCCTTCGAACTGATCGAAGCCGCCGCCGCCCGCGATGCCATTGCCGCCGGACAACTCGAAGGAAGGCAGCCACATCACGCCCCCATCGACGTGCTCTGCCAGCACCTCGTCACAATCGCCTCAGGCTCCGGCTTTGACTCAGATGACCTCTACGCTGAAGTCCGCACCACAGCCAGCTACCACGAACTCGCACGCAGCGACTGGGACTGGGCACTCGACTTCACCGCACGCGGCGGACAGTCACTGCGAGCCTACCCGGACTACCACAGACTCCGTGAATTCGAAGGCCTCTGGTTCGTCGGAAGCGATCGCATCGCCCGCCAGCACCGCATGTCCATCGGCACCATCACCAGCGACGCCAGCCTCGTCGTCCAGTATCTCGGCGGGCCCACACTCGGAACCATCGAAGAATCATTCCTCTCCAAAATTAACCCCGGCGAAACATTCCTCTTCGCCGGACGTACGGTCGAACTCGTCCATATCCGAGACATGAAGGTCTACGTCCGCAAAGCCCCCGCCTCAAAACAGGTTCGCATCCCGCGATGGATGGGAGGCCGCATGCCACTGTCCACCGAACTGGCCACCGCCGTCAGACAAAGGCTCGATCAGGCAGCCAGCGGGATCTTCGAGGGTCCCGAACTTAACGCCGTCCGCCCGCTTCTCGAGCTCCAGGCACGCTGGTCCGAAATCCCCAGACCCGGCGAACTGCTTATCGAACAAATCCGCTCCCGCGAAGGCTTCCACACCCTCTTCTACCCCTTTGCAGGCCGGTTGGTCAACGAAGGACTGTCCGCACTGCTGGCATGGCGGATGGCCAAAATGCAGCCCATCACGTTCACAATGTCAGTCAATGACTATGGCTTCGAACTGCTGTCCGCCACAGCACCCGAAGTCGACAAGGCACTGCAACAGGGACTGCTCAGTGCCGACTCACTGCTCGCAGATCTGCAACAATGCATTAACGCCGCGGAAATGGGCAAACGACAGTTTCGGGAAATTGCCCGAATCGCCGGGCTGGTGTTCCCGGGATTTCCAGGACAGCCACGCTCGGCCAAACACCTGCAGGCCAGCAGTGGACTGCTGTACGATGTGTTCGCCAGCTACGACCCACACAACCTGCTGCTCACTCAGGCCGGCACCGAAGTCATGGAACGACAGTTGGAACACTCACGACTGATCCGCACCCTGCAAGACATGCAGCGGATGAATGTGATCCGCAAACAACCGGCCAGATTCACACCCCTCGCGTTCCCGCTGATCGTCGCACGCCTGCGCGAAAAACTGAGCAGTGAAAAACTGTCCGATCGAATCGCTCGCATGACGTTTCAGCTGGAATCCGCCGCCGGCAAACACTGATACACGCCGCAGCACCACACTGTAAAACGCTACTCGGCAGCCGGCTCAACCGTCGCCTGATTGTCCACACTTCGCACACCCGGCTGCAAACGCAGCAGATTGGCTGCCAGACGAGCAGCATCAACTGATGGAACCGAACCCTGCAGCGTCGCCACACCATTCGCACTCAACGCAACATTAAGGCCCGCAAATTGAGGATTGCGAGCAGAAAATCGCTGCAACGATGCCTGATTGGCAGGGGCAATCCGGCCCGTGCTCTGCAGATCACCAGCCGAAGGACCGGCAAAATTCACCCGCAGCGCCGTCTTGATCTGACGCGGACTGCCCGTCGTGCTCATCCCCTGGTTCATCATTCCCTGACTTTGCTGAAATGACTGAAACTGACGATTGCTGCGATTGGAATTCCCCTGCATCCCACCACCCACGAAATTCTGAGCACCACTGCCACCCACAAAGTTCTGTGCCTGAGTGTCCGTGGATTGCCCACCATTCAGACCAGACGTCCCGGTCCCGGACAAGCCCGACTGTCCGCTGCCTGCAGATGACATCGAACCGCTGGTACTGTTGCCGCCAAATCCGCTGGTCGTGCTGCTGCTGCCCCGACTGGACGTCGAAGCAGTCGATGTGCCCGTCGAGTTTCCGATGCCGCCACCGCCCAGACCCGAAAGACCCGACAAACCAGAAAGACCTGATAAACCGGAAAGACCCGACAAACCAGACAGGCCGGACAGTGAGTTCAAATTGAAACTGCTGCCACCGCCCCCACCAGCCTGACCAAACACGTCAGACTGCACCGCAAAAATCAGAACTGCCATGCTAAAGGAATGCCGTAAACCGATCATTTGTACACCAAAATTGCGAGCAACGAAGGGGCTGTTTCCTGATTCAACACTAGTTTCGGCTAAAAGTCACCTGCGGAAATCTCAAAACACTCCCGGATTTCGTCAGAAAACCGGGCTTTCGCTCTGTCAGACTGCGATTCCGGCCCGATCCGCCTCCGGCTGCCTCAGTGCAGCCGGTTGTAACCGTTCAGCGCCGCCACTCGATAAGCCTCGGCCATCGTCGGGTAGTTGAAGGTGGTATTGATGAAATACAGCAGTGAATTCTGCGGAGACGTCTGAGCCATAATGGCTTGGCCAATGTGAATAATCTCGCTGGCATTCACACCAAAACAGTGCACTCCCAGCAATTCCAGAGTCTCTCGATGGAACAAGATCTTCAACATCCCCACCGGTCGACCCATAATCTGTGCCCGTGCCAGATTCTTGAACATCGAATGACCGACTTCGTATGGCACCCGCGCTTCTGTCAGCTCTCTTTCCGTGCGCCCGATGCTGCTGATCTCCGGACTGGTATAAATCCCGGCCGGAATGTCACTGATGCGGAAATTGTCAGATCCCCCTTCACCCAGATGTCGCGCTGCAAAACGCCCCTGAATATAGGCCGCACTGGCCAGTGCCGGAACCCCGATCACATCCCCAACAGCATACACATGCGGCAGTGCTGTCTGCATGTTGGCATTCACCTCAATCTGCCCTCGATGATTCGGCTGAATTCCGATCGCCGGTAAACCCAGCCCCTCAGTGTTACCCGTCCGCCCGTTTGCCCACAGCAGGACATCACTGCTGAGTTGCTTGCCCGATTTCAAATGCATCACCACGTGATCATCAAATGTTTCCAGTCGCTCAAACTGCTCATTGTTGCGGATCCGCACACCCGTGTCCCGCATGTGATAAGCCAGCGCATCGCAGATCTCGTCGTCCAGAAACTCCAGCATCCTGTCTCTCGTATTCACAAGATTCAGCTTCACCTGCAGATTGCGAAACATAGACGCATACTCGCAGCCAATCACCCCCGCTCCGTAAATCGTCATGGACTTTGGCGTTTCCGGAAGATTCAGAATCGTGTCACTGTCAAACACTCGCGGATGGCTGAAATCAATCTCCGGCGGACGATAGGGTCGGGAACCCGTGGCAATCACAAACGAGGCAGCCTTGGCCAGCGTTTCGCTGCCGTCCGCATGCAGCACTCTGACACAGTTCGGGTCAACAAATGTGGCTTCACCATTCAGTACCTCCACATCGTTCCGGTCATAAAAACTTCGCCGCATTGCCACCTGCTGGTCAATGACAGACTGTGCACTGCGGCGCAAATCCCGAAAACTCAGCTGCAGATTCAGCCCCAACTGACGAAACACCGGAGCCGAATTGACGTCCATCAGCCGGTAAATCGCCGCCCGCAATGACTTGCTGGGGATCGTGCCCAAATGGGTGCAGTTGCCGCCAATCTGCGACATCCGCTCAATCGAACACACCCGCTTGCCCTGCTTGGTCGCTTCCATTGAAGCTCCCTCGCCACCAGGCCCCGTGCCAATGACCACCACATCAAACTGCTTTTCAATCGGTGCCTGCATCACCCGTCCCCCGCTGAACACTCAAGCACACATCTCCGCACAGTTAGCCCAGCCCACACTGCATCAGCAACGCTGCCGGATCCGGATCCCTGCCACGAAACGCCCGAAATACCTGCAGCGGATGCTGACTGCCCCCCAGCGCCAGTACCGTGTCCCGAAATCGGCGTCCCGCTGTTCGCATCGCCGCAGCATCTTCCAGACCGGCCTCTTCAAACGCTCTAAAGGCGTCTGCACTGAGCACCTCTGCCCATTTGTAACTGTAGTACCCTGCCGCATAGCCGCCAGCAAAAATGTGAGCAAATGAGCACAGGAATCGATTTTCCGGCAGCGGCGGGATCATGCTGGTAATCGACAGCACCCGCTGCTCAACCTCAGACACCGTCTCACCCCCCGCCGGGTCATAACCGTAATGCAGGGCCATGTCGATCATACCAAACTGCAGTTGTCGCAGCATCTGCGACGCCGCTCGAAATGTGCGCGACTCACGCAGCTTCAAATACAACTCTTCCGGCAGCACCTCACCCGTCTCATAGTGCCGCGCCATCTGCATCAGCGTCTCGCGGTGCAGGCACCACGATTCCATGAACTGACTGGGCAACTCCACCGCGTCCCACTCCACGCCGCAAATCCCCGCGGCATCCCGCTCATTTACCGTGGTCAGCATGTGCTGCAGCCCATGACCGAATTCATGAAACAGCGTTTCCACTTCACGAAATGTCATCAGAGCAGGCTTGCCGCCTGCCGGGGGGGTACTGTTGCAGATGAGATGCGCTACCGGCAGCCGGACGCCGCGCACCGTGACTGACCTGCCGATGCAGTCATTCATCCACGCCCCTGGACGCTTGTTGGCGGGGCGCGAGTACGGATCAAGGAAGAATCCCGCTATCTGCACCCCACTCTCATCCAGCACCTCGTAGTACCTGACGTCCGCATCCCAGACCGACACTGCGTCGGCCACCGAACGAACCGTGATGCCAAATAACCGCTCACACAGCGCAAACAGGCCGTCCAAAACCCTGTCCAGCGAAAAATACGGCCGCAATTGCTCATCCGTAAAGGAAAAACGCTGCTCCCGCAATCGCTCCGCCCAGAACGCCAGATCCCAGTGAGCCAGCGGACCCTCGTGCCCCTGCTGCTCAGCCAGTGCAGTCAACTCCTCCAGTTCCTTCTTCGCCCTGTCCAGTGAGGCCAGCAGCAGTCGATCGAACATCTGCTGTACTGCCGCAACATCACCCGCCATCTTCTGCGACAGACTAAGGTCGGCATAACACTCATAACCCAGCAGTCGCGCCTGCTCACGACGAAGCTGCAAAATTCGTGAAATCAGCGGCCCGTTATCAAGTGCACCATCTGACGCACGAGTGACATAAGCACGATAGACCAGCTCCCTCAGAGACCGCTCTCTGCTGTGCTCAAGAAACGGACCAAGACACGGCTGATCCAGCGTCAGTCGCCACGGACCGCTGTCCGCCGCAGCTGGTACGCCCCCGGAATTTTCTGCAGACCGCGACCACGCAGCTGCCGTGAGTCGCCGCAGACTTTCCGGCAGACCGGCTACCGCCGCCGCATCCGTCAGATCCAGATGCCACATCTTCGTGGCATCCAGCACATGATTCGAAAAATCCGTGGCCAGCTGAGACAACTGCTGCTGGATCTCGTTGAAACGCTCCTGCTGCTCACCCTGCAGCGCTATCCCCGACTGCTCAGCGCTCAGAATCATGCGTTCTACAATTCGGCGTCGCGTTTCCGAGGTGGTAATGTCGCTGTGAGACCTCAGCTGCAGCAAACGGCGGTACAGAGCCTCACTCTGCCGCAGCTGCAGCCGCAGCTCAACAATCTTCGGCAGCACCGCCTCGTGCGCCGCACGCAGCTCGTCAGTGCTGGCCACACTGAGCAGATGCTCAACCGGCCCCCAGCCATACTCAAACAGAATATCAATCTGCTCCAGCGGCAGCATCAATGCATCCCAGCCCTCCGACTCATCCGTTTCCACACGTTCAAGAATCTGACGACTGAAAGTCAGAATGATGTCGACAGCCGGAGCAACATGCTGCGGCAGAATCCCGGCAAACGGCGGCAGCCCCTGAGCCGACAGTAAAGGGTTGACACCCGCCATGTTCTCGGAAACCGGTCTGTCAGATGATGGAATACTCACGAGAAATCCTTGCACTTCACGGGGATAATCACGGCCGTATGGTAACGCTGTGTTGTACACGGCAGCACTACCACTGCGAAGACAAACAATTGTCACGCAGCAAACTGAGAAACAAAAAAGCCCCGTCGAATCCGCAACCCCGCAACAGCAAAAATCCGGCTGCAAACAAAAACCTGGCTGTTTCCTCACAGAAACCGCTGTACCGATTGAACGACAAATTCATAAACGCTATAAACGCAGCAGGTCACTGTTTTTTCCTGCACGCCGACAGCACCAGGCATTCGCCTGTTGAATCGGCAGGCACGAATTTCATCTCCCCGCTCCGGGTGCACTCCCCTCTGATACAGGCCTTCGTTTTCCATGCCGCTCCACCACGTTGATCTCGTGCCCGGCGACTCCGTCCGGATTGGCAATCTGCTGGTTACTCTCGTGGCAGTGCAGGGAAGCACCGTCCAGTTGCATGTTCAGGACGACGATGGCACCAGTCACTACAGCGATCCCTTCGATTACTCCGGCCTGCAGTCTCAACTGGTCGGCGCGGCAGACTAAGCCCACACCACGCGCGAAAACGTAACTCGGGGCCTTTAGCCGCGCGGTACCAAAAATGCGTGCTTTCCAGCCTTGGATCTGCTCGCAAAAAACACCCCGTCTCTCCACCCCTCGCCTCCCGCATCAGCGGCAGCGGGAAAAAGATCGCTTTTCCCTAACTCCGCCACACTGGCCTGGGACCGAACAGCACCGTACGGTATAACCCGTCACAGCAGAGCCCGCAGGAGCACCACGACCGCCTGTCGTGACTCCAAACCCCACCAGCGGCTCAGCAGTCACTGCTGCGCTCGCGCTCCGCGCAATCGTCCCCCACTTCTCAGGCTGAAAATCGCCCCCGCGATGCTGTGCCCAGATCGCACGCCTGTTTGCTGCCGGAAAACTGCCCATGTCCATCAAAGTTGCTCTGGTCCATCAGACCACCTACTCCTACGACCAGCCTGTCTCACTCAGTTCGCACGTCGTACGACTCAGACCCGCCCCACACTGCCGCACACCCATTGACGCCTTTTCACTCCGGATTCAGCCCGAACCACACTTCATCAACTGGCAGCAGGACCCCTTCGGAAACTACCTCGCCAGAATCGTCTTCCCGGAACCAGCCACGAAACTGCAGGTTTGCGTCGATCTCATCGCCGACATGACAGTCATCAACCCGTTCGACTTCTTCCTCGAAGAAGAAGCCACTGAATTTCCCTTTCAATACGACCCGACTCTTGCTCAGGATCTCACCCCCTTTCTGCACCCCGTTTGCGATCACCCCGAATTTCTGAATTTCCGCAAACGCGTCGATATCCGCCCCCGACGCACCGTCTCCTTCCTCGTTGATCTCAATATCCTCCTCCAGCAATCCGTTAGCTACCTCATTCGGATGGAACCGGGAGTGCAGTCCCCAGAACAGACCCTGCAAAAACGCTCCGGATCCTGTCGCGACTCCGCATGGCTGCTCGTACACCTGCTCCGCAGCTTCGGGCTCGCCACCCGCTTCGTCTCCGGCTACCTGATCCAGCTCACCGCCGATCAGCAGCCACTGGAAGGCCCCTCAGGCCCCGCTGCCGACTTCACCGACCTGCATGCATGGACCGAAGTCTACCTGCCTGGAGCAGGCTGGGTCGGACTTGACCCCACATCTGGGCTGTTCACAGGTGAAGGCCACATTCCTCTTGCCGCCACACCCGCCCCCCAGTCCGCCGCTCCCATCACCGGAGCCGTCGATCGCTGCGAAGTTGCCTTTGACGTCCAGATGCAGATCACCCGCATCCACGAAGATCCGCGAGTCACGCTGCCGTACACAGAAGACACATGGCAACAGATCGATGCCTGCGGCCAGTACGTCGATCAGCGACTGCTGGAACAGGATGTTCGACTCACCATGGGTGGAGAACCCACTTTTGTATCCATCGATGATATGGAAGGCGCTGAATGGAATTCCGCCGCCGTTGGCCCGCACAAACAACAGCTTTCTGATCAGCTCATCCGCCGCCTCAGACAAAGATTCGCTCCCGGTGGCCTCCTGCACTACGGCCAGGGAAAATGGTACCCCGGAGAATCTCTGCCTCGCTGGGCCTACACCTGCCTTTGGCGCCGGGATGGTCAGCCCGTCTGGAACAATCCCAAACTGCTGGCCGGCCTGCACGGCACTGCCAGCAACCTCTCAAAACCGGTCGCCGATGAACTGGCAGCCGGAAATTTCATCTGCGAGCTGGCCTCCAGACTCAACGTCGAACACCGCTGGATTCGCCCGGCTTACGAAGATGTCTTTCACCTGCTGCAGGTGGAAGATCGCACGCCCATCGATGTCGATGTGCACGAATTTGACCCGAATTCCGATGAAGACCGCCGCCGACTCACTCGCGCGCTGCAACGCGGCGTCGCCCGGCCAGCCGGTTTCGTGCTGCCACTCTCCAGACCATGGTGGCAGACCAGCGCACAATGGACCAGCGGATTCTGGCCGTTCCGGTCACACCGACTCTTCCTCATCCCAGGAGACTCCCCGATCGGACTCCGACTGCCGCTCGAATCGCTCCCGCTGGCAGCAGCACCCACCGATCCCGTACGCGACCCCTTCGCCGATCGGCCGCCTCTCCCCGGTTACACCGAACTGCGCCGCGCCGCACAAAATCGACTCAACAGCGATCCCCGGCAGCCGAAACCGCCCCAGCGACAGATCCTCCAAAGACTCGGACTAATCGACGACCCCGATGAATCCGCCGATCAGTGGCTCGAAGCACCAGCCGGCAGTCGCGTCGTACGAACCGCTCTCTGTATCGAACCCCGTAACGGACAGCTGCATGTCTTCATGCCCCCCGTCGGAACGCTCGAAGATTACCTCGACCTGCTCGCCAGCATCGAAGCCGCCGCCGAAGAACTGCAGCTGCCCGTTGTCATCGAAGGCTACCTGCCACCACAGGATCACCGGATTGAAATTCTCAAAGTCACACCGGATCCAGGTGTCATCGAAGTCAACGTGCACCCGGCCCACAACTGGCAGCAGCTGCGACAAATCACCGAAGGCGTCTGCGAAGATGCACGCCAATGCCGACTCGGCACTGAAAAATTTCAACAGGACGGCAGACACACAGGCACCGGCGGAGGAAATCACCTCGTACTGGGAGCCGCCACGCCAGCCGACAGTCCCTTCCTGCGACGCCCGGACCTGCTCCGCAGCCTCATCGGCTTCTGGAACAACCATCCGTCCCTCTCCTGGCTGTTCTCCAGCCTGTTCATCGGGCCAACCAGTCAGGCTCCGCGAGTTGACGAGGGCAGACGCGACGCTCTCTATGAACTTGAAACCGCCTTCGAACAGGTTCCGGAACCGGGCTCCGGCTGGATCGCTCCATGGCTCGTCGACCGACTGTTCCGCAATCTGTTGATCGACATCACAGGCAACACACACCGCGCTGAAATCTGCATCGATAAATTATGCTCCCCGGATCACTCCGCCGGCAGACTCGGACTTGTCGAACTGCGCGGCTTCGAAATGCCGCCCCATCCCCGCATGAGCCTCACGCAGCAGCTCCTCGTTCGAGCCCTGGTGGCAGCCTTCTGGCAGCAGCCCTGGCGCGAACCCCTGATTCACTGGCGCACAGCACTCCACGATCGCTGCCTGCTCCCGCACTTCCTCTGGAATGACCTGCAGAACGTCATCTCATGGCTCCGGGAATCAGGCTACGCACTCGATCACCAGTGGTTCGCCCCGCATTTCGAATTCCGCTGCCCACGCATCGGACAGTTCCAGACAGCCGGAGTCCACATCGATATCCGCCAAGCCCTCGAACCATGGTACGTGCTCGGCGAAGAACCCGGCAGCGGTGGCACAACCCGCTACGTTGACTCTTCCGTGGAACGACTGCAGCTCCACGTCACAGGTCTGCATGCCCCGCACCTCGCAGTTGCCGTTAACGGCGTCCGAGTACCGCTTGTTGCCACCGACACACCCGGTGAATACATCGCCGGAGTCCGTTATCGAGCATGGCGGCCACCCAGCTGCCTGCACCCCACCATCGGACTGCACGTGCCGCTCACCTTCGATGTCTGCGATACAGTTGCCGGCCGCTCACTCGGAGGCTCTCGCTACCACGTGGATCACCCCGGAGGCCTCAATCCGGAAGGCTATCCGGTCAATGCCCTCGCCGCCGAAAGTCGCCGGGCCGCCCGCTTCTTCCGCATGGGACACACACCGCGACAGTTCACTCCAGCAGAACCTCGCATGTCACCCGATTTTCCCTGTACCCTCGACCTGCGAAGACAAAACGGACGCTGAACTCCCACAAACATCAGTCCGCAACAACTCGGTCGCCGGCTAAATCCCGGCGACGTCGCTTAGCCTCCACCAGTCTCAGCTGCGACAACAGAGCACTCGGCAGACCCCGCACGTAGTGCAAACCGGGAGCACGATAACGCTGGACCACTGGCAAGCCGCCAGTCATCAACACTCCAGCAATTCCCGTGATGATACCTCCGGCCAGCATGACCACAATCCGCCACAATACCTGAACACCCGTCAGACCGGGCGAATTGAACGGCAATGGCAGCACAAACATCAGCACTCCCATGACAGCCAACAGCGACAAACGGATCCCGCGACGCTCCTCCTGCTTCCTCTTCTGCCGCGAAATAAAAGTCTGCACTTCAACCGGGGATGTCGGGGATGTCTGCAGCCGAAATGAGGCACGCTGAATACGAAATTGCACCGGCTCAGGGTCCTCAGTCAAACCCGTTTTCCAGCACACCGCAGGCAACAGCAGACGCGGACCGCAAATCAAAATCTCGTCCCTCACAGTAAAATCTGTCGGATCAGCCGGGTTCGGCAGCACCTCGTCAGATTGCTCGATTGCCGGAGCAGCAAACGGATTATACTGCTCACCAGCAACAGTCATGAAATCACCGCCGCATCCGCCGCATCGCACCACGGAAACACCAGAAATACGCTTGTGCCCCGACCCTCTGCGCTCGACAGATGCACACGGCCACCACACTGCTTCATCAGACCGTACACCAGCGACAGCCCAAGGCCGGTTCCCGCAGATGGCCCGCGAGTCGAAAAGAACGGGTCAAACACCTGCGTCAGTACTTCTTCCAACATCCCACAGCCTTCATCGGCAATCGTCAGCACAACACTCCGTAGCTCACACAACCCAGCCGCACCTGCTGACTCACCCGCTGCGACCTCCCGCACACCCAGCTCAATCTTTCCTCCCTCCGACATCGCGAGGTCGGCATTCAACAGTAAATTCTACAGTATCTGATCCAGATGCAGAGCGTCCAGCGGGACAAACAGCCGATCTTCAGAAGCACTCCAGACAAGCTGCGTCGATTTCTTCAGCGGACGCGGCCACTCTCGGTATTACCCGCGAACACCCCCACCCTGCATCGCTCTCGAATACTGTTCCACCGGTCATCAACGTTGCTTCACTGTGCCCTCAGGCACTATGCCACCCTCGGAAAGTATCGAATGCTGGCCGCTCGGCACCTCAGTCGGTGATGGCGCTGACTTCTCACCAAAACCAATCATCTCGGCTACCTTGCCCGGCAGCTCAGAACCCTGCTGCCAGACCATCCACAACGCCCAGCCAATCGCACCCACCAGCACAAGCAAACTGACGAAACCGTAAATGTTTCTAAAAAAATCCTTAATTTTGCGTTTCAGATAAAACATCTTCTGATCACGCTCAACGCGGCTATAAAGCGATTTCATGTCTTCCTTGCGAATCGCTGCCGTCCGCCGCGCTATGCTGTCCTCCACCGCCTTCGCGAAGTCAGGAAACTGCGCCAGCGGGAAATACGCCCCGTCCGCGGACACCTTGGCCTTCGCCTTCGCTGTCAATTGCCCGGCCGCCAGCATCTTGATAATCCGACCCGTAGAATGCTTCTCAACAACGGACTTGCCCTTCGCATCCTCGAACTGAACATACCAAATACGAGTCCCTGCCTGAGTCGCCGTTTCGGAACCATATGACGGAGACGTCAAACCGGCCCGCCAAGCACCCGGCGCCGACGCCGTCAGTGGAACATTTCCAGACGGCTTCAAGGCCGGCGCTGCCCCAGCACCAGCAATAAAAGACAACGCCTCCGTCTGCACACCCAGAGCAAGCAAATCCTTCAAAACATCGTCACATGACTTGTGCCGCTGGGCCGGATCCTTCGCCATCATCTTGTCCACAATCATATCCAGACGCTCTGACATCTCAGGACGCAGCGACCGAGCCGAAGCGTAACGCCCCTTATCCTTCGCCATGATCACTTCCAGAGTCGTCTTGCCGGTGTAAGGCAGCTTACCAGTCAGCATGTGATACAACGTCACACCCAGCGAGTAGACATCACAACGCTCGTCCACATGCTTTGCATTGCGCGCCTGCTCGGGGGCCATGTATAAAGGAGTCCCCAGACCCGTGCCGCTTTGAGTCATCGAGACATCATCGTCCATCGCCTTAGCCAGACCAAAATCCGCAACCTTCACCAGCCCCGTCTTCGTCAGCAAAATATTGTCCGGCTTGATGTCACGATGCACCATGTTCTCCGCATGCGCAACCCGCAGAGCCGAGGCACAGCGAATCGCCAGATGCACTGCATCTCCAATCGGCAACCTCCCCAACTGGTCCAGCCACTTCTGCAGACTCTGACCGTCCACATATTCAATCGCCGCAAAATGAATCCCGTGCGCAGCATCAACCGCATAAATCTTCAGCACATTCGGATGGTCAATCTTCGCCATCGCTCGAGCCTCTCGCTCGAAACGCGTTATAAAACCATCCTTTTTGGATAACTCCCGAGACAACGTCTTTACAGCCACAAGGCGGTCAAGGCTGACCTGCCGAGCCAAAAAGACCTTGCCCATGCCGCCCTGACCAAGCTCACGCTGCAACGCAAAATCGCCCAGCTGCGTCAACTTGTTCGATGGTTTGGAATTCTGAGATTCTTCAGTCACGGCCTGCTTCCCAATTGTCCCGAACGGAACAGAACGTTCCCTCAGTGTCACTCTGGAACAAGTCCGAAGCAACCAGATAGCTGACGCCTAAAAGCAAATTTGGGCAAAAAACGCCGGGAAAATCGGGAAATGCCTCCGTAAATGTGCCAATCCCGATGAAATTTGTCAACAAGGCCACAAAGTGCGCCTGCCCGGATCAAACCACACGTCTGCCAGCCCCCCAGTCTCAGCCCCCCAAAATCGCCTCAATCGCACGCCCATGATCAAGATCCAGACGCTTCCGATCCGGTAACTCCAGGCGACGCGAATCCAGCCCCAGTTGCCGCAAAATCGTCGCGTGAATGTCCGTCACGTAATGCCGGTCCTCAACAGCATGAAAACCAATTTCATCCGTCGCACCATGCACCGTTCCACCACGCACTCCGCCTCCAGCCAGCCACACAGAAAACCCATAAATGTGATGGTCACGCCCGTCAGATCCCTGAGTTCCCGGAGTCCTGCCAAACTCGCTGGCAAACAACACCAGTGTCGAATCCAGCAAACCCCGTTGCTTCAGATCCCGCAACAATCCCCCAATCGGTTTGTCCACCGCCCGAAAATTTCGCTCGTGGTTCCCCTTCAGACCCCCGTGAGCATCCCAGACGCCCGCTCCCCCGGCGCCGTGCTGCACCTGAATGAAACGCACACCGCGCTCAACCAGACGACGTACCACCAGCATCTGAGTCCCGAACTCGCGAGTCTCCGGCTGATTCATCCCGTACATCCGCTGCGTCTCCTCAGTTTCAGTACTCAGTTGCAACACCTCAGGCACCGACATCTGCATCCGGTACGCCAGCTCATAGGAACGAATTCGAGCCGCCAGACCAGCATCCCCCGGATACTGCTCACCACGCAGACGATTCCAGCGCTCCGTCAGCCGAAATCCAAGCTGCTGCTGACGCTCACTCACACCCGCAGGTCGCTGCCCGTAATCCAGCGGATTCACGGGATCAATCCGCACCGGGACTGCATCATGCTCCGGCCCCAGATAATGACCGTCCTTCGCATTCCAGTACTCACGTCCGCCAATCGATATGAACTGCGGCAGGTTGTCATTCAGCGATCCCAAACCATAGTGCACCCACGCTCCCAGGGTCGGAAACTCACCGTCCAGCATGTGACGGCCCGAATGAAACTGCGTCTGAGCACCATGGTTGTCGTCCGTCGTGTACATCGAACGTACCACCGCCAGATCGTCCGCATACGCACCCACCTCCGGCACCCAGTCGCTCAGCTGCATCCCGCAATCACCATACCGACGATAACCCACCTGCAACGGATATAAACGGTTGCGCTGCTGCCCGTTCGCGTCGTTCACAACAGTCACTCGAGCCAGCTTCAGCCTCGCCGGATCCTGAGAATCCGCAAAAGGAGTCTCCGCGATCGTCTTGCCAGCATACTTCGTCAGCATCGGCTTCGGATCAAAAGACTCCATGTGCGAGACACCGCCGTTCATGAACAGCCAGATCACACTCTTCGCTCGTGGCTCAAAATGCGCCTGACCATCTGGGGCCTGCCAGCCCAATACACCGCCCTCCTCGCCACCCTCCACACTCCGGTCACCCGCCAGCATCGCTCCCAAAGCCAGCCCGCCCAGCCCTCGCGCTGACAGACCAAAAAACGGACGACGTCCCACATACTCCACGCCCGAGATCACTGGACTGCGCTGCAACATCACATCACCCCCTGCCAAATCAAGCCCACCCAACACAACTTACACAGTCCTCAGCCTCACCCAACAACCCCCGGAATCTCATACAACAACGGAAAGAACTGCCCGCCCAAAGGCTGCCCCTGAGCAATCACAGGCACACCCTCCAGCAGCGGCTGATCCGACTCACTCCGCACCCCGTCACGCACCATGTTCACCACCACCGCCCGACGCGGATTCTTCGTCCGATTCTCAAATGAACCATGCACAGTCAGCGGATGATGAAAAACACACTCCCCAGCCCGCAGCTGCACCGGAACAGGATTGCGAAACTGCTCCCACTGAGACTCTGTAAGTACCCCGCGAATCGCCCCCATATCACCCGCCAGACCCGTGATCGGCAACAAGTCCCAGCGATGACTGCCCGGCACATAGTACACACAGCCGTTGTCAACCGTACTGTCGTCGAGCCCAATCCAGCAGGTCAAATGAGCCATCGGACTCGTTCTGGTCCAGTACGAATAGTCCTGATGCCATGCCACGACACCCCCATGCTCCGCCGGCTTACAAAACAACTGGTCATGCCAGAATCGCACAGAGCCCCCCAGCAGCTGTGATGCCATTGTCGTCAACGCCGGGTGCCACAACACATCATGCATCCCCACCGCAATCCGCCACGCCCCCAGTGCATGAAACAAAACCCGGCCAGGCTCACGCGACTCATTCGAATGATACTCGTACCAGTACTCACTGCCCGGATGACCAGGCTGAGTCATCATGGCGAGCTCTGCTCGCAATTGCTCCAGCTGCACGCCCTCCAGCAGACGCGGACCCGTCACGTACCCGTGCTCTTCGAAAAACTCAACCTGCTCCCCTAAAAGTCGCCACACATCACGATCCGACTCCGCGCACGCCCGCGGAAACAAATCACTGATCGGACCATGCTGCAATGACAAATCCCGCGCCGCACCAGTATGCATCTCAACCTCCAGAACACTGACCACGCCCCCCCCTCGCCCCCGGAACGGCGGGGAGTTCGAGGGTGAGGGAGCACACGCCCTCCTCCGTCCTCACTTTCCCGCTCCGGCTCCCAGGAAGCCAGCACCGCTGTTCGAAATTCGAGTACGAGTATCGCCCGCGAGGGCGAGCTCAGTACAAGTACGATGAAATTCCCGCAGCACAGCCGCCCCCCTCGTCGTTCTTACTCGTATTCCTGCCTGCTTTCACCCATCGTCACGATGGAATAAAGCAGCCCACACCAACTACCTCACTGACCATTGCCCACTCACCGCTTTTCCGAACTCCCCCCCGTCACCCCCCCCCCACGCCGCAACACATCCCTGAATCGATAAGGCTCATATTCACGAACCTGATACTCCTCCAGCCAGCGCCGCTGCCCCGCGGCCAACTGCCCCAGCTGACTCGGATCACCCGGATAACGCTGCATCCCCCGAGTCGGATAGGGTTCACTCGTCTGACCGTAAACCGTATTCAAATTCGCATCTTTGTCCCAGCCCACATTATAAAGCACGAAATCACGCACCCAGCCCGCCGGCGTCTCAGACTGCGGAACATCAAACTCCACCGTCACCTCATCACCCGGCCCCATCACAATCATCCGATCGTCCTGCTGCAACAGCAGCTCCGCAACATCGCCGTAACGAGTAAACCGGCCGGACATTTCGCTCCATCGCGGCTCACGCACCACCCGCCCATAATCATAACCCTCCGGACCAGCACCACCTCTGAACAATGATTCCGCACCATACACCCGCAGCGAAAAACCACGATAATGCAGATCGGCTGTCCTCAAAGAACAAGACTGCAGCACCGGCGATACCTCCGGCTCATTCACCATGAAAAATGCCGCATCCCAGTACAACTCCATGCTCGACCGAATCCTCAGCCTCGAATTCTCCGCACTCACTACCCCCTCCAGATCCACCACCATCGCTTTCGTCTTGCCACTCGGAAAACCAATAAACGGACGCACAACCTGCCAGCCACCAGATCCGTCCGGAATTTCAATCGCGGGCGGAGCCGGCACGGGCAGGTCGGCATTCTGTCGTATCGCTTCATTGATCGACGTATCTGTAGGAAATACCCAGCCGGTCAGCACAAGTCGCGGTTCTCGCAGCGGCAACTCACCACCCAGCTCCCCTAAATCAAACTCCATCGTCCACTCATCCGTCAGCCCCTGCACAATCCGCCGCTCAAACGCCTGCACATACCGCTGATCCTGCTGCTGCAAACCCGGCAACAGATCCCGGCCACGACCATCAACCACACTCGCCGGCAGACGTGGCCGCTGAACCGTATGGATTCGGTGCGACGCTATGTCCGGGCCGCCCACCTTCTCATTCGTAAACACCTGCACGTCCGCCGGATGATCCACCGCCACCAACTGCACCTCGTCAAAATACGCAGCCTCCCACAACTCCTCCGTCAGCTGCAGCACATAGCGGCCGTCCCGCGGACGCAGACTGCCACCCGGAATCAGCAGATACTCCCACTCGCGAATCGGAGCCATTTCGCCGGAGGCCTGCACCAGACCCAAAGGCGCCGCCCACAAACAGTCGCTGAAGAACTCAAATCGCTCGCCGTTCCACGTGTAGATATAGGGACACGATCCCAGCAGAATCTGAGGCGCCAGCACAGCCAGACGCGCCCGCAGCAATTTCAAATCCGTAATGTTCTGAGGCACTCCGTCCGTCCAGATCACGCGCGCAGCGTCCGCCTGCTTCGCAGCCCCCAAACCAATGTGCAGACGCGGCTGATCAATCACCATCGCCTGCCAGTTCGTACCAGCTCGCACCTCCAGCACAGCCCCCACGGCATGCATATTCACACGATTCGAAGGAAACTGAGAATCCTCGCCGATTGCCCGCGGCACAATCTCAATCCAGCTGTTCCGCTCACCACCCTCATTGCGATACGCCTGCAGAACAGCAGGCCCGCCCTCTGCCGATGCTGCCGCTGCCAGCAGATCCAGATCACCGTCCTGATCCAGATCGGCCGCCTCCACCGTGACAGACGACAATCCCTGCGGCAACAGATTCGTCAGCTGACTGAATGTTCCGTCAGAAGCACCCCGCAGTAACTGCGTCTGAGCCGTATGACCCGCCAGCAAATCCGTCACGCCGTCATTGTCCAGATCGGCAGTCGTCAGACGAGTGAATGCACCGTCCAGCTGCAGGACCGGTACCGCCGCCGACAGCCGACCGCGCCCCTCTGACAGCCACACCCGCAGCACACCGCCCGCCGCGGTCGCCAGATCCCAGAAACCATCCCGGTTAAATTCACCCACCACCACGTCAGCACAGTCCGCACCCGCATTCACCCCCTCCAGCGAAACCCAGCGAAAACGCGAATGCAGCAGATTCTCCAGCACACCCACCGTTCCATCATCCAGCACCGCCACCACATCCATCGCCAGATCACGATTCCAGTCGACCGTGACGACATCCCGCACTCCTCCGCTCGGTCCGGCAATCCCCGCTGTCGCCAGTTCAAACACCGTTCCGTCCAGATTCCGCCAGATCACCAGTCCGTCCGTCGTGCCCAGCACGATATCCAGATCACCGTCGGCCTCCAGATCCGCCACGCAGGCCGTACGCACCCCGGTCACTGCAGGCAGCCCCGGCACTGACACCAGACTGCGCAGACCATCCGCCGCTCGCACATTCCGCAGTATTTGCACTCCGCCGGAATTCCACAGCACAACATCATGGTCAGCATCATACCAGCGATTTTCACCTGCCAGCTGCGGCACCGTGCGACGATCACCGTCCGGATCCAGCAGCACCGCAGCACTCTTGACATCCGCCAGCTTCGCACGGTCAAAATCCCGATCCAGATCCGCCAGCAGGAATCCGTCGGCCAGGATTTCCGCCGGAGCCTGGCAAATGTCAGTCCAGCCAGCCGGGCCTGCTGCTGTCGAAACTCGCAGTCGCCCGTTTTCCAGCCACACCAGATCATCCACACCGTTCAGATCCATGTCCACCATCTGAAAACGACCGCTCACCGAACCGGTCGGCAGGGCCACCCCCGGCGCAAATGACTGCAGCACCGTGGGCTGCTGCACACCCCGCACAAGCTGCAGTGCTGCAGCCGACAACCCCAGTTCCGGACGCAGCTCAAGCTGCACAAACTCAAGCAGATTCAGATTGATTCGCCGCATGTCAATCTGCTGCGCAAGCTCAGGCAGCAGCAGATTCTTCGCCATGATCGCCGGACCCATCAGCCCCGCCAGTTCACCAGGCTTCGCAGCAGCAACCGCGTTGTTCAGCACATCCACAATGTCCACGCGATTTTGCTTTTTAATGGACTCATTCAAAGGAGCCAGCAGCTCGGCAGCACGCAGCAAAGTCTGCGGCAAAGTCGCAGCTGCAGACTGCACCTGCGGATCCCGAGACGTTGTTGCCAGTCCCTGCTTGTCCAGCAGCCGAGTCACAATGGCCAGATTTTCAGGCGCCAGACTGGCCGTCTTCTGCAACACCTCAATCAGCTCGGCCGAATCCGCATAGTCACGATGACCATCCATAGCCAGCGCCAGTGCATACCACATCTCAGGACGATCCCCCGACAGACGGATCGCCTCCTGCAGCAGTTGCAGACCGGCCGCAATCGTCGGACGCTCGGGACTGTCCTGAAACACCGCCAGCTTGCCAGCCAGCATCGCTGCAATCGCCTGCTCGTCGGCCGAAGACCGTGCCGCCAGCTCGCGGTATCGAACCATCGTGGCGTCCGCTTTCTGCAGCGCCGCAAAAAACTTCTCCGCATCCTTCGATTCGTTGTAAGGACTCTCCCGGTCCGTCAATGTCAACAGACGACCAACCGCCAGATTGCGAGCCGGCACGAGAGCTTCCGGAAGCAGGACCGTTAATTCCTCAAGGGCCGCATCCGCCTCCAGCCACTGCTTGTTCTCCAGCAAGGCAATTCCGCGACTGTGCAGTTCAAGGGCCTTCCTGGCACGCTCAAGCTGCTGCTCCTGCGACGGACCGCAGCCGCTCAGCCAGAAAGTTGCCAGCAGCACCGCCACCGGCTGAATTGCTCGCAATACGCCCCTGCACACACGCTCCGAAACCATATTCTAAATCCCGCCCGCCGTACCCGATACATTTCGAGAATGCCACGCTGCACTACCTGAATTCTATCCCTTGCAGCCCTCATCGCACCACCCACACCACACCAGAATTTCCCCGCACCCCTGACACTGCCTGCCCTTCACATGACAACAACCGGCTGCATTGGTAAGATCTGTAAGTTGCGGTCCCATGCAGAGATCAGACGCAGCGACGGTATTCCCGCCCTGCGTCACCTCTGCATGCTTCAACCCGGGTGCATGGCGTCCATTTTGCTCGATTCCGCGTTCCTCTCCGGAGAACATCCCTTGTCTACCGCTCGAACCGTGCCCAAAGGGCCCAAAGTATCGCCAGTGCGGACCATCGTCTCGCTGGTCGTGCTGCTGAACGTTGGCACAGTCTGCGTCATCGAACTGCGTGCCGGACTCGGCCTCTACCTCACCGGAAAAGCTCTCGCTACACACCAGGGCGATGATGCTGCGTCTGATCCCGCAGCCGTCGAAAACAGTAACGCACCCCCCAAACCGCGACTCGAGGTCAAACGCATCACCATGCAGGAAGCTCGCGCCATGGTGAAGATGTTTCCCACCGAATCCGTTCTTCGTGAAAATGAAGCCGAAACGATCTACCGTTACCAGTGGTTCAGCCTGCTCCGCGGCCTGATCGGAGAAAAGGCCCCGGAAATCTTCATCTCGGCCGACAAAGGCGATCCCCCAATGTACCAGACTTTCTTCACCGAAGGTGATGAAGCAGGCGGGAACTACGTCGGCCCCGCCAGCCCCGATGTCGGCGGTGCCGGACTGCCTCCGGAAGACTTCGCTGCCGGTGGCCCCGGTCGCGGCATGGGCAGACCACCGCAGGGCATGGGTGGTCGTGGTGGCATGGGCGGACCACCGGGTATGGGCGGTGGTGGCGGTCGTAAAGGTGGTGGCGGAGGTGGTGGCGGTGGGGGAATGCGTCCGCCGGCCGAATTCCCCGAAGAGCCAAAGACCGAAGAGCCAAAGACCGAAGAGCCAAAGACCGAAGAGCCAAAGACCGAAGAGCCAAAGACCGAAGAGCCAAAGACCGAAGAGCCAAAGACCGAAGAGCCAAAGACCGAAGAGCCAAAGACCGATCCGGCTCCGGCAGCACCGCAGGGCTGAGTTCAGCCGATTAGTCACCTGCAACCATGTCAGCGCCGGCCCGGTAAAATCCGACGCCGGCGTTTTCTATTCCCGGCACGACCGCCACTAACGCTCAAATTGCCCAGTACGATTGTCCCCGAAAATCGTTGCTGATCCGTCGCAAAAACAGTTTTCCCCCGTGTCCATTCCCGGCTCAACACAATGCAACTGTTCAAAGTTCATCAGGATCTCGTGTCCCGGCCGCTAACTGATATTCGGGCTGAAGTCTTCAATCAACTGTCGTCACTGCAGCAGACCATCCCTCAGGGCGATGTCGCCATCACGGTAGGCAGTCGCGGCATCAGCAACATTCCGGTGATCATTCGCGCCTGTGGAGACTGGCTGAAAGAGCAGGGGGCGTCCCCATTCATCGTCCCGGCCATGGGTTCGCACAACGGTGCCACGGCAGCCGGGCAGCAGTCCATGGTCGAATCACTCGGCATTACTCAGGCTGCCATGGACATGCCCATCCGCAGCAGCATGGAGGTTGTGCAGATCGGTGATGTCCGCACCGGCCCCGTGTTCATGGATCGATACTGCCATGAAGCAGCCGGGGTGCTGGTCGTCAACCGCATTAAGCTGCACACGTGTTTCTCTGGACCCGTTCAAAGCGGTCTCACGAAAATGATGGTTGTCGGCATGGGCAAAATCCGCTCTGCTCAGACATTCCATTCAGCCGGCGCTGCAGCCATGAAGGATATGCTGCTGGAAATGGGCCAGTTTGTGCTCGACAGAGGCCGCATCCTCGCCGGACTTGGCATTCTTGAGGACGGCTTCGATCAGACGGCCGAACTTCACGCAATTCGACCGTCCGATATTCTGCAGCGAGAACGCGAACTGCTGCAGCACCATCGCCACTATTTCCCCAGCCTGCCCGTCGACAGCCTGAACGTGCTCATCGTCCGCTCCATTGGCAAAACATACAGCGGCACCGGCATGGACACCAATGTCATCGGTCGCCGTGGCATTCGCGATTTCGAAGATCTGGATCGACCGCGAGTCAAAATCATCGGCGCGCTCGAACTGTCCCCCTCTTCACAGGGCAATGCCCTCGGTGTCGGTAACGCAGACTTTATAACGAAGCGGCTGCGAGACACCATTGACGAACACAAAACATTGATCAACACACTCACCACCGGTGATATGGATCGCGCCAAGATTCCGGCCACACTTGCCACTGACGAAGTTCTGATTCAAACCATTGCCGAACGCTACGGTACCAGCCGCTGGATGCTGATACCCAACACGCTGCACCTCGAAGAACTTCTGGTCTCTGCCGACCTTTGCGATGAGCTGGCCACCAAGCCCTGCTGCCGCGTTGACCCCACCCCGGTTCCGCTGCAATTCCGCGACGGCCGGCTGCTTTAATCTGTGTCTCCGTCAAAGAAACACACTCCCGAAATTTTCGCAAACACTGATAGTCGCGTTTCGCTCCGCGACATGTGCCCCACCCCGTCCGCCGCTCCCCGCCCTTGTGCGTTTCCTGCCGCGGCTCCGCGGCTTCGCGTGCCCCCCGCCAACAGAGCACCCGCATGACAATCGCTCCACGCAACAGAAGCAGCGGCCAACACTCACCAGGTTCATCAGTGCTCACACTCGTGGGCTCCCGCCGGCAGCTCTACCGACCACTGACCGCTGATCACCGATCACTGCCCACTTTTCCCCGCTCCGGAAAGTACCCGTTAAGCCATTTCGAATGCCCGCGAGTACACAAGCCGCTCCGTCACTCCCAACACACCCCGCCAGCCAGCCCCCCGCAACAACAGCCCCGCTGCTCCATTTCCCGCTGACACTTTCACCCCTCCAAAACCACTGAACATCCTTCAGTCAGTCCCTCCTAAACACGTTTGAAGTTGTAAAGAAAAGCCCCACGCCCGAAATCCACGATTTCTCTGGCGGAAACCTGAATAATCCGGCGACAAGAAAACACCCCAAAAAACCCGTCCATCGCCGCCTTTGCAGTTAGACACAGCCCCCAAAACCTCGCGGAATCTGCAAATATCGCATAACAAGTACTGGATTCCCGATTTCAGGATTTCCTGCGACTCAATTTACCGCCCCCTTTCCATCGTGAAAAAACTCGACAAAGCCGGATTAAACGGACGCGATCTCGCAAATCACAATCGCAAACTTCCCAAACCAACTTGCAACCCAGTTTCGTTGACGGCATTTTCTGGAAGAAATCTTGCCAAACGGACTCAAACAACCTATTCTGCCGCCACCGGCAACTCGCTGCAGCAGGCTCAAACTGCCCGGCATTGCTGATCAAATCCGCGCTGAAGTGGTCAGACACACATCTGCAAGACCTCCGAGACGGAGTAAAACCGGCCGTCAGGCTTTGCTGATTCCCGGCTGGCTCCAAATGGATGTTGCAAAAAGTTTTGGGGGGGGTGTCCACCCCGAGTTAATTTAGTCGGCTTTTCTGTCAAAAGAGAGAGGTACACATGAAGGCGTTTGCTCTTGCGGCCCTGATGGGTCTGGGACTGATGGTCGGTCAACTGAGCGGCCAGGAAGCGGCTCCAAAGCCGGTTGCTGAAGGCGAAGCGATTCACCTGTTTGAACACGTGAAGTACGTGGACCTGCACGAAATGGCTCCCTGTGCAGTGCCTAAGATCATTGAAGTCAATGACCCGTGCGCCTGCGAATGCAAGTGCGAGTGCTCTGATCCGTGCAAGAAGGCCGGTGATGCCTGCGGCGCAGTCTGCGAGCAGAAAAAAGTACACATCCAGATCTGCATTCCAAAGTGCTACTGCGAAGAAGAAGTGATCTGCCGTCGCGATGGCGATCGCCTGCGTTACGAATACGGCGAATACGCCGTTGATGTACGCGTCCGCAAGGGTTACATCGTTGTCGATTATCAGGACTGAGCCATCTGGCGGGCCCGCTGAGTTTCAGCCCGCAAAAGCAACAGTCGCTAAACGGCAGGCTCCGCCTGCCGTTTTTTTGTTTCCCGAAAGAAAGCCAAAAACAACGCCGCTGACACCACACTCTCAGCAGCCTCGAATTGCTGAAAACGCCCCCCGGCTGCTAACATCCCGTCGGCTCCACACAAAACCTGGCTCAACTTCACGCTGGACTGACCGTGGCAGACATCGAAAACAGCAGCCTGATCTTCTACGACGGCGTTTGCGGCTTCTGCAATCATTCCGTCAACTGGATTCTGCATCGCGACAAATCCGGCCGATTCCTGCTCGCTCCACTGCAGGGCCCCACAGCCGAACGGCTGCTGAACCCCGAACTGCGCCTCAAACTTTCATCCGTCGTGCTGCGACACAATGGTCGCCTCTGGACACACTCTGCTGCCGTCTGCCGTATCCTGCTGCTGCTGGGAGGTTTCTGGGCGGTCTGCGGGGCATTACTGTGGCTGATCCCTGCACCACTGCGCGATCTGGGGTATCGCGCAGTCGCCACTGTCCGCTACCGACTGTTCGGTAAACTGGACGCCTGTCGTCGCCCCTCACCCGCCGAACGTGCCCGCTTTCTCGACTGATCCACTTTTTTCGGTTCCAACAAACGGAATGCCGCGTATGGCCCACCTTCCCCGCCACAGCTCAGTCGTCGCACGAATCCTGTTCTGCCTGCTCAGTTTACTGTTCGGCACCACGGCTGCCCTTGCCGAGCTGAAAATGGAGACACTGCAGATCACCATGCGCGACGGTATTCGGCTGGCCACCGACGTTTGGCGCGATGACTCAGTCTCGCAGGCACCCGTTGTTCTCATCCGCACCCCCTATGATCGCACACGCCAAAAAGAAGCGGCCGCAAGCTGGGTGCAGGCCGGATATGTCTTCGTGGCTCAGGACTGTCGCGGCACACGTGCCTCCGAGGGGCTCCTCGCCCCCTACAATAACGAAGGACAAGACGGTTTCGACACGATCGAATGGATCACTCGCCAACCCTGGTGTAACGGCAAAGTTGGCATGGTCGGCGGTTCCTACGTCGGTGCTGTGCAGTGGCAGGCAGCAGTCGAACACCCTCACGGACTCGTGGTGATCGCACCACAGGCGACGTGGAGCAGCTTTTATCGGAATCTGTACCTCGGCGGTGCCGTCCGACTCGCGCTGATCTCCGGCTGGATGGCTGGCAATACGCCAAAGCCGGCAGATGTGACCCCGGCTGATCTCGATCAGGCCCTGTTCAAACTGCCGCTCAGCGATGTGGACGAAGCCATCGGCTGGCCGATGCCATGGCTCGATGCGTGGCTCACTCATCCACAGCCCAACGGATTCTGGACTCGACTGGATTTGACTGAACAGCTGCCACGACTTCAGTTACCCGTCCTGCACATTGTTGGTTACTACGACTTTTTCTCACGCGAATCTGTCGACAACTTCGTCCTCATGAGCACCAAAGCGACAGATCCGGATACGCGAACTCGGCAGCAACTGATCCTTGGCCCCTGGGATCACGGCACCATCGGGAAAGCTCATGTCGCGGAGGTCGATTTCGGACCTGCCGCCGCCCTCGATGTCGCCTCCGTTCAGCAGGAATGGTTTGATCGTTTTCTGCGACAGGATCCCGCTGCTCTTGCAAGGCCATTTGCACCCGTTCGCTACTTTTCCATGGGTGACAACCGCTGGGTGGACGCCCAGTCGTGGCCCCCTGCCGGCATTCAAAACACCACCTGGTACCTGCATTCCGACGGACGCGCCAACACGCGACGCGGAACCGGACGACTGCTGCCGAATCCACCCGCCGCCAGCCAGCCCCCGGACACCTTCCGCGCTGACCCAGTCAACCCGGTCCCCGCTTCACCAGTCACCCCGGCGCGCCCGCTGAAGGGCGCCGTCTGGGGCCCGGTGGATCAGGCACCACTCGAAGATCGTGACGATGTCCTCGTCTACACAACCGCCCCCCTGACAGAAGATCTCGCTTTCGCAGGAACTCCGGAAGTGCGACTCACCGTCAGCACCGACACCGCAGACGCTGACTGGGTCGTCAAGCTGGTCGATGTGCATCCGGACGGTCGAGCAATCAATCTGGCCACGGGACTGCTGCGTGGCCGCTACCGCAAATCTCTGCTGCATCCCGAACTGCTGCAGGTTGGTGAGACCTTTGATATCAAAATTGAACTGGGCCCCTGTGCTGCCCGCATCCCCGCGGGACACCAGCTGCGGATTGATATCTGCGGGTCCCTGTTTCCTCTGTTCGACCGAAATCCCAACACCGCAGCCGGAATCTTCGGCAGCGAAACTGCTGTCGCCTCTGAACAGGTACACCACAGCCCCGGCGAACTTTCCCACCTGATCCTTCCTGTGCTGCCATCCAGGTAACCGCGCATCCGGAACACCAAAACAAATCCACAACACAAGTCCGTGCCGCGTCACAAGCACTCAGCTTACACCCCGGGAAACTGAAGAAAACCGGCTGCTCAAAAATTTGCACTGGAACCATTTGCCCGTGGGACCTATCATTTCCCGCGAGGTCCGTCATGCTTGCGCGACTAATCACACTGTCTCTCGTCTGCACGATGCTTATTGCATCGACGGGTTGCTGCTGCACTGCGGTTTGCCAGACCGCTGCTCCAAAAAGACATTGCTGCACCGCTGCCGATTCAGCAGCCTCGTTGCCCGCAAGACCAGATCACCCGCGGAATTGCCCCTGCTCAAAGCAGAAGGTTGCGCTGGCAACGACAGCGGGAAAGTGCCAGCTAAAATTGTTGTCGGTTGCGGCTGCAGTCCCCGGTTACGCTTCTTCGCCAGACCTTCTTGAAGCCCGGATGCTGGGTTCCGCCCCCCTTTTCAGCGGTCGTCAGCCACACCCGTGGCACTCCGCGGCAGAACTGCTGACGCAAATCTGTGTCAACCGCTGTTAAGCAGCCCACGCCCCCTCAATGCATGTCCCGGCTGAACATCCGTTTCAGCGCACTCTGCCGCGCTTCGAGGACAATTCACGGCTTGAATTGTCTCCGTACGGACCTTTTAAGGAAAGACCACACATGCTTTTCCAAATGCCTTTCCGAGTCAGACTTTGCAGGATTTTTCCACGACTGCTGCTCCTCACAATCTCGCTGTATCTCGCGGGCTGTCAGCGCACGCCAGCGCACGCCAACCCATCACAGGACTCACAAACATCGGCTGCACATTCCGTAGCAGCAACTGATGCTGCAGACGAATCCGATGATGCACACCCGCATGTCGCGGGTGCCCACGGCGGAACCATCATTCCGATCGGCTCTGACAGCTACCACGCAGAAGCTATCGTCGACTCCAGCGGATCGCTCCGGCTGCTGATGCTGCAGCGAGACGAAACTCGTATTCTGGAAGTTGACACACAATCCCTGACGGCCTGGGTGAAAGTCACAGGGCAGACCGACGCTGCGGCGATTCCAATGACCGCTCAGCCGCAGGAAGGGGACACCGCTGGCCTGACCTCCCAGTTCGTCGCGGAACTGCCCCAGAACTTGCGCAGCAAACCACTCGATGTGACGATTCCCAACGTCAGGATCGACGGAGAACGCTTTCGCATCGGCTTCAGCACCAATGTGCCCCAGCATAACGAAGAAATGCCCTCCAGCCTGCCTGCTGAAGAAGAACAGCAGCTCTACCTAACCGCCGCCGGCAGCTACACAGAAAAAGACATCATGGCCAACGGGAAAATGACAGCCGCCGTGAAATTCGCCGGAAAAATCTCAAAACACGATGCCAGGCCTCAGCCCGGTGATCGAATTTGCCCTATCAGCCGAACCAAAGCCAATCCCGAGTTCACATGGATCATTAACGGGCAGCCGTACCAGTTCTGCTGCCCCCCCTGCATCGACGAATACGTCCGTCTGGCCAAACAGCAGCCAGCCGACCTGCTGCCACCCGATTCATTCATCAAACAGCCCTAAAATTCGGAGCCCTGCATGCGATTTCGTCGCCAACTCTGGCTGCTGCTTGCAGTTGCCGCTGCAGCGCTGGCCGCAGCTCACGATGGTCACAAGCCCTTGCCCGCTCGGGGCATGGAAGTCTGTCCTCAGACGGGCCGACTCATTCTCACGGCTCAGGCTCGCAGCAATCTCGCTGTACAAACAGTCGAAGTCACCTCGCAGAGTCTCACCACAACCTTCCCTGGTTACGGGACCGTGGTGGCACCGTGGAACCAGCACGCGGTCGTCAGTTCACCCCTCGCCGGTCGCATTGTTGAACTGCTGGCAGAACCAGGACAGACGGTTGTTGCCGGTCAGCCATTAGCCTCGGTTGACAGCCCGGAACTGGACTCCCTGCTGCTTGAGATTCAAACCGCTCGAGTGTCGCTCGAACTGTCAGGCAAACTGCTGACCGCTGCAAACGCCGCCGCTGCCACCGGTTCGATCCCGCGAATTCGCACTGTGGAAGCCGACAACGAAGTCCAGCGAAACAAAGCGGCACTTGATATCGCACGGGCACGCTGGCTTAGCCTACAGTTGCCCGCCGAGGATTTCGACCTGATCCTTCGTTCCAAAGACACTCCGAATCGACGCCTGTTTACCCTGCGCAGCCCCATCAGTGGCACCGTCACTCACGCCGATCTCGCCGTCGGTCGCATTGTCTCGCCTTCTGAACACCTCTTTGAGATTCTCGACCTGTCCACGGTCTGGCTGAAAATCCTCGTGCCAGAAAACAATCTTGCCCGCGTTTCACTCGGGCAGCCACTGACGCTGAATTTGACTGCCCATCCCGATCAGCCTGTCGAAACCTTCGTTGATTTGCTGGGACAACAACTGGACAGCAGCAGCCAAATGGCCACGATCTGGGCCACGCTCAAAAACCCGGCTGCTGATCAACTCCAGCTGCTGCCGGGTATGACCGGCCTCGTCCGGCTGCGCGAAACTTCTGCCCAGACTTCCGCCACAATTCCCGTTGCCGCAGTCATCCACGACGGTGCCGAGCGATTTGTCCTCGTGGAACAGGAAGAGACCAGTGAAGCCTCAACCTTCCGCAAGGAAACCGTGATTCTCGGTCGGCGAAACGGCGGAACAGCAGAGCTCAAAGGCGGCAGCGTGTTCCCGGGCGACCGAGTCGTCACGCAGGGCAGCCACGTCCTCGGGCCATACTTTGCTGGCGGTGTCCTGCGAGTCAGTCCGGAAACAGCCGCAGATATCGGACTTCAGCTGCAGCCCCTCGAACCAGTGCCGCTGCGAAAAGTCATCACCGTCGATGGCATGGTCGAAATCCCGTCATCGGCGCGCACAGCAGCCTCAACCCCTCTGAGCGGTACCATTGCGACAGTGCTCGCTGACCGCGGCCAGACGGTCCGTGCGGGTCAAATCTTGGCTGAAGTCATCAGTCATGAGTTCAAAAACCTGCAGCTGCATTTGCTCCAGGCACACCTTGACTGCGAATTGCTCCAAAAAATTGTTGCCAGCCTCGGCGAAGCTCCTGACGCAGTGTCACAAAGACGACTGCTGGAAATCGAGTCGCAGCTGACACTTTCACGCAGCCAGCGTGAAACACTCGGGCGTAAGCTGTTGTCAGCCGGCCTTTCTGAGCAACAGCTGCAAATACTCCAAAGCACACGGACTCTGGTTCCCAGACTTCCTGTTCGCGCTCCGATCAGCGGACTGCTCATCGATTTTGACAGGCTCCTTGGGCAGGTTGTGCAGCCGGAACAGTCCCTCTTTGAGGTTCACGACCCAGGCAGAGCGAGAATCCTCGGCTTTGTTTCGGAACGCGACAGCTCCCGCATCCACACCGGACAGACTGTGCGCGTCCGCCTCACCGGCCGACCCGGCGCAATCCTCCAGGGCACCGTAGCCGGCTCCAGTCGCTCGCTGGGTAAAGATGACCGCACGATGCTCATCTGGGTTGATCTGCAGTCGGTGCCCCCAGAACCATTGCTGCAGGGCATGTTCGCCAGCCTGACACTCGATACCGGACCGGCAGAAACAACTTTGGCTGTGCCCCATGCGGCAATTGTTCGCGACGGCAGTCGCAGCTTTGTGTTTGTGCGGGACCCCGGCGGCATCTTCGAACGCCGCAGCGTACGCACTGGACGCAGTGATGACGTTTTTGTCGAACTGCTTGCTGGCGTATCTGCCGGTGATGTCGTCGCTGTCACAGCCGCTCAGACGCTCCAGACAGCCTATGCTGCTCTCCGTTAGCCCTTACTGAAGCCCGCTTCGATGTTAAATGCCGTTATCCGCTTCTCACTGCACAATCGCAGCGTCATCCTGCTGCTGGCACTGGCCGTACTGGTCTCGGGCACCCAGTCGCTCCTGACGATGCCGGTCGACGTCTTCCCCGACCTCAATCGCCCCTCGGTCACGATCATGACCGAAGCCCCCGGACTGGCACCCGAAGAAGTCGAATCGCTCGTCACACGCCCGATGGAATTTCTGCTCAATGGCGCGACCGGCGTGCAGCGAGTACGCTCAGCTTCAGCAGCCGGATTGTCCGTCATCTGGGTTGAATTCGACTGGGGCTCGGACATTTTCCGAGATCGACAGATCGTGGCCGAGAAACTTCAGCTCGCACAGCAAAGACTGCCTGCAGATGTTAATCCCGTCATGGCGCCCGTCTCATCAATCATGGGTGAGATCATGCTGCTCGGACTGCGCTACACTGGCCCAGCCCTCGACGTCGATGCCAGCCACGAAATGGTCATGGAACTTCGCACCCTCGGAGAATTCACACTCCGCAATCGCCTGCTGTCCGTTGCAGGCATCTCCCAGGTCTCCGTCATGGGCGGAGTCCTGAAGCAGTTTCAAATCCTGACCTCACCCGATCGGCTTGCCGCACAAAATGTCACTCTGGAACAACTTGTCGCCGCCGCTGAAAAAGCCAATATTCTTGCCGGAGGTGGCTTCATGAATCGCTCGCCCCGAGAATCTCTTATCAGGATCAGCGGACAAAGCCACACCATCGAAGATATCGAAAATACGCCGGTTGTCTGGCGCAGCCAGCGAGCCATACTGCTGAAAGAAGTGGCTGACGTCCGGACTGACGGACCCGTTCGTCGCGGTGACGGCAGTGTGCTTGTGCGCACTGAATCCGGAATCGAAGGCGGCCCTGCTGTGATCCTTGCCGTACAAAAACAGCCCCACGCTGATACACTCAAACTGGACACCCATATCAATCAGGTTCTCGATGAACTGCAGCAAAATCTGCCAGAACACATGCTTATAGAAAAACGCCTGTTTCGCCAGGCCGATTTCATTGAAGCGGCTGTTGACAATGTCATTGAAGCAGTACGCGACGGAGCCATCTGGGTGGTCGTCATCCTGTTCCTGTTCATGTGGAACCTCCGCACCAGCATTAGCTCGCTCACTGCCATGCCACTCTCAATCCTGCTTACAATCCTCGCCTTCCGCTGGTTCGGAATTTCAATCAACACAATGACCCTCGGCGGCATCGCAGTCGCCATCGGCGATCTTGTGGACGACTCGATTGTGGACATCGAAAACATCTACCGCAGACTTAAAGAGAATCGGCACAGTGCAAACCCGGCCCCCGCTCTCAGCGTCATCTATGACGCGTCCTGCGAAGTCCGAAATTCCATCGTCTACGCAACTCTCATTGTCGTGCTCGTCGTGTTTCCGCTGTTCTCACTGGCCGGTCTTGAAGGTCGCATTTTTGCACCGCTGGGTGTCGCCTACATGATGTCGCTGCTGGCCTCACTTGTCGTGTCTCTCACTGTTACTCCCGTGCTGGCATCACTGCTCCTGCCAAGTGCACGATTTCTCGATGTGACCGGAGATCCGTTCCTGCTGCGAATTCTGAACATCGGCACCTCGCGCATACTTCGCTGGACACTCCGACACACCAACCTTGTGTTCGGCAGCACGGTTCTGCTGGTAGCCGCCTCCCTGCTGACGCTCGGCTGGATGGGCGGCGAATTCCTGCCGCCTTTCAATGAAGGCACCTTCACCATCAATTTTCAGACGGAGCCGGGCACCAGCCTCGAGGAAAGTCAGCGACTTGCATCGCAGGCTGAACAACTGCTGCTGCAAATTCCCGAGGTCCTTGCTGTTTCCAGACGCACCGGTCGCGCAGAACTTGACGAACATGCCGAAGGCGTCAACTCCTCCGAATTCGACGTGCGCGTCGAACAGACAGCCAAACCAGTCAGCGGCTGGTTCGCAACAGTACTGCGAGCCATTCCGGTCGCTCACATACTCGGCTACGAAACAACCAGCCGCCCACGACATGAGGTGCTGGCCGACATCCGTGACCGAGTCACGCTGATACCCGGAGTTCGCGTCAATATTGGGCAGCCCATTTCACATCGTCTTGACCATATCATGTCAGGCATCCGCGCACAGATCGCTGTTAAAATTTTCGGCAGTGATCTCCGAATTCTGCGAGACGCCGGACACGAAATTCATGAAATCATGAGCAAGGTTCCGGGTGTTGTCGATCTGCAACTCGAGCCGCAGGTGGAAGTGTCCCAGGTCCGCCTGCAGGTTCGCCGCGATTCGGCCGCTCGCTACGGACTTGCACCAGACGACATCGCCAAATTGCTCGAAACGGCCTGCCGCGGTCGAGTCGTATCGCAGATTCTCGATGATGACCGCTTCTTCAGCCTGGTCGTGTGGTACGATGAACCATCCAGAAATGATCCCGACGTCATTCAGCAGACAATCGTGGAAACACCCTCCGGACGTCGTGTCTCACTGAGTGAGATCGTCGACGTTATCGACACGACCGGTCCCAACACACTCAATCATGAAGGCGTCGAACGCAGGATCGTAGTGTTCTGCAATGTCGAAGGACGAGACCTTGCAGGCGTAGTCAAAGAAATCCACCAAAAAATTGAGTCAATCGAGTCTCGACTGGCCGCCCTGCCTGGTGGAGTTCACATCGAATTCGGAGGCCAGTTTCAGGCCCAGCAGCAGGCCACAGTCAGACTGCTGATCCTTGGCGGCGTGTCTGTCATCGCCGTCTTCCTGCTGCTGGTACGCTGCCTCGGATCCTGGCGTGCTGCACTGCAGGTAATGGCCAACATTCCACTGGCGGCCATTGGCTCAATCGTCGCACTCCTGATTGTCAATCGCCCGCCACTGGAGACCTTCCAGGGGATCGACTGGTGGCTGTGGCCCCAAGTCTGGGCCTCGACCACCAGCCTGTCCATTGCCCACTGGGTCGGATTCATCACCCTGATCGGAATTGTCAGTCGCAATGGCATCATGATGATCTCGCACTACATCCACCTGATGGAACACGAAGGACACCAATTTGGCGAAGACATGATTATTCAGGGCAGTCTTGAACGCCTTGCCCCCGTGATGATGACCGCCGCCACCAGCTTCATCGGGCTGCTTCCGCTGCTGTTCGGCGCAGGACAAACTGGCAAAGAAATTCTGCATCCACTAGCCCTCGTCGTCTTCGGAGGCATGCTCACCTCCACAGTCCTCGATCAGGTCGTTACACCTGCACTCTTCTTGAGGTTCGGGCAACCCGTCAAGAAGCAAGATCCGCACTGATAGCAGGACAACCAAATCGCTTTGAGCCCCGCCACTACGCACCGCCCACCAATCCTCCCATCGCCCCCGTGAAACGGGGGAGAGGGGCTGCTCTCCCTCGACAGCTGCCAATTGGGCGATCCAAACCGTACAGCAAGGTCCTCGCGCTGGAAAGCCCGAGCTAAGGAAAACGAAAATGGGCCCCCGTCGTACGGCAGTAGCCGGGTGTGCGGTATGGATGCCGCCAGCCCACCGGTCCCCGCCCTGTGCGTTTCGCTTGGCGGTTTCGCGTGAGCCCAGCTGTCTCTAAAACACCCGCCTCGCCATGGCCACCAGGCAACAGACGAATCAGGCCAAATGCGATCCGAAACAGGCGATTCTCTGGCACCACATAACCCACCCTCACGGCCAGTGAAGATCCACGTACACCAGCCGATGATCGGAGCACTGCACAAGCTCTGTACCCGCACCCGCCAACGGCCAGTACACCTGCGCCGACTGAATCCTCAGTCCCCGCGAAGGCAACACATAGTCCGCTCTCAGATTTCCAACACTCCGATCCGAAAAATCCGCAGTGTCCTCCTCCGCTCGTCCACGATGCTGCTGATTAATGCCCTTCTGCTCGCTGGCAGCCCGCTCGCCGCCGCCGCTTACAGGAGCGGGCTCCGACAGCACCCGGGGATGATCCAACAGTTGCTGAATCGCACCCGCCACACTGCCACCGTCCACAGGATCCGCGTTCAGATCTCCCACAATCACAAAGGCGGAATTAGTCGCCAGACCGCCGGCCACACCTCGATCATCCCGAATCCAGCCGTCAGATCCCGCCGTCAAATAATCCCGCCACAGCCGGATCTCATCATGATTGCGACGCCCGTTACGATCCTCCGCACCGTCAAAGGCTGGCGGAGTCGGGTGGCTGGCCAACACGTGCAACACCGCACCATTCACCTCAACAGGCACGTCCCAGTGACTTTTCGAAGACAACCGAAACAACGACAAGTCCTCCTCTGAATACCATCCCTGCTGAGTCTTCGGATCCACCGGCAACAAAGCGTCCGGCATCTGCCTCCACAACAGCTTTTGAAATGTGCGAACTTCCCGCTCACGAATCGGATACCTGGACAGCAGCAGCATCCCGTACTGCCCCGGAAATCGGCCGAACCCAAAAGCATCTCCGGGACCATCCGTCTTTCCGTCATGATCAAGGTCACGCCCCGTCGGCACACCCGTGTTGACCGGACCCGTCCACCAGTGAGCATACTGCAGAGGAGCTTCCTCGACCCACGCTGCCTCGGATGCCAGATAGTTCTTCACAAACAACTCGGCCGCCAGTGACGGCTCCGCAAAATCAAACTCATTCAACAGCACAATATCCGGACGCACACGCCGCAACACTCGCGCCACCTTCCGCGCCTGCAAGTTTCCATCCGTCTGGAAATCCCGCTCCAGTTGCCCGGCCACTTCCCGGTTCAGACTGCAGTTGAATGTGGCCACCCTCAATATTCCCGCACCCGCCGACGCCACCGAATCGTCGGCCCGAACCACTGCGCAAACGCCACAACATGCCAGCAACCGCAGCAGAAACGACACCCTCAGGACCTGCATCACCAACCCCTCCCCGCATGCTCAAATTCATTCACCGTAATTCAGCCTAAAGCCCACAGCACAGACAATCAGACCTCAACCACCGTCCGCTATCCTACACTCGCAATCCCACACTCAGAGTCCCACCCGCGGCTTGCCTCACTGATCACTGACCACTCTTCCTCCCCTCACCCCCGTGAAACGGGGGAGATGGATCGGGGGTGAGGGAGGTCTCCCACCCATCACCTCGATCCCGCCCGCCAAACATCACCACAGCCGAACGAGGTACGTTCGTGCCCGGGTGTGCGGCATGGATGCCACCGATCAAACACTTCAGCACCCGTGAGCTCCCGCCCACGGCTCGCCTCACTCACCAGTGACCAATCACAACACCTCTGCCACCTCTATTCCCAGCAGGCCCAGCCCCGTCCGAATCGCTCGCGCCATCGAATCACACAACACCAGACGGCTTCGCTGCAGTGTCTCTGTTTCCGCGTTCTGCACCGAACACTTGTCAAAGAACTGACTAAATGCATTCGCTGTCTCGAACAGCCACTGAGTCAGCAGGTGCGGTCGATAATCGCTGAGCACACTGTCGACAGCATAGCCGAACATCAGCAACTGCAGCGCAAGCCGCCTCTCTTCCGCCGTCACCAGCTCGATCGCCACACGCTGACCCTCCAGCGACTGACGGCTGATCTGCATACGCCGGAAGATGCCGCACACGCGAGCATAGGCATACTGCATATAGGTTGCCGTGTCCCCCGTTGTCGCCAGCATCTTGTCGTAATCAAATACGTAATCACTGTCACGACTGTGATGCAGGTCCGCATATTTCACCGCACCCAGACCCACAATCTCCGCCACACGAGCCCGCTCGTCGCCCGTCAGCAGCGGCTGCTCACGACGATCATCGTTCTCATTCACAATCCGCCTTGCCCGCAAAATCGCCTCGTCCAGTAAACTCTCAAGGCCCACTGTATCGCCAGCTCTCGTTTTGTACGGACGACCATCACTGCCCATCACAGTACCAAACGACACATGCTTCAAAGACATCTGGCCACAATTCCACAGGCGAGCTGTGGCGAACAGCTGCTGAAAGTGCTCAGACTGCCGACTGTCCACGACATACAACACCTCGTGAGCCTGCAATGTGTCGCGGCGATACTGAATTGTCGCAAGATCGGTTGTGGCATACGTGAATGCACCATCTGTCTTTCTGACGATGAACGGTGCCGCATTTCCCTCTAAAAATACACACATCGCACCTTCAGAGACTGTCGCCAGCCCCTGCTGCTGCAAACTTTCAACCACTCCCGCCAGCAACGGATTAAAATGGCTTTCTCCCAGTGTCAGATCAAAACTGATGCTCAGACGCGAATAAATCTGCTGCAGCGCCGCCAGACAGACGGGCATGAACTGCTGCCACAAAGAAGTGTTCTCTTGATCACCGGCGTGCAGCTTCGCTGTCTCCTCGCGTGACTTTCGAGCAATGTCCGGGTGCGCCTCGGCCGCTGTCAGCAGGGCAGGGGAACTCTCAATCTTCGCCAGCTTTTCCCTCGCAGACTGCAGCTCAGACTCAGCTGCAGCCAGCGCCTTTTTCTGGCCAGCCAGCAGCTTCTTGCCCCGATCATCCAGCGGCTGTTGCTGCAGCTGCAGAACTTTCTGCTGGCTCTCATCGAGATTCTTCTCAAACGCCGACAACAGCGTCTTTGTGGTGTGATAGTCCGACAGCTGATTCACCAGCTTATAAAGCCTTGCCAGTTCGCCCACAGCACTGGCCTGCCACGATGCCTCATCCCGGAAATGACGATAACCGTAGATGATCATGCCAAACTGAGTACCCCAGTCACCAATGTGATTATCACTGGTCACGCGGTGGCCGGCAAAACGCAGCGTCCGCACAATGCTGTCACCAATCACCGTGCTGCGTAAATGCCCCACATGCATGGGCTTGGCCACATTCGGTGAAGAAAAGTCGACGACGACATTTCGCGGCTGCTGCGTCGGCGATACTCCCAGTCGGTCATCAAACGCAATCTCTGACAGACGTTCCGCCAGAACCTCCGTCCGCAGGCGCAGATTAATAAAGCCTGGACCAGCAATTTCCGGAGCCAGGCAAAGGTCGTCAATTTGCAGCTTCGCGAGCACCTCAGTTGCCACGTCACGTGGCGGTCGCCCCAGCTGCTTCGCCAGAGGCATCGCAAAATTGGCCTGAAAATCGCCAAATTTTGAATCCTGAGCCGGGCGAATCATCTCCAGCGAAGCCGGTACGTCGGAAGTCAGTCCAGCCAGGGCCGGAGCAAATCGCTGTTTGATCTGAGTCAAAAGGTTCATGCAATCTCGCCAGAATCGGAATTCACAGGGCTGGATTTTCACTGACAAGTATAGTCACGATCGAGCCGGTTCGTCAGTTCAGCGACCGGCGATTCCCGGGCTTTGCTGCTTTCAGCAGCCCGCGCACTCGCCTGATTCCCGTTTTTCCAATACACTTGTCCCCAAAGCCAGATTCCCGCCACCTGCCGAAGGATTCCCCATGCCCAGCCGGCGCTCTTTCCTGACTCTCCTCAGCCTCGTCGCCGCCGGCTGCAACTCCGGCACCGCGCCCAATAACAACACCGGCTCCGGCACACCCGCACCGGGTCCCTCCGGCGGCGTCGCTGCCGCAACCGCCGGCGGAACAAAAAAGAAAATCGGCTTCTCCACGCTGACTCTTACCAACCCGTTCTTCCGTATCATCGCAGACTCCATGACCGCCGAAGCCACCCAGCTCGGTTACGAAGTCGTCCTTGTTGATGGTGAGCAGGACGTCAACAAACAAACAGCGCAGGTCGAAGACTTCATCACTCAGGGCGTCTCAGCCATTGTGCTGAATCCCTGCGATTCCAAAGGCATCGGCACCGCTATCCGCAAGGCCAACGAAGCCGGTATTCCGGTCTTCACCAACGACATCAAATACGACGGCACCGACGGGACAGTCGTTTGCCATATCGCCACCGACAACCTGCAGGGCGGTCAACTGGCAGCCGAAGCCATGCTCAAAATGCTCGCAGAAACCGGTGGCAAAGTCGCCGTGATCGACTACCCGGATGTTGAATCGTGTCAGCTTCGAGTCAAGGGGTTTCGCGAAGTACTCGACGCTCACAACGCCAAACCCGATACCGCTAAAGTCGAAATTGTCACCGTTCTGAACGGTCGCGGTGCTCGTGAAGCTGGCAATTCCGCTGCTCGCGATGCCCTCCAGGCACACCCGGACCTCTCGGCAATCTTTGCGATCAACGACCCGTCAGCTCTCGGTGCCCGCGCAGCACTCGAAGAAGCCGGTCGCGCTGAAACAGTCAAAATTATCGGTTTCGACGGGGCACCCGAAGGAAAACAGGCCATCCTCGATGGTCGCATCGTCTGCGACCCGATCCAGTTTCCCGAACGCATGGGCAGCGAAACCGTCGTCATGATCGACAAATACTTCCGCGGTGACGAACTGGCTCCCCAAATCCTCATTCCGTCCGCACTCTACTACCAGGCCGATGCGCAAAAAGATCCGTCGCTGCAACAACCCGCCAAATAACTTACGCAGCTCCATTGCTCCCGCTCTTGTCACAGCCTGCTCAATTCTTCCCCAAAATGCTCCTGCCACACCCGAAGGCTCATACCATGCAATCCTCCGCCTTTAGTCGTCGCTCCCTGCTTCAGTCGTCCGCCGCAATTGCCGCCGGCAGCGTGCTGTCTCCTGAAGCCCTGTTCGCCGCCACCGTCAGCTCCGCCGGCCCCTTCGCCAGACCCAATGACGCACGGCTGAAAGGCCTCAAAGACCTGAATGGCTACTTCCCTTTCACACCGCCCGCCAGCGTTAACGAATGGAACCAGCGCAAACAACTGGTCCTCAGACAAATTCAAGTGGCTCTGGGATTATGGCCAATGCCAGCCAGACCGGAAATTCAGGCAACCGTCCACGGCCGTGCCGAACGCGACGACTACACTGTTGACAGAGTTATTTTCGAAAGTGCGCCGGGATTACTGGTGACCGGCAGCCTGTACCTGCCCAAAAACCCCGTCGGCAAACTACCCGCTGTGCTTTCCCCGCACGGACACTGGGCCAGTGGTCGATTTCACGACCATGGCGAAAAAACCATCGCACAGGAACTTGAATCCGGTGGTGAAACAGACCCGGTCTGCGGACGCCACCCGCTGCAGTCCCGCTGCGTGCAACTCGCACGCATGGGCTGCATGGTCTTCATCTACGATATGCTCGGCTACGCCGACGGTGGCTCGCTTACACAGGAACTGATCCACCTCTTCGCAAAACAGCGCCCGGATCTCAGCAGCCCCGAACGCTGGGGATTATTCAGCGCTCAGTCCGAACTACGCTGCCTGAACGCGATGGGGCTGCAGACCTGGAACTCACTCCGCGCACTCGACTGGATCATGTCCCGCCCGGACTGCGATACAAGCCGAATTGGCTGCACCGGAGCCAGCGGGGGCGGCACCCAAACGTTCATTCTGACAGCCCTCGACGAACGAGTCACTGCTGCATTCCCGGCAGTCATGGTTTCCACAGCCATGCAGGGCGGCTGCACCTGCGAAAACGCGTCTTATCTCCGAGTCAACTCGGGCAATATCGAGTTTGCCGCACTCGCCGCTCCACGCCCTGTCGCGATGACCGGAGCAGATGACTGGACCGTCGATATTGAATCCAAAGGCTACCCCGAACTGCGGCAGCTGTACGCAATGCTGGGAGCCCCCAACAATGTGCTGGCCAAATACCGCAAATTCCCGCACAACTACAACCTGCCCAGCCGCATGATGATGTACCAGTGGTTCAATCAGCATCTGAACCTGGGAATTAGCGAAATTAAGGAACGCTCGTACGTGCCGCTGACACGCGATGAAGCCACCGTCTTCAATGCCGATCACCCCGCGCCACTCAAAACTGCAGATGCCGAAGTTGCCATGCTGCAGCAACTGGATGCTGCCTCCCGCCAGCAAATCTCTGCACTGCTGCCCAAAACTCAGGCCGGCATGGCCGAATTTCGGCGGGTTATTGGTGCAGCACTCGAAGTGATGATCGGCCGAACTTTGCCCGCATCCGGCAGCACCACCTTCGAAAAACAAGACCAGTCGACACACGACAACAACTCATGGACTCGGTTCAATGGCCTGCTGAAACTGACGGCAAACGGTGAAGAACTGCCTGCCACCTGGCTGCTGCCCGCCACCTGGAATCGGCAGGCAGTGCTCTGGGCTGACGGGCAGGGTACTCGCGGACTGTTTGCAACTGACGGTACCACTGTGCTGCCTGCCATTCGCAGCCTCGTCTCAGCCGGCTATGCTGTCGGTGCCGTGGATCTGTACCTGACCGGAGCCTTTACAGAGGATGGCAAACCGATCGCCGAACATCCCCGAGTCAACAACAATCGTGAATTCGCCGGCTACACACTGGGGTACAATCACCCGCTGTTCAGCCAGCGAGTCCACGATTTGCTGACTTTAATTTCCTCTGCGGTATTCCACGAACGGCAGCCGGAAAAGGTGCATCTCGTGGGACTAAATGGCGCTGCTCCGCACGCCATCTGCGCCGCCGCACTCGCACACAACAAACTGGCCAGCCTGACCGTCGATATTGAGGGATTCCGCTTCAGCAGCATCACTCAGATCCGAGATGTCAATTTGCTGCCCGGAGCCGTCAAATACGGCGACATCCCCGCACTGCTGACTCTCTGCCAGCCACTAAAAACCACAATCGCCGGCGAAACTCGCGAATCCCTGCAAACACTGCTGCAGGCTCCAGATGCCAGCCACACCGTAACCCTGCTGCAGACAGGCGGAGCCGACTCACTCGCCGCCAGTCTCAAGAAATAAACCTCGGACAAGGCACCAGACTGACCGATCACTGGGCACACGGTGCCTGACAGCCCGCGTGCCCGGCTCCTGCTTTTCTCCAGTTCTGAGTCCCTGCGTCCCTGTGAGAACACAGGCACCGAAACACAGCTGCCCACTGACTCCTCCCCTCGCCACCGTAAAACGAGGGAGATGGGTAGTGAGTGAGGGTTGACACCCGCCCTGTAACCGCGCTGACGCCACTTTCCTCAGGCAAGCCGGGTACCGCAGTGCCCAACCCCCACAGCACTCATACCCGCTGACTCACACCCGCGCACTGCCTGACAACTGTCAACTGACCACTCCCCTCACCGTCCCCTCCAGCCCGCCAGCCACGGTATACGCCGATCAATCACCGAATCCTGGCAAATACCACTCAGCTCATTCGCTTCGTAATCCCCACCACTCTCCACTCCCACAATCCTTAAATCCAGCAGATCCGCCGCCACAATCGCCGCCAACTGCTCAGCCTCCTCCAGCTCCTGATCAGACCACTCCGCTATCTCAAACCCAATCTTCCGCGTGTCACCCGGCAACTGCACATACCCAAGCTCCACTTCACCGGTTATCCCCAGACTGCGCACCAACCGACGGTACAGCGGCAACTGCAGGTCCACCCACTCTCCTTTCGAACGATGAGTCTTCTCGGGAGGATTGGCCTGCTCACTGGTTTTATAGTCAAGAATTCTGACCACCCCCGTTTCAATATGTCGATCAATGCGATCCACCCGGCCTTCAATCGCCACTCGGCGTCCACGCACGTCCTCAAATTCCGACACCACCAGTCGCTGTTCCGTATACAAAATCCGCCAGCCCTCTCGCACCGTCTCCGCCTGCCGCTCAGCAAAAACCTCCAGCCGCGTCTCAAGGATCTTCAATTGCACACTTACCGTTGCAGAACGAGAACGACCGAAACGCACCAGTGCCTGCCGCTCCAGCACCGCCTTCAGTAACTCCGCAATCGAAGCTGCATCTGCCGAATCCTTCAGCCGTGATGTGCCAAACTCATTCAGTACCTCATGCATCAGACTGCCAAAGGAAGCTGCATCAAGTTCCCGCACATCATCTGCCACTGATTTCAGCCGCAGCTCACGCCGCAGAAAATATCGATATGGACAGCTCAAATAGTCTCGAAAAGAAGTCACAGCAATGACATCCGGAGCCACCTGGAAGTTCACAAGAGCCGGAATGGTGAAGCCGCCTTCTCCGCTGCCCTCCAGAGCCAAAACAGCCCCCGCCCCATCCTCATCCGCTTCGCCAAAAAACTGACGCACTCGCACCGGTATCTCTTCAGCATCGCAGGCAAACCACAATCGTGAGGGCGCCAACGGATTTCCGTCCTGATCACGACGACCCATTACAAAAATCACTCGCCGACGACTGTTCAGCAGCAGCCACACAACACTGGCGTCACGCGCGTACCGGCGACGACTGTCGCTCAGATTCAGACTCGCCCGCAGACTGTCCGGCAGGAAACTATCCCCACCCTTCGCGGATGGTACGTTCCCCTCATTAAAACCAGCCACCACCAGAAATGGCGCATCATCCATCGCCAGATCCAGCCATCCCGGCAAATCAATGCCGTCCTCTGCCCACACAGGCGACAATGTGTCGTCAGCTACCTGCGACAGCAGAAAGTCAATCGCCATCGCCGCCGAACATGACGGCACCGCCGATGCAGACAGTCGCCGCAGCTCCTCACACACCAGTTGCAGCGACTCAACACAACGGCAAATCCCGACGTCCCGCTCACTCTGAGCAGAATACTGACGACTACCATAGACCGTTGCCAGCAGACGCACCAGTCCCTCCGCCCACGTCGTCATCGGACGAGGCTGCTGCAGCTGATACCACAACATCGACTCAGCAGCACTAAATAACTCATCAAGAGACTTCTGACGGGCCGGAATCGAACCATCCGGATGAATTCGCCCTACCGCTGATATCGCCGACTCCGCCTGTTCTCCCTCCGGCAGCAGACAACGCAAAAGCTCCTCCACACCACGACAAACTTCCCCCGTAATCGCAGGCACTGCCCCACGACCCAGCATCACCCCCGGAGTCATCTGCAAATGCTCAGCAGTATATGCGTCCACAGCCTCCAGCCACGCTGCGGCCTCTGCTGTACCTGCCAGTCGTTCACGCAAACGCACGTCCAGCCACAAACCCAGATCGGGATGTCGAATCAGATCCCGCAACGAAGAGAAGTCGGGCGGGAGCTGGTCCCGGGCCGACGAAAGGTGCTGCGATACCGATTTCAGCAGACGCCAAGGTCGAGTCCTGCCGAGCGGACGACCAACAGACGGATTTCCCCGCAGCCCAGCATCCGCCAGGGTCTGCTGCAAAAGCGGCACAAGATCTTCGTCTGCTACGCCAATCGTAATATCATCCGCCCGCAGATGTGCTGCCGCCTGAGCAACCTCAGCTGTCACCGCCTGAGCTACCTCGATCGGACCGCCGGCAATCCGCCCGGCGGCAGCCGGTATATTCAACTGCCGCTGCTCCCAGTGCTCTGCCAGCACACAGCCAAATTCATCGAAATCCTCAGCGAGGTCAGCCGACGCTGGCACAAGTGCCAGCACCCGCCCCCCACACTGCAACAGCATCCGCCGAATCACTGTCGGCATCTCCGCAATTCCCAGCAGAACAATTAACTGCTCCGCCCGACATTCGCCCCGCTCCACAGCGATCCGCCGAGCCGTCTGAACATCCCACAGATGCAGATCGTCCAGACGACGATGATACTCGTTCTGAATCTCTGCCAAAGCTCGCCAGCGATCCGCCTCCTCCGGTTCACCAGTTCGCCCCAGATGCTCAGTGACCGTTTCAAACGAATGCAGCTCCGCTGCCAGATCCGCATGCTGCCGTCGCAGCGACTGACACAGTGATACCCAGGCAGGCACTGACTGCATCGCTGGACGATGCGGTATCGCCGCCCGCAGGCGGTCGGCCGGAACTGCATACAGAGCCGACATCCACACCAGCAACTGAGTCAGCTCCGGTGCCAAAGGACGCTGCACAGGATAAAGATGCTCAGGAAAACTCCCAAAAGTTTCAATAATCGGAGGTCTCAGTCCTGGCCAGCGTTCCCCGTGCCGCTGAACCAGTAATTCCAGCATTCGCCGACCAGCCCGCCGGCCCGGTACAACAACAATTACTGACGAAAGATCCAGTTCGTCCCCGTTCCCAAAACGACTGGCCAGAATGTCCGCTGCCTCCTGCAAAGCAGGCCGAGAAGTACCTAGAAAAATGCGTTCCATAGAGGTCCCGCAGAACACCATCGTGAATAAAAAAACCGCTGCAGCAAGTTGCTGCACGGGATTTTATACGGGAATCATTTCACACGCCAGGCAATCCGCAGCGAAACCTTACGCCGCTCGCACTCGACGGCGGTAAGCACGCACACCAACCACTCCAGCGATCACACCCAATGCTGCAAACGAACCCGGCTCCGGCACCGCAGAAAACGAACCCGGCCCGCTCGTCTGACCCACCACAATGCCCGGCTCCTCACCAGTCGATGCCCACCTGGCAGCAATCTGAGACAGCGTAAAACTCGACCACCCGCAGACTCAGCAAGAAATGTCACCACGTTCGTGATATTCAGCCAGCCGTAATAGTAGCTCCCTGGCACATTGGTTTTCCACACGAAAACCCAGATAACCGTCCTGAGAAAATTCACCCTGCACATTAACAGCGGAGGTTCCTGACACCTGCTGGTAAAGCATCGTTGCCTGCGTATCGCTAGTGAATACCGCATCAGAAATCACGTCGCCGGCCGTAAATGTTCTCGCCAGCAGCAGATCGCCACCCGAGGTACTGGACTCCGGTGTAAACCCCAACGCATCCGTCCCTCCAGACAGCGATTCTCCGGTGGTCGCAAACGCAATCTTCGCTAATAAAGGATCATAGTTGCCGGGATCAGGGATGAAACCAGAGACCTGCCACAAACGGTCATTCTGACCGACGTCCATGAAAGACAAAAACAGAAAAGCTTCCGTTGGCGGTCCCATCGATGCTGCACCCGGCATCGAAGCCCGTTCCGCATACAGAGGATCAAGAAAAACCAACGCAAATGGAGCAACACAGAACTCTTTGTAGGCTTCGCTGTCCACCCGATAGCCAATCTCCGGTGGTTCGAGGGGCTTTGCAAACGTGAGCGCCGCTTACGTTCCGCCCGATGGGCCCCCGAACAGCAAATCCGCACGAACCGTACCGCCGTTCACCGCCAGCAAAACAGCCAGCAGCAGCAGTCGACGCAACCGCCCGACCTCGTTCAAACTGTATTGAACCACAAACAATGGCCTTACTACTTTCCCGAAACGGCTGCAGTGCATCGACTCGCTCACAGCACAAAGTTCTGTGTCGGCAACACGCTGCAACAGCAAAAAAAGACGGCCAGAGAATCGGCAGGGCTTGTCGAATCCCTAATCAGTCAGGCGGAATCTGACGGCCATAGTGATCGGTCGGTGCATCCGCACGTTCCGACTTTGGAATTGTGGCCAGCAAACCAAAAGAACGCGGACTTCGTGCCAACCAGGCACCTGCGCACCAGTTTCAGGCAGCAAAAAACGAAAGCCACATCCTGTTGACAACACCCTCGTCGCCCCACGCACCACTAGTGAGGCGGCAAAGCGGCAGCAATTCCACATTTCTCGATCCGATCAGTTCTACCAATAGCGCCGTCCGCTCTGAGGATCCTGATTGTCCGGCGAATTGTTTGATAAAAGTGAGCGTCTGCAGCGATTTCGCACCATCGATCGCTGATCCGCGTTGCCACAAGTCCACAGATCTTCTGATTCAGCCGGATTTTGACTGGAAACGGTTGACGCAAAACAACACGCATGTTGCGTGTTCGTGGCAACACTCACCCTGCGGGAAACAAACACAACTCCGACAATCTCCGCCACTCAAAACGAACTACCAGCGAAAAACAGCCGATCACCACAATACCAAATGCCGGCGACCGCCATTTTCCAGCTTTCGCCAGAGTTCGGCTCTGCAGTCTCGACGTCGGTGAATCCACCGCTTTCCACCGGTTGCTGTTGCTTAGCAGCGAGTTCCCGCTACTGTGATGAATGATGCACTGCCCCCCAGTTCCGCTCACACCCCGCCTCGGATTGTCGCCATGCTACGCTCGCTGCCGGCCACTGGCCTCTCCCTCATCTTCGGACTGCTGATCCACTGCACCGAGTCCCCCGCACAAAACACTGCCGATCCTGCTGACCTGTTTGAGAAAAAAGTCCGGCCACTGCTGCTGGAAAGATGCATCGAATGCCACGGCCCGACCAAACAGGAACACGAGGTGCGACTCGACCGTCGCTCCGATCTGCTCAGCGGTTCCGCCTCAGATATCCCGCTCGTTGTCCCCGGTAAACCCGAGGAGAGTCGGCTCTGGCAGGTCCTGCAACACGCAGAAAACGATATCCGCATGCCCTCCAGCGGAAAACTCGATCAGGACAGCCTGGCAGCTGTCCAGCTCTGGATCATCGAGGGTGCTCACTGGCCCGAAACTGCCAGTCTCGAAGCTGATGCCATCGCCCGCCTGCAGCGCTGGCGGCAGCACTGGGCCTTTCAGCCTGTTAGTCGCCCCGATGTCAGCAAAAAACCATCAGAGATTCAAGCTGTCGACTGGCTCATTGACCAGCAACTGCAGCCCGCTGGATTGGCTCGCTCACCTCAGGCACCCACCGCAAAGCTCGTTCGCCGGCTCGCGTTTGCCATTATCGGACTGCCGCCAGAACTCAGCGATCTGCAGCAGGCTCAGACTGCAGCAGATGCACACAACCTCGACCTGTGGCTCTCCGAATATACCGACCGCCTGCTCGCCACACCTCAATACGGTGAACGCTGGGGACGCTACTGGCTGGATGTCGCCCGTTACGCTGACACCAAAGGATATGTGTTTACCGAAAATCGCGAATATGCCGATGCATGGCGCTATCGGGAATGGGTGATTCGATCACTCAACAACGATCAGCCCTTCGATCAGTTCATTCAGCAGCAACTGGCCGCCGATCGCATGCCCGGAGCCAACGACCCCGCACAGCTCGCCGCCATGGGATTCCTCACCCTCGGTCGCAGATTCCTCAACAACTCACACGATATCATAGATGACCGCATCGACCTCGTCACTCGAGGACTCATGGGACTGACCGTCTCCTGTGCACGCTGCCATGACCACAAATATGACCCCGTCAGCCAGGCAGACTACTACAGTCTTTACGGTGTATTCGACTCCTCCGAAGAACCCGGCGGCGAACCCTCACCACTCAGACTTGTCGATCGAGCTCAGCCGGTCGAACCTGTCATTTTTCTCCGCGGCAGCCCCGGTAATCGCGGACCCGCAGTACCCCGACGCTTCCTCTCCGCACTCTCAGCACCCGATGCTGCAACATGGCAAAATGGCAGCGGACGCCTCGAACTGGCACAGGCCATCACCAGCACCTCCAATCCGCTGACCGCCCGCGTCACAGTCAATCGCACCTGGATGCACCTGTTCGGCACTGGACTCGTCGATACACCAGGGGACTTCGGAGTCCGTACGGAACGCCCACGCCATGCCGAACTGCTGGATTGGCTGTCCGCCGAGTTCATGGCAAATGGATGGTCCCGCAAAACACTTCTGAAAATCATCCTCCAGTCGCAAACATGGCAGCAAAGCTCTGACCGACAACCCGCCGCCGAACATGTCGATCCCGAAAACCGCCTCTTGGCTCGCATGAATCGACTGCGACTCGATTTTGAAGCCCAGCGAGACTCCGTCCTGGCAGCCTCCGGACAACTTGATCTTACCGTCGGCGGACCGTCAGCTGACCTGGCAAATGACCCCGCCGTCAAACGCCGCGCCGTCTATGCCCGCATCGATCGACAAAACCTGCCCGGCATTTTTCGGACCTTCGATCTGGCCAGCCCGGATGCCCACGCACCAAAGCGCTACCAGACCACTATCCCCCAGCAGGCCCTGTTCTACCTCAACAACCCGTTCGTTCTCAATCAGGCTGGCGAGATTGCACGGCTTTCGGCCGACGCCCCCGATAACCGCATCGAGGAAATCTTTCGCCGGACACTCCGCCGTAATCCATCCAGCACAGAGATCACTGCTTGCCAGCAGTTCCTCCAGACTGTCGCCCAACAACAGCAGGATGACCAAATCGGAGGCTGGCTGCTCGGATGGGGCTCAATCTCCAAACAAGGCGTCACACTCGACAACTTCCAGTTGCTCACCGTCGTTCGTGAAGGCCGACTGCAGGGCGGCGAGCAGTTGCCCGATCCAAACCTTGGCTGGGTCTTCGTCAATCGCAACGGCGGACACCCAGGAAATGACCTCCGGCACTGCGCGGTACGTCGCTGGACTGCAGATAATGACTGCCAAGTGCTGCTGCACGGAGTCCTCACACATTCCTCAGATCAGGGAGATGGAGTACGCCTGCAGGTGATCACAAACAACACTCTGCTGGCTGAAACCGTCGCCACTAACGGAACACAGACCGTCGCCGCCGCAGCAATTCAGCTGCAGGCAGGACAAACCATCGACTTCGTCGTTGACTGCCGCAGCAACCCCGAGCACGACTCCTTCCGCTCCAAATTCGTTATCACACAGACTGTCCCCGGTCAAGCCGCACGCATCTGGAACTCCGAACGGGACTTTCGCGAAACACCGACCTCTCGGCTCGATCCATGGGCACAGCTCGCCCAAACTCTGCTGCTCACAAACGAATTCTCCTTCATCGACTAATCAAAAGACTGCACCATGGCCTCATCAACCCCAATTCCATTCGTCAATACAGACCAGTCCCCCGTTGTTGTCGGACGAAGGGGCATGCTGGAACGCTGCGGTATGGGCTTCGGCGGACTCGCCCTCGCCGACCTGCTGCAACAGGCCGAGGCCGGCGAACCACTCAACCCCATGGCACCCCGACAGCCACAGTTTTCGTCACGAGTAAAGCATGTGATCCACCTGTTCATGAACGGCGGACCATCACACGTAGACACCTTTGACTGGAAACCCGAATTGCAGCGCCGCGGCGGCGAAAAAATCGCCACCGGAAACCTCGCAACCGAACGCCCCACCGGCGCACTCTACCCGTCTCCATGGAGATTCCGCCCCTGCGGCGAAAGCGGACTTATGGTCAGCGACCTGTTCCGCAAAACCTCCGCACACACCGATGACCTCTGCGTCATCCGCTCCATGCACGCGGACGTACCCAATCACGAACCCTCCCTCATGCTCATGAACTGCGGCGATGCCCGGCTCGTACGACCCAGCATGGGATCCTGGCTCACATGGGGACTGGGAACAGAAAACCAAAACCTGCCAGGGTTCGTCGCCATGTGCCCCGGCGGATACCCAATTCAGGAATCACAAAACTGGCAGGCCGGATTTCTGCCCGGCATCTTCCAGGGAACCTACGTCGATACCAAACACACCGATCTCGAAAAACTCATTGAAAATGTCCGCAATGATCGGATCAGCAGCAATGACCAGTCGCAGCAGCTGCAACTGCTGCGACTGCTGAATCAGCAGCACCTCACACAGCGTTCCGGTGACGCTCAGCTGGAATCACGCATTCAGTCGTTCGAACTGGCCTTTCGGATGCAAACCGATGCTGCCGACGCCTTCGACGTGTCCCGCGAACCCAAACACATCCAGCAGATGTACGGTGAAGGAGTCCAGGCGCGACAAATTCTGATCGCTCGCAGGCTCGTCGAACGCGGCGTCCGGTTTGTACAGGTCTGGCACGGCGAGGGACAGCCATGGGACAATCATGACGACATCGAAGTTAACCACGCTCGACTCGCACGACAGTGCGATCAGGCCATCGCCGCTCTCCTCACAGATCTAAAACAACGCGGATTACTCGAAGAAACTCTCGTCATCTGGGGCGGAGAATTCGGACGCACACCCACCGTCGAACTGCCCACAAAAGGTGCCAATGCAGGCAAAATCAACGGGCGAGACCACAACCACTGGGGCTTCACCATGTGGCTGGCCGGTGGCGGTGTCCGAGGTGGCTATGCACACGGGGCCACTGATGAATTCGGGTTCAAAGCCGTTGAAAAACCCGTGCACGTCCACGACCTGCACGCCACACTCCTCAAACTCATCGGTTTCGACCACGAAAAATTCACCTTCCGCTACGCCGGTCGGGACTTTCGACTTACCGATGTCCACGGGCGAGTCGTCGAAGAATTGATTGCCTGAGCCTCAGCTGGCAAAAGTGCGATCCAGAAATGGCCCCACCAGCCCCGCCAGCGGTGGCAAATCAATCAAAAACGAATCATGGCCAAACGGGCACCGCAACTCAAGAAAACTCACGTGCCGCCGAATCTTCAGAAGTGCTGATACCAGCTCACGACTCTGACTGGCCGGAAACAACCAGTCCGTGTCATACGACGCCACAAAAAAACGACAGCGTGACTGCTCGAGAGCCTCTGCCAGTGAACCAAAACCCTCCGCCAGATCATAGTAGTCCATCATCCGAGTCAAATACAGATAGCTGTTCGCATCGAATCGCTGTACAAATCGCTTGCCCTGATAGTGCAGGTAACTCTCAATCTGAAACTCCGTCTCCTTCTGCATGCTGAAGGCAAACTTCTCACTGTTCTGCAGACGACGACCAAACTTCAGCTCAATCGAGTTCTCAGACAAATAGGTGATATGAGCCACCATCCGAGCCAGCGCCAAACCATACCGTGGCCCCTCAGAGTCGTAATACTCGCCGTTACTGAAACCCGGATCTGCGTAAATCGCTCGACGACCGACAGCGTTGAACGCAATCCCCTGCGCTGTCAGTCGCGGCGCCGACGCCAGCACCACCGCCGCCCGCACCTGCTCAGGAAATCGCACGGCCCACTCCAGCACCTGCATCCCGCCAAGACTGCCACCCACAACGCCCAGTAACTGCGATATCCCCAATGAACGCACCAGTTCCGCATGCACACTCACAACATCACGAATGGTCAAAAACGGAAAATTCAGACAATAACGACGACCAGTCTCCGGATTCACTGAGCCAGGGCCCGTCGTTCCCTGACAGCCACCCAGCACGTTCGCGCAAATCACAAAATACTTGTCCGTATCAAGACCCCGACCACTACCAATAAATCCGTCCCACCAGCCAGGCTTGCGATCCTCCGGACTGTGCCAGCCGGCCGCATGCGCGTCTCCCGTCAGCGCATGACACACAAAAATCGCATTGCTCCGGTCAGCGTTCAGTTGCCCGTACGTCTCATAAGCCACCGTGATCGGACCCAAATCGTCACCACTTGCCATCCGCAGTGAATGTGGCGGCTCAAACAACTGCAAAAAACAAGTCTCCGTGCGGCCCACAGATCCGGCATTCACAAAAGGTCGCTCCAGTTCCAGATCACCCATGACAGACACCCAAGCAAATACCAGTGTACAACTCTGCCGAAATCGACGGATGCGCTCCACTACAACACCGCCACTCTTCCACTCGTCAATACCCACACAACTTTCCCGGAACACACACGGCCATTTCTGCCGATTGTCACGTCCAGCCAGTTATCCCCCCAGTACTTCCTGTTCAGACTTCCTGACTTCGCAACCATTTAGGCTGCCACCAGACACCCAATCCAAAACAGGCGACACTTGTGCATACAATTGTATCAGTCCTGGCGATCACACCAGATTACACGTTATTTTTCACAGTTTCCGCGAACATCTTCGGCAATTGCCTCGTAAAAATGGAGAACTCAGGGGTTCTGGTAGAAAATTGGGCGACATTGCCGAACTTTTGGCAGGCTGTCAGTTTCCCATGGTCTTTTACACGGTATCACCATAGATCTATTGCCTTAGGGAATTCTCTCGGATTTCCCATAAACCGAAACTTGCCCCGCTAACCTCGCTTGCGTATCCCATTTCCATGGTATCCGTCACGAGGTCAATCAATCCTCTGACAGAATGTTTGCTCAGTTCTGACGATCATCTGGTCCTTGTGCCGATCAGCGACTCACGTCGCAGGCAGAATTCCCACATGACCGCCGACAACCCGTCCTGATTTCTGCAGATCAACGCTGTTTAATACCCTGCAAAGGTGCCTCCGAGTCGTGACCATGAGTTTTATGCTGCTCACTCTGGTAGTGGGTTTTTCTGTTGCAGTGCTGGCAGCACCGGCAGTCGCAATTGTCTGCAGACATCTGTAGATCGTTGACCGGCCGGACGGTCATCGCAAACTGCACTCAAAAATCGTGCCCCTTACCGGCGGACCAACACTCCTGATTTCCGTCGCTGCGGCCGTGGCCGCCGGGATTGCATGGCAACCCGACGTTCTGGCCGCCACAAAGGGCGATGCCCGGTTCCTGTTCTGCCTCTCACTCGCCGCAGCAGTGCTCGTCACCGTCGGCATATTCGATGACCGATTTGGACTCCGCGGTCGCCAAAAACTGGCCGGCCAAATCATCGCTGGCGTTATCATGGTCCCCTCCGCCATCGAATTCAATCAGGTGTAAATCTTCGGCGAACCCGTCTCACTTGGCGTGTTCTCCGTTTGCTTCACCGCATTCTGGATCGTCGGTGCAATCAATGCCCTCAACCTCATCGACGGTGTCGACGAGCTCGCTTCCACCACTGGTATTGTTCTCAGCCTTTCAATCGCTGCCGTCACATTCCTGCAGCACGGACGAGACGATGGCCTGCTCATCGCACTCGCACTTTCCGGTGCCCTCTGCGGCTTTCTCGCATACAACTTCCCCCCGGCACGCATGCTCCTGGGCGACTCCGGCAGCATGCTTGTCGGACCCATCCTCGGAACAGTAGCGCTCAAATGTTCCGTCAAACAGTACACCGCCGTCGCACTCATCATGCCCACGGCCATCTGGGCTATCCCGATCTTTGATGTCGCTATGGCTATCGTTCGCCGCCGACTTACAGGACGCAGCATCTACGCGACTGATCGCGGACACCTGCACCACTGCCTGCAGCGACGCGGACACACCGGCGGGAGACTGCTGCTCGTGGTCGGTACACTGTGTTCCCTCACAGGACTCGGCGCCGTCGCCAGCGTCCTCTTCGACAATGAAGTCTACGCAATCGCCGCTGTCATCACGGCACTCTCGCTCCTCATCATCTCCCGCTCATTTGGCCACACCGAGATGATGCTGATGGCAAAACGTTTTCGTCGCGTCACTGCTTCTTTGTTCACTCATCGCCGTGACGGCGATACCATGCACCACGAACACTTGCGGCTCCAGGGACACCACGAATGGGCTTCGCTCTGGGACGCCCTGATGCAAGCCTCGGTCATACAGGGACTGCACCTTGTTGAACTGACCATCAACATACCAGGCGCAGGTGAGTTCTATCACGCAACCTACAGAAACACCCGCGGCGTTGACGCCCATGAACTCTATCGCTGCGAAGTGCCTTTGATCGTTGATAATTTCGTCATTGGACATATTCCCGTCGAAGATTCAGCCCGCGGGCAATTCACCGAATGGCTGTCTGCTCTTTCACGCAACCTGCAGCCAGTGCACCAGACACTGCACCCTCTGCTGGGCCCGCTCCGCAAGAAATCGGCCCTGGTGCAATTATCGCCACCTGCGACGTTCACTACATTATTGCCCGAACGAGCAGACTCCTGAATTCCTGCAGCGTCGCTGGCTCAGTCTCCATTCAGCACCACACGAAACCCGGCAAGATCGTACCGCTCATTACCCGGAAAACTCATCCGGAAACTTGCTTCTGAGTCTGCTGGCCCCGTCAGGTAAGTCCCCCCCCGCGCCCCATACTCGCCGCCAGGCTCGGCCACGCCATCCGGTTCACACCACTCCATGACATTCCCATGCATGTCATAAAATCCACCTGCGTTCGGCAGCAGCGACCCGCCAGGCAAAGTCGTTGCCGCTGAAATCCTCGCGTAGTCGGGCAGGAAGGACTCGTCATCCGAACAGTGAAATGCTGTCGTCGTGCCCCACCGACAAGCTCGCTCCCACTCTGACTCCGTCGGGAGCCGATAACCAACAGCACCCGGAAGAACTCGCCACTGCTCGACCCCGTCAGCACCTCGAGCTCGTTCGTAACTCACACCAAGTCCGCTGCGGCGGCTCAGCCAGTTGCAAAAAAGTATGGCATCATCGCGGCTGACCTGCTGCACAGGATGATCGGGCCCCGCCCCCACATCCCGATCCGGCCCGTCCCAGGCCTCCGGCTTTTGATCCACCAACGTCACCTCGTCGTCTATAAATCGCTGAAACAATGCCTGGCTCACCTCGCGGTCCAACATCCAAACACCACTTTGCCCGGCGGACTCCTGTTGTCCGCTGCCCGGTATCCGGATCAGCGTCATTCCGTCGGCTGTCCGTCGCCAGCCCCGAACTACAGCAACTGCAACTGCCACGGAAGACCCCTCGCGATCCGCAAGGCCTGCCAGATCCACTGAGCTGCCCGATAACAGTCGAACCGCCGCCGCATGCTCGCCCGCATCAACCGATTCCACCAGCTGCACTGCACGACGCAATAACTCCTGCTCTGCAAAACGCGTCATCCTGACTCCGAGAGCAGGACGCAGCGCCAGCATCAGCGCCGAGTTCAGGGCGCTGCTGCCTCGCAGCTCCAGCTCAACAGGTCTCTGACCAACAAAACTGCCCCACACAGACACTTCACGAATCCACCAGACTCGCCCAGTCGGATCGCCAGCATCCGTCCGACACATCTGCTCCGACCAACGCGGTTCACCCAGTTGCAAAGCGACCAGGGACAGCCGCGCTCTCGCCCGCCATTCACCTCGCTCCGGCAACAATCCCATTCGCCGCTCAATCGCTGCCAATGCCGCCCCAGGCTGATCTGCCAGCGGCGAAACCAGCACACCAGAATCCGGCAGAAGCGGATTCAAAACCTGCCCGGTCAGATACTCAGCCTGATCAACTCCCACTGCCGCCAAAGCCAGCGACAATGGCAAACGCCGCCCAGCGTCAGACTCCCGCTCAAACTCATCCAGCAGTCGCCGCCTCAACAGTTCCCGCGGATAACCGCCTGAACTCAATTCCTGAACCGCACGAGTCAGCTCAGTGCCACGCACATCACGAAGTCCATCAACCTCCGCTACCATCCGCTCCAACTGATTCTCACGCACTAATCGCTGCTGATTCCATTGCCATCCCGCTGACAGCAGCAACAGACTGGCGCCCGCTGTCCCCCACCGCAACAGATGATGACGCGACGCCGCTCGCATCATTCGCCGCTCGTCCTTTGTCCACCGCACCCGCGGTACCAGCCAGCGAATCCACAGCCACTCCCAAAGTGATGGCAAGTTGCCACTCGTCATTCTCAGTGCCCATATCCCCGCACGCTCCGACAGCAGCAACTCTGTCCGGCCTCGCAGCGTCTCACGCTGCCTGCGAGACAGCCACGCCTGGATCGACGGTACCAGAAAATCATGAGTCAGCTGGTAACGCGATCCCTCGTCGGCGTCAGTCGGAGTCAACAAACGCAGATCACGATCCAGCACGTTTAACAGCGCATCAAAACTTGCGTCGCCCGCCGCGATCCCGCTTGCTTCACGCAAAGATTCTCGAGTCCTCGCGGCGCCGCGAATTAACAACTGCCCAGTCGGCAGCATCGCCCGCAATACACGCCGTGCTGCCTCCGACTGCATTCGCAATCCTGGATTCGCGCTGCGTCCTTCAAATATCGACTCCAAATACGCCACGCCCGCACCCTCTGCACCACCCAGCTCCTGCAATGTCTCCGGTAACCATTGCCGCTGACGCAACAGCTCAGCCAGCACCACCAGACGCACACATACAACCGTGCCACCCTCCGACACCTGCTCCACCGCCAGCCTCAGAAACCGTTGCTGCGCCGCTGTTAATACTCCCTCGGCCGGCAATCGCCCCCACGCCCGACCAAACTGCTCCAGCACACTCTCCGCATGCACCTCATCAAACAAATCCACCACCGCAGTGTTCTCACCCTGCCGCATCGGGATTTCGAGGGCGTTCATCAGGCGAGCTGTTCCCAGAGCAAAATCGTCCCGCACTAGCAACACCGCTCTAATAAACTCGCCATCACACTGCCGCAAGGCCCGTACCAGCAGACTGTCCGACAACACCGCATGATGGCTCAGCCATTGCTCCAGCTGATCAATCACCAGCACCAGCCGACGCTGACGACGCTGCCGAATCAATCCCAGCAGACCCGCCACATCCTCGTCAGCCGGCAGGCCAGGCACACAGAGCCGCAGCCCGGACTCAAGTCGACGCTCCGTTTCACCCGCCGCTGCCTCGACAAAAATCACGTCCACCCCCGCTGGCAGACGAGGCACTATGCCCGCACGCACCAGCGATGACTTGCCACAGCCACTTGGACCGTAAATCACTCCTACACTCAACGCAGGACCAGCCCCCAAACCACTCAGGCGACGCACCCAAAACGCTGCCGACTCCGCCAAACCGTCCCGATCCACCGGACCAGGCAGCAAACGCAGAAACACCGCTGCGTCATCCTGAGTAAAACACTGCAGACCTCGTGGTACCAGCACAGCCTCCGCTGAACTCGGCAGACAAATGCCACTCGCACCCGCATTTCCGTCCAGCCATTCCTGCAGCTCGCTCGCAAACTCCTCCAGGTCCCCATAACGATCAGCCGCCCGCTTCGCCAGAGCCTTCAGACAGATCCGTTCCAGTTCACTCGGTATCCGCGCACGGAATTCCCGCAAAGAACGCGGCGCAGCAGCAATCACCTGACTTAGCGTTTCACGCAGTGAACCACCGCCAAACGGACGCGAATCCGTGAGCATTTCATACATCACAACACCCAGCGAAAATAAATCGCTGCGACCGTCCAAACGATGACCCTCACCGCGAGCCTGCTCCGGACTCATGTAGGCCGGCGTTCCCGCAATCGCATACTCCGCAGGGTGCTGATCCCCGTGAATCGCCAAACCAAAATCTGCCACATACGGAACACGACCAGCCTTGGCAATCAGAATGTTGGCCGGCTTCACGTCCCGGTGAATGATTTTCTGCTGATGAGCCGCATGCAGCGCGCGAGCAACCGGAATCAGCAGCCGCACTGTCTCACGCTCCGACAAACCGCCACCACGAATCTCTGACTCCAGAGTCCCCCCGTCGATAAACTGCGATATTACATATACACCACCCACCGCCGTCCGACCGGCATCGTACACCGTCACCACATTGGGATGATCCAGTCGAGCCGCCAGCCGCGCTTCAGCTAAATAGTTCTCCAGCTCAGAACCAGTGGAAAAACGCACCGGTGACGGCACTTTCACAGCCACGGCGCGACGCAGCTCAGTGTCAAAACCAAGATAAACTCGACCAAAGGCACCCTCACCAAGCACACGATCCAGACGATATCGACCACCACCGGTCGCAAGCCGCAGGTCACCGGCCACAGCCGAGTCACCCACACTCTGCAATATCGTCCTCAACTGATCCGCACTGTCGGTCACACGAGATTCAGACAGACGCACTAGCTGCGTGGCATCGACACCGCCGTCACCCCCGTCAACACCGCCAACAGCAGCCGAAAATCGACCATCCTCCGTTCGTAACTCGTCCTCCCCCTCAGAACTCATACATACGCCCCGGCTCAGCAATCGTCAGCATCGGCCTCCGCAACTGCCGCAACTCAGAAACAATCTCCTCGAAAAAAACCGGCTTTAAATGCCATGCCAGCACCGGTATCTCACCACGCAGCTTCGCTAGCTCCGTAGCAAATGTCACACTGCACAAATGCCCCGACTTCTCCGCCAGCCAGCACTGCGATGCAGGAAAACTGCATTCCAAAAATACCGCCTTCAGATTTTGACAACCCGCCAGCAGATCCCAGAATCGAACTGTCGGCATTGTATCCGAGATAAACGCCACACTGGACACACCGTCATCCACCAAAAAACCAAGTGTCGGCACCGGATGATGCAGTGTTACAGGAGTCACCCGCAGATCACACGAATTGACCGGTTCCTCCGCTCGCAACTCCTGCAGCCGTAGAAAAGGAGTCTCCTCGCGAGATAACCGCACAAAATCCGGCCAGATTCGGTCGTTAAACACGTCCTCTCGCAAACTCGCAAACGTCGCACTGCTTGCCAGAATTCGAGGACACTCAGGGATTGGCCGGTAGACATTGTCCAGAAAAAAAGGCAGCGAACAAATATGATCCAAATGACTGTGCGACAGAAATACATCGCGAATCAACTGCTGACGCTCAAGCGGTACGAGACACCCCACAGTTCCCGCATCGATCGCCGTATAATCGTTGATCAGCACAGACTGGCTGAACTGCAATAACCCCGCTGAACCTGTACTTGACGGCAACAGCTCGACTCTCATGCTCAGGTTCCGTCAGCAGATCCCGATAAACACGCGAAATACAACCCGCTGCAGCTTAATCGGTACATCACCGCGAATCCAGCCCCCGGTTACCGCCGCCACCCCAAATCACCACTTCCGCCCGGTCCAAAATAGTGATTCAAACCAAGATGCAGCTCCGAATCAAACTGCCGATCAGAACTCGTCGGCACCACCACACTCATCGTCAGGTTCGTGCGACGATAAAGCTGCGCCGTCAGACCGGCCGTTAGATTCACCACACTTGCACGACTGCCCGCACCCCCAAATTCCAGCGGAACACCACCCACATTGGCAGCAAAAGAATCCGTCGACTGCAGCATCTCGTTAAAATGCAGCTCCAGCACACTCGCCAGACCTGTCAATGTCACGTCCGCAGCAGAATCCGCCCGGTAGAGCCACACACCACCCTGAACACTCGCGTACAGCACCGAACTGTCCTGCAGTCGCCCGGTAGCCGACTGACCAGAAAACCGATCCTCAACCAGCACCGTCTCTCCGTTCGTGTCAAATGACACCTGACTGAATCCCTGGATAAACGTACGGTCCGTCGGAGCCACCAGCAGGCCCAGATACGGAGCCACCGTCACAGCTTCACCACTGCGACGCATGTACAACGCGCGGCTCTCAATCACAGTGTCATCCGCTGTCGGCAGCTCCACCGACAATCCTCCCGACAATGAAGCCGAATCAGTCCGCCACAACAGTTGCTTTAATGCCACCGACAGATTCCCCAGTTCAGCAGCCGAACCACCCGTGGTTAACAAACTCTCGTTCAACCTCTGGGTACTGTCGATCGTACCGGCAAATGGCAATCGCACCTCAGCCGATGTCCAGCTGTCATTAAACGTCCGCTCGAACCCCGGTACAAATCGCTGCACGTCCCCGTAACCCGCAGGACCCACAACCGAATTAAAGTAGTTGTAGTTAAAAAACACACGGTCACGCGGCAAAGGACTGTTCTCTTCACCGATCTTATACTGCGAAATCTGCGAACCAGCTCGAGACAACGCAATACTTTGCCCCTCAGCAAAGCCACCCCGATAAAAACCGTCCTGCACGTCCAGCGACAAATTTGCCAGACCCGACGCCGAGGATTGACCGCCCGACAAGTCAGCACGCAAATCCCGCAGACTCGAATCACTCACAGTACCCGTATACCCCGCTGCACCGACAGATCCCGTCCGACTCACCAGATCCCCCACCACCCCCCGCTCAGCCTGGGTCAGACTGTCGTAATTCAACAACTGGCCATCAGGGTTAAAAAACAGTGCCACCGGATCCTCAGCGTTAACCTGACCACGAGGCAGTTCCACACGAAACACGTTCGGCGTCACCAACTCCGAAAACAAACCGTCCATCGCACCGCCCGAAATAAACAGCGACTGCGGCTGAAATAACTGCCCGCTCGCCACAAACTGCTGCTGATTCGTAAAACCCAGCATATCCCCGGCTATGTTCGGAGTCAGTCCCGTACGACGACCCGCCGTACCCACACTGCGACTTGCCAGCCTCCGCTGACGACCACTCATCGCCGGTGCTGCACCCCGCCTTGCACTCGACTCCACCTGCTCGGCTGCTGTCCCGCCAGCAGGCAACCCTGGTACAGGTGCCACCTGAGCCCCCGCCGTCTGACCCAAAGCCTCAGCCCCGAACATCAACAACGCCGCCGCAAGCCTGCCAACACCAAACATACCGCTGCCCGTCCCTTCCATCCATGACCGACGAGTACCCTCTGGTGCCGATCCAGCCTGCAGGCCGTTCCACAGTGCGCAACAGCACACAAACTGATCATCGACTGATCCACCACACCATAAACATCCCCAAATCCCCGAAAACATGACCACCCACACCTCTGACCCCACAGGTGCCCGAGCTTTCTGTCCAATCAGCAAAACATCACAGCACACACCACGGCATTCGGCAAAAACCGCCGCACAAGCAACACCGCAGACACTTGTGCCCCACCCCAACAACGTCCCCTCATACTCGAACTCAAATGCCGCCAACATCAAAGCAACGCCGGAACGATGAGAAGAATTCGAGCACGAACAACGACTCGAACGTGTACCCGCATTCGTGTCCGTTCGCGGATCAAAATTCGCCCGCTTTTCCACACGACAGACTACCGATCCAACAACCCTGTGCGTTTCCCTTCGCGGCTTCGCGTGAGACAGGCCGCCTACCTCGGTGCCGCCAGCTCAAGACAACCCAAACGCAGAGGGCAGAGCTTGAGCTGGAAAGCCCGAGCTACCGAGAGAAACACCTGCGGGTTCCCGTCCGCGGCTTGCCTAACTGAAAACTGAAAACTGCCACTGACCACTAAAAACTATCCCAGTTCCCAGACCTGCGGAGTCCAGTTGGCGTTCTCCCACGCGTCCTTCGTCCCATACTCCCGCACCAAAACCCGATCCGGCCAGATCTCAAAATATAAAATCGCCTGCTGAACACCACCAAAATAACTGCTGTTGTCACAGTTGAAAGTTGGTATGCCGCTCTTTGCTGCCTTCGATGTACCGTCCCACCAAAAGATGTTGCGGCCATGAGTATGACCGTACAACACACCCGCCACCCGATACCCCCGCAGTGCCTCATAATACGCCCGCACGTCCGCCGGATCCCACTCCATACCCTCCGCTTTCGCCGTCTCCACAGGCAAAGGCTGCGAGTATCGCAGCACGTCAATATGATGAGTCACCACGATCGGACGACCACTATTCCCCACACACTTCTGCAGATCGGCCTGCAAAAACTGCAAACTGCCTAGCGGCGCATAGCGACGCTGTCGCGCCGGCTCAGATACCTCCCCCACCACAATCCCCAGATTCACAAAATGGACCGGACCCCAGTCCCACGAATAATGCAGTCCATGCTCCGAGACTGCACTTAATCCCACTCGGTCAGAATTCCTTGCCCGAATCCGCTGCACCGCATAGCCGTCGCCGCGAGGACTGTCGTGGTTGCCATGAACCTCATACAGCGGCAACTGCAGACGACCATCCCGCCCAGTCAGGCCATAAAAGTCTTCAAATCCTGCCCACTCTGTCCGCTGCATCTCCAATCGCGGCTTGTCCCCCGTATCGATGCAGTCACCCCCGTGGATCACACCACGCAGTTCCCGCACCTTGCCACCGCCCGCAGACTCGGGAATCACCGTACCCGCAAGCATGTTCAGCCGATCCACAAATCGCGATGTCACGGCCACACAGCGAGCATCCAGTTGCGACGTATCAGCCGCATCAGCCAGCACGTGCGTATCCGAAATCATCAGGAAGGCCACCGGAGAATCAGTCTCCGAATCAACCCCGCTCAGCCCACCAGACAGTACGCTCCGAGGCCACTGCAGCCCCCCCCGCCAACCCTGCTCCAATACCACCCAAAAAATTACGCCGTCGGATACTCATCACTCAGCTCCCCACCCCATGCACACACGCTATGACAGCCCTGTGTCGAACTGACAGGTATCCTGCGGAAACACCTGCTCCCCCGTTCCGCCACGCCGATACAGAACTTCCGTCGTGAGAAAACCCAGATCCTGATACAGCCGCACGGCCACTTCGTTCTCTGCCGTGACCTCCAGCGCCGCAGCCACCATCCCGTTTTCCGCAAACCCATGCAAAGCCTGCACCAGCAATGCCCGCCCCAGACCCAGACCACGATGTTCCGGCACCACTCCAATGTTCTGGATCGCTCCAATCCCTCCGCTGCGCAGTACCCCCTGAATTACACCCACGTCAGACGGTGGCCAGTCCGGCTCGGGCTGATACGCCACCATCCAGCTTGACTGCGGACAAAATGTCCGCTGCGACGCAATCTCTCGCATCAGCGACAAACAGCCATCTGAACGACTCAAACACGAAAACACCTGACCGTCCAGATCCTCTCGAAATGCACGCCACTTCACTTGCGCGTGACGCTCCATCAGCAAAGAACGCCAGGGCAGCCAGCGATAGCCCGGTGGCAGCACACTGCGAATCGGCAGGTGACCCGCCAGTTGCAGTCGCATCTGCAGTCGCTTGTACGTTCGCTCACTCATTCAGCCACCACGCTGCTCATCGCGACACCCGAATCCGTATCCGCCGATATTCCATCTGCCCCCGATCACCCTCCAGACCTATCGGACCTGTCGCCGGCAGTTTCACCGGGTCACCCAGCACCTCGCCATTGCAGGTCGCCACCGCCATCCCCCCACGCACCTCCACCACCAACTCGTTCCAGTCACCCGCCCGATACTTCTGCAGTTCCTTCCACGGTCCCGCAAGAACAAAATCACGACACTGCAGCTGAGGCTCACGCAAAAACACACCACTGTCGGCATTCGGAGTCGCCCGGAAATCCAGCTTCAGCGTGAAATCCTCCGGAAACTCACGCACCGTCCACAACTGCTGAATTCGACGGCCTTCCGCAGGAGTCGCCACAACCAGCCGGCCATTAATCGCCCGATACCGGCCATCCGGCGACTGCACCTCACCCGCAAACGCCACATCCGCATCCACAAATGGCCACACCACACCCTCCGGATCACGAGCCATCCACTTCTTCGCTGACTCTCGAACAGCATCCGCCGTCCGTCGAAAACCCCAGCCCGTCAGATCCCGACCATTGAACAGCAACTCATACCTCGGCTCTGGCTGAAAATCATCCGCCTCCGTCTCCAGCATCCCCAATGTCGCCAGCACAGGTCGCAAAGCGCCCGCCCACTTGCGATAACCTGCCTCGTTCGGATGCAAAAGATCGGGCATCTCCTCAGCCTTCGCATCACCTTCCGAATTCGCAAACAACGACCATGTGTCCAGCACCGTCACCAGCGAATCCCCGCGTACCGCCTTCGCATACAGCTGATTGATCTGCCGAATCGCTTCCGCCGGTCGCTTCTTCCCCTCTGAACTCGGAAATACGAGGTTGAGAACAATCGGAGTCTCCGGGCACTCGCGATGAATCGCCTCCACAATCAGCTTCAGATTTCCAGCAATCACCTCCGGAGTCGCCCCTTCCTCAAGATCATTCGTTCCCAGCAGCAACACGACAGCCGCCGGCCGCAGCGACAGCACGTCCTGCTGCAGTCGCAACAGCATGCCGCGAGTCGTATCGCCGCTGATGCCGCGGTTCGCCAGCCGTAAACCCGGCAGCATGCCCAGAAAATCATCGCCCGCACCCTGAGTGATTGAGTCGCCCAAAAAAACAACCGCTCCGCGATCACCGTCACGCACTGCCTCCCAGACTGCTCTGCGAGTCTGCCACAGACCACGAAACCAATCGTACCGCCGAATCAGACCGGCTCCCAACAGCCCCTCGTCCGACTCAGGCAGACGAAACTCAGGCAGATCCGCAAACGCCTTTGCATCCACCAGTTCCGGCTGCCATGTCCGCTGCACACCCTCCGGCACCAGTCGGATCGCGCGCACGTCCATCACCGCGCCACCCAGCTTCTGCAGACAACGCAGCGACAATCGCTGCTCAGTACCCGCGGTCAACTCAAACGTCCCTAATGCACGCCAGACAAAGTTCTGAAAATGACCCGTCTCCCGCACCACAAACTCCAGCTTCTGATCCTGCACGGACACCTGCACCCGACTGCCGCCATGACCACGACCACAACCCTGCAGAATCTCCACTGAATAACGGCCCGCGCCGGCACTCAATAACCACTCCGCTGAATCCTCTGCCACACTCCAGTACCCCACCGTGTTCTTGTGCGGCTGCGGCTCATAACGCAGATTCCTGCCCGCGACAATCGCATCACTCGCCCGCAACATAACCATTCCGTCAGCACCCGCAGGCACAGGTTGATCCGGATCAAACAGTCGCACCGCCCTGTCCAGCTCAAACACCAGCACCGACTGCTCACCCGCCACCGGCTCAGGAACATTCGCCAGCTTTACCAGCCAGTGCCCCGGTTCCGGCTGCACAGACAAATCACCACTGCCACCCTTCAGCCAGCTCACCCTCTGCACGACCGCTGAAAAACGAGGCAATTGCAGCACCCCGTCCCGCTGCATTTTCTCCGGAACAACAAACAGCCGATTGTCAAGAAAATAAGCCTTCGAATCCGACTGCTTCCAGCCCGCGAGCGGCTGTGCACCGGGCGGCAGCTGAGCACTCACAGACGCACACGAACTCAAAAAACACAACAGCAGCAGCACGCTTCGGCAACAAACCCCGGAAAACCCGCCGCACTCCATACGACACACACACTTTGCCATCGCCCGCTCTCCCAGCCCTAAAACATCTTCAACGCCCAAAGCAATGCCGTCACGGAGTGTACGTTCAACACCCCCCCGGAATCCAGGATCCAGCAGGAAATTGCAGATCGCTGACGGGAATGAGCACTGTCATCGCTGTACCACCGGCACACTTCCGCACACAATAATGACAGCGAAAAACCAAACCGCTCCTCCGGAACCCTGCATGACCGAACCTGTGCACAACGTCGCCAGCGTACTGGGAACGGCAGGCTCCATTGCGCGCCGACTGCCCGGCTATGAACCCCGGCCCGAACAACTGGCCATGGCCCAGGCCGTCGAACACGCCATCGCCTGCAAAAAACACCTCATCGCCGAAGCCGGTACAGGAGTCGGTAAAAGTTTCGCTTACCTCGTACCCGCCATCCTCGCAGCACAAAGCGAAGAACCACCCTCCGGCAACAAAAAGAAATCCTGCGAGGATGACGAGGACGACGACAAACAGAAGAAACGCCGCATCATCGTCTCCACAAACACCATCAGCCTGCAGGAACAACTGATCCAGCACGACGTGCCCTTTCTGCAGGCCGTACTTCCCGTCGAATTCTCTGCTGTACTTGTCAAAGGACGCGGCAACTATATCAGCCTCCGACGCCTCGAAAAAGCTGTGCAACGCTCCGGACAAAAAATGATGTTCGAAGCGCCCGGACAACAGGCCCTCTCACGCATCCAGCAGTGGGCCACACAAACCCGCGACGGCAGCCGCGCAGACCTGTCATTTCAGCCACCCATGGATGTCTGGGATGAAGTCTACAGTGATCACGGTGACTGCCTGCGAAAGAAATGCCCCACACACGCCGAATGCTTCTACCACGCGGCGCGACGGCGAGTCTGGAATGCGGATTTGCTGATCGTCAACCACGCACTGTTCTTCTCGGACCTGGCACTCCGCCGCGATGGCGCCAACATCCTTCCCGATTATCAAACCGTCATCTTTGACGAAGCACACACCATCGAAGCCGTCGCCGCAGATCACCTCGGTCTGTCCGTCAGCGAAGGACAGGTCGAATTCCTGCTCAACAAACTCTACAACGATCAGCTTCAGCGAGGCATTCTCTACAGCCACAACCTCGTCGACGCTCAGAAACTCACACAGGACGCCAGGATCCAGTCCACCATCTGGTTCTCAGATCTGCAGGCATGGACCCGAACCAACTGCCGCCCCAACGGAAGACTCATTCACCCCGTCGGCATCCACAACAAACTCTCCCCGGCACTCGAACAACTGTCACTCGAAATCCGCGAAAAAGCTGAAAAACAGATCAACGAATCCGCTCAGGTGGAACTCACCGCCGCTGCCGACCGCTGCCAGATCCTCGCCGGACAAATCAATGCCTGGGCCGGACAGTCCATCAAACGATCCGTCTACTGGATCGAAGCCACCGGTAAACTGCAGCAACGACTGACCCTCGCCAGCGCACCCATCGAAGTCGGCGGCATCCTCCGCGATGAACTCTACAACAAAATACCGTCCGTCATCATGGCCAGCGCAACACTGGCCACCGGGCAAAAAGACTTCCAGTTCTTCCGCTCCAGAATCGGGCTCACCGGCGGCAGCGAAATTCGACTGGGAAGCCCCTTCAACTACCGCAAACAAACACGCCTGATCCTCTCCACGAATATGCCAGACCCCGCCGCCGATCCCCGTAATTTCGAAATGCACGCCTGCGAACGCATCAAAAGACACGTCGCAGAAACCAGCGGTCGCGCCTTCGTGCTGTTCACCAGTTACTCCATGCTGCAAAACTGCGCCGAACGACTCACCGGCTGGCTCGCCTCACAAAACCTCACACTCTACTGCCAGGGAACAGGACTCCCCAGATCCGCCATGCTGGAAAAATTCAAGCAGGACGATCGAGCCGTACTCTTCGGAACAGACAGCTTCTGGCAGGGCATCAATGTTCCCGGCGAAGCACTGCAAAACGTCATCATCCCCAAACTGCCCTTCAGCGTACCCGATCACCCGCTCCTCGAAGCTCGACTTGACGCCATCCGCGATCGCGGCGGAAACCCGTTCCGCGACTACCAAACACCCGAAGCCATCATCAAACTCAAACAAGGCTTCGGCAGACTCATCAGACATCGAAATGATACCGGGCGAGTCGTCATACTGGACCCGCGAATGCTCACCAAACCCTACGGAAGACTGTTCCTCGAAAGCCTCCCCGACTGCCAGCTCGAAATCGATAACGGACAGTCCATCAGGCCCGCCGAAAAGAATTGACCAAATACCCCCGCACACACCGCAACTGGGGCTTTTCAGCCCCAGCCCCCGCTGCGATTACCCGTAAAAATTTGAGCTCATCAATGGCCCAAAAATTCCGTCGCCCAAAACATCGCTGGCAACTGTCGCACGCAGGCCATTAATCCCGCCCAGTAGCCGCTCGTAACTCAGCCACAATCGCCGCCAGTTCCTCACGCTCACCATAAATCTCCAACGCCGCTGCCAGCGACCCCCGCAGTTGCTGCCGCTCGGACTCACCCTCCACTGCGACCCACTGACGCAATAACTCCCGCAACAGTAACTCCGCCCCCTGACCAGCACGCTCAGAACGCCAGCCTGCCAGCGATTCTGCCACAAATTGCTGCAAATAACTGCCACCACGCACAGAATCCAAAATCTGCTGCACACCCTCCAGACTCGCACTTGCACCCGATAAATCCCCCGCCCGCCGCAACTCAAATGCCCGCCTGATCAGTCTGCGCAACTCCTCGTCAACCGCCTCTCCAGCACCCCGCTCACCAGCCGCTGACTGCTCGCCAGCCCGATCGCCCAGACCCTCACCCAGCGATCGCACGAATTCATAGTCGTCAGCCTGCCTGCATAACTCACGCAATCGCGCCGCATCTGCAGCATCTGCAGCCGCAGACCCCAGCAATGGACGGAGCAACTCGTCTCGAGCCTTAAGCCACGCCGGTCCCGGAACTCCCGACAACACTCGCTCCGCCTCCGCCAGACGCTCCGACACCATCGGCTCACGACGACCACGACTCATCCAAAAACCAAATCCCATCAACAACACCAGCAGACACATCAGTACCCAGATATTGTCCAGCCATGCCCCAAATCCCGCCGGAGCACCCCGCTGACTTTCAGCACGCAGCCAGTTCCGCACAGTCGTCGCTGTTCCTGCTGCCACTTCAGCCGCAACCCCGTCTGCGACCACCCCACCGGCAGCCGGTCGCACAACCGTCTCCGCCTCCAGCTGACGCTCCACAAACTCAGCTTTCAACAGCACCTGCTCCAGCCGCCGCAGCACCACCAGTGCGTCCGGCGGACGTTGCCCCGGATCCTTTTCCAGCAACTGACACACCAGTTCCTCCACACCCGCCGGAATATCGGGCGCATACCGCGATGGCAGGTCAAACTGACCGTACTGCTGCTTACGCAGCAGCTCTGCCGTCGTCCCACCCGTAAACGGAGGTCTGCCAGTCAGCATCGTGTATATCACGGCACCCAAAGCATACAGGTCGCTCCGGGGAGTACACCGCTGGCCACGCGCCTGCTCGGGGGACATATAGTCGGCAGTCCCCACAATTCCGCCAATTCGAGTCAGTCGCTCGGCTGCAAACACACTGGCCACACCAAAATCCGTCAGCTTGAGTTGACCATCGCCTGCCACCATCAAATTGCCAGGCTTCAGATCGCGATGCACAACCCCGGCGTCATGCGCTGCCTTCAACGCACTGGCCAGTTGCCGCGATCGCTCCACAACCTCCCGCCACGGTAGTCGCCGACGCGTCTGAATCTCCGCAGTCAGCGTCACTCCGTCCACAAATTCCATCGCGTAATACAACAAACCATCGTCCGAAACACCGTGGCCGTACAATTGCACGATGTTCCGATGAGACAGCTTCCCCAAAGCATCAATTTCTCGACTGAATCGCTGCTCAAAGCCGTCCTCGCGTGCCATCGACGCCGGCAAAACTTTCACCGCCGCACGCTCACCCGTCTCAGCATGCAAGCCAAGATACACGGTCCCCATTCCGCCCGCGCCAATCCGACGCTCAATCCGCCACGGACCCAGACGCTCCGGATGCATACGCTCCCCCAATCCCGCAGAAATCAGCCCCCAGCAACCGCCAGCTCACACGCCGCCAGTTGATGCAGCGATCCGGGGTATTCGCAGCACCTTTCCCGGAACCAGCTGATTCGGGTTGCTCATCCGATCACGGTTTGCCTCATAAATCCGGGAATAATGCCACTGAGCACCCAAAGTGCGTTCGGCAATCCCCGACAATGTGTCTCCGTACTTCACCGTGTACTCGTCATACTCCTGCGGCGGCTGAAATCCTGCAGACTCAGACTGCACTTCGACAGCTAATGGCACACCGCCACCCGCTATGATCTCACTGTCAAAGACAGGCTCGTCCGCAGCCACACCCCGATCCTCTGATCCGGTCGTACCAGCAGACTCAGCAGCAATGCCCGCCCCCGCGGCTGGCTCTGCATGCCATGCCGCCGCAGCAGCAACACGCTGCGGTTTCTCGGTAGTCCCGGAATGAGCAGCCGCAGCCCGTCCCGGCGAAGCACGACGAGTCCTGAAGCCGTCCAGATTATTCCGCAATACTCCGCCGTCCAGCGTCCGCTCCGGCGGTAAAACCGGAGCTGGCAAGGTGCGGTTCCGATCATGCATGTCCTTCAGCACATCACGCAGTGTCCACTGCGGTTCCCCGGTTGCACCGCCCGCACTGCTGCGGTTGACATAAACAGCCACCTGCCGGTCACGCAATCGCTGACTCAAAAGCTGCTCAAACTCGCCCACCACCCCGCCCGTCCCGGATCCGCCCGAATCCAGCGGCTCGTTCCGAAAAAACAGCGCAGCCACGATCCCGACCAGCAGGATTCCCATGGCAAAACCGATTTTCCGATCCGTATTCATCAACCTGACCCCAATCCTCAACGCAGACGCAAGCCGGCAACACCACACTTGAAGATTTTGCGTCACATTTCTGAAAATGAGTCAAAAACTCCACAAAATGCCGCCTTAGCCCCACACTTCTTTCCCAAAACCCAGCAAAAACAGAAAAAGCACTCAAGTCGCCACCCGGCAGCCACCTCATGCTCGCGTTCGCCCCCTCCTCCCTGCCCCTGATTCCCATCCCTTTCCGTGGCTCTGTGAGATAATTCCCCCCGCCACAAATGTTCCCGCTATATGCTCACAGTTACGCGAAGACACAGATAAGGACAACGGTGTCCGTCCCCAGCCTGCACCGCCCCTGCAGTCGCCTGACCGCTTACCACAGAACTGTTGCGTTTCTCTTTGCGGATTCGCGTGAAACCAACCGCCTGCAATGCACCTGCTACGGTGCGCAGATCTCCAGACGATCCTGGTCCGGAGGACAGAACTCGAGCTGGACAGCCCAAGCTACAGAAACGGCCACCCGCAGACTCCCGTCCCCGGCTCGACAAACCGAACACCGTAAACTGACCACTGACCACTCCCCTCTGGCATACCGTTTGCTCCCCCGTCTATAAATCGAAGCGCCTGCCAATGTGGCAGAGCAGACCCATCCAGAGGCGCCTGCCGGATTCGCCAGGCTGCCAGCCACAGGCCCGAAAAATCCTCAGCGAGGATGTCATGACGGAAACGCAAACTCAGCAGTACTGCTTCCAGGCCGAAATCAAACAGTTGCTGCACCTGCTGTCACACTCCCTCTACCAAAATCGCGAAATCACCATTCGCGAACTCATTTCAAACGCCTCGGATGCACTCGACAAGTTCCGCTACCAGTCCGTCACGTCAGGGCAGGGCACCGCTGAGGGACTCGGAATCTGGCTGGAACCCGACAAAGACGCCAAAATCCTCGTCATTCGCGACAACGGCATCGGCATGACGCAGCAGGAACTGATCGCGAACCTCGGCACAATTGCCCGCAGCGGCTCACTCGAATTCCTGAAACAGGCCCGCAACAGTTCCACCGACGGAAACACCAACCTGTCGCTGATCGGGCAGTTCGGAGTCGGGTTTTACTCGGCGTTTATGCTGGCAGAACGAGTCGAAGTGGTGTCGCGCAGTGCCACTGCAGAAGCAGCCTGGCGCTGGGAATCCACCGGCGACGGCAACTTCACCGTTACGCCCGTTACCGAGACCGTCGCACGCGGTACCAGCATCAGACTGCACCTGAAAGAAGGCATGGAGGAATTCACGGAGCCGGTACGGCTCAAGTACATTGTCCGCAAATACTCCACCTTCGTCCCCCACGCCATTCATCTCGACGGCGAACACGTCAATGACCAGCCACCAGTCTGGCTGGAACCCAAAAGCAGCGTCAGTGACGAGCAATATCAGAATTTCTACGAGTACCTGACGCATTTTCCCGGTCAAAAACCGACCTGGCACCTGCATCTGGCCGCCGACTCGCCGTTCCAGTTCCACAGTATTCTTTACTGCCCCGACGCCAACCTCGAACGCATGGGCTTCGGCCGGACCGACCACGGACTGCACCTCTGCGCCCGCCGCATCCTTGTGCAAAATGACAACCGGGATCTGCTGCCCGATTACCTGCGGTTCCTCCGCGGGATCGTCGATTCGGCCGATCTGCCGCTCAACGTCTCACGCGAAGCACTGCAGGATAACACCGTCTTCCGCAAAATGCAGAAAGTTATCACCCGCAAAGTGCTCGATCACCTCGATGATCTGGCCACCGAACAGATTGAGACTTATGGAAAATTCTACCGCGAGTTCGGAGTGATTCTGCGTGAAGGAGTGACGGCGAATGACGGCAATCGTGATCGCGTTGCCGGACTGCTGCGATTCACTTCCACCAGCACCGCCGGCACCGGCGAACTGGTGTCGCTGCAGCAGTACGTGGATCGTGCCAAACCCGGACAGGAACAGATCTACTACGCCTGCGGCACCGACCAAAACGCCATCCTCAGGGACCCCAACCTCGAAGTCTTCCGTAAACGCAGCCTCGAAGTCCTCGTTCTGGCAGACCCGGCAGATGAATACGTGCTCTCAGCCCTCGGGGCATTTGCCGAAAAGAACGTTGTTTCCATCGACGCCGCCGAACTGCAACTGCCGTCGCAGTCGGACGAAGAAAAGGCGCAGGAACCGGCTGAACAGCAGAAGTCTGAGGAAAATGCGGCCGGTGTCGATCTGCTCATCGGAGTGTTTCGTGAAGTCCTCGGAGATCGCGTGAAGGATGTCCGACGCTCTGAACGACTCACCGAAAGCGTCTGCTGCCTCGTAAATGCGGAAGGTTCCATGAGCACCACGATGCAGCGAATTCTGCGGATGAACACGCCGGAATTCGAAATGCAGAAAATGATTCTGGAACTGAACCCGCAGGCACCGCTGGTTCAAAAACTGGCCGCAATGTCCGAGAATTCGACAAATCCGGACTTCGTCAGGCAGTGTGCCCTGCAACTCCACGCCAATGCCATGATTCAGGCCGGACTGGCTCCCGACGGCAACGAAATGGCCGCCCGACTGCAAAATTTCATGCTGCAGCTGGCAACCAAATAGCAAACACAAAAACACCCTTAATACATCTTTGCGAGAGTACTCGGGCAGCCACTGCGGCTTCCCGCTGGGCGTAAATCGGTTTAAAAAAACAATGGACTGGCGTTTGCACGTCGCCGTATGTCGCGTGAGTTATCAGCTCCGAAGGCAGAGTTTCGTGTGTGGCAAGGGTGCATTACACGTTTGGTAGTGCGTAACAGAGGTTGATTCCATGGTTCGTTTGCTCGCAAGTGCCCTGATCGGACTCGTCTGCTATTAAGCAGCGGCATCCATCATCGTGACGCCAAGCGTTACTTACACCCACGGCGCCACTACCTCGGTGGTCACGTTAAGTTTTATGCCGGCGGTGATAACGCCAGCCGAGAATGATCACACTTTCTGTTCGATTTCAGTACCTTAGGCCTGACTGACCTCGTATCAGCTGATTTTGTGGATGTTCACAGTACCTTTTCTGGCGAACCTCTCAATTTGTACGGTCGAACACCAACCCGGCGCATTCTCTGCGAATTACGGGAGCGAAAGGTTCTACCACTTCATCCTTCGCACCTGTGTCCGACACTGTCGCCCTGAACGAACTTGCTGCTTTCAACCTCACCTTCAATCGCCCGGCGGCCGGAACGGCTGACTTGTCGTTCACACGTGTTGGTGGTACCAATTTTGTTGGGACATTTACTCTGCTTAACTCCGATGGCATTGCAATTCTGCCGAACGCTGCCCTGACGTCCAGTTACGCATCGAACCTCACGATTACTATCCTGCAGCAGGCAGGTTCCCTTGCCGCAGTCCCTGAACCGGGTTCAGTACTCGCTGTCTCAGTCGTCCTTGGCGGGCTTGGAATTCGAGTACTCCGTCGTCGTCGCCAGACAAAAACGACCTGACTCGTTTCCGTCTTATTCAGACATTCGCAAAGAGCTGGCCCTGCCTACTCTTTTTTTGCCCATTCCGCAAATATCCCGCAACCCACAACTCAGCCGCCATTCCACTCTGCTCCAGCGTTTTCACCCGCCTGATGCTGGCCCGCACCTCGCGTTCTGCTACACTGACCGCTCAAAGTGCCCCCGCCCCGTAATCCCCGCCAGGACGCCCGCATGTCCCGCTGCCTCACAGGTCTGATCACCTGCCTGCTTTTCCTCGGCTTCGTCTGCTCCGGCCCGGCCACCGCCCAGGACCTCCGTGACCGCGCCGTCCTGAAATTGAGTTTCGATGACGACGCAGCACCACTCGCAGACTTTGCCGCCGGCGGCAAGGTGAAAGACGTCGCCTCGCTCCCGAAAGATGGCTCACGCATCCCCTCAGCCTTTATCAAAAACTCCCCCGGTCGTTCCCTGCTGCTCGATGCCGCCAAAGGTCAGCAGCTCGTCATCGCCTCCAGTGAAGATCTCGCCCGACCCGATGCTGTCACCGTCTCAGGACTCTTCGCCAGCCTTCACCCGGACTCCGACGCCACCTTTCATGGACTGTTCGCCAAACGCAGCGGAAACGAGGGCAATCCCACCAACTATGGCATCAACTTCGGCCCCTCCACCGACAACCTGCAACTCTACATCCATGCCGGCGGCGGCTACAAGATCGTCAACTTCAGCGTTAAAGCTGCACTGGGGTCAAGGCGGCGAGTCCACCTGACGGCCAGCTTCGATAACTCAGACGCCCCCGGTGCCGATGCCGACGCTGATGTCGATGACATCCGCGTTCGCCTCTTCATCAACGGCCAGTTGCTCAAACCCACCGGGACCAATGCCGGTATTATCGACGGCAATACCGCCTGGTTCACCGATGTTTCGCTCGCAGCCTGCGTCAGTAACACCCCGCTCACTTTCGGCTCCAGCTTCGCCGACGGAGAATTCACGCGCATGATCTGTGATGACATCTTCGTCTTCGCAGAAGCCCTCTCAGATGCTGACGCCAAATCTCTCTTCGAATTAACCGCCGGCAGCTCCGCTGCGGAAATCGCCGCTGAACAATCCGCCCCCCGCGTCGTTCTGGCTACCCCCGCCATCACTCGCCTGTCACAGCACTCTGCCGAAATTGGCCGCACCACTCGACTCACAGCTTTCGGTACAAACCTCACCGCCGCTCGTCTCGTCTCGGACCTCGCCGGTATCAGCACCCAGGTTGTCGCCGGCGGCACCGCTGAAGCCGTCGCATTTGACGTCACCGTGCCCCCGGAAACTGTCCCCGGACGATATCTCGTGCGCTGCGTCACCACTTCCGGCGTCAGCAATGCAGCAGTAATCGCCTTCGACCGCATTGCCACCGCTGCTGACGGTACTTTCACCGAATCTGCTCCCGCAGAATTACTGCCCGTCTCCGTCGCCGGAATCCTGAACGGCACCGAACAAAAACGCATCTGGTTCAAAGCCAAAGCCGGCCAGAAAATTGTCGCCGAAGCAGATGCCCGACGACTCGGTTCCAGCCTCGACCCAGTCGTCGAAATCCGCAGTCAGCAGGGTGGACCGCTTGCCGTTCAATGGCAGCAGCCCGATCTGCTTGGCGATGCCCGCGCTGCCGTCGTCATTCCAGCTGATGGACTGTATTACGCCGAACTGCACGATCTGCAATTCCAGGCACCCGGCGGCAGCATCTGGCGATTGTTCGTCGGTGACCTGCCTCCCGGCTCAAATGCCTATCCGCCGGTACTGACACCCGGTGAAACAGCCGTCCGCACTGTCTCCGGAGACGGCGTTTCACAGCCGGTCGCACTCCGGAAAGCCGGCGCCTCCATCGCCGCCGCCACGAGCCCGGCACTCCTGCTGCCACTCCCCCCAGTCAAAGTCGAACCTGGCACCCATGTCGTTGAACCGGTCGATGCTGCGTGGCCCGCTGATCCAGTTGATGCCACTTTCACCGCAGCCCCGTTTCCTGCTCTCCTCGCCAGTGGCCGTATCGCTGCAGCCAAAGAACAGGATGCCATCAACATCAAAGTCACACCCAAACAGACACTGCACTTCTCTGTTGCCGCCCGCTCCATCGCTTCGCCGCTCCGCCCGCACCTCATGCTCTACAATGCTGAAAATCTCGTCGCCCAGAACGATGGTGAATCCGGCGCCAGCGATCCGGCCTTCAATTACGAAGTGCCCGATGCCGTCACTCAGCTGCAGATCCGCATCCGCGATGTCTCCGGCAAAGGCTCACCCAGCCACGTCTACAGACTGCAGATTGCTCGAGTTGATCGGCAGGCTTTCCTGCTCACAACCCGCGAAGCCGGACTGCGACTGCCCGCAAACGGCTCTGTGCCCCTGAAAATCTCTGTCATTCGACAATCACCCAGCTTCCGCTACACCGGCCCCATTCGACTTAGCCTCAGCGGTCCTAAAGGTCTCACAGTCGTGCCCGAAGTCATCCCCGCTCAGGATACCAGCCACGATGTCCTGCTCATGATCACTCGCAATACCACCGCCGCCACTGATAATCCCGGCGAAAGCCTCCGCATTGAAGCCCGCACTGAAGGTGCTGAGCCAGCCTCGACCACGACGCTCAAAGTCGAAGGACTGCCGGAAAAAGGACTGACACTTCCCGGCGAAACAATCCTCACCGGCCCCGCTGAAACTGTTCCCGCCATCATCCTTCCTGAAGGCCTGCCGCCCGTCCTGTTCCGAGGCCTGCCAGCCACGCTGGCGATGAAAGTCCTCCCCCTGCAGGAAACGCTGCCCGGTCTGGCTCGCTTTGACATGCAAACCACGGAACCCCGCAGACGCGAAGATCCTAATAAGCCCGATTCCCCGCTGAAACCCGCAGTGGGACTTTCCGAGTTCCAGTTTGCAGCCGTCCAGACAGCCGTCACTCCGCTCACCATCAACGTCCCCCTCGATACACCCTCCAAAGTGATCGATGCCGTCGTTTCTGCTGAATTCGTCGATCAGCCCCTGGCACCCGAAGGACCCGTTCGCGCCTGGACGGCCCCCATCCGCTTCACGGTCGAAAATGCGGTCGTCGCCACCGCACCCGCAGAACCGGTCAAAGCCCAAAAAGCCGCCATGATCAGCCTGCCAGTCAGCTTGAAACGAAACCCGCTGTTCCGCGAACCCGTCAGCATCCTCCTCGAAGGTCTGCCGGCCGGCATCACTGCCGTCCCAGCCAGCGTGGCCGCCGAACATGCGTCCGCAGATCTGGCCATCACCGTCGCTGACAGCGTCGCACCCGGAGAAGTCGCCGGAATTACCGCAAAAGTTCTTGCTGCCGGCGGGCAAGTCATCCAAACGGGGATCCCCGTACGGTTGCTGGTCGAATAATTCGGCAGTGCTATGATTCCCCCCCCCGCAGGTTGCCAGACCTCACACAATTTCACCTTTCAACCAGTTTTGTCCAGCACCATAAGGATTCAGAAAACCATGGCCGACATTCGTAAAGACGCCGTTACGCTCAAAGGAAATCCCGTGGACCTCGCCGGCAATGCACTCGCCGCTGGTTCCGCTGCCCCGGAATTCTCGCTGCAGGGCAACGGCCTCGAAGAAGTCACACTCGGTTCCAGCGCCGGTAAAATTCGGATCATCGCCACCATTCCCTCGCTCGACACGTCCGTCTGCCATGCCGAAACGAAAAAATTCAACGAGCAGGCAGCACAGTTGTCCAACGTCGAAATCCTCGTCGTCAGTATGGACCTGCCGTTCGGTCAGAAACGCTGGTGCGGGGCCGAAGGCGTCGACAATGTCCGCACTCTCAGCGCACACCGCTGCTCAAAGTTCGGTGAAGATTACGGTGTCCTGATCAAGGGCGGACCGCTTGACCGCTGCCTCTGCCGTGCCGTGTTCGTCATCGATGCAGCCGGTACAGTTCGCTATGCAGAATACTGCAGCGAAATCGCCGACCACCCAAATTACGATGCAGTAATCGCTGCCGTCAAAGCCTGAAAACTCTGGCCGCCGGCCGGCCCCAGCACGCCTCACCAGACTCCCCTCATCAACCGAAACTGATCACGGGAGCCCTGGTAACACGTGCTGCAGATTCAGCCGCTTGTCGCAACTCCATCCGACCCGTAAGACAAATCCGACTTTATTGTTCATTGGGAAGCAACGCCGCACTAAGGACCAGGACTTGCCACTGAGCAGTAAATTAACTGCCAGACCACCAGTTGCTGTCAACCCACAGGCATCTGCGCAGCCCTGTCACCGTTCAAAATTCAGGATTCAGCCTTCGCAGCGGTTTTTTTACTGCCCGCACCCGATTTGACTGCCGATCTGTCACAAATATTGCTTGCTGCTGCGGCAAACGGCAACAAATTCTTCGCGCATCAGCAACAAACATACGCCGTTCGAGGTGCAGTATTTCCCGGCCCAGTAAACACTATAGATGCACCTTCTGTAAGAAACGACTGCTGAGCCAACCCCTCGGGTACCTCGCCCTGATCCGCTTCTGGCTGCCGCTCAGACGCTTCAAGTACCCGCACTGCTTAACCGTATTCAGTCGGCCACCCGAACTTCTCTGCCTGCTGCCTCGTTTCGCCGACACACTCAACCGCAAGGGGCCCAACTCCGGCGATGCTGACCAGCCCCACTACGGACTCAGCGACCATGCTCAAATCTCCGGGCTGCCCAGCCTGCTGGTCCGCGTCGGTCGTTTTTTTTCTGCCATTGAACGCGGTTTCTGGATCCTGATACTGCAGTTCTTCCTCATCCTCCCCAGTCCGTTCAAAGGCAGCAAGCGACGCAGGTCGCGTTCCCGCCAGTCGTCAGACTACTCACGTGAACACTCTTCCGAAAAATCACCTCGCCGCCGTCGCTCCAGCTCCTCCGATTCCAGCCCCTGACACCAAGACCAGCCTGAATCACACACTATGACCGTCGCAGCCAGCCTCAAGTCTTTCAATAACCTCGAATGCCTCATTATCTCCGAAACCACCGCTACCCCCGACCTCCTGGTTGTGCTCTGCCATGGTTTCGGTGCTCCCGGTGACGATCTGGCCGACTTTGCACCGTGGCTGATGCAAAACAGCGCTCCGCTGGCCGCACGCTGTCGCTTCGTCTTCCCCGCTGCACCGCTGGACCTGGCCCGATATGGCATGCCCGGGGCCCGTGCCTGGTGGCCCATTAATATGGCAATGCTCGCAAAACTCAACGAAACTCAGGACTTCAGCCAGCTGACCGAAATGACGCCACCGGGCATGCACACTGCCGCCGATCAGTTGCACACTGCCATCTCCCACATGCAGCAACTCTGGAACGTCCCGGACAATCGCTGCGTCATCGGCGGGTTCTCACAAGGAGCCATGATTAGCACATGCATCACGCTCAGACACCAGTTTCAGCCTGCTCTGCTGGCGATTCTCTCCGGAACTCTGCTGGAGAAATCCGAATGGACACGCCTGAGACTGTCACATCCCGGCTGCCAGGTGCTGCAATCCCACGGCACCCAGGACACTATTCTGCCCATCGCCCCGGCACTGGAACTGCAAAGCCTGCTGCAAGGGGGTAAATTCGCTGTCGATTTCGTCCAGTTCAACGGACCTCACAGCATCCCTGAAAATGTCCTGCAGCGACTGCGGCAGCACCTGGAAGCCCTGCCCACAACTAATCCTTCAGCCAGTCCATGATAAAGTCGTCCTCGCTTGAGACCCGGCGGGACTGCTTCTTCGGAGCCGCTTTGCCAGGCTCAGCCGAGACATCCGGCCTAGGACGACGAACCTCAAGGCCCGCTTTTTCCATCAAACTGCGAGCAAACGGGTTTTCAGACTCAGGCAGATCAGCAGCAGCGTCCACGGAATACTCAATCCGAAACGAATGCTTCGCGATGCTGATCTCATCACCCGGCATCAACACGCTGTCTTCACACCGCTCACCATTGACCTTCACGCCGTTGCTGCTGCCCAGATCACGCACGTACCAATAGCCGTCCCGCAACTCCAGTTCGCAGTGATGTGACGACACATTCGTGAAGTCCAGCTTGATATCACAATGAGACCTGCGGCCTACCAGCAGTTTCTTCGCCTGCAATGGAATCACGTCACCGCCACCACAGGGTACCAATTGTCCCAGCATCGTCCTCTCGCTCCGCCCAATTCATCGCTGACAATCACCGCACAAAAGCTCAGCCTGCCTGCTAAAGGCTGAACAGTACGGTCACACTCGCCAACGGCCGCTGCATTCCCTCAGAAGTCTCCCATATCGCTGGGAAAATGCCAGTTAATTATTCAGGAATATTGCCGCTCAGCCACCCGTCACTGAGACATCCCCCAAAGACAACTCCCCGGCCGGCACGCCCGGAAAATACACAACCTCGAGCACCAGAACACTCTGAGCACACGGGATCTGTCGCATAATCTGCTTCGGCACCATCCGACACGCCTTCACCTCCACCTCCTTCGGTACCATCCGACAGACTTGTCGAGTGCTAGTGCAGGGCAGTCGCTTCTCAACACAGCAGGGCACCCGGCGAGTCTTCGTTTCGTTCACCATGCGGCACACGGTATACGGCACCTCGCGACTCTTCGTCTCCGTTACCATCCGACAGACGGTATAAGGAATCTGCTCAGTCTTCGTCTCACACTCCAGCCGACAGACTCGGTAAGGCACCTTCTGCACAACTTCCCGAGCAACCATGCGAGTCACCTGGACCGGAATCTTCCTGACCTGCACCTCAGGCACATACTCCGTTACCTGCACCGGACACTTTTGACGCATCACCTGCGGCACCATCACCGTGCAGGGCACTTCCTGACACACTGTCTGCGGACACCAGACCCACCGAGTCACCTGCCGCGGCGGGCACTGGACCGGACAGAATTGAAATCCCAGCGGACTCGGCATCATCCGCCAGGTCACCGCACCAGGTATCGTCTGCACCTGCTGCTGCCATTGTCCGGATTGCCGCTGAACCGTCCTCGTTCGCGTTTCAGGCTTCAGCACCGTCCAGCAGCGTTCCTGCTCAACAGTTTTTGTCTGACAGCGCATCACCGTCCGACGACACTCACGCTCCACCGTTTCACAAACCGGCTGCTGCACCGTATAGCGGCATTCACGCACACGATCTTCCCAAACAGGCTTCTGCACAGTGTACTGGCGGGCCAGATAACGAGTCTCAGTGACCGGACGCCGTACACAAAAGGTCTCAGTTCGAGTCCCCTGTTCTGTGACCGGACGACACACAGTGTACTGCTCATCCCGATATGTCGTTTCCGTCACCACACGGTACGTCGTCTGCTCCACCGCCTCGTAAACAGGCTCGTACACGACCTTTTTCGTCGTGTACTGCTCCGGCTCATACACCGTTTCACAAACCGTTTTCCACGCCGTCACAGTCTGTGCCCGGCAGGCTGCGTAACTGGCCACAGGCACACACGCAGCCACCGGACAGCAGCGATAGGTGCCCGCACCGCAAATCCCGGCACTCACCACAGACCCACGCAATACCAGTACCAGACATGCCAGCCGCACCGCATTCAACATACTCACTTACCCCGTGACAAAGTCCTCGGACAGTCGCTGCAAACGCCCGCTACAATGGCCCCACCATAACCAGCCACCTGCCGTCTCCCCACGCAGAACCCGCCGGAAATCAGAATTCCGCAGAAAAGTTCAATCGCCCGATCCAGCATCTGCCACTCTGATCCAAACTGGCTGTGAATCCGGATAAAACAGAGGAATTCAGCAATTTTCGGATGTGCAAAAATGCAACAGCCCGGCAAGAACCGAACTCCCGTTGCCCACACAACTGTCGTTTCCCCGCTCGACAATCACCGCCATAACAAACTTCCCCGTTTGCTCCCAACACTTTTCAACTGTACGATTCGCAAAAAAAGATCCTCGTCGTTCCTCGCGGTTTCCCGGAAGCCCCGTCCATGAAAACTAACCCCGTCAAACGTGACCTGCAGGCCGGCAAACCGTCCGTTGGCACATGGCTCTCCTTCGGGGACGTCTTCACCGCTCGCCTGATGGCCAAAACGGGCTTCCCATGGCTCACAGTAGACCTCGAACATTCCCCCATCGACTGGCAGATGGCCTCACTGATGTTTGCCGCGATCTCCGACGCCGGCTGCGTACCACTCGCACGCGTTCCACGCGGTGACCACGACCTGATAAAACGAGTCCTCGACGGAGGAGCCTGGGGGATCGTTGTGCCTATGGTCAACACCGTTGAACAGGCAAAAACGGCCATCGCAGCAGCCAAATACCCTCCCAAGGGCAACCGCTCCATCGGTGGCAGCATCCCAGCACAAAACTTCCAGACCGAATCGGGCGAATACTACCACCGCGCCAATGACGAAATCCTCGTCATCCTCCAGACAGAATCACCCGAAGGCGTCGACAACGCCGAAGCCATCTACAGCCTGCCCGGCATCGATGCAATCTTCGTCGGACCCAACGATCTGTTCTGGCAAATGAAACAACCCGACGGCACAGACCCCACCCCCGAAGAATTCGAAGCCATGCTGCAGCGAATCCTCGCCGCTGGCAAAAAAACGGGTACCCCCGTCGGTATCCACTGCTTCTCCGTCCCCGACATCAAAATGCGCATCGATCAGGGCTGGCAGTTCCTCGCAATCAACAGCGAACTCAAAATGATGGTCAGCAAAGCTCAGGAACTCGTCGCTGAACTGGGCATGCAAACCGCCAGCGATCTCGCACGCTACTGACCAGAAAGCCCGTCCAATGTTCTTCTGGCTACGTGAACTCGCCGGCTGGGGACTGCTCGGAGCATCCCTCGTGGTGCTCCGCAACGCGATCGGTATGGCCATGAATACCCGCGACCCGCGTATCGTCGAAGCCGCCGTCGTCACCGTCGCTGCACTCGGACTAATGCGAGCCGGTACACTCCTCATCCGCATCTCTGTCGCCGCCCGACTCAGCCGCGCCGAAGCTGATACCGAAAAACGCACCTGACCTTCGCCACTCTGCCCTGCCCGCAACCGCAGAGTTACATCCGCCACACCATGACACAAGAAACGTCAGTCGCCTTGATCCATCCGCCGAACCGCCCCCTGTGATTCATCCGTGCCAATCCGTGTTCATCCGTGACAAAAAGTCACCCCATTCGTGTCCATTCGAGGTTCAAATCACCCCCTGATCCGTGGCCTCAAACTGCCCCCTGATTCGTGGTTCGCCAACCCCGGTGGTTCCACGCTCGACACACATCTTTCAAAAACCTGCCGGAAACGCTCCGCCTCAGCCCTCAACGGCCCCTCAGGCGGGCCTGACCGCTCAAACGCTCAAGCCACCACCGCAGCAAACTGCAAACTGCCTGTCCACGCTCACCGGACAAAACTCGAGCATCAATCTGCACCTGCAGCCAGAACAACAGTAGCAACTCATCCGGCGCCGGACAGCCCAGTTCGTCATTCAGCGAGGCCTGGTCAGCGCACGCCAGCTTTAACGCACTTACCACATCCGCATAACGTGGCACCCTCATCCATTTGATGGCTGCGTTGGCATACCCCACATAAATCATGCTCCGCTTTATCTGCCGCTCCGATTTTTCAATGTCAGGCCTCAACAGAATCTGCTGCTGCGATTCCGCAGAATGTCGCCACGCATCACCCGCACCACAAAAATCTTCCTGACGCGATCGAGCCCCAGCTGTAATCTTCATGAAGCGAATCTCCAACTGACGATTCGCAGATTCTTCCCGCACAGCAGATGACAAACCCGCAAAACATCGCCCTATAGCCGCCAGCCAGTCGTCAACAGACTCCTAACCTCCGGATTGCGGCAAAATCCAGACGTACCGAATCTCCAGATTCAGGTGCTCAGCCGCCAACTCCATTCCCGGAGCAAACACAGTCCAGATAGTCCCGATACACCCGCTTCGTTCGGTCATAAAAAACACCATGCGATTTCGCCGCCAGAGGCCTCGAACCCGGCCCCTCAGACAACATTGTACTCAGCATTTCCTCAGTTAATGCCACGCCAGATCTCAGCTGACGCTCGATCGCCGCATTTTTCTGGACTCTCCGCGAAATGAAGTGCGCGTGCCGGAACAATGATTGTCCAATGAGAGCGAATTTGGCAAGGTTGAGCTTGCAGCTTTTGGCGATGAAGTAATCCCTGTCTTAGTACCCATAAGCCATCCGCTGCATCACTCCAACCTTGTTGATTCCTTCGAGCGGGCCGCTGGAGGTCTGATAGTCGTACCAGTTAAGAATTCCGGTGCGATATCCTTTCAGTGTGTTGGCCATGGTGATCAGGACTCTGATTTCGGATGTGCGGGCTCGACGACACCAGTCCGTCAGGAACCTCTCAGCAAGATCTTTGGTTAACTGCTGCCAGATCTGACTGAGATCTGCTTTCAGGTAGCAGGAGACTGACAGTGAATGGTTCAGGTCCAGTGCTCCTGCAGTCGCACTCGCTCATTCTTCGATTCGTCCAGATTGCACGGATGTTTTATCAGCGGCCAGCGAGTGCCTGTCAGCACTTTGCGATTCATCGTTTCTGCCTCCCGCTGCAGGTCGCGACGGCGTTGAGTCAGTTTCTCATTCATCAGTTTCACAAGATGGAATCGATCGAAGACCTGCTTTGCCTGCGGCAGATGTTTCACCACCGCCGCGTGGTATGCACTTGACATGTCGGTGGACACGGCTTTTTTCTTCGCCCCGGAGCCGCGCAGCAGTTTCCAGAAGGGATTTAATGCGTCCTGTCCTTTTCCCGTGCCGACGTACACAATCGCACCGGACCGCCAGTCGATCACAATCGTGAAAAATTTGTTCCTCCTGCCCGCGTAAATTTCATCGATGGCGATGATCTCAAGGTCTCGCAGACGAGGTTTTCCAAGCGTCTTTTGCAGAACGCCTTGTCGATGGGGCGAGCCGTCGCTCGCAGAATCAGACAGTTGCTTGCAAAGCACCCTGATGGTCGGGCAGTGCCGCACCTGACTGAGTAAAACTGACGACTGTTTTTTCCCCTTCCGCGTTAGTTCACTTCGCAACTGTAGACAGAGCGGTCGCCAGAATGCATAGGGCAGTATTATCAACGCCATGGTGGCAGCCGTGACGGCAGCGGGGTCAGACAAAGTATCCGCATTTTGAATCCGGAGACTGTCAGTGCTGAATGGAGTACCCCAAGTGCGGGAATAGCTCTGGCGACCTCGCTGCGACTCTGATGTTCTAGCCGTTTCCTGAATGCTGGAGGAATGATGGCTTATTTCAGTTGAATCTGCAATGATCTACGAATTCGTCGCGGATTGTCTTGCTGCCTGCCGCAAAAATGCGCCGCGACCCGGCACCGACAACATCTACCAGACGGGCCCGCCACGGCGGCATCGGATAACTATGGGTTCGGGAATTACTGAAGACCGGAAGCATCCTGACAGCAGTCTCCGTGAATTGGTCAGAGTCGCTCTGCCGCTGATGCTCAGTTCCGGCACTCAGTCGCTAATGAACGCGACAGATCGCGTCATGCTCGCCGGTTGCTCTGAGGACGCACTGGCTGCCGTGACACCCGCTTCAATGCTGTACTGGTCCGTAGTCTGTGTCCCCATGGGCATCGTGCTGTACGCCAATACGTTCATTTCACAGTATGACGGAGCAGGGCGGCAGGATCGCATGCTCTCCGCCTTCTGGCAGTCCTGCTGGCTGGCAATCGCCACTGGCCTGCTGCTGTTGGGACTACTGCCGCTGACTAGACCCTTCCTCGCAATTGCCGGACATTCGCCGGCCGTTGCCGAATTTGAATCGCAGTACTTTAACACTTTGTGCGCCGGAAGTCCCGTGACCCTCGCCGCAGTCGCCTGCAGTTGCTGGTTCAGCGGTCAGCGGCGGACAAAGGTGGTCATGCTGGTCAGCATGCAGGCCGTCATCTGGAATTTCGCCGTTGACTACCTGCTGGTCTATGGAATCGGCCCGTTTCCCGAACTGGGAATCCGCGGTGCTGCCATAGCCACTGTCAGTGCTCGCTGCACAGAACTTGCCTGTTATCTGGTGCTGCTGCACCGGGACGCCCGTTCCCGAAATCTGCCGCTCGTGACACAGTGTCAACTCGACCGCGATCTGCTGAAACGCTACCTGAAATTCGGCCTGCCCAACGGGCTGCACTTCTTCGTCGATAACTCCGGATTTGCCGCTTTCCTGATGCTTGTCGGACGGATCAGCAGCACTGCACTCGCGGCCACAAATATCGCCTTCAGCATCAATGGCCTGATTTTTGTGCCCCTGCTGGGATTTGGCACCGCCATCCAGACTCTGGTGGGACATCACATGGGAGCCGGCAGGGTCGCGGATGCCCGCCGCACAACCCGGCAGGCTGCAGGACTGGGAATCCTCTGGACCGGCAGCACCGGACTGCTGCTGGTGCTGTTCCCCCAGGCTGCACTTCAGCCGTTCTTTTTCTTCTCTGCCGATAAAGGTGCCAGTATTGCACCACTGGCTGCTCAGGCACAAGTGCTGCTGCAGTTCGTGGCCGTGTACTCGGCATTCGATGCCCTCGCCGTTATTTTTTCGTCAGCCCTGCGTGGTGCCGGAGACACGGTCTTCCCGATGCTGCTGACCTTTGCCTGCAGCTGGATCGTCATGGTTCTGCCCGCGTGGTACGTCACGGAATATTGCGACCGACAGCTTAAATGGCTCTGGCTGGCTGCATCCGCAAATATCGTCATTGCGGGACTGCTGATGGTCCAGCGTTATCGGGCCGGTCGCTGGCAATCCATCAAAGTCATCGAGACCAGCGACTCACCTGCCGGCTAAATGCTCTGGAATTCACAGCCCAAACAAGATTAAACTGCGGAGCTCACAGCCAATACTGCCCGCTGCACACACGGAAATTCAGGAATGCACCAGAACCGACAACTGTTCGAATTCGAAAGCACCGCCGACACACTGCTGCTGACCGTCAACGGGCCATTCATGGAATTCCGGGATCACGATGTCCGAAACGCCTACAACGAAGCCTACCGGCTGCTCTGCCAGCCCGCAGCCAGACACCTGCTGGTGGATTTCTCAAGGCTTGAATACTTTGGATCCACATTCGTCGGTATCCTGATCCGGCTGGCCAAAAAAGTTCGAATGTGCGGCGGAGAAACCGTACTCTGCTCACTCTCAGACTCCATGCAGGAAATGCTCCGCAGTCTGACGCTCCTGGAAAACACCAAAACGGACTTTTTCTTCAAACGTTTTCCTAATGCCGAACAGGCACTCGCGTATTTACAGTCCCTGCCACCGGCTCCCTGAATCAACCGAACTGCAGCAGAAAACAAAACAAACAGAAACCCCCGGGCCATGTCTGCTGCCGCCAAATTTCCCCCTCGCTCAAAACTGATCGCTGTGCTCGCACTGACATGTCTCGCCGGTTGCTGGCTCCTGCCGCAGTATTTCAGCCTGTCAACACTAAGCGAACACGACGACGCCATTCGCGGCTGGTGTCGCGCACACACACCGCTCGCACTGCTGCTTCTATTTCTGGGCTACACCACCATCACTGCCGCCAGCATCCCCGCTGCTGCCCTGATGACCATGGTTGCCGGCTGGGTCTTCGGCTTCTGGCCCGCATTCATCGTGATCAGCTTCGCCTCCACACTCGGAGCCACCTGCGCGTTTCTAATCTCACGAACGCTGCTGCAGGCCGCCATGCAGCGACATTACGGAACACTCGCTCAAAAACTGGCCCGCTCCATCGAATACGAAGGAGCACCAGTTATTCTGCTGCTCAGACTGGCTCCCACATTCCCCTTCTTCCTCGTCAATATCCTGCTCGCGCTCTCCCCGGTTCGCTTGCGCACGTTCTGGTGGGCCAGCCAACTCGGGATGCTGCCTGGCACCGCTGTTTTCGTCGCTGCCGGAGCCAGCCTGCCCTCACTGAAAACCCTTGAAACACAGGGAACAAACGGAGTCCTGAACTGGCAAACCGCAGCAGCTTTCCTCGCACTTGCCTGCCTGCCAATCACCATCCGCCTGCTGCTGAAGAACAAACACCGGAAAAACACCAATCATGATCACTGAACATCAGCACGAAATTCGCGTCCGCTACAGCGAAACTGACGCCATGGGATTTCTGCATCACGCCCATTACCTCTGCTATTTCGAAATCGGCAGGACGGAGTTGTTTCGGGCACAGGGCGGAAATTATCGCCGCATGGAAGAACTGGGACTGTTCTTCGTGGTCGCCAAAGTCCACGTCCGCTATCGGCGCCCAGCCAGATATGATGACCTGCTCACACTTCACACCAAAATCTCCCGCGCCACCACTGTTCGTCTCGAACACCAGTATCAGTTGTTTCGAGGCTCTGAATTGCTGGCCGAAGCCGAATCAACACTCGCCTGTGTCGACGGACAAGGCTCCGTTCAGATGATCCCGCAGGACCTCGTCGCCTTCACTCAGGAACAAAAAACATGAAACGACTGGATCTGACCAGCCCCGGTACCCGCCTGGAAGATGCCCTCAGCCGGCTGGAACACGTCTGGCAGGAAACACGCAAGGAATGGAATGACCCTGTCGCCGAACGAGTCGACGAACAGTTCGTCTGCACGATCCGAGCTTATGTGCGAACACTGCTGGATGCCGTCGCAAAATCCCAGACAGTTCTCCGCAAAGCCGAATACGAATGCCAGCACCCACGCGAACGAATGCAGCAACTCTAAATATATCTCGAGAAAACTGAACACTGGAACACTATTCACCCGAAACACTGTCACGCAACAAGGCAAACCATTGAAAAAACCAGAAAAACGCTGCTATTTCGTGGTATTTACACGAACACAGGCACCAGCTGCGTTCGTTAAAGCAGTGCACAAATTCGCTGAATTCCCGCAGATTCCCCCGCAACACTCCGCAAAAGGTTGCTCCGGAAGCCTGCAGGATGTAGCATAAGGTGAATGAAGGTCGAAACATAAAGCATCAAAGTCCTGTTCGGTGACAGATTAACGTGGCGTCCGTGATGGATTCCGCAGCCGGCATAGCCGGTTACCTGCATTGCAGATCGGAGCTGTTCGTTGAGCACGATCCCTGCCAAAATTCCTGGTGCAGCCAGCACTACCGGTGTTGCCGGTTCGGCTGACGCGGTCGATGAAGCTAACGACCAGTCACTGATCTGGTCACTCTATGACGCAGTGCCAGCGTGGGGCATAAGCCTGCTGCTGCACGCCTGCATCTTTTTGCTGCTGCTGACCATTACACTTCCCGAGATCCTGCTGCCCGAACTGAACCTGACATCCAGTTTCGAAAAGGAAGAGGTGCAGGTCGCAGAGTACGTGATTGACAGCGAACCCACCGAGCAGCTTGGCAGCATGAGCAACCTGAATATTCAGGGCGCATCAGCAGCAATCGCCCAAAGCAAAGGGCTCGACAATCACCGCGAAGAAATCCGCCGCATCGAAAGTGCGATCATCAATCCAAAGATCGAAAACATTGAAACGCTCACCATGCCCAGTGAGGCAGAGACAATCGAAAATATTGATCTCACAGGCACCACCGAGCACCCCGGCGGAACTGAAGGTGCCGTCGACCGAATGACACTCGAAATTGCCGCATCGCTCCGGCAGCGCAGAACATTGCCCGTCTGGCTGTTTGACGAATCAATTTCGCTCGAACATCGCCGCGAAGAAATTCTCGCCCGATTCGAAAACGTTTACCGGCAACTCGGGCTGATGGACGACATCGACACCAAAGAAGCCCTCAAAACCGGCGTCGTTGGCTATGGCAAAGATGTCCACGTTCTGGTGGAAGAACCTTCCAGCGATATCGAGGAACTGGTCAAAGCCGTAAAGACCATCAAGAGTGACGTCTCAGGTGTTGAAAACGTCTTCACTGCCATCAACATGGCACTCAAGCAGTACGCCCCAATGCGGCGTCGTATGCGAGCCAACATGATGTTTATCGTCGTCACGGACGAACGTGGCGACGACTTCGGCGGAGACAGCTACGGCATCCTCGAAGACACCGTGCGAAAACTTAGCCGCGAAGGCGTTCGAGTTTACTGCATCGGCAATTCTTCACCCTTCGGCCGCCAAAAGGGTTATGTGCACGTGAAATGGACCGCACCGGACGGTACGGAATTCGAAGACGATCTGCCAGATGCCGACCAAGGCCCGGAAACTCCGCTCGCCGAGGGCCTGCAACTGCCATTCTGGACCGCCAATGCTAAGCAACTGGAGCGGATGTCTTCCGGGTACGGCCCCTACACACTGTCCCGGCTGTGTGCTGAAACCGGCGGCATCTTCTTTGTCGCCGACGACACAACGGTCCGCAAATGGGACCCGCAAATCATGCGCCAGTACGCTCCTGATTACCGACCGGGTCCTGAATACCGCAAGCAACTGCAAAGTAATTTGGCCAAACAGGCTCTGATCGCGGCTGCCCAACTGGCCATCAATGAACCGGTCCCCGTTCCGCAGCGGGCTTTTCAGGCCAACAACGACAATATCCTCCGCGAACAGATCACGGAAGCCCAAAAACCGCTGGCGGTTTTGGACTACTTCCTGCAGCGCGTTCATGCAGCGATTGAAGTTGGAGAAAAGCACCGCGACAAACTGGATACCGATCGCTGGCGTGCTCAATTCGATCTGGCCATGGGGCGAATTCTGGCCATGCGAGTTCGTGCGTACGGCTACAACTCGCTGCTGGCTGAAATGAAATCCAGCCCAAAACGCTTCGAAAAAGAAGGCAGCAACCAATGGACGCTGCAGCCCTCTGAGCAGATTGGAGGCGGTGCCAACGTACAAAAAATGCACGACAAAGCACTGCTCTATCTTAATCGCATCATCGAAGAACATCCCGACACCCCCTGGGCGTTCCTCGCCAAAATCGAACTCAGTGAACCACTGGGCTGGGAATGGCGTGAAAGCCAACTGGCGATACCTCAAACGGGCAACGGCAACGGCGACAACGCTCGCCGTCCGGTTTTCGCTCCCGAAGAAGAAGCACGACGCCGACAGGCTCAGGAAATGCAGCGGAAAAAAGAGCAGTTCAAGCCCAAAGTCTGACAACATGTCTGCTGATCCGCTGATTGAAGAAACCCCTGCGGGACTCTTCTGCCGGCAGGGCGGGTTTTACATCGACCCGTGGGCAAAAGTAGAAAAGGCCGTGATCACTCACGCCCACGCCGACCATGCCAGACCAGGCTCCGCTGACTATCTGGCCAGCCACGAAGGACGTCGCATTCTGCGATCCCGCCTCGGGCCCGCCGCTGTCATCGACACCCTGAAATACGGCGAAACCACTCTTCTGAACGGTGTAAAAGTTTCGCTGCACCCCGCCGGACACGTCCTCGGCTCTGCCCAGGTACGCGTCGAATATCGCGGTGAAGTCTGGGTTGTTAGCGGAGATTACAAAACCGAGCCTGACCCGACCTGCGCTCCGTTTGAACCCGTAAAGTGCCACACCTTTATCACCGAATCCACCTTTGGCCTGCCAGTCTATCGCTGGCCCAACCAGCAGTCTGTTTTCGCAGACATCAATCAGTGGTGGATCCACTGCCGTGATGCTGATATTCCGGCAGTCATCTTCGCCTACTCCCTCGGCAAAGCACAACGACTGATCGCCGGTGTCAACGCCGGTATCGGCCCCATCTTTTGCCACTCCAGCGTTGAAGAACTAAACGGCGAATATCGTGCCAGCGGCGTTTCTCTGCCTCCCACCTTCCTCGTCAGCCAGGCTCCCGCACGAAAAAAATGGGGCGGAGTACTCCTGATCTGCCCACCCAGTGCCGCCGACTCATCGTGGATGAACCGCTTCTCTGCTGCCTCCACTGCCATGGCCTCCGGCTGGATGCTCACTCGAGCGACACGACGGTGGCAGTCCGTCGATCGCGGTTTTCCTCTTTCTGATCACGCAGACTGGCCAGGACTACTAAGCGCGATCGATCAGACAGGCGCCGAACAAATCCTTGTGACTCACGGCCATACAGAACCTATGGTTCGCTACCTGCGCGAGCAGGGAAAACAGGCCCGCACCATCGTCACTCGCTTTTCACCCGAAAATCAGTCCGAAACAGCAGCGCCCCCCGAACTCGCTGTTCCCGATGCTGACCGGCAAACGCAGCAAATCTGAATTCGACAGCCACAGAAAGCATTCCCACATGAACTGCCGCACGCCCACCCCTCTGCTTTCGCGTCTGCTGACTGTCATCGCCATCCTAAGCGAGGGAAGTTTGTACGCTTGTGACGACCTGCTGCCCCTGTGGCTGCATCACGCCCCCGGCGAAACCACGCTGGAAGAAGGCCGGACACTGCCATTTCGGGAAACCGAGACACCTCGAGTCACCCGCGTCACCGATATCACTCGCCCAACAATCAGCGTGCACGCTGCCGCACAGCCCAATGGCACAGCTGTGCTGATTCTTCCGGGCGGCGCATTTCGCCGAGTCGTTACGGACAAAGAGGGCACTGAAGTCGCCGCATGGCTCAATCAACAGGGCATCACTGCATTCGTACTGAGATATCGAGTGGCCGATCGCGATATACCTGACCCGTGGAGAAAACCACTCCAGGATGCCCAGCGCGCCACCTCACTGATCCGCTCACGAGCAGGCGAATGGAAATTGAACCCCAGTCGGATCGGTGTCGCTGGATTCTCAGCCGGCGGTCAGGCTGCAGCAAGACTGCTGTGCGGCGGCCAGCAGCGAAGTTATCCAGCGAACGACGGTGTGGACCAGCAGTCTCCTCAGCCGAACTTTGGCCTGCTGATCTATCCCTGGAATTTGTGGGATGAAAAATCCGGCAGCCTGCTGCCTGAACTGACCATCGATGCAGCTTGCCCCCCCACATTTCTCGTACACACCCACGATGATCGCGCTTCCTCATTGAGCTCCGTAATGTTCTATGCGAAGCTCCGACAACTGAATGTTCCAGCGGAACTGCACGTTTTTGAAACGGGCGGACATGGGTACGGGCTCCGCCCCGTCGCAGATTCTCAGGTCAGTTCATGGACGACCGCTGCTGAAGCATGGCTGGCTCACCGTACCGCACCCCGCTGAATAACGCAGCAGCCCTCAGACGTAAAAAGAGGCTGTTCAGCCGTGAGACTGAACAGCCCGGGAGGATGACCGCAGAATTGCTCCTGCGGCCAGCAGTGACTCCCAAGTCCCGCCGCTGCCGATAACGGCGCCGCCGTTCCTTCGGAGCGACTGGCTCGTCAGACACCAATCAAATCTTCGCAGACTTGACGGTGCGAATAATCTCGGAAGCCACTTTGTAGGGATCTGCGTTGGACGCCGGACGGCGGTCTTCCAGCCAGCCCTTCCAGCCATTGGTAACAGTCGCCACCGGAATGCGAATCGATGCTCCACGGTCGGAAACGCCGAAGCTGAACTTGTCAATCGACTGCGTCTCGTGCTTGCCGGTCAGACGCATGTGATTGTCAGCTCCGTAAACCGCAATATGCTCTTTGATTCGCGGCTGAAATGCCGAACAAATCTTCTCGTAAGTCTCGCGACTGCCGCAGGTACGCAGAACTTCGTTCGAGAAGTTTGCATGCATTCCCGATCCGTTCCAGTCGGTGTCACCCAGCGGCTTGCAGTGCCAGTTGACCCAGACGTTGTACTTCTCGGCTGTCCGCTCGAGCAGGTAACGAGCAACCCAGACCTCATCCCCGGCCCGCTTCGCACCCTTGGCGAACACCTGAAACTCCCACTGACCCGTCGCTACTTCGGCGTTAATACCTTCCACGTTCAGGCCGGCCGCCAGACACAAATCCAGATGCTCTTCAATGATCTCGCGTCCAAATGCGTTCTTCGCACCAACCGAGCAGTAGTAGGGGCCCTGCGGAGCAGGATAGCCACCGATTGGGAAACCCAAAGGCAGATTCGTGTCACGATCCCACAGGAAATACTCCTGCTCGAACCCAAACCAAAAATCGCCGTCATCCTCGATCGTCGCACGACCATTCGACTCGTGCACCGAACTGTCCGGATTCAGTACTTCGCACATCACCAGGAAAGCATCCAAACGACCTGGATCAGGGAAAATTGCCACCGGCTTCAACAGACAGTCCGACGATCCACCCGGAGCCTGATTGGTGGAGCTGCCGTCAAAACACCACATCGGACACTCTTCCAGCGTCCCGCCGAAATCCTTCACAATCTTGGTCTTCGATCGCAGCACCTGCGTCGGTCGAGTCCCGTCCAGCCAGATGTACTCAAGCTTCGATTTCTTCGCCATGGTCCTTAACTCCTCCCGATGAAATTCTGTACACGACAAGCTCTGCGGATATCCACAGCCTCACTTAGCCAAAAATATCCGTCACTGCCAGGCTTCTTGTCGCCAAAGCCATCCCCACCGGCTTTTCGAGGATGTGCCTCACACAGACACGAAAATCTTAAATCCCCGATTTCTTCCCGATCACCCTCTCTGCCTATCCATTTTGCACTAACGCCCAAAAAGAAGGCAGAAACGATCACCGGACGAGTCAAACAGCCGGTACGGTTCATTGCCGCACATCACATGCCATTCCGAATCTGCAGAATGTGGAGATTCCACCATCCTTCCGCACACGACTTTCTTACGCCGCAAACTTCCCCGCCTAAAAACCAAACAGCTCATTTTCCCTGAGGATCCGCTAACAGCCCAAATCCTTGCCGGAATTCCCAAACCCGCGAAATTGGCACCAACATGAACTGCTGTCGCCTGCGACGAATCTGACTTGACTTCCCCGACGATTTCCACAGGATGAAGTCTCTCCCAGCGCCCGCTCCGGACGTTCCGTGTCTTCCTGCTTTGAAACTCCGCCATGACCGCACGCATCCCTCCGTTCGCCCCGTTGCTGGCCGCCTGTTTTGCTGTCGCCTCCGCCAGTGCTCGGGCAGAGGACCGCATTGATTTTAATCGCCAGATTCGTCCGATCCTGTCGGACCTGTGCTTCAGCTGCCACGGTCCGGACACCAATAAGCGTCAGGCCGGCCTGCGACTGGACACCATCGAAGGCGCCCGAGCAGTCCTGGAATCCGGGCACGCAGCGATCGTTCCATCTGATCCTGCGAACAGCACCATTCTCAGCCGAATCACCGCGACCGAACCCGACGTGGTCATGCCTCCGCCCTCCACAGGAAAATCAGCCACCGCGGGACAGCTGCAACTGCTGACTGCCTGGATCCGCCAAGGCGCCGAGTACCGCGGGCACTGGTCCTTCATCCGACCCGAACGCTCGCCAGTTCCCGCTGTCAAGCACGCTGAACGGACAGCGAACCCCATCGACAACTTCCTCTTCTCAAAACTTGAAGCCGCTGGTCTGTCCCCGGCACCTGAAGCCGACCGCGTCACGCTTATCCGCCGCGTCACTTTCGACCTCACCGGCCTGCCACCGACCCCCGCAGAAATCGACGGCTTCATTGCCGACTCCAGCCCGGATGCCTTCGAAAATCTGATCGATAGGCTTCAACAATCCCCCCGCTACGGCGAACAGATGGCACGCTACTGGCTGGATCTGGCACGCTACGGAGACACGCATGGACTGCACCTCGACAACGAACGTTCGCTCTGGAAATACCGCGACTGGGTGATCGCTGCATTCAATCAAAACAAACCGTTCGACCAGTTCGCAGTCGAGCAACTGGCAGGCGACCTGCTGCCCGACGCCACACTCGAACAAAAAATCGCTACAGGCTTTAATCGCTGCAACGTCAGCACCAGCGAAGGCGGCTCAATCGATGAAGAAGTGCTGGTCCGCTATGCGGTGGATCGCACTGAGACCATGTCCACCGTGTTCATGGGCATGACACTTGGCTGTGCCGTTTGCCACGACCACAAATTTGACCCGGTTTCACAAAAAGAGTTCTATCAGCTCTACGCTTTCTTCAATGCCTCCGCAGATGCCGCCATGGACGGCAATGCTCTCGCACCGCCTCCAGTCATCAAGGCTCCCACAACCGATGAGACGGCACAGCTGGCAGATCTGGACGCCGAGATCGCAGCCCTGCGAGCCGATATGGATGCCCGTATCGGCGCCTTCCAGTACTCGGACCCAGGAACGGACGGTGAGCCGGCTGCTTTGGTTCGCAGTAACTACGTCTGGATCGAAGATGATGCTCCCCCGGGAGCTCAGCTGCAGGGTGATTCTCCCTGGGAATTCGTCACAGCTCCCGACCACCCCGTCCACTCCGGATCCAAATCCACTCGCCGTCGCGCCGATGCTCTCAGCCAGCACTTTTTTACGGGAGCTAACCCGACACTGAAGATCGGTGCTGACGATCGCCTGTTCGCCTGGGTCTGGCTGGATCCTAAAAACCCGCCTCAAACTGTGATGCTGCAGTTCAATGACGGCGCATGGGAACACCGCGCGTTCTGGGGCGAAGACAAAATCCCTTTCGGATCCGGAGACACCCCTGGCCACCGCTCTATGGGACCGCTCCCGGAAGTCGGGAAATGGGTACGGCTGGAAGTGAGCGCCGCACATGTTGGTCTGCCTGCGGGCTCGGAAATCAACGGCTGGGCCTTCACACAATTCGGCGGCGAGGTCTGGTGGGATCAGGGTGGCAGCGTCACTCAAACGCCGCAGGCTCCCCGCGAATTCAAGTCTCTGGCCGCATGGGAGGCCTTTGATCGCAGTCTTGAAAAATCTGCCGTCCCGCAGCCTGTCCGTGACACCATCAAAATTGAAGCCGACAAACGGTCGCCAGAACAGCAGCAGATCATCCGCCGCTATTTTCTGACCAGCGTTTACGGCCCGTCTCGGCAGGAGCTGGAACCACTCCAGCAACAGGTGGATCAGCGAGCAAAACAAAGAAGCGATCTCGACGCAGCAATTCCCGTGTCCATGATCATGCAGGATCTGCCTAATCCACGAGATACCTTTGTTTTGCGGCGTGGCGAATACACGCTTAAAGGTGAAAAAGTCGAACCAGGCGTGCCCGCAATCTTTCCCGCTCTTCCCGCCGATGCGCCCCGCAATCGACTGGGGCTGGCACGCTGGCTCACCGATCCGGCTCACCCGCTGACTGCGCGAGTCGCCGTGAATCGCTTCTGGCAGCAAATTTTCGGCACAGGCATCGTCAAGACGGCCGAGGATTTTGGATCGCAGGGACAGTGGCCCTCCAACCCCGAGCTGCTGGACTGGCTGGCCGTTGACTTCGTTGAATCCGGCTGGGATGTACGACGCCTTCTCAAACAAATCATGCTATCCTCTGCATACCGACAAACGTCCAGGGTTACTCCCGAACTGCTCCTTGCAGACCCGGCCAACGAGCTGTTGTCCCGGGGAGCTCGCTACCGGCTTGATGCTGAAGTCGTCCGTGATTCTGCGCTGCTGCTCAGTGGGTTGCTGCGCGAAAATCTCGGAGGGAAAAGTGTTCGCCCTTACCAGCCGGATGGTATTTGGGAGGCTGTCGCCTTCGTTGGCAGTACGACGCAGTACTACAAACGTGACTCCGGAGATTCCCTCTACCGCCGTAGCGTGTATACCTTCTGGAAACGCACAGCACCGCCACCATCGCTGATGGCCTTCGATGCTCCGTCCCGCGAAACCTGCGTCGCCCGCCGCGCCCGCACCAACACACCGCTGCAGGCCCTCGTCCTGATGAATGACGAACAGTACGTGGAGGCCGCCCGTAACCTCGCAGCTCGCATCCTGCAGCACCCAGCCGATACCAGTGCCAGACTGGCCTGGGCCTTCCGATTTTGCACCGGACGTTCACCGGAATCTGCTGAGCTTGAAGTTCTTGCCCAGAACCATCAGCAGCAACTGGAACATTTCACTGGCAGTCCGGCCGAAGCTGAAAAGCTGCTGGCAATCGGGTTGTCGCATCGGCAGACGGACGCGCCGGCAGCGGAATTTGCAGCAATGACCATGATTGCAAACCTGTTGCTCAACCTCGACGAGACCATCACTCGCGAATAGCAGACGGGAAAAAGCCGATTCTGCCGGCCCAATGTTTCGCGAAAACTCGAATTCACAGCATTTTCCACAAGCGGACAGGACAATATCGGCCCTCTGCGGTATTGTTTCGGCTCTGACTTCTCAACCACATTTCACACAGGATCGGGACGCATGGCGGTCAAGGTTTATTACGACGACGACGCAGATCTCAGCCACCTCAAAGGCAAGACCATTTCCATCATTGGCTACGGCAGCCAGGGGCACGCTCAGGCCCAGAACCTGCGTGACAGCGGCTGCAGCGTTGTTGTCGGACAGCGTCCCGGCGGGGCGAACTATGACCTTGCCCTCAGCCATGGTTTCAAGCCGGTTTCAGCCGCTGAAGCCGCTGCTCAGGGCGACCTCGTCAACATTCTGCTGCCTGATGAATTGCAGGGCGACGTCTACCGCAACGACATTCGCCCCAATCTGAAGCCCGGCAACCTTCTGATGTGCTCGCACGGCTTTAATGTCCACTTCGGCCAGGTTCAGCCCCCGCAGGGTGTCGACTGTGCCCTCGTGGCACCAAAAGGCCCCGGTCACCTGGTTCGCAGCGAATACGAAAAAGGCGGTGGTGTCCCAACTCTGATTGCACTCAGCGATAACGCCTCAGAAACGTCCCGACAACTGGCTTTGGCCTACGCAAAAGGCATCGGTGGTACTCGCGGCGGCGTGATCGAAACGACTTTCGCGGAAGAAACAGAAACCGACCTGTTCGGTGAACAGGTTGTGCTCTGCGGGGGCGTCAGTGCTCTTGTCAAAGCCGCCTTTGAAGTTCTCGTCGAAGCCGGATATCAGCCAGAAATGGCCTACTTCGAATGTATGCATGAACTGAAGCTGATCGTCGACCTGTTCTATCAGGGCGGCCTGAACTACATGCGATACAGCGTTTCCAACACGGCCGAATACGGCGACTACACTCGCGGTCCGCGAATCGTCACCGAGCAGACCAAGGCTGAAATGAAAAAGATCCTCTCCGAAATCCAGTCCGGACAGTTCGCCCGTGACTGGCTGCTCGAAAACCGAGCCGGACAGGCCTCATTCCAGGCTACTCGCCGCCGCGAACGATCTCATCAGATCGAAAAAGTCGGCAAGCAGTTGCGCAAGATGATGAGCTGGATTGCCTCAAAGGAAGTCTGACTCTGCCGGACTTGAATCTGTCACTGTGGCGGGTCTGATATTTACGGACCCGCCGCTTGTTTGTCTGCGGCAGTCAATTCGATGGAACTTCAGGAAATACTGCCGGTGGATCGTCCTGTCACAGGGACGGTGCGCCCCCCGGGTTCCAAGAGCATCACCAACCGGGCCATGGTACTGGCGGCCCTCGCAGATGGCCCCGTAACGCTCACCGGTGTCCTCGACAGCCAGGACACTCAGGTTATGGTGGAAAGTCTCCGGCGACTCGGATTCAGTGTCCGGCAGGATGTCGCTGCCTGCACCTGTCACATTTACGGCCAAGCAGGACGAATTCCAGCAGCCAGCGCCGATCTCTGGCTGGAAAACAGCGGCACCAGCATCCGATTTTTGACAGGACTTTGCGCACTCGGAACAGGCTCATATCGACTCGATGGCTCCGCCCGCATGCGTCAGCGCCCGATCGGCGATCTCGTTCGGGCACTACAGCCACTGGGAGCTTCAGTCGACTTCCAGACACCTGGATCTGACTGCCCTCCGCTTCTGATTGATGGTCGTCGGGGTGCTGTGCACGGTGGCACAACAAACATTGCCGGCAACATCAGCAGCCAGTTCCTCTCAAGTCTTCTGATGTGCGGCCCCGCCTGCAGCAGCCCCATCACGGTCACTGTTTCCGGGAACCTTGTGTCTCAACCCTATGTTCAAATGACTTTACAGATGATTCGAGACTTTGGCGGGCGGATCGACGCCCCTGCAGATCTCAGCCACTTTCACATCCACGCCGGCACCTATCAATCGCGCATTTACGACATCGAACCAGATGCATCTGCAGCCAGTTATTTCTTTGCCGCTGCGGCAATTACGGCAGGACAAGTCACCGTCTCCGGGATTCACCAGGGATCATTGCAGGGTGACGTGCACTTCGTTTCAGCGCTGCAGCAAATGGGCTGCCATGTCGACTGGAACGCGGATAGTGTCACCGTAACAGGGCGTCCTCTGCATGGCATCAGCATCGACATGAATGCGATCAGTGATACGGCCCAGACACTGGCAGCCGTCGCGGTATTTGCCGATAGTCCTACCACAATTAGCAACGTCGCCCATATGCGTCACAAGGAAACAGATCGCATTTCTGCCGTCGTCACCGAACTGCAGCGAGCCGGGATCCATGTGGTTGAACACCCTGACGGACTCACAATTCATCCCGGGCAGCCACATTCCTGCCAGATTCGCACCTATGATGATCATCGTATGGCCATGAGCTTCTCACTGCTGGGGCTGAAAGTTCCGGGCATTTGCATCCTTGATCCCGGCTGCACATCCAAAACTTACCCCCGGTATTTTGCCGACCTTGCGGCACTGTGCGGGAACACTCATTGATGAACAGATCACATTCACCATCCGGACGCGGACCTGGAGGCAAACGACGCTCACCGACACCTGCCCCTCGCGTCCAGGCAGTGGAACCCTACGTAAACGGCCGAGTGCTTGCATGGGCTGCGCTGCAGCAGGCTGAAAAAGATGAAGCCTTCCTCCAGGAAATCTTCGCGGATTTTGATTCCCGCCATCACATGTCAGCAGCTGAACGAGCACTGGCGGTCGATATCGCCTCGGGTGTTATTCGCCGCCGCCGCACGCTCGATCGAATTCTCCAGACACGCGTGGCCAGACCAAGGTCTCAGACGGAACCTGAACTGTGGCAGATCCTGCGGATGGGAGCCTGCCAGCTGCTGTTTGCCAGAACGCCGCAACACGCCGCCGTTGCGGCAACTGTCGAACTTTGTCGGCTGCTGGGACGTGAACGCTGGACTGGGTTTGTTAATGGGATCCTCCGCAGCATCTGTCGCCTGACCGAAACGGCGACTGACACCCACGTACCTTCCACACCCTCCCGCTCTACACTGCCCGTCCCGGGCGGCCGCTGGCTGCAGCTGACTGAAGACATCTTTCCTGATCCAGCATCAGAAACCACCGCGTGGTTCGGTGATGCTTTCTCACTTCCATCAGTACTGGCCGCTCGCTGGGTATCCAGAATGGACCTGCAGGATCTGCTCAGTACAGGGTTTTTCTGCTGCGAACCTCCCAAGATTACCCTGCGAGTCAATCGGCTGGCCAGTGATACAGCCACTGTCGTCGAGCAGCTTGCAAAGGTCGGCTGTGAAGTGCTGCCCGGACACCTGCCCTGCAGCCTGCTCCTCCCCCGCAGTCTCCGCATCGATCAGCTGCCCGGCTGGACCGCAGGCCACTGGAGTGTCCAGGACGAGTCGGCCATGCAGGCAGGTTTCCTGCTCGCTCCCCGCCCGTCCGAAAACATTCTCGACCTCTGCGCAGCCCCCGGCGGAAAATCGGCTCACCTCGCAGAGCTGTCGCAGGACAAAGCCATCATCACAGCCTGCGATGTCTCCGAGCGTCGCCTGCAGCGGGTTCGCGACAACGCACATCGGCTAAAATTAACATCTGTGCACACACGCCTGATTTCACGTGATGGCAGCGACCTCCCAGCCGGGCCGTTCGATGCTGCGATCGTCGATGCGCCCTGCACCAACACGGGCGTCCTTGCACGTCGCCCGGAAGCTCGCTGGAGATTCACTGAGCAAAGTCAGCAGGAACTGGTCGTACTGCAAACCAGACTTCTCCTTGAAGCCATCCAGCGGCTCCGACCCGGTGGACGAGTGGTTTACAGCACCTGCAGTATTGAGCCGGCAGAGAACCTGCAGGTCGTTCAAAATGTGCTGGCAGCGTTTCCGCAGCTGCAGCTGATACAGCAGAATGAACACCTGCCCGGACGACCGGGCGACGGTGCCTGGCAGTGCCTCCTGCGAAGTCCAGGCTGAGCCAGCTTTACTTTTTGCCGCCGGGAAAGCAGAATTCAGACGTTGCAACCGTATTCACCTCCTCGCGTTTCCCGACACGGACGTGCCATGACTTCCCCGCTTTGGTGCATTGCCGTATTACTTGCTGTTGCCAGCCTTGGCACCTTCACCGCTGCCACCTTCGCAGATGATGAGTGGCCACAGTTCCGTGGTCCCGACGGACAGGGACGCACCGAAATCACCGGACTCCCGCTCACATGGAGCGAAAACGAAAACGTCGTCTGGAAAACAGCGTTACCGGGTGAAGGTCACTCATCACCGGTGATCTCCGAAAACCAGATCTGGGTGACGGCCGCGATTGCCGAAAAACTGTCTGAGGAAGAAGCCCAGAAACGGCTCGCAGCTATCAAGAATCCGCAAAGCCTGCAGCTCGCAGGATCGCTGCAGTTGCAGGCCATCTGTGTGAATCGAGAATCTGGGAAAATCGAACATGCCGTTACTCTGTTCACAGTGCCGGTTCCTGAACCAAAGCACGCCCTCAACAGTTACGCCTCCCCCACCCCCGTGATCGTCGGCAATCAGGTGGTCTGCCACTTCGGTACCTATGGAACAGCTTGCGTCAGCCGGGAAACAGGGAAAGTGCTCTGGAGCAATGACGGGCTGAAACTTGAGCATCAGAACGGACCAGGCAGCTCACCAGTCATCTGGAATGATCTGGCCGTCGTCCATCTGGACGGCACCAACACCCAGTCCATCGCGGCTCTCAAGCTCTCCACCGGTGAAGTCGCCTGGCAAACGATGCGATCTGGTCAAATGGACCCCACGCCGGAACTGCAGAAAGCCTACTGCACACCGCTCCTCGTTCAAACCGGCGATCGCCCCCTGCTTATTTCCCCTGCCGCCAACTGGGTCTACGGCTACGACGCTCGCGACGGCAGGGAAATCTGGAAGGCCAGTTACGGCCAGCTGGGGTTTTCAACCGTGCCCAGACCGGTGATCAGTGGTGACCGCGTCTATGTGGCCACCAGTTATATGCAGTCACGGCTGCTGGCAGTCAGGTTTGACGGGGCAGGGGATGTTACAGCATCGCATATCACATGGACATCCGACAAACAAATCCCCCAAAAACCCTCCCTGATCGCTCGTGAAGGACGGCTTTATTTTGTCAGTGATAAAGGTATTGCCCGTTGCCTTGATGCCGACACGGGTGAAGAGAAATGGTTCAATCGACTCCCAGGTGACTACTCAGCCTCACCGCTCTCTGCGGAGGACCGGCTGTATTTCTTCAATCAGGATGGAATTTGTACGGTCCTGAAAACCGGAGATGCCTTTGAAAAACTCTCAGAAAACCGCCTCGAGGCCGGGTTCATGGCTTCTCCGGCAGTCGCCGGAAAAGCAATCTACCTGCGCACCGCCGCGGCACTGTATCGCATCGAACAAAAGTAATAAGTCACTGCGTGCGGGCCAAATGCACCTGTGCACCCCTATGCGCCTCAAAAATGGCTCTGTGCAACCTGCCACTCTGACCCTCGCCCTGATTCTGATTCTGATCAGCATCCTGCCCGGCAAACACGCCTCGGCACAGACAGATGATCCACCGAAACTGGTCGTCGACTTCCGCGGCCCAGTGGGCAAAACAAGAGCCCTTGGATTCGCCGGATCTCCTCGCCGTTTCTATTCGGCCGGCGAAAATAAACGAATTCAGTTTTACGACATCGCTAATGGAGCTGTGATTCCCGGCTCAGTCATTCGCTGGGAGTTTTCCCGCGGGGCTCTGGGAGAAGTTAACGATGCCGCAGCCACCGCCGACGGCCGCAAAATTTTGTTCGGTGGCAGCTCACTGCGTAATAACGGTGGAGATCTTCTGCTGGTTGATGCCGGCTCACAGGAAGTCATCACGCATTTCTCAGCTCCAGCCGAAATTATCAGTGTTGCACTGTCACCCAGCGGACAAACAGTCGTCGCCGGTGATATCTGCTCAGGAGTCACCACATGGAGCAACAGAAACAACACGTGGCAGCAACAGGTGTTGCGCCCGGCACTGCTGCAGGCCAGTGCGGACACTCTCTGGAATCCACTGGCCATCGTCGATGATTCCACCGTTCACTACATTGCACGCGGCGCCGACACATCAGCATCCGGACTGCTGGCAACCAGTAACCTGCTGACTGGCGAGCTGACTTTGGGCACAACTTCTGTCCCGCTGCCCGTTTGCACGCTCGCGACAACTCAAATCGCTCAGCAGTCCGGATGCCTGACTGCTTCAGTTGACGGAACCATCCTGTTCCACAGCACTGCGCAGAACATGGACTCGCTACGCTGGTCCGCTGGGGATTTGCTCGTTAACAGGCTCCGTGAGACATCACTCACTGTCGCTGCATTATCCCCCGATTCGTCTTTGCTGGCAATTGCCGGGGATGGCCTGATACCAGCTGACGACTCGCAGGTCATGTCATTCGTTGCCCTAATGGATTTCCCGGCGATGACGATTATCGACATGGTCGAATTTCCTCGTGAAGCCTGCTGTGAATCCCTCGCTTTCAGCCCGAATTCCGCTGCCCTGCTCGCCTGTAATGACGAAGCCGAGACATTGCTGCTGTGGACTCTTCGCGATGCTGACGGGAAGACTCTGAATCGGCCGCTTGCATCTGCTTCGGGACAGGCAACCGGACGCGGCCGCAGCTTTCAGAATGCCCGATTTGTGCATGACTCTGCTGCTAAGCCGGACGGATACAGATTGCAGTTGCAGGATCTCCGGTCGCAGATTTGGCAGCTTGAACCGGGCACCGGCGAACTGGAACTACAACAGCCCGCGGATCTGTCGACAGTGATCGTCAACTCACCTGACGCATTTGCCCCTGGCTGGTCCGTGACTGCAGAAACGGTGTCTGAAGATGGACTCACTCAAACCGTTCTCATTGTTGCTCCACAGGGAAACAGCACTGCCGTGCAGCCAATTCGATTGAATGTCGTTGATCAGGGACAGTTTTCCGGAGCATTCGCATTCCTCAGGGGCACAGGAGACAGACCTTTCGCCATAGCCCTCGGCACAACGCTCATTGACGGAATATTTCTCTATCGCATTCCTCCAACCGCAGATGTTGAACCACAATTGATTCGCTATTTCCGAGACCATGCGGGACAGATTCGCGACTTGTCCGTTTCCACAGATCAGCGATTCCTTGCCTCCTGCTCCGCTGACCAGACCGTAAAAATCTGGAGCCTCTCTGGAATTGACCTTGATTCACCACGGTCGACTTGGGGTGGCCGCATTGAATTAAAGCCTGATGGTTCAGCCGGCGTCTCCGAACTTAACCCTGCCGGTATTCTCTACGCCCGCGGACTGCGGGATGGCGACTCCATTGCTGCAGTCAGGACAGCCCTGCAACCCGAACTGGTGCAGCAAAATCCCCGGCAGATCACAGATCTGCTGAATTCCCACCCTGCGTGGGCTACGCTGGACCTCTGGCTTACACGCACGGGATTTGATGCCAATAATCCTGAGACTGGGGCTCGTCGCATCAATCCCGGCTGGGAACCTTTGCTGACACTTGTTGCCGACAAATCGGGAGAATGGGTGCTGTTCACGCCGGAAGGTTGGTTTGATGCCTCGGTGGCTTCCGGAGATCGATTGTTTGGCTGGCAAATCAATCGCGGTGTCGCCCTGCCGCCCAGATTCGAGCCGGCTGAGCACCTGCAGAAGGAATATGAGAAGCCTGAGGTGATCAGGCAGGTGCTGCAAACTGGCAGTGTTCCTGAAGCACTCGCGGCACTCAATCGGCCTGTGGTCGGTGATCTGCGACTCGAATTGAGAAATCGCGTACTGGCCCTGCCCGACATCCGTATCATCAGCCCGGCCGACGGATTTGAAGCGCAGGCACCTGCTCCCATACCAGTCACCGCTGAGATTCGTTTTGCCCAGCCCAACGATGCCGGAAAGTTTGAATTTCTGGCTGCCCAGAACGGTCGCTCACTGCTCGAGCAGAATCGGGCGACAGTTAACGGAATCCTGACTGTCACCTGGATCAGCCAGACACTTGAGCCAGCCAATCTGTTCTCAGTCACCGCACGTGAACCCGGAAATGATCTGGTCAGCAGCGACCAAAGTAAGGCCAGCGTTACCGTTCTGACTAGAGGCCGTAAAGCAAATTCGCAGGCTCGAGTCTTCCTGCTGGGACTGGCAGTTGACGCCTACCAAAAGGTACAGCCGCTGCAGTTCTCAATCCAGAGTGTCTCTGCATTTCGCGATGACCTGCAGTCGATTGCTGGACGGGAAGCAGGAAAGGTGCCTGTATCAAAACTGCTGGCGGACGCACAGGTATCCACGGAAGCAATCGATGGTGGCCTCGCGGAATTCCTCGCGCTGCGCCGAAAGCAGTCGTCCCCCGATGACCTCATCGTGGTGGTCGTATCCGGCCGGGGTGTTTCCCGAACAGTGGCTCGCGGCAGCAGTATCCGCCTGAACGCACTTGAAGAATTCTTTTTCCTGCCGCCGCAGGTGGACCCCAAAGACCTGCGACAACTGGGCCGGGAAGGCATACGCTGGAAAAACCTGTGCGATCCAATCAATCAATCCGAATGCGACGTGCTCTGGATCGTCGACGCCAGTCACTCCCAGCGGGCTCGCAATGAGGCCAAAGCAGCCTTTAGCGAGTGTCGCGGACCACACGGAAGACATGTCATTTTCACAGATCAGACTGAAGCCATTGAATCCGCAGTATGGCAGGTTCGCAGTGGAGAACCAGGGAACTCGTCACTGCTGACTGCAGTCCGTGAAGCCCTGCTGGGACGCAGCCAGTCCACGGATGCCGACAAGGCGGTTGCTTCACTGTGGCAGGACCAAAACCTTAGTTTCGACGATCTGGCCGGATGGACTGCCGACCGCGCCCAACGGCTGGCCGAATCTGTTGGGAAGCGACAGAAAGTACTGTATTCCCCGACCGCACCAGGCTCAGCGGTGCACCCGCTGATTCTGGGCACCCGGACCGGACAGCCCGCTGTAAGTCAGTGATGGCCGCCAACTCCGGACACTAGTCGCTGCAGTAATTCTGCAGCACGCTGCCTCAGTTGCTCAAGTGACATGGCGTCCAGTTCTTCCCCGTCAACGCCAGACTGCTGCAGCATAGTCCGACAGGGCAAAATCTGCTGCTGCAGAGCCCGTCTTTCACCCAATTTGACGCCGCGAGCCTCATCGCGAGCTTCTGCCTCAACCTCCCAAGGATCCGGGCCAATCCCCCCCTTCAACCGATCCTCACGCCACTCCTGTATTCAAACGTCCATCCCACTCCGCATTTCTTCCTCCGACCCAAACTGCAGCCCATCAATCACCGCGGATTTCAGATCCGACGCCTGCTCAGGCCCCACTATCGCTACAGCATACCCCACGATATCCCGAACCAACGGCCAGCTCCAGTTTTTTCCCGCTTCGATCGGCTGATCATTCCCATGATCTGCTGCACCTCCTGCGGCAACTGAGCGGACAACTTGCTGGCGACTAAAGTCCTTAGGCGAGCAACATAGTCCACCGGTCCCCGAAAAAAAAGATCATCGGCACGCAGACAATCCAGTACGGGGACATCATGATCCGAAACAAATCTCTGCAGTGGCTCAGGAGCGTCCACAAGCTGTCGCAAATTCAACGGAACCCGCCGCGGAACAGAAACGTGGTAGATCACGATTGGGATCACAATTCCAAAAGGCTGAGGCATTTGCCTTTGGTGCTGCATCAGGGAAATGAAATTCGTCATGACCTGCAGTGCAGTGAGCGGACCCGGCCAGCTTTTGTGCTCAAACAATACGTAGACATAAACTTGCCGCCTCAGTCGGCCTCGCACGGGAATCCGATACAGCCCGTCCACGTGCTTTCTGCGCAACTCATGACCAATCAGCAGCTCATTACAAAGTCACAGCCCCCTCAGATCCAGCAGTATTTGAAGCTCCGGTGGCAACAGCAGCCGCAGTAACCTCTTGACGGGCTGCGGAATCCGCAGCAGCGCGGCAGCGAATACGTCCTGTGGATTATGGGGGTGATGACTTTCCATTCCACACTTATTCACCGCTCGCAACGGTCCGTCAGGCACAAACGCTGTCGAATTCTTCCACTGCACAAACGGAGCTGTACAACTGATCGAGCTGTTGACAAAAAACAACAAAAATCCAGCCGCAAAGCGACTACCAAAGCTCAGTCTCGCAGACGGCTCCCCGTCAGCTTCAAAAATAATCGCTCCAGACTGGGATCATGCGTTCGAATCGAACGCAGTGGAACCCCCGCCGATGCCAGTTGCTGCAGAAGAACAGTCACCTCGGTCGCTGCCTCACGACCCATACCGGAATCACTCTGCAACCTCAGCACACCATCTTCACCCTCCCGCTCAACGTGCACACCGGACACCGGGGCAAAAGATGGTGGCAATGAACCAAACTCAACCCGCAACTCCACCTCCCACGGTATCTGACGCAGCAGCGAATCGATGGCGTCGCAAGCGAGCAGTCGCCCATGATCCACGATCGCAGCACGCGAACACAATTGCTGAACCTCCTCCATGTAGTGGCTTGCATAGATAATCGCTGTCCCCGTCTGCTGTAACTGCCGCACACAGTCCAGCAAATGCGATCTGCTCTGCGGGTCAACACCCACAGTCGGCTCATCCAGTATGAGCAGCCGCGGCTCATGCAAAATCGCCGCAGCAAAATTCAGTCGCCGCTTCATGCCACCCGAAAAATGCCCCGCATAGTCATCCGCCCTGCCATGTAGCCCGGTCTGCTGCAACGCAGCCTCCACACGATCCCGCAACTGCTGACCACCAAGCTGATACAAACGGCCAAAAAACTGCAGATTTTCGCGAGCCGTCAGGTCGGGATAAATCGCAAGATCCTGCGGTACAACCCCCAGTTCAAAACGAGTCTGCCGCTCCTGACGCAGCAACAAACGCCCACTCAAACGCACCGAGCCAGCGTCCGGGTCCAGCAACCCGGCTACCATCATCATCGTAGTCGACTTGCCGGCACCGTTCGGACCCAATAATCCAAAGGCCTCGCCAGCCCCCACCTGAAAACTGATCCCGTCGACCGCCTTCAATGCCCCAAAGGACTTGCTAAGCCCCGCGACATCCAGCAATACCACCATGCCAGACTCCGCAAAATCTCAAGTCACAAAAACAAAAACCCGCGTCATCCGACGCGGGTTTGACCTGATCTGCCGTCCCGCAGGCATCCCCCCTGGAACCGCTTGCTCTTCTGAGGCCTCAAGCCATCCGGCTTTGAAGCCCATCACTTACGTCACCAGCGCGGCTGATTACAACGACTCACCACTGACTCTGCAAGCCCAACGAGAAAAATTGGCCGCAGGCGTGCTCGACATCGCCGTCGAACACGCCCGCCGTCCTCCGTCACCGGGAACAACTCACTCCGTCTTCTCGCCGGCCTTACGAGCATCCAGTATTTTTCCAATAAAATCAGACAGACCCGCACCACGCAGCGCCGCAGCGTCAGCCAAAATCTCACCCGTGTCACCATCGACCAGCAACACAAACGGGATTGCACTCACGTCATGCATGCCACCCAAAGTCGTCTCCCAGCCCTTGCCCTCATAGATCTGACTCCACGTAATTTCCTGCGCGTCCAGGAAACTGGTCACCTTCTCTGACATGTTCTCCTGGTCAAAACTAACACCCAAAATCTCAAACCCCTTGTCATGCCACGCCTTGTACGCTTCCTTCATGTGAGGAATCTCACCAATGCAGGGACCACACCAGGTCGCCCAGAAGTCCAGCATCACAACCTTGCCCTTGTAGGCTCCGGGGAACTGAACCTCCTCACCCTTCATCGTCTTCGCAGAAAATGACAGAGCCTTCTGGCCAACAGTCAAATTCGGCGGCATCGGCTGCTGCTCAATCGGCTCAGCAGCCGCTGCCAGCGTCAGACGACCTTCTGCCAGAGCAAACTCGTAGGTCGTTCCCGTGAAGTTGAACGGAGCACCAATCTGGGCTGTCTCGAAACGACGACTGACCCGACCGTTTCCATCTCGATCAATCAGCAACGTCGCCCCGTCAGCAAGGGATCCCGATACAAATGTCGAAAATGGCTTGCCGTCCAGCTGAAAAGAATACTCTGAACCAAAATCAGTGTAAAACATCAGCGTCGTCGCCAGCTGCGCTCGCCGCGGATCCTTTGGGTCAAATCGATACAGCCCCAGTGCTCCCGTCCGGTCCGCTGTCAGCTGAACCTTGCCGCGCCCCGAATACTGCTTCAGTCCGCCACGCTCTTCACTCTTCCACTCAACAGCTGGGTCATTCGTCAGATCACCGTCAGCATTGGAATCAATGAACAGTCGGCCCTCAACGCCCTCCGGTTCATCGGCAATAAATGCGAACTTCCGGTCACCCAGCAAAATGTAGCCAAACTTTGGAGCCTTCAGATCTTCAGGCGTCTTCGAGACAATCGACGGTTCTTGATCCATGGCAGCACGCTGTGGACGATAACCGCCCACGCGAGCCGTCACGCCTTCGGACAGGAACTTCTCTGTCACATCCTCGGCACGCACACCGGCGGAGACAGCAACAATTGCCGCACTCAGTCCGGAAGCGCCGGAAACCATCTGCCACAGCGTCTTCAGCCGTCTCGCCGTAATCATTCCCGCTGTATCCTAAATCTGTCTGAAAAACGCCTTCGAGTGCTCACATTCAAACTTGAGGGTTGTCAGTATTGCGTTCCGCCGGCCTCCGAGCAAGCGAACCACAACGAACCAACCAAAACTGACCAAAACACATCGAACAGTTCATCAGTACAGATTTCGACAGTCCTCCAGACGCGTCCCACGCTCGTCAGTCACCGCAAACTTCGCTCCCTTATACATGCTGGTACCCGCATAACGACCGTCCTTCGACATTACATAAAATGAAATGTCGAAATCCGGCTTTCCGTCGGCTCGACGCAAACGCGGCTCAGTCGTTTTCGCTATCCGTCGCAGGATCTCCATGCCGGCTTCCTCCGGACTGGCCCCGTTTCGCATCAGTTCCACCCCCGCAAATGATGACAGATTCTGCAGATTCGCCTCGCCGCGCCCAGTACTTCCACAGGAACCCACACTGTTGTCCACGTACAGCCCTGCACCAATGATCGGCGAATCACCCACTCGGCCAGGAATCTTGAACGCCAGGCCACTCGTCGTCGTCGTGCATGACATGCTGCCCGCCGAGTTCAGAGCAGAACAGTGTATCGTTCCCGTCGGACGCCTGAATCGCAACAGACCTGTGTCGGCAGCCAGCACCGAGTTGCGGCGAAAGAACTCTGCAACAGGAGCATCCGCTTCCGCAGGATCCGGCAGCCAGTCATCTCGATCGCTCATCGTTTCCTTCCATCGCAGCCAGATCTTCCGAGCATGCTCAGTGAGCAGATTCTCCTCGTGAAAACCATGCGCCCGAGCAAACTCCATCGCACCTGCTCCCACCAGCAAAACGTGATCCGTCCGCTGCAGCACCTTCAGTGCCACCTGCGCCGGATGACGTATCCCCTGCAGCGATGCTACGCTGCCAGCCCGATGAGTCGGACCGTGCATTACCGCAGCATCCAGTTCCACCACACCACGCTCGTTCGGCAATCCGCCGTAACCCACGCTGGTATCCAGCGGATCATCCTCCACCAGTGCCACGCCACCCACCACCGCATCGACAGGATCCAGCCCCTCTTGCAGCAGTTCCCACGCCCTCTGAGTGGCGTTTGCCCCGTTTCCCGAAGCAATCACTCGTGCCGGATCGGCCGCGGTCCCTGCAGCCGAAGCTCCCGAAGAGACCGCAGCAGCAGCGACACTTGCTGCATGCATAAACAAACGACGCGTTACATCCGTCATCACCGGTCCCCCCGCTGAAAGCTTCACAGTGCCTAAGAACGGCAAATGCCGCCCCCGGGCACGCATCATGTTAAAAAATCAAATTCTTTGCAAAGCTGCCGCAGCCCGCTCCGCCAATCCGCGAAATGATGCTTCTTCCCGCACGTCGCCCGGATCGGCTTGCCACACCGGCTTTCAGGTGGTAACTTCAACCCAAGGCGACAGCCCACTTCAGAGCCAAAGGCGCCGCAGACGCCCCTGCTGCACCGACGGCACCACAACAAACCCACACTGCTCTGTCAATTTCGCCTCCAGCCACAGGCCCACGGCATGGTCGTTGTCAATATCCCCATTGACATTCGCGAAGTGGCGGATGAACCTGCCCCGCAGGACGAACTCCTCGGCGTCTACGAACTGCAGGAATTCCGCACCGTCGCGCCGTTCAACGGCATGAAACCCGGGCCTGAGAATTTCCCCGGTGCCATGATTCTCAGACGCGTTTACCGCGGACGAGTTCTCTGCCATCAGGGCGACCCTGGACGCACCGCATTCCAGATCCTCACCCGCCCGGATGCCCTCAATGTCCTCAAAGCACTCCGTCGATCCATCGACGCCGAAGCCAATGCTATCGCTGCTGCACTCTCAGCCGGCATTACACCTGAAACTTCCCGGGAAGAACTCGACCGACTGCAGCGCCGTGACGCCACCGAAACGCCGCTTCGCAAACTGCGGGCTGAACGGCTCGATCAGGAAATCCGGCTGCTTGAAACCGCCGTCGCCAGCATTACCCCACAAAGTATGCCTAGAATCGTCGCCCAGGCACGACTGCTGGTCTCACCGCCCGGAAACCGACGCGGGCTGCTCAAACGCCTCCTCAGCCTGCTGCCCGGCTTCGGACAACCCATCGACTCCGGCAAACGCCTGCCCGATTATATCCCCAATGACGGACCGCAGGACCTCAGCGTCGGTACCCTCAGCGCCCCCATGCTCGAAGGTGACCTGTTCGGCGAAATGAGCTGCATGCATCTGGCACCACGCTCCGCCACGGTCATCGCCACCGAAGGTACTCCTGCCGAACCCGTGTACATGATCGAAATGGTCCGCAATGCCCTCGATGCACTCCGCGGCAACGCCGAGTATCGTCGCCGCATGGATGAAATCTATCGCACACGAGTCATGGAGACGCAGGTTCGCAGCCTGCCGCTCTTCCGCACACTCAGCGATACAGACTACAAATGGCTGGCCGACAAGCTGGAACTTGTCGAATTCAGTGCCGGCGACGTCATCTTCGACGAACATGATCACACCGCCGATTTCTGCTTCGTGGTTCGCAACGGAGTCGTCAAGGTGTCCCGCGGACTCGGCTGCCTGCTCGGCCCCGCCGACATCCGCAGTCCCGCTGCACTACTTCAGGAACTAAAAACACTCAACCCAGGCTCATCGCTCGCACAATCCGTCAACCAGCAACTGCTGCCGCTTCTCGAACAACTGCCCGCACAATCGGCCGATGAATCCGCCCTGCAGGCCTCGCTGCGACAAATCCTCAATCGCTGGATCCAGACAGCCGCCCTGCACAAACAACTCGGCAACAACACCGAAGAACTGCTCACCAGCACCGGCCTGACCGACCACCAGGCCGTATTCGCTGACTTTCAGGAAAAAACGGCCGACTGGTGGGAACTGGAAACCCGTATCTTTCACCGCGTCGTGCTCGACCACTTGTGCCCCAAAGGCCTGAAAGGCCGGAACAATGCACTGCAACAGCGTCGCACGCTGTCCTACGCCGGTCGCGGCGAACTGATCGGCGAAATCGCTGCCCTCCGCGGCGAAGAACGGTCCGCCACCTGCCTCGCCTTCACGCACCCCTCGTCCGGGCAAAAAACTGCGACCCAGGCCAACTTGATCCCGCAGCACCTGGAAGCGGTTCGCATCAGTGCCGCCACACTGCGATCCCTGATGGATCGCTCCCCCACTTTTCGCCAGACCGTCGAAGAAACGATCCGCCGACGCAAAGATTATGACCAGCAAACAATACGCGCTGCCGACGCTAAAGAAGTTGCCAGCCAATCGCCGGAATTCGAAGCCCTCGGACTGGCCTGGGGACAGTCCCTGATGGTCATCGACCTCGACCGCTGCACCCGCTGTCAGGAGTGCGTCAAGGCCTGCGTCGCTGCTCACGATGACGGACGCACACGACTCTACCTCGACGGACCTCGCTTCGAAAATCGCTACCTCATCCCTGTCAGCTGTCGTCAGTGTCTCGATCCCGTCTGCATGATTGGCTGCCCGGTCGGTGCCATCAATCGAGGCACCAATGGCGAAATTCGCATCGCCGACCACTGCATTGGCTGCAGCAAATGTGCCGATCAATGCCCCTACGGTTCCATCCAGATGGATTTGCTCGACACAGCCCAGGAAACCGACGCAGATCTTGCAAGCCTGGTCGGGCCCGGATACGTCCTGCGATCGGTGCAGGAACGCGCTGTCGTTTGCGATCAGTGTCAATCCACACCCTCCGGAAAACCTTCCTGCGTCTATGCCTGCCCGCACGAGGCCGCAATTCGCGTCGAAGGCCTGAAATTCTTCGATAACCTGTGAAAGGCCCGGCGTGCTGCTCGATCGCAACCATTCCCGCTGGGCCACCCTCTCCGGCCTCACGCTGGCTCTCGCCACCGCCGCATGGTTCTTCTGCGCCGCCGGTACACCCAATGGAAACTCAGGAGGCAGCGTCTCCGGACTGATCTTCGGATTACTCGGCACACTCATGATGTTCTTCGCCGGATTACTCGGCGCCCGGCGACCACTGCGACACCGCCGGATTGGCAGCGCCAGCTTTTGGCTCAAAGGACACCTTTGGCTAGGGACTCTGTGCATCCCCTTTATCCTGTTCCACGCCAGCTTTGCCTGGGGCGGTCCGCTCGAACAAATCCTTTGGATCTGCCTCATCCTCGTAGCCGCCTCCGGCTTCTTCGGACTGGCAGTACAGCAGTTCCTGCCACGACTGCTCTGGAAAAATGTGCCCCTCGAATCATTCGAACCACAATCGCCCTGGCTCTGCGACCGCATGACCCTCAGCAGCGATATTCGCATCGCTGCCGCCTGCGAAAGCAGCTTCCCGGAAATCAGCGAACACTTGCTCCCCACCGCAAGACACCTCGTCAACAACTTCGACGAAATCTCAGCAGGGAAAGAAAGCCGAGGCGAAAAGAACGCACGCAAACTGCTGCTGATGCAGCAGCTCTCACCTGCCGATCAGAGAGATTTCTTCTGGTCCATGGCCAAAGTTGCCAAAAGTGAATTGAAAGCCCTCACCTTCGAAGGGGACTTCCCGGAACTGCTGAAGACAATCTACCAGAATCTCCGCGATCAGGCCCCCGGCAACGATAACCCAGACCCTCCAAAGAATGTCGCTGCACCGGCACCAACAGTCCACGCCGAATCCCCGCCGGCAGCCCCTGCACGCAACCGCACGACCCCCCCGCCCAAAGAACAGTCTCAAAGCCCACAGACAACGCCGCCCAAAACCTCTCCGCTCGAACTCATGAAACAAAAGGCCGCAGAAAAAGCCGCCGCGGCTGCCGCCGAAAATAACTCCACCCCTGCACCCGCTGAACCCCCGGAATTAACCGCAGAAATACCAGCACCCGCCACACCACAGCCCAAACTCTCTCCGCTCGAGCTTATGAAACAAAAGGCCGCAGAAAAAGCCGCCGCGGCTGCCGCCGAAAATAACTCCACCCCTGCACCCGCTGAACCCCCGGAATTAACCGCAGAAATACCAGCACCCGCCACACCACAGCCCAAACTCTCTCCGCTCGAGCTTATGAAACAAAAGGCCGCAGAAAAAGCCGCCGCCGAAAACTCAGCAGCGCCTCCAGCCACACCGGGTGAAAACACACCCGCTGCCACCACCGCAGCACCGGCAGTCGCAAAGGAACTTCCTCGCTCAATCGCAAAACGTTCGCTGCCACCCGCAAAAACAACCCCGCCCGCCCCCGGGGCAACGCCGACACCGCCGGTCGCCAAAGCTTCACCCGCCTCACCTTCACCCGAAGATCGTCAGATCCTCTGGAATTTCTACACGCAGTTGGTCCGCCCTTTCCTTGCTAACTCCCGCAGCGCTGCTACCATCAATACGTCGCCCCTCGCAAATGATGTCGACGCCGGTCGGCGCTTTCGCGAAATACGGGTCGCCCTCCCCGTCGCACAACATGACCTGCTGCAGGAATTGCAGGTCTGCTGCGATACCCGCCGACAGATCGAACAGCAGCGCACGATTCTGCGCTGGATGCACTGGTGGCTGGCACTCCACATCCCCGTCTCAATGCTGCTGATCGTATTTACCATCGCTCATGTCGTTATGGCACTTCGAGTTGTTCCGTTCAGATTCTGAAAACCCAGTCGGATGAATTCACCAGATGCAGCGTTCCAGATTAAGCCGGGATTTCTCCGGCCGAGTGGAAACCGGCTACCAGCGCCGCGGTGATGCCTTTCGCCGCAGCGTCTGGTTCGTCAGCCTGCTGGCCGGCCTCGCGGCCGTTGCATACCTCGCCTGGAATGCCCGCTGGGGCAGCCCGGAAATCTATCAGGCCGGCGCTCTCTCCACGCCCCATCAGATGTTCTCAGGTCGCTGCGAAGTCTGCCACGAACCATTCGAAGGACCGATTGAACGACTGGTGGCCTTCGCTAGCGATGCCCCGCACAGCAAAGCTCGCAACCTGAAATGTCAGCAGTGCCATTCCGGAGCAGGACACTTCTTCAGCGCTCCCGGCGGTGAGAACTGGTCTCAGCGAGCAACTGCCGCAAATCTGGTCACCGAGTCTCAGTCCTGCGGCTCCTGTCACCGTGAGCACGCCGGTGCTGAAGACCTCCAGAAAATCGCCTCGCAATCCTGCATCAACTGCCATCAGAACCTGATCGCATGGTCGACCGAGCACACCGACCTCGCTTCGATCAGCGTGCAAAATTCCGGCAATACGGCCATCACCGACCTGGCCTCACACCCGGAATTTGCCCTGCACCAGCTGCTTGCCGATGACAAGGTGGAAGGCACAATCTCCGCTAGTCATCCGGCCCGCGAACTGCTCGACAACTTTCTTCGTCCCGGCGACGCCACCTCCCGCTGGCAGGACCGCTCAAGATTTCGTTTCAGCCACAATACCCATTTAAATCTGCCCGAATCTTCCCTGCCCGCAGCCCTCAAAGGACAGTGGCAGCACGACTGCTCCTCCTGCCATGAGCTGGACGCCCAGCGCAAATACTACATGCCAGTCAATTACGAGCGACACTGCAGCAGTTGCCATCCGCTTGTGTTCGACCCGTTCCTCGTAACCGATGGTGCAGGTCACATCCGTCCTGCCTCACCGACAGACGATAACTCGGTACAACCAGCCGTCGCACCGCATCAGACGCCGCAGCAGGTCCGCGCGTTCCTGCTTAGTGTCTACTTGCAGCAGCTCTCACAACTGCCCCGTGATGCCTTACCGGCAGCCGTACTCCCACGACCCGGTCGACCTGTTCCCGGATTCGATACCGAAACCGGCCCGGCCCCGTTCGATCCAGCTGTCTCCGCCACCGCAGCCCTGCAAACTGCTCAGGCCGAAAAATTTGTGAAATCCACACAGTTTACCCCCGCTGCCGCAGATGACCGGCAGGGGTACTTTCAGTCCCTGCAGTGGCTGCGAAAATCCGGAGGCTGCGGATACTGTCACGAAACCGCCGATGCACTCACTACAGACGCCAACACAAACCCAACAATCGAAGATCTGCGCAAACCACCAGCGTGGACCATTACCCCGCCAAAGATCCCGGATCGCTGGCTGGTGCACTCCGTCTTCAGCCATGATGCACATCGCATGACCAGCTGCCGCGAATGCCACCAGCTGCCCGCTCCGGGTTCGGCACGAGACAATCTCAAACAGGGACCAGGCTCCTCAGTCGGAGACGTACTGTTGCCCGGAATCGCCAACTGTCGTCGCTGCCACACCGCTCAACTTGAAGGCGGCACGGCTTCCAGCGGTGCCGGCACTCAGTGTGTCGAATGCCACGTCTATCACCAGCGACAGTTTGAACAGTCCAGTCCCCGCACCATCGATCAGATTCTTCATTCGGTTACCGAAACTTCCACGGAATAAGCGTTCTACTGCTGCGAGAACCCACTTTGTCTGCATTCATGACTCAGCGCCAAACTTCGCTGCGACTGCTGGCCGCCGCCACTGCCGCACTGCTCGTCTGCTGCCTGACAGTCGTTATCAATCACACCCAGGCTCAGGATTCGGGGACAGCACCAAACCGGAGCAACACTCCGCCGCGTCCCTCCTCGGCTGTACCACCCATCCCCGACAAGTCAGCCAGTCGCCTCGTTGGCGCCGCTTCGTGTGCCGCCGCCAGCTGCCATGGCGGCGGCCGCAGGATCGAAGGCCTGCACTTTGCTGCCAGCCTGGTATGGGCCGGGCGAGACCCTCATGCGTCGGCATGGGATGTCCTCAACACGCCACGCTCTGCAGCCATGGTCGATTTGCTGGGGGCAGGGCAGCCCAATAAGCCGCCGTCCGCCGTTCAGGACGCTCGCTGCCTCAACTGTCACGCCACCGTCGAACAGCCTCTCGCAGGCACTGTACCCGTCGATTATCTGCATCACGACGGAGTCGGCTGCGAGGCCTGTCACGGACCAGCCCGCGACTGGATCGGTCCCCACGTCACCGTAGAGTGGAAAACAACGCCGCAGACTGCCAGAGCAGCGCTCGGTTACGTTGATCTGGCAGGCAGCCTGAATCAGCGAGCTCGCAAATGTGCAGAATGTCACGTCGGTGGTACCGGAAAAGATGTCAGCCATGACCTGATTGCTGCCGGACATCCGCGGCTCGATTACGAATTCAGCACCTTCCACTCCAACTACCCAAAACACTGGCAGCCACGCGCGACAGCAACTGCGCCGGCCGATCCGGAACAGTCACCGACCTTTACCCTCGATGCCTGGCAGGCCGGCCGCTTCGCCGCTGCCGAAGCCTGTCTGAAACTGCTGGAAGATCGCACCAGCGACGAACGTCCATGGCCCGAACTCGCCGAATACTCCTGCTTCTCCTGCCACCACAATCTTGAAGAACGCAGCTGGTATCAGCAGCGACGTTCAACAGGCCGGCCGGGCTGGGAAACCTGGGCCCTCACTCCGCTGCGAAATTCAAAGCAAACCGAAATGCTGCCCCTCACTGCGGCACTTCAGTCCCTCGCAGACCACATGAATACGCCGGTTCCCGATCGCACCCTCGTTAAACAGGCCGCCGTCAGTTCTGCCGCTGCCCTCGTCCCAGTTATGAACCAACACCAGCTATGGACACCCGCCGCTATCGACCAGTTGTGCCTCGAGCAAATCCGGCTGGCACGTCGCACCACCACTGATGGCAAAATACTGGCTGCCGGCAGCTGGGACGAAATGGCGCAACTCTATCTGGCACTGCGAGCCGCCTCGATTGCCGGAAACAGCCTCGCACCAGACGACACCCGACAGCAGCAGATCGCAGCACAGCTGGAAATCATCCGCAGCAAGCTGCTGTTTCTGCCGGGCTTCGACAGCCCCGGAAACTCCTCCATCGACGCTGTCCTCATCGTGTCTGACGCCGTGAATCACATCGAACAGTTGCTGGATCCCAAAGCTCCTCAGCCGTAGCTCCCGGAGAATAATGACCATGCGTTCAGTTTCCGCTTTGCTGCTGTTGCTGGCTGCCACGACACTGCCCGCTCAGGAACCACGCTGCCAGTCACTGCTGACTCGCGAAGGACTGAGCCAGCGCACCTCATTGCCTACCGGGAACTGCGCAGACTGTCACGCCGGCAGCACGCGATCAGCTCGGGTCGCTGCCAGACTCGGAAACCTCGCAGGCGAAAAATGGATTCGAGGTGATGAGATTTTGATCTGGCTGGGTGAAACACTTTCTGCTGACAACACACAGAACCCGGTCACCCGTGATCTGTCCGCTGTCGATCGCCATGCCCAGGCATGGACCTCACTGAAAAGCCCGCTCGCCGAACAAATGGCCGTCGTGCTCGGAAAACCGGGTCAGCTGCACCGCGATCGCGCCTGCCTCGCCTGTCACACCAGCCTGCCTGTTTACAACCTGACCGTTGACCCGGACGGGCTGATTTCAGAAGACTATCAGCATCAGCCTCAGCTGGCAGCACTGCTGACAGCCGGAGTCAGCTGCGAGGGCTGTCACGGCACCTCCGGAGAAGCCAAAGACTCAAATCAGCCCCGCGGCTGGGGCTCAGCACACTTCAGCATGGAAGACTGGCGATTTCTGTCTCCCGCTGAAAAATGTAGCCACGGCTATATGGATGTCCGCTCCGTCATCCCCCGCACAAAAATATGCGTCTCCTGCCATGTCGGAAATGCGGAACTGGGTCGCGTCGTTACGCATGAAATGTATGCCGCCGGACATCCGCCGCTGCCCCCCTTCGAACTGCAGACGTTCGAACAGCAAATGCCTAAGCACTGGAAAGAATACTCAGAGAAACCGAAAGCACTCCGCCAAGAATTCGAAACACGCACCGGCGCTGCACCCGCCGAGCCGACCGAAATAAAAGCCCGCGAACTGCTCGTTTCCGCACTGATCACGTGGAGCGAATCACTGAAACTCACAGCGGACCTCGCTGAGCAGAAAGCACCGGCCGACCTCGTCCGCTCTGCATGGCCGGAATTTGCCCAGTTCGACTGCTACGCCTGCCACCATGACCTAAAGCACGATGGCTGGCGACAGCAGGCTCAGGTAAAAGGTCGCCCCGGGAGACCACGCCTGGTTCCCTGGCCCGCAACTCTCGCCGAACTCGCGTGGCAGGTCGGCTCCACCAACTCAAATGAACCCGCCACTCCCCTGTCCGGCCTGCTGCAGGTCCAGCAGGCCACCGTCAGCGTTCCCTTCGGCGATACCGCCGCACTCATCACAGCCGCCCGCACTGCTGCCGCTGCCGCAGAACAACTGGCCGCACAAATCGAGAACACACGGCTGACGCCCCGGCAATATCAGGCCATCACAGCCAGCCTGCTGAAAATGGGCACCGCCGGCACAGTCGACTATGACTCCGCCCGCCAGATCGCCTGGTCCTGGCTGCTGCTGAATCCCGCCACAGCCGAACAACAAACCAAACTGTTCCCCCAGTTGTTTCTACAGCTGCATCAGGGCCGAGAAGAATCTGACCCGATCCCGGGGAGCACCGAGAAAGTGACCGTCATCCGCGTCGACCCGGCCCTGTCACTGCCACCCATCGCCGGATATCAGCCCCAGACCTTCCGCGCCGCATTCGAAACCATCCGCCAGTCTCAGCCCGACTGACACTCGCCGCACCAGCCACGGGCCACAGGCGGGACACAGGGACACACCACCAGCTACAGGGACACACCGACGCCGCCCCTGCGATTCTCCAACCAACCCCGACCGTGCTGCCGCCCCCAAACCGCTCCCAACCCCCGCTGACCCCCGCTCATCTTGTGCGTTTCCCTTCGCGGCTTCGCGTGCGACCAACTGTCTGCGTTGGACCTGCATGGAAACTCGAAAACGGCGTCTTCACCACACGTCCTTTGCGGCAATCCTTGACCGTGCCAAACGCAAAAGGCAATGCTCGGGCTGCAAAGCCGACCTGACTCTCCCTCTCATCCAACTTCGTGTCTCCGCGTCTCCATGAGAAATCTCCACGCAGCAAACACGGTCTGGAGCCCGAAGCGTCAGCGAAGGGGCCAAAACACACCGAGCCCGCTGGAACACAAACCCGCAGACTCCCGTCTGCGGCCCGCCCGACCACTGATCACTGATCACTTCCCCCCAATCGTCGCCCAAAACTCCAGTTCCTCCCGCACACCAGTCTCCGGATCCGCCGCAAAATCAGCCCGACAGCCATAGCCCCGATACCCACCATCCACCAAACGCCCAAACACCGTACCCAAAGTTAACGCCTCACGCACATCATGAGTCACAAAGACGGTCGTCATTCGATACTGCTCCGCCAGACTCCGAAAAATGGCCTGCATTCGGAGCCTCGTCTGAGCATCAAGTGAGGCAAACGGTTCGTCCATCAGCAGCAGCCGCGGACGCGCCAACAGCGCCCGCACAAACGCCACCCGCTGCTTCTGACCACCACTCAGCTGCCGCGGAAACTTGCCTGCCTCCGCACTCAGACCAGTCCGCTCCAGCAACTCTTCAACCTGCTGCGTCAGTTCCTTAACCGCCACACGCCGCATGCGCAACGCAAAGGCCGCGTTGTCAAACACGTTCAAATGCTCAAACAACAACGGCTCCTGATCCAGATACAGCGACTCCGGGCCAGCCACATCAGCCCCGCCAGCAGGCTCAACGCCCGCCACACTAATCTCACCGCAGTCTGCCCGCAACAGTCCCGCGACGCACTTTAGCAGCGTCGATTTACCGCAGCCGGAACTGCCCAGAATCACCAGCGTCTCCGCCGCCCCTAACCGCAGACTGACATTCTGCAGCACCACACGACCGCCGAGGGCAATTCCCAATCCCACCACCGTCAGACAATCCCCCCCTGCTGCCTTCATGACACGCGCTCCAGCACGCGCCGCAGGCCACCCAGCACACCCGGGCTCGCACCCGTGACAGCCACACCCGATCCACGCAGCCGCAACAACAGCAAAGCCGCCAGCGGCGGCACCGTCAGCAACAGCGATGACACCGCCGCCTGCGAAACGCCCCCCTCGCGAATCTGCGAAAACAGACGCATCATCAAAGTCTGCACCCGGCCACCGCCAGCCACCGTTGTCAATCCGTAGTCCAGCCAGGAAATAAGCGAAGTCTGAAACAGGCACAATGGCAGCAGTCCCCGTGCATCCGGCAGCACCACATGCCGCCAGACAGCCAGATCACCGCCGCCAAATGAACGCACCAGCTGCTCGCGCCGCCAGCTGCTCGGCTCACGCACACCCGCAAACAGGACCGCCGCAAACGATGTCCCATAAACACACTGCACCAGAAACACACCCCACCAGGTACCTGCGAGCTGCAGCCGGGACACCAGATCAAACAGACAGCCCGCAGCGATCGCCGGGGAAGTCAGGAGCGGCAGATACAGCAAACTGCGCCTCCGATCACCGCCGGTTTCCGACCAGCAGCGGCTAATCATCAGCCCGCACAGCGTCGAACACGCAGCCACAGCAACACTCAAACCCGCCCCCTCCAGCGACGCTCGACCATTACTGCCACTCAAAGCACGCTGCCACGCCACACCGTCAATCCGCAAAGGCACCAGTCTTGGCCACTCCCAGCCACTGCCGCTGGATAACCATAACAACACTGCATACGGCAGCACACACACAGTGCTCAGACAAAACAGCAGAATTAGCCGGCCAGCACCACTGCCAAATTTTCCTGATTCACTCATGCGGCACCTCTCCCCGCACCACAGCCGCCAGCACCACACCCTCCGCTGCGCAAACCCGGCAGCCACAGCAGCAGCCCCAGCAGCACTGCAAAATAAACGGTCGCATACACAAAACTTAACGGCCGCTCACTCAGTGAATACTGACCAGAACTCTGCTGAATCAGCACGGACATCATCCGCGGTGACTGCCGGCCCAGTAACAAAGGAGCCTCCCAGGCTGAAAAATTCCAGATGAACAGCAGAAACGCCAGCAGTCGCGATCGCCGCCACAGCATCGGCACACCGACCGTCATTCGAGCCCGCCAGCCGCCAGCCCCCAGTCGCTCAGCCAGTTCCACATAACGCCCGGCTCCCGACGAACGCCACACACCTTGCAGAAACAAACCCGTCAGCGGAATCCCGGTCAGCCAGCCCGCCAGCACAATCCCCACACTCCAGCCATCATTCACCAGCTCCGGAAAGTCATTCGGCTGAAATCCCGGCCACAGAACCACCAGACAGCGAGCCAGCAAACCGCCGCGACTGCCCGCCTGCAACACCACAAACGCCACCGCAGACACCGGCAAGGCAGCCCCCATCGTCAACAGCGAACCCACCGGACGTTCCACTCGCCAGTAATCTGCCGCCACACACAGCAGCATGCCAGTCACCAGACAGGCCGCCGTTGTCACCGCCGCAACTGTCAGACTCAGCACCAGTGCCGGCCCCAGCAACTGCTCAGTGCCCGCCCGCCACCACCACTCAGCTGTCAAACCCGACCGCATGAACCCCAGCACGCCCAGACTGTAAAGAGCTGCATATCCCACCATCCACACCGCCGGCAGCAGCACAAAGCAAACCAGCAGCACCAGACCAGCACCGCGATCCAGCCTCATGGCTGCCCCGCTGCAGGCTGGTTGCCGTTCAGAATCTCACTCCGCAGCTCCTGATGCAGCCTTAGCATCACCTCTGCCGCAGGCTCCGTTAAGGCGCGTTTGGCAAGTTCCGCACGAGACGCCACGCGAACACGCCGATCAGCCGCTGCAAAGCGACCCTGCCAGTCCGGTGACAGTCGAGCCACATTCAGCACAGTGCCGTCTCCCCACACCTCGCTCCGCAGTTTCTCCAGCTGAGCCTCAGGACTGATCAAAAAATTAATCAGCAGCAGTGCTCCCGCCTGATTGGCCGAATTCCTCGGGATCCCCAGATAATGCGAATTCCGAATACTGCCGAATTCTGGAACAAAGGCCCGCGCCGACTCCGGCAAAATCCCCTCCCGCACCTTGTTGTCCACCTCGCCGTCATTATTGCTCATCGAAAAATCCACTTCACCCGACAGCAGCAGAGCATGCAGCTGGGCGACGTCCTGCGGAAATGTCCGGCCCCCGCGCCACAAATGTGGCTGTACACGACGAACCCACGCCCACAGTCGATCGGCCACCCTGCGGTACACCACGTCGTCGAAGGGCCCCGAGAAATCACTGGGCTGGTCAGCAAACTGAAGCAGCAGCGCCTTCAAAAATGTCAGCCCCGTGAAACTCACATCAAACGTAAACCGCCCCGGATGGCCCTCGATCCAGTCCGTGAGTTCAGACAGAGTCTCCGGCGGCCGCTGCACACGATCCGCATGATAAATCAGCGCCTGCTGCACTGTCCCCCACGGACACTCAAAACCGCCAGTCGGCTGCTGAAAATCAAGCTGCACCTGCGGATCTGCCAGATTCAGCAGCGCCGCATGCGGCAAACGCTCCACAAACGGCCCCCACAGAGCCTGCATCTCACGCAGTTGAAAAAAAGTCTCGCCGTTAATCCACACGACATCCAATTCACCAGCCGTACGCCCGGCCTCCACATCCACCAGCATTCGATTGACCAGCTGCTGCCCGTTCAGCGGCACAAACTCAAGCTGCACCCCGTACCGCTCACGCAGCCCCGACGCCACCCAGCCGGACATGTACTGATTGATCAGCGGATCGCCGTCCCACATCGCAATCCGCACCGTCGACCCCGCACCGCTCGATTCAATCTGTTCCCAAGACGCCTCGGCAGACACCATGCCGACAGCCGACGACTGCCCCGTCTTACCCCCGCCGTCACAGCCCGGCAGCAGCAGCAAACATCCGCTCCCCCACAGCCGCCAAAATTTTCGTCTCGAAAACAACACGTCACATCCCATCCCGACACACAACACCAGCGACCACACTCCGCCCCGTCCCCGCCCATTCTGACCTCCGCCCGCTAAAAATGCCACACACCCACCAACTCTCCCTCCCTGACGAAACCAACCAGACAGTCCTCCAGCCAGCCCCCCCCACTCACTTCCTTCAACTGCCAACTGACCACTGATCACTGGCCCCCTCGCCCCTCGGAACCGGGGGATAGGGGACGGGGGTGAGGGGGCACCGCTCCCCAAAACTCCCCCAAAACGTCACTTCAGGCTCGGACTCAGTCTGCCCCCGCCGACTGTGCTCGTGCTCGAAAAGCACACCTTACAACACTTCCCACGAAGACACCTCATCATCACAGTACTCGAACTTTCCAGCCCGAACTCCCCGCAGCACAATCATCCGTGTCCATTCGTGGTAAAACCGCACCCGTACCCGCACCCGCGGACTCCAGTCCACTATTTTCCCCGCGTTTTCTGTAGCATTTCACACGCGGTTTTGCCACAATTTTCCGCCCACCGTCCTGCTCCGTTCCGGCACTCCTTCCCACCCGAACAAGGATACCGCCATGGCCGGCTCTCCAGTCTTTGCCACTGCAACCGCCTTCCGCGGACTTTTCGCCTGCCTCCTCATCGTGTTCACCGGCACGGCGTCCGCCCAGCTGCCCGCCACGCGGCTCGACGCTGTCTTTCCAGCCGGATCACAACCCGGCAAAACGCTTGACGTCACAATCTTTGGCACAGACCTCGACGACGTCGATCTACTGCTGTTTAGCCACCCCGGCATCAGCGCAACTCGTAAAATGGCCGAAATCACACCCTTCGACGATGGTCCCCAGCCAGTCCCCAATACGTTCATCATCACAGTCAGCGGTGATGTCCCCGCCGCCGACTACGACGTGCGCTGCAAAGGCAGATTTGGCGTCTCAAATCGACGAATCTTCACCGTCAGTCCGCTGCCCGTGATCACCGAAACAGAACCCAACGGCGGCAATGACGTTCCGCAGTGGACGGAAGTGGAAGGTGTCCGCACCAATGCCGCCAACGAAATCTCAGTCCCCGGCATGGCCGATGGACAGGCGGTCCAGGGCCCCGATGTGGACTGGTACCGATTCCAGGGCAGGGCAGGGCAGCAGGTGCTGATTACTGCCATCTGCCGTCGTCTGGATTCGCGGATGGATCCCGTCATTACCGTTCTGCGCGAAGACGGCAACGTCCTCGCGGAATCGCAGGCTGGACCCGATGGTGAAGTCTTCACCGACGTGCGACTGCCGTCCGACGGGACCTGCTTCATCAAAGTGCATGACTCCGTGTACGCTCAGGGGCCCGGCTATGTGTATCGCTTGCTGATCACGTCGGCACCGCAGATCGACTTTGTGTTTCCGCCGGCAGGACTGGCCGGAACCAGCCCCGAGTTTACTCTGTACGGCCGCAATCTCCCCGGCGGTCAGCCCTCACCTTATACCGTAAACGGCACGCAGCTGCAGCAGCTGAAGACGGCGATTGCGATCCCAGGCGACATCGCCGGCCGGCTGCCAGTTACCAAACTGGTGGAACCCCATCAGGCCGGCCTCGACGGTTTCGAATTCGTGATTCCAGGCAGCCCGCCGGGAACAGTCGGAACTCTGATCACAGCCGCTGCAGCCCCCCCGGTCCTCGAAACAGCCAACGACTCACCGGCTTCAATGCAGAAGCTGACGCCTCCCTGCGAAGTGCATGGACAGTTTTATCCGCAGCGGGACGTTGACTGGTTTACGTTTGATGCAAAGCAGAATGACATGCTGTCGATCGAGCTGATCTCGCAGCGACTGGGAATGCCCACCGATCCCACCATGCTGCTGCAGCAGGAAGTACGGGATGAACAGGGAAATTTGAAACTGGTGGACCTGCAGTTCGTCGATGACGTTATCCAGCCGAATAACAACAACAATCAGTCGCGAGCTTACCGGCACGAATTTGATGACCGCACCACCGATCCCTCGATACTGTTTAAAGCTCCCGCGGACGGAACTTACCGACTGATGATCCGGGACGGTCTCAGTGCACTCAAATCTGATCCTCGGCTGACCTGGCGGCTGGTGGTACGAACTCCCCAGCCCGACTTTCGAATTGCGGCGTCTCCTGCCCGATCGAATGCCGCGTTTCAGCTGCGGAAGGGTGGGCGTGAGACTTTGAACCTCGTAGTCTTTCGCCGCGACGGCTTCGACGGCGGAATTCGAGCCTCGGTCAGCGGGCTGCCTGAAGGAGTCACCAGTGACGAGATTGTGATTGGGCCTGGCAGCAGCACCGGTACACTGGTGCTGACAGCAGCCGACTCGGCCAAAGGCACCAGCATTCTGCGAGTGCTGGCGAAGGCGGTGGTGAACGGTCAGGAAGTGCAGCGTGAAGCGCGCTATGCGGCGGCGGCCGGAGTGTCCCAGGCCAACCAGCCCAATGCCAACATACCCAGCCTGAAGGCTCGCCTCGTATCAGCCATTCAGGTCTCGGTTTCTGAACTTGAGGCAGCCCCCCAGACGCTGACGATTGGCAATGGTCAGCCGCTGGAGACATCTCGAGGCGGGGTGTTGAAGATTCCGTATCAGGTGCGACGAGCGGACGGATCGGCCGGTAACATCACCGGTTTTCCGATTGACGTCCCCGGTGGTACGCAGCTGCCGCAGGTGCAGATTGGCGGCAACGCGAACGGGGAATTTGAACTGCGATTCACGGCTCAGGCCCAGCCGGGTCTGTATTCATTTTATCTGGCCGGCTTCAACCAGGGGCTGCAGTACAAACGCAGTCCTGATCTGGTGGATCGCGCGAAGGTGCGTCAGGAGCGAGTTGCAAAAGTGCTGACAGAAGCGCAGCAGAAGGTACAGCAACTGACTCAGGAGAATCAGAAGCGGACGCAGGAGCAGACTCAGGCGGGAACAGCCGTGACGGCAGCTACCACAGCGAAGCAGCAGGCCGATCAGAAACAGACCGCGGCTGAAACTGCACTGCAGCAGGCCGAAGCTGCATTGAAGCAGAAGCAGGAACAGTCAGCGGCCAACCCGGCGGACGCGGGACTCAAACAGCAAGCTGCTCAGGCCCTCGTCGCGCGGGATGCGGCAGTGAAAGCGGCCGCAGAAACGAAGGTGCAGCAGGAAGCGGCGGTGAAAAAGCTGGACGAAATGACCGCGGCGAAAAAGCTGGCGGATGAAGCCAAAACAAAGGCCCAGGCCGACCTGACAGCCGCTCAGCAGTTTCAGACGCAGGCCCAGCAGGAAAAGCAGCGAGCCGACCAGTTTGTACAGCAAAAGACTCAGGAATCCAGTCAGCGGCAGCTGAACGTGGACGTCCCGTCGAATTCGCTGCAGTTCCGGCTGGTCGAGCATCCGCTGGTGGTGGAAGCATTTCCTGACACGGCAGCTCTGAAAGCGGGTGAGAAGCTGGAACTTCCCGTTCGAGTTACTCGGAAGTACGACTACAAAGCTGGCATCACGCTGCAGACCACCGTGCCGCAGGGCATCACCGGGCTGCAGCTGCCCAACGTCACGATCCCCGACAACCAGGGGGAAATCAAACTGCAGGTCACTACAGCCCCTACCGCCACCGTGGGCGACCACGCACTGACCGTGCGATTCACAATGAACTTCAATGGACAGCAGTTAACCTTCGAGCGACCGTTGAAACTGCAAATCACCCCCGCCGCCCCGGCGGCCCAGTAACCGCCCTGCCTGACCACCCAACACCCGTCCCCAACACCGGCTTCCAACGCCTCCCACTCCCCTCAGGCCCCCTCAGGCGAGCCGGGCACCTACAGGCGAGCCGGGCACGGAAGTGCCCGGGTGTGGCGGCATGGATGCCGCCAGCCACCGAAAACACAAACAAACGCGGCGAATCGCAACACCCGTGGGCTTCCGCCCACGGCTCGCGTCACTGAGCACTCCCAATTCTCATCCAGCCCGCGGGACCGGGACCAGACGCGGCAAGTTAATCCGCACTCCCACAACCGCTCCCACCTGCTGCTGCAGCGAACGAAAATCATGCCGCAGAAAACTCAGCAGTGTCTCCGGAGCCCCCTGTTGCAGATACTGCTCCGCAAATACCGCCATCTGGCGGTCATAATTCCTCTGGCTGCCCGTATGCACATAACACGCACCCTCGAACCGCCGAATGTCACCATTGAATTCCGGGCTGATGTGGTACAGTTCGTGAAACACCGTCACAAGCTTCTCTTCGAACGGCAAATTCAAAAATCGCGGCAGCAAAAAAGTCAGCACATACAACGCCTCCTGCCCTCGATGCAGCACCTTCTGCACCGTCCACAGCCGCCCCCTCCGCTGCTCCGTCGTGCGACCGCCCTCGAAACGCAGCGGAGTCAGCCGGGCCTGCACCCCCCAGTGCACCGGCGACCGCGCCTGCGCAAACGTCACCGCCACCCTCGGCATCTGCACATGCGAAAACTCTGCATGCCGCCGACTGATGTCCTCGCACAACCGAGTCATCGCATCGCAAAAATCAAAATGACCCACGGCCCAACACTCCCGATCCCTGGGAAAATCAACACCCTTAGTCTAACCCAGAACATCGGCCAACAGCCAGAGCACACTGCTGGCTGCGCACTGGCAAAACAGCGCAATTTCTACTCAGCGGGGAAAACGAACTCCGATTTTTTCTGCCCCAACGGAGCAACACGCAAATTCCGCCACTCTGTCGTTTCAGGCTGTGTTGCTCAGTCCCTCGCCAGTTTTCGTTCCAGCCGACGTCGCCCCCGTCAGCAGCAGTTTCTGTACCCGCCCCAGCAACCCCCACAAACGTCTGCAGATTAAACCCCCGAATAAAACCCCACAATCTATACCAGCGGCGTCAGTCACATGTAGGTGACCTGATCCGGAGCCGGTACCGCGTCTGATGCCACCAGCAACAGACCAGCCAGCGCGCGACGGCATTACCGCAAAACTTTAGGAACGGACCGGCGTGTAACGCCATCAGAAAACTGCCGTTTCACCAAATCCCGAAAACCGATGCAACGGGAATTCGTGGAGATTACCGACCGCTTTTTCGCAGACGCTGCAACCGGATTCTGTTCACCATCAGACATCTTGTTCGCCCCTCGCGCACCAAAGTTTTTTCCAAACAGAGTCTCAAACACCTCTTTCATCTCGTCACTGGCGTTCTTTGAACACCAGTCGTTCAACCTTATGCACTGTTGGCACTGCACAGTGTTCGTCGGATTCGAGAGCGAACCATTCGTCGCACCAGCAGTCATTTTCACACCATAAACATGCAGACAAACAGATCCACTTATGCAGCCAGCCTCGACTTGCCTGACATCGAAGAGATTATCACAGTCTGCGACACGGGTCTTGACACCAGCACAGCCAGCTCAATTCATGAGGACCTGCGAGGTCGAATTGAAACAATCAAGAGGTATCCGATCACCTCTTACTGAAGTCAGGCGATTCAAAATCCTCTGGCCGATGATGGACCATAAGACTTGGATTCCAGACATGGCGCTCATGTGGCAGGCTCAATCGTCGGTGACGGAAAAATCTCTGGCATTATCCCCGGATCGCCTCTGACCAGAGGGCTCGCGTGGAAAGCCAGACTGGTTTTTCGGGCGGTGGAACAGGAGGTGAAATGGAATCGTCAAGCGGATCTGACGACAGCATAGACGTTACGTCTTGTCCGGCCTGCCCAATGACCTGATACCGCTGTTTCAATTCGCTAAAAACAAAGGCGCTCGAATACACTTAAACTTCTGGAGTAGTGACAGCACCGGCGCCCATGACAGTTCTTGTCGTCTGGTCGATACATTTGTGTGAAATGACAAAGACTTCTGTATTCTTTTCGCCGCAGGCAATGCGGGTACCGACGGCGACGGGGATGGCAAATTTGCACTGGGCAGCGTTAACTCGCCCGGTTCCGCAAAGAACTACACCACGGTCGGTGCCAGTGAAAATCACCGCGAGAACGTTTACCAGGAGACCTGCGGCGCCGCGTGGCCTGATGATTTCCCGGTGGCTCCATTCGCGAACGCCCCGATGGCAGACAACCCGAATCAAACGTCCGCCTTCAGTAGTCGAGGTCCCACCGTGACTTAGTGAACCAAGCCCGACGTTGTTGCTCCCGGCACTTTCATCTTTTCCACCAGATCAACTCAGCTGCCCAGTTCTGCAACCGGCCGGGGGGTCTTTTCCTGCCTCAACAACGTATTTCTAGATGGGAGGCACGAGCATAGCCACTCCGCTGGTCGCGGAGGCTGTGGCGTTGATCCGTGAATTCCTGAGGATTCGCAAAGGCTTCGCAAAACCGTCTCCGTCATTTCTGAGAGCTGCTTTGATCGCAGGTGCGCTCCGCTTTCTGGGACTCGCCCCGTCAGGCTCGGTTGTTGACAATCATCAGGGATTTGGGCGGGGCAGTGTGAATAATGTTCTGACACCTCACCTGCCAGCAAAAGTTGACTTCATCGATGTGACTTTCGAACTTCACAATGGCGGATCGTGGAGTCAGACCATTCGTGTGGCATCTGCCGGCTCACAACTCAGAGTTGTCCTGGCATACTCAGATTACCCGGGCAGCAATCTTATCAACAATCTCAACCTCATTGTCACCTCCCCGTCCGGGACCACCTAAACGGGTAATCAGCGAATCGGAGTTCCGCCAATACTCGACGCAAGGAACAATGTGGAGGTCATTCAGGAAAAGTCCGCAGCGGCAGGGAGCTTGAGCATCAAGGTCGTCGCCTCCAGCGTGTCGATGAGCCCGCAAGGCTTGGCAATTGTCGTGCTGGGAAATCTGTCCTGAGCTCAGCGTCTCTGAACCAGCAGGAGATTACCTTGACCCAGCCAGCATGAAATTGTAGCGGTATCAGTCCCCGCACGCAGTTCAATAGCCAGCCATCCATGGCAGCAGCGTCCTCACGCGGAAAGTATCCCGTGTACGGTTCTGCTGTGTTTCTACAACCCCGGACTGCTGAATCCGGTTGCCCACGGGAATGTCACTATCGTCGAACGCGACAAGGCTCTCACTGCTGTCGGCGTGCAGGCAAAACTGCGAGGCATCCTGACAAAAAGGGCGGAAAACTGTGACATAACCGCAGGCAGCTTTAACCTGTTCAAACTGCACGACTCGTCGCTGGATCACACCGGCAGCACCGGCATTCGTGACACCCGGGACGATCCGGAAAACTGCCGACTGCGTTGCTGGCGTTCAGCGAAAACGGTCAATTCTACAGCCAGCACTCCGCCGCTGCCGCCAATGCGGCCGGCAAACTGGACCCTCGACTGGGCGGAACCTCAAAACAGAGCATCGAACTTACGTCCATCCTGGCTGTCTTCGGTCGAACAGATGAAACCGGACAGTTGTACCTGACCACTGCAGACGTTTGCGGCCTTTGGATCGAGGGCAGATTCCCGGAAAACTGGCAGCCACGTCCAGCCAGCGACATTTCGCTGCTGGACGTCGCCACCAGTTCGCTAAAAATGGCCTTTGCACGAGTCGCGAAATCTTGGGACCTGTAACCGCAGATCACACTGAATTGGTCAGCACAACAGCCAACGCCGCCTCACCGATAATGGTCTGCACAATCGCCGCTGCTGAACCCGCGGACCCAGATGCGAATCCGTTGCAGTGACCTGCTGCCGCAACGACGGCACACGGCCCACCAGCTTCCGCGTCACATGATGATACTGCCGCCCAAACCACGACATCTCAGACGCTGACAACAACGGCACTACCGCCTGCGATGCCAAAGCCGTCTCGGCAAGCCTCACCAGCACCCGACACCACCGTCCCTGCCGCAACACCCACTTCCCATAACCGTCCACCCCCGCATCGTTCCCCAGATGGTCATAGCCATCAAATACACTGTCCGCTCGCCCATCGTGAAACAGCCAATCATTGAACCCGGAGTTAATCACCGAAGGTGCGTTCCGCGGCAGTTCCTTTCGCCGCTGAAAGGTGGCCGGCAATAATTCGCGGCACTGCCGATCCGTGTCATCCGCCGCCGCCCGCTCCGATTGGTACTCCTGCGGAGCCAGCGCACGCCCCAGACCTGTCACCCCCCATACCTGATCGAACGTGAGCCCCGGCCACCGCCCCTGCAACTCTGCCAGCGCAGCCCCCTCCCGCACCTCCGCACCAGCATACACTCGCGAGGCAGTCGCATCGACCGCCCGCACCGCGCCGCTACACAACAACGCATCCAGCACCAGCTGCAGTCCCGTCAAGATCTCAGTATGGAATCCGTCCGCACGCGTCGTAACCTCGACAGCCTCCACGGCCAAAATCAGTTCCTGCAAGGCCACCCTCACGTCCTCGCTCGCGGTCTCAGTCAAACTCAGCAACTGCAGCCGCCCAAGGAATCTGCGGCTGGCAACGGACCGCCATCACACGGTAACTTGAAAAACCAGTATTCTCGTCGCACCTGCAGCTGTTCGTCCGGCATTGCCCATCCTTAGCCCGCTGTGTTTGGCAGAAAAAAATGCTAAACTTCAGATGTGTTAACGATTCCAGCAGTTAGTCACGCCGTTCCGGACAAACACGCTGATCGCTTATTTCTGCGACAGGCCGATCCAATGGATTTGAATCCCGAGCAACTGCATCCCAACAAGCTGTATCTGCACCTTGTGCGGACGATCATGCCGCGACCAATTGCGTGGGTGTCCACGGTATCGCCGACAGGTGTGCTGAATCTCGCTCCGTACAGTTTCTTCTGCGGTGTAGGGTCGCGCCCGCCGACCCTGCTGTTCTGTCCGGCCAATCGTCGCGACGGCAGTCCCAAAGACAGCCTGGCGAACACACTGTACCGTGAAGAATTCGTGGTCAACATGGTGCCTTATTCGCTGGCCCGCGAAATGCAGCTGACTTCCAGCGAACTGGCACCTGACGAGTCTGAGTTTGAGCTGGCGGGGCTGGACACAGCCCAGTCAGTAATGGTCAGCGTTCCGCGAGTCCGACTCTCGCCCGTCAGCTTTGAGTGTCGCCTGCTGCAGCATCTGGCACTGGGCGATGGCCCCGGGGGCGCTAACATAGTCATCGGGCGGATCGTGCACATGCACATCGACGCTGGCGTGCTCAACGACAGCGGGTTCGCCGACCCCGAGCTGCTGGATCTGATCGGACGACTGGGCGGCACGGAATACTGTCGCACCCGCGATCGATTCGATCTGGGGGAAAGGCCTTAGGCGTTGCAAGGGGCCAGGGGGCGAACTGAGCGGTGAAGCATGCGAGTGTGAGTTCTGGCGTGCTCCGTGCGGGCTGACTGCTTCGTCTGTTGGCCGGTTACCGTGACCGTGCGGGTGCTTTGCTGACAGTTGATGTCACGTGAAGACGTGAAGACGCGAAGGGAAACGTAAAGTGGTCAGCGTGCAACAGGAGCCCAGACCGTCAGGGAGCGGGTACGAGTGCAGCAGTGGCAGCTGACAGCGGGCCCTGCACTGACGCTGCGGTCTCCTGTTGCTGTGAGGGACAGTATCTGCGGTTCGGAAGGTGTTTGAGGGTGGCTTCCCCCCTCACCCCGATCCCCTCTCCGCTAAGGTGGGCGAGGGGTGCTAATTCCGGGGAGTGGGGCGAACCCGCCGGTGTGTGTGTTGTTGAGTCCGGGCGGTGGCATCCATGCCGTACACCCGGGAACCGCCGTGCCCGGCTCGGCTTTGCCGGGCGTGAGCTTCTCAGGAACAACAAACTCACACCGTCCACACACACCAACACTCTCCTGCCCGGCTCGCGGGGCGCCCATGAAGTCGATACCATCCGGCAATGCCACCCTGCAAGTCGCAGGCAACACTGTGCTTTCTCAGCAGGGCCGGAACGCGGGTACCACACCCGCGAGCTGACTCCTGCGTTATCCCCTTCAATTAATCACTGATTCCGTCAGGCAGGGACTTCGGCATGAAATTTCGTTCGGCTGTCGCACTCATCATCAGCCTGCTGCAGACCACACTCAGCAGCGCTGACGAGCGTCCCAATATCGTCGTGTTCCTCGTGGATGATCTCGGCTTCGCCGACGTTGGCTTCAATGGCGGCACCGACATCCGAACACCCCATATTGATGCTCTTGCAGGGGCCGGCACTGTCCTTGGAGCACACTATGTTCAGCCTGTCTGCTCGCCCACGCGAGCTGCACTGATGACAGGACGCTACGCGGTTCGTACAGGAGTTTACACGATCGTACGCCCAGGGGCTCGCTGGGGATTGCCTCTGGCCGAACGCACGCTGGCCACGGCGCTACAGCAGGCCGGATATGAAACCGCCATTACCGGAAAATGGCACCTCGGCGAATTCGAACGCGACTACCTGCCCACGTCTCGCGGCTTCGATCATCAGTACGGACACTACTTCGGAGCACTCGACTACTTCACTCACATCCGCGATGGCAAACCAGACTGGTATCGCGACGATCAGCCGCTGCAGGAGGACGGCTACACCACAGAGCTGCTAGCCAGCGAAGCGGTCCGACTCATCCGCGGCCGCAGCAGCAAGAATCAGCCCAAACCACTGTTTCTGTATGTCCCGTTCAATGGTGTGCATGCACCTTTGCAGGTGCCCGAAAAGTATCTGGAACCTTACCAGCACCTGACCGGCAATCGCCGCACATACGCCGGCATGCTGGCGGCCGTGGATGAGGCCATCGGGCGCATTGTTGCCGCCCTGCGTGAAGCCGGGCAGCTGGAAAGAACTTTGATCGTGTTTTCAGCCGACAATGGTGGCCCCAATCCTGAGGTACTGACCCGCAATACGCCCTATCGGTCCGGAAAAGGCACTCTGTACGAAGGCGGCATCCGTTCGGCAGCCTGTGTCTGCTGGCCCGGAAAAATTCCAGCCGGTGGCCGATCCACAGAACCGGTGCACATCATCGACTGGTTCCCGACTTTCGTAACAGCAGCCGGCGGTTCGCTGGACCAGCCACTGCCTGTCGATGGCCGCAGCCTGCTGCCAATGCTGACCGCCGGAAAACCGTCGCCACACGAATCCCTGCTGCTGGTGCAGTCGCCCGCTCGCGCAGCCGTGCGAGCGGGCGACTGGAAACTGCTGCGACTGGCAGGGCAGGGCACCGGAACAGCCAAAAATAAGGTCAAAGCCGGCAACCCTGAGAACCCGGTGCAACTGTACAATCTGCGACAGGATGCCGGCGAGACCACCAATCTGGCCGAACAGCACCCGAACAAGGTGGTCCAGCTGCAGACGCTGCTGGACAACTGGATGAAAAACGCCGTCCCGTCTCCGACACCCTCGGAATAGCAGGGAAATCCCCGGCCGATCTTGCAGAGATCGAAGAAATACAGGATTCTTCCCCACGCAACAGTCGCCGTTATGCACCAGGTTCAACGGCACAATTTACGGAGATCAACCAAATGGCGGCCAAATCCAATATCCCGCGTTTCAAGATCGGTGAAAGCGTTTATCGCGTGGAGTGGAAAAAGGACGTTCCATTCATTGCGGAATACACGGTCCGGGAAGTGACCACCGGAGCCTTCAAGGCGGAAAATAAATCCGGCAAATCTGAAGAATTTGTCGGCAAAACCATCCTGCCACTGTTCGCCACGACCGCGGACGAAGCCATCGACCTCGCATTTGAAGCCATCGCCAAACAGGTCGTGAAGGACAAGTCGAACATCGCCGGTCATCTGAAAATGGCCGTGCGACTGGGACAATTGATTTAGCCGGCAGACTCTCGTCGCGCACACGCAGATCGGCCCTATCAAGACCGCAGCAGCCACAGGGACCTCAGGCTGCCCCGGGGAGAGCCGTGTGCGGACGTGCCCGGGTGCCACTTCCAACCCGCTCCTTCACGATCGCAACTCCCGTTTCCCACTTCCCACTGACCACTTTGCGTTTCCCTTCGCGGCTTCGCGTGAGACCACCGTCCGCAGAGCCCCCTCGACCCCCGTGCAGCGGCGCTGCGGGGGGCGAGGACGCGATGGGCAGATCTCGGGCTGGAAAGCCCAAGCCAGGGAAAACGCATGCGGGAGAACCAGCAGGTTTGTTCGAAAACTGTCCACTAACCACTGCCCTCAGCCCTTTTTCACTGCAACTGCGGTTAACGGGTCGTCCGGCCAGGAATGTTTCGGGTAACGACGTTTCAGATCCTTCCTGACATCCCCGTAAGTGCTGGCCCAAAAGCTGGCCAGATCATCCGTAATCTGCTGAGGTCGATAGTTCGGGGCCAGCAGGTGCAGCAGGACCGAGATTCGGCCGCCCGCGATCCGCGGTGTGGCCGTCAATCCGAAAATCTCCTGAATCCGCACAGCCAAAACCGGCGGTCGACCCTCCGCATACTCCAGCCGAATCCGACTGCCACTGGGCACCAGCAACTTCTCCGGAGCCTCGCGTTCAATCGTTTGCACAAGAGAATATTCTAGTCGCCCCTGCAAAGTATTCAGCCAGGGCGCAGCTTTCAGTTCGCTGAATGAACGCCGCCCATAACACAACTCCTGCAATAAATCTTTCAGCAGTTCATCGCCGCCTTCCGGCAAAGGCAGTTCGGGCATCCAAACTTTCAGACACCGCACGCGCTGCACAAAACTATGAAACGCATCTTCTTCCGGTGGCAGCACCTGAGCCCACTGTCCGACAGCCGCCGCAAACAAACACTCGGCCGCTGCCACTGAGTCCTGAATTGACGCCGGAGTTTCCTCAAGCACTAAATCCGCAAAACACAGCCGACGGCGTGCCACAACCTGCTTCTGAGACGGATGAAAGAACAGTTCGTCCGAATCCCTTAACCCGGACGCCGGCAGCCACGACCGCAACACCTCCGACGCCTGCCGCACCTCGGCATCGCTGCCGGCACCATCAACGTCCACACACAGAAACAGCGGAGCCTGTCGTACGGCTGAACGCGCCCCCAGACGCACTCCGCGGCCACCCACCATCATCGCCTTGTCACCGCCCGCATCACGACGCCGGGCCACACGGTCAGGAAAACCGGCCACCAAAGCCCGCAGCAGCGACTCATCCCCAGCCGCTTCAGCCACTGCCGCAGGCGAACGGACCGGCATGCCGCCACGAGCTTCTTTGAGTACTCGCGACAACTGCTTTGCCGCAGCAGCAATCGTTCGCGATGCCGCACGATTAATTTCGCCGAACGGAGTCTCACCGCGACCTTCAGCAAACCAGTCCTCCAAAGCATGCAGACGATCCAGCACATCCGAACGCGACTGGCGGATCAAGGTTGTCCGATTCGCAGCATCACGCCCTCCAGGATTGCCTGAGCCTGGTCGCGGTCGCAAAAACGGATCCCGCTCGGACAACATCGCCGCCAGCAGACAGGCACGCTCTGCAACGCCGGCATCAGCCGCTTCAATCAGCATGCGAGCAAGTCGCGGAGCGGTCGGAAAACGCACCATCCGCTGGCCGATTTCTGTCGCTGTACCGGCTGCCGCCGCCCCCAGCAGTTCCAGCAACCGCACAGCATGTTCCAGCGAGGCCTGCGGAGGAGCTTCAAACCAGGGAAAAGCCTGCGGATCAGCTTCGCCCCACGCCATCAGACGCAGTACGGCTGACGACAAGTCCACCCGCTGCAGCTCGGCCGCATCCCACGCCGACCGGCGCCGGTGAGATGCCTCATCCCACAACCGCAGACAACTGCCGGGAGCCGTACGACCGGCTCGGCCGGCACGCTGATCGGCTGATGCCTGCGAAATTGGCACCAGCTCCAGACGATCCAGTCCCGAGTCGGCATCGAACAGCATCTGCCGCGCATACCCGGAATCGACCACCGCGGTCACACCTTCAATTGTGATCGAAGTCTCGGCCACATTCGTTGCCAGAATCACGCGGCGGCGATCACAGGGTCCCAGCACCTGATCCTGTTCTTCCAAAGTCATTTCGCCAAACAGCGGCAGCACCGCCAGACTGCGACTGGCAGCCAGACGCTCAAGCAGAATCGCCGTTCGATGAATTTCCCCGACGCCTGGCAGAAACACCAGAATGTCGCCACCAGCGGCATCGGTCGAACTGCCGTTTGCGGACTGCAGCACGCGTTCGATTCCTGCAGCAGCCAGTTCGGGAATCGGTAATCGCAGCGGCGGACTGAACCACGAAATCTTTACCGGAAAAAGTCGGCCTTCACAGCGAATGACGGGGCAGTCACCCAGCCAGCGGGCAATCGGTTCAGGATCCAGAGTCGCCGACATGACGATAATTCGCAGATCCGGACGCACCGTCTGCTGCACGCGACGCACCATCGCCAGAGCCAGATCGCTGTCCAGTCGCCGCTCATGAAACTCGTCAAACACCACAACCGATACATCATCGAGAAACGGATCGTCCTGCAGACGCCGCAACAGAACTCCTTCAGTGACCGCCAGCACTTTGGTATCGCGTGAGACCGCTTCTTCGAATCGTACCCGATACCCGAACTGCTGCCCCACCGCCTGACCGCGTTCAAACGCCATCCGCGCCGCGGCGGTGCGAGCTGCCAGGCGACGCGGTTCCAGCATAATGATCTGACCGGCACTCGCCAGCCCCGCATCCAGCAAAGCAGGCGGAACGCGAGTCGTCTTGCCGGCACCGGCCGGGGCTTTCAGAACGAGGCAGTTTGAGCATCGCAGGCCGTCAATCAGGTCCGGCAGTACAGAATCAACAGGCAGCAGCATGTGGCGAATCAGACGTCAAAGAAACAGTGAGCAGTTGCAAAGGACGAAGACAGCAAAATGGTCTTCATGAGCGAAATTATAACCGTTCTGCGTCGGCGGAACCATCCCCGGACACAAGGGACAAAACTGGCCGCTCAGGCTTTCCCGCCCGAGATCTGTCCTTTGCGTTTGAAAAGCATCAGAACCACCGGACTTGGGCAATTGCTACCCCCCCCTGCCTTTACCTGTTACCGTGCGGGTACGCTGCAGACGGTGGACCTCACGCGAAGCCACAAAGACGCGAAGGGAAACTCACAAGGAAAGTGGTCAGTGGCCAGTCGTCAGTCTGGCGAGCCCCGGGCGGAAGTCCGCGGGTGTGCGATTCGCGGCGTTCGGTGGCCTGTTTGCCTGACCGGCAGCCCACCAGTCGTGGTTCAAAACCAGCACCCGCTCTAATCAGGGCTCGCCTGCAGCATAAAAAAAGACCCGCCAAAGCGGGTCAGATGCATCCTGCCGCAACCAGACTGTTGCAGGTCAGTCGCTGAAGGCCGCGTCAAAGGCCCGATTCGACGGAGTAAAATCGACGTTTTTGCAGTACTGAGCTGCTTCAGCGGCTCCGTGCTCGCGGTCCATGCCACTATCTTCCCATTCCACCGACAGCGGGCCGGTATACTTGATCGCATTCAACGCTCGGATGATTTCTTCGAACCGTACACTGCCGCGACCAACACTGCGGAAGTCCCAGCCGCGTCGAGCATCACCGAAGGAAACATGGCTGGCAAGAATCCCCGTGCGACCATTCAGGGTCACCGAAGCATCCTTCATGTGAACATGGTAAATACGGTCCGGGAAGTAACGGATGAATTCCACGGGGTCAACACCCTGCCAGATCAGATGGCTGGGGTCAAAGTTAAACCCAAATTCCTCGCGGCGATCCAGCACCTGCAAAGCTCGCTCCGCAGAATATGTGTCGAATGCAATTTCCGTCGGGTGCACTTCCAGAGCGAACTTCACGCCGCAGTCCTGGAACACGTCCAGAATCGGATTCCAGCGGTCCGCCAGCAGCTGAAAGCCGGCGTCATACATGGCCTTGGGTGTTGGCGGGAAGTCATAAATCAAATGCCAGATCGAAGAACCTGTGAAACCGTTGACGATGCCAACGCCCAGTTTGCGGGCAGCACGAGCAGTGTTTTTCATTTCTTCGGCGGCACGAGCATTCACGCCAGCAGGGTCCCCGTCACCCCAGACGTACGCAGGCAGAATGGTCTTGTGGCGAGCATCGATCTTGTCAAGCACCGCCTGGCCAACAAGGTGATTGGAAATGGCAAACAGTTTCAGGTCGTGCCTTTCAAGCAGTTCGCGCTTGCGAGCACAATAACTGTCATCGCTGATCGCCTTGTCCACTTCAAAATGATCACCCCAGCACGCCAGTTCAAGGCCGTCGTAACCAAATTCACGAGCCTTCTTGCACAGAGTTTCCAGCGGCAGGTCCGCCCATTGACCGGTAAACAGAGTAACGGGACGGCCCATCGATTTCGCTCCTGCAAATGCAACCTCGGCTGGGAATGGCGCGTGATAATAGCGCGGCAGCCACGAAAGCATAAAAAACAGGCCGAATTGCGTCAACAGTGCGATCCTGCGAATCCGGGAAACGGCCTCCGTGCAAGCGGAAAGAACCCGCATCTTCACGGTTTCTCAACGGCCCGCAAAACATCCGCTCGACCGCCACGCTGAACGATCCACGGAAAAACACCACCACCGTTAAACCACCCAATTTGTATACAAAAATACATCACCACTCCCTGGTTTCCCGCAAAACCGCGTAATTGCCGCGAAAACTGAAGCGTCTTTTCCGCAACAACAACGAACTGATAGGGTGACACGATGCTTGGCGCACAGTAAACCATCTGCCAGACACACAAATGTCAAAACGTTAACGATCGGCTTTCTGCAGACCCTCCGTCAAAACACCCCACGATTGCCTGTACACCGTGAACATCACCGAAGTCCGCATCAAACTGGTCTCGGATCTGGAAGATCGCCTGCGAGCATTCTGCCTGATCACCATCGACGAAGAATTTGTCGTACGCGACCTCAAGATTATCGAGGGACCGCGAGGATTTTTTGTGGCCATGCCCAGCCGTAAGATCACGGAAAAGTGCCACAATTGCGGGTTCAAGAACGAAGTCCGAGCCCGCTTTTGTTCGAATTGCGGACGACCTGTGGCCCAGAGCCCGGCCTCCGGCCCGAACGCCGGCTCACGCACTCGCCAGTTTGCCGATATCGCTCATCCCATTAACGCTGACTGCCGCGATCGAATTGAAAAAACAGTGCTGGCAGCATTTCATGACGAACGGGAACGGGCAAAGCAGCCGAACTACGTCTGTCGCTACGACGACTTCGAAGGTGGCCGATAACGGCACCCGCACCTGATCTTGCCGGGAGCCCGCCTGTTGTGGTCAGATACAGCGGTTCGCAGCACACGCTGCGGAATACTGGCTTTCCAGACGCCAGCGACAAAATGTCGCTCGGGCTTTCCAGCCCGAGCACAGCCGCTCAAAACACGACACAATCGGCGTTTTGACCGGACGTCTGGAAGACCCGAGTGTGGTTTTGCAGCTCAGGTTTCAAAAGTCCTGGCTGCGGCTTGCGACGCGCAATCGATTTACCAGCCCACTGCAGCTCAGGAGCCTCTTGCCATGTTGAAGGTCAATCAGACACCCATCATGCAGCGACTGCAGAACAGTCTGGTTACGATACTGCTGATACTCTGCATGTTGCGCAGCAACGCTGCTGAGGCCCAAAGTGGCGGCAGCAAATCCGGTCGCCCGAGGCGTTCACTGGTTCTGGAAGTACTGATTCAGCCCTCTCCCATTTACCGCGTGCGTGCCCAGGAATGGGGACGCGAACTGCAGGAGCTGGGATACGCTCCGCGGTTTCGCGAACCTGTGGCTGGGGAAAAAATGCGGGTCGAGCAGCAGCTGAAGGATGGTCGCGATGTTGTTTTTATCGTGGGAGGCATGACGAAAGAGGGTGGCCTGACGCTCGGTAACAGAACTTTCGCCGTGGCCGACATGAAGCAGCTGAGTCGGTTTCTGGACGACATAAGAACATACGGACCGGGCGGGGCTCCTGCCGGCAATCCTCGCTGGGGCCTGACAGAGGAGCAGTTTCAGGACTTTGTGAAATTAGTGGCCGAACCCATCGAAGGTGACGTCTCGCTGGGCAGTGCAGCCGCTGCTGTCGGCAGCCTGAAACTGCCCGAAACAATCACGGTGATTTTTGCGGAAGAGGCATTTCAGGCGTCGCTGCAGCCGCGTCCCGAAACAGCACCCGAAACATTGACCCTGAATGGCCTGACAAAGGGCACAGCCCTGTCTGTTGTGCTGGCTCAATATGGTATGGGCTATCGTCCGATCCTCGGCCGAGCCGACCGATACACGGTAGAGATTGTGATGGGCGACGAGAGCTCAAACCTGTGGCCCACAGGCTGGAAGACAGCCGAAGCAACGGCCGACGTGCTGCCAGCATGGCTTAAATCCATCCCGTTTGATGTGGAAGATGCGGACGTTGCCAGTGTTATCGAGGCAGTCGCCGACAAGCTGGAGATTCCGCTGGTGGTGTCGAGCCATTCAATTCAGCGTGACGGTCAGTCACTGGATGATCTGTTGTATTCGCGTTCCGGCAAGCTGTCGCCGTTTGGCATTTTGCGAGGCTTGTCTGATAAGTTCGAGCTGGGTTTTGACGTGCGAGCCGACGAAGCGGGCAAACTGTTTCTGTGGGCCACCAGCAGCCGTGATGCAGCGGCATTCAACAAGCGATTCGCCCACATCCGCCCGCCAAAGTGAGTGTATTGTGGGCCGGTGCAGAGGAGACTCAGGGCGAGCCGGATACGGCAGTGCCCGGGTGCCCGGCACGGATACCGTTAGTGGGCCCGTTTTTTCTGAGGCGCCGGGATTCCCCACTGGCCAGTCGCTCAACCGCAAAATATACTCCTGCCGCGGCTAATTCGCCCCTCGCTTATGGCATCACGTACAGGTTCATCATGAAACTGCAGCTGATCGACGTCGATAACGGCATCCACGAAACTCAGAATCGCATTTCTGCGGCAGCCGGTGCTGCATTCATCGGCATGACCCGCCTGCATGGCGGCATGTCGGACGGTGTTGATGTGGTAACCATCAACAACGGTCGCCTGCAGCTCAAACTGCTGCCGACTCGCGGAATGGGTGTCTGGAAGGGAGAAATTGACGGAGTCCCCGTGCAGTGGAATTCCCCGGTAGAGCGCCCCGTACACCCAAACTGGGTCGACCCGATGCGACTGGGCGGAATCGGCTGGGTGGACGGCTTCAATGAATTGATAGTTCGCTGCGGCCTGGGCTGGCACGGAGCTCCGGGGAAAGACCGGATCACCGATGCTGCGGGCAATGTGGTCGCCGAGCCTTTTTTAACCCTGCATGGGCGGATCGCAAATCTGGCAGCCCACTCAGTCACGGCTGAACTGCACGAAGACTGGCTGTCGGTAACCGGAGTCGTGGACGAGGGCTGCTTGTTTGGTGGCTGGCTGCGACTGGAATCAAACTTGCGGACTCGCCTGAATTCCGGTGAATTCGAAATCACAGACACCGTCACCAATCTCGCGGCCACCCCCGCAGAATCAGAAATTCTGTATCACTGCAACATCGGCGAACCGTTCCTGAACGCCGGATCCATACTGCACACTGCCGTACGCGAGCTGGCGCCGCGAAATGCACGCGCTGCCGAAGGGATCAACATGTGGAACCTGTTTGAAGGACCGCAGGCAGGCTTCGCCGAACAGGTGTACTTCGCGGACCCGGCAACTGATGCCGCAGGCTGGGGCAGCAGCGTATTGGCCGATCCGGATTCCGAAAAAGCATTCGCCGTACACTTCCAGACATCCACCCTGCCATGGTTTACACTGTGGAAGAACACGGGAGCCTGTCAGGATGGCTACGTCACGGGCCTGGAACCCGGCAGCACCTTCCCTAATCCGCGGCAAATTGAACGCGAACAGGGACGGCTGCAAACCCTGCAGCCCGGTCAGTCCACCACCTACCGCCTGCGATTCGAAGTCTCCACAACCAGGGCTCGCACCCGCCAGATCCTCGACGCCGTCACTGCGCTGCAGATCGCCACGCCTCGAACCGTTCACGAACAGCCCAAAGCAGGCTGGGCATCGTAAAGTGTGACCAAGAAGTTCCTGCAGCAGGCAGAAGTGAGGCGAACCGGGCAGGGCTGTGCCCGGGGGAGCAGCACAGAGGTCACCAGCAAGAAGAAAAACAAGGCGACACCCGCACCCGTGGGCTCCCGCCCACGGCTCGCCAAACGCTCACCTTTCGAGTTTGAAGACTCAGCCAGTAGCTCAGCTCAAGATCCCCTCCGCAACTTCACCATACACATCCGTCAGCCGGAAATCTCGGCCGGCGTAACGGTATGTCAGCCGAGTATGGTCCATGCCCAGCAGATGCAGTATTGTGGCATGCAGATCATGAGTACTCAGGCGGCCACTCTCAGCCTTCTCACCCAGCTCGTCCGTCGTGCCATACTGCATCCCGCCACGGACTCCGCCACCCGCCATCCACATGCTGTAACCCGTGTTGTTGTGACGTCGGCCGTCACTGCCGTTGCCCTGGTCCTGCGGACTGCGACCAAATTCACCACCCCAAAGCACCAAAGTATCCTGCAGCAGTCCCCGCTGCTCAAGATCTGCCAGCAGTGCTGCAATCGGTCGATCAATCGCCCCACAGTTCCGCTGCAGCGACGCCTTCAGATCACGATGCTGGTCCCAGCCGCCGCGACTGACCTGAATGAATCTCACGCCTGATTCAGCCAGCCGCCGCGCCATCAGACACTGCCGGCCAAAACTTTCCGTCGCCGCATCCTCAATGCCGTACCGTGCCTGCGTCTCAGCCGTCTCCTGGGACAGATCCAGCACCTCCGGTACCGAACTCTGCATCCGCCACGCCAGCTCGTTCGCCTGAATCAGCCCCTCCAGCTCCGCATGACCGGGATGACGCGCCAGTAAACTGCGATTAAAACCCTGTATCAGATCAATCTGACGTCGCTGTACCGATGGTGACAATCTCCCGTTGCGAATGTCGGCAATCCCGCCCTCCTCCGGCTGCACTCGAGTTCCCTGAAAGGAAGCCGGCAGAAACGATGAGCCGTAATTCTGAGCACCGCCGAGAGAGACCGGGCTGATCGTAACAAATCCAGGCAGGTCCTGGTTCATCGTACCCAGCCCGTAAGTGACCCACGCGCCCAACGATGGACGCACAAAATTCACGCTGCCCGTATGCAAGGCTATCGTTGCCTGCGGGTGAGCCGCGTTCGATGTGTGCATGCCGTTCAGCAGACACAGCCTGTCCGCATGCTGCGCCAATTCCGGAAACAGTTGGCTCAGCCACAATCCGCTGTCACCATGCTGCTGAAATTTGAATTGCGGAGCCAGCAGCTTGCCGGCCCGGCCGCCGGTACCACCCGTCTGGCCGCCTCGCTTCTGCAGCTCCGGCTTCCAGTCAAACGTGTCCACATGGCTGGGACCTCCCTGCATAAACAAGAAAATCACACGCTTCGCACGTGCCGCAAAATGCGACTGCCGCGGAGCCAGCGGACCGGCCTCAGCTGTCGCTGGTGACTGACCAGCAACCGCCGTCTGCATATTCAGACCACGAAACGCCAGCCAGCCAAAACCGGCAGCCGCCTGTTGCAACAAGCAACGCCGAAAGCTGCTGAATTCCAGATCCTTCAATCCCTCCATCACAGTCACTCCCTCAAAATCAACCTACGGCGTATAGCGAAACTCGGCCGATGCATACAATGCCTGCACCAGCAAAGCCAGCCCGGATTTCTCAACCTCAGCCGACTCCATAAGCTGCTCGGCAATCCGCAACTCGTCCGCAGCCGCTTCACGACACAGTATCAAACGCCACGCCGCCGCCAGTTGTGCCTTCCGATCACTGCCGTACTGCTGCTGCAACTGCTTGGCTGTGAATTCCGAAGCATCTGCCACCAAACTGTTATTCAGCAGAAACAAGGCCTGCCCCGGAACCGTTGTCACGTCCCGCTGACCATTCACCTGATCCGGCTCGGCAAAGTCAAATGCCGTATACATGCCAAACAGCAGCGAGCGAAACACCGGCAGATAAACACTGCGTATCGGACTGGACAATTTCAAATCCGCCGGCATGTTCCCCCGCGCGGCGACGCGACTTAGATCACCCGTAAACTCGGCCTTGTATGGTGCCCCCTCCGGTCGCACCTGCTCCAGCCGCCCAGACGTCTGCAGCAGCGAATCCCGGATCGCCTCGACATCCAGACGCCGCAGGCTGCCACGCCAGTACAACTGATTGCTCTCATCAACCGCAGCCTGCTGCGGCTGAATGTCAGTACTCAGTCGATACACACGGCTCAGCACAATCCGTCGAATCAGTCGCTTTACCGACCAATCGTCCTGCACAAACCCAGCCGCCAGATGGTCCAGCAGCTCAGGGTGAGTCGGGAGCGCTCCGGCAACGCCGAAATTGTCCAGCGTCTCCACCAGCCCACGGCCAAACAGATGTCCCCAGACCCGATTCACCAAAACTCGCGCTGTCAGTGGATTACGAGGCGATGACAGCCACCTCGAAAGCTCCTCGCGACCACTGGTTCCCTCCGCAATACGCGACATCCCAACCGTCTTCAGCACCGCCGGCAAACCGCGTTCGACCACATCCCCTTCCAGATCCGGCTCGCCCCGCACACGCAGCTTCAAATCCTCAATCCGGCCTTCCGAGACCCCCATGGCAATATCACCGGCGGGATCAAACGGGACGGCCTCCAGACGCTGCTGCTTCGACTGTTTGCCTTTGGCCTTCGCCTGAGCTTTCCCGATCGTTTCGCCGGGCTGCAACTGCTGCAGCTGATTCCGCAAAACCGCCATTCGCTGCTTCAGCGCAGCCTTGCCCGGAGCCCCGTCCGGCATCGCCTTAAACCGCTGCAGCATCTCTGCAAGTGATTCCCGGATCTCATCAGACCGAGCCATCGAGGCAGCCTTCAGCTGAGCCGGATCCCTGCCGTCGATCGCCGCCTCCGCGGCCTTGTCACCAATGTCCGCCAGCAGCTCAGGATGAAAATAGGTGTTCCCGCCGCCCGCTCGACTGCGATTGCCACTTAACGTGCGAGTACTGGCGAAAATTCCAGCCAGTGCATAATAGTCCTGCTGCGAAATCGGATCGAACTTATGATCATGACACCGCGCACATCCGAAAGTCAGACCCAGCATGGCGCGTCCCAAAGTATCCATCTGGTCGTCAATCCGATCCAGCCGAAACTGATCACTGTCCCGCTCATTCAGATCCATCGAACCCAGCGCCAAAAAACCAGTCGCTATCACGTTCTCGGACCGCTGACGCACATCCCGCACCGGCAGCAAATCCCCTGCAACCTGCTCCTGCACAAAATGATCGTACGGCTTGTCAGCATTGAACGCATCAATCACATAATTGCGATAACGCCACGCAAAGGGGAAGGGGACGTTTCTGGTCTTGCCGACTGAGTCTGCATAACGAACCACGTCCAGCCAGTGCCGTCCCCAGCGTTCCCCAAAGGCCGCTGACGCCAGCAACCGATCCACCACCTTCGCGAGAGCCTGGTCATCAGTGTCAGCATCCGCCATAAACTCAGACAGCTGCTGCGGTGTCGGCGGCAGACCCGTCAGGTCCAGCGTCACACGACGCAGCAGAGCAGGGCGACCCGCATCAGCCGCCGGACTAATGCCGGCCTGCTCCTGCCGCGATAAAATAAAGCGGTCAATCTCAGATCTGACCCAGTCCACACCACTGACCTCGGGCACTGGCACTGGCTTCACAGGCTGAAATGACCAGTGCTCGCGCCCCTGCTTCAGGCGAGCTGATTTTGAAACAGTGTCACTGGTGCCAGTTCGAGGATCCGGGGCACCCATCTCGATCCAGTGCCGCAGGGCTTCGATTTCTGAGTCTGACAGCTTGCCTTTCGGAGGCATCTGCAGGTCGGCATTGTCGTAGTTGACAGATTTCAGCAGCAGACTGGCGTCCGGCTTGCCCGGCACAAGCGCCGGCCCCGAGTCACCTCCGTTCAGAACGGCAGTCCGAGTATCCAGTTTCAGGTTGCCCTTCAGGCTGGAAGATTCAGCCGAATGACACTCGTAGCAGTGCTTCGCCAGCAGCGGACGAATCTGCTTTTCAAAAAAATCCAGGCCGGCGCGCCGGCTGTCCTGAGCCATCACGGAGGACGACACGATCAGCAACAGCGACAGCGACAGCCGACAGCAAAACAGCAGCAAGTGTGTTCTCATACACGAACTTCCAAAGAACGGATCGCGTGGTATCGCTGGTGAATGCTATCGACCTGTGTCAATCCGGTACAATTGTAAAAGGCCTCGCAAGCCTGCCCGCCCAGCAGAAAGTCGGCCCCCCGAGGAATGGAATATCACCTTTTTACGCCGTCTGACCGCTCACAACCCGTGTTCGGCAGCCCGCAAAGCCAGCAATCAGTTGTCCACTTCTAACCTGAATGGCCGACAGGCAGGATCAAGTTACCTCCCAGCCCACAACCGCACACAGGCTGACCAGCCACGGTTGTGCCCGGGTGTACGACAGCGGGCCGCTGGCAGAAAAACCCGAATCAGGCACCCCCGGGCTTTGCACACGTGGGCTCCCGCCCACGGCTCGCCTCATTTTCCACTATTCCCCCAGCCCGTCGCGTTTGGTTTCAGGACCTAGCCAGACCAGTCCGACACCCACCAGATAAATTACTGTCAGCACCGATCCGGCCTTCGGAAAACTGCCGCCAAACAGCCCCATAATATTGGCTGTCTGCAGCCCGCCAATTGCCGCCAGAATGCGACCGAAATTGAACGCAAATCCCTGCCCCGTCGCGCGCACTGCCGTCGGAAACAGTTCCGGAAAATACAATGGAAAAAACCCGTAGAAGGAGGCTGTCACACCGCCCGCCAGGAACGCTGCCATCAAAAACGTACCGTCAAAACTGTTGTGACCCAGGTAAAAATAGACGGCACTGCCAATAGATCCCAGACACAGCACTGCATACGTCGGGCGACGGCCAAATTTCCCGGCTGCCACCGCTGCCAGAATTGTCGCCACAATCGCTCCCATGGCTGTGGCCATCTGAGTCTTCGCGGCGGCGAAATACTTGACGCCATCTGCATCCGGACGCAGCTCGGCTGCCCATTTCGGAGCCCACTGGATGGATCCCCACGTCCCCAGCAATGCCACTCCGGCCAGCCCCGCTCCCAGCAGCATCCGGTTCAGAATCAAACGCTCGTCGGCCGCCGTAAATCCGCCCGCCTGCTTCGTTCGCTGCAGATACTGTCGCACCGGATACAGAAAACCCAGCAGTGTCACGACGAGTCCGACAACCGTCCCCAGCGCCGCCACAAACCACGGCAGCCCGTTGGCCAGCGGTGACCACAGCACAATGATGCCAATCGCCGCCAGACAGCCCAGCAGCACGCCTCGCAGATCCGCATTGCTCCAGTTGGAAGTCTTGCCACTGGCCTGCTCCTCTTCCCATTTGGATGATTCCGGCACACACAGACGAATGAAGAAGATCAACAGGGCCGGCAGGGACCCGGTGATCATCAAAAATCGCCACGCATCATTCGCCAGCAGCTTCGCTTTCAAATCAGCCGAACAGCCGACGGCCGTCAGCAGGCTGTCGATCGAACCTACGACGCTGGTCAGCCAGATACTGATGACTGCCACCAGCAGAAAGCCCACATTGGAAGCAGCCCCGATCAGTCCGGCAATGAAGGCTCGACTTTTCCCCGGCCAGATTTCATTCACCAGCGCGACTCCCAGTGACCATTCCCCACCCATGCCCAGCGACGCAATAAATCGCAGCACCGCGATTTGCCACGCCTGAGTCGCGAAGCCGCACATGCCGGTCAATACCGCATATGTCACAATGCTCAGCGACATCGCCCGCACACGACCGATCTTGTCACCCAGCCAGCCAAACAGCACGCCACCACTGGCGGCGCCCACCAGAAACACAGCCATGATCACACCAAACCACTGATCAACCTCCTGCGGCGAGACACTGGTGCCCAGCAGATCCTTCAGTGCTGGCTTGCCAATCACCGGAAACAGCCCCATCTCGAAGCCATCAAACATCCAGCCCAGCAGTGCCGCCGTCAGGGTGGCGAACTGGGCAAAACCCGAAGCGGGCGGACGACTGGCAGGAGTGCTGGGGGTGGTTGACGAGGTCATCTGCGTGGGTTTCCCGATTCTGATGCGAAAGCCGGCACCGGCGATCCGCAACGGAAAGCCTCGCCCTGTGCAACTCGGGAAACTACACTGCGGCTCCGCGTTTGCAAAGTCAATACCGCGATTACTCGGGGAACACGGCAATTCAACCTTCATTCAGCAGCCTCTGATGTCCACACTGACGTCCTCACAACCATTCGCCGTCATCATCGGCCTCGAAGTTCACGTTCAGCTCAAAACCAGCACCAAACTGTTCTGCAGCTGCACCACGGAATTTCGCCCCGACGATCCGAATTCTCAGACCTGCCCGGTGTGCCTCGGTCTGCCGGGTTCACTGCCGGTCATGAACCGGCAGGCCTTCCAGCTGGCCATGACCACGGCCCTTGCACTCAACTGCAGCATTGCCCGCGAAACGCGCTGGGACCGCAAGCAATATTACTATCCGGACCTGCCCAAGGCCTACCAGATCAGCCAGTATGATCAGCCTTTCAGCAGCAGCGGCTGGCTGGAAATCTCGGCCGATGATCCTCAGCAGCCCCCCCGTCGCATTCGCATCACGCGTGCTCACCTTGAAGAGGACGCCGGCAAAAATGTACACGACGAATCAGGTCGCGGCGGAGACAGCCGCGTGGATCTGAACCGAGCCGGCACTCCACTTTTGGAAATTGTCAGCGAACCGGACCTGCGTTCCGCCGCGGAAGCACGCCGCTATCTGGAATCTCTGCGTTCACTGCTGCTGTTCCTTGAAGTGTCCGACTGCAACATGCAGGAGGGCAGTCTCCGCTGCGATGCCAACGTGAATCTGCACATCCCCCTGCCCGATGGCACAACTGCAGCAACGCCGATTGTGGAACTGAAAAACATGAACAGTTTCCGCAATGTTGAGCTGGCCATCGAGTATGAAGTGCGGCGGCAGCAGCAGCAGTGGCAGAAAACCGGGCAGCGGATCGGCGACGTCCCCAAACAAACGCGCGGCTGGGATGCCGAAAAAGGCCTCACGTTCAGTCAGCGAGAAAAGGAAGAATCGTCCGATTATCGATATTTCCCCGATCCGGATCTGGAACCGGTCCTCGTGGCGGCTGCCGAAATTGACTCGCTCCGCGCGGCACTTCCGGAGACTCCGGCCGCCCGCCGACAGCGCTGGTGTTGCAGTCTCGGACTGTCGGAATACGACGCCTCAGTGATTCTCGATCAGGGGCCGGAACTGGCCGCCTGGTTTGAAAAAGTACAGCAGCTTTGCGGCGACGGCAAAACCGCCGCCAACTGGGTCACGCAGGACATCCTGCGGGATCTGAAGGCCACCGAAACTACGCTCCCCGAATTCCCGATCACCGCGGAAGTCCTGGGATCGCTGCTGAAATGCGTGGTTGCGGAACGCATCACCACAAAAAGTGCGCGGGATATCTACGCCGAGCTGCGGGCATCCGCCGAACAGTCCGGGACAGCCGCCGCAGTCGTTCAAATCGAGCAGATCATTCAGACGCGGAACCTCGAAATCGTTCGCGACACAGGCGCTCTGGATGCGGCGATTGCTGCAGCCATGACCGCCAAACCTGACGCCGCCCGCGATTTCCGCAGCGGCAAACAGAACGCTCTGGGCCCGCTGATCGGCATGATCATGAAGCAGGTTGCCGGAGCTGATCCGAAACAGGTGCGGGAACGATTGATTTCCGCCGTAAATTCCGGAGAGTAGTACTTTGTTCGCAGCCGCTTTTCCGCGGTTGTCCTTCCTTTACTCGTTTCCTGCCTGGTGATCACGTGATTCGAAGACTTCCCGTCCTTGCTGCCTGCCTGCTGCTGGGCTGCCTCTGCAGTCCGCTGTCAGCCCAGCCCTCCCGCGAACTTGCTCAAAAACTGATGGCACTGCCGGAGAGGCCCAAACGGCCTGACCTGCCACCCAGTGCTCTGCCAATGCAGTTTCTCAAAGGTGAACGCGTCGCCTTCCTCGGCAACTCAACCGCCGAACGCATGAACCTGTTCGGCCATTTTGAAACTCTCCTGCACACCCGTTTCCCCGATCAGCAGCTCATCATTCGCAACTTCGCTCGCCCCGCCGAAGAAGTGGGCGTGCAGCAGCGTTCGGCCGACTACTCAGCACTGGATGATCCACAGCTGGCCTTCGGTGCTGACACGTATTTCTGCTTCTTCGGCTTTAACGAATCCTATGCCGGACCCGCCGGACTGGACGCGTTTAAGACCAAGTACAATCAGTACCTCGACGCCATGGCCCAGCGATATCCGCGCGATGACACCAAAGCCGCACCGCGATTCATCCTGGTTTCACCCGTTGCCTTCGAAGACAGCGGCGATCCGCTGCAGCCGGCTGCAGCACCCATCAACGAAAACCTGCAGTTGTACTCAGCAGCGGTGGCTGTCGTCGCCACAGAACGCAAACTGGCCTTTGTCGACGTCTGGCAGGCATCAAATGCTCTGCTGCAGCAACAGCCCGGCCTTCAGTACTCCATCAACGGCTGTCACCTGAACGATGCCGGCGATCGCGAAGTGGCTCGACTGCTGGACCAGGCCGCCTTCGGTTCCGCCAGCTCCGCCAGTTTCGGCAGCCCGCCGTACGAAGCCCTGCGAGCAGCAGTGAACGACAAGTCGTGGGTGCACCTGCAAGACTATCGCATGCTGAACGGCTGGTATGTGTACGGCGGACGTCGCACATGGGACACCGAAACGTTCCCCCGCGAATACATCAAGATTCGCAAAATGGCCGAAGTTCGTGATCGCTGGATCTGGGATCTGGCACAGGGCAAAAAACCGGCCGCACCACCCGATGACTCAGCCACCGGTGACCTGATCACCCCGGAAACTCGCTTCGGCAATCCCCGCCAGAAATACTCAGAAGCCACAGAACTGCGGTACCTCGCTCCGAAACAGCTCATTCAGCAGACCAAAGTTCCGGCGGGCTTCGAAATGCGACTCTTCGCTGACGAAAATATGTTCCCTGAACTGGCCAAGCCGGTGCAGCTGAACTTTGACAACAAAGGCCGTCTGTGGGTGGCCTGCATGCCCACCTATCCACAGTGGAAACCGGGTGATGCAAAACCAGACGACAGACTGGTGATCCTCGAGGATGCCGACCAGGACGGCAAAGCCGACAAGTGCACCGTGTTCTATGATCAGCTGCACTGCCCGACAGGCTTTGAGTTCTGGAACGGCGGAGTTCTGGTTGTGGATCAGCCACGCCTGCTGTTCCTGAAGGACACGGACGGGGACGACAAGGCCGATCAGGTGATTCACCTGATGGACGGCTGGGCTTCAGACGACACGCATCACACCTGCGGTGCGTTTGAATGGAGCCATGGCGGAAAGCTGCACATGCTGGAAGGCATTGCCACCAGCACAACTCTGGAAACCCCGTGGGGCCCGCACCGCAGCTACGGTGCTGGTGGTGCCTATGTGCTCGATCCTCGCACCATGAAAATCCGCCAGTTCTCGCTGCCGGGACAGTACAATATGTGGTGCTACGTCTTTAACGGCTGGGGCCAGGGTATTGTCGGCGACGGCACGACAGCCAATCAGGCATGGGACACTCCGCTCAGCGGTGCTCAGTTTGGTGGCCGGGCCGGCCTGAACTTTATGTTCAACAACGAGGGCATGCGTCCCGCGCTGGGCAGTGAATTCCTGATCAGCCGAAATTTCCCTGACAGTGTGCAGGGGCAGTTCACCTACGCCTGCGTGATCAACATGAACGGTCTGCCGCGATTCAGCGTGGCAGACAGCGGCGGCGGCTATGCGGGCGCTCGGCTGAAAAATGCCGATGGTTCGCCCGACGATCTCATCCGCTCGGAAGACAAGCACTTCCGACCGGCAGATCCCCAGATCGGTCCGGATGGAGCCCTCTGGTTTGGTGACTGGGCCAACGCTTTGATCGGTCACATGCAGTACAGCCAGCGCGACCCTAACCGCGACCATACCCGTGGCCGCATTTATCGTCTGTTGTGCCCTGATCGACCGCTGACTCCGGCCGTCACTCAGTTTGGCAAATCTGCGGCCGAGATCCTGGAACAGCTGCGGGAATATGAATGGCGAACCCGCTATCGAGCTCGCCGGGAGCTGCATGGTCGCCCGACAGCTGAAGTGCTGCCGGCCGTTGCCGCATGGGTTGCCGCCCTAAAGCCGCAGGATCCGGAATTTGACCGGCTGCGCACCGAAGCACTCTGGATTCAGCAGTCCCATCATCACCTGGATGCCGCTTTGCTGCAAAGCGTACTAACCTGCCAGACAGCGGATGCTCGTGCGGCTGCCGCACGAATTCTGGCAGACGAACGCGACTCCGTTGCTGATGCCCCGGCGATGCTGGCAGCAGCAGCAAAGGACCAGCATCCTCGAGTTCGCACAGAAGCGGCGCGAGGCCTGAGCTTCTATCCGACTCCGCAGGCTGCGGAAGCACTGCTGCGGATGGCCGATTTTCCCGAAGACTACTGGGTGGACTACACCCTGCAGCATGCTCTGGGAGCCAATGAATCGGTCTGGCGCAGTTCGTTCCTTGGCGGACGCTTTGCAGATCTGAATCCGCGAGCCGGGGTCATTGTGCAGCGACTGATTGCCGCTTCGGAATCCGGAGCAGCAGCGTTGCCGCATATTCAGTCGCTGCTGTCACAGACTCCAAAACCCGAAGAAGAACGCAACAAAGCCATGACGGCCCTCGCAGATCTCAAAGGGGACGTCAACCGAGGTCGTGAAGTCTTCGTACGCAGTTGCACCGCCTGCCACAAAGTTGGCAATGGTGACGGCCGCGAATTTGGACCGAATCTGGCGGGAGTTGCCAAACGGATGAATAAGGTCAAAATCGTCCAGTCGATTGTCGACCCCAACGCAGAGGTCGCCGAAAAATATCGACAAACACTGATCGTCACAACGGACGGCATGCCGACTGCGGGCCTCGTTGTGTCAGAAAACGACAAGGAAGTAGAGCTGTTTGACGGCAAGGCTGTGCGAAAGATTGCGAAGGCTGATATCGAAGAGCGAGCAGTGCAGAACCAAAGCAGCATGCCAGAAGGCCTCGCTGCTGCGATTGCACCGGCCGAACTGATCGATATGCTTGAATACCTTGCGACGCAGACCCAGGACGTACCGCCGCAGCCGTAATCGGCAAACCATCGGCGAATCTCACCGGCGTCGGCGGCTTACACCGCCGACGCCTTTTTTTTATTGGCACAAATGGGTATGGAAGTACCCCGGGTGTGCGGCATCTTGACTGTCACTCCCCCCCCCACAAACGGCACGCAACGCAACACCCGTGAGCTTCCGCCCACGGCCCGCCCGACCACTAATTCCCCACTCGCCCCCATGAAACGGGGGAGAGGGGTTGGAGGTAAGAGGGCCAGTTACCCTGCAAATCCGCCACCCAGCCGGTCAAACACCCCCAGCACTGGGCTCGGGCTGGAAAGCCCAAGCTACGAAGAGAGCCACCCGCGGTAACCTGATCGAACACTGAACACCGAACACTGTCCGTTGCGTTCCCCTTCACGGCTTCGCGGCTTCGCGTGAGTAAAAAAGGTGCCTTAAACAATCGATTCAGTGCGACGATCCCGGGCGCCCCAAACGCAAAGGGCAGATCTCGGGCTGGAAAGCTCGAGATACAGAAAGAACCGCCCATGGGCTCCCGCACGCGGCTCGACAAACGATCGCCGGCAACCATCAGCCCTTTTCACGAAGCCACGTGCCAAGACTGAACAGACAAATGCCGACCACCAGCGAGACTGGCATCACAATCAGCCGAAATCCAAAGAACAGCTGAAAGATGACGATGGATGGCAGCAGGGCCAGAGTTATCAACTGCAGTATCAGTCCCAGCGTATGTAGCATCCGCCACCCTTCCTGAATTCACACGTTATCGCGAGGCCACAGAATCGTGCCGCGACAGCACTCTTCCGCCCGGCCTTCCAGTTGCAACTGCAAATCGTCAGACAACAGCACCGTCAGCAAACCACCAGCCATCTGCACACTGACCGCCTGGCCGGACTGCAAATGCCCGGCAGCAACGGCCGCCAAGGCAACCGCACAGGCGCCGGAACCGCAGGCCAGAGTCTCACCGGAACCACGCTCCCAGACCCGCACCGTCAACACACTGGCTGACCGATCTGAGATCTCCACAAATTCAACATTCGTGCGATCCGGAAAGGCCGAGTGCCGCTCAATCTGCGGCCCCAGCCGGTCAAATGGGATCGCAGGAATTGAACCCACAAAAAACACTGTGTGCGGGTTACCAAGCGACACATGCAGTGGCTGCCCCAGCAGACCTGGAACCTGCACATCGGCCAAAGGCTGCCGCCGCACGCAACCGCCCATACCAGGCTCGGCAGTCAGCCGCCCCGGCCGCCCGACATCAATCCGCACCAGCGCTCGCCGCAATGCCGGCTGGGAATCCACGATCTGCACCCCGATCAGACGCTCGGCCATCGCTATCTGAAATGAATTGCCAGCCCGACCAGTCTGATGGAGCCACATCGCCATGCACCGCAACGCGTTACCGCACAGCGAACCCTCACTGCCATCCGCATTAAACATCCGCATGCGAGCCACAGCGGCGGGGATATCGGACGGCAGCATCAGAACCAGTCCATCCGATCCCACCGCACGATGACGATCACTGACAAAACGCGACAAGCTGGACAGGTTTTCGGGAACAGCATTTTGATAACAGTCCAGAAACACGTAGTCGTTGCCACAACCATGCATCCGCAAATATGGCAATTCCGACAACGTTCCGCCCACAGCCACGCCCTCCCCTCAAACACAACTCATTCCAGCTCGTCAACCGGAGCTGTCTGTTTGTTGAGTGTCCAGCGCAGATAGGCCTCCAGCAGACCATCGATATCGCCATCCAGCACATTCGCCGGATTGCCCACCTTCATTCCACTGCGCACATCTTTCACAAATTGGTCCGGATACAGCACGTAGTTCCGCACCGTCTGACCGCCGAATCCAATCTTTCCCTTCGTATCGTGCCGGTCGGCCACGGCCGCCTCACGCTTATCCAGCTCGATCTGGTAAAGCTTGGCCGTCAGCATCTTGCGAGCCAGTGCGCGGTTTTGATGCTGGCTGCGTTCGTTCTGGCAGGCTGCCACTACACCCGTCGGAATGTGAGTCAGTCGAATTGCCGACTCGGTCTTGTTCACCTTCTGACCACCAGCACCGCCGGCACGGTACTTGTCCTCGCGAACGTCCTTTTCCCAGTTGATGTCGATTTCAAAACTGTCATCAACCTCGGGCACCACGTCCACACCGGCGAATGACGTGTGACGTCGACCGGCCGAGTCAAAAGGACTGATGCGGATCAGACGGTGATTGCCCGTCTCACCGTGCAGATGTCCATAGACATAGTCACCCTTAATCAGCAGCGTCGCATTGCGGATGCCGGCCTCTTCCGCCGGGGACATGTCAACTTCTTCCACTTCAAATCCGCGACGCTCGGCCCAGCGCGCATACGTGCGCATTAGCATCTGAGCCCAGTCGGCAGAATCTGTACCACCCTCACCAGCCTGCACCGTGACATAGGCATTGAAGGAATCTTCCGGCCGCGACATGGTGGTCTGCAACTCAACCTTGTCCACCTCAGCGGCCAGCCGTTCTGACGCCGCCCGCAGCTCGCTCATGTTTTCGCCGCTGGAATCTTCGTCGGCAAACTCCATCAGCACCTGCAGGTCGTCACCGGACGTGACTAGTTCTTTCAGGGGAGTTGCCACGGATTTCAGCTTCCGCAACTCGTCCATCACTTGTCGAGCGTGTTCCTGGTCACCCCAGAAATCGCTTTCGCTCATCCGATCGTTGATTTCCTGAATGCGAGCCGTTTTGCCGCGCAAGTCAAAGACAATCTTTCAGGTGAACGACTCGGCGAATCAACTCATTGCAGTGACTGCGAAATTCCGGATCCATGACTTATTACTGTACTTCCAGAGAAAACAAACAGGGCGGGGCGGGTGCCCGGAGAAGCCACACACTCTACGCCGGGAGGCAGCAACGAACAATTGCGAATCCTCCATGAAGCGAATTCGACGCGGGAATTCCCGCCGATTGAGACTTATGGGAGTTGGCGATAGCGAATTTCGGAGATTAACTGCTGCTCCAGCTTGCGATCCCGCCCCACTGAAACCCAGCGCGAAGCACCAGTCTGCCCCACTACCTGACTCAAATCCCGACTCAGTACCGTCGATTCCGGAAACGTCGCACCACCCTCGTAATTTGCCGCCAGACCGGGCAAATCCTCCTGCTCCTTGTCCACCCGCACCGTCAGCAGCGTCTTGCCATTGTCACCCGGCTGCACACCAATCGCCACCTTACGCCGAATTGACTGCAAACTACTCTCAAATCGACTGGCCAGCCCCACAGAATCTGTATGCCACGGTTCCAGAATTCCGGACCCCGCACGGTACTCCGTCTCCATAATCCCCTCCAGACGGCTTTCCCGAGCAACCTGGAAGTGGTTCCGGTTCAGCACCATCACCGCTCGTTCCCAGTAAAAATCCGTACTGGACGGCGAAAACAGCAGTCCCGACACGTCACCGTGTGGCAGGCCCGGACGCATCCCCGACAGGCAGCCGGCAACCAGCAGCAGGCCCAGTGCCAGCAGACAAATGCCGCTCCGAACCACCCACCTCGTCAACCTCTTTTGCCACTGACTACGCACTTCCCAAACCCCGTGCAGAACCTCGGCGATCCTCAAATCCATACTGCTTTAGTCTGACAGGACCCGGGAAATGCCTCAAGACCGATTTTTCCCGGCCTGCCGGCCCGTTTTCACCCGCCGCGGCGCAAACAGTTTTGCCCGTCAGTGCCGCCTGCGTAGAATCTGAGAGAAATTCTCAGGCCAACACCGCTCACTCCACCAGCACAGACGGAAATCACCATGCTCATCGGACTTCCCAAAGAGATTAAGAGTGATGAATACCGGGTGGCCCTGCTGCCCAGCGGCGTCGAGGATCTGACGCGGGCCGGCCACAAAGTGCTGGTCGAACGAGGCGCAGGAGCCGGCAGCGGCATCGCCGATGACGACTACGCAGCCTGCGGTGCAGAAATCGTGAATTCGCACGCAGAGGCATTCGCCGCCGACACCGTAGTCAAGGTCAAAGAACCATTGCCCGCCGAATGGCCACTGCTGCGCCGCGGACAAACCCTGTTCACTTATTTCCATTTCGCCGCTGACGAAGAACTCACACGCAATGTCCTTGAATCCGGTGTCACTGCCGTAGCCTACGAAACACTGAAGGGACGCAGCGGGGACCTGCCGCTGCTGACGCCCATGAGCGAGGTTGCCGGACGCATGAGCATTCAGCAGGGCGCGAAATTTCTGGAACGCCCGCAGGAAGGACGAGGTATTCTCCTCGGTGGTGTACCTGGAGTCGAGCCGGCACACATCGCCATCCTCGGCGGCGGAGTCGTCGGGAAAAATGCAGCACGCATCGCCGCCGGATTTCAGGCCGACGTCGTGCTGCTGGACGTCAGCGTCGAACGCCTGCGATACCTCGACGACATCATGCCCGCCAACGTCAACACACTGTTCAGTGATCGACACAATATCCGCGAACAACTGCGCAAAGCCGATCTGATTATTGGCGGAGTCCTGATTCCGGGCGCTCGAGCACCCAGGCTGGTAACTGCAGAAGACCTGCAGATCATGAAGCCCGGGGCTGTCGTGATTGATGTGTGCATCGACCAGGGCGGCTGCTTCGAAACTTCACGACCCACAACTCACTCCGCACCCACTTACCTTGTCGACGGCATCCTGCACTACTGCGTCACCAACATGCCCGGAGCCGTCGGACGCACAAGCACTTGCGCCCTCTGCAACGTCACCTTCCCGTACCTGAAACGCATCGTCAGCGAAGGACTGCAGGCAGCCTGCCAGCGTGACCTCGGACTGGCTGCCGCTGTCAACATGCTGGATGGTCGCATCACAAATCAGGCCGTCGCTGAAACCTTCGAACTGCCGCTGCACAGCCTCTCTTTCTGACGGTGCAACTGCCACCGCCTCGTGAAACCGGGAAAAGATCGGGGGGCGAGCCGGACACCCGCCCCGGCATTTCCTCATGGGGACATGAAGAAAAAACCGACGCTCCAGCTCAAAACTGCAACTCGCAACCAGATACCGACTGCCGCACGCAAAGGAAAATGTTCGAAAGCCCGCAGCATCAGCGAAGAGTCATAAACACCCCAAGGCCCGCAGAACTCACACCCGCGGACTCACACTCGCGGCTTGCCTGACCGAACACCGAACACCGCCCCAGTGCGTTTCCCTTCGCGGCTTCGCGGCTTCGCGTGAGACCAACCGTCAGCAGAACACTTGCGCGGTCATGCCGTCCACCCAATCGACGAAGCGGGCACACCATACCTGACCAGACAGCAATCACACCCGCGGACTCCCGTCCGCGGCTCGCCTGACCACTGATCTAACCGATGCACAATTCTTCAAACTTTTTCCGCTGCTCAATCAGCGCAGCCACCTTGTCTGCCGGATTGCCCCGCGCCTCCAGCAATACCCAGCCACCATAGTTCACCCGGCGAAACAGTCGAAACAGCTGCTGCCACGGGTAATCGGTCCCGGTCAGCTCACGGACATGGGCCGTCGCACCAAAACGCCCCGAAACCAGCCCAAAATTGTGCTCCAGCCCGTCACCTTTCAGATCCTCCGCATTGGAATTCCAGCACACGGCCACGTTGGGATGGTCGGCCACATCAAAGATCGCCTTCATCACCGGCAGCTCACTGGTCCCGGACCCATGCACCTCAACACGAATCTGCTGACCGTACTGCTGGCCATAAGCCCCCACTTCGTTCAGCGCCCTGCCAATCTGCTCAATCGTCTGCTCGCGCGAAACGTCCTTCACAAAACTGTTGGGCTTCACCTTCACACCGCTGCCGCCACAGTCGTGCATCAGCTGAATGTACTGCTTTGTTAGCTCAATGTTGGCCCTCAGCTTCTCAGGGTCGTTTTCGTGGTACTGCGCATTCGAGCCGTAGCCGACCAGCGTCACTTTGCTGGATTCGAAACGCCGTCGCACCTCCATCCGCTGCTGCTTCGACAGCGCCGGCTCAACACCATGCTTGTGCTCAGTCCGCAGCTCCACACCACCCAGCCCGCTCTGCTCACACGAATCAATCACCGTGGGCAGGTCCATGTCCTGGCCCCACAAATATGTCACCAGACCAAACGTCATGCGACTGGGAGCCAGCTTTCCATCCGCCCGCACGGACCGTTCAAGGCCCGCCAGAGCCATCCCGCCTGCCAGAGCCGCCAGAAATCTTCGCCGATCCGCAGTCATCGCTCAGCACCCCCAACAAAAAACACCCGGAACTGCCCTGGAAAGCCTGGCACGCCACTCAGTTCTCCATCACTTCCTTTTCTTTTGAAGCTGCCTTCTCATTCACGCTGTTCTCATATTTCTTCGTCAGGTCCTGCACCTGATCCTTCGTCTGCTTGCAGTCGTCCTCAGACATCGCCTTCTCTTTCTCAGACGTGTCCGCGTGCTTGTTCGCATCACGACGAACGTTGCGGATGGCAACGCGAGCTTCCTCCGCAAGTTCTTTGATCCGCGATGCCATCTGCTTTCGACGCTCCGTCGACAACGGTGGCACATTCAGGCGAATCACACGACCATCATTGTTCGGCACCATTCCCAGTTCGCTGGCAATGATCGCTCTGGCGATATTGTCCAGAGTCGTAGTGTCAAACGGCCGAATCAAAATCTGCTGCGGTTCAGGGCAGCTGATGTTGGCAATCTGCTTCAATGGCGTCGGCGATCCGTAGTACTCGACCCGCACGGAATCTACCAGCCCCGGGTTGGCCCGCCCCGTGCGAATGCCCTTGAGAGCATTCATCAGCACGTTCACGGCCTTTTCCATGCGCTCTTCCGCATCCAGCAGAATCTCATCCTGGTCCATTGCATTTGCTCCCGCCACCCAACGGCACGCCAAAACCACAATGAAAGCCTGATGACGCCCGCCATCAGCTCGTGCAGATCTTATCAGCTGGGGGAGATTTTCACAAAGCACCCATTTCGGCAGCGGAAGAGCTTAGTTTTTCAGCACTCAAACCCCTCACTGCACAAAAATCTAACACCTCCGTGCTCAAAAATGGTCACCCCGCCTTGACATCTGCATTCCTGAATGCGAGATTATGATTAACGGATCGGGAAATTCGATGACGAAATCCGCCGGCTGGTGCAATCACGCTGGTGGCTCTTCGGGGATCAAACGCAATGCCTCAGGTGCAATCCAGCGGAATCGCAGTCAGGTCCATGCCTTCAGCCACGACCTGATGATCAGCTTCCGGCACTTAGGTGTGACTGTGGTGGGGACGATCGCTGGAAAATCTGCTCGTTTGCACACGTTGACGCTGTGTGGAAATCTGGCAGTCCTGAATGAAAGACTGGCAAGTCCTGTTTTAATTTCGATTGGCAGAGACACTCACGTAAGTACTAGTAAAGTCGACGTTTGTCTGGATTTGTTGAATACTTCCTGTGTTGTGACTGATTTCTCGCCGGCCGAAATCAAAGATTTTGGCGCGATATTTGCCTAGACCGCAGGACTTGAAAGGTCGGCTACCATCATGCTGTATTTATCTCGCACTTGTTCGCGAGATTTTGTCGTTCGGCGTTCTGGTTAAAAAAGGGGAATTCGCATGAAGAAATGGAGTGTCATCCAGAACAGATCAAGGCGTGGATTCACGCTTATTGAGCTGCTTGTAGTCATCGCCATCATCGCCATCCTGGTTGCGCTGCTGCTGCCTGCTGTCCAGCAGGCTCGCGAAGCCGCCCGTCGTACGCAGTGCAAGAACAACATCAAGCAGTTGATTCTGGCGCTGCATAACCACCACGACGTCAAACAGCGGTTCCCGGTCGGGACCAGCATCGGCCGCAGCTGGTGGGCCAACATGAATGCCTCACCGACCTTCTATGATGCTCCTCCAGGTGGCTATGCTACTCTGGCAAACGGCGCACAGTCCTCCTATCCTCTTGAAGGCCCATGCTACACGTGGGCGTTCTACATCTTCCCATACATGGAACAGACCAACATCTATCAGCAGATGGACCCCACCAGGCTCAGCGGAGCATGGCCATGGTGGTACAGGATGACAGATGGCCAACCACTCGTGGGGACTCCGCTGCCAGCATACATGTGCCCGTCTGACCCAAACTCATTCGCCCCTTGGGTTGACCCAGGCAACGCAGCCAACAAAGCAGCAGTCAGCTGCTACCTTGGTGTGATCGGAACACACACTTATAAAGTGGCACCGACCTCAACCTTTCGAGACCCGCGAGGCGGAAATTTCAAGAATGTCATCGGCCAGGATGGGATGCTCTACGTCAACTCCAAAACCAACTTCCGTGACTGCACAGACGGGACCTCAAACACCCTGATGATTGGCGAACGCAGCGTGCCCGATGGCCGAGAGTACGGCTGGATCGTTGCCGCCTGGGGTGCCGATGGCTACGGTTTCGGAGTCGCTGACTGCGTGCTGGGAATGGAAGAACGATTCTCAACCGCTGCAGGACTCAGCCGGGCTCCATCCTACTACAAACCCGGCAAGAAAAATGTCTACGAAGACATGTATCACTACTGGAGCAATCACGCGGGTGGGTCACAATTTGGCCTGGTGGACGGTTCGGTCCAGTTCCTCAGCTACAACGTTGACAAGACTGTCATCTACGGCCTCGCGTCACGCAGCGGAAATGAGACCTTTCAGGCATTCTGATTGACAGTCGTTTCCCAAAAACTTCCTCTGTCAACCGGCTGCCAGGGTGGCTCACCCGGCAGCCGGTTTTCGATTCCCCAGATTCCCCCGTTGGAGCTTTCTCGTGATTTCCAGAGTTTTTGTATGCTGTACTATGATGATCATTCTTTCGTCCGTACCCGGGTGCGGCAGCGGCGAACCAACCGCAGCCGATAATGGCACTCCACCAACCCCCGCTCCCGAAACCAACGCCCCCAAATCAAAGATGTCCACCATGATGGCACCAAAGGGTGGCGAGGGTGAGAAGTAACTGACCTGCTTCGCCTTAATCTGCTGAGCAAACAGGCTGCCTGCACCGGAGGCAGCCTGTGGTCATTATTGATCATCACCATGGCGTCCTGGAGACCACTCCCCCCTGACGAATCACCCACCGGCCCGGCTGAACTCCCTCCACCATCTGCTCCTCACCGTTCGGCCACCGCACCTCCACTGCATAATCACGATCCTCAAGGCCACCCAGATACAGCTCATTCGCTTGCGCAGACTGATAACTACCGCCACCACACAACTGCCGCCACAACTCCGGCTGCTCTCCCACAATCCGCACACGCACCCCAGCGGGAGTCCTGGCAGATGTAACACCCACCAGCTTCAGCACAAGTGCTCTGCCAGCCGCCTGCGACTCGTTCCGCAGCACCGCCGCTGAATCAAGCTGGTTCGATACGACAGCATCCAGCAGGCCGTCCCGATCCAGATCACCAGACGCTACACCGCGTCCCAGCAACGCCTGACCAAAATACGGCCCCGCTCCCCTCGATACGTCCCGAAATGTCCCGTCACCGCGATTTTGAAACATCTGAGCTGTCATTCGATAAGACTGCTGTGAATCAAACCACGTGCGGTCATCCACATGCCCATTCACCACCAGCAAATCACTCCAGCCATCACTGTCCGCATCCATCCCGCTAACACCAAAACCCAGAAAATTCAAACTCGGCTGCCCCAGCAGCGAAGTCCTCGTGCCGTCGTCGAACAACAGCAAATCACCCTGCGATCGATTCACGTACAGAGTATTCGTTTCGCGGTAAAAATGTGTCAAAAACAGATCCGTTCGGCCGTCACGATTAAAGTCCTCAGCCGCTATCCCCATACTGGCCTGACCAAATCCCTCATAATTCACCGCTGCACTCGCCTCGACCGCTCGATCACGCAGCCGCAACTCTCCAGACTCCCCGCCAGACTCCGCCACCAACAGAAAATTGGGCTGACCATCGTTCGCAACATACACCTCTGCTCGGCTGTCACCACCAAGATCACAAATGACAACACCCAGCGCCTTACCCGGAAACGACGCCTGAATCGCACCTGAAAGTTCCCGCCAGCCACCCGCCCCGTCCGACAAATACACCACATCCGGAACCCCCCGAAACATTGCCGGAGTGCAGCCGATGTAGCCTCCCGGAGCTCGCGGCTCCGGACACAATACAGGCTCCTCCTGATTCACATCCAGATAATTCGCCACATACAAATCAAGATTGCCGTCACCATCGAGGTCCCCAAACGCCGCACTCGATCCCCAGAAACCACACTGCGTCCCGGTCTCTTTCGCTGTCTCAGTAAACGTCCCATCACCATTGTTCTTCCAGAACTGATTACCACCCACCGCCGTCAAATACAGATCCTCAAACCCGTCGTGATCCACGTCCGCTGCTGCACAGCCGCAACAAAAACCAGTCTGCAGCAAACCCGAACCTTCACTGCAGTCCGCAAATCGCAGATTCGCCTGATGCAGATTGCGAAACAGCTTCCCCGGAGTCTCTCCACGGTCCAGCCGCATCGGCAACACACAACCGTTCGTCAGAAATACATCCAGCCAGCCATCACCCTCAGCATCAAAAATCGCCACGCCACCGCCATTCACCTCCATAATCCGCCGCTGTCCCCGCATATCGTCATACCGCACAAACTCGATGCCCGAATCCACGCCCAGCTCACGAAACCGAATCCGCGATGGCTCATCACTGCCCCCCACCGCCCCGGAACTCAATGCCTGCAGAATCCTCTGCCGGTCCTGCTCAGCTTGCAACACCCCAGCAGACTCCGAAGTCCCGGCCTCACCCGCTCGCTCCCCACTACATCCACCCGCCAACAGCAGCACAGCCCAACTTAATCCCACACACTCCACCTGCCGCCGTACAACCAACAAATTCCGGAAATGCCGCGTCAGCACATTCATGGTCGTCGCTCCTGACCGTTCCGCATCGCCTGTTCGCCTCTCTGAGCCAATTGCTCCAGATCGTCAGCAGCCGCCGTCAGCCCCAGCTCACGTGCCGCTACACCTGCCGCCCGCAACGCACCCGGATTCTTCAGTTCGGCCTCTCCTAATGTCAATCGCAGCTCCGCCAGTTGAAGGGCTCGCTGCTGCAGACACAGCCGCTCTGCACGCCGCCCCAGCTGCCCATAAGCCCGCGCCAAACCCTGACAGTACAAGGGATTCGTCGCGTCGGCCGCCACTAATACATCAAAACAGCGAGCCGACTCGGACCAGTCTCCTGCCAACGCCGCAGCCTCCCCACGCATCTGAGTCATCAGCCAGGGCTCACCCGCCACATACTCAGAACACGCCGCCAGCAACGCCCGAAAACCTGCTACGTCCTGAGCCTCAAAACGACACTCCAGTGCCGCCGCCAGCACAGCCGCATCCCCTGGACTCAATGCCACTGCCGCATCAATCAACCTGCGCGCCTCAATACCAGACCCGGCCCCCAGCAAATATCGCACATGGGCCGCCACCAGCCGCGAATCATCCGGTGACTCCCGTAAAAACTGCTGCAATCGCTCGTTCTGCTGCGGAGTCTTCCAGGCAAGCAGTGACGGAAAATACAACTGCTTCGTCAGCAACGGCTCCAGCAGGCCCCCCTTTCTCAGCTCCCGCAGCTCGATCTCCCGCTCCTCAAAACGAAATTGCAAAGACAGCAAAAACACCAGCAACTCACGAGCAGACTGCACCTCCGTCGCCCCGCTGCCACCGCCCACTGACCCCGCCACCGACAACAATTCACGGACAGCCCGCTCCGCTCCCGCAGCCCGATTCAGACGCAGACAGTACTGAGCCAACAGCAGCCGCGAACGCAGACCGCAACGCTCATCACCCACCGGAATTTGCTCAGCACACGAAACCGCCAGCTCCACTCGCCCGCGTTGAGCCAGATTCTCAGCCAGCACCAGCAGCAACTCCACATCGTCCGGATCCCGCCGCTGCACACGACGAAAGTCCTGCCTCGCCCGCTGCTGCTCCTCCGCCGTGACCCCGATCGGATTCACAGAACCACCAGCCGACCCCAGCCACCAGCCACACACCGACAACAATATCAGCACCGCCGCCACCAACAGCCAACGAGAACCCGTTCCGTAATGTGACACACGCTGCTGCTCTGCGGACGACGGTGACTCAGGTTCCATGCACGAGACTCCTCGACATCAACCTTTACTCGCTGTACAGAAACTCGTTTCCACTGATCAGCGCCTGACACACGTCCACCAGCACCTGACGCACCACGTCAGCAGCACGCCCCTTGCCGTCGCTCGTTAGCCACGCTCCCTGCTCAGACACAAACACAGACACCGCCTCACGCTCCTCGGTCGTCAAACCACGCCCCAGCGCTAAACGCCACGCCTCTGTCAGCGCTGCCGGCAACACACCCGGATCCGTCGTCGGTGCAGTTAACGCCGCTTCGCTCTTCCACTCACCCAATCGCGAACCGTCTGCGGCCGTCAGTGTCAGCACCGCCGACCATCCGAACGAATCCGACTCCACCGTCCCCACACAATCCACCACCAGATCCAGAATCTCGGCCGTCTCCACCTCAAACGCCGGCAAAACCGTCTCACCACTGCCCGATACCACCGCCCACTCACCCAGCACGCCCCGCCGACTGCTGACAACCCGCGCCCGCACACCGTCACCATTCGCCGCCGGACGGCTGAGTGCCCCCGCCAGAGTCATCCGCCCCGCAGCCGGCACGTGAAACCTGCGTATCGCCGCATGCTGAGCATCCCCGGGATGGCCACCCTGCGGATTGAGCAGCACCCAGCCTCGCACCGCATCCGGCAGCATCGCACCACCCTGATAACTGCTGCCCGTCCAGAACCCCAGACGCTCAAACTGCACCCATGGACTGCCCTCCAATCCACCACTACCACCCGCCGCTGCCGCCTCCTCAGCACTTCGAACACGCCCTGTCCCCAGCTCCCACGACGTCATCCGCGGCAACTGCAGACTGACCAGCGGATCCTCCGCACTGCTGAAGCCACCACGAGCTGCAGCACGACGCAAAGCAGACTCCGCCAGCTTCTCCGCACCCGCTAAGGCAAACTGGCTGTTCATCATCAACAGTGCCTGCGGCGCTGAATTCGTGTTCGTACGGCCCGTACAGTTCAATTCCATCGCCGGAGCATCAAAGGCAGCCAGCATTGCCAGCGGCTGACTGCGACGCACCTGAATGTAAACACTCCGACGCCCGCCGCTGCCCGACTCCACGATCTGACCCGTATCGTCCGCCTGCACCACAGCAGCAGCCCCGCCAAGCTGCAGATTCAATTGCCCGCCCACAGCCAGTACCGCATCACGCACCACTTCAGCATCCAGACGCAGCAGAGGTTTCCGCCAGTACAGCAGATTGTTCGGATCAATCGCCGCCATATCCGCCCGCTCCGCACCAGACTGCTGATACACCGTCGACAGCAGCACCAGCCGATGCATGCGCTTCCACGTCCAGCCTCCCTCCATGAATTCGGCCGCCAGCCAGTCCAGCAGCTCCAGCTGAGACGGCTCGGCACCCAGCCGACCAAACTCCCCCGGAGTCGCCACAAAAGCACGACCAAAATGATGCAGCCAGAACCGATTCATCAGCACCCGCGCCAACAGCGGGTGACGCCCGCTGGTCAGCCACTTCGCGTAAGCCAGTCGGCGACCCGTCGTCGGCAGCTGCGGATCATCCACCGGAATCTCAGGTGCCTCGGTGAACAACGACGCTGCCTGCAATTCTCCCGGAGTCACCGTTTCCTTCGGCTGACTAAATTCACCCCGATGAAACCGATGCGAGGCCGGCTGAGGCCCGGCCGGCTCCACAAGCGTGCGGAGAAATTGCTCCACCGGCTTCTCTGCACGTATCGCTGCAATCCGCTCGTCATACTTCTTTAGATCATCCGCAGCCGCCTGGTTGTACTGATACAGCACCCCCGGCGAAATATTCACCGCCGGATGCGCCTGCAGCAGCGCCTGCTGCTCAGCCGTACGTTTGTCCGCCGCTGTCTCATAAGCCAGCTTCAATTCTCCACGCAAAGGCTCCGCATACTTCGTCAGCTCCTGCTCCAAAGCCGCTCGCATGTATTCCGCCTGCCGCCCCTCACGCTCCCGCGATACCTCGGCAGCACGGGTCTCAACCTCCGCTGCCTTCTGCCTGTCAGCATTGGTGTACAGCGACACTTGTCGCTCAGCCGGAGTCTTCCAGTTCTGCCAGTCCAGCGCCGGATCAAACACCGCCCGCAAACGGTAATAGTCCACCTGCGAGATCGGATCGTACCGATGGTCATGACACTGAGCACACCCGACCGACAAACCCAGCAGCGAAGTACTGACAATCTTCAATGTATCGGTGATTGTCTGGTTGCGTGCCGCCGGTGAATTGTCGCCGCTGCCGGTGCCGTTGGCAGCCATCGTCAAAAAACCGACCGCCGTCAGCAGCTCGGTCTGCTCTGCCGTCAGCTCAGGACCCAGTGGCCCCGCCAGCTCGTCGCCCGCCAGCTGCTCCTGGATGAACCGACTGGCAGGCTTGTCACTGTTGAAAGACTGAATCACGTAATCCCGGTAACGCCACGCATTCGTGCGCTCCGCATCCGCATTCGTCGCTCCTTCAGAATCCGCATAGCCCGCCGCATCCAGCCAGTGACGCCCCCAGCGCTCGCCGTACTGCGGTGCAGCCAGCAAACGATCCACCAGACGCTCCCACGCATCCACACCCGCATCATTCACAAATTCATCCACCTGTTCGGGCGTCGGCGGAATCCCCAGCAAATCGAGGCTGGCCCGACGAATCAATGTCCGCCTGTCAGCATCAGGAGAAAACGTCAGACCACGCGGCTGCATCTGCTGCATCAGCAGTGCGTCAATCGGCGTTCTCACACGCAGCGCAGCAGCAAAAGCTGGGACCACAGGTCGACGAATCGGCTGGAAAGCCCAGTACGATCGCTCCTCTTCCGTAATCCCCAGCCCCGGCGGTAACTCAGCCGGCTCGTCACGCAGTGTCGGAGCCCCGGCAGCAATCCACTGCTCAAGCACCGCCGCATCAGCAGCAGCCATCTTCTTCTCACCAGGCGGCATCTCGCCCGCTCGAATTCGCTGCAGCAGCAGACTGCGAGCCGCGTCACCCGCCACCGCCGCCGGACCCGATTCACCGCCACGCATCAGAAAACGACGCTGCCGCAGATCCAGACCACCCTCGGTCGCCTCACCGCCATGACAGTCCAGACACCACGTTTTCAACAGCGGTCGCACCTGCCGCTCAAATGATAAACCAGCGTCCGGCTGCACCAGCGGCGGAACTTCCCTACCTGACACCTCAACAGACGCCTCTGACTCAGCCGCAGCCTGCTGCGCAACCGCAACAGTCCTCGACGCCAGCAGCAAAATCGCACATCCGAAAACACGCAAACAGCCAGCAAGCATCGTGTTCACCCGCAAAAATCAGCCAAAAAACAATCGCTCGACTCTGACTATTCCCCCGCACCGGCAGGGCCAAGGTCCAGACATTTCAAAGTGTCGTCGTCCCGCACGTACAAATGCCCGCCAGCCAGCGCCGGCAAACGATAACCACTGTCCGTCGCCCGCAAAACCTTCGCCCGCGCAGTCTCCCGGTAACCGCCGACATCCGCCGACACTCGTACCAGCTCGCCACCGCACGTCAGTACCAGCAGCTCGTCACTCACACGCAACAGCGTCCCATAATCGAAACCCGGACGCTCCCAAAGTACCCGACGAGCCTCCACGTCCAGACATTTCAGAGCCGCACTGCCACTGCCCGCATCCTGACGGCCATCCATCGCAAACAATACCGTCGGGCGCGACCGACCCGCAGGCACTGGAGTTGCATACTGAGTCGCCAGCAGCTCCTCATCACGCCAGACCTCCGCCGCACCTGTTCCCGTCAGCTCAGTCAGCAGCGAACCGATGTTGTAACTGGATGACACAAAAATACGGTTCCCCAGCAGCACGGGAGTTGCCCCGTTCACGGTTGGACCTCGCGCCCCAAAAGGCTGCGAAAACACCAGCTTGCCAGTCGCAGTGTCCACACCCGTCAGGTGCAGTCGCGTCACCGTAATCGCCAGCTCACGATCACCGCTGCGAACGATAACCGGAGCCGAATAGCTGGCGGCATCCGTAAACACCTGCCACAAAGTACTGCCCGTCTCCGTATCAAACGCCACAATCGAAGCGTTCTCACGACCGCCCACATTCACAATCAGCCGATTCCCGGACAACACCGGAGTACTGCCGACTCCAAAATACCCCTCCAAAGGTCGAAAATCCCGCTCCGTGTCCCGCTGCCATAACTCGCGTCCATCCTCCAGCCGCAGACATCGCAGGCGGCCCTCCACCCCCAGCACATACACTCGACCACTCGCAATCAGCGGCACACAACGCGGCCCCTTGTCATTCGACACGCCACCCTGGTACGTACACTCCGCTTTCGACTCCCAGCGCACCGCGCCGTCCGCTGACGCATAACACCGCACCACTTCGCTCCGGCCCTCTCGAGTAAACCCAATCACACGGTCGCCGGTAACCGCCACACCCGCAAACCCGCCCCCCACAGACGCTTCCCATAACACTTTCGGAACGCCAGCCGGCCAGGACTTGTGCAGTACCTCACCCTCCGCCACACCGTTCCGCTGCGGCCCCAAAAGCTGCGGCCAGTCGCCGGCACTTACACGCCCCGCCAGACACAACACCACCACGCACCAGCGCACCAGTCCCAGCATGACACACCAGCCCTGTCCATACAACAACCAGAAACCAGCACGGGATCCCCTGCTGCCCAACACCAGCCCCAAAAATCACTCAGCCGTCAAGATGAACTGAATCAGGTCCGCCATCGCCTGAGTATCTACGTTCTTCTCCAGACCTTCGGGCATCAAAGATCGCCCCGTGTCCCGAATCACGTCAATCTCAGAACGCAGCAGCCGCGTCTCCTTTGCCTCCGCACGCCGCAGCGTCAGACTCTCCGACGCCTCCTGCACGAGCACACCATTGTGAGTCGTCCCGTCAGTGGTCACCGCCAGATAATCACGCCACGCTGGATTCACCTCCCGATTCGGATCCAGCACGTTCGTCAAAATTGCCTCCGCACCACGACTCTTCAAGGCCACCAGATTCGGACCGACCTGATAACCCACCGCCCCGATCTGATGACACACCGAACACTGCTGCCGAAATACCGCCGCTCCCCGCTCACGATCACCCTGCAGCGTCAGCGTCACCTGATAACTGCGCAGCACCTCGTCACGAGAAGATTTGGCCGTCGCTTCCAGCAGCCGCAACGCTCGGGCCCGCACGGCATTGTCCGGCAACTCAGCCAGCCGCTGCAACTCCGTCGGCGTCACCGCAGAATTCGGCAGACTGCCCCCCTCAATCGCCTCCAGCAGCACTGCAGCCCACGCACTCCGCCGCAGCAAAGCCTCCCGCGCACGCTGCGTCTGAGCCGGTGACATGGAAGGCAGACGAATGATCAGTTCACCGGCAATTTCCACATCCGCAAAACCGGTCAGCGTCTCTAGCGCCGCCACCTGCAGTTCAGGAGCAGCCGTAGGCTCCAGCGCCCCCAGCAGCAGCTTGCGCTCATCACCAAAAATCGACAAACTCAAGACTCGCAACGCCGCTGCACGGTCCGCTACGGCCGTCGTCGCATCCGCCGCTGTCATCCGCGCGTATGATAACAACACACTGCTGAACATCTGAAAACTCGGCATTTTCAACAACCGTCCGTTCGCTGCGGCAGCTGTCTGCAAAATCCGCACCTGCAGTCCCGGATTTTCATTCACTCTGGTCAGTGCCTCGCGCAGAGGAGTCAGCCCGCTCTCGTCGACAATCGGCCGCGCCGCGGCATCCGTCAGCTCCAGCAAAGCTGCCGCACTCACAGACATACTGCCGGCCAGCTGCGGCAAAATTTCGCCCGCCGACGTCCCGAGGGACGACAGCACCGCCGTACGAATCCAGCGGTCCTCACCACGCCGCTCCAAAATCGTCGCCAGCACACGCTGCCGCTCTGCAGATTCCGGCAGCTCACCCAGCGTAAATGCCAGCTGCAGCAACACCCTCGGATCCTGCTCTGCCTCCATCCCCAGCAGCGCCGCAACCACAGCAGCGTCACCCATCGAACCCTCCGCTGCCAGCACCGCCCGCTCACGCACTCCCGGCACACTGTCTGAAATAGCCAGCACCAGATCAGCACTCGATAATGCACCCAGACCCTGCAGACTGCCAATCGCATGAAAACGAGCCAGACCCGACTGCGAACTCCCCAGCAGCGACCTCAGCAACGGCACCGCCGCGGTATCCTGACGCTCATACAGCAGACGCGATGCAGCCTCGCGATGCCACGCATTCGGATGCTCCAGCAATCCCACAAGCTCTGCCAGCGATACCTGACTTAAACGCGGCGACGGACGGAAGACGTATCCGGTCGGAGCCAGCCGGTACAGACGCCCCCGATCACGACCGCTGGTCAGATCCAGATGACGCTTAATCTCCGGAGGCAAACTGGCGGGATGCTCAATCACCTCACGATACATGTCCAGAATCTGCAGACAGCCATCCGGAGCATTCGCGTACTGTACCGGGCGAAACCAGATGTCCTTCGATGCGACCAGCTCGCGACCCGCATCCATCCGCTCCGCACGCCACACTACACCATCCGCTGTCAGACGCTTGCGATGCACAATATTGCTGCCCACGTCACCAATGATCGCTACACCCCGCAAATCCACCGGCCACGCATCACCCCGGTAAATCGTAATCCCCGTCGCACCCGTAAAATAACCCGCCGGACGACCTCCGCCTTCCACCAGCCCCTTGGACAGCCCGGAAGCACGCAGACGAGTCCTCACGATCCGCCACGGTTCCACCGGACTGATACGAAACACCGGCGCCTGCCCGCCATCCGCCGCAATGCTGAGTCGCGGCGGAGCAGCGCTGGCCACAGCAGCCCGCGACAAATAACGGTCCGCATACACGATCTGCTGAGCATGATCGCTGTTCGCACTCACAAACCGATGACCCCAGTCATCAAACGACATGCCATGCTGACCACCACCCGTCTCCGTCCGCAACTCCAGCGTTCGCGGATCAAACGAAAAGTCCCGACCACGACACTCCACACCCGCTCGCTCCGGATGCACAGGACACGTCACCGTCCCGCCCACCGTACTGGCCGAACCATAAATCCGATTGTCCGGCCCCCAGTGAAAACTGTTGATCAAACCCTGCACGTTGCTGCGAGCAAACCCGGTGAACACCAGCGTCCTCTCGTCCGCCTGCAGGTCACCGTTCGTGTCTTTCAGGAAAAACACATCCGGAGCCGCCGCCACAAACACTCCGCCCTTCGCCGCAATAATCGCCGTCGGCCAGCTCAGACCCTTCGCAAACTCACGGCTGTCATCAAACACCCCGTCGCCGTTTGTGTCCTGCAGCACACGCACTACCCCCAGATGCTCCTTGTCCTGCTCGGAATAGTCCCGCATCTCCGCCACAAACAACCGACCGTCCTCATCATAAGACATCGCCACAGGATCCGTGACCAGCGGCTCCGCAGCCGTCTGCTGCAACTGAAATCCGGCCGCCACTTCAAACGTCTGCAGGGCCTCCGCCGGAGCCGTTGCGGCAATCCGCGGCAACTCCAAAGAATAGTCGGGCTCAAACGCATCCGGCTGATGCTGCAGCGTCTGATCCAAAATGCGATACACCTGCATCCGAATGTCAGCCGGAAAATCATGACCGCAGTCAGGCGTCATCAGCACCAGCTTCTCACGAGCCCCCAGCAGCGCATAAATGCTGCCCGCCACCGGAATCGCCTTCTGCACACCACTCACCTCAAAATTACTGTCCTGCAGCGGAGACACAGACACAAACGTCCGCGGCGCCAGCGCCGCCGTGAGCTCGTAAAAATCAAACGGCAGCTGCGATACCTCCAGACCATACTTCGTCTTCAGCAGTGGCATATAACGGTCACTGGTCCAGCCCGTCACATTGCCCCCGTAATAATCACCAAACGGACACCAGCCACAACTGGACACAATCGCCTGAATCCGCTCGTCAAACACCGCATGGAAGATCGCGTTGTGACCTCCCAAAGAATGCCCAATCACACCCAGACGAGCCGCATCCGTGAAGCCCAGCGACACCAGAAAATCAGTGCACCGCAAATGATTGACAATCGCCTTCATCGTGCCCGACTGATACGCATCAGCCGCAAAATCATAAGACTTCAGATCACCAAAAGACGGGTAATCCGGAGCCGCCACGATGTAGCCCCGCTGCGCCAGCTCAATTCCGTACTGCCTTCCAGGTCGACCTGCCTCCCCAGCCACAATCCGCTTGCCCGCATCCCCCGTCGGATGCAGCGCCAGCATCGCTGCCGTTCTCTTCCCCGTCGCAGTCGTCAGATTCTGCCCCGTGACAGATTCCGCCAGCGCCGCCGGCAGATACAAATCCAAAGCCAGCCGATCCGTCGGACTGTCAACTGCTATCGTCAGCGTAACACGCCGCACCGCACCGATCATCCGCTCTTCACTCACTCGCACATCAAACGGCAACCCAGTGTTCCGCTGCGGCAACGGCCCCACCGCCTCCTGCATCCCCTGCAGAATCTGCTGCCGACGCAGCTGCCAATCCTGAGCAGTACGAATCGGCTGCAGCACGCCAGCCGCGTCCCGATACACACTCAGATCCGCATGGTTCAGCCGCGTTGGCTGCTGCGCCGACACCGGGCAAATCACACACAGCACGGATAGCAAAAGCAGCACACCAGGAACACTCAATCGAATCATGCCAGATTTCCATAGCAGAAGTTCGAAGGCGACGCATTCGAGGCAGGATGAACTTCAAAGGACCCTCTGCCACAATTCATACCCAAGATCGCCCGGAACTGCCAGCAAGGATCAGCCGATACCGCGATAACCTGCATCAAGATGCGACGAACAACTGCACACACGTTCTGCTTTGAACGATTTCTCGGCAGCACCGTGCCCCTCGCCCCCCCCGCACCTCAGTCTTAACCCACCTTCGCCGGAATTCCCGGCAACTGACTCAATACCTGCAGCAGCAACGTCGCCAGAACCGCTCCGGCAATCGGCCCACAGACCGGGATCCACGCATAACCCCAGTTTGAACCGCCCTTGCCCGCTATCGGCAGCAAAGCATGTGCCAGACGCGGGGCCAGATCACGAGCCGGATTGATCGCATAACCGGTCGCCGCCCCCAGACTCAGACCCATCGCCCAGACCACTGCCGCCGTCAAAGCCGCCGACGCTGGCCCCTGAACAAGACGGCCGGCCGAACCCGCAATCAGCACCAGCGCAAATGTCCCAATCAGCTCACTCAAAAAATTACACCACGGGCGATCAATCGCCGGACCCGTACAGAAAACTCCCAGCTTCGCTGCGGGATTGTCCGTCACTTCCCAGTGCGGCAGATACATCAGCCATACCAGCACCGCGCCAGTAAAGGCACCAGCCAGCTGAGCCCCCACGTCCGCCAGCGCCGGCAACACAGCACTGCCACCCACCAGCAGCCCCGCCAGCGTTCCCGCTGGATTCAAAGTGCCAGCAGCCCCCACAGATGTCGCTGTCAGAATCCCGCACAGCACCGCCATGGCCCACCCAGCCGTGACCACAATCCAGCCACCGCCCCGCGCATAACACTTTTCCAGACTCACCGACGCACACACACCACCACCCAGCAGTACCAATACCGCGGTCCCCAAAAACTCTCCCACGACACTGCGCGATATGCTGCCATCACCCATACAACGGCCCCCTCCCCCAAACGACACACACACCGACAAAGCCGGCTCAGTCAGCTAAAAACAACAACACATCCACACCCGCAGGATCTAAACGAAATTGCGCCGCAGGATTCCCGTTCTGCTCCAGCGTCCGACCCGCCCGAAGCACTTCCATCGCAAAATGAATGGCACACCTCAACACATGAGCTGCCTCAGCTATCATGGGATTCCTGTATGACATCTGCTGAATTCTACAGACTCCGGCTCACCGCACAAACACAAACAGCCGCAGTCCCCCAAGAAGGCTGCGGCTGTTTACTGATTTGGATCATTTGGTCTGTGACGATCTGAATCTGGCCAATTCGCCAGACTTCAGTCCCAGCTCAATGCGCCGGCACTCTGATATTCGGTCACGCGAGTCTCGAAGAAGTTCTTCTCCTTCGACAGGTCCATCGTCTCACTCATCCAGGGGAACGGATTCGAAGAACCATACTGAGTGGGCAGACCAATTCGCTCCAGACGACGGTCAGCAATGTACTGCACGTAATCACGGAACGCCTCAGCATTCAAACCCAGAATGCCACGCGGCAGACAGCCTTCCGCATACCCAATCTCCAGTTCCACAGCCTTCCGCACTCGCTCCAGCATCTCAGCCTGGAACTGCGGAGTCCATAGTTCAGGGTTCTCGCACTTGATCCCGTTGATCAGGTCAATTCCGAAGTTCATATGAGTCGTCTCGTCCCGCAGAATGTACTGGAACTGCTCGCCAATCCCCTTCATCAGATTGCGGCGATGGAACGACAGCACCATCACGAAACCACTGTAGAAGAAAATCCCCTCCATGATCACGTAGTAGCCAATGAGGTTCTTCAGGAACATCTGGCGACCTTCCGGAGTATCCGTGGTGAAACCGTCAGACAGCACTTCGGCCGTCAGTTCCATCTCGAAGTCGTCCTTGCGAGCAATCGCGGGGACCTCGCGGTACATATTGAAAATCTCACCTTCGTTCAGGCCCAGACTTTCCACAACGTAGAGGAAAGTATGGGTATGCACGGCCTCTTCAAAGGCCTGCCTCAGCAAATACTGACGACACTCAGCATTCGTCACGTGCTTAAAAATCGCCAGCACCAGGTTGTTGCCAACCAGGGACTCAGCTGTCGAAAAGAACCCAAGATTCCGCTTGATCACAAGCCGCTCGTCATCAGTCAGCTTATCTGACCGCCAGATTTCGACGTCCTGGTTCATCGGCACCTCTGTCGGCATCCAGTGGTTCGCACAGCCGTTCAGATAGTGTTCCCAAGCCCAGTGATACTTAATCGGCATCAACTGGTTGACGTCCACCTGAGCACAATTGATCAGACGCTTCTCCGTTGCATTTACCCGACCACCCGCAGGCGGAACAGGGGCAGCGGGAGCAGCAGTTGTTGCGGGGACATCGTCGAAAGTCAGTATGGACATTTTCAGCTCACTCCTTGAGAACCACTGCGCAATGCCTGTTCAGCGACATCGCAGAAAGAAACAAACGTTCAAAATTACACCACACGTCCAGTTACCACTCCATCTCGGCCGAGGAACCGCAGAAACGTCGCCGACTTCACCAATGAACTGAAACTTTTTCGATCAGCGGCCGAAGTCAGCATCTCACCAGATTCTTTACTGGCACGCTTCGCAGTCCGGATCGGTAATACTGCAGGCTTTATACTGAGATGCCTCAGTGACCGGCAAAATATGCGGCGCCGGAACAATGTCCACATCCGTCTCCCGCGGGTCATCCGCGCGATTGACCTGAATCTCACTGGAAGCACTCTTCGACTTCACCCACCGCGGCTGAACACCAAACTTGTTGATGTCCACAGTAGATTTTTCCACCTGCGTCGCAGCGAGAGTCCGCAGATAGTAAGTCGTCTTCAAACCCTTGCGCCACGCGAGGAAGTACATGTCGTACAACTTGCGACCGCTGGGCTCCCGCATGTACAGATTCAGAGACTGACCCATGTCAATCCACTTCTGACGGCGAGCCGCACATTCGATCAGCCACCGCGGCTCCATCTCAAAGGCGGTGACATACCGAGCCTTGATGTCGACCGGAATGCGGTCGATCTCCATCAGCGTGCCGTCGTAGTACTTCAGCATCTCCAGCATCTGAGCATCCCACAGACCCCGTTCCTTCAATTCGTTCACCAGCGCGGTGTTCAAATGAGTAAACTCGCCCGACAGATTGCTCTTCACATACAAGTGCTTGTACATCGGCTCGATCGACTGCGAGACACCGATGATGGTGGAAATCGTCGCCGTCGGTGCAATCGCCATGCAGTTGCTGTTTCGCATGCCATGCTGAGCGATCGCCTGACGCACAACCGACCAGTCCATCCGCGCCGAACGGTCTACGTCAATCCGACAACCACGCTCACGCTCCAGCAATTCCATCGTGTCAATCGGCAACATCCCTCGATCCCACTTCGAACCTGCATAAGTGCTGTATACTCCACGCTCCGCCGCCAGATCCGCTGACGCCAGAATCGCATAGTACGAAATCACCTCCATGCTGTAGTCCGCAAAGTCCACCGCCTCCGGACTGGCATAGCTGATGCTCATCGCCGCCAGCGCGTCCTGGAAACCCATCAGACCGAGACCCACTGGACGATGCCTCGCATTCGAATTCTTCGCTTCGTCCGTCGGGTAGAAGTTGATGTCGATCACATTATCCAGCATCCGCATCGCCGTACGCACAGTCTGCTCCAGCAACACCACATCCAGACGACCCTTCTGAATATGCGCCAGCAAGTTGATGGAACCCAGATTGCAGACCGCCGTCTCATTCGGCGATGTATTCAGCAGAATCTCAGTACACAGATTGCTGCTGTGCACCACACCCACGTGGTCCTGCGGAGAACGCAGGTTGGACGGATCCTTCCACGTGATCCACGGATGGCCCGTTTCGAACAGTCGAGTCAGCATCTTGCGCCACAGATCAGTCGCCGGAATCCGCTTGCTCATGCGAATCTCGCCGGTTTCCGCCATCTTCTCATACTGCACGTAACGCTCTTCAAACGCTCGTCCCACCAGATCGTGCAGATCAGACACCTCGTCCGGACTAAACAGAGTCCACTCACGCTCCTCCTCGACCCGCTTCATGAACAGGTCCGGAATCCAGTTGGCCGTGTGCATGTCGTGAGTACGACGACGGTCGTCACCAGTGTTCTTGCGGAGGTCCAGAAACTCCTCAATGTCCATGTGCCAGGTTTCCAGGTACGAACAAACCGCACCCTTCCGCTTGCCACCCTGGTTCACCGCCACCGCTGTGTCATTCACCACCTTCAGGAACGGAATCACACCCTGACTGCGACCGTTCGTGCCCTTAATATGAGCATTGGTGGCGCGAATGTTCGTCCAGTCATTCCCCAAACCACCAGCCCACTTCGACAGACGCGCATTGTCCGAAACAGACTTGAAGATGTGGTCCAAATCGTCCTTAACCGTCGACAGATAACAAGAACTGAGTTGCGGATGATTGGTCGCCGCGTTGAACAGCGTCGGAGTCGCCGAAGTGAAACGCATCGTCGACAACAGATTGTAAAACTCAATCGCCCGCTCTTCCGGTCGACTCTCATGCAGCGCCAGCCCCATCGCCACTCGCATCCAGAAATACTGCGGCATTTCGATGCGACGGTTGTCAATGTGCAGGAGGTAACGGTCATACACCGCCTGCAGACCCGGATAACGGAACAACCCGTCACGCTCCGGCTGCAGCGCCGCTGCGATCTTCGTCAGATTCAAAGTCCGCAGTTCAGGAGTCAGACGGTCGGCATTGATCCCGTCAATGATGTAGTGTTCAAACTGATTACGGTACAGGCGAACATAGTCAGCAGGATTCGCAGGAGAACTTCCCAGCGCCTCGTTACTGATCACCATCCGCAGCAGACGCGCGGCCACAATGTCGTACGCCGGATCACACTCAATCCGACACCGCGCCGCCAGAATCATCGCCCGGTAAATTTCGCCAACCGAAATCCCGTCAAATACCGACTTGATCACCTCCTGCAGCAAATCCTCAGCATCACAGTCCGGCAGACCGGCACACGCCAGATCCAGACGCCGCCGAATCCGGTTGATGTCAAACAACACCCGCAAACCGTCCTCCAGACGGACATGCATCCGCGGAGCAACAGTGCTTTCAGCGACCTCCAGCGTCTCCGGTTGCCGCAGCGAACGAATCTTCGCATGCTCCGCCCGATACACTATATAGCGACGCGCAACCCGATAGTGGCCGCGCTTCATCAGTTGCATTTCCACCAGGTCCTGAATCTGCTCAACACCCACTCCGCGGTCTGTCGCAGCATCATGAGAAGCATCCCGCAGCACATCCTCCGTGATCGCAGCAACTTCCCGCTCAAGGTCAGCGTCCAAAGGCTGCCCGTTCGCCAGATTCTGCTCGGCCCGAAATGCGTTGCAGATCGCCTTAAAAATCAGCTTCGATTCAAATGGCACTGTCCGGCCATCTCGCTTGCGAATAATCCATTCATTGACCGCTCGAATCATTCGACGCTCTCCCTTTGCTTTCCCGACCATTGCTGCCACTCTGACCGAAACCCCGTCCCCCGCCCTTGTCAGGCTGTACCCCGGTCAGAACTCTCCACCAATACTTGCCCTATACCTAAACCCTCGCCGTGCAGCTTTCAACTTTAAGCTTCACTCAACACCAACCCCACACAACGTCACACAATGTCACAGAGCCCGAAGCAAACCTGCCTTCCAGCCCAATCCCCGCAGCGCAGCACGACACCCGGTCAAACTGCACCTCAGGGCAACTGCCTGACAACTCAGCACCCGCTCACAGCGACCAATGCCGGACATCACGCAAAAACAAAGACGGGGTTTCAGTCTCAGATGGGTATGGACCACCGCTTGTACTGCTGGAAAACACCACCGACAACCGCCGGATGAGACACCAGCAACACCCCGGATCAGAACGCTTGCCAAAACCCGCTGACAGATCCTCAGCAAACGACCTTCAAGTCCGAATTTTGACCTCCTGTCGATGAGTCTTCTGACGTCCTGACACGACTGCAGAATATTCACTTGCAGCCGTCTGTCAACACTCGCTGGCAACATGGTTCCAAACCGTTGAACGACAACAGCTTGCGACCGCTTCAGCCGACCGGGCAACAGACAGCCGCAGGATCCCTGCTCCGCAGTATATTGTGCCTCCCAATTCTGTCAACACTATTTGTTGTGTATCAGGAGCATCGTCAAGGAGATGCGGTTTCGCCCAGTTTTTTCCGCGAAATGTCCAAAAAAGGGGTGACCAAAATTCAAAATTCGGCCTCGAATATCAGTTGACAAATCGCCGCGCTGCGGCATCAGATGTGGCCTTTTCGCCACACCGCATGAACCGCACAGCCGGCGACACGCCAAATGACCGGCACAGCCCCCCGCAACCACGCCAGACTACGGAGCCGGACGATCCGAAAACGGAAATAAACGACGCCACTCAGCACGAGCCGCCTCGACCTCCGCCACACTGCCACCCGTCCCCCGCAACACCTCCACATAACTGTAGTAGATGTCCTCGTTCGTCTTTGGCTGCTGACGCAGCGCTCGCTCCAGAGCCACTCGAACGGCTCGCGCATCCACCGCCGGATACTGCAGACAAACCGGATGACCACTGAAGGCCGGCACACCACTGCCGCAGTAGTTAAGCTGCACCGCCTGCAACAGCAACACCTCGGCCAGACCCGGAAACAGTCGCGCCTCCACTCCCGGCAGGTCATACTCAAAAAACAAATTGGGCTCCCCCGGAACCGTCGGCAACTGCAGCATCTCTGACCAGCCACGAGACACCCGGCCCGCCGACCAGCACTCCCAGCCTCCAGTGATCAGCAATGCCAGAAAGACCCCGTACAACATGCGAAAACGCCGCAGACGACCAGTCCATACCCAAACCGTCGCCGCCGCCACCAGCGGCAGCGATAAACACAACAGCAGTTGCCACGCCGACCAGCCCGCCGGATAACCCCACAACAGCAGCGGCAGCACCAGCAATATTCCCCGCACCAGAATTCGCACCGACACAGCGGTCCTGGGCCTGCTCATGACAGACCCCCGTGAATTCGCCGGTCACGCACCTTCCAGATGAAGGAATCGAAATAATAGTGAGTCATCCCCAGAGTGTTCAGCAGAGCCAGCGTCACAAAAGCATAGCCCTCCTCAACCGTCATCGCACTCAAACCAAGTGCCGGTATCGAATCATACAAAGTCGGAAACCGCGCCCAGCCAAACAAAAATGCACCCAGTTGTCCGCCCGTCAGTGCCTGCACCAGCAACGAATACAACACGCCCGACAGCAGAAACGCCCACAGCCAGCCACGCCCCGACAAAAGCCCCGCCACACTCCGGCCACCACCCTCAGCACCCGTCTGACGACGCAGATACCAGTACACCATCACCATGTACTGTACTCCATGCATGATCCGATGAGCAATCCCCCACACCAGCACACTCGCCGTATGCCACGCACAAAAATACCACAGAAAATAACTGGCACCAATGAACACGTACTTGAGCGGATTCACCGCACCACCACTCCTCACCGTCCAGATCACATGCCCCGCATAAACCACCAGATAACCGGCCAACAGCCAAAAACTGATCGCCGTGACCCACTGCACCTGCGCCGCTGATACCGGCAGACGCAGACGATACAACTCACGCACCAGCGGAAAAACAAACATCGGTGACGTCAACAGCATGTGACTAAACAACAGCCACCCCAGCACCAGATCAAACCACCCCGTCGATGGCAAACCCGTCCGGCCACGAAAGTCGTAAATCCGCGCAAACCCGTGCTGCTGCATGATACTGTGTTGGTGATCCCACAAAATCACTAGAAAAGCAGTCGATATCGGAGCCAGTCCATAGCCCGCCAGACTGCCCGCAAAAATCAACAAAGGTCCCCAGTAAAGACGGTCGCCCCACATCCGTCGCTCGTCAGCTATCCCCCACGTCCGCAGCCACGATGCAAATTGATGCGGCAGCGTCACCCATACCCCCACCGCCGCCAGCGCCACCGCCGATAAATACCGCTGACACAGCAGAGCCACACCTACCCCAATAAATGGTAACAGCACAAACCACAACAGGTCGCCGCCAACGCTCAGTATGTAACCACGCCGAAACATGCTCACTCTCCCCCACCGCGACCAACTGCCCTCAATGCCAATCCTAGCGTGACACCACCCACCCGACCAATCCGCTCACGAGGACAACTGCTCTCCCGATTTCGGGAATCCAGCGTCCCAATTCCTCCCCCCCACAACAGACACTCCACCACCCGAACACCAACTTTTCGTCAACAATAACGGATGTTTTGGTACTGATTTTCTCCGTCCGCCGCAGAGAAGCACGCAGATTCTTCCTGATTCAACGCCCGCAGATCAGCCCTCGCCCCTTCGTCAACACAGAATCCTCGGAATTTTCACCCGCATCCCCCACCCACTCCTGAAGTTCCACTCAGGGCTTGACTTGTAATGGAAACGTAATAGCCTGCACATTGCCGATAAACTCGGCAGACAGCGAAACTTCGGCAGTGAGTCCGCTGCATACTCATCGCACTGCACTCGACCTGACTCAACCAGTCAATCCCCCCCAGACAATCCTTCCCCAACTGCAGCACTGCATCCATCCAAACCGCGTGTCGGCAAGACGCCGGCTCGGCACTCCCGGCAGGAGAAACCCCATGAAACTGAATGGTCCGGTGTCCAGCGTACAGTTGATCCCGCAACAGGCACTGCGACGCTGCGTCATGCTGTTGACGCTGCTGGTCGCAGGTGGTCTGGCTCTGGCTGCCAGCCCCGTCGCTCACGGCGATACTCCCGCTGCTGCGGCTCCCTCCGTCGCCCGCATCGAAATCTCTCCGGCAACCGACAACAAAGTCGTGATTCGCACCCGCGATGCTCGCCAGCAACTGATCGCCACCGCCGTCATGGCAGATGGCACACTGCAGGATGTGACTCGCAATGCCACTTGGACCATCTCCAGTCCGACACTGCTCTCAGTCGATGCCACCGGCATGGCCATCCCGGCCGGCGACGGCGACATCACCGTGACCGCCACCTTCGAAGGCCAGGCAGCCACTGTCAATGTTTCAATTTCCGGCTTTGCCACTCCGCTGCCAATCAACTTTCGCAATCAGGTCGTCCCCATTTTCACCAAACTGGGCTGCAACGGCGGCGGCTGCCACGGCAAATCCGGCGGACAAAATGGATTCCGCCTGTCACTGCTGGGCTTCTACCCCGAAGATGACTATGAGTTCCTCCGCAAGGAATCTCGCGGTCGCCGCATTTTCCCTGGCATGCCCCAGGAAAGCCTGCTCCTGAAAAAAGCCGTCGGGCAAAGTCCCCACGGCGGCGGAAAACGCATGGAAGCTGGCAGCTTCGAATACAACCTGCTCTGCCAGTGGATCGAACAGGGCATGCCCTACGGTGCCGAAACCGATCCCTCAGTCGCCTCCATCCAGTGCCTTCCCGAAAGCCGCACGCTGCAGCGAAATTCCCAGCAGCAGATCGCCGTCATTGCTTCTTACACAGACGGGACCACCGAAGACGTGACCCGCATGGCACTCTTCGAACCCAACGAAGCCGAAATGGCGGAATCGTCCGTGACCGGACTTGTCAGCACACTGGATCTCACTGGGGAAGTCGCCATCATGGCCCGCTATCAGGGGCAGGTTTCAACATTCCGCGCCACAATCCCGCTGGGTGCTGACACTCAGGGTCTGCCGGAACCCGCCAATGTCGTGGATCAGGCCGTCTTCGGAAAACTGCGACTGCTGGGCATACCGGCTTCTGAAGTCTGCGACGACGCCACCTTCCTCCGCCGCGTATCCCTCGACATCACCGGACTGCTGCCAACAGAACAACAGGTCCGTGAATTCCTGGCTGACACCGGTGCCGACAAACGTAATCGCCTGATCGATCAACTGCTCGACAGCACCTTTTACGCTGACCACTTCGCCAACAAGTGGAACTTCGTGCTCCGCAACCGCCGCGAAAATGGCGAAGATGCACCAGGCACACTGCTGTTCCACCAGTGGATCTGGGACCGCGTCTACGACAATACCCCCTTTGATCAGTTCGTGCGACACATCGTCACCGCGTCTGGTGACCCCCAGATCAATCCGGCAGTCACCTGGTACCGTGATGTCGATACCGTGGAAGAGCAGGTAGAAGACACCGCCCAACTGTTTCTCGGACTGCGCATCCAGTGCGCCCGCTGTCATCACCATCCGTTCGAAAAGTGGAGCCAGGATGATTACTACGGCATGGCCGCCTTCTACAGCCGCGTCGGTAAAAAAGTCATTCCCAATGCCAGCGGCAACATGCGTGACCGCCGCGTCTTCCACAACGAAGGCGCTGCCTCCGCTGCCAATCCACGCTCAGGTAAAGGTCTCAAACCCACAGGTCTCGGCTCCGCACCCTATGACGTCGCGCCGGATCAGGACCCGCGAGTCAAACTGGCGGACTGGATGACCGATCCGCAAAACCCCTTCTTCGCCAAATCCGTGGTCAACCGCTACTGGAAGCATTTCTTCAGTCGCGGTATCGTGGAACCCGAAGACGACATGCGTGCCACCAACCCGCCCTCCAACCCGGAACTGCTCGACGGCCTCGCTCAGCACTTCATCAAATCCGGCTTTGACCTCAAGGAACTGGTCCGCACCATTTGCCGCTCGAAAACCTATCAGCTCAGCGCCCTGCCCAACGAACACAATGCCAGCGATAAACAAAACTTCTCGCGCTACTACCCGCGTCGACTCAGTGCAGAAGTGCTCTATGACGCCTTCCATCAGGTTACTGAGACCAGCGAAAATTTCGGCGGCATGCCCGCCGGTACACGCGCCATGCAGCTCGCAGACTCCTCAAACGCTACTTACTTCCTGCAGGTGTTCGGCCAGCCCAAAGGTGACACCGCCTGCGAATGTGAACGCAGTGCTGACGCCAACCTCGCTCAAAGCCTGCACCTGCTGAACGGTCGCGAAATTCAGGATAAGATCGCGCGAGACGGAGCACGCACTGCCAAACTGGCCGGTGACTCTGCTCGCGGTATCGAAGAACGCATCCGCGAAATCTATCGCTGGGTGTTCGCTCGGGAACCCCAGGCTGACGAACTGGAAGTGGCAGTCAGCTACCTCAAACGACATGAAGAGAACCCCAGACGAGGCTTTGAAGACATCGTCTGGGCTCTGATCAATACCAAGGAATTCCAGTTCAATCACTGAATTGTGTTTCCGCCGGGCGGGCAGATCCGGACTAGCCGGATCTGCCCGCAGTATCAGCACCACTTTTCACAACCAGCTCCGCTGCTCATTCTCGCCACCTTCCAACTGCTCCTGCCCGTTACTTTGTATACCGTTTTCCCCACCGCACTCCGGAACCCGCCCTATGACCGGACGATCCTTGCTGGCTTTCGCTGCGGCTCTGCTGGCTGTCAGTTCTGTTCAGGCCCAACTGCCACAGGCTCGCATCACCTCTGTGTTTCCTCCGGGAGGCCAGCGCGGCGCTGTTTTCGACGTTGTCGTCGGAGGCGGCTCGGACCTTGATGAACTGGACTCTATGGTGTTCAGTCACCCCGAGATCACCGCCACACTCAAACGCGACGCCAACGGGAATCCGGTCGCCAACACGTTCACGGTGAACGTCGGGGCCGCTGTACCCGCCGGTCTTTACGACGTGCGAGTGCGCGGACTCTTCGGCATCAGCAACCCTCGCATCTTCCGAGTCGATACGCTCACTGAAACCCCCGAAGCTGAACCAAACAATACCGCTGCCCAGGCCACCCCGGTCACCCTCGAATCCATCCTCAGTGCTCGCGCCAACGGGGCCACGGACGTTGACTTCTTCAGCATTCCAGTCAAGGCCGGACAGACATTCGTGATCCGTGCTGAGGCAGCTCGCCTGGATTCCCCCATGCAGCCCCTGCTGCAACTGTTTAATGCGGCCGGACGCCGAGTCGCAGAGTCCCGCCGAGTCTTCTCGCAGGAAGCAGCACTGGTCCATACCGCCACCGCCGATGAACAGTACCTGCTGCGAGTCCAGGATGCCGTCTACGGTGGCGGCGATCAGTTCGTCTACCGCCTCGCGATCGATACCCGGCCGCAGGTCGACTGGATCGCTCCCGGATTTATCGCCGCAGGTGCACCAGCTGAAATCACACTCTGCGGACGACATCTGCCGGGTGGCACAGCAACAGACCTGAAGCTTGCCGGTCAGCCCGTCTTCAAACTGACCGCCAGCGCAGACCCCGCTGCTGCCGGACGCCCCGTGGGCGCCGCCGCCACCGCAGCCTTTGCTGATTCCTTCTGGTGGAACGCCATCGATGGCAATTTGCTGCGGCTGGGCATCGCACCCCAGCCCGCTTTGCTCGAAGACGCAGCAGCAGCTGAACAGACCACCGCCCTGCCTGCCGAAATCGCCGGTCGGTTTGCGGAACGCGGAGATGAAGACACCTTCCGCTTTGACGCGAAGAAAGGTGAAGCCTGGATTATTGAAGTCTTCGCCCAGAGACTGGGCTCCATCGCAGACCCCCTGCTGATGGTCGAACGCATCAATACGGCCGCCGACGGAACTGTCACCTTCGCTCGCGTTGCCACAGAGGACGATGATCGCCAGAATCCAGGTGGCGCAGACCTGCCGACCCTCAGTGATGACCCCGCTGCTCGACTGGATGTTCCAGAAGACGGCAGCTATCGCATCCGCCTGCGTGATCGCTACAGCGACGCCCGCGGTGACGCTCGCCTGAGCTACCGGATCTCAATTCGCAAACCGCAGCCCGACTTTTCACTCATTGTATTCGACTCATTCCCCTCGGCCGACGGCAAAGCGCCGCCCACCAGCGGCGCTGTCAGCCTGCGGAAAGGCGGCAGTTACGAGTTGCCGGTGTATTCGTACCGCCGTGATGGCCATAATGATGCCATTGAGGTCTCTGCCATCAATCTGCCTGCCGGGCTGACAGCCAGGCCCTCCGTTATTGGACCCGGCCAAAACACCGCTCGACTGATCATCACCGCTGCACCCGATGCAGCCGAACAACTGGCCGCTATCAGTGTCCAGGGCCGCAGCGGACCTGCCGACGCCCCAATCACTCGCGATGCCCGCACAGCAACTCTGGTTCACGATGCTCTCAACGGACTGCCCAGAACCGCCCGACTGTCAGATTCCCTGATTGCCGGTGTGATGAAGGATGAACAGCCTTTCTCCATCGTGGTGGATGTGGCTGCTGCCGACTGCAGCCAGGATCAGCAGCTGCTGATTCCGGTGCGTCTGATCAAACGCAATGGCTTCGATGGAAAAGTGGACTTCGCGTTTTACAACGTCCCTGGGGAAACCGACGCCCCGGGATTCGCCATTGAACCGGGCCAGGACTCAGCGCTTGCCCGCATTTACTTTAAGGAAAAGGCACCGGTGTCCGCTGCCGCAATTCTGCTGCATGGAACATCCACCGTTGCCTGGCGTCGTAACCCCTGGCTGGCTGAACGCGCAAAGGCAAAAGTTGCGGAATCAGAAACTGCCCTGGCCACTCGCCAGACACAGGCCCAAACCGCTGAAGCCGCTCTCAAAGAACAGCAGCTAAAAGTCACCGCCCTCACCGAACAGGTGAAGAAACTGGGTGAGGAACTGGCCGCCTATACCGTACAACAGCAAAAGCTTAAGGAGGACTTCACCAAAGCTGTGGCTGCTCAGACAGCATCGCTGGAAGCCGTCACCAAAGCTCAGACACAGGCCGCCTCCATCAAGGCATCGGCCACTGGCAAGCCGGAAGAACTTGTGGCTTCGCTGAAAGCTCTGAAGGAGGCCGCCGATGCACTTGCTGCAGCCGCCAAAACGGTTGAAGAACTGACGACTGCTGCTGATGCCGTCGCCAAACAGGCGGCTGCCGTGAAAGAGATGGAAGCCACTAAGATTCGTGAAAAAACGGACGCAGAAAAACTCGTCACCGAAAAGATGAAAGAAGTTGAGAACGCTCAGGCTTTACTGACGCAGGCCATGAAGGACCTGGAAGCGGCGAAAGCCGACAAAGCCGCCGCCGATGACGGGTTGAAGAAAGCTGAAGAAGCCACCAAACCCAACAACATTGCCGTCCGGGCCGTCGCCGACCCAATCGTCGTCAGACTGCACGCAGGTACCGCTAAGCTGTCTGCTGCAGTGCCTGACAGCGGAGTTCTGAAGCGGGGTGGCATGCTGGCCATCAAAGTCACTGCCGCTCGCCGCAAAGAATTCACAGGTCCACTTAAACTCTCACTCGAACTTCCGCCGACAGTTTCCGGAATTCAGGCTGCCGCCGTCGATCTGCCGGCTGACCAGTCTGAAACCGTCCTGACCGTCACCGCTGCCGCTGACGCTGCAGTTGGCGACCTTGCTAATGTTGTCATTCGTGCCACCGGGGATGTTGCCGGCCGCGCTGCCGCCACCGATGTCCCTGTGGCAATCAAAGTTGCTGAATGATCAGACCTGAACTCACTGCAGAAATCTGGTGCTCCGATGATTCGTTCTAACCGCAAATCACTGTGGCTGCTGCTGGCCTGCCTGCTGTCATGCTCCCTCGTATCAGCTGACGAAAACAAACCTGTCGCAGAAGAGGATCCGGCTCTGGGCCGACCGGTGGATTTCGATCGCGATGTACGCCCCATTCTGCAGGCCAACTGCGTCGCCTGCCACAATGTGACAACCAACGAAGGTGGTGTCATTCTGGAAACACTTGACGCGATGCTGAAAAGCAAAGCCAGCAGCGCTGTCGTAATTGCCGGAAAACCGGAAGAAAGCTTGCTGTTCACACTCGCAAAGCGATCTGCAGAACCGGTGATGCCACCGCTGCCCAACGACCGCCAGGCTAAGGCGCTTTCCGGTAAGGAACTGGGCATTGTCCGACAGTGGATTACCGAAGGTGCCAAAGCTGGCAGCGGGGCCGCCAAAGTCATGAACTGGCAGCCCATCAACTCGCGGCTCCAGGGCGTCTACTCCATGGATATCGATCCCAGCGGACGCTTTATCGCTGCTGGACGAGCCAATCGTGTGACAATCTATGACCTTGCTCGCGAGGATGTCCCGGCCACTCTTGTCGATACCTCCATTGTATCGTCCGCCGCTCAGGGGCCCAGCGGAGCCGCCCATCGTGACTTCGTGCACGCTGTCGCCTTCCACCCCGGCGGCTCACTCGTAGCCACCACCGGATATCGCAACATTAAGCTGTGGCAGCGCGATGCGACACCCGCAGCCTCGATGCCGATTCCTGCTGATATCCCCGCATGGACTCAGACGACCGATGGCAGCGAACTTGCTGTCGCTGTCCCAGGACGCGGAGTTGTTGTACTGAACGCTGCCACCGGGGCTGAGCGAGGAGTTGCTGCTCTTGACGGCCAGGCTGTGTCGACCATCAATGTCAACGGCGGCTGGATCCTGGCTGCTCAGGCCGACCAGAAGATTGCTGTCCTAAAGTCTGCAGATCTCAGCCTTGCTCACCGAACTGAAGCTTTGCCCGCAGCCATCTCCGCACTCAGTTCAGAACTTGCCGGCGGACGCACGGCCGCTTTGCTGGCAGACGGATCCATCCGCCTGCTGGCAGTTGCCGCCGATACCGGCATAATTACCGTTGCAGCCGAAATCCGCTCTGATGCCGGAGCTTTCACTCGCATTTCCGGCAGTGGCCCGCAACTGCTGACTGTCGCCGGTACAAAGACGGTGCAATTGTGGAAGGCGGAAGACGGAACACAGGCAGCACGGTTTGACACCCCGGCTGATATCACCGCCGTTGATGCACGCCCGGCGGCTGAACGAGTGGTCTTTGTCTTCGGGGGTACTGCCGCATCTCTGTGGTCAACAAAAGATAACAGGGAAATCATGGCGATCACCGCCAGCCTGTCAGCTCAGCGTGACCAGAAATCAGCCGAGTTCCGCAAAGCTGTGCTCGATTCCCGAGTCAACGTGATCAAGGCCCAGATCGACGAAGCCGACAAAGAAATCACCGAACAGAAGGAAGCCGAAACCAAAGCCAAAGCGGAAGTTGACAAGCAGACCCCGATACAGGCTGAGGCCAAAAAGAAATTTGATGAAGCCGCTGCCAAAACCGCCGAGGCAAAGAAAGCTCTGGAAGGTAAACCCGATGACGCCGCCTTGAAAACGGCAGTAACCGAAGCCGAGAAGGCAGAAACGGCCACTAAGGACGCGCTCACCAAGGCCGATTCCGATCTGAACACTGCTAAGAAATCAGTGGACTTTGCCGTCGCTGCTATTGCTCGTGCGGAGAAACGGGCCGCAGAGCGACGCCAGCATCACGAAGCAGCTGTCGCTGAAGCCACCGCGGTTGCAGCCACCGCTGAAGAAAAGAAAACTGCCGCTGCTGTCCCTGCTGCCACCGCATTTGCAGCGCTGACCACTGACGGAAAGTATGCCGTCACTGCTGATGCCGCCGGAACTGTACGGTTATGGAATGCTGCCACAGGTGCGGCAGTTGATGTCCTGCCCACACCTGTCGCTGCCCAGGTGACCGCTGTCAGCGCCTCTGCCACAGTGGCTCTGCTTAAGACCGCAGATAACCGCGTCACGACCCGCAGTCTCTTCCCCGCGTGGACACTTGCACGGTCCATCGGATCCGAAGACGGCGGAGAATCCGTGTTTGCCGACCGAGTGCTGTCCCTGGCATTTTCACCAGACGGCACACTGTTGGCCGCCGGTGGCGGAGAAGCCTCAAGGTCCGGTGAACTGACACTTTGGAACACCGCCGACGGAACCTTGGCTCGCCAGTTCGCAGACGCCCACAGCGATACCGTTTACGGACTCGAATTCTCTGCTGATGGTCGGCTGCTGGCCAGTGCCTCCGCCGACAAGTTCGTCAAAGTGTTCGATGTTGCTGCTGGTACCTTTGTTCGGGCTTTCGAAGGACACACGCATCACGTCATGGATGTGTCGTGGAAATCCGATCGCACCACACTTGCAAGTGCCGGTGCGGACAATGCCATCAAGGTCTGGAATGTAGAGACAGGTGAGCAGGCACGGACAATTTCAACCTATTCTCGGCAGGTCACTTCCCTGCAGTACGTAGGACTGCAAGACCTGATCCTGAGCAGCAGCGGTGATAAACGAGTCTTCTTTCACAATCCGTCGAATGGCGGTGCGGCACGCGAGTTCCCAGGCAACACCGACTATGTCTACCGCGCTGCGGCCACGCCGGATGGCACACTCGTGGTCTCCGGAGGTGAAGATGGAACCGTACGAGTCTGGAATGCTGCAGATGCGAAAGTGGTGGCCACCTTCGCAGCCGCTCCTTGATCTTAGCGGGGCAGTGGCATGGCGAGACTTGACGGAGCCAGTATTCGACGGCAACTCATCGTGCCGCTGCTCTGTCTGTTTTTCCTTGTCATAGCAGGAATTTCTGGCCTCTCCGCATGGCTGCAGTCTTCCCGCACTGATGCACTGCTCGAGCAGCATCAGCAGCAGGTGGCAGCCGTACTGCAGCAGGCAGCGTTCCCCATCACCGGAAGCGTCCTGCAGCAAACGGCTCAACTGGCCGACCAACAGATAGTCATCTGGGATCCAGGTGCCGGACGAATCGTCGACAGTTCATTTCCACAGGCGCCGGACGATCTGCAGCCGGCACTGCAGAAACTGCCACCCGAACACTGGCTGCTGGATGAGACGGGCGAGTCCCCCGCCAGCCGACTTGAATGGACCTGGCAGGGCAGGGCAGAGCAGTACCGCTGCCGCTGGGTACCATCCCGCTGGAGACCCCAGTTTCGTATTATCATGCTGGCATCCAGCAGCGAACTGCAGGCGGTTCGCTGGCGGGCAATCTGGCCCCCCCTGGCAATCGGTGCTGCAGCCATGGCAGCAATCATCCCCTGGCTGCTCGCACTCACCGCCCGCTGGTCTCGCCGTCTGCAGCAGATTCAGCGGCGAGTCTCCGAGATTGCCCAGGGCCAGCTTCAGCCCGCAAACGGTCTCACCGCCGCACCAAATAAATCCGGCCCTGCAGGCTCGGCCGCAACCGCACGAACGTCTGCCGATGAACTGACGCTACTATTAGAAGATGTGCGGATGCTGGGAGCCCGACTGGCCGAACTGCAGCAGCAGTTACTGCTGGCAGAACGTGGCCGCTGGCTCGCTCAGCTGGCCGCCGGTTTCGCTCACCAGTTCCGCAATGGGCTGGCCGGCATCCAACTCGCGCTGCAACTGCACCAGACTCGCTGCCACACTGCCCACGATGATCGCTCACTCCAAATCATGCTCAAACAACTGCGACTGCTGGAAACTGAAGTCCGCGGTCTGCTGTCACTGGGTGGGCGAGCAGACGGAATAAAAACACAGTTTGACCTGAAACAACTTCTGGAAGACTGCTTGGAACTTGTGTCGCCGGCACTCGAACATCATTATATCCAGGTGCACTGGCTCACTCGCGAAACCATCGAAGTTACAGGTATTCGCGATGGGCTGCGAGCCGCCATCGTTAACCTGCTGCAAAATGCCATCGAAGCGGCCGGACATCAGGGGCAAATTCAGGTGTCAGTCCTGAAACCAAATTCTCAGGAAACGCTCGTCCGTATCTCAGATAACGGACCGGGGCCCGATCCACAGATTGCCGATCGCATGCTGCAGTCCTTCGTAACCACGAAAGCCGAAGGAGTCGGGCTGGGGCTGGCAATCGTCACTGCTGTAGCCCAGGATCACAGCGGACGCCTTGCCTGGAGCCGCAGCAACGGCTGGACGGAAATGAACCTGCTGCTGCCGACAACCAGCCACCCCGAAAGTCTCGCATGAGCAGAATACTGATCATCGATGATGAACCGGCACTCTGCTGGGCACTCGCCGAAGCTGCCAGTGCCGCCGGACACACCGCCATAACCGCTGCATCCATAGAACAGGCTCGAGAAAAACTCACGACATTTATCCCTCACGCCATCATCCTCGATGTGCGACTCCCTGGCCAGGACGGGCTCTCAGCACTTTCAGAATTCCGCAAGTCGCTGCCCGATGTGCCACTGATCGTCATGACAGCTTTCGGCGATCTGCCCACTGCCACGCGCGCGTTCTCCGGTGGGGCCTTCGAATATCTGGTCAAACCATTCGAACTGCAGACCTTCCTCAACGTGCTCGGCCAGGCATTGCTCGCGCAGTCGGCTGCCGCCACGCCACCACAATCCTCACACCAGCCAGCCGGACCCCTTGTCGGCACCAGCCCGGCGATGCAGGCCGTCTACCGCCAGATTGCCCTTATTGCCCCAGTTCCGTTCCCGGTACTTCTGCTTGGAGAAACCGGGACGGGAAAAGAACTTGCGGCCCGGGCAATTCATGATCACAGCAGCGTTTCGGCGGGCCCCTTCGTACCCGTATGCCCCGCTTCACTCAACCCCACACTTATTGAAAGTGAACTCTTCGGTCATGTCCGCGGCGCTTTTACAGGGGCCGGCGAACAGCGACGCGGCCTGTTCGAAATGGCCGACGGAGGCACACTCTTCCTCGACGAAATTGCCGATACGCCACCAGCCGTGCAGGTAAAACTGCTGCGAGTCCTCGAGACTCGCCGGTTCAGCCCCGTTGGCAGTGGCACAGAACGCGCAACAACAGCCCGCTTCATCGCCGCCACCCATCGCAACCTGCCACAGTTCATCGCTGCCGGTCAGTTCCGCGAAGACCTCTACCACCGTTTGACGGCCTTCACCATACACCTGCCACCGCTGCGAGAACGACACGGGGATCTGCCACTGCTGGTCAATTCGTTCCTGGCACAGTTGCCCGAGAATGTCCGCCCCGGACTGGTCAGCAATGAATTTCTGCACGCCCTGCAGCAAAAACCATGGACCGGCAACGTTCGCGAACTCCGAAATGCCGTCGAACACGCTGTGGTCCTTTGCCGCGGCGGTCAATTGCTGCCCGAACACCTGCCGCGTCACGCCGTACCCGAAAACTCGCACAACAAGGCCGACAACACGACCGACCTGTCCTCAGCCCTCAATCGCTGGATCAATCTCCAGCTGCAGGAACAACCTGACAATCTGTATGCTCAGGCCACCCGCATGCTCGACTCACTGCTGCTCCGCGAGATCCTCAGTCGCACCAGCCAAAACCGCACCGCAGCGGCGAAAATACTGGGTATGGACCGCGCTACTCTGCGCAACAGACTCCGGGAACTGGACCCGCACTGCGATCCCGAATGAACCAGTTCAATGACCCTGTCGCGGACAGCGTCGCATCAGATAGCCTGATCCGCTGCGAATGACCTCCAGCCACACTCCCTGCAGCTTCGAACACAATCGCGTCGAATGACGCTCCAGCCCCGACGCACTCAAACTGCGATCAATATCAAGAAAAGACTGAGCACTCAGACGATGCCCAGGAGCCCGCCAGAGAGCGAGAAACATCGGTATGCTGACCGCACCACGCAGCTTGAGACTGCCGTCACCATCCGTCTTCACCAGCAGCTCTTCGTCCACAAATTCAATTGTCGTCTTCAACGCCTCACTGCGAGCCTGAGTATGCTCCTGACGCTGCTGAAACTTCGCCCACCGGGCAAATTCGTCCACGTTACCACGAAACTCATCGAGAATCGCCACCGGCAACACCACCAGATCACCGTCAGTATCAGACTGCAGTCGATCCAGCACATCCATCACCAGCCGACAATCGAGCGGACTGGCGTCGGTCAGCCTGCGGTATTCATTGATGCCTCCACGATCTGCCGACACTATCGCCGCCACCGACTCAGCAGTCACCTTCGGCAATTCACATGTCGGCTCAGCCCGGCGACTGACCGCAGCACGCGGCACAACACAAGCTAAAAGCTGGTCCGCCAGACGAACCAGCAGCCCAGACAGTCGCCCCGGTTCATCCAGCCACAACTGCGCCTGCAGTCGATCGTCTCGTCGCGACATCGCTAGACGCTCCGCAGTAACTCTTTCATCACGTTCCCGTGAATGTCCGTCAGTCGGAAGTCCCGGCCCTGGAAGCGATACGTCAAACGCTCGTGGTTGACACCCAGCAGATGCAGGATTGTCGCATTCAAATCATGAATGTGCACTGGCTTGTCCACCACGTTGTAGCTGAAATCGTCAGTCTCGCCGTACACCTGACCGCCGCGAATCCCACCGCCCGCCATCCACATCGTGTAATTTCGAGGGTGGTGGTCGCGACCATAGTTGTCCCTGGTCAGCGTACCCTGACTGTAAACCGTACGACCAAATTCACCGCCCCAGATCACCAAAGTATCATCCAGCATCCCACGCTGCTTCAGATCACGCACCAGTGCCGCACTGGGACGGTCACACGCCGGTGCCAGCTGACGGATTGAACCGGGCAAACCGCCGTGATGGTCCCAGCCACGCAGAAACACCTGGGTAAAAGGCACGCCACGCTCCGCCATCCGCCGCGCCAGCAGACAGTTGTAAGCAAACGTCCCCGGTTCCTTTACCTCCGGACCGTACATGTCCAGCACCGACTGCGGCTCATCCGAAATATCCGTCAGCTCAGGCACCGACGTCTGCATCCGAAATGCCATCTCGTACTGAGCAATTCTGGAGACAATCTCAGGGTCACCCACGGCCTGCAGACGATTCTGATTCAACTGAGCCAGACCATCCAGCATGCGGCGCCGAGTCCCGCTATCGACACCAGCAGGATTCGACAGATACAATACCGGATCTCCACTGGACCGCAGTGCCACACCGGCATGACGAGTCGCCAGGAAACCGCTGCCCCACAAACGCGAAAACAGCGCCTGCGTCTGAGCACCCCCAGGAATCCGGGAATGCAGCACAACAAATGCCGGCAAATCCCGATTCGGGCTCCCCAGACCATAAGAAACCCAGGCACCCATACTGGGACGCCCCGGCAACTGGCTGCCGGTCTGAATGTACGTGATCGCCGGATCGTGGTTGATCGCCTCTGTATTCATCGTCTTCACAATGCACAGATCGTCCACGATCGACGCGATATTCGGCAACAACTCGCTGATCCACGCCCCTTGTTCGCCATGACGAGCGAACTTGAAGATCGAAGGTGCACACGGCAGACGCGACTGACCTGAAGTCATCGTCGTAATACGCTGCCCGTTACGCACACTCTCAGGCAAATCCTTGTCGAAGAAGTCTGACAGTTGCGGCTTGTAATCATACAGATCAAGCTGGGAAGGAGCATCAGCCATGAACAGCCAGATGACGCGACGGGCCGTCGGAGCATGATGCAGTGCTGGCAAGGCAGGAGCCGTTTCAGAGGCTGCCGCCTGCACCGTGCCACGCCCCTCCGACTGTAGCAACGAAGCCAAAGCCGCTGCACCCATGCCCGTCGCCGTGCGCCCGAAAAAATAACGCCGGGTTTCCTGCAGGGCTGCATTCGATGCCGCTGAAATTAGGTCAGAGTAACCACTCATGCCAATTCCTCCCGCCGCCTCATGAAACAGGCCGGCAGATGAACGCCGGCCCCGCGATCAGAACACAGTTCAACTCAGCCTTCCGCCGTCCCTGCCTGCAATTGCCAGTCTTCTTCAGACTCCAGATCTTCAGTAATTGTGCGATCCCGCAGCATCGCGATCCGACCGGTCCGCACCATCTCAAGAATGCCAAATTCACGCATCCGCTCAATAAATGCCTCGATCTTGTTCTCACGCCCGGAAATCTCAATCATCACATGGTGCGCCCCCACATCGACGATCCGCCCGCGGAAAATGTCCACCAGTTCACGGATTTCACCGCGCCGGCCGTTCTCAGTGCTGACCTTGATGAGCATCAGATCACGCTCCACATAGTCCTCGCCGGAAAAATCCTGCACCTTGACCACGGTAACAATCTTCTGCAGTTGCTTGCGAACCTGCTCCAGAGTCTTCTCAGTGCCGTTCACCACAAAAGTGATCCGCGAAAACTCGGGGTTCTCAGTCGCCCCCACTGCCAGACTGTCAATGTTGTAGGCGCGGGCAGCCAGCATGCCGGCAATTCTGGAAAGAACTCCCGGCTGATTCATCACCAGGGCAGACAGAACGTGTTTCATGGAACAAACGCTTTCAACGATCTTGAATGTGACAGGAACCAGTCTGGCGAGAGTGGCTGAATGCTGCCTTCAGTGTCCCCCGAAATTCGAGGAAATCGAGCCCAATCCGGACGGAGTCAGCACTTTACGGCCAAATGACGGCAGGGACAAGTAATCAGTCGCGGAGCCCGCCAGCATGCCGAATTCCGGAACCCGCCAGAGACGTCGATACATTTGGCACAACCGGCACAATCCGTCTGACGATTTCTGCCAGTCACGAGCAGCAACAGGCCGTACGGGTTTTCCCGCTGCCCGGCCTGCCCACGGCAGTTGACGACATACAGCCTGTCCCCATAATTCCTCCCGCACCGGATTTGAAAAATTGCAGGTTCCTGAAAGTCGCAAACGGTTTTGCCCGATCATTGTGCTCGAACGGGTGCTGAACGGAACTGTCTTTTGCAAAACAAGGAATCCCGTTCATAACGAGCACTCAGGCTGGCCCAGTCGCAGCGAATCTTTACAATTCGTCCACGATTTGTGGCTCAGTCTCTCATGCGGGTGTAGCTCAGTTGGTAGAGCACCACGTTGCCAACGTGGTTGTCGAGGGTTCGAGTCCCTTCACCCGCTTTTTGTTGACTTCGGGCTGCGTCGAAGTGGCACTGGTCTGGAAATTGCCGCAGCAGCAGTACTTTTCGTACTCATTTTCCAAAGCGTGCTGTTCCCTGCGATTCCTCCGACAGGTCTGAACGGCGTAGTCCCCTGTCAGCAGGCTCCGGTGTCTGCTTTTTCGTTGATTCGGACCGGCTAATCGGCTGCTTCCGACCGCTCGCAGGGACTATCCCTGCGGTGCAGTAGCAGTTTTCATCGATGCCTGCTAACATTCGACTATAGCGTGTAATCTTGAACCAACACTAAGTCATAAAGAATCACAGTGGTCGGTCATGGTGCTGGTCCCTGCAGTAGTTTTCGCGACGAGGAACAGGAATGAGTTCGGAAGTAGAAGAGTCGGCAGTTGAAGTTTCCGCAGATGACGCTGCAGCAGAGACGGTCAAAACCCGCATGGCATTGCAGGTCAACATTGAAACCAAGGGCAATTGCCTGCGTCGCATTTCGGTCACTGTACCGGAAATTGACATTCAGGAAATTCGCAATGATGTTCTCGACGAACTCCGCGAAAAGGCTCAGGTTCCCGGCTTCCGCCCGGGGCGCGTGCCAAATGCTCTGCTGAACCGACGTTTCCGCACAGAAATCTCTGCCGACATCAAGCAGAAGGTGCTGATGGCCAGCCTCGAGCAGATCTCTGAGGAACACAATATTGAGCCGCTGGGCGAACCCCGCCTGAACCTCACAAATCTCGAAGTCCCTGAAGCTGGCGACTTCCGCTACGAGTTCGACGTCGAAGTCCGCCCGGACTTTGAACTGCCCGACTTCGCCGCTATGACACTCAGTCGCCCAACCGGTGAAGCATCGCCCGAAGAAGTCGAAGCCTTCATCGCCAACCTGCTCGATTCCCGAGCCACTACTGAAACAAAGGATACCGCGGCTGAACCTGGCGATATGGTTGCCTGCAACATTACCTACTCGTGGAGTGGCGGTGAAATCCCGGGCAGCTCTTTCGAACAACTCCGACTGCGTCCTGTCCTGAATTTTCAGGACGCGGTTCTGAATGGCTTTGATAACCTGATGACAGGCGTTGTCGCCGGCGAATCGCGGACCGCCAGCGTCACCATCTCGCTGCAGTCTCCTGTGGTCGAAATGCGTGGCGAAACTGTCACAGTCAATTTCGCTGTCGAAACTGTATTCAATGTACATCCAGGTACAATAAACGAGGCTCTGCTGTCTGACTGGGGCTGCGAAGGCGAAGCTGAATTCCGCACCATACTGCAAGAGCAAATGACCAGTCAGGTGCAGTATCAGCAGCGTCAGGCTCTTCGCAATCAACTGCTTGAGAAGATTACAGCATCTGCTGACTGGGACCTGCCGGAAGGATTGGTGCGACAGCAGACAGACAATGCACTGCGTCGAGAACTGCTGGAAATGGCTCAGGCTGGTTTCACCCAGCAGCAGATCCGTGCCCGTGAAAACCAGATGCGGCAGAACGCGATCGCGGATACGAAAGTGGCCCTCAAGCAGCACTTCGTGCTCGACAAGCTTGCCACCCGCGAGAAAATCGAACCTACGGCTGAGGAAATTGATCGTGAACTGCACACGATGGCCATGCAGACCGGCGAATCCGCCCGTAAACTGCGTGCTCGGCTTGTGAAATCCGGCATGATTGAAAACCTCGCTGCCCAGTTGCGTGAACGCAAAACTGTCGACTGGATCATGGAACGTGTCCAGTTCACAGATGCTCCACACACTCCGTTTAAGCGGAACGACGCAGAATCAGTGCGGACTGCCATCTGCGGCAATATGAAGTCGTCACTGGTGGACGACGCCCCTGCTGAATCTGCATGAGCCCCCCTTTCCGATCTGCACAGGCGCGCATAAGATTATGTGCGTCTGTTTTTTGTTGACGGTCACGTGAGTTGAATTTTTTGCACGTTTCAGGAACTGGCGAATGAAGGATCCGCGTCTCGATTACATGCCAATGGCAGCCCGCGAATACTCTGCGCAAAGGCAGATGACCGTGGGCGACCTGCTGCTGGACAATCGCATCATTTTTCTGGACGGCCCGATTCACGACGGCAGCGCTAACCTGGCCATCATGAAAATGCTGTTCCTGCAAAGCGAAAATCGCCATCAGGACATCCATTTCTACATCAATTCGCCCGGCGGGTCTGTGACAGCAACGCTGGCAATCTATGACATTATGCAGTTCATCGAATGCGATGTCGCAACCTACTGCGTGGGTCTGGCGGCCAGTGGCGGTGCCATCCTGATGGCCGGTGGAACTCCCGGCAAACGCTTTGCTCTAAAACATTCCAAAATGATGATTCATCAGCCCTACGGCCAGGTGGGTGGTCAGGTTTCGGACATTGAGATTCAGGCCAAGGACATCCTCGCTGCTCGCGAACTGTTGAACGAGATTCTGGCGCGACACACCGGCCAGCCCATCGAACGTATTGCCCGCGATACACAGAGAGACCACTACCTCACCTCGGCTGATGCCAAAGCCTATGGGCTGGTTGACGAAATTCTCGACCGACCAGCCAAAGAACGTCGCAAGTAGGCGGTTCACACAGACCCGCAGGCAGCCCTTCGCTGCTCTCACGCTGTTTCCCTGGCGCTCATGACGGACCAATAGCTATGACGGTACTTGTGCCCTACGTGATTGAAAAAAATGGCCGCGACGAACGTGCCATGGATATTTACAGCCGACTGCTGAAGGATCGCATCGTGATCCTTGGCAGTCAGGTCAATGATGACTCGGCAAACAGCATTGTCGCACAATTGCTGTTTCTGCAGTTCGATGATCCGAAAGCCGACATTCACTTTTACATTAACAGCCCCGGCGGTTCGATTACTGCCGGCATGGCCATCTATGACACCATGCAGTACATCACCTGTGATGTTGCGACCTACTGCATCGGTCAGGCGGCCAGCATGGGAGCATTGCTGCTGACGGCCGGCACAGCCGGCAAACGACACGCACTGCCGAATGCTCGTATCATGATCCATCAGCCACTCGCCGGCATGGAAGGCACCGCAACCGAACTGGAAATCCATGCGAAGGAAGTGCTCCGAATCAAGCGTCGCATGAACGAAATTCTGCTGAAGCACACAGGTCAGACTCTGGAAAAAATTGAGGAAGACACCGACCGCGACAACTTCATGTCGGCCGAAGAAGCACGCGGCTACAACCTGATCGATAAGGTACTGGAACGCCTCGGCTGATCATGCGACCTCCTCGAATCCCGATTGCGTCAACTGCCCCAACTTTTAGTCGGGGCAGTTTTTGTTTTCCCGTGGCTTACCCCCGCAGGATTTCCCCATGCACTGCAAGCCATTCAAAGTTTGCCGATCAGCAATTGTGATTCTGCTGGCCTTGCTGATCACGCTCGCGGTATCCGCGGTTGCTGCGCAGCCACCAAAACAAGACGGCGAAGCCCCCGCCACAGAACCGCCACTTCAGCTCAAATCTGCCACCCCCGCTGAATTCCGCGAGTTCGCCGACGGCCTGCAGGGTCGCGGACTGTGGATTTCCAAACTTTCTACCCGCATGTACCGTGGTAAACAGGTATTCGACGCCACAGCGGAACCCAACACCAGAGAACTGGCCTGGTTTGTCCACGCAAACCTTACGGCCGACGAGTTCGCTGAGAAACAAAAGAATTATTCCGCCAACGGATTCGTCCTCCACTCCAGCCAGATCCTTACAGTGCGATCCAGCCAGTTGCACCTGGGGCTGTGGACGCAGGATGCAGCCGCTAAAACTGTGTTGCAGCTGCCGGCAGGTGAAATCCCCGAGTCTGGCAGCGCCGGTGATGACCTTGAACCACTTAACAAACTGTTCCGCGGTTTCCTGCGAGAAATGCAACTCCCCGGAGCCACTGTGGCAGTCTCTCGCGACAGACAAATCCTGTATGAACGAGCATTCGGGTGGGCCGATGTGGATCAACGGACTCCCATGCAGACCTCCAGCGAAATGCGAATCGCCAGCATCTCGAAGCCACTCACCGCCGTCACCATTCTGCTGCTGGAAGCTGATGGCCTGCTCACACTTGATGCTCCCGTTCTGCCTCTGCTGGCGCGACACTCCGCAGGCTTGCCCACATCACAAGCACTCGCGGCCGACCCTCGCTGGGCTGACGTGCAGGTTCGCCACTTGCTGCAGCACACGGCCGGGTTCAATCGTGACAAATCCAAAGACACCATGTTTGAACTTGTGACGATTGCCGCAGCCCTCAGTCTTGACCGTTCACCAAACGTCAATGACATCGTCCGCTACCAGCTCGGACAAACGCTGGACAACGCACCCGGCTCAGAATTTCATTACAGCAATGTTGGCTATTGCCTGCTCGGGCGTATCATTGAAGCGGTCACCGAAACCTCTTATGAAGATGTCGTCCGGCAGCGAATTCTGATTCCGTGCGGCATGCAGCAGACCAGACTGGGAAAAACTCGACTCGAACAGCGCGGCCCCAATGAAGTGACTTACTTCGCTCGCAATCGACGACGCGTGCCGCTCGTCTTCGACCTGCTGCAGCAACCGCGATTGGAGACGAGGCTCGTGGAAACGCCGTGGGGACAGTGGGATCTGGAAGTTATGGATGCCCATGGAGGCTGGGTCTCAACAGCCGCAGACCTTGTCCGATTCGCTGAAGCGGTTTCCGTCTCCCAGCATGGCTTGCTGCAGGAAAAATCGTTCAGTCTCATGATGCAGAAACCGGCACTTCCGGACAAAGCTGAGGCACAGGTCTGGTACGGCCTCGGATGGAACGTACGAGGACTGGCGGAAGTCAACAAATCCAATTTCTGGCACACCGGTCTGTTGTCCGGCACATGCTCCTTACTGGTTCGCCGCTGGGATGACTGCTGCTGGGCTGTGCTGTTCAACTGCGATCGCACGGATACCAATAAACCTTGTGCTGACGTGATCGACGGCCCCATGCATCGGGCTGTCGACCAGTCGCTGCAACTGCTCCAGGCTAAACAGTAACGCAGCTGTATCCGACCGCACACATGACAGCCACGAGCACAGTGATAAGAAACACTGGTTTGTCGCACCGTCCCGGCGGTGTTCACACCCGCGAAACACCGTCAGTGGTTCGCCCGATATCCCATGCAGCCTTAGTCGTCCAAAAGCACTTACTGTCTCTGTTCGCCATCCCAAACCAACCGTTCCGCGTTTCAGTTCTGAGCCCCTCGATGCCGACGCTGCCGCGGTGGCACCGGGGCCCCATCTCCAGTGCGCTGCAACTGCTCCACCGCCGGCAGATCCCAGCCCCGCAAAAATGCCGGCTTGTCTCGCCGACCACCACGTACATAATCCCGATACAACTGTTGCGCAACTGCACCAGACTCGAGACCCAGTTCCAGTAAATACTCAAACAGCAGCTCGTAAAGCCTGATCAGCGCAATGTTGTGACGACGCTGCTCACGCTCCCAAACCCACGTCGAAAAGTCAATGAAACAGGCAAAAGGTGAATCCCCGGATCGCAGCAGCAAATTCAGACTCTCGTGAAAATTGCCGCTGTTGCCGTACAGGTCCCAGTAACGGGCAAAACGACGCACTCGCTGCAATTCCTCAAACGTCATGCAGTCCGTCTGCAGAACTTCCCACGGAGCATGCTCGCTCCACAACATTCCGTGAGCTTCATCATGACGCAGAATCGGAGTTCCCCGCAGACGTTTCAGCAGCCCCACCTGAATCTCATGAGGGCCCAGCCGCCACAATTGATCGAACCCGTCCGCAAAAGACTGCAGATTCTCTCCGGGCAGGCCGGCAATCAAATCGGCATGCAGATGTACCGTCGTGTGCTCTCGCAGCCAGCGTAAATTTGCCGCAACCACAGTATTGTCCTGCCGGCGACTGATCAACTCCCCCACCTCAGAGTTGAATGTCTGGATCCCAATCTCAAACTGCAGTGCCCCCTCAGGAAACTGCACAATCAGCTGCCGCAGCGACTCCGGCAGCCGGTCAGGTATCAGTTCAAAATGCAGAAACAAGCCTTCGCCTGAACGGTCCAAAAAAAACTGCAGAATCGCCTGACTCAGTCGCAGATTCAGATTGAACGTCCGATCAACAAACTTGAACTGCCGCACGCCACGATCAATCAGCTGCTGCATCGCTTCCAGAAATGCAGCCAGCGGAAAATTTCGCACCGGTATATCCAGCGCTGACAGACAAAACTCACATGTAAACGGACAGCCTCGCGACGCCTCGACATAAATGACTCGGTTGGCAATGTCCTCAGCCGAATATTCGTCGTAAGGCAGCACAAGCGAAGACAAGTCCGGAATCCCCGCAGCAATCACCCGATCCGGCGGAGGATCATTTGCCAGCAACCGCTCACACAACTCGCGAAACGCATGATCCGCTTCGCCGGTAATGACATAATCCGCCAGCCTTGTTACTGGTTGCTGGTCAGTCTCCCAGGATACCTCCGGTCCGCCCAGCACCAGCCACGTATCTGGCAGAACCCGCCGCAAGTCGGCAACCAGTCGAGTCACTGCGTCAATATTCCAGATGTAAACTCCAATACCGACGATTTCCGGTCGGAGCCGCACGATTTCCGCCAGCACGTCGTTCGACTGGTCATTGATCGTGAACTCTGCGATCTCAGCGACTTGACGCAGCTCACCAAGGTTCGCCAGCAGATAGCGCAGCCCAAAACTGGCGTGCGAATAACGAGCATTCAAAGTGGTCAGCAGGATTCGGCTCATGCAGGAATTCACTGAACAGGCAGTGAATGCAACAAAGCCTGCTCTTCTAAAACGTTGACGTTCGAAAGCTCCAGTGTACCAGGCAGCACTCGAATGTCATCTGCCCCGACCGTTTCCGGCACAGCTCCGTCAGCGACGCGAAAATGCACACCGTCGTCCGTCTGCAGCGCTGCCGGATCAGTCACTCGCATCACCGGCAAACGCCCGCAGCTTCGTCGTTCACCAGCCGCACCGCCTCGATTTGCCCCTCCCAGCACTTCACCCCGCTCCGTGATCGTTACCGCCTCACCAGCCTGCAGTGACCACGTTCCCGCCAGTGACCGGAATTCTCCGGCAATCAGCAGGCCCAGACCGGACTCGTCCGGCGCTCGCTGCAAGTCGCCGCGCCGAGTCAGCAGGCCATCAGACAACTGCAGCCACAACCCGGCATCATCCGGCAGACTGACCGCGAGGGGCAGGGCAGTCCGAATCCTTCGCCCCGGCTCGAATGAACGCAACTGCAACAAACTCTGGCGTTCACTGGAAGCGACAGACATCAGCGGAGTCGGCACAGGCAGCACCAGCCAAGCCCGATATCCCACACAACGCAATTGTCGCAGGTTGTGCAGAGCCGCCGCACGTTCGGTATCAGCAGCAGGCTGAGCACCGCGATCACTCAAGGTGTCAAACGACGGTGCCTCAGCAGCCAGTGGCGGCAGAGAACGCTGCGGAGACTGCAAATTTGGGGTAAAGATGGAATTGAGCGACCCGGAAATCGCACGCTTCTGCTGCAACAGATCGTCCTGCTCTTGCGCCGGCATGTCCCGCAGTGTCTCAGCCCACGCAGACACAGCCTCAGCATCGGCATCGGGAAAGATTCGGCGAATCCGCTGCTCGGTATCGCGGCGAGCCTTATCCGGGGTGGCAGAAACCGGAATCACTGCCACCTGCTCGCCCTCAGCCGCAGAATCGAAGGATGCCGGCGGTGTCGCCGGCAAGCCAACCGGGCTTTCAGTGACAGCATCCGCTGACACAACTTCCTGGCCACCCGGGAACCCGAATTCACTGCTGTCAAACGGTGGCGGTTGCGCAACCGAAATTTCCGGCGATGCCGAAAGTTGCTGAGGTTCACCACCCGCACCCAGCCAGCCGGACGAAATGCCGCCACCAGCCAGCAGCCCCAGCAAAAACAGTGAAAATGTCAGCGCACCGAAAGTCATTACACGAGTCATCATCAACTTCCCTGTCAATTTCGCTGACCTGCTGCCGCAATCCCTTGTAGCCGGCATCCGTCAGAATCAAAGAATAGGGACTGGGAATCAGACGGTCGAGACAAAATGCCCGGTCGGGCTGGCATTTGTTGTTTTTTTCACACTCCCGCCAATAGCCAAAAAATGCCTGCGGACTTGCGTTCCCACGCAAATTCCCGACACTCCCGCTCAAACCTGTCCGTTCTCTGTAAACTCTGAAAGAATCACATGAGCAAGAATCGCAAACCGGAAGTTGATGCCGCTGTTAAGGATCTCGACTATAACAAAAACAGCTACCAGATCGAATTCCGTACAAACCATGGAACTATTCTGCTGGACCTAATGCCGGAAGTGGCACCCGGACACTGCGCTAATCTGATCGGACTGGCCCGCATCGGGTATTATGACGGGGTTATGTTTCATCGAGTCATCAATGGATTCATGATTCAGGGTGGCTGCCCGCTGGGTACCGGAACCGGTGGCCCTGGATACACTATCAAAGCCGAATTCAATGCCACTCAGCATGTGGCTGGCGTCCTGTCGATGGCCCGCACCAATGACCCCAATTCCGGCGGGTCACAGTTCTTCATCTGCCTCGGCACCCACGCCTATCTGGATCGTCAGTACACGGCCTTCGGACGCACAGCAGACGCCACCAGCATGGAAGTCGTACGGAAAATCGGCAACCTGCCGACCAATTCCAGCGACAAGCCGCTGCAGGCTGCCACCATTGAAAAAGCCACCGTAATCGCTCACCCCAAAGCATAACTCTGGCTCTGACGACCGTCAGGACAAAACGCTGCTCGGGCTTACCGGCTCGAGCACTCCCGTTCCACAACACTCCGGCACCCGCACCGCAGCAGCCCATTTGCTCTGCACACCGCAATCAACGGAAACCTCGTTATGGCTCGGTACTGGCTGTTCAAATCGGAACCGGAAGTGTTTTCCATCCATGACCTGCAGCAGTCCAAAGGCAAACGCACTTCGTGGGAGGGGATTCGCAACTACCAGGCTCGCAATTTCCTTCGCGACACTGCTCAGGTCGGTGATGGCGTGCTGTTCTACCACAGCAATGCCGATCCACTGGCGATCATGGGCACCGCCAGCATCGTCAAAGCCGGTTACCCGGACCACTTTGCCTGGGAACCTGACCACAATTACTTCGACTCGGCGTCCACCGCCGAGAAACCGGTCTGGTTCATGGTTGATATCAAACTGACGAGTATCTTCCCCCGGCCCGTTACTCGCGAACTGCTGCCGACAGAACCGGATTGCCGCCAGATGATGTTGCTGAAGAAAGGCTGTCGCCTGTCGGTTCAACCGGTCACCGAACTGGAATGGCAAGCCGTTCATCGCCTCGCTGGAATCACGATTTCCTGACGCACAACAACTGTTCTGCTCGGCTAAAACCCCGTTTCCCGTACAAAACCTGCGAAATTGTCACCAAAAACTGCCAGAATCGTCGCATAATGCGCCAGTCACTGTGCAGGTCGTGACCGTGATTACTGCCGGAAATGCACGAATATGGCGTCCACGTCTGTCAATTCGGTTGAAAGTGCAGCGGCCCGAACTCTGCTGCAGGACCAGCACAGACTGGCAGATGTCGAACTCAAACACGACAAAATCCGGCAGTTGCTGCATTCACAACAGGCAGATGCAGTGCTGCTGCAGGACCCGGCAGCCCTCGCATGGTTCACAGCCGGTGCGGATCTCAGCCGCAGTCAGCCGGATGGATGCCAAACCAGTATTTTTGTCACTGATGACGCCCGTCTGTTTGCCACCAACTCCGTCGATGCCGTACAGCTTTTTGAACGCGAAACCTTCGGACTCGGATTCCAGCTCAAACAGCGAGAATGGCACCAGCCACATGCCGCACTGATCGCCGATCTGTGCCGCGGGCGACGGGTCATCACTGATGCCCACGCCGAAGGAACCACGCCAGCCATACGACCGATTCAGGGACTGCGACAGACTCTGACACCGCTTGAGACTGATCGACTGCGAAGACTCAGTCGGGTGCTGGTGCATGCTGTGGAAGTCACGGCAGCCGGCATTCGACAGGGCAGAACGGAATCCGATGTCGCAGGAGAAGTGGGGCATCGACTGCTGCGCCGCACGGTCTGGCCTGTCCGAATTCAGGTGGCTGCAGACGGTCGCACTCAACGCTATCGTCACTGGGGCTTTGGCGAGGATACCATAGAGCAGTCAGCCGTGATTTCATGCACAGCCAGACGATGGGGCCTGCACACTGCCGTCACTCGCACTGTTTCACTCGGAGCAGCCCCGGAACGCCTGCAAAAGGCTCACGCTCAGGCGGTTCTGATGCATGCCACCGGCATGTATTTTTCTCGCGTCAATGAACAGGTTGCCGATGTCTGGTCGAAGGTGCAAAGAATCTACGAAAAATTCGGACTGCCAGATGAATGGCGACAATCCGATCAGGCCGAACAACTGGGGTACCAGCTGTTCGAAAATCAATTCAAGCCCGGATCGGAACACCGATTAAGCAGCGGACAGGTCTTATTCTGGCACCCCTCCGTGGATCAGGCCATGTGTGGCGACTCCATACTGACCGGCGATCGACTCGAATGCCTGACCGCTTCCGCAAAATGGCCATCACTTATAGTCCAGGTTCGCGGCACACCGGTAACGGTTGCAGGAATCCTGCAGATCCCCGCAGCCGACACTCACGACAGTACTGGGAGTGACTGGGAACAGCTGATCAATCAGCTTGACGAAGTCAGCGGAGACGACGGAGGTACACTAGGATCGCACTGGGAACTTTCCCCGGTCAGTGGCCCGCAGCAGAGCAGGGGAGACTGAAGTTGTGCTGACTGTAACAAGGTCGATCAGAATACCAGAACAGGAACTGCATTATGCCTACATCCGCAGCAGCGGCCCCGGCGGACAAAATGTCAACAAAGTCAGCTCCAAGGCAGTACTCACATGGCCGTTTGCTCAGTCCACGGCACTGACCGGAGCAGTCCGGTCACGATTTGAAAGTCGCTACGCCCGACGAATCACTCGTGAAGGCTGTATTGTGATCAGCAGCCAGAAGTACCGCGAACAGTCACGAAATGCTGAAGAATGTCGTGCCAAACTGAGTGCCATGATTCTGGCGATCGTGGAAGCTCCGGTTGAACGTCGCCCCACCGAGAAAACTCACGGCTCGCACCGCCGCAGACTGGAACAAAAACGAAATCGCTCAGCCCATAAACAAGGCCGCCGCAAGCTGCACCCCGAATAACCCCCCATCACTCGCACCCCGGAAATCTGTGCCAATTTTCGCAATTCTGAGGATTCTGGCGGCCGTTTACCGGCCCCGCCAAGGCAGACACTGCTGCTTTTCCCGCCTGCCCGCATTCCACACCTCCACGCACACCGAAATACAGCAGGAATTGTGGTCTGCTGCGGTTGCGAGTGCTAGGATTGGTCGTTTGCAGGACCTCCCCTCTTTGTGGCGTCGTGTCATGTCAGAACCACCCAATGAAAACACTGACGTACTCGTGAATCCCCACGCCTTCGGGTCAGTGGTTGCTTCCACCGCCGGGCCAGTTGCCACAGATGACTCCCTGACTGTAGGTATGCGTACAAACGACGCCCCCCTTTCCGCACCTGTCAGGTCCGGCACTGGTCTGTGGGGAGTCACCGTGCCACCGGCAAAAACCACAGCCGGCAGCCGCAAGCCCAGTGGCTGGCGACACCGCCTGCAGCGACAGGAAGTGCGACGCGCAGGACTCCTGTTCCTGCTGACCTTCGCCAGCACTCTGCTGGTCGGTGCTAATTTCTTTCCGTTTGATTACCTGCTGGGCATGCTGTCACCCGGCTACTACCAGTACATGGCCCAAAGAATCCCAAACCTCGACCAGGTCTTTCGCCAAAGCCTGTGGATGGGCTTCCAGTATGCCGGTCCCGTCATGCTGATTCTCGTGTTTCACGAAATGGGACATTACCTGCAGGCCGTGCGTTACGGCGTGCCAGCATCACTGCCCTACTTCATTCCGCTGCCGGTCGCCCCGCTCGGAACCATGGGCGCCGTGATCTTTCAGTCACCCGGAGCAGCGACCAGACGGCAGATGTTCGATATCGCCGTCTCCGGTCCCCTCGCCGGGCTCGTCGCCACAATACCAGCGCTGTATTTCGGACTGTCCCGGTCACAGTACATCGAAGTTGCGCCCCAAGCCGGTTTCGGACTTTCGTTCGGAGAACCACTGCTGCTGACGTGGATGGTAGAACTGCTGCATGGTCCCGCCGGGCCGAACAACGTCTTCGTCATGAACCCTGTCGCAATGGCCGGCTGGGTCGGTCTGTTCGTTACGTCCCTGAATCTGCTGCCTATCGGACAACTCGACGGCGGCCATATTCTCTACACACTTATCTGTCGTCGAGCACACGTGGTTGCACTGCTGCTTTACAGCTCGGCCATCGCTGCTGTCATCTTCCTCGGCAACACCTCGTTTGTACCGCTGTTGCTGCTGCTGCTGCTGACCGGCATTCGACACCCCCCGACCGCCGACGATGCCGAACCCCTCGGACTCGGACGACACCTCGTCGGCTGGCTGACACTCGGGTTTCTTGTCATCGGATTCACTCCAGAACCAATTTCCTGGAAACCACTGGCACCCGAACAGCCACCGGCAAAGTCCACCGAGCAGCCTGCTCAGTACCCGGATGCACGCTCAGAAGAAATCATGATCTGAACGTTCATCGTCCGGTCTCCAGCTCACACTCGGTCATACAGGATCTCACGACCCGTACCGTCGCCCGTGCCTCGTCCGTCACAATACACCGTCTGCCCGTGCACGAATGTCCGCACCGGCCAGCCAGTCAGCGATACGCCGTCCCACGGCGTCCACCCGCACTTTGTCAGCTGATCCTCGTTCCTGACCAGCGCCGTGCAATTCATATCCACCAGCACCAGATCCGCATCCCAGCCTTCCCTGATCGCCCCCTTGTGATGCAGATTCCAGACTCGTGCAGGAGCCTCACACATCCACGAGACGACCTGCCGCAGACTGCACAGCCCCAATGACACCTGATTCAGCAGCAGCGCCAGCGAGTTTTCAACGGCAGGCAGTCCGGAAGGCGACTTCGGATACGGCTGACGCTTCTCCTCCAGTGTGTGCGGAGCATGATCGGTGGCAATCACCTGCAGTGTGCCATCCAGCAATCCCTGCCAGACTGCCGCCGCATCCGCTCGACTCTTGATCGATGGGTTCATCTGAATCAAGGACCCCAAACGGTCATAGTCATCCGCAGTGAAAAATAAATGATGCGGACAGGCCTCCGCCGTAATCAGATCGCTGGTCCCCCGCAAAAACTGCACCTCGTCGGCCGTACTGACGTGCAGCACGTGAAACCGATGCCGATACCGCTCTGCTAAAGCCACTGCCCGCTTCGTCGCAATCAGTGCAGCCACATTGTCCCGAATCAGGCTGTGATCAGAAACAGTCGTACCACCCCCGATTCTCGCTGCATTCGCACGTACCGTTGACTCGTCTTCACAATGAGCACAAATCGGCAAAGTCGTCTCGGCGAAAATCCGCTCTAGAGCCGACTGCTCATCCACCAGTAGATCGCCTGTGCTGGAGCCGATGAAGATTTTGATTCCCGGAGTCCTGACAGCGCGAGCCAGCTCCTTGACGTTGTCAGGCGTTGCACCTATGTAAAAGCCGTAGTTTACCACACAACGCCCGGTCGCCAAAGCCAGCTTGGACTCCAGTGCAGCCACCGATGTCGTTGTCGGCTTCGTATTGGGCATCTCCAAAAACGAAGTCACACCGCCTTTCGCACACGCACGACTCGCTGTTAACAAGTCCTCCTTGTGCGTCAGACCCGGCTCGCGGAAATGCACCTGGTCATCCACCACCCCCGGGATCAAATGCAAACCAGCAGCATCAATCACTTCATCCGCCGACGCACCGTCCGGGACGTCCAATGCAGCCACCCGGCCGTTCTCAATCAGCACATTAATCCGCTCGGTCGCTTCCGGAAGAACAACCTGAGCGTGTCGGATCAGAGTCTTCATCGTGCACTCGCCTTTCCGCCCATCTGCGGCAGACCGTAAAACTGAATTGCCGTTCCACCAAAAATCCGCTCACGCTCCGCAACACTCATTTCAGACGTAAGCTCTCGAAGCGCGGCAACAACGTCCGAATACTCAGCTGCCAACTCACAGACCGGCCAGTCCGTCCCAAACATACAGCGTTCCACACCAAACGCCTCAATCGCCGTTTCAACATAAGGTCGCAAATCTGCAACAGTCCACCGCTGCCAGTCCGCTTCCGTCACCAGACCACTTAATTTGCAGTAGATGTTGTCACACTCAGCCGCACGTCGCAAATCCGCTGCCCACTCGTCAATCCGGCCCAGACGAATCTGCGGCTTCGACAAATGATCGATCACCATCGGCAAGTCCGGCAACTGACGCCCCAAAGTTTCAGCGTGCCGCAGATGCTGCACATGAAACAATAGATCAAATGGCACACCATGCCGCTGCAGAACCCGCAATCCGCGTACCACATCAGGACGAATAATAAAGTTCTCGTCAGGCTCATCCTGAGTCACATGGCGGATACCGCAAAACTTCGGATGCAACAGCAACTCCTGCAACTGCTGCTCACAGCGATCACTGCTCAAATCTGCCCAGCCCACCACACCGACAATAAATTCATGCTGATCCGCCAGTCCCAGCACCCAGCGGTTCTCAGCCGGATCGTGCTGAGTCTGCACGAAAATGCTGCCGTCCACACCATTCGATCGCAGCCGCGGCAATAAATCTTGGGGCAAATAACTGCGATTGATCGCAGCATGCTCCGGCTTCGACAACCAACCATAGTCAAAAGGCAAATCCATCTGCCAGAAATGCTGATGAGCATCAATAATCACAGTCAACCTCTCCCAGTGCCACAATCACGCCCAACAGACGATCGCCAGATTCTAAACCGACACCCTTTGCCGCTGCATTCGGATTCACTTTCATTCCGCCCGATATCGAAATTCACACACTCGCGTCACGTTTTTTCCTCAGTTTACTGCTCAAATACCTCCGTTTCCTACGATTCCCTGCCAAGGACTTTCAGCAACACAAATTCCCCTCGCAAGCAATTCACGCGGCTCTCGCAGCTTCTTCTGCGCGAAATCTCAACGTTTGACCCACAAAAATGGTTTATTCTTGAAATCCTGTTGCATTTTTGACAAACTAAGCGGGTGTGAAACACCCGTCGCATCTGAACATTCGTCACGCTACGGCGCCGAGGAAGGCTAATGAAGGTAGTCCTTGAGCTTCAGGATCAATCGGCCAACGTACGGACAATCACCGTTCGTCACGACATCGTCATCGGCCGCGGTTCTGACTGCAATCTGCGACTTTCTTCGCCTCAGGTCAGTCGACGTCACTGCTTCCTCCGCGTCAGTCGCGATGGCGTGACCGTCACAGACCTCGACAGTAGCAACGGCACCTGGGTGCAGGGTCGCCGCATCCCATCCGGCGTTCGCCAGGATGTCGGCGACGGAGAACAACTGTCACTCGGGCCCATCCGCTTTGTCGTCTACCTCCGACAGGAAGCCGTCGCCGCCAGTATCCTCTCATCCGGAGTCCTGCACGAAGGCGTTAATTCCAGCGCACTGCAGATTGAAGCCGGTCCCGGCGTCAGCACCGACAAAGATGACACCATAAAAGACAATGCCACCAAAAATGGCACCATCGCAGACAGCCGTGCCGAAATCATCGATCTCGGAAATCGTGGTGGTCCCGATCGCACCACGGTTCAGTCGGCCACAGCCGCCAGACAACCCGCTCCGTCAGGCCCCGACAGCGTCGATGTTCTCGATGCCGATGTACTCATCCTCGGTTTCAAACAAATACAATCGCTGGCGTCAGAAAAGACGGCCGACGATATCCGGCTGCCTCGCATCAATGAAGACGATTCCACTTTTCTGTCACCCGGTAAACAAACTGCTGATGAACCCGTCGACGAAGTCGAAATCCTCGACGAAGACGGTGATTCACTCCGCAATTTCCTCCGCGGTCAGTAAGCTGACTCACACTCAGTCGTCAGCGTCACCCATTACTCCCGGTGCTGCCGGCTGCAGTGGACATCTGGCCGCGACAAACGTCTGCGTTTCATCCGCCCCCTCGAAATGCACCGTCACCGTTGCCCGGTGCGAAGCACCACCCACTTCCGTCACAACCCCCGTACCGTACCGCGGATGCCGCACCAGCATACCACGACGAAACGCCGGGATCTCCCGCGGATCATCTGTCCTGTCTCCCTCAAGAATCTCCCGCTCACCGCTTAACTGAGACCCCTTCATCAGCAACGGACGCAGCGCACCACCGCGCGTTGCCTCAAAACGACGACGCGCTGCCTCCAGCCGATCATCCAGACTCGCCATTGCCAGAGCCGCCGGGGTCGCCACAGAAATGCCACGATCCAGTTCCTGTGACAGCTCACCCGTAAACGGACTAGATATCGTCGTCCTACGCATCCCGCGAAAAACTCGCTCAGAAGTGTGCGTCAAAGTCAAATGCTCACGCGCTCGAGTGATCCCCACGTAAAGAAGCCGCCGCTCTTCCTCCAGTGATGACGGATCACCATCACGAATGGCCCGCTCATGCGGTATCAGCCCATTCTCCAGACCCGTAATATACACACACGGATACTCAAGACCCTTCGATGCATGCAGCGTCATCAGCGTGACTGCCCCACGCAATGGATCCACCTTGTCAACTTCACTGCTCAGAGTCGCCTGCTCAAGAAATCCCTGCAGAGATGGCGGCTCAACAGGCTCCAGCCCCCCCTCAGCTTCTCGAACAGACGCCACTCCCTGGTCGTAACCAGGCACTGCGGCACCTGTAAACAAACTGCCAGCACCCGTGTCATAATGCCGCGCTGCAGATATCAGTTCATGAATGTTGGCCTCTCGGTCCACATCCACTTCATCCTCCTCCTGACGCCACAACGACAGATAATCGATCTCGTCTATCAGGCGCTCAAGCACAGGGGCAACCAGACCGGCCGCTGACTGCCGATGCAGACGCCCAATCAGATCCACAAACCCCTCCAGCGATTTCCGCACCCGCGCCGACAAACCTTCAATCGCCGAACTCTGGCCCGCCGCCGCAAAAATACTCAGACCATGCTGAGCAGCATAACGCCGCACCTTCAACAGCGATGCGCTACCAATCCCCCGCGTTGGACGATTGATGATCCGCTCCAGTGCCGAATCATCCGCATGATTCTCAATCAGACGCAGCCACGCTATCAGATCTCGCACCTCAGCTCGCTCGAAAAATGAATACCCCGCCGCTACCTGACACGGTACCTCATAACGAGAAAACGCCGTCTCAAACAGACGCGACAACGCATTCACACGATAAAATACGGAAAAATCCGACCAGCGATGCTTCCCGGAATCCACCTGCCGACGAATCTCTCGAGCTATCCCATCAGCCTCCGACTCGCCATTCTCATAAACCAGCAGCCTGACCGGAACCCCCTCAGCATTGCTCGTCGTCAAACGACCACGATGCGGACGCCGGTTGAAGGAAATCAGACGATCCGCACACGACACAATCCGCTTCGTACTGCGAAAGTTCTCGTCCAGCGAAACCACCCGACGATCCGGATAGTCTCGCTCAAATGCCGTTACATTGGCCGGTCGAGCACCCCGCCAGCCGTAAATCGACTGGTCTGGATCACCCGTCACACACAAATTGCGATAGTCACGCGACATCGCCTGCACAATGCGATACTGCGCCAGATTCGTGTCCTGATACTCGTCTACCAAAATAAATCGAAACTTCTCGTCCAAAAGACGCCGCAGCTCAGGTTCCTCGTCGTCATGCAGCAATGACACCGCATGCAACAGCAGATCATCAAAATCCACCGAATTCTGAACTCGCACCCGCTCCTCGTAGTCCGCAAAAACCTGATAAACCGCAGCATCAATCGGACCACCAGCACGCTGCTCAAACTGCTGCCGGAACTGCGCTGATCCAATCATGTCGTTCCGCGAACGACTGATCCGACTCAAAACACGACCAGGCTCCAATACCGACGTGTCCAGATCCCGGTCCTTCATGATCCGTCGCAACAGATCGACCTGATCCGAATGGTCCAGAATCGTGAAGTTCTCCTGCAAACCCACCCGCTCAGGCCAGCGCCGCAATAACCGCGAACAAAACCGGTGAAATGTGCTCACCCGTACACGAACCCCACCCAGCATCCGCTCCACACGCTCAGACATCTCACGCGCTGCCTTGTTCGTAAAGGTCAGCGCCAGAATACTGTCCGACGCAACCCCGCGCTCAAGCAGACGGGAAATCCTGTGAGTAATCACGCGGGTCTTGCCCGAACCCGGCCCGGCCATCACCAGCAACGGACCCTCAAAATGCTCCACAGCCTCTCGCTGCGCCGCCGTCAGCTGCTCTGACATCACTGAGCCTTCAAATGACGATCCGCAAACTTCACGTACTGCTGCCAGTCATAGTCCGTAACATCGTGCTCCCCCGAACGAATGTGATATCCCACATCCGTCTGCAACGGCATGTCCAGACCAGGCATCGCCTCACTCGGCATCCCAACGCGACCAAACAGACGGTACACCACACCAGCATGCCACAGACTCAGGTACTCGCCACGAGGATCCGCCCACTGATCCTCAACCGCACTCGCCACATAAATCGGCCGCGGAGCCGCGAGCGCGATCAGCATGTGATGATCGACCGGCAATGCACCTTCGTTCCCATTGTACTTCCGATGATTCACACAAAACCAGTGCGGAAATGACTTGTTAATCCGCCCAACCGTTTCACCAAATGCTCGCCGACTCAATGCCGCTCCACCACACCCCGAATTGTTCGATATCACCATCGCAAAACGAGGATCCGTCGCGCCAGCCCACAGTGACGTCTTGCCCAGACGCGAGTGTCCGAACACCGCCACTCGCTCCGCATCAATCCGCTTGTCCGACTGCAGCACATCCAAAGCCCGACTAAGCCCCCAGGCCCAGGCACTGATCGATCCACCCGCGTCACCAGCCCGCTCGCCAGCGACAGGCTGGCCCAGTGAATGAATGCCGTTCTGAAATCCGTCGTCAAAGTCCGGATCAATGTCGCCGTAATAAATCGTTACCAGGCCATACCCGGCCTTCACAATCCGCTCCACTGACCAGCGACTGGCTTCGCTGCCTCGAGTCGCCTCAGTCGCACGATTATTCTCAATACCCAACTCGCGATTGTTCCGCACCCACGATTCCGTAATGTGCAGTCGCGGATCCGACTCAATCGCCTGGTTGCCATTGAAATTCAATCCCAGAAATGCCGGGACCCGACCCTCAGCAGCAACCGGAGTATACATCAGCAAGTCCATCTGCGGACCTGCATCGTCGGCCGTGAAATACACCGTTAACTCACGCCGATGGGCCAAACCACCTATCGCATCCGGCACCTCAGAACGCAGCTTTGTCCGCAACTGCACCCGAAAATCAGGCAGCCGACCAAACACATGCTGCTCAAACAAACCCAGCACCTCACCACGCCGCTGCTGCCACTGCTGCGGAGTCGTCACCGGCCGACCAGATAAGTCCGTCAATAAATCCGGCAGAATGTACGCCGGCACCCTGGCCTCGTCATAGTTCGCCTCCTGTGCCAGCACGGAAGACAAAATGGCCGGCACACACAAGAAGTACCACAACACCAAATGACACAAGGCACTACGAATCATGACGACACCCGCGAGGGAATTCGGTGGACGCAGACAGTCCACGTATCATGACCGAATACAGCCCGCAGGTGAAGCGATCCAATGACTGTCTCAGCGAACTCCCGCTCGCTGTGCCGGCAAACCTGTCGCAGACGGTGAAACACTGCCCTGCCGCGGAGGACCTGGCTGCAGATAACTGGCCGGACGCACAAGCACACCTTGATGCACTTCCGCCGATACAGCAGCCGGCTTCGCAGAAGACCGGTTGCTCCCTCGACTCACCGACTTCGCCGACCGTCGAAATATCGAACGCATCCACTCCGGAGTTCGCAGTTCGGCTGTCGGCAGCCGGTCAAATGTCTCCTCCACACCCTCCCGCACATTCACAAATGCCCGCTTCACCACAGATTCCGCAGCCACCGGTGACCGACTGACCGTTCCGCCCCACGCCGGAGCCTGCTGGGGAACTCCCGGATTTGTCCAGTTCTCATACCGCAGTTCAGGAGCACTATGGGGCGCGGCAGCGCGAGCCACCGATGCCGTTCGCGATGGCACCCGAGGTACTGTCACCGTCGGTAGAGCCACAACCGGCTTCACCGCGGCAGCAGCTGTCACCGGAACCGTCGCACGAGGCAACCTGGACTGCGGCTGAAGCGGCTCAGCAGGAATCAATGGAACAGCCTGCTCAGCAGCCTCAACTGCACCGGCCTCCGCACCACCATCACTGGGCACCAATTCAGGCAGCACAGGAGCAAAATCAGCTGACCCTGAGGCTCCCGGCACTGACACAGCACCGTCCGGCACCGCCGGCGGTGGCGAACCAGGCACAGCAGGCAGCAATGGCTGATCAGCAGATGCACCCCCTGCCGGAAAATACTCCATCTGCACAGAACCGACTGGCGGATCAGGACGCTGCACATGTGGCCGAGACGGACGCGCTGACACAGCAGACTTCGCCCCCGGAACGACAGCCGGAACCGAGGACTTCAACCTAACCTGCGGCGGCTTAGGCGCAGCAGCACTCGCGCGAGCCTCAGCCAATGCCGCCTCACTCGCCTCAAGTCGCTGCGTCAACAACTCAACCTGACGCTTCAATGCCTCTAGCTGACCCAGTACATCACCGTTGTTCACCGTGACATTCACCGGAATGCTGACGGTCGCAGGAGACTGCTGCAAATGAACAACCGCCTCCTTCGAAACCTCCACCCCCTTTGCCGTGGACGACTCCATCTGCTCCGACATCTCAAACTGCACATTCGCGTCGTCGTACGGTCGAGCAACTGTCGAGTGCTGCGCAGGCTCGGCAGAAATCAATTCGAATACCTGCGTCTCAACAGGCTGATCAGTCGCCGCACCGGGTGACTCTGCACCCTCAACAGGCTCCTCCACTGACTGACTCAGACTCGCCGGACGGAACACTGCCGGAGTCTCATCTGTGGCCGACAAACTCCGCAGACGATCCGGCAGCTGCCCCAAATAAACAATATCGCTGCCAGCATCGAACGAATCGGATTCGCCAGTCTCGGATTTTTCCGGACCCGTAATTGTGCTGCCAGCCTCGCGAGACATGAACAAGGCGACAGCTGAGCCGCTAATCACGGCCACTGACAAACCAGCCAGCAGATTACGAACCGTGCTCAGATGCGAAATGTTAGGCAAACCGTCCATCGTGAGCACTTCCAGTCCAAAATAATGGACCGCCCGCGACGTACACCCCCCTTGGCGCGTTCGCTGAAACAGCCCGTGTTAAGGAAATCGACTGGCGGGATACCCCGAATTCACCTCAAAATCCTCACAACCACCACGATCAACAGAAAAACAACAATCCGCACCATCCGGTCCCCCCGGTTGAACCCCATCAGACCCGTAAATCACCACTTGCCAGCAACCACCCGTGCCTCCGCATCCGCACTTCAAAACCCCACTAACTCCGGCGTAACTTGCAACGCAAGCCGCCAATCAGCAAAATCCGCTGCAAGTAAGCTTACAATCAGCCGAAACAGGAACTCAGCAGCGCGCAGTTCGGTAGGGGCCTTCGTCGTCGCACTGCAGCAGCATGAGGCGGGGAATTGCGATGTCGACCGGAGTCCAGACAGCCAGTCCGCAGCAGAAAAGTGCCGGAGTCGAAGCACTTGGCGACCTGCCGCCGCGCAATCGCGTTTGCCTTTGGCACGGGCTGTCTGTCAGCGGCTTGTGCAAATTTCTCAGCCTGAAACCCGAAATCACCGCGCGCAATCTCGATCGCCTCGTGTCAGCCGGACTCCTGACCGGCTACAACAGCCTGATGAATGGCCTCGAAAGTCTCATCTACGGCGGACGCATCGCTCGCACACCAATTAGCGATCCGCCCATCTTCATCCTTGGGCACTGGCGCAGCGGCACCACCATGCTGCACAACCTCATGACCCTCAACCCCAGATTCACATTCCTCAACCTCTACGAATGCCTGTTTCCGGGACACTTCCTGCTCACACAGAAAATCAATGCACCACTGACGGAATGGCTGCTGCCCAGAAAAAGACCCATGGACAACGTCGAAGTTTCGTGGTCCGCCCCCCAGGAAGACGAAGTCGCACTCGCCGTCTGGACCACCCTGTCTCCTTACCTCATGCCCGCCTTCCAGGGACGAATGAGCGTTTACGAACGATTCCTTGACCCGGCGGAAATGACTGAAACCGAACGCCGCATCTGGAAAGATGCCCTGCTCACGCTGGTGAAGAAAGTGGCCCTGCGGCGCAAGGGAATCTGCGTCATGAAGTCCCCGACCCACACCTATCGCGTCCCCACGCTAATGGAAATGTTCCCGGACGCAAAGTTCGTATACATCTGCCGTGACCCGCGAGCCGTCTATCAGTCCACCATTCACCTGCGGAAGATGATGTTTGCAGAAAACACCCTCGGCAACCTGCGTCCGGAAGTCTGGTCCGAGGAAACTCTGTACCTGTACGAAAAATCGGTTCGCCGCTTCGAAGACACCAAACACCTGATCCCGGAAGGAAATCTGTTCGAGCTGAAGTTTGAGGACCTCGAAAAAGCCCCGGCCGACATACTCGAAAAAATGCACGCCTCACTGAACCTGCCCGGCTGGGACGAAGCTGAAGCCCCCATCCGCAAAGTCGTCTCCGGGTTCTCCACTTACCGCAAAAACTCCTACCGAATTGACACCGATACCATCCAGATGCTCGAAACACGCCTCCGCTGGGTCTTCGATCTGTACGGCTATGCCCTCACTCAGGGCGACTCCGCCGCCGCCTGATTCGCACCCACGCCACCCGACCCAGACCCAACGTCGCTCCACGAAAGACAACATCGCCACACCGCTGCCCGCCGCAATCCCCACCCCCGAACACCTTCATTCCCGTTCAGGCATGGTTCAGATTTGCTCCCCGGCGTTTATCCGTCAAAATCCGTGTTCATCCGTGGCGAGGAAAACTTCCGTGGCAAACCACGCTGCCCCCTGGTTTCGCCGGAACTTGCCCACCGCTGCACCGTCCCAGGGAAACCGCAATTCAGCAACGACTTCACGTCACGTCGCCGCAATTCTGCTGGCAGTCGCTCAATCGCATCCCGCAGCATCTCTTGGGGGCATGCTGATCCAGAAATGCCAGCAGTAAACTCTCATCCCTGATACCCGCCCCCCGCACAATCCAGCCAGTCGCCTTGTGAATCAGATCCTCCGCATCATGCAGCAGTCTGCGTCCGAGCAAAAAGGTATCGGTCAGATCGCCATGCCGGATGAAATGCTGAGTCGACACGATCGCGATGCGTCGCTCCCAAAGATTCTGCGACTCCGCCAGTCTGAACAGCGGTTCTCTGGCCTTGTGCTGCAAAAAACTGCCCACCACATAAGGTGCAAAACAATCCACCAAATCCCAGTTGTTGATGAACCGCGTCCTGCCCAGATAGTAGTAGTACAATTCTTGCCGCGGCCGCTCACCGGATTTTGCCATCTGCAGTACCATCACCAGCAACGCCAGATGTTGCTCTTCATAAATCGCAGAGCTCAGCAGAAGCCCAATTTCCTGCAGTGGCAGCCCACGCAGCTCATGGGCCAGCAACCGCTTCGCTGGAACACGCACGCCAATAAAAACTTTCTTCTCACCATACTGCTCCGGACCCGTTCGAAAGAAACGAGCTGTGAACGCTGCGACTTCCGGCGCTGACAGCACATGCAGCTTTCACTTCGCCAGCTCAGCAGAGATCGAATCGCTCTTCACACTGCCTCCTGCCACGCCACTACAAAAATGGCCGTCACTGCGGCTCAGGCGTCACGGCCCAACACACCAGAGCGCCTCGCCACTGCGGCCAGTTATCCGCGGCTGCAACACCCGACAACACAAACAGCACAGCCAGCAGGCAATAGAATTCGGGCTCACCAACATCGGTCTGCACTTTCAGCCAAAAATCCATCCATAGCCCACAACCGGCAGGCTGCCGGCTGCTCACTTCGCCGCAGCACGACTGCTGGTAATGCCCGCCGTCGGAAAGTCCGCCGGGATCGGAATCGTCACCTTACCCGTCGCTGACCACTCCGTACCACGCAGCAGACTGGTGATAAATCCCACACACTCCTGAGAATACTCGGCATGGCCCATCGGAGTATGAAAGACGCGACCCTGACCGTACTGAATCGTCATCAGCATCGGCTCGTGACGACCAGTAATCTGAGATTCCGCAGTAGCCAGAATCTGCATGTTCTTCGCCGGACCACGCAGCTTGTCGTACAGCTCGTCCTTCGCATGCAGCCACTCCAGCGGCATCCCCTGCACAATCGGATGCTCACGATCCCGAATGACAATCTTAAACTCAATCTGCGGGCCATGGTTGCCGCCATTGCCAGGACTCTCGTCCCGCACCAGCTTTCCCTGCTTGTCAAAGTATACGTAAGGCCCTGACTTCTCGTTCCGACCACCCCAGCCACCAAGCCCGATCATCTCGTTGTACGCCGGCCAGTCCGGAAAGGAATTGTCGGCAGCATGCACCACCACAAAGCCACCACCCTCACGCACAAACTTCTCAAAATTGTCGCGAGTCTCCGCAGGCCACGGTGCAGCCCCATGACCAAAATTTGACAGCACAACCTGATAAGCCGCAAAATTCGGACGGAAGTTCGGGTCGCTGCCCTACGGAGCTGCCGTTGCCGTGTCCACTGTAAAACGACCGGACTGCTGCAGATACGATTTCATCATCTGAGTCGTCTTCGGCCAGACACCATGATTGTTCTGACCATCCACGATCAATACCCGTATCGGCTCAGTCGCCAGCACTCCCGAAACCGTCAGCAGGACGGCACCAGCCCACGCCATAATTCCACGAGCCAAACGCAACATCTTCCGACTCCACCTGTCAGAACCATCACCCAAAACACCTGCACAACCTTCCGCCAGCCGCCAGAGTACAGAGTCCGGGCTGTTTAGGGAAATGAAGCCCGATACCAGCCATACAACAGCAGGAATGACGGTGAATACCGTTCGGGATCCGCCGCCGTCGCCACGTCCAGATCACTCAGACTGACCCATTCCACCGCCGTCATTTCTCCGGCATCAGGACTAAGCGACTGATCCGTCACCGTGCGATACAGCACCGTGAATTCCCACGATGTCTCCGCACACGCCCCAAATTTCTGCAGCCGCTCCAGAGACACACCCGTGATCCCCAACTCCTCCTGCAACTCACGAGGCGCTGTCTCGTCATAAGTTTCACCCGCAGATACATGCCCCGAACACGACGATGTCCAGACGTTCGGAAATTCCTCCTTCAACGGGGATCTGCAATGAATCAACAGCCACCCTCGAGAATCAAACACAAAGACATGCACCGCTCGATGCAGCAGCAACTGGCGATGCACCGCACTGCGACCCAGCGGATACAACACCTCGTCCCGCTTGTTCACAACATCAAAAAGCTCTTCCGACACTGACAACAGCTCCCACCGCATCAATCACCCCCGCCACACGCCCCTGGGAACTCACCAGGGGCGATCGGAGGCCTCAACGACATGCTGCCGTCGCACCAAATCCACCACGCGGGCCACACCGGACAAAACCGAGGGCAAACATCACAGCGACGCGTTCACTCAGGGACTAATGACAGTTCGCCACGCCCTGCAGGATATGCGGCCGCAAACAGCCGCCGGACACACCGCCACGACGCACACATCACAGCTTCGGCACCCGCGTCGCCGCTTCACTGCGACGACCAGACGGGTCCCACAGCCGGTCACCCACGTTGAAACCGAAACCAAGGTTCAGCTCCGTCTGAGCACGCTGAGCCCACGGAGTACCCGGATGATCCGTAACCACCGCCTGCATCCGCTCAATCGATGCCGTCTCTTCCGTCTTGATCATCTCCAGATACTCATCACGAGTCAGCTTCATCTGAAACGCCTTCGCCAGACGATCAAACTGCTGCTCGTCCGGAACAATCGGCTTACCACCCCACCAGAAATTCCACTCGTTGGATTTCGGATTCTTCGGCGCGGGCATGTTGTTCGCATGCTGATCCATCGCCAGCAAATACTGATACAGTCGCAGCCGGAAGACATACAACTGAGCCAGCGCCAGATCATAGCTGGCTCGCCAGCGCAATGACGCCTCCTGAGAACGCAGCGCCTTGATCGATTCAAGCTCGCCAATCGCCACCTGACACAGATTCATCGAACGAGCCGCCTTGCCGACCTCCGCTGCCGCGTCCTGACGAAAATCCGGCAACAACAACCGGAAATGCTCGTTCCTCAGACTCAGCTGCGGATCATGAGCACTGAACAGCAGCTTGTCCTCGTTCGGATTTAATGTCGAAATCACACTCCAAAGCACCGCGCGGAAACGACTGGCACTGCGCTGCTGAACATAGGCAGGTCGAGCCAGCAAATCAGGCTGATACTCACGCATCGCCAGAAAATCATACTTCCGCCGATCATTCGCACCCATCCCCACCAAAGTCGTCTCTTCACCCGGCAAAACAAAGAAAATCCCGCCGGTCTCACGAGCTATTCGGACCTGCTCGTAAGGACCAAACCCCGAATTCTGCACGTCCCAGCGAGTATGCAGGCCGTTCCACTGCAGACATTCAGGAAACGGTGTCTCCGGACCACGCCGAATCCGAATCCAAAACTCCTCCTTCGTCGGCTCGTCCACCCAGCGCTGATGAGCATACGGAAAACCAAAAGTGCTCTCGCGGCCAAGGAAGTACACCGGAGCCCTGGCATTGCGAGCCTGAGCAACCGCCTCCTCAACAAACTGACCGTCATCCCCCGATTCGTCCGAAACCACAATCACCGCCAGCTTGCGCTTGCCACGCACCGCCGTCGCCTTGTACTTGTTGATCACCAGAGCAATCGACTGACACATGTTCTCCTGACCGCTCTGGTCCACCGGCACCTTGTCAATCGCCGCCTTCACCTGCTCTATGTCCGAAGTCGGTCGCGGAGTCCACTCGTGAACCTCAGCACCGTAACTGGCCACCACCGTCAGCAGCTGGTCACTGCCACCCTTCTTCACATCGGCGTCCTGCTTCGCAGCAATACCCAGCTCTTCATACACCCGATGATAGTTCTCACGAATCTCTTTCCGGTCATCCGCCAGACTGCCCGATTCGTCAAACAGCCAGACGACCGTCACTTTGCTCTGACGCATCATGCGGATCACTTCCTGAGTGATGATGCCCATGGCGGCGCCGTAGCCCTCCACCATCGCTCCCACTTCACCCGTGATCTCACCCTCACCCAGATCCTCTGCCAAAATCTCATCGGATGGCACCGCCAGCCCAGAAACGACCGGCCGAATACTCATCTCCTTCATCACGTTGGCCTGCTGTACGTTCACAGCAGTGGCCGCCGGCTGCGCCGCAGCCCCCACCGCCGTCGATGGTGTGCCTCCCGCAATGACGTTCAGAGTTTCAGCCGGCGCCGTGTCCAGTTGCAGATCGCGAGTCATCTCTTCCTGAGGAATCTCCTCGGAAAATACAGACTCAAGCATCAGATCCAGACCCTGCGACGCCACCACTCGCTGCATCAAGGCCAAACCAAACAGCACGCCCGAATTTAACAGAATCGAAACAACGACCGACGACAGATTCTTCCGCAACGCACCCGAAACAGGGATTTTCTCCAGCATGCCGTCAGCTCCTGGCCGCCTGTGAACCATTTTCGAGAATCCACAGCATGTATTATGCATCGCTGCAGGTGCCTGTTCAAGCCAAACTCGCCTGAAATGGCGTCCTGCTGCGGAAAAATGGCCAGCCTGACAGGGCGAGGACACCCCCGCCAGGGTGCACTCGGTCGACCCGCGTCGCCAGTCCTGCTAAGCTAAGTCAAGTGGGAGGGTTGCACCGCGAACCAGAGTCCCGGATCCATGAGCAGACAATCAGGTATTGAACCCCGCCTCCCCCAAAGTGCCGGCTCCAAAGGGATCGTTTATGCCCCTGTTTGAAATTGAAACTGAAGCCCACATCATGATCGGCTGGGCCAGCAGCCTCGAACAGGCAGAACATATCGCGGCCAAACACTACCCGGACGAAAAAATTCTCCGCATCACACGCCGCCCCCGCGACCTGTGGGTCATCTCCAAAGGACTGTTCGGACTGGGCGAAAAGTTCGAACCCTGCGACGTCGCCCGCGACTGCCTCTCTCGCGCCTCAGGCGACAAACTGCACGCCATCCGCCTCTACATGCTGGAAACTGGCGCCGATCTGAATGCCGCCCGCAAAGCCATCGAAGCCAACATGTCCGTCGGCTGGTAGCAAATTCCCCGCTTTCCCCTCGGTTTTCTCTCGCCAGATCCGCGAATTTCCCGTAGACTCCAGTGTTCGAGGAGCAACTCGTGAATTCGTAAAGCAAACGGCAGCAAACGCTGGACAGGTCGGCCCGCAACGGCCACGGCCTCAAAAAAATACGGCGTTGTTACAACCTGTCCCCGGCGTTACGCCCCAGATGACTCCCCGGATCCCGCCATCACCACTGTTGACCCGCAGAACAAAAGCGAACTCCGACATGTCACAGCCTGTGCTGCAGCTCCCCGGTGAAACTCGCGATTCACTGCTGGCCTACCGCCGTCTGGTGCGACGGATCAAACTGGCCGAAACTCTCTTCTCGGCCCTCTGCGGTGTCCTCGTCTCCTGGCTCCTGCTGTTCGTCGCCGAACGATTCATCGACACCTCCGCAATAGCCCGCACCACAACCCTCGTTCTCGGTACCCTCGGATTCACACTGCTGCTGCCCGCACGCCTGCATCGCTGGTTCTGGAAAACTCGCCAGCTCGAGCAGGTGGCTCTGCTGCTAAAACGTCGCCACCCAGCCATCGGTGACCAGCTGCTGGGTGTGGTCGAACTGGTCCACAACGGCTTGCCTGCAACAACAAGCGTGCGTCTCGCCGAGGCGGCAGTTGATCAGGTCAATCAGACCGTTAAAGGCTGCGATTTTGCCGACGCGGTCCCACAGCCGCGACATCGCCGCTGGGCCCTGCTCACCGCTGTCCCCGCAGCACTCGCTCTGCTCCTGTTCGCCCTCGTCCCCGCCGCCGGCTGGAACACCACACTGCGCTGGCTGCTGCCATGGTCATCCATCCCGCGATATACGTTCGCCACAGTGCAGCCTGTCCCCCGGTCACTGGTCCTGCCCCACGGTGAAGATGTCCAGTTCCAGCTGCAGCTGCAGGACCAGTCCCGCTGGCGACCAGTTCAGGCTTCAGCCGCAGTCTCCGGTCGCCGGCTGGCTGCGAGGCTCGATGCAGACCGGTACAGATTCAGTCTGCCCGGTCGCACTCAGCAGGATCTGCTCCAGCTTCGCGTCGGTGACTGGACCGGTCAGATTCAGCTCGACGTGGCCGAACGCCCGGAACTCAAGTCCGCCACCGCACTCGTCACCCTGCCAGCCTACCTGCAGTACAGCCGTCCGATACGGCTCGACATCCGCGGCGGCGCCGTGTCCATTCTCAAAGGCTCGCAGGCCACGATCGAGGCCGAAGTCAGCCGCGATCTCCACAGTGCTTCGATCAATGGCCAGCCCGCCAGCGTACAAAAATCCGTGCTGCAGTCAGCTCAGCGATGCGTCACCGCCGCTGAATCGCTCGAACTGCAGTGGCAGGACGTGCTCGGACTCGCTGCCCGCACGGCCTTCAAAGTGCAGGTCAATTCCGTCGATGACCGACAGCCGGATGTGCAGCTGAAAGCACTCGAACCGCAGGCCGTCGTGCTCGATACCGACGCCGTGAAATTCGATATTCAGTCACGCGACGATTTCGGACTGCGACAGGTCGGAATCGAATGGCGCGGTATTGCCGATCCGGTCAATAACCCCGAACCACAGCAGGGCAGCCGACTGGTCGAACAAGGCTCGCCCGAACGACTGAAAATGGCTGGACAAACCGTTTTCTGCGCCGCCACAGAAAAGGTCCCCGCACAGACTCTGGAACTGCGTGCCTGGGCCGAAGATTATCTCGCCGGCCGCGGCCGAGTCTACTCGTCACCCATTGTTATTCACGTCATGACGGCCGAACAGCATGCCGTCTGGCTGATGGAGCAGCTGCGTCGCTGGGCCGGTACCGCCGACGACGTCTACGAAGAAGAAATGCGTCTGCACGATGTCAATCGACAGATCCGGCAAATGTCGGCCGAGCAGTTTGATCAGCCATCGGTGCGACGACAGATTGAACAGCAGGCGGCCGCTGAAAAAGCCAACGGACAGCGACTGGACGCTGTCGTCATGCAGGGAGAAGACCTGATCCGTCAGGCCATGCGGAACCGCGAAATCCTCGCCGGACATGTCGAAACATGGGCACAGGGACTGCAGCAGCTGCAGGATATTTCCCAGAACCGGATGCCGTCGGTCGCCAAACTGCTGTCACAGGCCGCAGCCTCGCGATCAGCAGCGGCCCCTCAGCCCAAAGGCAACCAGACTCCCACCATCACCGATGTCGAATCCGGCTTGAGTGCCCCGGATCAAAAACTGGCCGAACAGCAGCAGCCGGGCAGCAAACCCTCCAGTTCAAAACTCGGTCTGCCCTCAACCGTCGTGCAGGGTGGCCCCCAGCCTCCGCAGGGCCAAAACCAGCCGCAAGGTGATCAGCCAATGGACCAGTCGGTACACCAGCAGGCCGATCTGCTGGCCGAGTTCCTGAAAGTTCGCGAACAGCTGCAGATGATTCTCGACGATCTGGAAGACAGCACTTTCGTAAAGCGTTTCAAAGCCGCTTCGCGTGAGCAGCTGGCAGTGGCCGAAGGCCTGAACAGATCACTCTATGACAGGTTTGGCGTGCAGTCCGGCAAAGCCGGCCTGCTAGTCGACAAAGCCAACGGCTCTGCGGCCACCCGCGAAACTGCCCAAAGTCAGAAACTGCGTATTATCCAGGATGATCTCCAGGCTTACGCCGACCGCCGCAACGAAGCCAAAGTCGTACGCATCCTCAAAGAAATGGAAGATCAGGAGGCGGTCGCCAAAGTCGCAGCCATCGGCGACATCATTCGCAGTAATCGCACTGGCGAATCAATCTCACGCGCTGAACTCTGGGCCGATACACTCGATCGCTGGGCCGAAGAACTGGTCTCGCCCTCAAAATGCGGTCAGTGCAAACCCGGCAACAGTGCCAGCCTGCCGCCCGAGGTCATTCTGGAAGTCATGCGAATTCTGGAAGGTGAAATGGATCTCCGCGAACAGACTCGCGCCGCTCAAAAAACCGTCGATGATTCCGCACGCTGGACGCCGTCCGTCCGCGAACTCTCCGCCGTACAGCAAAGCCTGTACGAACGAGTCTCAGACGTGATCACCGACATTGAAGCCCTGCCTGACGGAGCTGAAAAATTCGGCCGCGAAATCGGCCTGCTGGAAGCCGTCGGTCACGCCATGGGCGATGCATGGACACAGTTGCAGACTCCCCGCACCGACGGTCCCGTGATCGCCGCCGAGACTGAAGCAATCGAACTGCTGCTGCAGACCCGCCGCGCGAACCCGCGCAGCGGCGGAGGCGGTGGTGGTTCCAGCCCAGGCGGTGGCGGCAGCGGTTCCACAGACCGCGCAGCCCTCGAACACTTCGGGCCGGATGCAGATGCCGCTGCTGTTGTTCAGGAACGCGGTGTCCGACAGACAACCGGAAACACCAGCGAAGAGATCCCGGCTGAGTATCGTGAAGGAATTGATGCGTTCTTCAACGCAATTGATGGACGCTGAATATGCCGCTGCAGGTCAGAATTACCGACAACGACGTACTGCTCTACGAAGGCCAGTTGCAGGGGCCTCTGGAATTCGGACGACAGCAGCAGGGTGAACAGGGGCCCGGCTCTGTCGCAACCTCCAGCGGTGTCACTCGCATCGTCATGGCGTCACGGGACAACAAAAAAGTGGCCCGGCGACAGCTGCAGGCCGCCCTCAGCGGTGCAAATGCCGTACGGCTGACTAACATCAGCACGTCAGTCGATGTGCGCAGCGACCAGGGCAGCTCGCTGGAAGCCGGCAGTAGCGGCGAATTCTCGTTGCCCGTCACTCTCCAGTTCGCCTCCGGCCACACTGTGGTGCTCAGCCCCCCACAGACCATCTCCGAAGAAGACTCCGGACTGGAAAGCCTCGCAAGCATCAGCATGGCCCCCGGACAGATGCTGGATTTTTCTGACGAGTTTGCGCGGCCAATGCAGATCGAAGATGTCGCTTCTGACTACGGCCTGTCAAATATCCTGCGAGTCCTTCAGGAGACGATGGGGGTCTTCCGCAATGCTCGAAATGCCGAAGGCCTGTACGCCGCAGCCGTCAATGGCGCCGTTCGCGTTGTGGGTTTCGATGCAGCTCGAGTCCTGCTTTACATCAACGGTCAGTGGGTGCAGGTCCGCGAACTGCACTCAGATGGTCGCCCCTGCAGTGCCTTTGTGCTGCAGGAAGTCCTGCAGCACTGTCGCACTTTTTGGACGTCGGGCACATACCGCCCCACCGCCAGTGTGGCCAGCCTCGACGCCGTCATCGCCTCGCCCATCGTCAGTCGCGAACGCCGCGTCCTGGGAGTTCTTTACGGCGAGCGAACGCCGGAAAGTCAGCTCAGCATGGCAACCGAAATCTCCAGACTGGATGCCAACCTGATGGAACTGCTGGCCTTCTCCGTCGCTGCCGAACTGGATCGCCAGCATCAGGAAGCAGAATCCCAGCGAAATCAGACCCTGTTCGCCCAGTTCTTCTCCTCCAGCCTCGCTAAACACCTCAAAGACAACCCCGATCTGCTGGCTGGTCAGGAAGTTGAAGTCTCTGTCATGTTCTGTGACATCCGCCGCTTCAGTGCCATCAGCGAAGTTGTGGATGCACAAACCATCTTTTCATTCATCAACGATGTCATCGGAGCAGTCTCCGAGTGCATCGATGCTGAGGGTGGCGTCATCGTCGATTATGTGGGCGATGCCGTGATGGGCATGTTCGGAGCTCCCCAGGTACAGTCGGATCACGCCGTCCGGGCCACTCGAGCCGCTCGGGCCATGCTTGGTCGCCGCGCCGCCCTCACCGCCAAATGGCGCCCTGTCATCGGCGAAGATGTCGATTTCTCCATCGGCATCAATACCGGAAAAGCCCGCGCCGGGAACTCTGGATCCGCCTACCGCTTCAAATACGGTCCGCTTGGACGAGCAGTCAATCTGGCCAGCCGCATTCAGGGAGTCACAAAACAACTGCAGACCCGCATCCTGCTGTCACAAGCCACCGAACAAAATCTGGGACCCGAATTTGTTCGCCGCAGACTGTGTCGTGTGCGAGTCGTCAATATGCACGAACCCGTGGAACTGTTCGAACTCAATGACGACGGCTCGCGCGAACTGAATCAGCGATACGAACAGGCCCTGCTGCTGTTCGAACAAAATGATCTGAAAAAAGCAGCCCGCCAGCTCGGCGAGATACTCGAAGCATGGCCCGATGACGGCCCCACACTCGTACTGCTGTCTCGAGTCGTCAGTGCCATGCTGGAAGGTGGCGCACACACCGATACCGTCTGGAACCTCGGTCGCAAATAACGGCCACCACGCCAGCACCACCCCCAAAACGCGAATGGCCCGCGGCAGATTAAATCTGTCGCAGGCCATTCGCGCGTCGGTCAGTCAGCTGAACTGCTTCAGCCAGCCTTCGCCCCGGACTGAGCGTCCCGGCGGATCGCATCATAGATTTCCTGACGATGCACAGAAACATCCCGTGGAGCTTCGATGCCGATACGCACCTTGTCTCCACGGACTTCCACGATGGTTACACGAATGTTGTCACCAATCACAATTGTTTCGTCGCTCTGACGTGATAGTACCAGCATAAGGCTCTCCTTCGTTGCTGAAAATCGACCCTGCACAGACAGAAATTCAGCGGATTTGCATCGCCTGTCACAGGTGCACGGATCGGCAGGAAACGCAGGCACGCGAAACAAGGCGCAGTCGGTACAGCCGGCACAGACGTCCCACGAATGTCAATGAAAATCCGAGCCCAGGACAAAAAATCTCGGTGCCCTGCATGCTGCAACCGTTACAGCCGGACCAGACACGAGTTTCCCGGAAATTTCCGCGGTTTCATTCAGTCCCACTGAAGCCCGGCCAGCTATTTTCCCCGACGACCGCCACCCCGCGCACCCCCGGAACTTTTCCCGCTGCCCGCCGCTCGGCCACGTCCACCACTACCACCACGCCGAGCAAATCCAGGAGAATCTGCCGACTCCTCCTCAGGAACCGGCTCACCCATCTTCTTCTTCAGCTCATGAATCCGGTCGCGCAGCTGCGCCGCACGCTCAAACTGCAACTGCTCAGCAGCCTCCAACATCTCCCCTTCCAGCTCACGCAGATACTCCTGAGTCACAAACTGAGACTCACTGGCCGCTCCCGCTGCCGAACGCTCCACCTGACGCGCCTCAATCTCCTCCTCAATACCCCGCCGAATCGCCTTGCGAATCGTCTCAGGAGTAATCCCGTTTCGCTCGTTATACTCCAGCTGCAGCGCCCGCCGACGATTCGTCTCGTCAATCGCCCGCTGCATGCTCTCAGTCACTGTGTCCGCATACAAAATCACCCGCGCATTCACGTTTCGAGCCGATCGGCCAATCGTCTGAATCAGACTGGTCTCGCTCCGCAGAAAACCCTCCTTGTCCGCGTCCATGATCGCCACCAGCGACACTTCCGGCAGGTCCAGACCCTCACGCAGCAGATTCACACCAATCAGCGCGTCATACTTCCCCTCACGCAGCTCTCGCAGAATCTCCACCCGCTCCACCGCATTCAGCTCAGAATGCAGCCATTGACACCGAACTCCCTCCTCCTTCATAAAGCGAGTCAAATCCTCCGACAGCCGCTTCGTCAGTGTCGTCACCAGCACCCGATCCCCCATCCCCGAACGCTCACGAATCTGCTCCAGCAAATGCGGCACCTGACCGCGAGCCGGTACGACGTGGATCTCCGGATCCACCAGACCCGTCGGACGAATCACCTGCTCCACCACCTCGCCGTCCGTCTGATCCAGCTCCCAGTTACCCGGCGTCGCTGAAACCAGCACCCGATACGACGGCTTCGAATTCCACTCGTCAAACTTCAGCGGCCGGTTGTCCTTCGCCATCGGCAGCCGAAATCCATGATCCACCAGCGTCGTCTTCCGCGCATGATCGCCCGCATACATCGCTCGAATCTGCGGTACCGTCACATGCGACTCGTCCACAAACAGCAGAAAATCCTCAGGAAAAAAGTCGTACAGCGTGTACGGCGCTTCACCGGGCTTCCGACCCGCCAGCGCCCGACTGTAGTTCTCAATCCCCGGACAAAATCCCGTCTCTTTCATCAGCTCAAGGTCATGACGAGTCCTTGCGGCCAGCCGCTGCGCCTCCAGTAACTTCCCCTCCTGCTGAAACACCTTCAGCGTCGCGTCCAGCTCCTCCCGAATCTCATCCAGCGCCGCATCAATACGACTTTGCGGCAATACAAAATGCTTGGCCGGATAAATGTAAATCTCACGCAGCGACTGCGATTCCCGACCCGATACCGGGTCAATCATACTCAGCTTCTCAATCTCATCACCCCACAGCTCCACCCGATACGCAAACTCCTCATACGCCGGCCAGATCTCAATCACATCACCCCGCACCCGAAATTTGCCCCGCGCAGGGTCAAAATCGTTCCGGTCATACTGAATGTCCACCAGCCGCAACAACAGACTGTCCCGATCCACCTGCTGACCCACATGCAGCGGCACCATCATCGCCAGATAGTCCTTCGGCGAACCCAGACCGTAAATACAGCTCACCGTCGCCACCACGATCACATCACTGCGACTGACCAGCGCACTGGTCGCCAGCAAACGCAGACGATCAATCTCCTGATTGATCGATGCGTCCTTCTCGATGTAAATGTCCCGCTGCGGGATATATGCCTCCGGCTGGTAATAATCATAATAACTGACGAAGTACGTCACCGCATTCTGCGGAAAAAACTCGCGAAACTCAGAATACAGCTGCGCCGCCAAAGTCTTGTTGTGAGACAGCACCAGCGTCGGACGCTGCACCCGCTGTATCACATTCGCCATCGTAAACGTCTTGCCCGATCCCGTCACTCCCAGCAACACCTGAGTCCTGCGATTGTCCCGCACACCCGCCACCAGAGAATCAATCGCCTTCGGCTGGTCACCAGCCGGTGCAAACTCGCTGTGCAGCTGGAACTTCTGATCCATCTGAAACATTACTGCCCCGCAGTCTGCAAACCGTTCGCCCACTCCACCGCGTGACGCAGAGCCTCGTCCGCCGACAGCACCGCCGACAGATCTCCACCCGGAACCAGTCCGTCCCGCTGATCACGCTGCTTCAGCCACGCCGAAAACTGCTCGTCCGTCTGCACCACCACATGACCCTCAGAAGGCTTCACTCCCCAGTCGTCCTCAGCCTTCAAATCCGGATAACGATGAATGTTCACACCGCTCGGACGCACATAACCGGCTGTCGTCAGCTTCATTGCCGAACGACCATTCTCCATCCGCACCACCGTCTGCACACTCCCCTTGCCAAAACTGCGCTCACCCATCACCACTGCCCGCTCCCGGTCCTGCAACGCCGCAGATAACACCTCACTCGCCGATGCCGACTGCCGGTTAATCAGCACCGCCAAAGGCAAACCCGGAGGAACCTCAGTACCGGACTTCGCATCCCACACCCGCTCCTTCACCGCTCGACCACTCATCGACACAATTCGGCCACTCTCCAAAAACATATCCGCCACCTCAATCGCCGTGTCCATCAGACCACCAGGATTGGAACGCAGATCAACAATCAATGCCTCCGGCTTCAGCTCAGCAATCTCACGCAACGCCGAACGGAATTCCCCCGTCGTCACCCGACTGAAATGAGCCATCCGCAAATAGGCCACCGGCCTGGCACCGTCCAGCAGCCACTTCCAGCCCGTCTCAGTTCGCGAAACACCCGTCACCGTCGGCATCTGTATCTTCTCACGCACCACCTCCAGCTTCGACAGCTCCGTCGATCCCGGATGCTGCACACCCAAAATTACCACTCGACCCAGTGGACCTGTAATCAGCTTCGAAACCTCACCAGGACTCAGCATGGAAACCTGAGTCCCGTCGACCTCCAGCAAAAGATCAGACGGCCGCACTCCCGCACGCCACGCCGGCGAATCACGCAGCACCGTCGATATCTCCAGACGACCCACACCCTGCTGCACCTGAATCCCGACTCCCACAAATTCCTGCTCCAGATACTGCTCAAAACGACCCAGCTCCTCAGGAGGCACCCAGGTGGAATACTGGTCCAGCTCCTTCAGCATCCCGCGAATCGCTGCATCCACAAGCTTGCGGCGATCAACCTCGCGGACATACTGAGTATCCACCTGCTCGTATGCCTCCGCCAGCAAACGCATCAACTCAAAATCCTGCCGCGCTCGCTCGGCTGCCGTCGGAGGATCGTCCGCTATGACCAGCCCGTGCGGAAACAACCGCAGCATCACAGCCGCCAACAGCACAATTCCACATGACCATCGCATCTGCTCGCTCCACACCAGCTCGGTTCACTTCCGCCAGACACACCCGGCCTGCCGTCAGCCGGTGAACTGACCGCAAAGTCTATAGTTCACCGCCACAGACGGAAAGCCGCGCCACGCCCCCCCAGTGCCCAGAACCACAAACGACGAAAAAACAACCAAACACCCAGAACCCGGATTTTTGCAACTCACCGCAGAACGAATCGCTCACCCGCAAATTCCCCACAGACCCCGCGTCTCACGCCCCCCCCAAGAAACAGCCCGGAACACCATCATCAGCCCTGCTGACATCGTCCAACAACGCCCAGACCTCGACAGAGCAATCTCAACCCGGCAGTCAGCCCGCAAAACTCAAACCCTCCAGCAGTTTCAGCAAAATCAAAATCCACCGACCGCCGGCGTTTAAGACTCAGCCGCCGCTGCAAGCGTGATATCACCACACCTCCCGCCGCCACGCCGCCACGCCGCCACGCCGCCACGCCACCCACGCCACCCACCACCCACGCCACCCACCACCCACGCCACCCACCACCCACCACCCACCACCTCCCGGCCGCCATTTCCGCCGCAACTCTCACCCCTCTCGGACTCTCACATTGCCCTCGGTTATCATCCGTTTGGACCGCTTATGCTTAGGATGTCCAAGAACAAACAGTTGCGACCGCTAAGCAGCTTTCGCAAAAACGAAATGTGACTGCGGGGCGATGGCCGTGTGAACATTGTGGCAGGACTCAACTCGGCCGGGCGGGTGGCTCGATTGACTGACTGCCGACGAATCGGTGATACTTAATGGGCGGGCTTTTCGTTCGGGTTTTGCACAGGCGTTGACTTGTTTCCGGAGCTGACCATGCGGAATTTCTGGCCGCTGTTGTCTGTTGCTCTGACGGTTGGTTGTGCCGGTCCTGTTGTGGAGCAGCAGGTTGATTCGCAGCAGGGTTCGCCTGCTGAAGAACAGCCGCCGGAAGCGGCAACTTGTGGCCAGCCTAAAGAGGTCGTCAATACGATCGGGATGAAGCTGGTGCTGATCCCGGCCGGAACGTTCACGATGGGCTCGCCGGCCAGCGAGAAAGGCCGCAGTGACGACGAAAACCAGCATCAGGTGACGCTGACGAAACCGTTTTACATGGGCCGCACCGAGGTGACTCAGGGACAGTGGAAGAAGGTCATGGGTACGGAACCGTGGAAGGGAAAGAGCTATGTTCAGGAAGGCGATCAGAACGCTGCCAGTTACATCAGCTGGGACGATGCGACGGAGTTCTGCGGTCGGCTGAGCCAGAAGGAAGGCAAAACCTATCGACTGCCGACGGAAGCCGAGTGGGAATACGCCTGCCGCGGCGGGACGAAAACGGCTTTCAGTTTCGGGGATGATGAAGCGGACCTGGGGAAGTACGCCTGGTATGACGGAAACGCATGGAAGGTCAAGGAAAAATACTCGCACCGGGTTGCCCAAAAGCTGGCGAACCCGTTTGGCCTGCACGACCTTCACGGCAATAATTACGAATGGTGCAGAGACTGGTACGGCGATTACCCATCTGCTCCGCTCACCGATCCTCGCGGTCCCGACGCAGGGTCTTCTCGCGTTTTGCGTGGCGGATCCTGGTACAGCGAGCCGAGCTTCCATCGTTCTGCGAACCGCAGCAGTCGCACTCCGGAGTTCCGTTGCCACTTCTACGGATTTCGTTTAGTGCTGTAGCAGCATTCGTCTGCCCCCCAGCTCAGGAAGCACCGCGGCACAGCAAATCGGCACACGTCGCCCGGTGGCTTGATGCCGCTCAGCCGTGTGATCACCTGCTGCTCGAAGTCGCCGCTGTTCACGCAGCAGCCAGCAGCGGGCCGGCTGCTGCCAGCTCCATCGCCAGCACCTCGGCAGCCATCGCCTCATAGTCCACAGCCCCGGCAGAACCCGGAGCATAATCCAGCACGGACTGCCCAAACCCAGGAGCCTCAGCCAGCTTGATGTTGCGGCGAATCTTCGTGCTGAAAATCCGCGCCTTCGACCACGGTGACTCTGCATCACTGTTGCGCAAAAACAACTTCAAATCCTCAACCACGTCCGCCGCTAGTCGCGTACCCGACTCGTACAGACACAACATAATCCCCGTCACCCGCAGGTCACGATTCAGACGACGCGTGACCAGTGCCGTCGTCTCAAACAGCTTCGACAACCCCTGCAAGGCAAGGAAATGCGGCTGCAGCGGGATAAACACTTCATTAACCGCCGTCAGCGCATTGATCGTCAGTACTCCCAGCGACGGAGGACAGTCAATTACCACATAATCAAAACGCTGCTGCTCCTTCCAGTGCCGCATCGCATTCCGCAACAGAAAGTCACGACCAGACTGACCCGCCAGCTCAAGCTCAGTCGCCGCCAGATCAATGTTCGCAGGTACCAGCGACAGGTTGTCTATCACCAGCTGTCGCGTGTCATCCAGAGTGCACTGGCCGGTAAATACGTTGTACGCCGACGGCATCTCAGGGCCCGCTTCCACTCCCAGATGCAAAGACGCATGAGCCTGAGGATCCAGGTCAATCAGACAGACTCGACGACCATGACGAGCCAGCGCGGCAGCCAGATTCACACTGGAAGTCGTCTTTCCCACTCCACCCTTCTGATTCATCACTGCGATGCTGCGCATGACATCCCTTCCAGCAACACTCAATCCAGACTCACGACACGGAACATACCTGCCGCCCGAAGCCATCCTGCTCCAACCGGCCCGCATCACCTCGCTAATGCAGTTTATTATGACTGAGCCCATCAGGACCAGACCGATTTTCGACGCCGGAGAAAAGCTGAAAATTCAGCCCAATCCACTGCAAAGTCACCACTTACAACACGCTGCACCGCCGCAAACCAATGCCGTTTCTCGGCCCCGTTTCCGCTTTTTGCCAATCCCGTATAAGATCCTCCGGGCTGCCACCTGGCCTGTCTCTCGGGAATTCCTGCATGCCTCCTGTTTCTCTCGCTGCCTCCGTCGGCCCTGTTGACCTGCTGGTACTGATCGTCCTGCTGGCCGGATCGATCGTTGTCGGGATTCGAGCCGGACGCGGGGCCACCAGCGCCGATGCCTACCTGCTCGGCGGTCGCTCCCTGCCCTGGTGGGCCATCCTCGGATCCATCGTGGCAACAGAAACCAGCACTGCCACAGTACTCAGCGTGCCCGGGTCCGCATTTGGCGACACAGGCCTCAAGTGGCTGCAGATTCCGCTGGGATATCTGGCCGGTCGAGTCCTGGTGGCAGCCGTATTCCTGCCCCGCTACTTTCAGGGCAATCTCTACACCGCCTACGAAGTTCTGGAAAAACGATTCGGCTCTCTGACCCGCAGAGTTTCCTCGCTGCTGTTCCTGACCACTCGCAGCCTCGGAGACGGCCTGCGACTGTTCCTTGCCGGCCTCGTGCTGGAACGCCTGCTGGGCTGGCCACTGGCAGCCAGTGTACTGGTGATGAGCGTCGTGACGGTGATCTATACCGTCATCGGTGGCCTGCGTTCGGTTGTCTGGAACGACTGCATTCAGTTCGTGATCTACCTGATTGGCGGCATCGCCTCAGTCTTTGTGATCACCGGTCGCATCGATGGTGGCTGGCAGCACCTGCTCACCTGGGCTGTCGATTCCGGCAAACTGCAGCCCTTTGATTTTCAGTTCACGATTTCCGATCCCTTCAACTTCTGGGCCGGACTGATCGGCGGGGCTGTTCTGACCATCGGTACTCACGGCACAGACCACATGATGGTCCAGCGATATCTCAGTGCCCCCAGTCAGCGTGATGCGGTGCGGGCCGTGATTGCCAGCGGCGTGGTAGTTCTGCTGCAGTTCCTGCTGTTTTGTTTCATTGGTGTTCAGCTGGCCTGCTTTTATGCACAGGACGGACGAACGGCCCCGGGTACCGGCGACCGAATTTTCATCGGCTTCATCGTCGAACATTTTCCCCGCAATGCGGGACTGGTCGGACTGATGCTGGCCGCAGTGCTCTCGGCTGCTATGTCCACACTTTCCAGCTCACTCAATGCTTCCGCCTCGGCCGTCCTGAATGACTTTTGGATTCCGCTTTCCAGCCGACAGCTGTCACAGTCGCAGCAGGTCCGGTTATCCCGCCTGCTGACTCTGGGCTTTGGAACACTACAGGCGATCATCGCCATTCAGGCCGCTCGTCTGGACAAGTCGGTCGTCGACAGTGCACTGACCATCGCGGGGTTTTCCGCCGGTATTTTGCTGGGAATCTTTTCACTCGGCATTCTGTCAGGTCGGGCAGGGCAGGGGGCCGCGCTGATCGGAGCCGCAGCAGGTCTGCTCGTGCTGCTGCTGGTTCAGTTCAGTCCGCTGCTGAACGGCCCTGTGATCGCCTGGCCCTGGCTGGCTCTGATCGGGGCCTCGACCACATTCGCCGTGGGCCTGCTTGTTTCCGAGGCAACAGGAAACTCCAAATGACCGCCGGACTGCGACTTGGTCTCGAAGTTCTGGCTGACAATCCGGGGCTGCTGCCGGCCTCAGGGCGACTGGGACTGCTGCTGAATCAGGCCTCCGTCGACAATCAGTTGCAGCTATCCTGCGATGTCCTTGCTCAGGTGTTGCCAAATCGGCTGCAGCGGCTGTTCTCCCCGCAGCACGGATTCTGGAGTGAGCAGCAGGCGAACATGATCGAGTCTTCCGATGCTCGCTATGAACCGCTCGGCCTGCCAGTCTGCAGCCTGTACTCGCACACCCGACGACCTCCCCGACAGCAGCTGCAGGATCTGGACCTCCTGCTGATTGATCTGCAGGATGTTGGCACTCGAGTCTACACGTTTGTCTGGACCATGCTGGAATGCCTGCGCGCCTGTGCCGAGGCCGGTGTGCCCGTCTGCGTCCTCGACCGGCCCAATCCGCTGGGAGGCCTGGTTGTCGAAGGCCCGCCAATTGTCGCCGGGTTCGAATCGTTCGTCGGCAATGCCCCCATCCCCATGCGGCACGGCCTGACCATGGCCGAACTGGCCCTGCTGCTCAATCGTGAACTGCACGTCGGAGCCGATGTGCGATACATTCCCATGCAGGGCTGGCAGCGAGCTGACCTGTGGCCCGATCTGAATCGCGAATGGGTTCCGCCTTCACCTAATATGCCGCGATGGGAAACCTGCTTTGTGTACCCAGGACAAGTTTTGCTGGAAGGTCTGAGTCTGTCCGAAGGCCGAGGCACCACACGGCCCTTTGAAATCTGCGGGGCCCCAGGAATTGATCCGCAACGGCTGCTTCAGCTCCTGAATCAGCAGACTGCAACAGGCTTGCAGTGCCGACCGCTGAAATTTCGTCCGACGTTTGACAAATTCAGCGGACAGGTCTGTGGTGGCCTGGCCCTGCATGTGCGACAGCCTGCTCTGGTACGGTCTTTCCACTGGACGCTAAGACTGCTGCAGGCGGTCCGTCAGATATCCCCCGCCAGTCTGCGCCCGCTGGATCCGCCGTACGAGTACGAGTACCGCAGACCGCCCCTCGATATTCTGTATGGATCTGCTGAACTGCGGCAGGCACTGACAGCAGAAACCGAATTCGACAACGCCCGACTGCAGCATCTGGCCAGGGTCGATGAACTGGCCTGGTTCCGGCGGACCGCCGGCATCCTGCTGTACGACTGAACCGTCTGAAATCAAAACGGATGTCGTTTACAAGAAAATTCCAGCCCGATTTTCCGTTTCCAGAGCAGAAAACGGCCTGTTTGTTCCCGTTCTTTGGAACGAATCGGGCAGATTCCTGCGTCAGATCCTGAGGACTCTGCCGGCATCTTGTGATTTACGGGCCTTACCCCTAAAACACCGGGACTACGCGGTTGCCATGCTGGATTACGGCTGCCGCATCGCTCGCATTTTGGCAGGACTTCCGCCGAATTGTGCGCCTTCCCGATCATCGAGACTCCTCTTTTCGTGCAAAGTGCAGAACCGTGCATCGAGTATTGATTACTGACAGTTTGTCAAAAGCCGGCCTGAAAGTTCTGGAACAGACTCCCGGTATCGAAGTGGTAATTCGCAGTGGCCTGACACCACAGCAGGTCCGCGAAGAACTGAAATCGGTGGATGCCATCATCATTCGCAGTGGTACAACGCTGACAGCCGAAATTCTGGAGGATCAGCAGCGTCTCAAGTGCATCGCTCGCGCCGGAGTCGGCGTCGACAACATTAACCTCGAAGCAGCCACTCGAGCCGGCGTGCTCGTGATGAACACTCCCAGTGGCAACACCATCAGCACGGCTGAGCACACGTTCGCCATGATGCTGGCTCTGTCAAGAAACATCGGACCTGCGTATGCCAGCATGAAGGCCGGCAAATGGGATCGCAAGTCTTTCCAGGGTACGCAGCTGGCGGGTAAAACTCTTGCAGTACTGGGGCTCGGCCGCATCGGACTCAGTGTGGCCGCTCGCGCCCGGGCCTTCGAGATGAACGTGCTGGGCTACGATCCATTGATTTCGGAAGAGAAGTGCAAAGAGCTGGGAATTCAGCTTTTTCGCGACGTCGACGAAATTGTCACTCGCTGCGATTACCTCACGGTGCACACTCCCCTGACAGACGAAACTCGCGGCATCATCAACGCCCCTCGACTGGCCAGCATGAAAAAGGGCGTGCGGATTATCAACTGTGCTCGCGGCGGTATCATTGACGAACAGGATCTGGCAGCAGCCATTGAGTCCGGACACGTTGCCGGTGCGGCTCTTGATGTGTTTGTCGATGAGCCTCCCACTGACCGCCACCTCATGGACCTGCCCAAAGTGCTGGCCACCCCCCACCTCGGTGCTTCCACTGACGAAGCTCAGGAAATGGTGTCCATCGAAGCGGCCGAACTTGTCGTCGCTTATCTGCAGCGAAACGAAATCCGCTGCGCCGTGAACATGGCTCCCGTATCCGCGCAGGAAATGGCCGAGCTGCAGCATTATCTGAACCTGTGCTACCGACTGGGACTGCTGTCGGCCCAGATGATTCGCGGGCAAAGCCTGAAAAACGCCGAAGTAGTTTATCGCGGTGATGCCGCCTCCCGAAAAACACGCCTGCTCACAAACGCCTTCACCGCAGGTCTGCTGGAAGGTGCTTTGGACGAATCCGTCAATGTGATCAACGCCACCTCGGTCGCTCAGGCTCGCGGTATTCATATCCGCGAATCGGCCACCGGTGACTGTGAGAACTTCGCCAGTATGGTTTCGGTCATTGTCGAAACCGGACAGGGACGGTTCGAAGCCTCGGGTACGATCTTCGGCAATCAGTTCATGCGACTGGTGCGACTGAACGAGTTTCAGTTTGAAGCCTATCTGGATGGACTGCTGCTGATTTATCGCCATCGCGACGTGCCGGGTGTCATCGGATTTATCGGAACGCATCTCGGTGAAGACAATGTGAACATCGCTCAGATGGCACTGGGGCGACGTTCGCAGGCCCCCGGCGGCGCGGCCGCAGCCATCCTGAATCTGGACAGTACTCCGTCCGCCGAAACACTCAACAGAATTCGCGCCTACCAGCCGGATACGAAAGTGGATATCGTGAAACTGCCACCGGCCAATGCCGGACTGCCCTGGCTGACCGCCCGCTGAACTTCCGTCAGCGGTGCTCAGCCACCCAGCCCCCATCAATCCTCAGGCGGACTGTGGCAGCAGCCACAGTCCGCCTGCGTTTATCACCCACCGCATCCATGGCTGACACCCCCTGTTGTTATTTCCAAAGATCACCGGTACCCTTTAACTCGCACAAATCTGTAAACCCAAACGCATTTCCCAGACAAAACCTCTGACACCCTGAATCCGTTTTCCAGCACCCGGGGCGTCCACCACTCACACCCGCGGACTCCCGTCTGCGGCTCCTCAAACCGAAAACTGACCACTGACCGCTCCCATGCCCTTTGCCATTGATGTCCGCGATGTGACTCGCACTTACGATGACCTCAAAGCGGTCTCGGCAGTCTCCTTTGCGCTGCCGATCGGCAAAACCCTCGGACTGATCGGCCCCAACGGTGCCGGCAAAACGACCTTACTCCGAATGATCTGCACCCTGGTACAGCCAGACAGCGGTGATGTGCTGGTCCAGGGTTTTTCCGCTCGCCAGCAGCCTTGCGATGTCCGTCGACAGCTGGGCTTCATGCCGGCCGAATTCGGATCACCCCGCGGCGTCTCCATTGCCGAGTATCTTGAGTATTTCGCCTGCCTGTTCGGCCTGTCAGCCACCGATCGCCAGCAGCGAATTCGCGACGTCTGTGAACTGACCGAGCTGCGGGGCAGGGAAGGAGTGCTCGTCAACGGACTCTCGACAGGCAACCGTCAGCGGCTGCTGCTGGCAAAAACTCTGCTGCACGATCCGGCCGTCCTGGTCCTCGACGAACCCGCCAGCGGACTTGACCCCCGCGCCCGCAACGAACTGCGAGCCATCATTCGGACGCTGGCCTCGCTCGGAAAATCCGTGCTGATCAGCTCGCACATCCTGCCCGATATCGAAGACATCAGTGATCAGATCGCCATCATGGAAGCCGGGAAACTGGTCCTGCACGGTGACCTCGGCAGCCTGCAGCAGGCACATGCCGATCAGCGACGCACTGTGCGGCTGAAAGTTGCTGAATCCGACCTCCAAAAGGCTCGCGAATTACTCCTGTCACTGCCGCAGGTCCGCACCTGCGAACTGGCAGATCGAAGCTTAACGATCGTCTTTGAGGGCGAGGACACCAGCGGCCTGCTGACAAATCTGCTGCAGGCCCGCATCCGTATTACGTTCTTCTCCGAAAACGAAGTTGACCTCGAACAGATCTTCATGCGAACCACTGCAGGGAAAGTCACATGAGATATCTGCTGCAGTTTCCCGAATTCATCCGCTCCAGCCCGACGTGGATTCGCGATCGATCAGGACTGCTTTCCGGCTATCTTGTGGGACTGACCGCCCTGATTCTGAACGCCGGCATGCTGGGAATAATCGCTCTGCTGATCGACAGTCCCAGCAGCTTTCGCCGGCTGCTGCAGACACTCGATTTCGGCAGCCTGCTGGGGCTGCTGTTGTGCGGTGGTGCCATTGCCGCAGTCACACTCCTTGTCCCCCTGCGACAGACCGGACTGTTCCTGGCCCCGCGGATCGGACGTTACTTCGACCAGATTGTCTTAAGCGGCATTTCGCCCATGCGTTACATGGCCGGCACGATTGTCGGCCAGAATCTGTTCTTCGCCCTGATCCTGTGTCTGATGCTGCCCTGGTTCACACTGGCACTGTCCATCGGAGGCATGCATTTCAGCACATTTCTGGGCAATCTGTTTCTGATCTGGCTGTACAGCATGCTGCTGGCAGTGACCACAGCAGCACTGTCGTTGTACATCACCGAACCGCTGGCCTTTGCCGCAGTCTCTGTGGGCTCACTGCTGGCGTCGCTGATCAGCCTCCTGCCTGTTCCGCTGCAGCCAGGGCTTGTCACGCCGGTGCCCGCACTGCTGGCCAGTGTACCGCAGCTGATGATGGCGGCTGCTCCCATGTTTGGCAGCCAGCTCGGATATGCTGAGGTCTTCGTACTGACCACCGTGGTGATGTCCGCCGTCATCTTTGCAGGCTTGCTGCAGCTGCATTTCGGCCCGCTGTTCGGACTGATTCGCGATAACTCGGCGTTCGGCGAAGTCGTCCACGAAGGTGACAATCGGCTGAAACGAAGATTTCGATTTCGACTGCATATACAGCGTCCGTCCGAGCTGGCGTTTTTCTATCAGAATCGCAGCCGCCTGCTGTCTCGCTGGGAAGGCCTGATTCGCTGGGGTGGCAGCCTGCTGCTGCTGGGCACCATTGCCGGATTCGGCTGCACGCTGCTGTTCGCCGGACTGCGGATAATGCTTGTCGGTACAAACACTGCTCTGGCAGCCAATGCCGGTTACATCACCTCCGTTGTGCAGGCCGCCTATATTGCAGGGCAGTTGGGTACAACGGCCGTGGCTGTCGTGGCTGTGCTGGTGTTCTCACACAATCGCTGCACTTTTAGCCTGCCCATTTGCGTGGTGCCCGGGGTTCGCCTGCGAGCCGGTACCCTGGACTGGGCCGCATTTCTGCTGATCGTGGGAGGTACCGCCACTGCCGTCAGTCTGATTCTGCTGGACGCCGCCGGCCCCTGCCAGCGACTGATGTCGGTCGCCGTCGGACAGACCAGCGACTATATCGCACAGTTCGCGTCCGTACAGGTCGCTCGCTGGGCCGTAGAGCCACAGTTGATCGTCGTCACGGCTGCCCTGACGGTGTACCTGATGCAGAGGAATTTTTGCCTGCATTTCTGGTCCAGAATTCTTGCCAGCATTCTGACCGGGTTCTTTTGGTTCTTCGGACTGGCCATCGTTCCTCTGGTGGTTGGAATGATGCTGCATGAACGAGGATTTCGGATTGAAACCCTCGATCGATATTCAGAGCTGGGACTCCCGCTTGCTCTGCTGTCACCCATCATGGCCTCGATCACTCGGTTCACCGAAGGACCGTACAACATGAAATGGGACCAGCCCCTGCATGGGTTCTACGCACTGAACATCGGCATCTGGCTGCTGCTTGGCACGCTGCTCATGGTACGCGAGCGGCGACTGAAAAAAGCAGATGACGCCTGGCGCAACGGAAGGAGCGGACCATGATGCTGCGATTCATTCTGACCTGCACCTGCCTGCTGACTTTCGCAATCTCCACTGCTCACGCCCAGGTGGCAGCTACACTAGCCAGCACCGATTACCCAGGACTTGATATCCAGGCAGTGCTCGGCTGGGACGGCTTCATCGACGCGCGTACCCCCACACCAATTTCCTTTCTGATTTCCAATAACAGCCGGGACGTGCTTGAGGGCACACTGGTGCTGCGAGAACCAAACACTTTTCGCACTCTGGTACTGGAAAATCTCACTGTCGGTCCCGGCAGCAAACGGCAGTTTGGGTCCGTCATTCACATCGCTGACTGGGAACAGTGTGAAGCCTCATGGGAAGGTGCTCGCGGCGTCCTCTGGACTCGCCCCGTTTCTCTGATCGGGCTGCGACAGTACGCGGCAGATAAAGCCGCACTGCTGTACGTGGAAGAAGGTGGCCGATCGCTCAAATTCAATACGCCGGAAGGGCAGCCAGTTCTGAACGGTACACTGCCAGGAGATTTCATACCTCCCGGCGGCTATGGCCAGCAGGTTACACCACTGTCGATTCCGCCATGGCAGCTGCCAATACATCCCGGACCACTGACGGTGCTCCGCGGCCTCGTACTGGCTGACACACTCAAACCGGAATCACTCAATGACGCCCAATGGAATGCTCTTGGCCGCTGGGTCTGCATGGGCGGACTCGTCTTTATCTCCCAAAACTCCACCAGACTGTCCGAACACCTGCTGCAGGCCTGCCCGCTGCGCAATGACGGTCCTCCCAATGATGCCGCCCGCATGCTGATCGGGGCCGGCAGCCTGTATCGCCTGCCCGGCCCGGAAGGTACTGACAACGAACAACAATTGCAGCAGGTCGCTCAGATCGTTGCGCTGGAACCTGGGCGAGTTCTGCCGGGTGCCTGCCGCACTCTGGAACTGGAAGACTGGTCGGCACCAGCGTCGGAAGTAACCCTTGGTCGAGTCCTCTCAGTGCTGCTGATTTACGCCGCTCTGTCGTCGCTCACGCTGATCATGTTCCGCAGTACACGCCGCTGGATCCTGATCTGGACCACCAGCGTCGTGGCCCTTGCCAGCCTCGGGGCAGTCGCCGCCGGAATCTCCGTGCGTTTAAGCCGAGGCGACATGACCTGTACGGTTTTTTCCGAACCCGGAGCAGGCGGCATCGTTGAGACGGCCGTTCTGAAACTAAACTCCGCCGGCGGCAGCAGCTTCCGCACAGCCCTCACCGGACAAATGCCCGACATCCAGATCAATCACGACGAACCAGACCGCCGCTACAATTACTACTACAGAAACCCAACAGAAAACCAGCTGCGCACATGGCCGGCATTCAGCCTGACCCCCAATCTCTCTCCCGAAACACCCGGCCTGTGCACCGTGTCCGTGCCGATTTCACCATGGGGTGAAAGACATCTGCGGGCTGTCGATTTTCGACGCGTCAATTCACCGCTGCAACTCAAGCTCGACTACCTGCCCGAAAACCAAACCGGACCGCTGCAGGGGCAGTGGCAAGTCCGGGTCACCGGCACCTCAGCCTGGCGACCCGCGAATATCACCCTGAAAATGGAGATTCGCCATGTGCGACAGACAGAAAACGGCGCACTCAGCCCCGACCAGCTGACCTCCACACTAAGCATCCCCTTCAGCAGCAAAACAGACGCGCCCGAATGGACCGCAGAAGTCCCCGCAACCAAACTTTCCTGGACGCCACAGCAGATCGCCAGCTGGATTCGCTCAGATCAGCAAACCGAACTGGCCCCCGGAATGGCAGTCCTTTGGCTGGAAGGCTCCGTGCTGGAACCGGCAAATCTGAAGCCTGATGAGGCTGCTACCGAATTCACGGAAGTTGCTGAAACTCAGCACCGATTCATTTACCAGATCCCGCAGTCGCTGATCCCCGCAGCATGGCTGAACCTGCTAAGAACGGCCCCCTGAAGCCCGCACACAAGTCAGCCATCCCTGTCCTGCCCACGAGCCGGATTCTTCCAGGCCCACGTGTCGTCCTCGCGCAGCCGCAAATAACTCTGATACCGAATCATCGGTATCAGACCCTCCGCCACCGCCGCCTTCACACCACAATGCTCTTCGTGAATATGTGAGCAGTCCGGGAAACGACACCACGGAATGAATGGACGAAACTCTACGTAATAACCGTCCACTTCCTCCAGAGCCAGATCCCATAACTCAAATTGACGTATCCCCGGCGTATCACAAACCCACCCGCCGGCTGTCAAAGGCACCAGTCGCGCACGCCGCGTTGTGTGCGTCCCCTTGTGACTCCAGTCACTGACGTCCGCCGTCGCCAGCCCCAGCGCCGGATCCACAGCGTTCAGCAATGATGACTTTCCCACCCCGCTCTGTCCGCTCACCGCCGTCTGACGCCCGGACAGCAGCGTCCTCAGCTGCGCAATCCCCTCACCCGTCCGAATACTGGCCAGCACCACCGTATACCCCGCACGACCATAAGCCCGGACATGCGGGAGCAGGGTTCGAGTGTCCACGAGGTCGCTTTTGCTGATGCAGATGATGGGCATAATGCCCCGCTCCTCTGCACACACCAGATAACGATCCACCAGCTGCGGCCGAAACTCAGGATCAGCAGCCGCATTCACGATCAGCACCTGATCAATGTTGGCCACCAAAATGTGCTCACGCCCATGACTGCCGCGAGACAGCACGCCGTAACGTGGCTCAACACGCTCAATCACGCCCTGGCCGGCATCGCCCTCCTGACGAAACAGCACACGATCACCCGTGACCACCACATTCCGGGCATCTCGAGCCAGTGAACGCAGGATGCCGCGAACCGAACACGAATACTCGCGACCAGAATCATCACAACGAACCAGAATGTGCAGCCCGATAAAACTGACGACCCGACCACGCTGACACGTCGACTCGTCCACAACCCGCAACAGTTGATCACCCTCCGCCCGCACACCAACCATCGTGCGGCGACGGAACAGATCGCCCCGCGATGTCACACGCTCCTGACGTGAAACATCCTCAGCCGCCTCCTGATCACTCAGCAGGTCATGCGTCAGATTCTGCTGGCGGGCGCGAGCCTGCTTGTTGCGACGCAGATCCACCCGCACCTTATCACCGTAGTTCTTCGGTCGATGATGCTTGCGTCCCTTGTCCGCCATTACCCGCGCCCCTTACGGACCAAATATGCGGCACTACAGAATTGCAGCACCCTTCACCTGAATTCCCTTCAACTGCATCTTCAGCTCTTCCACGTTCGGCGAAATTTCAAATGCCGCCTCACGACTGATAATTTCACGCATCACAAAGTCATACAGACTGTCGTTGAACAACTGCATGCCTTCCGTCTTGCCGATGCGGATCGCCGCCCACAGCTTCTCGTCCTGCTCCTCCATCACCAGCTTGCGAACCGTCGGATTGAAACTCATGATCTCGACAATCGGAACACGCGGAGGCACATCCACAATCGTCTTCAGCAGCTTCTGTCCCACGATGCACTTCATGTTCATCGCCATACTCGCGCGAATCGCCTTGTGCATGTCAAATGGAAACAGGTCCAAAATACGCGAAATCGTACCGGGGGCCCCCGGAGCGTGAATGGTTCCAAACACCAGGTGCCCCGTTTCAGCCGCATGAATGGCCGTCTCAAAGGTTTCCCGGTCTCGCATCTCACCCACCAGCATAATATCGGGATCCTCACGCACCGCATGCTTCATCGCGATGTGAAAGTCAATCACGTCCTGACCAATCTCTCGCTGGTTGATCAAACACTTGTCCGACGTGTAAATGAACTCAATCGGGTCCTCGATCGTCAGAATATGCTTGTTCATATTCCGATTGATCCAGTCCAGCATCGACGCAATCGTCGTACTTTTGCCGGAACCCGTCACACCCGCCAGCAGCACCATCCCCTGGTCATACCGACAGTGCTCAACCATGCAGGCCGGCAGAAACAGCTTTTCAAAGGGCGGAATCGAACGCTCAATTTTTCGCGCTACCATGCCGACCTTGCCAAGCTGAGTCAGCAGGTTCACACGGAAACGCCACGGATCATTGTCCGCCGAAACGACCTTCGAAAAGTCAGCCCCCCCGTTCATATGAAAGATATCAAGATTGCGCTGGTCCATCATCGGGAACGTCAGCTCAATCATCTGGCTTTCACTGATCGGTGGCATCTCCAACTCACGCAGACCACCACGAATACGAAAAATCGGCGGTCGCCCCACCTGCAAATGAATGTCAGAACACTTGTGCTTGATCGCCATCCGGAAAATCTTGTCAATCTCCAGATCTTTACGAGGATCAAACGTAGATTTTTTCCAGTCAGCTATCAGCACCATCGGTTTTGCCCCGAAAATCTTCGCCCGCTGTAATTACCAATCAAGCCCGGACTCAACAGTCGGCCCAGACCCCGTTATACCAGGTTACAGAGACTCGTGCAGCATTCCAGCCCCGAAAATTCAATCGCCCCGCAACAAGTTCCACCTGTTCATCGGTCACAATACGCCGCACAAATCGCTGATTTTCATCTGTTTCAGCCCAGCCCAATCGGCATTGACACCGAAAATCGAGTCCCCCGGCCAGGCTCGCTCTCACACACAATCTGTCCCCGATGAGCCTCCACGATCCGACGCACCGTCGGTAAACCCAGACCACTGCCACCCGAACGAGTCGAAAAGAAGGCCTGAAACATCCTGCTGCGAGTCTTCTCGTCCATCCCCCGACCCGTGTCAATCACCTCCAAGACCACCGCTCCCGCTCGCACCCGAGTCAACAATTCAATTGAACCACCCTCCGGCATCGCCTCCAGCGCATTGCGGCACAAATTCGCCAGCGCCTGCCGCATCAGAGCCCTGTCCAGCGGCACCGGCGGAAGATCACTGTCCAGATGAGTCCTTAACTCCACATCCGCAGCCTCCGCCTGCGCCTCCAGAAACCCCACATACTCCGAGACCACATCGTTCAGCTGCCCCTCCTCCAAATGCAACTCGCCAGCCCGAGCAAACTGTAGAAAAGCATTCAGAATCTCCTCCAGATTCCGACACTCAGCACGCAAACTGCCAATTCGCCGCAACATCCTGCGACCACGAGGCGAATCATCCTCACCCAAATCCTCTGCCAGCAGCTCCAGATTCATCCCAATCGTCGAAAGCGGATTACGAATCTCATGCGCCAGTCCGCCAGCCAGCGTCGCCAGCTCAGTATTCTGAGCACGCAAGAGCTCCCGCTCTCGCTCCCGAGATTCATCCATATCAAACACTCCCCACCGAAAACGCTGCCGACCACAGCCACACCCTATAAAAAGAGCCCGGCAGATCGTTCTGCCGGGCTCCGTCTTTACGAGCAGATTCTCACTCGTCGTCACCACCAGCGTCGGCCTTCTTCGCCAGCAGCACCGCTTTCCGCGACAACCGCACGCGATTCTGATCGTCCACCGAGATCACCTTCACTTCAAACACGTCGCCAATCTTCACCACCTCAGACGGATGCTTCACGAAACCGTCCGACAGTTCGCTGACGTGACACATGCCGTCCTTGCCCGGAGCAATCTCAATAAAAGCACCAAAGTCCTTAATCGAAGTCACCTTGCCGGTGTAAACACGGCCCGGCTGAATCTCTTCACAAAGAGCCTCCACGCGAGCCAGAGCGGCGTCGGCAGACTGAGCATTCGCAGCGGAAATCGTCACTGTTCCGTTTTCCGCGATGTCAATCAATGCCCCAGACTCCTCCTGAATCGCCCGGATCGTCTTGCCGCCAGGACCAATCAAAAGACCAATCTTCTCTGGATTGATCGATGTCTGCACCAGCTTCGGAGCTGTGGCAGAGACGTCCGTGCGAGGACGACGGATCGTCGTCAGCATCTGACGCAGCAGCTCCTTGCGGGCACGCAAAGCCTGCTCCAGAGTATCACGGATGATCGCCTCGCTGATCCCCGCAATCTTTAGGTCCAGCTGAATCCCCGTAATTCCTCGACCCGTACCCGCCACCTTGAAGTCCATGTCACCAAAGTGGTCCTCGTCACCCATGATGTCCGTCAGCAAGGTGTACTTGTCGCCTTCCGACACAAGCCCAATGCTGATCCCGGCCACCGGCTGAACAATCGGCACACCCGCATCCATCAGCGACAGCGTCGCTGAGCAGACCGACGCCATCGAACTGCTGCCGTTGGACTCCAGAATGTCAGAAATCACCCGGATGGTGTAAGGGAACTTCTCAGGAGCCGGGATCACCGGTGCCACTGAACGCTCCGCCAGACAACCATGGCCAATCTCACGGCGCCCCGGACCACGCACCGGCTTGCACTCGCCCACCGAAAACGGCGGGAAGTAATAGTGCAGCATGAACCGCGATGCCTCTTCACCAAACAAGCCGTCAGACTTCTGCTGATCGCGAGTCGTTCCGAGAGTCACCGTGGCCAGCGACTGAGTTTCACCGCGAGTAAACAGGGCAGAGCCATGCACGCGCGGCAAAGTCCCCACAGCCGTACTGATCGCTCGCAGATCCGAAATCTCGCGACCGTCAATACGACGGCCCGCCAGAATCTGATCACGCACCACACGCTCCTCCAGATCATGGAAGGCATTGGCAAACTGAGCCTTCGTAAGACCACTGGCCGTGACCTCAGACTCGTTCGGGAAGTGCTTTTCAATCAGCGACTTCTTCAAAGCACGCACACGCTCAGCACGCTCCTGCTTCATCTTCGCCGTCTTGGCTTCCGTCAACGCCGCATACGCCTCAGACTTCAAAGTCGCGTAGAACGGATTCTCAGCAGGCTCGGCAATCACCGGCAGATCAATTCCAGCTTCAGACACCAGCTGCAGCTGCAGCTGACACAACGCCTGAATGTGACGATGAGCAAACATGATGGCATCACCCATCTCCTTCTCTGGAATCTGCTGACCAAAACCCTCGATCATCAGAACAGCATCACGAGACCCGGCGACAACCAGATCCAGCTTGCTCGTCTTCATCTGCTCGACGGTCGGCATCAGAACCAGCGACTCGCCCTCCATCCCCACTCGCACCGCAGCAATCGGACCACGAAATGGCAGACCCGATACCATCAGCGCTGCACTGGCCGCCGTAATGCTCAATACGTCCGGGTCATTCACCCCGTCGCAGGACATCACGTTCGACATCACCTGGACTTCGTCAAAGAAGCCCTTCGGAAACAGCGGACGAATCGGACGGTCCGTCAGCCGGCTGGTCAGAATCTCGCGAGTCGTCGGGCGCCCCTCGCGCTTCAAATATCCGCCAGCAAAACGACCGGCCGCAGCCAGACGCTCACGATAATCAACCGTCAATGGGAAAAAGTCTGTCCCGGGTCGCGAAGGACCACTCTGGGACGCACAGAACACACTGGTGTCACCAAACTGCAACAGCACCGCTCCAGATGCCTGCTTCGCAAGTTCACCCGTCGTAATACTGAACTTCTGACCCGCAAATTCCGCTTCTACCGTTACCTTCTTCACAACACATCCTCACCCGGACCAGCCGGAATACCGACCGGAACCGCGCCAGGCTACTCTTCCAGATCCCTCTACCACTCCAGCAACTTCACGACATCAGATCCGCATGCAGCCAACTGCAATCACTGACAACTCAAAGTCACCGACAGGAAGCGGTAATCCGCTACGAGCCTGCGGCCCCGATCAAAAACTGACAAACCCTCAAACAACCAACCTGACACGTATCAGACTGTTACTGACCCTCACGCCCGCAAATTCGCAGGCCCTCACACTTTCCAAACCACAAAACCCAAATCACATCCAACAACACTCTGCCGCTTACCAGAAACACTCGGGGCGTCGCCGATTCTCTCCAACAACGCCCCGCACTTCGTCACTTTCGGATGTTCAGGCGACCAATGATCGACTGATACCGAGCCACACTCTGCCGCTTCAGGTAATCCAGCAACTGCCGGCGACGACTGACCTTGCTCAGAAGACCACGACGCCCCGCGTAGTCCTTTGGGTGAGTTTGCAGGTGCTCAGTCACAGCCTGAATCTCAGCCGTCAGAACCGCAATCTGCACCTCAGGCGAACCCGTATCGCCCGGCTGCAATGCATACTGGGCCAACACCGCCACCTTGTGCTCAGGACTAATCGACATCTTCTGCTTTCCCCGCTTTTTCACCGGCCGCACGCCGGGTACACCTCCGCCAGTCAATACCAGCAGGCACGTGACCTGGAACGACGAACGGCCAAACCTGCGTCTCAACTGCAGCCGCATACTCTGCGGCTACCAGCCCGGCGCTCGAAATACCGCCGAGAGCAAACCCGACGCTTGGTTCCTATTATGCCCGGAAATGCTCCGGGAATCAATCCAAAACCATCCTCTCGGCCGTTCCGGCCCCGCCATTCACCCGAAATCCGGGCAAAACCACCGTTTTTGCAGACTTTCCGATCCCAGAACTCACTTGTGGTGCTCGTGCTCCTTAAACAACACATGCTCCCGATCACCACCCGCCACAACCCAGGCCAGCAAATCGAGAATTTCTTCACGAGTCAGTTTGTTCAGTACACCCTTCGGCATAATGCTCACTTCACTCGCACTCCGCTCCTCAATCTCTGACTTCTTCACAGCGACCAGTTTGTCAGGCGCAGCCGGGTTGTCCAGAACCTTCAACTCCCCGCCAGCATCCTCCAGCACCAGCCCCGTCACCACCTTGCCAGAACTCAGCACAATCACACTGGACTGATACTTCGGCTCAATCTTCTTCGACGGATTCAGAATGTGGTCCAGAATGTCCATTCGCGAATACTCCGCCGGCAGCTTCGCCAGATCAGGCCCCACCGCCACGCCCTGGCCATTCATACGATGACAACCCACACAGGCCGCCGCCCTGAACAACTGCTGGCCCACCGCAAAACTGTTCGCACGATGCGTCAGATGCATCACATCACCCGCCAGATCGTCCAGCTGCCATTCCGTGTTTCGGCCCAGATACTTTAGTAACTCGTCCTTCTGCTCCAGCTTTGCTGCCGCCAGATAACCTGCCGGATCCGTCTCATAACCCCGTAAATCAGACACCACATACAACGCACCATACATGCGACGCCAGTGACCTGGATACGTACAAACATACGGGTAAATTCCAGGTTCGCTCGGTGTCTCAAAATAAACGGAAGCCACTTTCCCCGGCTGCACCAGTTCGCTCGCCGCCAGCACACTGCCCGTACTTGGCACAAAACCTCGCTCCGCAGCATCCGCATCCCGCCCCGTCGATTCCGCCAGCTCGCCCACCGCCGCCATCGTTCCCGGCTTCACGATCGCCAGATTGTGCGGCATGTTGTCCGTGTTCGACAAACGGAACTCCACCGGTCGACCAGCCTGCACCGCCACAATCTCACGATCATAAATCATTCTCTCAGGAACCGTACCCAGCGCTATCAGTGGCACCACCACCTCACTCAGCTGACGCTCCAGCGACAGCCTCGCCTCACCGGAAAGTCGCTTGCCCGCTGCCTCCGCCAGCCCCACTGCCACTAAACCCGCAGCAGAATTTCTCCGCCGTGGCTCAAGCCCCGACAGATATTTTACCGCCCCGGCACCCAACACTGCCGCCTGAGCCTCCGGACGACGATCCTCAGGAATTGCCGCAAGAGCAGTCAGCACACTGCCGGTCGATGCGCCCGACTGGAGCAGCCCAGCCAGCACCGCCGTCTTCTCCGCTTCAAAACCTGGCAGCTGCGATAATGCCAGAATCCCAAGGTCCTGCAGCGTCTGCTCCGCAGCAGTCACCAGCACCTCAGCCGGCAGCTCCTGCTTTCGCAGACCCGGACCCGACCAGCTCATACCCAAACCATCGCCACCGCCATTGTCAAAATAAGTTGCCACTATCGGATGCAATCCCGGCTCAAGCCGCACCTCACCACGCTTCTCCACAATCCCGTGCAAACCGTCATTGTCGATCAGCAACTCGCCATTGATGTAAAAACGCGAACCATCGTCGGAACTGATGAAGAACACATAACGACCAGCTTTCTCAATCCGAATGTGGCCGCGAAACATCAGGGCAAAGCCGTCACGAGTCTTAAGGATCGGCTGATCCATCACGATCTTCTCAGCCACTCCACTCGCCGACGGCGTCAACGCCTCCAGCGTTTCCCTCGCCACGTTCGCCGGATTCGGAGCATAAAAATCCACCCGCAAACCCGGCTGTACCAGTTGCGCAGCACCCCGACTGCCCTCCAGCGCTGGCAACAGCGCCGCCAGCTTTGGAAACAGTGCAGCCTGGGCCGATTTGGATGTCACCAGTGGCAATGCCCGCAACACGTCCTCGCGAGTCAACTGGTCCTCGGCCATCGCAGCAAACACCGCATCGCCATTGCCGTCAGCACTGATCCAGGCAGACAGCGCCACCCGGCGAGTCTCTGCTGAACGAGCAGATTTCGCCAGTTTCACGATTCGATCGCGGACCCGCACCAGTTGATCGGCAGGCTGAGCCGCCAGCAGACGACTTAGACTGTTCAGAACATTCACACTGGCCTTCGCATTCAACTCCTCAATCAACGCAAATAACTCCTCCGTTTCCGCCACCTTCCGCACACCAGCCAGTCCCGTCAGCGCAGCCCGCAAAGTCTCCTGTGGCACACTCTCACGAGTCAGTATCGCTCGATAAACACCTTCCGTCTTCTCCATCTTCAACAAATCTTCCACACTAGCATTCGACAGCGCATAAGCCTCGGCATTCCGACTCAACTTCCCGCCGGCAGCCAGCACTCCCCGCACCGCCCCATCCAGATCAATCACCCCACGCGCCTGCTGAATGACAAATGTGAGCTGTTGATCCTGCTCAGTCTGCATCGCCGCAAATAAAATCTCTGCCGCCAGCGGCCCGCGAGTAAAGGATGCGGCAACCACCGCCTCAGCACGCACCTGCGGAGATGCATCCACTGCCCGCTTCAACAACAACCTCTCCCAGGCCTCCACATCCAGCACAACTGCTGACTCGTCCAGCACCACCGGTATCGTCCGACCCGGACCAGACTCTGCCGCCGCTGATTTCGATACTGCTTGCTTCCGCCACGACACGTCCCGGGCCAAATCCCGCAACACACGAACCGCAGCAGCACGAGCATCCTCCTGAGGACTCTCCAGCAGCCCCTGCAACAACTCAAAATCCGTCCGCCGGGTCCGCTGAGTGGCCCACAGCGCTTCCACCAGCGACCTCGCGTCTTTTGCAACCTCAGGCAGCATTCCCTTGCGCCAAGCAGACACAGCCGCAGCTACCTCCGACTGGTCCCGCCCCGTCAACTCCAGACGCGCACGATAACGTTCCGCCAGCACCGGCGAACCCAGAGATCGAACCACCGCATCTGTTGCAGCCTTGCTCAGTTGCAACGTCGGCTGCACCGGACGCCCCTCCGCCGTAACCCGGTAAACACGCCCATGCAGATGGTCACGACTGGGATCCCGCAGATTGTGCTGCATGTGGCCAATGATCGGATTCTGCCAGTCCAGCAAATACAACGCACCGTCGCCACCAATCTCCATATCACTGGGTCGAAAATTCTGATCCGACGAATACAGAATCGGTTCCACTTCGCGAGCAAAAAATCCGGCACCACGCTTCTCAAACCGATACTGCGTTACCCCCTGAAAACCAATCACATTCGCAATCAGCAGATTGCCACGGTTCTCCTCCGCAAAATGCTGACTGTCCAAAATGCAAATCGCCGGCACCGGACGCACTCGCTTTTCGTACAGTTGCGCCGGAGCCCCCCGACCCGGCATCCCAATAAAGTTCCCCGTTCCGCCAGTTCCATCAGTCGCAAACTGATTGCCCCACTGGTCAAACACATCTCCATGCGGATTCGGACCAATCGGAAAATGAAAATCAATGTCAAACGTCACCGGATCCCACTCATAAACACCAGTCCCGCCAGTCCCAAACCGCTTCGTCGGCCCCCATGGAGTCTCAAAGTTCTCAGCATGGAAAATTCCCCGTGAAAAATAAAACTTGCCCGCCGGACTCATCACAAACGCGTTGGCCGTGTGATGCGTGTCCGCAGAATCCAGACCATGGAAAATCCGCTCCCGAACATCGGCCCGATCGTCACCGTCCGTATCCTTCAAAAACCAGATATCAGGAGCCATCGCGACCAGCACGCCCCCGTTCCAGAACTCAAACCCAGTCGGGTTATGCAGACCATCAGCAAAAGTAATGCAGCGATCCGCCACACCGTCCACATTGTCGTCCGGAAGAATCAGTAGCTTGTCGTTCATCGCCTCCAGAGGATTCCAGTGCGGATACGTCGGCCAGGCAGCCACCCATAGGCGACCATCCGGATCCACCGCACTCTGCACAGGATTCACCAGATCCGAAAACATCTCCTCCGATGCAAACAGATTGACCTTCATCCCCGCATGCACCGTCATCTTCTCAATCGCCTCGGCCCCGCCCAGAAACTTGTGACGGCCACCCTCCAGTTCGCCCGGCTTGTTCGTCCTGACCTCCAGTGGCTGCGGCAGACCAGCGTCGTCAGGCTCCGACTGCTGACCGTTTGCCGCTGCCCAGATCACAGCGTCCCGCCGCGCTGTCATCTCAGTCAAAATCTCCAGCTCACGCTGCATCACCACGAAATTTGTCTGCCCCTCAACAAACTGCAGGCCCGAACGACCGCCAAAAACACTATAGCCGTCCGTCGCCCGATACACGTTGTGCCAGTACAGGTTCTTCGCCAGCACTGCCCGACGAATCAAAAGCAGTCTGTCCGCTGGCAGCGACCCCGGATTCACTACAAATGCCGACCGCACAATCGCTTCCGCAGCCACCTGATTGCCCCTGTCATTCAAATGCACACCGTTCAGTGTCAGTTCGCCGGCAGCTGCCCTCGCCGCAGCCGATTCCGAAACAGCCCGACCAAACCGATCACGCTGCACGCCCGCCAGATTTCGCACCACACTGCCGTCCCAGGCTGCCTGCGCAGCAGCTTGACGAGTCGCCTCGAAGAGATTCACAAAAGGCAAACCCAGCTCTGCAGCCACCCGGGCCATCTCAGCCGTGTATAGCTCCAGACTGGCGTTCGCCTCAGAACCGTCCGGCAGCTCGGCTAGCCGCAAATCCTCAAACCATGTCGGGGAACACAGCACCACCTGCGGAGCACTCCGGCCGTTAAATTGCTGCCCCTGAACCTGCTTCACGAAAGCCGTCAGCTCCCCCCGGAATTTCTCCAGACCCTCAGCTCCCGCCCACGACTCATTGTAACCAAAACACGCAATGATGACGTCCGCACGAACCTTGGTCAGCCACTCATCCGGACTGCCAAAATTGTCCGATCGCGGTCGCTCTGTCAGTGAATCACCACTAAAACCCAAGTCCCGCAGCACTAGCTTGTGCTGCGGATATGCCGCCTGCAGCAGCGTCTCCAGCCAGCCGGCATGCTGCATCCGATCAGCCAGAGTATTGCCGATGACCGCGATCCGAGCCTCAGGCTGCAGCCGCACCGTATGCTGAGCCTGCAGCAACGACGGGCTGAACTGCAGACACAAATACACCAGCAGCAGTCGCCACACTCGCAGCGACCACGCAGAATCAAAGGAAAGCAGAGCAGCAGAGCAGGGCAGGGACAGCGGATATCGCATGGGAAGACTCCGAGGCAGGATGCGGAAGCTATGGATTCCGAGGGTCAGCATCTCAGGTTCGGCCGACTAGTCAAGCGAAGAATTATCCCGCCCAGCCAAACAAAAAAACGCTTCGTGGCCTCCCCCCGGAACCACGAAGCATTCTCAAACCCCAGCACGAACACTCAGCCACCGTAACCGGAGCCATTCCCCTAAAAGTAAACACTGGCACCCGCCCTTGGCTCGTCATTGTGCATACCCCGAAGGTAGTCGTAGTCAACACTTGAACAATGAGCCGTCCAGGAACCAGCGAACGTGCGGAAATGCCCTAAAATCTTCAGTTCTTCGCCCCCATAAACCGTTGCTACGTCAGACTGGCAGGCATCCGTTCGATACTGTGCCTTGCCGTGCACACGGTGGATCTGGTACGAGCCCCCGGGAATGTATATCGGACCGGCATCCGCAGTCTTGTTGCGATACACCCAGCGCTCCACTGCCCCCACCTTCGGCGACTCCACGCATGACTTCGCATCATACTGACGTCAGTTGACCTGATAGCCACCCCCGGCCGACTCGATGTCAAAATACCGAGTCGTCTCGCAGTCCGTGGGTTTCAGAATGCGGTGCGGACGCAGACAGTCACCATGCTTCACCGTCCCACAGTTCTTCTACTTCGATCCCTCAACCACAAACTTCAGCCATGGAATGCAGCCACAGCCATAACGGTCGTCATCACACTTCTGGTCGTCAGGACGATAACCCTTCGATTTGTCGACATAGCCATAACTGTCCCTCGAACCCATGCCGTAACCAAAGCCATAGCCCTGCTTGTCATCACGGTCGTAATCACGTCCGTCATGGTCACCGTCGTAGCTGTCGCCGCAGCGAGGATTTCCGCTGGGCCGGCAGTCGTACGAGTACGTCAGACTGCTGCAGGGATGAATCTCCTGCACACAGTGACTGAACTTAATCGCCACGTCGGCACGTTCGCCAGGACACAACACCTCGCAGTCCTCTTTCACCGCGTTGTTGTAAAGGCACGAATCCTTACCCAGCTTCGTAAACGGCTGCACACCGCTCAGTCTCAACTCAAGAAAACGAGCATTGCAGCCGTTCAACGGCTGCAGGCGATACTTCTGCAGCTCCACCTTCAAAAACGGCTGCACACGACCATTTGCAAGCCACCCATCCCCCAGCGGCCCGTTATGATCCAGCAGCTTGTAAAATAATGTCCCGTCCGAATTGAATTTTCGATCCTGCAGAGCCAAAGGAATGTCATACGACGCTCGAGGCAGCACGTTGCGACGAACCAGATCACACTCCAGTTCATGAGTCAGCAGGTAAAATCCCGCCAGACCAGACCACACTTTGGGACCCGCCACGTCCATCGCATGATCATGCAGCCACATCGTGCTGGGACTCTCCGTAAAATCAGGCTCCCCATTCAGCAGCGGTAAAGTATTCGGGTAGTAATAATCCCGTGCTCGCCCCGGCAGAACACAAACATTCGGATAGTCATCCGCATGAGCCGGACCGTGCCCCCCGTGCAGATGAGTCGTCAATTCCACGTCCAGCTTATTGTAAGTTCGCACAACTTACGGCTGGCCAACTCGCGAACGAATCGTCGGACCACGTATCGATCCGCCATAAGCGTAACGAGGAATCTTCACGCCCGGAACATACTCATTCAAAACTCGCCGCACCCGAAGATCGAAATATCAAGTCGGATGGGTCTCATACAACGGAATATCCGGAAACCCAGCATATCGCCGCTCGAAAAACTCCGGAGCAATCCAGTGAAAAACAGCACCCGGCTGCCACGGAGCCACACCCTCCGATGTCGGCGCAAGATCCACAGATATCTCGCACACGCCTGCGTAAACGGAATATAATTTCCCGGCAGCACCGGCGCGGCAGCCAATGCTCTGCCAGACCGCACGCCAGGCGAACGAACCGCCGCACCACCTGACCCCATGCCCGTCGCCGGACGATTCGGAGGCCCCGCAATACCGGCAGCTAACCCGCCACCAATCGCAGCCAAACCCGCACCACGATTCAACACACCGTGGCGACTACCCCGTTCTTCCATCTCCGCACCCGCTCCCAGATTCAATGCCGCAAAATCCCGCCGCAACCACACACCTCTGGGAACTTCGCAACCAGCATGCCGGAAAAATTCTTTTCCCCACCCCCCCAAAAAAGAAATGCAACAATCCCCTGAAAACACGACGCAGGGAAATCGCCGCCATAGTGACAGGCAAGTAAAGCTTTACTTGCACCGCAACAGACTGTTCAAAAACACAGTTCCCTCGACACCCAAGAGATTACTTACCAATTCCGACATATCCGACACTTCCTGCACAAACCCAGTATCAGGCAGGCACGTTCAATAAGTTCCACACAAATGTGAACTGCGACTACAGACCATTTGCCCGCTCAACACTGTCAGTGAATGATTGACAAAGTGTAAAGGGGTAGATTCCCGTCCCCCCCCGGCCTCCAGGTCGCAACATGTCTGACACAAACCTCCTCAAATCGTCAGCACCAGGCTTTATCGATCTCTCGCTCCGCCGATAACGCGTCCGAAGGAGTCGAGCGTCGGCAGTTTCGCGACGGCGATCGCTCACTCCGCCCAGAAGTTGCCGAGCTGGCAGACGCCATCGCCGACTACAAAATCAGCCATCGCCGCCGCTTCATCACCTTCGAAGAACTCTACGAAGTCATGATGTCCCTCGGCTACCACCGCTGATCGCACGCCATAAACTGCTCAATCGACCAACAGCCCGCTGCCACACTGCAGCGGGCCTGAACCGTTTGTATCCAGTCGCTCAACGCACAGGCCGGAACAGATCCACACGATCATGCGTCGTGTACAGTCGCCAGTCGCTGCCATCATGAATCAGCATCCCGCTCGACCGATTCTCCGATAACGGTCGCAATGGCTGCCCCAGGCGTCGCCACTTCACCAAATCACTCGACTCGGCCAGAAACGGTACCCAGCGGCGAGGCTTCTCGGTGTCGCCCGTGCCATGCAGAACAGCTACATACCGATCACCCAGCTTTTGCACCTGATTCATGGCAATCATCTGAGAACACCAGGGCTCAGGCCCCGGCACAATCACCGGCTCATCGCTGACATTCGTCCATGTCTTCAGATCCCCTGACTCAGCCAGCCAAACCCCCAGATCACGTCGCTCATAAAGCAAATACCAGCGACCATCCCGATACAGACCGTTCGGAGTCCCAAATGGGCCAGGCGGAATCGGATTGCCATCCCGCAAACGCACATCCAAAGTCCCCTCACGCTGCCAAACCAGACCGTCCACTGACGTCATCAACTGAGCCTGATCATTCAAACCCTCAGAAAACATGTAGTACCGGCCGTCCTGCCGCACCACCATCATGTCCTCCACCCAATAGTCCTCCACCAGTGGCCCCGCACCATGCCGCTGCCAACGCACTCCGTCAGACGATGTCGCATAACCCAGCTTCATTCGCAATGGCTGACGGTCAGGATCATACCCCGTGTACCACAACTTCCAGCCGTCAGAATCCCGCAGAATCCAGCCACGCTCGCGAATCTTTGCGTCCCACTCCCCCGGACGCCCGGTCAGCAACGGCACCGCAACCGCTGATTCAAAGCTGACCGGTACATCCTGACCGCTGGCACAAGCCCCCCCAAAGCACAGAGCCAATAAACACCACAGCAACCGCATACCTGCACTCTCCAGCCACATACACAGCCCCCTCTGCCACAACGCCCCCATCGCATAAAAAAAGAGCCCGGCGTTGTCACCGGGCTCCCGTCAACCGCTCAATGGCTGCCTGACACCGCATCAGTCCGGCAAACGCCGAATGCTGACGTTCCGGAAGCTCACTGCATCCCCGTGACCAGCAAAGCCAAATGCACCAATCTTGCGATCCTTGCCAGGATGTGGCCGACCACCCATGTACTCAGTCACCTTCGCAAGGTCCGCGTTCAAAATCACGTTCCCGTTCAGTTCCACGCGAATTGAACTTCCATTCACGGTCACTTCCTGGAAATTCCACTGACCAGCAGAACGCAAAAATCCACGCTCAGCAGCAACCATCCCATACGCAGAACCGTGATACTGGCGAGCATCCAGTTTGGCGTAGTTGGCGTGCTCAGAATCCAGCACCTGCAGCTCGCACATCGCGTCATAGGCCGGATCACCCTTGCCGTCCGTACGAATCGCCAGACCATTGTTGCCAGATGGCGGAGTATTAAACTCAAGACGAACGGCGAAATTCGCATACTCTTCAGAAGTGTGCAAAATCCCCCCCTTGCCCTCGCGACAGCGAATCGCGCCGTCCACAACTTCGTAATTGTCCACTGCCCCGGCCCAGCCCTTCAGGTCAGTGCCGTTAAACACGGACACAAAACCGTCCGCAGCACGTTCACTCAAAATCTTCGCTGACTCCTCAGCACTGATCTCTCGCAGATAGATGTTCTTCCAGCGAATCTCACCACCATGCGTCTGCAGACAGATCGGACCACTCGCAAACAATGGCTTCTGCCGGTCCCAGAAGTTCTCCATGATCGCATTGTCGACAACCATCTTGCCGTTCAGCCAGACCGATGTTCGAGCACCAATCTGACGAATTCGGAAACTGTTCCATTCGCCAAAAGCCTTGTCCGCCAGCACCGCCGGATCCTTCCCCGGAGCACCCGCGCTGTTGTTCCACAAGCCACCACTGCCCTTGTCAGCACCCAGCTTGAACTTCGCCTCTTCCGTAAAGTCCCAGATCTGAACCTGCGGATTAGCTTTCAGGTAAATCCCCGAATCCGCCTTCGGAACCGTACGGTAATCAATCAGCAACTCGTAATCAGTGTAGTCCTTGTCCGTTACCAGATAAGCACCGTGACCATCATTCACCAGATCGCCGTTCTCGACCGACCAGTGCTGCTTCGCGTCAGCCGTCCACTCGTCAATCTGCTTCTTCCGCATGTCTTCAGGCATACGAGCCAGATCGCGAGGATCAAAGTGCGGCATGCCATGCCAGCCCTCAAGGTCCTTGCCATTGAAGATCGCATGAAACCCCTCAGGTGGCTGCACGGCAACTGCAACAGCCGAAAACACAGTCAGGAACGCAGCGGCAAGGACTGCCTGAATTGGCGTTCGAAGCATAGACACTTTCTCCGGTAGGCGGGATCTGATTGACAATTGCCTCAGAGAACAGCCGGAGCCGTCTAGGAGGCAGAGCTGTGAGAATAGTCGAAATTTCTGAATCGGCCAACACCGACAACCCGATGTGATGGAAATTTCATCAGGGATTCCCGGTCGCTGCCGGCAGCAGCTCCGACCCGACACCCGCCAGCCGCAGCTCACGCGCAAACAACACCCGCCCCGACTGCTCCAGCTCCGGTTCCAGCACCACCTGCAACTCGCCCGGAAGATCCGTCTCCAGCAGAAACAACACCCGATCAGCCGGAATCCGCACGTCCCCCACCCGACCTCGCCCCGGCCTCCATAAGGCCCGCCGAAATAACCCCTGAGTCCTGGCACGATGACGCAGCTGCTCTTCCGTGAACTCCGACTGCCCCCCCCACGGAAACATCGGATTCTCAAAATATGCCCTCAGAAAATCTCCCAGCACCGCTCGACCTGACGGCCGCAGACGAAATTGCCGCTCCCCCGCTGACCACACCAGCGGCCAAACCTCATTCTCGTACATTACCCACGCCTCGTCCCCCTCCCGTACCGACAGTCCTGCACCCGCGTCAATCACCACCCCCGTCAAATTCCCGCCCGTCACCGACAGCTGATTCAGTCGCAGACCCCAGTCCGCCAGCTCAACCCGTGATCGAGACATCACCAGCTCACGACTATACGGCGGAATCCGACAGCGATACTCCGCCTCCGTTCCCACCACTGCCGTCGCTGACACCTGCTCATCCTGCACCCCGGATGCCAGCAGCGTCTGACGACCCGACTGACGCAGACTGTAGTCCGCACCCTCCGTTACAAACAACTGCCGAAATGCCAGCACATCCCAGTGCCGACTATCCTCCGCCAGCGCCACCAAATCCGCTCGACTCGACCGCACTTCCTGATACCCGCGTCGCCCCACCCACCAAAACAACACACTAAACAACAGCACCGCTCCGCCAATACCCACCAGCGGCCACGGAAATTTCACCTCCGGCTGACGAGACAGCCACCAGCCCCCCGGATACAGCACCAGCACATACAACAACGCCAGCAGTCCAATCAAAATACTCGAATGCTCAGGTTCAGACGTCAGCCGCAGACGCTCCAAAATCCCCTCATCATCCCGCAAACGCTGCTCGTCAGGCTGCAAGTGTACACGCGAACCGGACGCAGCAGCAGAATCTTCCGCCACTCGCCGCGGAGACTGCACTGCAGCCACCAGCGACTCCGTCAAACCGCCTCGCTGCAGCTCATGCCGCATCACCTCGCCCGCACCCACCACAAACTTCTCAAACGGCTCGTTCAGTACCGCCAGCAGCCCGGAAAAACGCAGCCGCTGACCATTCGCATCCAACAACAAATGCAACTCTCCACCACGCTGCAGCCAGCCCAGCAAAGCAGTCTGCCGAGGCTCCTCCCAGTTCGGCACATGATCCAGAAACATCGCATGCAAACCATGAGTCGCCGTGGTGTACGGAGGAAATACCTCCTCCGACATGTGCTTCACAGTCGTCGGAATCCGCTCCAGACTGCCCGCCCGATCCAGCAGCACCACCGGCAGCAGCCGCTGCTCCTCCGACTGCAGCCAATTCTCCTCCTGCACCAGCCGCGGCTGATCCACCGGATCAAACACCGTCACACCCGCCGATGTTCGCAGCTCAAGCTGCCACGTCGCATTCGAATCCGATATCCACGGATAGAATTGCACCCAACGCCTCGCCGATGGCCCCAAAAATACCGGCTGCTCATACACCGCACCCGCACGACGCAACACCCCACTCACCATCTGCATCGTCAGCACACCCTCCACCGCGTCCGACGACAAATTATCCAGCAACAGCGAAACCGGCTGAAATTCCCCCACAGTCACCCGACCATCAAAGCCCCACGACGCCTCAGCGATTCGCACACGAGCCGACAAGGACGTCTGACCAACAGCCTCCTGGGCAATCAACACCACCAATGCCAGACTCAATAACAGCCCGCTGATTCTGCCCACCCGAAAATACAGGCACACAAGATTCACAAGAGCTTCCCTTCGTCCCCGCACACCGCAAAAGCCATCAGACGCCAACCTCGTCCTCACGCCCAAATAACCGCCGCGCTCGACGCAGCACCAGCCAGCGACAACAACACATTAACAGCCAGTGCCAGATCGCCACCACACAACTTAACACACAAGGCACCAGCATCGGCCAGTCACTTAGCCCCTGCTCGCCAAACCGCGAGCCCGAAAATAATACCGAATGATTCGGATTCAATGCCCCCAGCAATGACTCGTGCGCCATCAGAGCCCCGTCAATCCGAAACAACTGCCGTACCCCATTCGATAACTGATAACCCAACAACATGCCCTCAGTCACTTCCACATAACGCCCGCTCCAGTCCCGCCCACGAACCAAAGATGACTCGCCAATCAGAAACACCGAACACCCCACCCACGCCAATGACACCGCCACGGCCGTAAACACCGAACGCGACTGACTCCGAGCCCCACCCCCCGTCAATAACCCCAGCCACGCCAGCAAATGCAGACCCGTCCACGTCGAAAATACTGTTAGCACCAGGTAAAACAACAGCCACAACCACTGCCCCAGATTCGACAACTTCACGCCACCACCGGACTGAGCAGCCATCAGCACACTCGACAAATTCACCGTCAGAATCGGTGTCGCCACAACCATCATCAAACGACGCATCCCCGCAATCTTCTGCTCCAAAATCTGCCGGCCTGTCAGCGGAGTCGACAGCAGAGCCTCGAGGGTCTCACGAGCACGCTCGGAACTGATCAGTGTCGCAGCCTTCACCGAAACAATCATCAGTGCCAGCAGCCACGCCACCCCCCACAACGCCCCAAATCCACCCCGATTCCGCTCAGCAGCACCAAAAACCACCGCCAGCAAACACACAAACAATGTCGGAAACTCCAGCGCCACCAGCATCCGAATCAAGTATCGAGCACGACCTAATGACTTCTTCTCACGCTCACGCCACGCCACCGGATCCAGCTCCGGCCACGACTCGCGGTCCGCAATCACCTGCACCCCGCCAGCACGATCATTCAGTCGCTGAAAAAAAACATCCAGACTGCGGAATACCTGCAGCATTAGGGATGACTGACTGGCAAACGCCCGCCGGAACAGCAGCACGCGAGTCATCGTGATGCAAAATAAAACAGTCAACATCGTCGGCACAGTCGCGGTCAGCACACACCAAACGGGATCGACCGGAAACCGCGCCATCATCAACCTCAAAGGACCGTCCGGGCCCCCGGAAATCTGCACCGCAAAGCCATGCCCCGACATGCCATCCACAAACTGCCAGATCATCCACGGTGTCGGTATCCACACCGGAGCCAGTCGAGTCAAAGTGAACAGCACAGCAGACAGCACGTATGACGCCACAAACGCACCTACCGTCGTCGTATACCACGCACTGCACATCAGACCAATCGACCCAAACAGCAAACACTCCCAAAACACCAGCCACAACGTCGACCACAACAACCGCTCGTCCACCCCGCCCAGCGAATACACAAATGCCAGCATCGGAAAACTTAACAGCAGAAATGTCAGCATCGGCATCAGACGACTGCCCAGCTTCTCCAGCACGATCGTCAACGGCGAAAGCCTCGTCACAAACAGCGTACCCAGCGTGTTACGCTCCTTCTCTATCGTAATCGAACCACAAACCAGCGATGGCATCAGCAACTGCACCGCCAGAAACAAGGTGGGAACCAGTCGAGGAAACAGGATCGAACCTGACCCCATCAGACTCATTGCAGCAGGTTGCCCAAAACCTATGCTGATCGCGTTCCGCACCTGATACTGCATCAGGTCTGAAAGTGAACTGCTGACCTGAAACAACACCCAGCCCAGCAACAGCAACGCCCCCAGAAACCTCACAACGTAAGTCCGCCGACGAGTACTCAGCTCGATCAACTCACGACGCAGCAAAGGCAGCTCCGGAATCAGTCGCGGAATCCTCACGCCGTCTTCCCCTCTGTCAGCTTCATGAACGCCGTCTCCATGTCCATCGCCTCCGGCTGCAGCATCGTCAGACGAGCACCGGCAGCCACCAGCCCGGCATGCAGATCGGCTATCGACAAATCCTCCTCACGCAGACGCAATGCCCAGCGATCCACCTGCTGCTCCACAGACTCCACACCCGGAATCGCTCGCACCCGCTCATATAACTCAGGCCCCGCATTGTCCGCCCGAATGTGCACCACCCGCATCAGCTGCAACCGTCGATAAATCTCATTCAATGAACCCTCCGCCACCATCCGGCCCAGCTCAATAATGCCGATCCGAGTACAGAGCTGAGCAAGCTCGCTCAAAATATGGCTGCTGATCAGAATCGTTTTGCCCATCTCGCGCAATGCCTTCAGCAACTCACGCATCTCAATCCGCGCACGCGGATCCAGACCACTCGAAGGCTCGTCCAGCAACAACACCTTCGGATCATGCAGCAGCACCCGCGCCAATGCCAGCCGCTGCTTCATCCCCCGCGACAATCCGTCCACAGGTGAATGCGCCTTGTGAGTCATGTCGGTCAGCGTCAGCACATCATCAATCACACCCTTCCGCTTCGATGTCGGAATCCGATAAGCCGCCGCAAAAAAATGCAAATACTCAAGACTGGTCAGATCCTCGTACACACCAAAAAAGTCGGGCACAAATCCCATCACGTCCCGAACCTTCTGCGGCTGTCGCAGAACATCCAGACCACACACATAAGCCTGCCCCTGAAACTTCGGCTGCAGCGTCGCCAGCACCCGAAATGTCGATGACTTCCCCGCTCCATTCGGGCCAATAAACCCAAAAACTTCACCCTCCGGAATCTCCAGAGAAATCCCCTTCACCGCCTCAAACTTCCCATAACTCACACGCAAATGCCGCAAACTGATGGCCGCAGGACGCTTCACGCCACCAGCACTGCCACCGCCCGACAACGATTCCGTCACTGACACGTCGTTCTGCATCACACCACCCCCGGAACTCACCCGCCAACCACTCGGTACAATCGCCGAAATACCTCAATCCGCTCGCCACGCAGACGCATCACCACCAGCACATACTCCTCCGGATTGTCAGCCGAAGACATCACCAGATCCTCCAGCGCATCAGACCCCTGCGGAGATAACTGGCTCAACACACTGAACACACCCTCCCCAGCCACCTGCTGACCAGTCACACTGCCCAGCAACGCACTCAACATCCTCGCACGAACACTTCGAACATCCTCCCACGATCGCGGTGCCGTTCCCGACTGCACCTCACTAAACTGCTGGCCCAGCACCGGAATCGACTGCCCCTGATGCACAATCAACGCCTCATACTCGCCCCCAGACTGCTGCGACAATGCCCGCAAACCGGCCATCAAACGCCACCGACCGGCCTCCGTCGACACCAATGCAGCATCTCCCCAGTCAATCGCCGGTAACTCCACCCCCTCAGGCTCCAGTGTCAAAGTCCTGAAACTCACAGGTGACCACTGCTGCACGCTCTGCCGCATAGAAAAATTCTGCGGAAATAAGCCCTCATAAGCCGGCGCCTCGTCCGTCGCCATAGGCACATCTCCGTACATGCCACGGTTCAGATACTGATCCCTCGTCTGCACCATCAGAGCACGCCGCTGAGGCAGCTCAACCTCACGACCACCACCAAAAAATAACGTTTCAATCGTCGACTGCCGTACCACCGCACCGCCAGCATCCAGATCCGTAATCACCAGCACTCCGCCCGTGTCGTCACTGCTCATGTAGGCATGCGCGACAGCGATCGTCAGAAACGTAAATGCCGCCGTTACCACCGGAAACAGCAGCCACGTATACTTCCGCATCCGCAGCCAGCCCAGCACAAAATAATCCACTGGACCAACCACCAGCACATAACCCAGCAGAATCACCGCAATCACCGACACCGGTACCATCTGCACGTCCGATGGCAGCAATGCCGCCTCAGCCTGACTCAGCAGCGGTGACTGCTGCGACCGCAACGACAAAAAACGGCCCTTCCACTGCCGACGCCAGATCTGCAGCTGTTCAGAACTCACATAATATCGGTCTCCGCCCTCCGGTGGTCGCGTCAGCTGCACGTGACCCTCGGGTTCAGTCATCACCCACTGCTCTTTCGAATAAATACCACGCTCGTCCCGCTGCGCATCCCGGAAAAAACGTCGAGTCAACAAGAGATCACTCGGTTCCTGAGAACCAATGCCCCGGTACACATCACTTTGCTCACGAACCTTCCACAAAAAACAGATCGTCCGACGCCACACGTCCGCACTGCCGGCAAGCACCGACAAGTCCTCCATCACCGGAAACAGCACCGCCCGCCCCAGTCCCGCTCGACTTAGCACCGGAGCGCCCGCTCGGTCAGCCACAATCAACAGTCGACCGTCATCATCCAGCGTCAAATCAGCCTCAGAACCCAGACCCTCACCCATCAGACGACGCAGGAAACCCAGCTGCTGCGGCTGCAGCCGCTCTGCAGCCTCCACAGCGACACTGCCCCCAGCTCGCACCCAGACCTCAATCGCACGCTGCTGCGCCTCTGACAGCAATCCCAGCGCACCATCACTCAATAACAGCACGTCAAATGCACAATATCCCAGCGGATCCTCAGACAAGACCTTCACATCCCACTCAGCCGCATAATGCACAATTCCCGGCGTCGTCTGCAGTGCGCCCACACCGGCTCCCGCCGCCGAACCGCCAATGTCCAAAACCTCACCCTCCAGCTGCTCGCCAGAAAATGACTGCACACTGCTCATCGCCTCCGACAGCAGCAAACGCTCCTGCAAAAACTTCCGGTTCACCGTAGCCACACGATTCCGCGGATCATTACTCGCACTGCACATCACAAACGCCCGCTCCAGAGCACTGGTCATCAGCAGGTCAAATGGCTCCGCCAGACCCTTCCGCCCCGGAGCTGATGTCAGCTGAATCCGCTCGTCCCGCGTCACAAACCACGCCCGAATGGCCCAGTTGCGAGTATCCGAGGTCTGCAGCGGCGGCAACAACAAACTAAACTCATAATCCTGCCCCGCCAAAACAATCCCGTCCCGCCGCAATGTCGCCAGACGGTCAGACTCCGATGTCAGCTCCAGGGCATCATAAATCTGCAGCTCCAGAGCACCCTCCAGAAACTGAGGCTCGTTGTACTCCAGTCGCACATTCACATGAATCGGGGCCGCTGTGCGACCACGAATACTGCCCAGTTCCAGCTTCATCCCCACTCGAGGCTGTCCGGAAACTGTCCCCCCAACCGCCGACAGTCCCCAAACCGCCAGCAACATCACCAGAACTCTACGCAGAACTCCGCGTCTCATTCCAGTACCCCTCGAGCCCTCTGGAAATACCACCACTCAAACAACATCAAACCAAATGCCACAAGTGCCAATACCCACCAGTACGGACGGTCTGCCTCCAGACGCCCCGTCTCACCCGTCGCCACCTTCATCTCCGCAAACTTCAGCTCTTCCACAGACACCAGCGAACTCTCCGACACACTCAGTAAACCCGTACCAACCACCGCCACAACATCCTCTCCCTCCAGCACGTCATACCGACCAACCTCCGCCGCCGGGATCCCCGTCAGCATCCCCGTCGCCGTCGTCCGCCCCGCTATCCGAGCTCCCCCTGGAGTCTTCACGGAGTACTCCCGATCAGCTTCCAGCAGAATCCCCGGCAATACCCCCGTCGGTGACGCTGATACCTCCGACAGCGCTGACTGCTTCATCGAAGCCTCCACCGCATTCGCCGCCAAAATCGGAAACCCCACCCGAAATGGCAACGTCGAACGATCCGTGTGAAATGTCAGCCACCAGCCCGTCCGCAATCCCTCACGCTTCTGCAAAATCAACGGCCCCGCACTGCCGTCCACCAGCACCTCATAACCACGCTCCTCCAGCTCCTTCACACCCACATCCGACGCATACGTCGGCTGCTCGCCTATCTGCACGTCCGCCAGCTGCACATGCCGCAACAGCGGCGCTGTCCGGTTCCAGTCCACCACCACACTCGCCGATTCCTGCAGACCTACCAGCCCACGCACGTCCTCAGGGATCACACCCACGTGCACCACCACACCCGCACCATTCTCTCCCGCTACACCAGCACCCGCAGCATCCCCGTCGGTCACCACCATGTCATAATCACTGCCCGCCGGCTCACCGCCCGCACTGAGCTCCACATCTACGTTGGGCAGGACAGACATTGCACGAGCCCACCTGGGAAGACCAGCTGCCACCCACACACGCAAAGGACGAGTAGCCGGCAACGACAGCCAGCAAACATTGTCCGTTTCCAAAGAATCAAAGCCCGCAGGTACCAGACGAGCCTCCAGCAGCACCGGACCCGTCGCCCGCACCGGAATCATCAGCCGCTCCGACTCCTCACGCCCCACCTCCAGCTGCTCCGTATGAGTCTGCTGGCCGTTCTCAAAAATCTGCAGCTCCGCACCACGCAGCTCGTCCGCAGATCCCGAAACTCGGACAAACACCTCCCACTCGTCACTGCCGCTGCGGCGAGCACTCAATTCGGTGATCCCCAGATTCGCCGAACCTGCATCCACTCGCTTCACCTCAAATGCAAACGGCAACTCAAAATCCACCCGGTCCGGCAGATTCCCGTCCGTCAGCACCGTCACCTTCTCAATCGGAAACGAACCCGTATACGCCGCCGCCATCCGCAGCACGTCGTCAAGCTGCGCAGGCAGATCCGTCGGCTGCACACGCTCAAGTGCCCGCAACAACTCACGACGGTCGTCCGTAAACTCAGTCAGTCGCCGACCCGTCGACGCAAAAGTAAATAACGCCAGCTTCTGCCCGCCACGCAGATTTTCAATCTGCTCACGCACCTGCTCACGCACCACATCCAGACGACTCTTCCCGCTGCCCTCCTCCCGCGCCGCCATGCTGGCAGAACAGTCAATCAACAACGGAGTATACTCGGCAACCTCAGCCTGCGACGGAATAAACGGCTGCATCAAAGCGAGCACCAGCAAACACAGCAACAACGCCTGCAACAGCAACAGCAAATTCCGACGAAATCGCTGAAACGGCGAATTCACCCGCTGATCATTCAGCACACTGGCCCACAACACCAGCGAAGGCACTGCCACACGAGGTCGACGGAGCTTCAAAAAATACAAAATCACCAGCGGAATCAGCGCTAGAAAAAACCACGCACCGTACAGATTGACGAAGCTCAAAAACCTCATCGCTGCACCCAGCCCTGACGACACATCCGGTCAAACAAAAAGGCCGAAAATGACTCACCCGCACTCACCGACACAAATCGCCCCTGACGACTGCGACACAAACTGTCCAAAGACTGCTCCAATGCCAGCCGCTGATCATGATACACATGCAGCAACTCACTCGCATTCGTAATATCCAGAGTCTCCCCGGTCTCACTGTCCACAAACCGCAAATCACCCTGCACGTCCGGATGAATCTCAGACTCACTCAAAATCTGCAGCCCCCAAACCTCCAGCCCCGCACTGAACAACAGGTTCAACGGGCGAGTCAGACTGCCGAAGGTCAAAAAATCACTCAGCACCACCGCGATCCCTCGACCACGATGAAACTTCAGCATCTGCTCAATCGCCTGCTCCACCGCAACACTGCCACCACCCTCCACACCCTCAAAAAAATGCAGCAGCTGCCGCATTCGAGTCCTCCCGGTGCCGGGCGGCAACATCCAGCGACTGTCACTCGAACCCTGCACCGCATACGCACTCACCCGCTCACCACTCAACAACCCCATGATCCCCAACGCCGCCGCCGCCTGCTTCGCCCGCTCCAGCTTACCACCACTCAGCATCGATGCGGATGCATCCACCAGCAACACCACATGCAACTCCTCCTCATGCTGAAACTGCTTGATGTAAGGCCGCTGCAGTCGCGCAAATATGTTCCAGTCCACATACCGCAGATCATCACCCGCCGCATAGTCCCGGAAATCCGCGAAATCCGTGCTGCTGCCGCCCTTGCCAGACAAATGCTCGCCACGCGCCCGATTCGTCAGACGACGCTCCGGCCGCAGACGCATACGCTCTATTTGATGCAGAACCGAGTTGTCGAACAGCGACGTAAACGCCGCCTGAGTCCCCTCAAGCACAGCCTCAGCCCTCCGTCGACAACTTCGCAATCACCTCGTCAATCAGCTCACGCAGAGAAACATTCTCCGCCTGACCGTCATAATTCAACAACGCCCGATGCTGCAGCACCTCAGCAGCAAAATAACGCACATCCTGAAACGACACATGCGCCCGCCCCTGACTCAAAGACCGCACTCGAGCAGCACGGATTAAGGCCTGGGCAGCTCGAGGACTGGCGCCGAAACGCAAAAATCGCTTCACACGGTCAGTCGCAAATGCGGAATCCGGATGAGTCGCGAGGACCAGACGACACGCATAATCCCGCATCGGATCACTCACTACCACTCGCTCCAAAACCGTTCGCAAATGCAAAATGCGAGCCCCGTCGAGTACCGGAACCGCCTCATATCGCTGCTTTAAAATCGTGCGAGTCACCACCTCGTTCAATTCCTCACGATTCAAAAATGGCACCACCACCTTAAACATAAAACGGTCCAGCTGCGCCTCCGGCAACGGAAATGTCCCCTCCTGCTCAATCGGATTCTGAGTCGCGAGGACGAAAAATGGCTGCTCCAGACGATACGTCGTCCCGCCCGTCGTGACCGTTCCCTCCTGCATCGTCTCCAGGAGGGCCGACTGCGTCTTCGGAGTCGCACGGTTGATCTCGTCCGCCAGCAACAACTGAGTAAAAATTGGACCCTGACGAAACTCAAAACGATACTTCCCCAGATCATCCGTCGTCATGATGTTTGTGCCAATCACGTCCGCCGGCATCAGGTCCGGAGTAAACTGGATGCGACGAAACTGCAGCTTCAGCGCACCAGCCAAAGCCTTCACCAGCTCCGTCTTCCCCAGACCCGGAACACCCTCCAGCAACACGTTGCCACCACACAGCATCGCCGTCAGCACCGACTCCACCACTCGCTGCTGACCCACAATCACCCGACCAATCGCCTCACGAACCCGCTCGTACTCCGCACGAAACGCGTCCGCCTCAGACTGCAGCTCTGACAATGCCAAATCACCGCTCATCGACCGGTCTCCCCTCAGACCAAAACTTGCTGCTCACAACCACAACCATCCCAGCCCCACCCAACCCGACTACTCTTTGCCACGCTCCTGATCTCGCCGCCGCTTCAATGCCAGCAGTCGCGATGTCGTACCGTCCTCACCAGCCGCTCCACCCTCACCGCCGCCAACACCGCCACCGCCCGACACAGCCCCGCCAGCAGCATCGCCCGACAAACCCGCACCAGAACCAGCACCACGAGCTCCCGCGGAAACTCCACCCGCCGGACGCACCGCAGCACCCCCACCGGCAGCAGCACCACGCACCACCAGCGGACGAGCCTCACCCGAATCAACCGCCACATCCGAACGATTGCCACGCGCACTACGGACCTGCGTCGTACGCTCCAGCAAAGTTCCCAATGTCGCAGTCGACTCGCGAAGATCACGCCGCCACAATCGCTTCAGCCACCCCGCATCCAACTGCACACGCCGCACCGCCACATCCAGCGGCAACAAGCAGGCCGCTAGAATCAAATACCACTCAAAAATCGGACGACTGCTGCGCTTCCGCAAACGCTCGCCAAATAACTTCCGAGCTGACTCGACAGGATCCTCGTCAATCTCCAGTTCCAGCCCCCCCGTCGACTCTGCAATCTCTCGCAAAACCGCCGGATTCGAACGAAATCGCAAATACTCTGGCGAATACGAAACAATAAATCCCGCGTACGCCGTCTCTCGACGCGTACCATCAGTCGCTCCCACCAGCACCTGATACCGCCCCTCACCCTTCAATGGCATCGAGGTCTGATAACGCCGCGGAGCAATCTGACGCACCGCCTGAGACTGCTCGAAACCGTTCGGACCCGTCACCGAAACATTCACGTCCAGCAATGTCTCCTCCGGATGAAAATCCTCCACCACCACCACGCCCTCGTTGCCGTTCACATACGTGTAAACTCGCAGCGACTGCTCACGCTTCGTGCGGCTGATGCGAGCCATCGTTTGAGACAACAACTGCTGAAACTGATCCCACTTCACCCAGTCCCGACCCCAGCGGTCCGTAAAATCCGATGTCCACGCCGCCGTCACCCCCAAACCATAACGCCACACCGCCAAAATCGGATCCAGCTCCTCCTCACCCGCCGCCTTCTCACTCTCCGTCTGAGGCGCTGATAATACGACGACAGCTCGAGCATCCTCTTTGCGCGACGCCAGCACATAGCCATGCAGTTCAGGCGAATCTACAATGTCTCGCAGAATCGGATCCACGCCCGTCACCACCGGGACAAAATCCCGAGTCTGTATCTGGGTGCGCCGCAGCGTCTTGGCCTCCTTCACAAAAATTGAAGGCAACTCGTTCGGATCACTTGGAAAATAAAAACGACCGCCCGTCGCCCCCGCAATGTCCTGCAGCGTCGACGCATCGCCGTTGTGAGGAAATACAGCCACCGTCGAAACCGACACCTGGTTTTCAATGAATTTGCCCAGCAGCTCAGGAGTCGGGGCCTGAGCATCCCCGTCTGATATAATGATCATGTGCCGCGATGCCGCGTCCGACTTCAATAACGATGCCAAACCCAGCTGCATCGTCGTACTAAATGTGCTCATGTCACCAATCGAAGCATTGTTGATCTGAGTCACCAGGGATTCATACTCGCTGGCAGGAGTCAAATCGAAGATCCACTCGTCACCATTCATCGTCTGAGCCAGCACGCCTACCTCGTCCTGAGAATTCAGGACCTGAATCGCCCGCTTCGTAATCCGCTTTGCCCATGTATTGCCCTGCGGAAATTCACAGGTATGCAGAATAATCGCCAATGCACCCTTCGGCAGCACCTTCTTGTTCGTGATCTCCATCGAAATCGGCAAAGCATCCTCGACCAGCGAACCCTGCCAGCCACCAGGTCCAAAACTGTTCGGACCACCCACCATCAAAAATCCAATCCCCAGATTGCGGATCGCATCATGCATCGCCTGAATCTGAGTCCCCAGGAAGGCGTCCGCCGGTACGTCCGCAAAAATCACCGCATCATACGGCATCAGACTCAGCGGATCCTGAGGAAACTCAAGAGCCGTAATGACCTCCAGCTGACGGTCTCCAGCCCGCAGCGCCTGCTCAAGGAATCGAATCTCCTCAGGTCGACCCGCCACGTCCCGCACCAGCAACACCTTGCCCGGACCGTCCAGATACAAATAGTTCCGAACCTCGTTGTTCTCCTGACGTACGTCCGAATCCGCTGAAACCTCAATCCGCGCCGAATACTCGTAGTAACCCGGCTGATCAACACGGATCGGGACGGAATAACGAGTCTTCCCGGCAGGGAATTCAATCTCCCGCCGCGAAATCTCTTGCCCAGCCTCCGACAAAACCAATGTCCCCCGCGCCGCCTTCAATGAATTCAATACCACCGAAGCCTCATACGTCTCACCCTGACGCACAAAACGCGGCAGATCCAGACGCTCCAGCAACACCTCAGACTCATACACATAATTCATCGGCACCACACTGACCGAAACACCCCGCGCCTGCAGGTCCCCCAGCACGTCCTTCAACTGCCCCACTGTCTCAGTGCCGTCACTCACCAGCACAATCCGCCCCACATTCTCCTCCGGCAGCATCGCAGCACTCAATGCCAGTGACTGCTCCAGATTCGTGGCGTCCTGCCCCACCTGCGAATTCACAAATCGCTCGAACGGAAATACCACTCGCGGCGGATACTCAACAGCAGGAGTCCTCCCGAAAACCACCAGACCCGCCTCGTCCGTACCCGGCTTCTCAGCCGCCGTCGCCGCCACAAAATTCAACGCCTCAGAACGCCACGGACTCACCGAATCCGACACGTCCACACTGTAAACCACCGACACCGTATCACTGGTACGCACCGCACGCGGCTCCGCCAGCACAAAAATCAGCAAACCACACAACACCAGACGAATGAATCCAGCCCAGCCACCACGCCCCTGCGGCAAACCCGAATGACCAGCCGCCTGCAGCCACCAGATCCACGGCACAAACAACAACAGCAGAAACGCCCACGGACGCGAAAACTCAAGCTCTCGCACCAGCTCAAACTGCGGATACGCCACACCCCAGCGGTACAGAAAACCGAGATCCAGCCAGCCACGCTCAGTCCAGCGCAACGGACTGCCACCACTGACCAGCACCGTCGGCAATACCGACAGATACGCCAGCAAAAACGACGCCAAAAACGCCAGCAATGAAAGCCCAGCCGTCCACTGCACCGGACGATGCGGTCGCGGAAAAATGCGGCGGATCAGCTGTCGCAGCAGACTCAAGGCGTTAACTCCACTAATCGATGGTTGCCGGTGTCGGCCACGAGTATACGCCCGTCGGTTAAAACTGTCAGGTCCCAGGGCTGGTAGAATTGATGGGGATTTCGGCCCGGTGATCCGTAACGACCCAGTAACTCACCCTCCATCGTCATCACCGTCAAACGCGCCGCACGGTTCTCAATCACATACACCCGACCGTCACCCGTCACCCGCAAATCATAAGGATACGCGAGGGCCTCAAATTCATCCGACAACTTCAAAATTCGGCGAAATTCTCCCGACTCACTGAAAACCTGAATCCGGTCGTTAAACGCATCCACCACAAACACCTCGCCCCCACGCAAAGCCAGACCGCTGGGACGCTGAAATTCACCGGGACCCGCTCCATGCCGCCCAAACTGCAGCAGAAATCGCCCCCCGCCATCAAACTTTTGCACCCGCTGATGGTCCCCATACTCACCCACATACAAATTCCCCGTCTCATCCTCCAGCACTGCCACCGGAAACACAAACTGACCCGGCTCCCGACCCTCACTCCCAAACATAAAATCCACCTGCCCGTCAGACTTAAAAATCACCACGCGGTGATAATGAGTATCTGCAACGGCCACCCGCCCGTCACGCAGCTTCCAGATCCCCTCCGGATTCCCAATCCGACTGTCCGGCATCCGCCACTTACGCTGCAAGACCCCCGTCCGATCATACACCAGCACCCGACCCGCATCGTCCAGCACATACACGTCGTCACGCTCGTCCGAATACAAACCCCGCGGTGCCGGCAGAAAACGATCGGCCGCAGGAATCCGCCATGTGCGCTCGCCAGAGATCGGCAACAAAATCTCGGCACCGGCATCCGCTCCGCTACCACACCCGGACACACACAGCAGCAACAGCGACAACAGAGACAGACACAAACACAACCGCCATCCGCACAACAGCCGATACAGCCTCATACCCGCACCCCCTCCGCAAGCAACACCTCCACACTCACACGCTCTCCCGCACACCAGCCACCACCACCTGCACCCACATGCAGCAAACGCCACTCGCCCCCGCACGCACCAGCGACCACCGTCTCCCGCAAACCACCCGCCTCACGCGAACTCAACACCTCCAGCACCCCGCCACAAACCCGGCTGCCACCACCAGACTGCACTGCAACAGACTGGCCCCCCCGCAAATACAGCCGCTCCGGCCGCACACACAATCCACCACGTCGCTCAGCCGCCTTCAGCAACCACCCTTCACGCATCCCCAAAGCCTCCAGCAGAGGCAAGTCCAACCAGTTCAGCGGCCCGAGGAATTCACCCAGGGGCTTTTCAGGAGCCCCCTCGTACAGGTCCTGCACACCACTCTCATGCCACACTTGCCCCTCCCGCAAACACACCACCCGCTCCGCATGCCGCAACACCACACCAGGCTCATGACAGGAAAACACCAGCGATACGCCACAGCCCCGCAGCTGCCGCTCCAGCTGCTGCCAGTACCCCGGTTTCCGCACCGGATCCACATTCGCCAGCGGCTCATCCATCAGCAGCACACGAGCCCCTGAAGACACCGCACGCACTACCGACAGTCGCGATCGCTCACCCTGAGACAACTCGCCCGGATACGCCTCTCGACGCTCCCACAGATCAAACAGCCGCAGAATTTCGTCTGCCTTTCCGGCCGAAACCAACTCCACATGGCCCCGCACTGACACATGCGACCATAACCCCCCCGACTGCGGTACCCAGTAACAGGGCAGGGCACCTCCGCCACCCAGCTGACCACCCCGCTCAATCCACCCGGCTGTCGGTTGCTCAAAACCCGCCAAAAGACTCAACAAACTGGTCTTGCCCGCACCCGAATACCCCAGAATGGCCGTTACACCCGCATCAATGCGCAGCGTCACACCCCGCAATCGCTCACCCAGCTCCACTCCCCGCAGTTCAAACAGCACGCATCCACCCTCCACAGCCACCTACAGCGGATGCCCCCGCTCCAGCACCAGCAAACGATACTGCAGCTGCTGCGGCTCTCGCAAAGGCCGCAATCCAGCATCATACAGCCGCACACGCCACCCAGCCGCCTCCGCAGTCCTCACAAAATCCCCCGCATGCTGCCGACCAGCATCCCCAATCCAAACCACCCCGCCAGGCTGCAGCAAACAACCCAATGCATTCAGCAAAGGCTCATGACCGCACCGGTCATACAACACATCACTCGCAAAGATAAAATCAAAGCCCAGCACCCGCGGCACAGACTGCCAGCTAAACACCAGCCCCGCTCCACCAGACAAACCGTTCCGCTCCGCATTCCGCAATGACATCGCCACCGCAGAATCAGACTGATCCGAAAATGTCACCGCAAGACCGGCCGCCAGACCCGCCAGCCCCACCAGGCCCACACCACAGCCAAGTTCCAAAGCGCGGTGACTTCGCGGAGCAGACTGGAGCACCAGACGAGCAGTCACAGGGGCCGCCGCCCACAACAATCCCCAGTACGGATCCCAGCCGGATACCCCGGAACGCTCCCCGGCAACCGCCTCGTCCAGCAGCACAGCAGGCTCCGGCAGCTCCAGCTCAAAAAACCAATCGCCCAGTTCCACACGCTCCAGCGGCACTCGCTCACCTCACACAAACAGCGTCAGAACTGAGCCAAAAACCGCAGATCGTTCTCGTAAAATCGACGAATGTCGTCCACCCCAAAATGCTTCATGCAAAAACGCTCAATACCCAGACCAAACGCAAACCCGGAATACTGCTCAGGATCATAGCCAACCGCCGCAAATACCGCCGGATCCACCATGCCCGCACCACCAATCTCCATCCAAGAATTACCCCACTTCATATCCACCTCCACCGATGGCTCTGTAAATGGGAAAAACGACGGACGAAAACGAATCTCAACGTCAGGGCCCAGAAAACTGCGAGCAAACTGGCTGAGCACTGTCTTCAGCTGAGCCATCGTCACGTGCCGATCCACCAGCAAACCTTCCATCTGATGGAACATGCACGAATGAGTCGCATCGATCGTGTCCGGACGATACACACGACCCAGCGACACAATCCGCACCGGCGGCTGCACAGATTCCATCGTGCGAATCTGCACCGTCGATGTCTGACTGCGTAACAGCATCGGACCACCCGCAGCAGCCTGCGCACACGCCAAATAAAAATTATCCAGCGGATCCCGCGCCGGATGGTCATCCGGTATATTCAATGACTCAAAATTATGATGCTCGTCCTCCACCTCAGGACCATCCACCACCGTAAATCCAAACCGCCCCATCAGCTCCCGAAATTCAGTCATCACCTGAGTAATCGGGTGCAGTTTCCCGATCCGCAGACGGTCACCCGGCAGCGTCACATCAAAATCAGAAACAGCTCGCGCCGCAGCCTGCTGCTGCAACGCCTCCTGACGCTGCTCCAAAGCACCCGTCACTGCCGTGCGCACCTCGTTAAACCGACGACCCACCGCTGGCTTCTCAGCAGCCGTCGCCGCTCCCACCAGCTTCTGCAACTCCCGAATTCGACCGTTCTTCTGCCCCAGATACTCCACCCGCACACGCTCCAGCTCGGCCGCGTCCGCCACCGCCTGAATCGCCACCAAAGCGCCCGCTTCGAACTGGTTGAATTCAGTCAAAATATCCATACACCCACGCCCCCCCCCACTCACAAACACACTCACCGGCACAAGCACGCGGCAATACTGCGACACTGCATATAAAAAAAACGAGCCAGCATGCTGGCTGGCTCGTTCGTGTTCCGTTCAGCCAGTTGCCCGACCAAACCTGTCCTGTGTCCGCAGACTCAGGTCGCAGCCTTGGCAGCCTTAGCCGCCACCACGATCTCCGCAAACACCTCAGGATTTCGCACCGCCAGTTCAGACAACTGCTTGCGATTCAAACCAATCTTCGCCAGACCCAGACCGTGCATGAAATAGGAATAACTAATGCCCAGCGCTCGAACCGCGGCTGTGATTCGAGTAATCCACAGGGCCCGGAACTCACGCTTACGCATGCGACGGTCACGAGTCGCATAGGCGCGAGACCGCACGATGGTTTCCTTGACGGTTCGCAGCAGTTTGCTGCGACCACCATAATTGCCCCGCGCCTCTTTAAACAAACGCTTCTTCGCGCGATGACGCGCCTTGCCGTACCGAACTCGCATTGAACCAGATCTTTCAATTCATCAGGATCGGAAATTTTTCCAGAACCCGCCGCAGACAACGCCACGACAAATCCCCAGGCAACTTCGCCAGACGCATTTCCACACGCCAGACAAACACACCCGGTGCAGCATCCCCGTGCTGCCCTCTGAACCCGGCAGTGACAATGAACACACCGCCGCAATCGACAATCGTCGACAAGTTACGCATCGCCAGTGCAGAGGACACCGATGCGTCAATCAAACACGCACACACTCCCACATCACATGCAGGGGCGCAGCGCCTCGATAATCTTCTTCGCCTCAGCACCGTCAACCACGCCGTCCTGACGCAGACCACGCTTACGCTTCGGATTTTTGTGACTAAGCAGATGCCCGCGATACGCAGATCGATGCTTCGCCTTGCCAGACGCCGTTACCTTGAAACGACGCTTGATTCCCTTATGAGTCTTCTGCTTGGGCATTTCACTCTCCGCAATTGCCAGAACCAGATTCCACCAGCCCGACAATACGCTGACAAATCTCAACAAAAACAAATCAAACCACACTTACAACAAACACACCAGTCAAACGCTACCCACTTACCAGCCAGCCACACAACCCTGAATTACTGTTCGGATGTGCAGAAAACGCGGGAGCCGAGCGGAGGAGTATAGAAAGCTGCGGCCCCGGTTGTAAAGCACTGAACCCCAATGACAAAGGGAAATTCCCAGAGGCACTGCCGGAATTGATACCGTCCACTCAACAAAACCACATGGAAACGCCCGTCTATCGGCCACAACCAGCCCAGCCAGACAACTTTTCAAACAGAAACAGCCTCGGAAAGTACCCGAGGCTGCCTCAACTCTCAACAAAATCAAATCTCAGACACCGATCGCCTGTCCATCCCCGACGCCGGACAATGCCGTCAACAGTTGCTCCGTCAACTCCTCCTGCCCAGATTCACCACAGTCCCACGAGCCGGATAGTAAGGCGGCAGGATGAGCCCCCGACAGGACGGACAACAAATCAGATGCACTGACAGTCAACACCGGAGAAGCGTCGGCCGGCAGGCCACGCTCAACCGACACAAACCCGCCACCCGAAATCCGAACAGTCGCCTGACAACCCCCAGGACCTGTTAGATTCAAGCCCACAGACGCCGTCTCCGCACCGTCCGCCACAACGCGACCGCGCAACAATTCCAGCAGCCAGCGAGTCACAGACTGCACGTCCGGCTTCCGCTTGCCCCAGCGATCTTCATTGCCATAATCGATAAAGCGGTGAATCACCGTCCGATCCAGATCCGGACAAATAATGTCGCCGGCAAACCGCTTCGTGTTCGTCATGTCGAAACAGTTGTCAGTACTCTCGTAAGCCGCATACGTCTCAGCGTTGTCCTGAAACAAACGCTCAAACATTTTCTGATCCTCACTCAGATTCGCATCGTCTGCATCTGCACCCTCGTCGCCCTCATAGACGACTCCGGTCGAATTGAAATACTCGCTGCACAAATCAATCACCTGACGAGATGTGATCGGGTTGTCAGGAGCCAGATGGTAGGTGAGCCCCCGGGCCTCAGGAGTCTCAAACAAACGACACATCACCGCTGACACCCAGTCCACCGGAATCAGATTGCGAGGCTCGCGACCCGTGAATCGCACGCGAATTGGAGTCTTCCGGCGACCGTCTTCACCCAGCGGCAATGTCGGGATCAACATCGCCATCAGACGCAGATACACAAACAAACCGTGGTAGGTGTTGGTGTAACCAGTCCGCGAATCACCGACAATCACCGCCGGACGGTAAACCGTGATGTGCTCAGCAAAATCTGCGGCACGCACCAGTTGTTCCGCCTCAAACTTGCTCTCTTCGTAGTCATTCCGAAACGTCTGCCCCGCCTCCAGACTGCCCTCCAGCACACGGCCGGACTGCATCCCGGCAACGTAAGCGGTCGAAACATAATGGATGTCGCGAATGCCCAACTCGCGGCACAACTGCAGCATGTGGCGAGTCCCGTCGAGATTCGTGCGCCAAGGCTCGCCCGCGCGGTCCTTCCCGAAAAACTCCAGAATCGCTGCACTGTGAATAATGCTGCTGCAGTGCTTCCGCAGCCACTCGCGGTCCTCGTCACACAGCCCAAAACCGGGCCTCGAGATGTCACCGTTCAGGACAACAGGGCGGGGAAAAGTGCGCTGATGCTCCTTTTCCCAGTACTGCAGTACCTGCTCGATCCGATCCCGCGCGTCGTTGCGTCGAGAACCCCGGACCACCACCGCCAATTGATGACCGTTCAGCAAAAGGTCGCGCAACAGATAGCGACCAACCAGCCCCGTTGCTCCCGTAATCAACGTATACATAACACTTCCAGTCCCATACTGAATGTCGGAAACAGGCAACAGCCAGCCAGCCTGCAAGGTCCAGAGACCGTATCCGGCCGCAGACAGACCCGAACAGCACTTCGCCGACGTACCTGCACTCCCGATATTCGTTCCGCTGCATCCCGCAGCCCATGATTCCATGAGCCCCTGAAAGGCCACACTATCCAACTCAACCAGCGGGTTCGCAACGGTTTTCAGACACCATTTCGAAATCCGCCGCATAACTCCAAAAGGAGCCTGTCAGACCCTGTTAAGCTTACAGAAACACCGCAGAACCCGCAAATACCGCGCCCCGCGAATCCTTCACAGCACGAAAATTCCCACAGGCCTACTGGGAAAACTTGAGCAACTCGTCGGATTTTGCTGCCAAATCCCCCGCGACGCCACCAGACACCGCTTTTCCCCCCTATTTCCCCTACTGCTGGTCCGATCGTCACTCTCCGCGCCGGCCACCCAAACTCCCCACACACCCCACAAATCAACAGTCCTGCGATTTTCCCTTGCGAAAATCCCTGGCATCAGCGCCCAGCCTGCGCATACTCTCACCCGTTCGCCTGCTCTGGGCACACTTTCATTGACTAAAATCTCGCCGTTACTCAGCCGGCGCTCCACCTCAAGGACCACCCGATGATCTCCTTCTCCGGTGTGATTCCGCCCGTCGTGACACCGCTCACCGCTCACGATCAGCTTGCCCCACAGGCTGTCGATCGCATCGTCCAGCACCTCATCGATGGCAAAGTCTCCGGCATCTTCGCTCTCGGCACCACTGGCGAAGGCCCGTCACTCACCTACCGCGTGCGCTACGAAATGGTGGAACGCACCTGCGAAGCCACCAACGGCCGGGTCCCGGTACTCGTCGGTGTCACCGACACCTCCTTCGCCGAATCTCTCTCGCTGGCCGAACACGCCCGGTCCAGCGGCGCTGCAGCCATCGTTGCTGCAGCGCCTTTTTACTTCGATGCCTCACAGCAGGCACTCCAGGACTGGTTCACCAGACTGGCCGACGAGTCCCCGCTGCCCCTGATGCTCTACAATATGCCGTCCTGCGTCGGGACAACACTGTCTATCGACCTCGTCGCCGCACTCGCCTCACACCCCAATGTCGCAGGGATCAAAGACAGTGGTGGCGATCTCAGATACTTCCGACAACTGTGCGCCGAATTCCGCGAACCCGGACGCTTCTCTGTCTTTATGGGCCCCGAAGAGCTGCTGGCCGATGCCGTCAACTTCGGCGCCGATGGCGGTGTCTGTGGCGGTGCCAATCTGCTGCCACTCGTCTACACCAGCCTCTACACAGCCGCCAAACACAACGACTCACTCGAAATCCCCAGACTCCACAGCATCATCCACGACCTGTTCGCCTCCGTCTACCGCGATGAAAATGGTCGCATGAAACTGATCCCCGGACTCAAGCACGCCATGGCCCAGGCCGGACTCTGCTCACCCGTCACCGCACCGCCACTGCAGCAACTCAGCGTCGAACACGCCACACGCATCGAAGTGGCCTTCGACCGACTGGCCTCCGCCGGCAAACTGCTGCTGCACAGCAGCACACTCTAATCTCAGTCGAAAAAACCCTGCAGATACCAGCGACCGGTCTGCAGGTCACGGTACAGCCACAAACGACCGCCCCCGCGCACCACCACAACGTAATAGTCACGCTGACACGACCGCTCAGTCCACCAGCCAGTCTGCAAACGCTCCGCCTCAGACCACCACTCCACCTCCCACGACTGCCCACCGGCCAGCACCGCCGGTACACGTCGCAACTGACTCATCGCAGACTGCCGCGAAGAACCACCCGCAGGCTCCTCCCCCTCACGCAATAAACCAGCCGTCACCTCCACCGCCGGCTCCAGCAGGCGCACCGGACGCGGCAGCACACTCGTCTCATCCACCACCGACCGAACTGCTGCACCAGCAGCACGCTGCTCCCCCCCACCGGTTGCCGACACCGACTGCCCCGCCAAATGCCACAACACACGCTCCGCTGCTCCCGCTCCCCCCGCCTGCACCGCATCCGGCAATGCCTCCAGACGCAGCGAATGCTCCGGACGAACGTCCGCTCGCTCCTGCACCCGCAAGACTCGCTCACGACCCAGACGACCCGTCAAACGACTCACCAAAGCCGCCAACTGCTCCACCGGCTCACTCACATCCCGCAACTCGCCAAACAAGTTCCGCTGCCGCGCCGGTGGCAACTGAGCCGCCAAAGCCCGCAAACGCACCAGCACCACAGGCTCCACCACCACCCGCAAATACTCCCCCTGCACCAGGCCCTCAACTGCCGCCAGCCCCGCAGCCGCCGACTCCCCCGCCACCGCCTGCCCTGCACCCGCAATCCGCCGCTGCTCCGACCCCAGCAAATACTCCAGACGCAAAACTGCAACCTCACTCAGCAGTTCAGCATCCTGACTCGGACGGACCAGCCCCGCACCAAAACGCAGCCAGTCACCACACCCCAGACGCACCTCACACTCCACGCCACCGCACATCTGCCGCCGCTCCTTCAGCTCGATAGAAACCGACTCCGCCAGCTTCCGCAGCACCCAGTGCAAATCCCCCAGACCACTCGCCGGCTGCTCCTCAGACCACTCCGCCACAATCGGATTCGCCTCCGGCAAATTTACCAGCGGCTCCGGCAACACTCCCTGCAGTTGTTGCACTCGCTCAACCGCCAAAACACTCAGTCGCGCAGGTAAATCCTGCAGCGGCAAACGCAACAGTCGCCCCAGCTGCAACACACCCAAATCCCGCAAAATATCAACGTCCGACAGCGGCAGTCGAGCAGCCGCAAGCGGCAAAGAATCAACCCAAGGACGATCCTCGCCCGCCGGCAGTCGCCGCACACGCCAGTTCGCTGCGCCCGAAACTTGCAGCCCAGCCGATTCACCCGACACACCCAAACGCTCACGCAGTCCCACCTGACCCAGAAACCCGCGCAACTCCCCGTCCGCAGGATCCCAGTGAGCCATCGCCCACGCAGAACTCACCCGATCACCAATCCCCGCCACACCACGCAGCCCGGCTGCCCCTACCTCACTCAACAACTCCTCCGCCAGTTCCACCTCGCCGCCAAACAAATGCTCACAGCCCGTTATGTCGAGCAGTAAACAGTCGGGCAAAGGCAATGTGTCCAAAGCCACCACAGGAGCAAAACGCCGAGCCAGCAATGACAGCTCCAGCAACTCCCGACGGTCCTCCTCAGGACTCCAGTCCACAAACTGCACCGACTCTGACTTCATCCCCTCAGACTTCGCTGCCGCTCGATCGCCCCGCTGCACGACCGGTCTGGCCAGACTGCGTGCCTCAGCGAGCGGCAGATCAGGACGCACCCCCAGTTCCCACGCTCCCCGATCCACCGCCACCACCGCCGGACCAGAACGAACCGCCGGAAACAACTCCCGCAACAGTCGCCAGTCTTCCGGCAACACCCCTCCAGCCACACCATACCCGGCGGCACCACCAGCCTGCCCCCCGGAACCCGGCCGCGAAACACTGGAATCAGTCCAGTCCGCTCGAGTCCTGACGGCCAGCAACATTCCAGACTGACCCGCAGCACGCAGCCGACGCGCCGCTGCCTGCACCGGCCAGTTCGGTATTCGCAAACACAAAATCCTCGTCCCCGCAATCTCAGTCATGCAGAACCGACACTTCCTCGCTCGACAAACCCTCAACCAGCGCAAACTCAACACCCTGCAGCTAAGCAGAGGCCTCCAAAACCACTTCAAAACTGACGCTGCGACACAGTGGCTGCCCCGCCGGAGTCGCCAGCAGGAGAAACTCCGTTGACCCGGTCGCACGCTCGGCCGAAATCACCGCCGACAACACCTGCCGACCAAAACCACGCCGCTGCTGCGCAACCGCCGTCGCCAGATACCAAATCGCCGCCGTCTCACCGATACGACTTACCCACAATCCACTCACCACCACTCCTTCGTGCCGCACCACTCAATTCCGCAAACCGGGCTGGCATGACAACGCGCCGCCAAACACCGCATTCACCGCATCCAGCGGCAAACCAAACGCCACCCTCGCCACCGCATTCGCTCCCACCACCTCCGCGTCACTCTCAGCCAAACCACAATCCCCCGAAAATACACTCCCCTCGACCGGCATCCCCGCCGCAGAAACTCCGACCGCACTCACACTTCGCCGCAGCGGAAATCACGAGGGTACCATCAATCGCAGCGATATCGCCGAACTGCAGTCCGCCGTCGTCAGCTGCATGCCCGAAGGCTTCGAACTCAAACTGAACCGACAGGAACTCGCCAGCCTCATCCACTTCATCCGCACAGGAAACTGAACCAACCCGCCCCTCCCCATTCGTGGTTCACACCCCCGCACGTAACCTGCCAGGACCGCTCGCCACTACCGCCGCATCCACCGCACCCGCATACTTTTCAAAGTTCAAACGAAACCGCTCCGCCAGTTTCAACGCCGCCTGCTCATGAGCACCCCGATCACGCCACGACAACGCTGGCTGCAACATCTCGCCCGGCACCCCCGCACACACTGTCACCACATCCAGACCCATGATCGGATCACGCACCACCGCCGCCTCACGCAACTCACCTGAATGAATTCCGTCGATGATCGCGCGGGTAAACCGCAGTGGCATCCGGCTGCCCGTGCCATAAGACCCGCCCGACCACCCCGTATTCACCAGCCACACGGCGGAACCATGACGACTAATCTTCTCCGCCAGCAGACGCGCATACACACCCGGATGCCACACTAAAAATGGTCCGCCAAAACATGGTGAAAACGTCGCCTCCGGCTCCGTCACTCCCATCTCCGTACCAGCCACCTTCGCCGTGTAACCACTGATGAAATAATACATGGCCTGCTCAGGAGTCAAACGGGAGACCGGAGGCAGCACCCCAAACGCATCACACGTCAAAAAAATCACGTCCGTCGGATGACCCGCCACACACGGAATCTTCGCGTTCCGCATGTGCTCGATCGGGTAGGCCCCGCGAGTATTCTGGGTGATGGTCGTGTCGTTGAAATCCACATGCCGGTGCGCCCGGTCATACACCACATTCTCCAGCACCGCACCAAAACGCAGCGCCTCACAAATGTCCGGCTCTGACTCGCGAGTCAAATACACGGCTTTCGCATAACAGCCGCCTTCGATGTTAAAAATCCCGTCGTCCGACCAGCCATGCTCGTCATCACCAATCAAATAACGATGCGGATCAGCCGACAATGTCGTCTTCCCCGTACCACTCAAACCAAACAGCACCGAACTCTGACCCGTCTTCCGGTCACACGTCGCAGAACAGTGCATCGACAAAATTCCACGGTCCGGCAGCAGGTAGTTCATGAAGGTAAACACCGCCTTCTTCATCTCACCCGCATACTCCGTTCCCAGCAACACTACCTCCCGCCGCTCAATACTCAAATCCACACTCGTTCGACTGGTCATCCCCGTCGTGTACCGGTTCGCCGGAAATGCGCCCGCATTGAAAATTACAAAGTCCGGCTCTCCAAACGTCTCCAGTTCCTGATCCGTCGGACGGATCAGCATGTTATGCATGAACAAAGCATGATACGGCCGCGCACAAATCACTCGCACCTTCAGCCGCTGCGACGGATCCCAGCCCGCGTAAGCGTCCACACAGTAGATGCGGGATCGAGTATTCAAATAGTCGATCGCTCGCTCACGATTAATGCTGAAAGTCGATTCGTCCAGCGGAAAATTCACCGGCCCCCACCACACCTTTGACTCAGAGTCCGCGTGCCGAACCACGCGCTTGTCCTTCGGCGATCGACCCGTCTTCTCGCCCGAATACGCAATCAGACAGCCCGTGTCCGACAAACTGGTCCCCGGCTCATGACGAATCGCCTCCTCGTACAGGCCGCTCGGAGACATGTTCCGGAAAATATCCCGCACCGTAATCCCATGCTGCTGCAACGAAAACTGCCCGTCCATCGCTTACCTCTCCCCTTCTTTTCCCCGCCGCGTTCCCGACACGCACAGAAAATGCACACCCGCCGAAATCAGTCCACGAACACAAACTCGTTCGAATTCAGCAGCCCACGGCACAATTCAGTAACCGCATGCCGCCGGCCGGATTCACCTACTGTCTGCTCTACTTTCTCCAGCAGGATCCGTGCCGATTCCCGCTCCTCTGCAGCCGATTCTCGCAGCAGCACCCGCTCAAACGCACCCGTTATCACCGCGTCCCGCCAGCCAGACCCGGTACCCGCAGCCGCCAGCAACTCGTCCGCCAGCGCCTCCGCACAGCCTATCGTCTCCGGACTGTTCAGCAGCATGATCGCCTGCGGAGCCACAATCGTTTCATCCCGCCGCCCACACGAAGTCGTCGCATCCGGCAAATCAAACACCTGCAAAAATGGAATCGGCAGACATCGCTTCCGCACCAGATAAATGCTCCGTACACGCACCTCAGTCGCCGGATCCGCATACCAGCCCTGCATCCGACCGTCGTCCTTGCCCTCATCAGCCTCCAGAATGGCCGGCTGAGCATGCCTGAGATCCTCCGAAATCACCGGCCACCGCGGCGCACCACCAACCGCCGGCTGCAACTGACCTGTCGACTGCAACAAACAGTCCCGCAAGGTCTCTGCATCCATCCGCCGCAGCGTCTGACACCCCCAGTACACGTTCTCCCTATCCGCCACACCGACCGCACCGGCATCCCCCGCATCCACACGCCGACGATAGGCCGCTGATGTCACCATCAGTCGATGCAGCGACTTCACTGACCAGCCCCCACGCACAAATTCCAGCGCCAGCCAGTCCAAAAGCTCCTGCTGCTGCGGACGAGCCCCCGTATAACCAAAATCATTCACCGTCGATACCAGCCCCACCCCGAAATGCTGCTGCCACAGACGGTTCACCAGCACCCGCGCCGTCCACGGGTTTTCCGCAGAAATAATCCACCGAGCAAGTGCCAGACGACGACCACTGCCACCCGCCGCACCTGGCTCAATCACCGCATCACCCGGCCAGTACAAAGCCGGAAAACCGGGCCGCACTTCCTCCCCAGGCGACGCCGCATCCCCCTGACTCAGCACATATGTTGCCGGAATCGCATCCCGCCGATCCCGCACTCCCATCCCCCGCTCATACTCCCGCCGCTGACCACGCAGACGCTCCGCCCGCGACTGCAGCTCCCCCCGCTCAGCCTCCCCCAGACCCTCCGCCTTCAGCCGCGCCTCGACCACACCCAGCTCAGCCACAATCGGCGCATTCTCCCGATCAATCCGCTCCCGCTCCGCACCAGTCGTCACCGCCAGCTCATCGTCGCGCTCCAGCGATGCAAAAAATGCCCGCAGACGATAATGATCAGCCTGAGTCAGCGGGTCGAACTTGTGGTCGTGACACTGACAGCACGACATCGTCAGCCCCAGAAACGCAGCGGCCGTCGTATTCGTCAGATCCGCCTGCAGCTCAGCCTGCAGCCGCGCCTCCTCAGCAAAAATCGCCGCCGTACTGTCCCACTGCCCCAGCCGCAGATAACCGGTCGCCAGCAGCGCATCCCGCTCAGCCTCGGTCTGCGGCACACCCGAAACCAGTTCGTCACCCGCCAGCTGCTCCAGCACGAACCGATCAAACGGCTTATCCGCATTGAAACTGCGAATCACATAGTCCCGATACTTCCACATCGTCGGCCGAAATTCGTCCCGTTCGTAGCCGTTCGTGTCCGCATAACGCACCACATCCAGCCATAGCCGCGCCTGCCGCTCTCCATACGCCGGCGATCCCAGCAAACGCTCGACCTGCCGGTCCCAAGCGCCCGGCTGATCGTCCGCCAAAAACTCCGCCAGCTCTGCCGACGTCGGCAACAACCCCGTCAGATCCAGTGACAGCCGCCGCAACAATGTCCGACGATCAGCCTCACCCGCCGCCAGGACCCCCGCTGCCACTCGCTTCACGTCCAGAAATGCATCAATCGGATGCACCCCAGATCCACCCGGCACCGACATCGCACGCGGAAACTGCAATGACCACAACTGCAGACGCTCTTCACCAAACGCCACCCGGACGGGATTGCGCGAATCCTCCCACGCAGTGCCAATCCTTTCCGCTGCTGCCACACCCCTCGGCTCGTCAGCCCGCAATGCTGCCAGCCCGCTGACTGCCAGCCACAGCAGACAGACACCCCGACACCACCTCGATCTCGGTCGACTCATCGTCGCCTCACACGAAAAAGAAGGTTGACTCCGCCGTCGACCGCAGCAGCTTCGCCCGCTCCGACTCACTCACAAAATCCAGCCGGTCACGCACCAGCGATACAGATGCCCCATACGTATTGGGCTCCGTCAGCTGATACGGCGAATCACTGGCCCACATCAGCCGATCCGGACCATACGCCTCAAACAAACGACGCAGCATCGGACGCAGCTCGTCATGCGGCGGCTGCTTCCTGCCCAGCGCGTAATATGCCGAAATCTTCACACGCACCTTCGCGTGCTGCGCCAGACCACACAACGCCGCAACCTCACTCTCAAAAATCCTACCCGTCATCCCCACCCGCGCGCAATGATCAATCACCACAGGCGTCTGCGGATACCTGCTGCACCAGCGACCGGTTGCCTCCAGATCAGACGGATTGATCAGACAGCACATGTTCTGACCAGTCTCAGCACCCGTCTTCCACATCAGCTCCATCCCCGCACCCTGCAGCCAGTCAGGGCGGTCCGTTCGAGGCCCAATGCGGAAGCCTGTCACACCCTTCTGCAGCATCGACTTCATCAGCTGATCAACGTGCGGTCTCGTGTCATCAATCTGCCCCACAATCCGGAACAACTGCGAACGACGACGCCACGCATCCATCAGATACGAATTGTCAAAACCGTGATACGGATGATGCTGAATCAGCACCACCCGACCCACGCCATTCGCCCGCGCTATGACCAGCAGTTCGTCGTCCGTGAAACTCCGCGGAGCCAGCACGTCCACCTGCTGCCCATTCCGCAGCGGATACTTCGCCAGATCCGTTGTCCAGATGTGCGAATGCGCGTCAATCCACGGAGTCTTTGACAAATCCAATTCGTCCGCTGCAGCCGTCCCCGCTGCAGCCGTCCCCGCTGCCGCCGCCACCACGGCACCCGCACCCACCACCAGTAATTCCCGCCGTGAACAACCCGCTGCACCACGCATCACACTCGCCCTCCCCGCCAAAACAGCCGTCAACGAGGCACCCCGCAGACCACACAACTCCCACTCTACGAAATCCCCGCTGCAACCTCCAGCCCGCCGCTGAAAACCCAGCCGCGATTAACAGCCATTCGCGGCCACTCACGGCTATTCACGCCTAAAAAAATCTCCCACCTGATCACGCAATCGCGTTTCTGTGTCTCACATGACCCATAGGTCCTACAGGACCTGTAAGACCTATCATTCCTGCAAAAAAACGCAATGCCCGCAGCGTTCATTAGCGATCATCAGCGATTTATTTGGGGTCCACTAGCGGTTCAAACACCGCCGCCATTTCGGCAGGCACCCGAGTAATCTGATGAGTCGCAAAGATCACGAAGGCCCACTGAGTCTCTCCGCGGAGCAGCGGCACACTCTCGCCACTGCGGTACAACTCGTACCTCCGCCCCGATGTCACACGCTTCATTTCCGACACCCACGTGCGAATCACCAGCCTGTCACCCGCAAACGCTGGTCCCAGATACTCAATAAAATGCGATCGCACCACCCAGCCACGACCCAGCGCACGGTAAGCTTCCGGGGACCACCCCAGAGCCGTTGAATGCGTTACTGCCGACTCCAGCAGCCATTTCACATACACCAGATTATTCACATGCCCAAGCTCATCCAGATCGGCAGCCTGCACCTGCAGTTCATACTCAAAAATTCCTGCCACACCCGCCCTCCCGCACGAACCCTCCTGCACTCGCAGGTCGCAGACTACCACTAACCTCGGTCAACCGACTGCCCCGACTGCCCCGACTGCCCCTGCTGCTCACGCTCACGACGACTGTCACGCACCGCTGACACCCATTCAATCACCACTGGCAAAAGCGACACCACCACAATCCCCAAAATCACACTCTCAAAATTCTTCTTGACAAATTCCAGATGCCCAAAAAAATAGCCGGCCAGCAGAAAACCGCCCACCCAGCACAATCCCCCCGTTACATTGAACAGCCAGAATCGCAGCAGATTCATCTGCCCCACCCCGGCAACAAATGGGGCAAACGTCCGCAAAATCGGGGCGAATCGAGCCATAAAGATGGCCTTGCCACCGTGCTTCACATAAAACCGCTGCGCCTTCAGCAGGTGATCTCGGTTCAGCAGCCACGAATCCTCACGCGAAAATACCTTCGGACCTGCCCATCGCCCAATCAGGTAATTTACCGCATCGCCCGCCACACCCGCCGCAAACAACAGCACAAACATTAGCCACGGATTCAAACCGGAACTCTCGTTCGCCATCAGGGCCCCCACAGCAAACAACAGCGAATCCCCCGGTAAAAACGGCAAAATAATCAGCCCCGTCTCCGCAAAAATAATGCCAAACAGCAGCACGTACAACCACATACCCCACTCAGTCGCCAGCCGCGCCAGATGCTCGTCCATGTGCTGAACCGTATCAAGCACCGCCCACGAAAACTCAGCCATAAACACACTTTCCCCGCAGTGTTCCTGAATCACACGGCCTGTGACGGCACCCCATCTAACTGCACTGTTAAACGCAAAGGAATACCAGACTGTATGTTTTTCAAGCTTTCTTTGTGTTCACCCGCCACCAATGCGAAACGGCCGGGATCCCTCCCGGCCGTTTCTACGTCTTCAGCTTTTTCTTTATCCGTGGCGTGTCCGAACCCACTCTGCGTCCCTGCAGGCACGCATCCCTGCCGCTCCCGCGGCGTCCCCCCGGCCAGTGCCGGACCCTTCCTGATTCACTGAGTCGTGTAGATCGCCGGATCGTCAATGATAAACGGCGTCGACCACGTCTGACCGTCGTTGGTGTTGCAGGAGTTAAAAAAATGAGTCGCAAAGTGCTCGGCCACGTAGCCGTATGGTGTCCCCGAGTGCAGCAGGTCAGCCACCGTCAGATTCCCCACGCCCTGGCGGCCATAGAAATGCACACTGCCGTCACCCGTCACCGACATCCCCAGAGTCCACCAGCCCGGTGACAACTTTAAACTGCGCATCTCATGACCCAGATTGTTGCCCCGGATAATCAAATACGCTTCGTCCTGCTTGAAACGGCCGTCATGAGCACTGTGGAACTCAATGAAATACCCCGGCCAGTAGTCCTCCTGCTTCTTCACCGCCCTCGTGAAAAAGAACTTCTTCTCCTTCTCGCTGATCGTCGTCTTCAGGTCAATCCGGTAGCCGAAATGTGAACCCGAACGGTCCTCCCAGTGGTCAAACGGCGGCAGATACACTCGAGTCACACAGTTGGGGTTGCGACTGACCGAAATCATGCCGATCCGAGAAGAACAGGCCATAATCAGGTCGTCCTGCTCCATCTGGAACGAATTCAGTCCCGGCACCCCGGAATTCAACGTCTGAATCTTCAGCGAACCCTTGCTGCCCGGCAGACCGCCGGCAGGTGTCTCCACACGAGCGATGTGGTCCGGCATCCCCCGCTTCGGACTCTCAAACCAGCGACGATTCTGCGACACACCCAGCGGCGACCGCACCTGCTCGTCCTGCTCACGGCTGGCCTTCGCCCCGTTCTGCACCCACTTCCAGGTCTCGTCCTCAAAATTATCGCCCACCTGACTCAGCTTCACGCCGGTCCCGGGCACCACCTGCGCTTCCACCGTCGAATACAACAGCGGAATCGCCAGCACAAAACACAAACACCGCACAAATCCCCGGCCAACCAGCGACCTCATGTCTTTGCCGCTCCCTGAATGCTGGTGCCAGACATCGCTGGCACCAGCTACTGTTGCCTTTCCCTGACCACACTCCCACATACCTCCTGTATCGGTCGACCCTTTTTCTCCTGTCAAGCGGATTCCCGTCAACACACCCCAAATTGAATGATTCCCCCGCCTCCCAAACCGAATTCCGCAGATCCCGCACAAATCCCCCAGTTTCAGCCCCCGCTCACTCCCCAGTCTCACTCCAGAAAATCACTGCAGTTCAGTTGCTGCAACGCCTATTCCCCGCTAAGCTCACGATGTCGCGACGCGCAAGTGGCGAAATTGGCAGACGCGCTAGCTTCAGGAGCTAGTGGGAGTTAAATCCCATGCAGGTTCAAGTCCTGTCTTGCGCAATCGACCGCAAGGTCCCTTAACCGCTCACACGAGCGGTTTTTTTACGCGCCCCCACCACCACAGCCCACATCGCAAAAAACACAAAATGCTCCCCTCGCCCCCACCGCGGGCGAGTGGTCGGGGGGGGTTACACCCACCCGCATTTTCACCTGCCCCGGCCGCTCGAATTTCGAGCACAAGCACGAGCACGCAAAACGCAAAAACACCTCACCTCATACTCGCCCCCGCCCCACTGTCCACCGCCCTTGTGCGTTCCCCTTCGCGGCTTTGCGTGAGACCAGTTGTCTGCAAATTACCCTCCCCAGTGCCGCAATCCCCAGCCGCCCCAAACGCAGAGGGCAGATCGCGGGGCGGAAAGCCCGAGGCTACGGAGACAACCACCCGCAGACTCCCCGCCGCGGCTCGCCGAACCGAACACCGAACACTCAAAACATCCTCATCCCCGCCAGCACCCGCTGCAGCGTCGTCAAAAAACACAACCCCGCAAAGACCCACGCCAGCTCGGCAAACCAGCCCGGAAACACACAAAACGCCACAAAAAACAACACCGTCTCAGAACCCTCCATCAGACCGGCAGAATAAAAAAAAGATTTCCCGCACCCGGACTCGCCTCGCTTCGCCATCAGCACCGCATACGCCAGAAATGAGCCCGAAGTTCCAAAGAAACTCACCAGCAACACCGCAGCCGGCAATAAATTCCGCTCCCGATCCAGCAGCCCAAAACTCAGAGGCACCAAAGCATAAAACAGCAGGTCCAGCACAATGTCCAGAAAACCACCCAGATCCGAACCCGCACCCGTTCCGCTGCTCCGCCGCGCTACAATCCCGTCCAGGCCGTCCGCCAGACGATTGCCTAAAATCAGCACCAGTCCCAGCCAGACAACCCCCGCAGCAATCGCTGCACAGCCACCAAGCCCCAGCACAAAACCCAGCACCGTCACACCGTTGGCCGTCACACCCGACCGCAACATCAGACCGGCCACCGGTTCAAGACAAGGATCAATCACACGCCGCAATGCTCGATCCAGCATCCCCTCGCCCCCACGTTCGCGCCCGATCCTCCTCAGGCAAACCACGACTCACTCGCCGCTCAATCTCGTCAGCATACACGCTGCGACGGTCCACGAAAAACATCCCGCCCCGCAGACCCCGCAAACGCACTCGCTGATGATTGACCCACGCCAGCAGCCGCTCCGGAAAAATTGCCCGGCTCCGACCCGCTGCCAACCCAAAATTCACAAAATATCGCCCACGCTCAATCGCCGGACGCACCACCCGCTCCGCACCCCCGGCACGCTTCAGCGAATACACATCATCCGCCCAGTGACCAGTGATCAGATTCAAAGCGGGAAAAGGAGCCTTATTGCCCCACAACACGCTCGCACGCGGTCCGTTCGGATTGCAAAACCAGTGAAAATGACTCCGCATACAGCACGACAGCTCCGCCAGATCACGCGACTCATACTCGCGACTCCGCAGCAAAAACAACACCTCCCGCCGCTCCTCACGCACAAAACGACACAGCTCCAGCCGAAAACGACCGTCATTCACATGCCGATACGCGTCCGCAATGTCGTTCAGCAAAATCAACCCGCTGTTGTAGTGCGAACTGCCATGCATGTAGTTAATACAGTGCGGCATCCGCCTGCCCGCCCCCTGCGGAACCTCCGGCAAAACCGCCGACTGCCGCACCCGCAATGCTAAAAATCGACCGTTCGCCAGCAACACCTGCTCGTCCGTCGCCAAACCCCCCGAATCTGTACTCGGCGACCGATAAATCACATTGTCAAACCAGACAGGAATACCAGTCGCCGGATTCAAACCCGTCACCCACGGATGCTCCCCCGATACCAGACCCGCCGGCAGCGGACGCAAACGCAGAATGTCCAGCACCCGCAAAATGTCAGACCCGTTCCGCAATACCTGCCGACCCCAGTTCCACGGCAGACGCAGCCAGTACATCGCTGACTCGCACTCCCAGCCCCCCATGCTGACTTCCCCCCTCCCGGAAACAACACACACACCTCAGCCCTCAGCCCTCAGCCCTCAGCCCTCAGCCTTCAGCCCTCAGCCCCGAACACCGAACACTGAACACTGAACTCTCAAGCAGTCTTACAATCACACAAACGTTTGATTGTTAAACAACAGGCTGCAGACACATTTCCCGGCCACACCACCCGCCCGCGCAAAAACTCACACCACTCACACCACTCACACCGGACCGCGACTGCAGTTGCCGCCCTCCGCATCAGCTCCCTCCAGCACCGCCGCCGACTGATCACCGCTCACCCGCTTCCCAAAGCCGTTGTTCCACCAGCGACGCACCAGACCAGCCAGACCAAACGCCTTCACAGGAGCCACCCAGAGCTTCAGCTTGTTGTGCTTCTCACCCCAGTCCGGCACGTCCCGATGAAACACATACACCTCCCACAATGTCCCGTCCGGATCCGTAATCCACAGCTTCGTCTGCTCTGCATAACAGCACTGCACATGATCCTGCCGGCCAATCCGCGCATTCACCGCACGCAGCCTGCTGTACACGGCCTCCAGGGCACCCGTCGTCGTCAGACGCAGCCCCAGATGATTCAATGGCCCGCCCGCACACGCCCGCTTCGGTTTCAGACTAAGCACCAGCGGGGGATCCGCGATCTCAAACTTTGCATAGTCACCATACAGCTTCACCGGATCCTGACCAAACAAAGCCGCATAAAACTGAGCCGATCGTCGCAAATCCGATACGTTCAGGCTGACATGAAACCGCACCGCCGCCGCTGCGTCCGCCGGAGTCCTGTTGGGGATCGCTGCCTCTCGCTCCACTACACTCATCACCGCTTCCCTCCCTTACCCTGCTGCACACCCGCCGCTGCCGGCAACTCAATCACATGACCACGCAAACCATCCGCCGTTACATCCACCTGCAACGGACTTTTTGTCGGATCTGAATACTCGGCAAGACCCAGCCTGGCGGCCAGCTGAGGCGACAAGATCACTCGATATCGCCCCACCGCCACACCCTCACCCCACGGATACGTCTGCATCAAAAAACTGCCGTCCAGCTGCAGCTGACTGCTGGGAGCATCCCCCTGAAACGCATTCCCCGCGTCCGGATGAAACACAATCGATCCAGCCGTCACACCAGCACCCCGCAACAACACCCGACCAGTTGCCTCCACCAGCACCGGTCGGCCGTCATCACAGCCCGCCAGCAACAAACTCAGGCTTAAGCACAAGCCCACACTCAAACACACACAACACAACCTCACACCCATCACTGCTCCTTCGCCAGCCTGCCCTCTTCCCCTGCTGCCGACACCCTACTCCAGACTCACAACTTTCCCGTCAGCCGGACGAATCAGGTTCTGCATCACACCCCGGTCAATATTGAAACTCAGTGATCGCACACTGCCGTCACCCAGCGCAAACTGCGGCCCGCCGGGACTGGGAGTCCCCCAGTTGCCGCCGCCACAGCTGTACTGGCCGTCACTCCAGCCCGAACCACTCGCCCGCTCCGGAAAACGATTCAGCTCAAAATCACTGTACAACTCAAAACCACATCGCCCCACTCCGCCGTTGCCACCCAAAATCCACGGCTCATCCCAATACATCACACCCGCCTGCCACGCCCGCTGCGCCATCGCTTTCTCGCCAAAAAACACCGTGTTCGAAGTCCCGTCCGTCAAATCACGGTACTGACTCACCTTGCCCCAGCCCGCATACGTCGTCCAGAACACCAGCTCATTCGCAGCGTAATCCGTCCGGCCACACGGCCCCTGACCCGCATCACTGTAACCCCAGCCAGGATACACCGAATCCGTCGCCGGAATCGCAAATACCCCACTGCGACGCGACGGAATGTAAAACACCGGCAAACCCGTCCGATAACACGTCAGCGGATCATCAAACAACGCCGTCTGCTCCAGAAACGGCAGCAGAGAATAAAAGGTTGACCCCAGCTGATACTTCGGCTGATCCGCCGGATCACCCCAACGCGGCCGAAATGCACCATAGCCGGGAATGAACGTGTTGACATTCGGAGTCGCAGTGATCACGCCCCGCACACGGCTCTCATAAGCCGCTGAATTCCCCGCCTGACCCGGCGTATAGTCATACCCGCCACTCGTCGGGAAATGCCGAAACGATTCTTCAAACATCGATGCTGCAAGCCCTATCTGCTTGAGATTGTTCTTTGACTGCGTCAGGCGAGCTGCCTCGCGAGCCTGCTGGACGGCCGGCAAAATCAGCGATACCAAAATCGCAATAATCGCAATCACCACCAGCAGCTCAATCAGCGTGAATCCATTACGACACCGCAACCCGACAGCCCGACACCGTATCACTCGCATCACTTCACTCCCCCCACACCCCGACCGCCACCCGCCACCCGCCATAATCTACCAGCCAAATCCCCGACCCGTCGACCCACTCGCCTGACAACAGCCGCAGTATCGGTCACACAGGACCTGTACGTCCCACCGGCCCCAGCAGCAGTCGCCAGCTGCCCCTGGAACCCCCGCAGTCACAATAACCAAATGCTCTCATGATCATTGGAATGTAAAAGATTGAGACACCAGTTGCAAGCGCAGCCCCGGAAAGGTTCAATTACCCGCAATCTGACCACTACCCACGACCACCCAAAGGTCCACTTCCGTGAAACAAACTCCTGCAGATTCCTTCAGCGCTGACTTCTGCGCTGAACGACTCAAAGCACTCAGTGATCCGCACCGACTGCGGATCATCGATGCACTTCGCGCAGGTGAACTGACCGTTTCCGACCTCGCCAGCCTCCTCGACGCCGAACTCGTGACAATCTCGCACCACCTCAAAGTCATGAAACACGCCCAGCTGGTGCAGGTCCGTCGCGAAGGTCGTTTCATGTATTACAACCTGCATCCCGATCTGCGCTGCTCAGGCCCCCGCGCCGGACGAACCGTTGATCTGGGCTGCTGCCGACTTGAAGTCCCCGAAAAATCCAGCGATTGACAAACAAACAATGACTCCTGTCTACATCATGATCGGTGGCTTTCTCGGCGCCGGCAAGACCACAACCGTCGCCCGACTCGCCCGCCACTACATGACTCTCGGAAAAAAAGTCGGGATCGTCACCAACGACCAGACCACCGACCTCGTTGACACCCAGAACCTGCGGTCTCAGGGGTTCGACGTCGGCGAAGTGGCCGGCTCCTGCTTCTGCTGCAACTTCAACGCACTCACCGCAACCGTCGAACACCTCGGCTCAGGACAGCTGCCTGAAATCATCCTCGCCGAACCGGTGGGCAGCTGCACGGATCTGGTCGCGACCGTCATTCGCCCCCTGGCACAGGTCTACGGCACACCACTGGAAATTGCCCCCTACGGCGTCATCCTCAAACCCAGCCACGGACTGCGAATCCTGCGCGGCGAAGGCAGCGGGTTCTCACCCAAAGCCGCCTACATTTTCCGCAAACAGATTGAAGAAGCTGACTTCGTGGTGATCAATCGCATCGACGAGCTGCCTCCGGAGGATGTGGCCGAACTGCAGTCGCTGCTGGAACGAGACTACCCGGGACGCCCCGTGCTCCGCTGCTCGGCACGCACCGGCCAGGGCTTCCAGACGCTCACCGAAATGCTCGACCAAAAAGGGCAGTTCGGTCGGCGCGTCATGGATGTGGATTACGACGTGTACGCTGAAGGCGAAGCCGAACTCGGCTGGCTCAACAGTCAGGTGGCAGTCCGCGCACCCGAAAGTTTCGCACTGGACAGCCTGCTGCTGGACCTGATCGGCAGACTGCACACCCGGCTGGTGGCAGCCAGCGCCGAAGCAGCACACCTGAAAGTCATCGGCCTGTGCGACTCCAGCTATGCAGTAGCCAACCTGGTCAGCAACGCCGCCGGTCCCGAACTCTCACTGCCGTCGCTCGCCACCACCCGCTCAGCCGATGTCGTGGTCAATGCTCGAGTCGCAGCTGATCCCGCAACACTCGAACAACTGGTTCGCGCCGAACTGACCGCCGCCGTCCACAGCATCAGCGGTAACGTCACCATCACCTCCATGCAAAGCTTCCGCCCCGGTCGCCCCGTCCCCACCCATCGACTCGAACCAAACTAAACACCCCCAGCCTCGCCCTGTCGCCCTCTCGCTGCGAATTCGGAATTCGAGCACGAGCACGAGCACGAGCACGAGCACGAGTACGAGTACGAGCTAAATGTCCCACAGCACAAAATCCTCCCCTCGCCCCCACCGGGGAGAGGGGTCGGGGGTGAGGGGGCACCCCCTCCCGATTGTATTGCGGATTGCGGATTGCGGAATTCGAGCACGAGCACGAAAAACGCAAACACGCCCCACCTCGTACTCGTACTCGAAAACCGCACCTCCACCGCCCACTACCCCCCCCCCACTGCGTTTCTCTTCGCGGCTTCGCGGCTTCGCGTGAGACCAACAGCCTGCAGAACCCCCGCCCCTGCGTCGATCTGCAGACATGTCAAACGCAGAGGGCAGATCTCGGGCTGGAAAGCCCGAGCTATGGAGCGAACCACTCGCAGCCACCGAGCCCCCTCCCGACACATTCCTCTCCGTGCCTCCGTGCCTCCGTGAAAGACCCCAAACGCTGGCAGAACACAGGGGCCCGTCCCGCCCCCACACCCACAGACTCCCGTCCGCAGTTCGCCAAACCGAACACCGAACACTGACCACAATCCACTATCCCCCCCGCCAGTCGCGTGCAAAACATCCGCAACTGATGTAACCTTCCCACGCTGCAGCCATTACCACCAATGCTGCCCAAAATAACAAACTGTTCGTCTCGTCCGGCTCTCACGAGAATTCGCTATGCAAGCTGAACGCCCGGTGTCCACGCTGTACCGCTTCCAGTCCGTCCTGCTGCTGGCTGCACTGGTCACCGGCACCGCTGACGCTGACGAACCGGCAACCACCGAAAAAGCCGGTCCCGTCTTCAAAGACGGCGAAGCACAGATCGTCCCCGCCTTCAAAGACTCAAAAAAATGGATCCGCCAGAATCTGTGGGTGGAAACCGAATTTGACTCCGACGGCGACGGGCGCAAAGACCGCATGCATGTTGACGTCACACGGCCCGAACAGACGCAGACTGAGAATCTGAAGGTGCCGGTCGTCTACGAAACCAGCCCGTACTACGCCGGCACCGGGTCAAATTCCCAGGAAGTCTTCTGGAATCCCCGACACGAACTCAACGTGTCGCCCGCCCGACACCAGACTCCCAAACCCATCCCGCATCAGGAAGGCATGCAGCAGATTTCTGATTCGCATGTCAATGACTGGGTGCCGCGAGGATTTGCGGTGGTACATTCCTGTTCGCCCGGTACCGGACGATCACAGGGCTGCCCAACGGTCGGAGGCATCAACGAATCGCTCGCACCCAAGGCCGTCATTGACTGGCTGAATGGTCGCGCCAACGGCTACACCACACCGGATGGAAACGAAAAGGTTGAGGTGACGTGGTGCACAGGCAAAGTCGGGATGACCGGTACGTCTTACAACGGCACGCTGCCACTGGCTGCTGCTACAACCGGGGTTGCTGGTCTCGAAGCCATCATTCCCGTCGCCCCCAACACTTCCTACTACCACTACTACCGTTCACACGGTCTGGTGCGACATCCGGGTGGTTACATGGGCGAAGACATTGACGTGCTGTATGACTTCATTGCCAGCGGCCCCACAGCCACTCGCGGTTACTGTGACCGTGAATATCGTGAAATGCAGATGATCCGGTTTCAGGATCGAGTCACCGGGGACTACAACCAGTTCTGGGAAGGTCGTGATTATCTGAATCAGCTTGGTCCCATGAAGGCCGCCATGCTGATGGCGCATGCCTTCAACGACTGGAATGTAATGCCAGAACACAGTGTGCGCATTTACGAAGCCGTCAAAGCCAGGGGACTGCCGCACCAGATCTACTTTCATCAGGGAGGCCATGGTGGGCCACCGCCGCTGAAACAAATGAACCGCTGGTTCACTCGCTATCTGTACGGAGTGGAAAACGGGGTTGAAAAGGATCCGAAATCCTGGATCGTCCGTGAAGGCGCGACCAAGGGCAATCCGGAATCGTATCCTGATTATCCGCACCCGGAAGCCAGTCCGGTAACGCTGCAGCCGCAGCCTGGCGGTGTCACAGCGGGGCCACTCCCACTGGCGGACCCGGCCGCGCCACCCGCCGCACAGCAGCTGGAATCATTGATTGACAATTTTTCCTTCAGCGGAGCTATTCTGGCAAAGGCCGACTGGACCAATCATCGCCTGCTGTATGCAACGGCCCAGCTGAAACAGTCGCTGCACTTGTCAGGCACAGCCAAACTGAAGATTCGACTGTCCAGCAGTCGTCCGGCAGCCAATTTGTCGGTCTGGCTGGTCTCGCTGCCATGGACAGACAGCCGAGTGATCACTGACGACGTAATCACTCGTGGCTGGGCCGATCCGCAGAATCATGCCTCGCTGAGGGAAAGTGATTCACTGACTCCGGGCCAGTTCTATGACCTGACGTTTACGCTGCAGCCTGACGACCAGGTGATTTCCGCAGGCGAAAAAATCGGTCTGATGATCTTTTCATCGGACCGCGACTTCACGCTCTGGCCTGATCCGGGAACGATCCTGACAGTGGACCTCAGCCAAACTTCGCTTGAGCTGCCGGTTGTGGGCGGAAATGCGGCGTTCCAGCAGGCCCTGACTGCCCCGGCGGACGAACCGGCCAAATAAGGTACTCGGCCGCGAGTCGCCACACAAAGCAAACCAGACCTTCCCCAGCTGCGAACGGGCGGTTCAGACCGCCCGTTTGTGCTGCCCAGGTCCAATCGTTTTTATGGGGGTTCCTGACCCATAAATCCTTACCCGCTATTCCAAACTATCGCGGTATTCTTGTCATGCTCCGATTGCTGGCCTGTCTGGTGTTGCTGCCAACTGTTGTTTCTGCCCAGCAGGCGGCACTGGAAATCACAGCCGACATCCGGCTTGATCCCGCTCGCATATACGGCGCGCTGATCATACGCAAAAGCGGAGTCACCATTGATGGGCAGGGAGCCTGGCTGGTCGGTGCAGCGCAGGATTCCGGACTGGCGGCCAAAGACTACAAAGGCACAGCCATCCTGGCGGAAGGAGTCTCCAATGTGACGCTCCGCAATATCAACGCTCGCTGCTGGGAAGCCGGACTGGTCGTCCGCCACGGCTCCGGCTGGCTAATCGAAAACTGCAATTTCTCGGACAATTTCCATGATCCGGATTTTGGCTGGGGCGAGAACGGCAGACGCGGCGGGATCCTGCTGGATCACGTCACCCGCTCAACGCTGCTGCGGAATCAAGCAAATCGGGTGTGGGACGGCTGCGTGCTGCTGGATTCTGATGACAACCTGCTCGTGGACAATGACTTTTCGCACTGCTCCAACACCTGCCTGAAACTGTGGACAGCCAGTCGGAATTCCATCCGCAACAATGTACTCAGTCATGGCATTCGCATCGCCCCGAACGAAGTACATGCTCGTGATTCCACCAGCGTGCTGATCGAAAGCGGTTCCTGCTTTAATTCGTTTCTGCACAACAACTGTACGCACGGCGGGGACGGGATTTTTGTGCGAGTCCTGAACGGCTGGTGCAGTACGGACAACTATTTCGAGGGCAATGACTGTTCGTATGCCAACAACAACGGAGTGGAATGCTGGGCGCCGCGCAATACATTTGTGGCAAATAAAGCCAATCACAGCAGTTATGGGTTCTGGCTGGGCGGATCTGATCAGACGCGTCTGATCGGAAACGAAGCCTCGTTTAACGGACTTGCAGCCGGACATCACAATTCACCGCATTTGCCGGATGCCGGCCACGCCGGAATCGTGTTTATGTTTGGATCTTCCAGCCATACACTTGCTTCAGGCAATCGCTGTGTGGGCAACAACGGAGCGGGAATTGCGCTGATCGGTGACCAGGGATCACGGGGCCAGAAATGGAAAGCGTGGCACTGGGTGCTGCAGCACAACCAGCTCGCAGAAAACCGCTGGGGAATCTACGGACAGTACGCAGACTGGATTGTGCTGGCCGGCAATAGATTCAGTCATAACTCGGCAGCAGACGTGCAGTGGGTGGAAGGTGTCACCGGAGTCACTGAACTTCCGGATCCCACGACAGACGCTGTCCCTGCACACAGGTCTCCTGTGCAGGTAATCGGACCGGAAGTTCTGTCAGTGGGGCATGACGGCACGTGGGCTGTGGCGGACAGCCAGTCTGCCGCAGTGACCTGGCAGATTGATGATCAGGCACTGCAGACAGGCCCGCAGATCACTCAGCGGTTTGATCAGCCAGGCTTTCATCGCATCGGCGTTAACGTTATGCAGGCTGGCCGGATTGAACCGGCGTGCCGCAACGTGTACGTGGTGCAGGAAGTGCAGGAACTGGGGACTGAACATTCCGGGGCAGGGTGGGAGATTACGGATTTACACGAACGCACGCGCAGCGAGCAGCAGCAGTCGCGGGCGCGCTTTCGCGTGGCCGATGAACCGGCACTAGCTGGCCGGCAGGCACTGCAGGTGAACATTGATCCGTATGCGGGATTCCGAGTTGCCCTGACGTGGCCGCAGGATCGTTCGCTGAAGATTCCGGGACAGCCCGGACAGCAACTCAGTGTCTGGCTGCGAGCGACTAATGCGGACGTGACGGGCTGGCAGGGCGGTCCATTTCTGGTGCTGCACGGGACGGACAGCAGTCGCTGCTATCTGGAACCGGCTCAGGGACGTGATCTGATGCGGGAATTGTCGTACAGTGAAGAGCGTGAAGGATGGCGTCGTTTGCAGGTGCCGCTGGCCGGTGGCGGTGACTGGGTGCGTGACGGTGCACTGCCGTCTGAAATCTGTGCCGTCAGCCTGTGCTTCGACTCCTGGGGTGCTCCGCCGCTGCAGCTGTGGCTGGACGGCCTCGCCATTACCTCCGCCCCGACACCAGCCCCCTGACGACCAGTGCTGCGAACTGACAACCGGACGCACCTGGCCATCCGACGTGCTATGAGCCACACAGGTGCTGCAGGTCTTATGGGACCTGCAGCACCTGTGAAACCGCAATCCCGCCCTTCTGCGATTATCCGAGGCAATCCGTGTTCATCCGTGGCACAAAACCGACCCTTCATCCGTGGCAACTCAGCGACTTGCCCGGTAGCCATACTCAATCGCAAACCAGTCCGCATAACGCTCGCGCTTACGAAAACTGGTGTTCCGCGAATCATTGATGTGCCCGATCTCATGCATCAGCACATTGTTCAGATAAAAATCCCGCACCGTTTCAGCCGTCCAGGTCAGTCGCCAGAACCGACCGTCCTGCACCCAGCGACCACCGTACATCTCGGTTTCAATCCGCTGGGCAGGTCGAGGCGTACGGACGTACAATTCTTCCAGCGATTCCTCGATCGGATACAGGTATACCGCGGAACCCCACTGCAGTCCGTAGCAGGGGAACAGCTGGCGTTTGCGAGTCATCCGGCTGAGCTGCACAACATCCAGATCCGCACGCAGGTCGGCCGGCAGCTGCAGCACCCGCTCACGCACGTCATCCACACTGACTGCATGCACATAACCGGCACCCGCCGACTGCG